>Ga0180222_1000066_pt1 | contig 185778 bp, 149 predicted proteins | sample eDN5th37CKraftOP_FD_151336 | JGI IMG/M metagenome (GOLD analysis project Ga0180222, IMG submission 151336) | Enriched Organic Plus compost microbial communities from Emeryville, California, USA - eDNA 5th pass 37_C Kraft OP (version 2) (version 2) ... | reverse complement strand
CCGGCGTGGGGGCTGCGCGTGACGGTTTCGGGGATGGATGGGGGGAGGCTGAGGGGGTTTGTGGGGGCGCTTTGCGAAGGCAAGCGCGAGCAGGTGTTCAATACTCAGCCGCACCCCTGGCCACCCCGCTCAATCGGAGAGGGCAAATGATCGAACTCCCCATCAAAGACCCCTGCGACCTCTGCGTGGCCGCTCGCGAGGAACGGTGGAAGATCATCGACGAGAGCGAGCACACGTTGACCGTGATCAATCCGTGGCAATTCGAAATCGGCCAGTGCTGCGTGATCACGCGCCGGCACGTCGCCACGCTGCTCGATCTTTCCGACCCGGAGTGCGCGGCCGTCATGGCCTCGGCCAGGCGGGTCGCGGAGGCGCTGGTCAAGGCGTACCGGCCCCTGGGCATCCTTACGTTCCAGAACAACGGGGTCTACAGCGGACAGGAAACGCCGCACTTCCATTTCCACGTGGTGCCGCGGCAGAAGGGCAGCGACTGGGGCATCGGCCCGCCTCAACTGGCAACGTTCGACGGCGCCGGACGCGAACGAGGCACCCCGCACGATCCGGGCGGAGATGCGCGGCGTCGGGAGCGCGTGCGGGCTTCCGCCGAGCAACTGGCCGAGACCGCGGCCCTGATTCGTGCGAACCTGCCGGAGTAGCTACCGTCACGTGGCCCTCTTTCAAGGCACGTGCCGACCCCGAGAGCCTGGAAGACGCTGAAGAAACGTGAGGACACAGCCAATGACGACAGATCCCCGCAACGTCGCTTCCTCGAAAGGCGCTGCCGCCGCCAGCCCGGTCGATTTCGAGACCTATTACACGCTCCAGAGCCAGAGCCCGTCGAACGCGAACTATCTGTCGTGGGAGAAGGGCAAGCCATTGAAAGCAGACCCGGCGATCACCTACCCGACCGCCAAGGATCTATGGTTCTCCGCGGTGTCGGGAACCGACTCCGGCGCGATCGTCACGGGTGTCGCGGGTCCAAGGAACTGGCAGACGCGCTGATCTACTACTTCAAGAAGCACATTCGCTACAAACGCCGGGTGAGCCCCTCCGTCCTCTACAAGATGCCCACACCGTTGGTGGTGCCCTAAGCATCAGAGAGTGAAGATCACGGTGATGGCGAAACAGCGTTTCGGCTCATTCTGAACAACGCGCTGGCATTGGTCACGTTGCTGCTTTTGGCCAATCTGGTTCTTCGGAATGGTCCGCTTTGGGTCGAAAGCAGCCACAACTTCAAGCCGCTATCTCCCCACCCCCTCCACCGCCCTCTCCACCCGCTCCACAAACACCGACTCCCCCGCCCCCGTCACCACTAGCCGCTCCATCGCCCGCGTCATGGCCACGTAGAGCAGCTTCGCTTCCGCGGCCGGATCGGCGTCCGCTGCGGGCATCGTGTCGATCGCGGGGATGAAGACGCGGTCGAATTCCAGGCCCTTGCTGGAATGCATCGAGACGAGCTTGACGGAGGGCTCGCCGTCGAACAGGTGTTCCTTGCGGTAGCTGTCCTTGGCCCAGACGTGCGGAATGCCGCGGCGCGCCAGCGCGCGCGAGACGGCTTCTGCATGGTTCCAGTGCCGCCAGATCACGGCGATGCGGTCCCAGGCGCAGCCGTCGTCGTGCGCGTCGGCGACGTGGGCGGCGATGGTTTCGGCTTCTTCCGCGCGTGACGCGCAGCGGATCAGCTGCGGCGGCGGGCCGTGGCGACCGACGCTTTCGGGGGCGATGAGCGCGGGGGCGTCCTCGTCGGCGGAGGCGTCGTCGCCCCACTCGCCGGCGAACGCCTTGGCGACGGCGAGCACTTCCCAGGTGTTGCGGTAATTGAGCTTGAGGATGGTAGTGCGCCCGACGGCCTTGATGCCGAGGCTGGCGAAGCTGATCTTGCGGCGCTCGCGCTGGGCGTAGATGGCCTGCGCGTCGTCGTAGAGCAGCAGCAGCGAATTCGTTTGCGGATCGATCATCTGCACGACGAGCCGGAGCCATTCCGGCTCGAAGTCGTGGCCCTCGTCGATCAGCACGGCGCCGTATTGCGCGCGCGGGATCGCGCCGCGCTCCACGCCGTCGATCACGGCCTGCACCTGGGCGGCGAAGAAGGCCGCCTGGTCGCCGCTGTTCCTGGGCGCCGGCACGTGATAGGTGCGCAGCATCTCGCTGCACCAGGCGTGGAACGAACGCACGTCGATGCGCGCCTTCGCGGACGGCGCGCCGATCGTCTGCGCCAGCCGCGCGGCCAGCGTGCGGTTGAAGCACAGCACCAGGATGGGCTTGTCGAGGCTGCGCGCCAGCTGCAGGCAGCGGTAGCCGAGGATCATCGTCTTGCCGGAGCCGGCCACGCCGTGAATCACGCGGTGACCGTCACCCAGCGAGCGCGCCAGCTGCTCCTGCTGCAGGTCCATCACGCGCACGAGGTCGGGAATCGCCACTGCCTTCGGCTCTGCCGGCGGCGCCAGCAGGTCGCCCTGCACCGGCGACTGCACGCGGATCTCCGGGAACAGGTGCCAGCGCACGCGGTCGATCTGCGGCAGGGTCATCACGTGGCCGAACGTGTAGGCGAACATCGCCCACAGCCGCTGCTGGAACGCTTCCGCGTCCGCGCTTTCGGTCATCTCGTCCTGGCAGACGACGAGATGCGGCGGCAGCACATCGTCCAGCTGGTGCTGTTCGAACGCGGCGCGCGTGATCTGGCTCAGCACGACGCCATGTCCCCACGGCAGCACGAGCTTGCCGGCATGGGCGTGCTCGGCCGGGTGGACCAGGGCCGGATCGCGCTTCAGCGCGTCGACCAGCTCCAGCAGGATGCCGCGCGCCTTCAGCAGCGGGTTTTCTTCCTTGACGAGCCCACGCTCGGTGCGCAGCTCCGCGACGTACTTGTTAAGGTCGTGCAACGTGTCGAGCTTCCAGTCCTTGACCTCCAGCACAAGCAGCCCACGGCGCGGATGCAGCACGACGAAGTCCGGCCGGCGCTGCCTGACGCCGACCGGCACGTCGTACCAGACGAGGTAGTCGTCCTCGAGCTTGTCCTCGAGCCGCTGCGCAAGGCGGCGCTCGCCCAAGGTCATGCGCGGCAGGCACGCGCTGCGTGCCGGAATCAGCCTTGCCATCCCCTCCCCCAGACCCCCTGTCGTCCGAGCAAGTGCCACGCCACGCGCATCGGCCCTTCAGGGCGCGGCAGCGCAGACACGCGCGGCGCGTCGAACGTGGCGTGCCGCATTGTTCCGCCGGACGGCGCCCCGGTATGCCGGCGAACGGCGCAAGTACGTGTAGGAAATTTCCTACGTGCCTGAAGATTTGGCCTTGACGCGCCGAGTATGGTGCTAGTCTGGGGCACATAAGTACTCGCCCTGTTCCGGAGGGGAATTCAGAAGCAGCTAGGGAATCCACTAATTGACGCCACTAACGGGGGGCGTCTAGGTTTGAGATGGGGTGAAAACACCATAACGATTCCGGCTCGTGGGGTCTATTCAGGAGGAAGGACCAGTGAACAGATTGCTTGTTATTGTGTTCGGGTTGGTCATTGCCTGCTCGACACAGGCAGCCACACCGCTTCTTTGGTGCGACAACTGCACTGATGCGCAGAAAGAAGATATGGCGAAGACGCAGCCGCCGAACACGTCGGTGTACATCGGCGACGTCGTCAAAAGGGTCGTCTACGCGTACAACGTTTATATCGATGTAGATGACGGCGTACGACCACCCAGGCGGTACAAGGTTGCGGACCGGTTTACGCCGCCAGCCGACTATGCAGCAGCCGCAATGTCCTACGTGAACTTTTACAACGCTGCACCTCAGGGCTGGCAGAAGAGCCAGCAGGTGCACTACGACGGACCAGGCTCAGGCGACCGCATCGCATACGATGTAGTGAACCCGTCTCCTGCGCAGAACGATTTACTTGACTGGGCGGCCGATAACACCAGCTTCGTTACGCAAGTCGTCGATAACATGAGCCTGTTCATCACTGGCGTAGTTCCGAAGGAGCAATACGAAATCGTCTTCTGGGACGGCAGCAGGATCACGATCGAACGTGATGTGAAGAACATGCTGGTCAAGTACGAGGTCGTACAGGACAGCGGCAGGGACTCGCACAACAATACGATCCTGTCGAAGTCGCGAGACACCCCAGTACAATTCAGCTTCATCGGCCCAGGAAACCCGAAGGATCCCTCGAGGTGGGCTGGGCAGATGACCCTGCTGGGTTACTCGGGTATGTCGGCGCATGGTGGTGCATGGGCCTGCACGAAGTCCGCTGCCGGACATATCTGCACATATGTCCAGTGGTAAGTTGCGGCAGTTCGTGGACTAGAAAAAGCCCCGGACAACGGGGCTTTTTCTACTTCCGCTCGGCGCGGTCCACCCGAACGGCCAGCTCGTCCAGCCGATCGTTGATCCGCTTGACCTCGGCGGCGATGGACTTCAGGTGCCCGTAGGCACGCACGACGGCCACGCCCAGCATGACGATCACGATGATCCCCAACCCGTTCATCCGTTCGTTCTCCGCTCGATGTCCCGTCGCCGGCGATTCGCGCATCCGGCGCGCCGACGCGTGCGCAGGATATCGGATGCAGCGACGAGGGTACGTTCGCGCTGCCTAGGCAGAACGACCTCGAGCGGCGCAGCGTCGCGATCCACCGAAGCGTCGCGCCGGAATCAGCCTTGCCGCCCTCTCCCGGGCCGCTCGTCCGGGCGCGTCAATCGACCGGCGCGAAGGCGCCGGGAATGGACATTCCCGGCGGCGTGCCGATGCGTTCGCATCCGCGGCTTTGCATCAGCGTGAAGTCCCGGGTGTGGTTGGACGCGACGGCGTTGGCCACGGCCTGCATCGCCTCGCGGATCGGGTCGTCGGCCACGTACTCGGCCATGAACTGCTGCGCGCGGAAATCGCCCAGGCGCCGCGCCCAGCTGAGTCCGGCGATCACGGTGGAATCGATGCCCACCGGCTCGGAGAGCAGCGCGGCCTCCTGGGTCTGCACGAACCCCTTATACGGGCTGTTCGACTGGTCGATGATCTGCCGGGTCAGGCGGTCGTCGTGCGCGAGTTGCTGCGCGTCGGGATCGCCGGTCCAGAAATCCGCCTGCGTCCTGCCTTGCGCGACGTAGGCGTCCACCTTCTGCCGGGTCTTTTCTATGTTCCTTTCGCGCAGCATGAACCCGGCCTTGTCGTTGCCGCGCCTGGCGAGCTCGCGCAGGTCGTCGTCGGTCAATCCTTCCGCCGCGATGACGTCCTCGGGCAGCGGGTAGCCGTTCTGCGCCATCCACGCCACCTGCTCCGGGGAATTCACCCTATAGACCCCGAAGTGCTTCTCGTCGAAATCGAGGATGCGTTGCTGCTGGTCGGGCGGGAACTGCGCGACCCATTCCTGCAGGTTGGCTGCGCTGCGCGCATGGGCGACGCCGGGCAGCTGGAAGCGCGGCGGGATGTCGACCCGGCCGTCCGCGGCGGCGCGGAACGCCGCCTCGGGAGCAGGCGCGGAACGCGTCCTCGCCGGCGCCGCATCGGCCGATTCCTGCCGGCTGGCCACGGCCGCGCTGGATATCCGTTCGCTGGGCGGCACGCGGAGGTGCCAGGCGAACAGAGCTGCCGGCAGCAGCGCTGCCGATAGCCCTAAAAGAATGGCTTGATAGTTGAACGATGCATTCCCGGTGCGAAACATCTTTGCATTCACTCAGGTCCCGTGCCAGCCTCGAGGTGGAGGGCCATCGAGAAAGGAGCTGGTACCGCTCAATCGACAGGCGCAAAAGCCCCCGGGATGAACATGCCTGGTGGCGTGCCGATGCGTTGACAGCCTTGTGATTGCATCTTGCCGAAGTCAATGGCGTCGTTCGTGTTGACCGCGCGTGCCGCGACCAGCATGGCCCGACGAAGCGGCGCGCCTTCCACGTATTCGTCGACGAATTGCGAAGCCCTGAAATCGCCGAGCCTAGATGCCCAGAGAAGTCCGGCGATAACGGTGGAATCGACGGCAAGTGGATCGGTCTGCAATGCATGCTCTTGGGCTTGAACATATCCCTTGTAGGGGCTGTTCGACTGGTCGATGATCTGCTTCGTAATTTTTTCGTCTTCCGCCAGCCGCCACGCTTCGGGATCGCGGGTCCAAAAGTCCTCCTGTGTCTTTCCCTGAGCGATGTGGGCGTCAATGCCCTCTTTGGTCGCTACGATGTTCCGCTCGCGAAGGATGAAAGCCGCCTTGTCGTTGCCGTGCTTCGCCAGCTCGCGCAGGTTGCCGTCGGTCATGCTTTCTGCCGCAATGATGTCCTCGGGGAGCGGATAGCCGTTCTGCGCCATCCATGCGACCTGTTCCGGAGCATTCACCATGTACACCCCGAAATGCTTCTTGTTGAAATCGGCGATCTTTTGCTGCTGATCGAGGGGATACTGTGAGAGCCATTCCTTGAAGCTGCCCGCGCTGCGTACACGGGCGACCCCTGGCAGCTGAAAACGAATCGGGACATCGACCATGCCATCGGGAGCGACGCGGAAGACCGCAGCGGGCCTCGAGGAGGGGGGCGAGGCTGCAGACTTGGTCGATGACGAAGGCGTCGAACGAATACGATATTCCGCGGCCGGGGTCGATGCTTCCTCGGGTGACGGAGTGCGCAGGTGCCAAGCGCAAAGAATTGCCAGCAGCAGCGCTGCCAGCAGTCCCAACCCGATCGCTCTGTGCTTCGGTGACATCAGGAACATTCCGATGCTCGAAGAATGTTGCCCCAGCTCGAACACCGAAGCTGCGCTTGGTCCGCCTCGTAAGCGGACTGGCCGAATCGACCGACGGCCTGGACATAAACGTTGGCGAATACCTGGCAAAGCGTAGGATCGGTCGAGCTGGTGCAGAAACCTGCCAGATCGTCACGGAATTTGTTGTCCGCATCCAACCTGGTCATGGGTCGGGTGTAATTTGCGTCATGTTCGTTGCAGATTAGAGCGAAGTCGATGGAAGGATTGCCAGCCACCGGCCGATTCAGGTCGCCGGAAAAGAGGCCGGGAAGCTCCTGCGACAGAAAGCCGGCGGCAAGGGCCGTGGTCCAGGGCGTCGATCCGCAGCCATTCCCCGCCCAACGCGCGCCGCTCGCGGACGGCATGCCGGGCGCAGCCGGGAAGTTCGAGCGCGTGCAATTCGGGGACGGCGGATTGTTCTTGATGGCATTGCAGAACTGCTCCTTGGTCATTTCCACGAAGTAGTCCCAAGGATCGATCTGGCAGTTCCCGCCGCCGTTGATGCCGACACCACGCTCCCTCGTTCGGGCTGACCCAGCAGATCCGCCGGCCCCGGAAGTCCCTGGTGCGACGCCTTCGTAGCACTGCGGACGTCCGTGCGTGGCCCAACGGCCACCCAGAGGCGACAGCACGGAGAAGCCGTCGCTGGTCGTGGCCCATACGGTCACAGTGGGCAGCGTCTCTGCGGCAGCAGTACCGCAGATGAGAACAGTGAGCGCGACAAGGATAGACCTCGCGAATGACGCGACGAATCGGCGTGTCATGAGAACACTCTCCCTAGTGTCGAAGTGACACCCCACGTTGCTCGAGAACTGCTTGGCGGCCGCTACCCCGAGCTGGCCTCCTGCCAAGCTTCGTCGTTATGTGGCAAAGAACATCCCAACTATCGCTACAAGTCCATAAGTACAAACCCTAGCAAAGACGTGAGAGACGCACCGACCGACAGCCGCCTCACGCCGCCGCCAGCGCCCGCGCCGCCAGGAACGCGCCGATGCCGATCATGGCGACGCCGACGAAGCGCGCCGCGGCGTAGCCTTGCGGCGCCAGGCGCTCGGCGGCGATCGCGGCGGTCACTGCGGCCATCGCGCCGGGCTGCATCATGCCCAGGGCGAGCAGGACGGCGGTCAGGTTCGCGCAGCAGGCGATGCAGCCGGCGCCGAGGCGCAGGCCGTGGCGCCAGGCGGCGCGGGCGGTGGCGGGTTCGGCGCGGCGGCAGGGCGACGGCGCGCGGCAGCAGGCCAGGCGCTGCGCCTTCCACGCGCTGAGCTGCACGGCGCCGGCGGCGAGCACGACCAGGCCGCTGGCGAGCGGGACCGCGCGCGCCAGCGCCGGCGTGCGCATCAGCGCGTCGGCGAGCAGCGCGCCGGGTGCGAACACGGCGATGCCGCCGGCCGTCCACGTCGCGAAGCACGCCAGGCCCGCGAGCGCGGCGAGCGCGTCCGCGCGCCAGGCGCCGGCGCCGTCCAGCGCGCGGCGGTAGCGCCACAGCGCCGGCAGCAGCGGCGGCAGCATCATCGCCAGCGTCATCGCGCACCACAGGCCGGCGAACGCGGCCGCGGCGCCGCGCCACGTGCCGGCGCACGTGGGCGTCCACATCGCCGACAGCATCCAGCCGCCGGGCATCGGCGCGTCCAGCGCCGCCATCGAGGCGCAGGCGGCGATCGTCGCCGCGGCGCCGCCGGCGAACAGCAGCGCGGCGACGCCGGGCAGCACCGAGCGCGGGGCCGGTCCGGCGCCGGCGCGGCGGACGGCCTTGCGCATCGCGGCGCCGTCGAGCGCGGGGCTCAGGCACAGCATGCAGCGACGGCCGCGTTCGCCGGCTGGCCGTACTCGTCGCGGCGGCGCCACCAGGCGCCGCTCTCGTTGCGCCCCAGCGGCGCGCGGTCGAGCCACTGGTACATGCCCCACAGGCCGTCGAGCCCGCGCGCATAAGTGGAATAGGCGTGGTAGACCACGCCGTCTTCGTATACGAACGTGCTCATGCCCGGCCGCTCGCGGTGGAACGTGGCGACGTCGGTGCCGCAGGCGGCGGCGAATCCGCATTCCGCACCGTCGCCGGGCGCCGCCGCGCTGGCGGGCGCGGCCGGCTCGCGGCGGTAGTTGTACTCGGCGCCGCCCAGGCGCTGCTGCGCCTCGCTCACGGCGACGCCGAAATCGGCGTTGAAGTCGCTGCCGTACGACGACGCCCACGGGAACGTCCAGCCCATGCGCCGCCGGTAGGCCTGCAGCTTGGCCAGCGGCGCGCGCGACACCGCCCAGAGCATCACGTCGTGCTGGGCCAGGTGCACCGCGAAGCGGTCGAAGCCGTCGGCGATCATCGTGCACGAAGGACAGCCGGCGGCGAACTCCGGCCCGAACATGAAGTGGTAGACCAGAAGCTGCGAGCGCCCGCGGAACAGGTCGGCCAGCGAGGCCTCACCGTCGTCGGTGTCGAAGCGGTAGGTCTTGTCCAGCCGGACCCAGGGCAGCGCCTGGCGCCGGCGCGCCAGCTCGTCGCTGCGCCGCGTCAGCGCCTTTTCCTCCTGCAGCAGCGCGAGCCGTTCGGCCCGCCATTCGTCGCGCGTCGCGACCCGGTGCGTCGTCGTCATGAAGGTTCTCCTCGCGTGGCTTGCGGCGACCGGCGGCCGCCGTGCGTGAGGTAGATTGGGCGCGGACGGGCGCGGAGCGGGAGTGACAAGTGTGACGGGATTGCGATGGACTCGCTGATCACGGCGGCGGCGCGCGCGCTCGCCGCCGGCGATGCGCTCGGCGCGCTCAAGCGCGTCGCCCTGCGCGAGGACGCGCCGGCGCTGGCGCTGCGCGGCATCGCCATGGCGCAGCTCGGCGACCTGGCGCGCGCACGCACGCTGCTGCGCCAGGCGGCGCGCGCATTCGGCCCGCGCGAGGCGGTGGCGCGGGCGCGCTGCGCGCTGGCCGAGGCGGAGATCGCGCTGGCCTCGCGCGACCTCGGCCGCAGCGCGAAGGCGCTGGAGGCGGCGCGCGCCACGCTCGAGGCGCACGGCGACCGCGCCAACGCGGCGCACGCGCGCCAGCTGGCGATCCGCCGCCTGCTGCTGATCGGCCGCATCGACGAGGCCGAGCGCGCGCTGGCCGAGCTGGACGCCGCCGCGCTGCCGCCGGCGCTGCGCGCCGTGCACGAGCTGGCGGCAGCCGGCATCGCGCTGCGCCGGCTGCGCACGCGCGAGGCGCGCGACGCGCTCGCGCGCGCCGGGCGCGCCGCCGACGAGGCCGGCATCGCGGCGCTGCGGGCGGAAGTCGGCGAGGCGCAGCGCCTGCTCGCCGCGCCGGCGGCGCGGCTGGTCGCGCATGGCCGCGAACGCGCGCTGCGGCTCGACGACGTGGAAGCGCTGCTGGCCTCGCCGGCGCTGGTCGTGGACGCGTGCCGGCGCGCCGTGCGCGGCGCCGGCCGCACGGTGTCGCTGGCGCGCCGCCCGGTGCTGTTCGCGCTGGCGCGCGCGCTGGCCGAGGCCTGGCCGGCGGACGTCGCGCGCGACGCGCTGGTCGCGCGCGCGTTCCGCGCACGCCGTGCGGATGCGTCGTACCGCGCGCGCCTGCGCGTGGAGATCGGCCGGCTGCGCGCGCTGCTGCGCGACCTGGCCGGCGTGAACGCGACGGCGCAGGGGTTCGTGCTGGAGCCGCGCGCGGCCGAGGTGGCGGTGCTGGCGCCGCCGCACGACGACGTGCCCGCGGCGCTGGCCGCGTTCCTCGCCGACGGCGAGGCCTGGTCGAGCTCGGCGCTGGCGCTCGCGCTCGGCGCCAGCCAGCGCACCGTGCAGCGCGCGCTCGACGCGCTGGCGGCCGCCGGCAAGGTGCAGGCGGCCGGCCGCGGCCGCGCGCGGCGCTGGACCGCGGCGCCGGCGACCGGAATCACGACGGCCTTGTTACTCCCCGCGCCGTTCGCCGGCCCGTAGGATGGCCGCCATGAAACGAGCCCAAGCCGACGTCCTGCGCGAATACGGTCCCTTCCCCGGCGTCGACCAGGTCGCCGGCGTCACCTTCGACGGCCGCCGCGTCTGGTTCGCCAGCGGCGATGCGCTGAACACGCTCGATCCGGCCGACGGCACGGCGCAGCGCTCGATCGACGTCGCCGCGCACGCCGGCACCGCGTTCGACGGCCGCCACCTGTACCAGATCGGCGAAGACCGCATCCGCAAGATCGATCCGCACAGCGGCCGCGTGCTGGCCACGATCCCGGCGCCGGGCGGCGGCGGGGACTCCGGGCTGGCCTGGGCCGAGGGCACGCTGTGGGTGGGGCGCTACCGCGAGCGCAAGATCTACCAGATCGACCCGGACACCGGCGCGGTGCTGCGCACGCTCGAATCCAACCGCTTCGTCACCGGCGTCACCTGGGTCGACGGCGAGCTCTGGCACGCCACCTGGGAAGGCGACGAGAGCGAGCTGCGGCGCATCGATCCGCGCAGCGGCCAGGTGCTGGAGACGCTGGAGATGCCGCGCGGCGCCGGCGTGTCCGGCCTGGAATCCGACGGCGCCGACCGCTTCTACTGCGGCGGCGGCCCGAGCGGCCGGATCCGGGCGGTGCGCCGGCCGCGCTAGGCGCATTGCCCGGCGTTCGCGGCCGCGGCGATCGCGGCCGCGCGAAAAGGCGACGCCGGTCGCGCACGTGGCGCTGCGGGCGGCCTGCGGAGCGCGCATAATCCGCGCCGCGCATTTCAGGGGTTCTCGTGGGGTCTTCCGACGCGCCGTGCCCTGCACGGGCGCGGCGTGCGCGTGGCCATGCGCGGCGGCGCGCCGCCGGCGCCGTGCATGCCTGGCGAGGCGATGCAGCCTCGCGCGCCGCGCCGATCGCGGCGGCTGCCCGGGATCCCGCGTACGCGCCGCGCGGCGAGCGCCTCGCGCGCACCGGACGAACGACAACCAGGGGGAACACGTCGATGAAACGCCTTGCAGCGATCCGATTCACGCGCGCGCTGGCCGCGGCCGGCCTGCTCGCCGCGGGCGGCGCATGCGCGGCGCCGAGCTGCGGCGTCGGCGAGACCGCCGTGCCGTTCGCGTTCACCGGCGCCGAGCAGACCGCGGTGGTGCCGCCGGGCGTGCATTCGGTCAAGGTGCACCTGTTCGGCGCGCAGGGCGGCGCCGGCGCCAGCGGCAACGGCAACGTCGGCGGCGACGGCGGGCTCGGCGGCGAAGCCAGCGGCACGCTGGCGGTCGCGCCGGGACAGGTCCTGTCGGTCTGGGTCGGCGGCCAGGGTTCGCTCGCGGTCAATCCCGGCGGCCAGGGCGGCCTCAATCCCGAGGCCGGCGACGTGCGCGCCGGCAACGGCGGCGGCGCCACGGACCTGCGCGTCGGCGGCAGCGCCGTCGCCGATCGCGTCGCCATTGCCGCCGGCGGCGGCGGTGGCGGCAGCGCGGGCTGGGGCGGCACGCTGCCGGTGCCCGGCGGCGTGGGCGGGCGCGGCGGCAGCGGCGGCAGCGGCGCCGCGGGGGTGAACGTGAGCGGCGGCGCACCGAACGGCCTCGGGCCGTTCGGCGGCGGCGGCGGCGTGATCGGCAGCGGCGGCTCGGCCGGCGCCGGCTGCGACTCGTATCCGCCGACGCCGGGCTCGCCGGCCGGCGACGGCGGCGTCACGCGCAACTTCAGCGGTTCGTTTCCCGGCGCCGGCGCGGGCGGTGGCGGCGGCGGCGGCGCGACCGTGGGCGGCGGCGGCGGTGGCGGCGGCGTCGGCACCTCGATCTGCATGTTCGACTGGAACGCCGGCGGCGGCGGCGGTTCGGGCGGCGTTTCCGCCGCGCCCGGCCTGACCGATGCGGTCATGAACGATGCGGTGCAGAGCGGCGACGGCGCCGCCCTGCTCTGCTTCGCCGCGCCGGTGCCGACGGTGACGCTCGCGTCCTCGCCGAACCCGAGCGCGCCGGGCGCGGCGGTGACCTTCACCGCCACGCTGACCGACCACGGTGCGCTGACCGGCGCCGCCAGCGTGACCTTCTGCGCCGACGCGCCGCTCACCGACGCGAGCTGCGGCGGCACGCCGCCACTGTGCACGGCGGCGGCGTCCGCGCCGGCGACGAGCTGCACGAGCGCGGCGCTCGCGCCCGGCACCCATGCGATCACGGCGTACTTCTCCGGCGACGCGAACAACGGCGCCGCCGCGTCCGCGGCGCTGATCCAGCAGGTCGGCACCGCGCCCGCGTTCACCAGCGCGCCGACGACGACGTTCACGCTCGGCACGGCCGGCACGTTCACGGTGGCCGCGTCCGGCGTGCCGGCGCCGGCGATCGCCACCGGCGGCAGCCTGCCGGCCGGCATCTCGCTGGTCGACCACGGCGACGGCACGGCCACGCTGGCGGGCACGGTGCTCGCCGGCGTCGGCGACCATGCGCTGACGCTCACCGCGACCGGCCTGGTCGCGCCGGCGGCGACGCAGGCGTTCACGCTGGTGGTGAACCAGGCCAGCCGGACGATGCTGAGCGCCGCGCCCGCCGCGGCGGTCTACGGCCAGGCGGTGACGCTGACCGCCACGGTGGACGCGGCCGAGGCCGGCGCGACCGGTACCGTGGCGTTCGCCGCCGGCGCCGCGCCGCTGCCCGGCTGCGCGGCGGTGCCGATCGCACCCGCGTCGGCGACGTCCTCGACCGCCACCTGCACGACGGCGAGCCTCGCCGTCGCCACGCATGCGCTCGCTGCGACGTATGCGGGCGGCGGGCACACGCTGGGGTCGGCCTCGGCGCCGGTGGAGGTGCGCGTCGCCAAGGCGGCCACCGCGACCACGCTGACGCCGCCGCCGGCGATCGCGCTCGGCCAGTCGGTGGCAGTCGCCGCGCGCGTGGCCGTGACCGCGCCGGGCGCCGGCGCGCCGGGCGGCACGATCACGATCGGCGACGGCGCGACCGGCGCCGGCGACGCCTGCACGATCGCGATCGCCGCCGGCACGTCCGAGGGCCGCTGCACGCTGACGCCGGGCAGCGCCGGCACCTGGACGCTGAGCGCGCGCTTCGTGCCCGATGCGGCCTCGGCGGCGAATTTCGAAGGCTCGACCGCGACCGGCACGCTGCAGGTCGATCCCGCCGCGGCCGGCGTGGCGCTGGCCTCGTCGGCGAACCCGTCCGCGTTCGGCGCGGCGGTGACGTTCACCGCCACGGTGACGGCGCCGGCCGGCCTGCCGGCGCCGACCGGCACGGTGGACTTCCGCGACGGCGCCGCGCCGATCGACGGCTGCAGCGGCGTCGCGCTCGCCGGCGGCGCGGCGGCGTGCACGACCGCGTCGCTCGCCGTCGGCCGCCATGCCGTGCAGGCGAGCTATGCGGGCGATGCGAACACCGCGCCGGCCAGCGCCACGCTGACGCAGACGGTGGACGCAGGCCGCACGGCGATGACGCTGGGTGCGACGCCGAATCCGGCCGGCCCCGACGACGTCGTGATGCTGACGGCGAGGGTGGACGCGGCGCTGCTCGCGCGCCGCGCCGGCGCCGATGCCGGCGCGGTGCCGACCGGCACCGTCGCGTTCCGCGACGGCGCCGCCGAGCTCGGCAGCGCCGCGCTGGACGCGAACGGCACGGCGACGCTGGTCGCCGGCCCGTTCGCCGCCGGCTCGCATGCGCTGAGCGCCGCCTATGCCGGCGACGCAAGCTTCGCACCCGCGAGCGCGGCCACCGTGCTCGCGGTGAATGCGCTCGCCGAGCCGCCGCAGCCCGTGCCGGCGCTGTCGTGGTGGACGCTGCTCGCGCTGGCGGCGCTGCTGGCCGGCGCGGCGCGGCGGCGCGCGCGGCGCTGAGCGCGGCGCGGCGGCGGCCTATGCGGCCGGCAGGATCACGCGCGCGCGCAGTCCGCCTTCGCGCCGGTTCTCGAGCACGAGCTCGCCGCCCAGCGTGGTCGCGAGCTGCTGCGCGATGGCGAGGCCGAGGCCGGTGCCGCCGGTGTCGCGGCTGCGCGAATGCTCCAGGCGGTAGAACGGCTGCAGCACGGCGGCGAGCTCCGCTTCGGGAATGCCGGGTCCGTCGTCGCACACGTCCACGGCGATCCGCTCGCCGGCCAGCGCGTGCGTGCCGATCTCGGCGCGGCCGCCGTACTTGATCGCGTTGTCGACCAGATTGCCGAGCAGGCGGCGCAGCGCCTGCGGGCGCGTGGTCGGCGCCGCCTCGGTCGGCGCGCCGGCCAGCGCGACCGGCTTGCCGGCGTCCTGGTAGTCGCACACCACGCTTTCCAGCAGCGCCTGCAGGTGCAGCTTCACCGGCGGCGTGGCGGCGCCGTGCGTGCTGCGCGCATAGGCGACGCCGTCGCGCACCAGCTGCTCGAGCTGGGCGAGGTCCTCGGCCAAGCGCTGGCTCTCCGCGCTCGCGTCCATGGCCTCTACGCGCAGCTTCATGCGCGTGATCGGCGTCTGCAGGTCGTGCGAGATCGCCGCCAGGATCTGCAGGCGCTCGGCCAGGTACTGGCGTATGCGCGCCTGCATCGCGTCGAACGCGGCGGCGGCCCTGACCACCTCGAGCGGGCCCGCGCGCGACAGCGCGGGCCGCGCCTGCGCCGGGTCGAGCCGCTCGACCGCGTCGGCGAACTGCGCCAGCGGGCGCGTGGCGATGCGCACGGCCAGCCACGCGCACAGCAGCAGCAGGCCCGCCTGGATCGCCAGCACGACCGGCAGCCAGCGCGCCAGCGGCATGACCGACGGCGTGACCTCGATCGTGAGCGGCTGGCCGTCGGAGAGCCGGAGCTCCACCTCGAAGCGTTCCGGCGCGCTCGACACCGCGCGCGCGGACAGCGGGTAGCGATGCTGCAGGCTCGCGTCGATCAGCGCCGTCACCTGGCGCGCGCGGTCGCTGGCCAGCGGCCCGCCCGGCTGCGCGGGGCGCAGCAGGTAGCGGTACGTGCGGCGCTCCAGGCGCGGCATCCAGCCGGCGCGCTCGGCCGGCGACAGGCGCTCGAGCAGCGCCACGCTGAGCGGCACGTCCTGTTCCATGCTGCCCAGCATCATCGTGCGCGAGGAGACGTAGCGCTCGTAGAACAGCAGCGCGAACGAGAGCGCGTGCGCGAGCAAAAGGCCGGCGAACAGGATCGCCGTCAGGCGCGCCGCGAGCGTGCGCGGCGGCAGGCGCCACGCCGCGGCGGCGCTCATGCCTGCTCGCCCAGCAGCGTGACCGCCTGGCAGAACACGTAGCCTTCGCTGCGCACCGTCTTGATGTACGCCGGCTCGCGCGCGTCGTCCTTCAGGCGCTGGCGCAGCCGGCTGACCAGCAGGTCGATCGAGCGGTCGAACAGCTCGGCGTCGCGTCCCTGCGTCAGGTTCAGCAGCTGGTCGCGGCTGAGCACGCGCTGGGCGTGGTCGACGAACACGCGCAGCAGGCGGAACTCCGCGCCGCTGAGCGGATAGGCCGTGCCCTGCTCGTCCAGGAGATGGCGCGCGGTGGTGTCCAGGCGCCATCGGCCGAACGCGATCAGCCGCCCGGCCTCGCTCACCTGCAGGTTCGGCGGCAGCATGCGCGTGCGCCGCAGCACCGCGCCGATGCGCGCGAGCAGCTCGCGCGACGAGAACGGCTTGACCAGGTAGTCGTCCGCGCCCATCTCGAGCCCGACGATGCGGTCGGTCTCGTCGTCGCGCGCGGTCAGCATCAGCACCGGCACGGCGCGGTGCTTGCCCGCGCGCAGGCCGCGGCAGAGCGACAGCCCGTCCTCGCCGGGCATCATCACGTCCAGCACGACGAGGTCGATGTCGCTGGTGTCGAGCGCGGCCTTCATCTCGCGGCCGTCCGCCGCCGTGGTGGTGCGCAGGCCGTTCTTCTGCAGGTAGCTCGCCACCATCTGGCGGATGTCGCGGTCGTCGTCGACGATCAGGATGTGGTCGGTACGGTCCATGGCGGTTCCCGTGCGGCGCTGCGCATCCGGCGATGTTAGCGCGGCCCGCCCGCTTCGCCGCCGGACCGGGCCAGCTGCGCGCGGATCGCCGCCTCGGTCTGCGCGTAATCGCCTTCGCCGACGTGGCGGTAGACCACGCGGCCGTCGCGGTCGATCAGGTACAGCGCGGGCCAGTACTGGTTGCCGAAGGCGTTCCAGATGCCGTAGGCGTTGTCCTGCACGACCGGATAGGCGATGCCCAGGCGCTCGACCGCCGCGCGCACGTTGGCGGTCGCGCGTTCCTCGTCGTACTCGGGCGTGTGCACGCCGACGACGACCAGGCCCTGGCCGGCGTAGGCGTCGTGCCAGCGCGAGACGTGCGGCAGCACGTGCAGGCAGTTGATGCACGAGTAGGTCCAGAACTCCACCAGTACGACCTTGCCGCGCAGCGCGGCCAGCGACAGCGGCGGGCTGTTGAGCCACGGCCCACCCGCGGCGAAGCCGGGCGCCGGCGCGGCGACGGCGGCCGCGCGGCGCGCGAACGCGCCCGGCCAGGCCGCGACCGCGGCGGCCGCGGCCAGCGTCGCCAGCAGGGCGACGGCGAGCGCGCCGGGCCGGAGCGGGCGCCAGGCGGGAACGATCGACGCTCGCGCGCGCATGTCAGCGGCCCTCGCCGTTCGCGGCCGGCCTGCCGGCCGCTTCGAGGATCGCGGCGGCGACCGCGGCCGGCTGCGACAGCATCGACGCATGGCCGGCCGCCAGCGGCCGCAGCCGCGCGCCGATGCGCTCGGCGGTCGCGGCCTGCAGCTGCGGCGAGAGCATGCGGTCGCGGCGCGAGAGCACGTACTCGCTCGGCCTGCCGCGCCAGGCCGCATGGCTCACGCGTTCGTCCAGCGCGCTCGCCTTCAGCGGGCCCTGCGTGGCGTGGATCAGCCTCGCCTCGGCCGGCGCGAGGTCCTGCGCGAAATCCTCGCGCACCGCCGGTTCGGGCAGCGACAGGAAGCCGTCGCGCTGCTCGAGCCGGGCGAGTCCCGGCGCCGGCGGGAAGCCCTCGCCCTGGTCCGCGGAGCTCTGCCCGACGTCGGGCGCGAAGGCGGCTACGTAGACCAGGGCGGCCACCTTCGGGTCGTCGCCGGCTTCGGTGATGACCGTGCCGCCCCAGGAGTGGCCGACCAGCACCACCTGGCCCGGCGCGGCGGCGATCGCGCGGCGCGTGGCGGCGACGTCGTCCTGCAGCGAGGTCAGCGGAGCGTGCACGGCCACGGCGGCGACGCCGCGCGCCTGCAGGCGCGCGATCACCTTGCGCCAGCTCGAGCCGTCGGCGAACGCGCCGTGCACCAGGATCACCGTGGGCGCCTGCGCCGGCGCGGGCCGCGCGCGGCCGGCGGCGACGGCCGAGGTGGAGGAAAGCGCCGCCAGGGCGGCGAAGGTCAGGCTGCGGATCATCGGTTGCGCTCCGGGTGAAGGAGCGTGCATTGCACGCCGGCCGCGTATCGGCGCTGTTTCCGCCCAGGCGCCGCAACGTAACGCAATGCCGCGGCGGGCGCGGCCGATACAGTGCGATACGGACCGGCGCGGCGCCGCGGCGCCTCGTCGTGCGCGCATCGGCGGCGGCCCGCGCCGGACCGCCGGCCGCGCTCGATCCTTTTCGTATCGCACTGTATCCGCCCGCGCCGGGCCGCGTGCTCGCATACAAACCGGCGGGCGGCCGGACACGCCGGCGATACGCGGACAGGGGCGAAATGCGCCTCGACCCTTCCACTGGCGAGGAGCCCTTCGATGGATACGTTCCCTTCCGACGGCGTCGACCTGCGGCGCCGCGGCCTGATGCGCAGCGCCGCGCTGGCGCTCGCCGCGGCACGGCTCGGCGTGGCCGGCCCGGCGGCGGCCGCGGCGCGGCCGCCTGCGTCCGATGCCGCGCCCGGTGCGCGCCGTGCCGCACCGCCGGCCGCGCCCTGGGGCGCGCTCGCGCAGGTCGACGCCGGCGTGCTGCGCGTGAGCTACGCGGCCATGGGACCGGCCGACGGCACACCGGTGCTGCTCCTGCACGGCTGGCCCTACGACATCCACGCCTATGCCGAGGTGGCTCCGCTGCTGGCGGCGCGCGGCTGCCGCGTGATCGTCCCGTACCTGCGCGGCTACGGCGCGACGACGTTCCTCGCCGCGCAGACGCCGCGCAACGGGCAGCAGGCGGCGCTGGCCGTGGACGCGATCGCGCTGCTCGACGCGCTGGGCATCGGCAAGGCGGTGCTCGGCGGCTTCGACTGGGGCGCGCGCACGGCCGACATCGTGGCCGCGTTGTGGCCCGAGCGCTGCGCCGGCCTGGTCTCGGTCAGCGGCTACCTGATCGGCAGCCAGCAGGCGAACGCCGCGCCGCTGCCGCCGCAGGCCGAGCTGGCCTGGTGGTACCAGTTCTATTTCGCCACCGAGCGCGGCCGGCGCGGCTACGAGCAGAACCGGCGCGCGTTCGCGCGGCTGATCTGGCAGCAGGCCTCGCCGCAATGGGCGTTCGACGAGGCCACGTTCGCGCGCAGCGCGGCGGCGTTCGACAACCCCGACCACGCCGCCATCGTCGTCGACAACTACCGCTGGCGGCTCGGCTTGGCGCCGGGCGAACGCCGCTTCGACGGCATCGAGGCGCGGCTGGCCGAGCTGCCGGCGATCGGCGTGCCGACGATCACGCTGGAAGGCGACGCCAACGGCGCGCCGCATCCGCCGGCCAGCGCCTACGCCGGCAAGTTCACCGGCCCCTACGCGCATCGCCAGATCGGCGGCGGCATCGGCCACAACCTGCCGCAGGAAGCGCCGCACGCGTTCGCGCAGGCGATCGTCGACGTGAGCCGCCTCTGATCGCGGCGGCCGGGCTCGCCGCATCACTGATCGAGAAAGGCAAGCCGGTCGTCGTGCCCGCGAGGGCGACTGAGCCGTTCCCGGCGCGACCGCGCCGTTGCGCCACCATCCGCCCGCGCTGCGGGCATCATCCCAAGGAGAGTACCGCCATGACCGTTCCTTCCCTCGCCACCGTCCAGTACGTGGCCCGCACGCACGTGACCGGCGGCCGCATCGGCAGCGGCCGTTCCGACGACGGCGCCCTGGACGTGCAGCTCAGCCATCCCGGCTCCGGGCGGCCGGGCACCAATCCGGAGCAGCTCTTCGGCGTCGGCTATTCGGCGTGCTTCATCGGCGCGCTGGGGCTCGCTGCCGCCGCCCGCTCGATCAGGCTGCCGGCCGACGCGGCGGTCGACGCCGACGTGGCGCTGGGCAAGACCGACGCCGGCGACTATCAGCTGGCGGTCACGCTGCACGTCCACCTGCCCGGGCTGGACGGGGCCACGCGCGACGCGCTGGTGCAGGCCGCGCACCAGACGTGCCCGTACTCGCGCATGACGCGCGGGAACGTCACGGTCGAGCTGCGCCACGCCTGAGCACGCCCGGCGCGACGCGACGCGCGCCGCGCCGGCTCACCTGCGCAGCGCACCGGCCGCGGCCGCGTGCAATGCCTGGCCGACCTGCTGCAGCGTGGCCGAGCGCACGGCGGCGTGCTGCCAGTACAGCGGCACGTCCAGCCAGCGCCGGCGGTCGAGGATCGCGACGGCGTTCGCGGCCAGCGCCGGCGCGATCAGCGATTCGGGCGCCAGGCACCAGCCCAGGCCGCGCGCGGCCGCCTCGACGAAGCCGGTGGCGGTGGGCAGGTAGTGCACCGGCGGCGCGAGGCGCGCGCGCGTGATGCGGCGCACGAAGCGCCACTGCAGCGCGTCCTTGCGGTTGAACACGATCATCGGCGCGTGCGCGAGCGCGGCGGCGTCCATGCCGGCGGCGAAATGGCGCGCGGCGAAGTCCGGCGCGGCGATGGCGAAGTAGCGCATCGCACCCAGCGCGTGCACGTTGCAGCCTTGCAGCGGCTGCGCCTCGGCGGTGACCGCGCCGATCACGGCGCCCTCGCGCAGCAGCGCCAGCGTGTGGTCCTGGTCGTCCACGCGCACGTCGAACACGTAGCCGAACTGCCGGTGCAGCTGCGCCAGCGCGGCGAGAAGCCAGGTCTCCAGCGAATCGTCGTTGACCGCGATCGCGATCGGACGCGCGGCCGCGTTCTTCTCCGCGGCGAAATCGGCCAGGGCCTCGGCCTCGAGCGCCTGCATCGGCTTCACGCGGCGCAGCAGCCGCGCGCCGGCCGGCGTCGGCCGGCACGGCGCCTGGCGCACGACGAGCACCTGGCCGAGGCGGTCCTCGAGCGCCTTGATCCGCTGCGACACCGCCGAGGGCGTGACCGAGAGCCGGCGCGCCGCCGCCTCGAAGCTGCCTTCCTCGAGCACGGCGGCGAACGCGGCGAGTTGCGGATGGAGCAGGTCCATGGCGGATCAGATTTTCTAATGCAGACGAAGGAAATATAGCTGGCCTGATGCCGGCGCGGACGGCAGCATGGCGGCTTTCCCGCGTCCCGGAGCCGCCTCGTGCTTCTCGCCGCAGCATCCGCCGGCTTCGCCGCCGGCGCCGGCCTCATCGTCGCCATCGGCGCGCAGAACGCGTTCGTGCTGCGCCAGGGCCTGCAGCGCCGCCACGTCGGGCCGGTCGTCGCGCTCTGCGCGACCGGCGACGTCGCGCTGATCCTCTGCGGCGTCGCCGGCATCGGCGCGCTGGTGCGCGCATGGCCTGCGCTGCTGCAGGCGCTGCGCTTCGCCGGCGCGGCGTTCCTCGGCGCCTACGGGCTGATGGCGGCGCGCCGCGCCTGGCGCGGCGCCGGCGCGCTGGCGCCGGCCGCCGGGGGCGGCGCGGACCGGCGCCGCACGCTGCTGGCCTGCCTGGCGTTCACGTTCCTCAATCCGCACGTGTACCTGGACACGACCGTGCTGCTCGGCAGCCTGTCGACGCGCTATCCGGGCGCGGCGCGCTGGGCGTTCGCGTCCGGCGCCTGCACGGCCAGCCTGCTGTGGTTCTCGACGCTGGGCTACGGCGCGCGCCTGCTGCTGCCGGCGTTCCGCAACCCGGCCGCCTGGCGCGTGCTCGACGCGCTGATCGCCGCGTTCATGCTGGTGCTGGGCCTGCTGCTGTTGCTGCATCCGCTCGGCTGAACCGAGAATCGCTCGCCCCCTCGCGCCGCCGGCGCCGTACAGGAGATCGCATGTACCAGCCGCAGCCGTTCGCCGAATCGCGCCCCGAGGCGCTGCATCGCCTGATCCGCGAGCATCCGCTCGGCACGCTGGTGACGCAGACGGCCGCCGGCCTCGACGCCGACCACCTGCCGTTCCTGCTCGACGAGGGCCGCGGCCCCTGCGGCACGCTGCTCGCCCACGTCGCGCGCGCCAACCCGCTGTGGCGACAGCCCGGCGACGGCGCCGAGGTGCTGGTGGTGTTCCGCGGCGCGCAGGGCTACGTCTCGCCGGGCTGGTATCCGGGCAAGCACGAGACGCACCGGCACGTGCCGACCTGGAACTACGAGGTCGTGCACGCGCACGGCCGCCTGCGCGTGCGCGACGACGCGGCGTTCGTGCGCGGCGTGGTCGCGCGGCTGACGCGCGCGCACGAGGCCGGCGAGCCGACTCCCTGGAAGATGGGCGACGCGCCGGCGGACTACCTCGCCGCGGAGCTCGCGCAGGTCGTCGGCATCGAGATCGAGCTCACGCGCCTGCAGGGCAAGCGCAAGCTCAGCCAGAACCGCGACGCGCGCGACTTCGACGGCGTGGTGCGCGCGCTCGACGAGCGCGGGCGCGCGGAGCTGGCCGCGGCGATGCGGCGCGCGGCGGAGTGACGCGGCGGCGCCGGCGCCGGCGTTCGCGTCCGGCGTCACTCGCGGCGCAGCGACTCCACCGGATCGAGGTTCGACGCCCGGCGCGCCGGCAGGTAGCTCGCGAGCAGGCCGACCCACCCCATCACCAGCGCCATCGCGGCGAAGGTCGCGGCGTCGGCCGGCTGCACGCCGTACAGCAGGCTGCGCAGCGCGTGCGTGCCGGCGAGCGCGACGAGGATGCCGACCGCCACGCCGGCGCCGACCACGCGCGCGCCCTGCCCGACCACCATCGCGCGCACCTGCGCGGCGCGCGCGCCGAGCGCCATGCGCACGCCGATCTCGCGCGTGCGCTCGTCGACCACGTAGGAGAGCACGGCGTACAGCCCGACCGCGCCGAGCACCAGCGCGAGCAGCGCGGCGGCGCCGAGCGTCAGCAGCGTGAACGAAAGCTGCAGCATCGAGTCCTCGACGAGGTAGGCCATCGTGAACACGCGGTACATCGGCGCCTCCGGCGCGACCTCGCGCACCAGCGCGCGCACCTGCGGCACGAGCGCCTCGGCCTGCGCGCTGCGGATCACGTAGGCGGGCGAGCTGACCGGGCGGCCGCCCTGCGCCGTGGTGTCGGCCATCGGGAAATAGACCGCCGCCTCGGCCGGCAGGCGCGGGCCGTCCTGCATGACGTCGTCGACGACGCCGACCACGGTTTCCCAGGTGCCCTGCCCCGGGCGCTGCAGCCGCTGGCCGAGCGGATCGCGCCCCGGCCACAGCAGCGCGGCGGCGGACTTGCTGACGATGACGTTGCCGCGCGCGGCGCCGTGGTCCTCGGCGGTGAACGTGCGCCCGGCCAGCCGCCGGATGCCCATCGCCTCGAAGTAGCGGCCGGCGGCGTAGTTGCGATGGATCAGCACGCCGTCGTCCGCGGCGCCCATCTGCTCGGTGCGCACGCGCATCGTCGAGGTGCTCTCGTTGATCGGCACGTTCTCGACCAGCCCCACCGCCTCGACGCCCGGCAACGCGGCCAGGCGGTCGAGGAAGGCGAGGTTGAAGCGCGCGAACGACAGCGCGTCGCCGAGCTCCGGGCGCTCCGGCGCGATCTGGAACGTGAGGATGTCCTGCGTGTCGTAGCCCAGGTCGACGCGGCGCAGCTCGTAGGCGCTGCGCATCAGCAGGCCCGAGCCGATCAGCAGCGCCAGCGCCAGCGCGGTCTGCGCGGCCACCAGGCCGTGGCGCAGCCAGTGCCGCCGGCGCGTCGCGCCGCGTCCGCCCTCGCGCAGCCGCGCGAGATCCGGCGCGGAGCCGCGCAGGGCCGGCAGGCCGCCGCAGACGAACACGCAGACCGCGGCGGCGAGCGCGGTGAACAGCAGCGCCTCGACGCCGAAGCGCGCCTCGTCCAGGCGCGGGATGCCGGCCGGCGCCATGCGCAGGAACACCGGCAGCAGCGCCGCGGCGAGCGCGACGGCGGCGCCGGCGGCGAGCGCGGCGACGACGACCGCCTCGGCCAGGTGCAGGCGCATCAGCCGGCCGCGCGCGGCGCCGATCGCGCGCCGCACCGCCATCTCCTGGTGGCGGCCCTCGATGCGCACCAGGAACAGGTTGGCGACGTTGGCGCAGGCGATCAGCAGCACCAGGCAGGCGGCCGCGAACAGGATCCACAGCGGGCCGGAATAGTCGCCGAGGAGCTTGTCCTCCAGGGGCTCGACGGCGGCGCGGTGCTGCGCGATCAGGCGCGCGTAGGCCGGCGTGCCGCCGAAGCGCTCGGGCAGCCGCGCGGCGAGCGCGGTCAGCTCGTCGGCGACGGCCGGCGGCGTCGCGCCGGGCGCGAGGCGCCCGACCAGGTTGGTGCCGGCGAACTGGCCCGGCGTCCTCACGTCCGCCGCGCGGATCGTGCCGGAGATCCACAGCATCGTGTCGTTGCGCGGAAAGCGGAAATCCGGCTTCATCACGCCGATCACGGTGCGCGGCTTCCCGGCGACGTCGAGGCTGCGGCCGATCACCGACGGGTCGCGGCCGAACCAGGCGGTCCACAGCGCGTGGCTGATCACCACCGCGCCGTCCTCGTCCTGCGCGTTCGGCAGGCGGCCGAGCAGCGGCGTCACGCCGAGCGTGGAATACAGCGAGCTGGTCGGCTGCGACATGCGCACGCGCTCGACGCGGTCGCCGGCGCGCAGCGTGGCGGTGTAGTTGTCGTACGCGGCGAGGTCCTCGAGCAGCCGCGACTGCTCCTGGTACTGCACGAAGAATTCCGGCGCGGTGCCGAGGTCGGCCTGCTGCGCCGAACCCGGCACCGAGGCGGTGACGTAGACGAGCCGATCCGGATCGGCGTACGGCAGGCGATGCAGCAGCACCGTGTCGACCACGCTGAACATGCCCGCCACCGCACCGATCGCCAGGCCGAGCATGCCGATCGCGGCCAGCGCGAATCCCGGCGTGCGCCGCAGCGTGCGCACCGCGTGCCTCAGGTCCGCCGTCCAGGTGCCGAGCTGCATACGAATCTCCGCCGTGGGGCCGCGTGCGGCCAATAGGATCGCGCGGATGCGTCGGCGCGACGTCGCCGGGCTTTCAGCAACGCCCGTGCCAGGCGGCGGCGCGATGCGGATCAAGGGTTTGGAGGCGGCCGGCGCGCGGGCTGTTCGCGGGCGGGCGCCGGCCTGTCCGGAAGCGGACAGGCCCAGCCGGACGATCGCGCGCGCCGCCGGACGCGCGCGACCGCTCCCGCGCGAAGCGAAGGTTCCGGCTGTCGATCCGCGCGCCGGCCGTTCGTCGCACTGCTGGACGCCGTCGCATGCGCGGCGGCTTCGCCCCCGGACGCTCACAGGAAAACCCCGATGACCAAGATGATCTTCGTCAGCCTGCCGGTCGCCGACCTCGCGGCCTCGATCGCGTTCTACACGGCCCTGGGCTTCGAGCAGAACCCGCAGTTCAGCGACGACTCCGGCGCCTGCATGGTGTGGAGCGAGGCGATTTACGTGATGCTGCTCACGCACGCGAAATGGCGCACGTTCACGCAGCGGCCGTTTCCGCCGGCCGGCACGAGCGGGTCGATGCTGTCGCTGTCGATGGACAGCCGCGATGCGGTCGACGCGATGAACCAGGCCGCCGCGGCGCACGGCGGGCAGGCCGACGCGAACCCGCCCGAGGACTTCGGCTTCATGTACAGCCGCGACCTCGCCGATCCCGACGGCCACCTGTGGGGCATCGTCTGGATGGATGCGGTGCCCGCCGCACAGCCGGACTAGGCGCGGCCGCGGCGAAGCCGGGCGCGCGCGTGGCGTTGCCGCGCGTCCGGTCGTCGCCGCGCCCGCAGGTCAAGCTCCCGCCGCAGGCGATTCCGCGTCCGCGACGCCCGGCATCCGCGCCGCGCGCGCGACCAGCGCGGCCACCGCCTCGGCCCGGGTCAACACGATCATGTGCCCGCCGTCGATCAGGTGCAGCCGCGCGCCGGGAATCACCGCGGCGAGCGGCGCGCCATGCACCGCCGGCGGGCAGACCGGATCGTCGCGGCCGCAGACGACGTCCACCGGCAAGGCCAGCGACGCATAGCGCGGCGTCATCGCCGCGAGCTCGTCCGGCAGCGCCTGCATCTCCGCGCTGGCGGCGACGAAGCTGCGCGGCCGCGTGCCGAGCACGGCGCCGGCGGCGGCGTCGAAATCCGGCGGGACCGGCTCCGGCGCGAACACCGCGCGCAGCACCGCCGCGCGGCGCAGCCGGCCGAGCGGCGCGGCCAGCGTCCAGGCGATCGCCTGCCGGCGCCAAGGCGAGGCGATGGCCAGGCCCTCGAACCCGGGCGGCGCCTCGTGCGTTTCGTGGCTGGCCGGTGCGATCAGCACCAGCGCGCGCACGCTGTCCGGATGGTCCAGCGCCAGGGCCAGCGCGAGCGCGCCGCCCATCGAATGGCCGACCACCAGCGGGCGCGACACGCCGAGCCGGCGCAGGAACGCGGCGACGAGCGCGGCCTGCGCGAACAGGTCCGGCTGCGCGCCCGGCATCGTCGAATAGCCGCAGCCGGGCCGGTCCGGCGCGATCACGCGGTGCCGCGCCGCCAGCCGCTCGATCAGGGCATGGAAATTGCGCAGGTTGCCGCCGAGGCCGTGCAGCAGCACGACGGCCGGGCCCGCGCCGCGATCGACGTAGTGCACGCGCGCCGCGCCGACCTCGACGAAGCGGCCGAGCGGCGGCACCTGCGCCTCGGCGCGGCGCGCGGCCCAGGCCGCATACGCCGCCAGCACCACGACGGCGGCGGCGAGGGCGGCGAGGACGATCGCGACGGCGGGCATCGCTCAGCGGTGCGCCGCGGCGCAGAGCGCCTCGCAGGCGGCGAACGGATCGCCGGTGCGTTCCCAGGTCTCGAGCCAGGCGCGGTAGTTGTGGATCGTCGGCTGCTGCGTCGGATGGAAGCCGGGCCTGAAGTACGCCAGCAGCGTGCCGGCGAGCGAGCCGTAGATGCCCTTGCGCGGACCGTGCATCCACGGGGCATGCCTGACGTGCAGGAGCAGGCGCTGCCGGCGCGTGTAGCCGTCGGCGGCGAGCAGGCGGTCGGTGTGGCGGTAGGTCAGGCGCAGCATGTTGACGATCGCGTAGGCCATCGCGCCGACGCGGGTGAAATAGCCGACCCGCGCCACCTTCTGCATCACGTCGAAAGCCACCGACTTGTGCTCCATCTCCTCGATCGCGTGCCAGGCGAGCAGCGCCTTCATGCGCGCGTCGGCGCCTTCCATGACCGCGGCCTCGGCGAAGTACGCATGCGCCATCGTCGCGGTGAAATGCTCGAACGCGGCCGTGTGCGCCAGGTTGAACGCCGGCGAGAAGCGCGCCTGCCAGCGTCCGATCATGCGCAGGTTCTCCTCGTACATCTGCCGCATCGGCATGCCCTGGCGTTCGAGCAGCGCGTTGCAGTGCGCGTGCGCCAGGCCGTGCTGGCCCTCCTGGCGCATGAAGTCGCGCACCTCCTGCTGCAGCACCGGATCGGCGATGCCGTCGCGGAACGCGCGCACGCTGGCGATGAAGTAGCGCTCGCCCTCGGGAAAGCCGGACTGGATGCCGTCGAACGTGCGCGTCTTGTAGGCGTCGCCGCGGTACCAGTAGCGCGGCATCGTCTCGTCCAGGCGGAAGTCCGGACGCTCGCGCGGGACGATGGTCTCGTGCCGTCCGCGCCGCTTGTTCATGCGCGTTCCCTCCGGTCGGGCGCGCCGCGGCGCGAGGGCCGCGTGCGCCGGTGCGTCGCCGCCGCCGTGCAGGTGGCCGGCACGCCGCCTCGCACGATCGTGCCGCGAGGCCAGCTTGCGCCTGCCCGCCGGCGCCGGCTTGACCGTGCGCGACAATGCTTTGACACTGCGCGACATGACCGCGATGACGCGCGCCGGCGCCCTGCGGGGCTTTCCGGCCCTGGTGCGCGCGCTCGGCGGCGACGCCGACGCGCTGCTGCGCCGGCATCGCCTGAGCGCGCGCACGCTCGCCAACGAGGACGCGCTGATTCCCTCGCGCGCCGGCATCCGGCTGCTGGAAGACGCGGCGCAGGCGCTGGACTGCCCGGACTTCGGCCTGCGCCTGGCGAAAGTGCAGGACATCTCCACGCTCGGCCCGCTCGCCGTCGCGATCCGCCATGCGCGCACCGTGCGCGAGGCGGCCGCGAGCGCGTCGCGCTACATCGTCGTGCAGGGCACCGGCATCGCCTTCACGCTGCTCGCCGACGAGACGGACCGTGCGTTCGCGCAGTTCCGCTTCGACCACGCCGAGCCGGGCGCGGCGAGCCGCCGCCAGTCCGACGACCTGGCGCTCGGGCTGATCCACCGCATCATCGGCCTGCCGTTCGGCGGCCGCTACCCGCTCGACCGCGTCTCCCTGCCGCACGCGCCGCTGGCGCCGGCGGCGGCCTACGCGCGCTTCTTCGGCGCGCCGGTGCGCTTCGGCGCGGCATATGCGGCGCTGCGCGTGCCGGCGCGCTTCCTCGACGAGCCGCTGCCCGATTCCAACGAGACGCTGCGCACGCTGGCGATGAGCTACCTGGAAGGCCATTTCGCCGACCGCCGCCATCCGCTGTCGGCGCGCGTGCGGCTGGCGCTGTCGGCCGGCTTCGCCGCGCCGGCGGGCGAGCTCGCCGGCGTCGCCGCGCTGCTCGCCCTGCATCCGCGCACGCTGCAGCGCCAGCTCGCCGAGGAAGGCGCCACGTTCGAGGCGATCCGCGACGAGATGCGCCGGCACGCGGCGCTGCGCTATCTCGCCTCCACCGAGCTTGCGCTGACGCAGGTGGCGACGCTGCTCGGGCTGTCCGAGCAGTCCGCGCTCACGCGCTGCTGCCGGCGCTGGTTCGGCAGGACGCCGACCGCGATCCGGCGCGAGGCGGCGGCACGCCGGGCGTGACCGCCGCCGCGGCGCGCTAGGCGAGCGAGGCGTTGTCGATGACGAAGCGGTACTTCACGTCGCTGCGCAGCATGCGGTCGTAGGCCTCGTCGATCTTCCGCATCGGGATCGTCTCGATGTCCGCGACGATGCCGTGCTCGGCGCAGAAGTCGAGCATGTCCTGCGTCTCGGCGATGCCACCAATCAGCGAGCCGGCGATCGCGCGGCGGCCGAAGATCAGCTGGGCCACGTTCGGGCTCGGATGCGCATGCTCGGGCACGCCGACCAGGCACAGCGTGCCGTCGCGCCTGAGCAGGCGGGTGAACGCGTCCAGGTCGTGGCCGGCGGCGACGGTGTCGAGGATGAGGTCGAAGCTGCCCGCGTGCCGCTGCATCTCGCCGGCGTCCTTCGAGACCACGACCTCGTCCGCGCCGAGCTTCAGCGCGTCCTGGCGCTTGCTCTCGGAGGTGGTGAACGCGACCGTGTGCGCGCCCATCGCGTGCGCGAGCTTGATGCCCATGTGGCCGAGCCCGCCGATGCCGACGATGCCGACCCTCCTGCCGGGGCCGGCGCCCCAGTGGCGCAGCGGCGAATACGTGGTGATGCCGGCGCACAGCAGCGGCGCGACCGCGGCGAGCTGGTGCTCGGGATGGCCGATCCGCAGCACGAAATGCTCGTCGACGACGATGCGCTGCGAATAGCCGCCCAGCGTGTGGCCAGGCGCGTCGGCGGTCGGGCCGTTGTAGGTGCCGACGAAGCCGTTCTCGCAGTACTGCTCCAGGCCCTCGCCGCAGGCGTGGCAGTGGCGGCAGCTGCCGACCATGCAGCCGACGCCGACGACGTCGCCGACCTTGAAGCCGGCGACCTCGGCTCCGACCGCGCTGACGCGGCCGACGATCTCGTGGCCGGGCACGCAGGGATAGAGCGTGCCGGCCCATTCGGAGCGCACCGTGTGCAGGTCCGAGTGGCACACGCCGCAGTAGGCGATGTCGATCTGCACGTCGCGCGCGCCGGGCGCGCGCCGCTCGATGTCGATCGGCTCGAGCGGCTTGTCGGCGGCGTAGGCGCCGTAGGCTTTGGTCTTCATGCGGGACTCCTTGGGGTCGAGCGAAACAACGTGCCGCGGCGGACGCGCCGGCCGGCGTCGGCCGGATCGCCGCGCATCAGGCCCGGCGCGGACCTGCGAGGCGCGCCGCGTCGCCGGCGTGCGCCGGCCATTCGACGGCCGTGCGCGCAGTGGCGGCGAAAGGCCCGGCGACGCCCGGGCTCGAAGGATGCGCGCCGTCGCGCAGGATCGGCATCGGACGCGGGCTCCGCCATCGGGCCTGCCAGTCTGGGCAAAACGCCGCCGCTTGATTAGCCGGCCGACGCCGCATGCACTTATGATCCTGGCTCATGAATCGGAGCGACGCATGCGCATGAGCCGGCGCCCGTACGACGACCTGCTCGCGTTCCTGGAGATCGCGCGCCAGCGCAGCTTCACCCGCGCGGCGGCCCAGCTCGGCGTCTCGCCGTCGGCGCTGAGCCACGCGATGCGCGGGCTGGAGACGCGCCTCGGCGTGCGCCTGCTGACGCGCACCACGCGCAGCGTGGCGCCGACCGAGGCCGGCGAGCGGCTGCTCGCGTCGATCGGCCACCGCTTCGACGAGATCGACGCCGAGCTCGACGCGCTGAGCGCCTGGCGCGACACGCCGGCCGGCACGGTGCGCATCACCACCAACGACGACGCGTTCGACAGCGTGCTCTGGCCGAAGCTGTCGCGCGTGCTGCCGCGCTACCCGGACGTCAAGGTGGAATTCGACGTCAGCTACGCGCTGAAGGACATCGTCGCCGAGCGCTTCGACGCCGGCGTGCGCATGGGCGAGCAGGTGGAGCAGGACATGATCGCCGTGCGCATCGGCCCGGACCTGCGCATGGCGACCGTGGGCGCGAAGGCGTACTTCGCGCGCCGGCCGCGGCCGAAGACGCCCAAGGACCTGACCGGCCACGCCTGCATCAACCTGCGCCTGCCGACCTACGGCGGGCTCTACGCCTGGGAATACGAGCGCGACGGCCGTCCGCTCAACGTGCGCGTCGACGGCCCGCTGGTGTTCAACGGCGCGCCGCAGATCATCGCCGCCTGCCTCGACGGCTTCGGCCTGGCCTGCCTGCCGGAGACCATGGTGATGGCGCACGTGCGCGCGGGCCGGCTGGTGCGCGTGCTCGAGGACTGGTGCCCGCCGTTTCCCGGCTACCACCTGTACTACCCGAGCCGGCGCCAGCCCTCGCCCGCGTTCGCGGTGATCGTCGAGGCGCTGCGCCACGGCGGCTGAACCGGCCGGGGATTCGGACGGCCGAGGCGGCCTGGTGCGTCGCGGAAGGCATCGCGATCGCCGCGCGGCGATGCGCGATGCGCAGGTGCGCGCCGCCGAACGGCGCCATGCGACGACGCGGCGGCGCGTGCCCGCGTCGACGCGCCGGCGCCGGCTCAGGGCGCCGTGCGCAGGAAGTCGAGCTCGGCGACGCTGACCGGCATCATCGGCACCGGGCTGCGTTCCATCCGCTCGACGAGATCGGCGCGGCCGGCGATCGGCGCTTCGCCGGTGCCGCGGGCGCGGTCCGCCAGCGAGGCGACCTGTCCGATCAGGTTCGGGCCGTTGTCGCCGGACAGCGTCATCATCCCGACCAGCGCGTCGCCGCGCAGGCCGGTGGCGGCGAGGAAGTCGCCCCAGCCGTCGACGCCGAGCGCCGCCGGCGAGGCCTTGGCGATCGCCTGGACCTGCTCGGGCGAGAGCCCGATCGCCCGGAACGCGGCGAGCGTGTCCGCGCCGGCGCCGGCGATCGCCCGGGCCGCGGTCGCATCGACGTCCTTCGCCGTCAGCACCGCGGTCGCCTGAGCCTGGTTGCGCACCTCGTCGGCGCGGGCGGAGACGAGGCTGCCGCCGACGTCGAGCACCGTCGAGGCCGTCTCGATCTGGCCGAGGAACGGCACGGCGAAGCCGGCCAGGCGCGCGAGGCCGGTGCCGACCTGCAGGCCGGCCGCGCCGCCCTGCATCCAGGTCCCCGCGTTGCTCTGGCCGCGCGCGGCGGTCGCGGACACGTTGCCCATGGCGAGCGCGCCGCCGAGCATGCCGAAGCCGCCGGCAGCGCGCGTCAGGCTGTCGCCGAGCTGGCCGCCGACGTGCTCGCCGGCCTCGCTCAGCGCGGTCTCGATCACGCCGACCGCGGTGCCCAGCCCCGACGCGGACGCCTCGTCGCGCGGGCCGCCGGCGCTCAGCTCGGCGTGCGTCTTCAGCGCGTCGACGGCCTGGCCGAGCGAGGCCGAGGCGGTCAGCGCCGGCGGCGCGGGATCGAACGCGCTGGGCGTCGCGCCCGCCTGCGGCTCCAGCACGGCAGCGGCGAAGTCGGATACGTTCGCGGCGACGAACCGCCACAGCTCGCCCGCCGCCGCGTCCGCCTCGCGGTACGCCTGGGCGTGCTGCTGGCGGAACTCGGCCGCGTAGTCGGCCTCGCCGAGGCCGCCGGCGACGTGGATGCCGCCGGCGAGCTGGCGGCGCAAGTCGCTTTCCAGGCCCTCGACGCGGCTGTCGGCCGCGTTCAGCCGGTCGACGCGCCCCTGCAGCTCGCCGGCGAAGCCTTCGAGGAAGCGCCGGGCCTCGGGGCCCGCCATCGCCCGCGCCGGAAGGTCCGGCAGGGTGACGGCGGGCATGCCGAATGCGGAGATGCTGGCCATGAATGACTCCCGATGGATTCCATTCGCCGCAGTATCGACGCTCGCGCGGCGGTTGCCACTTGGGAGAAACCCTATGTGGGCCGCGCCGATGCGCGCCCTGCGCGGCGCGGCCGCGGGCCGGTTTCGCCGCCGTGGAAGGAAAAGCCGCGGCGGCGCGCTACCATGACGGTTTCATTGCCGCCGTCCGGCGCGGACGCCGCGGCCGATCGCGTCGGTCGGTCCGCGCCGCCGCGCGCGGACCGAGGGAGGCCGCGACGCGGCCGAGAAAAGGGAGTCGACGCTTGACCGCCGCTTCACCGGTACCGCCGCTGTTTTCCGTCGTGCCCGACGGCCTGTTCGGCCCGCTCGCCTCGCCCAACCGCCTGCACTACTGGCAGCTGCTGTGCCGGCTGTTCGGCGAGTTCTTCGGCCCGGACGCGCCGATGCCGCCCAGCCTCGGCTTCCAGCGCCGCGAGATCACCGCGGCGATCGAACGCTACCTGCTCACCGACGACCCCTGGGAGGTGGACGGCGAGGCGCCGGACGCGGCGCTGCCGGTGCGCGCGAACGCGGTCTACGAGCGCTTCCGCCTGGCCGGCTGGCTGCGCCAGGAGCGCGTCGGCGTGCGCGAGATGGTGTCGATGACGCCGGCGGTGTCGCAGCTGCTGGCTGCGCTGATCGAGTTCGCCGAGCGCGGCCCCGCGTTCCTCGGCGCCAAGGTGCGCTCGATCGAGCTGCAGCTGCGCCAGGTGGTCGAGGGCAAGGCCGGCGCCGACACGCTGGACGAGGCCGCCGACCAGGCGCGCCAGCTGCTCGCGCACGTCAGCGCGCTCGGCGTGCAGGTGCGCGACCTGATGCCCGAGCTCGGCAAGGCCGAGAGCACCGCGCAGTTCGCCCGCCATCTGTTCGAGCGCTACGTCGGCGAGCTGTTCGTCGGCGACTACGCGGACCTGCACAACGCCGACCACCCGCTCGCGCGGCGCGCCTCGATCGTGGCGATGGCGCGCGAGATCGAGCACTCCGCGCTGCGCGAGCCGCTGATCGCGTGGTACCAGGAGCGCGCCGCCGGCGGCGACCGCGCGCGCGCCGAGCAGCGCCTGCAGCGCAGCCTGCGGCGGCTGTACGAGATCGACCGCATCGACGAATACCTCGAGCGCCTGGACGACGACATCCGCCAGGCCAACCGCCGCGCGCTGGCGTTCCTGGACTATCGCCTGCGCGCGCCGGACCGGATCGACGTGCTGCTGCGCCGCGCCTGCCGCGGCGCGCTGGCCGCGCCGGAGGACGAGCTCCGCCTGCCGGTCGCGCCCGGCGCGCTGATGGACGAGCAGCGCCTGCGCGCGCCGCAGCGGCGGCCGCAGCCGATCCCGCGCACGGCCAACGCGCATCGCGAGCCGACGCCCGAGCAGCTCGCGCGTCTGCACCTGCTGCGCCGCATGACGCGCGCGCGCCTGGTCAAGCCCGAGGACCTGTCGCGCTACGTCGAGCGCCACCTGGCCGGCCGCGAGGCGGTCGATTCCGATGCGCTGGAGATCGCCAGCATCGAGGACCTGCGCGCGTACCAGACGCTGGTCACGCTGGCGCTGCGCGGCCACCGCCCGGGCGGCGTGCGCCGCGACGATCCGATCCGGCGGCTGCTGCAGGGCTTCCGCGTCGAGCTCGACGCGCAGGCGCACACGCGCAACGACCATCTCGAATCGCCGCGCTTCGTCCTGCGCCGCGCCAGGAAGGCGGCGGCATGAGGCGCTCCTGGACCACGCTGAGCCAGCTTTCCGGCGGACTCTACGCGCCGCAGGACTTCGAGCGCGCCGCCTACCGCCTGGTCACCGAGCAGGTGCTGTACGCCGCCGACCGCCGCTCGCGCAGCGCCTATCACCTGGTCGAGAGCCACCTGGCCGACTTCGAGGCCGCGCTCGAGCCGCTCGGCATCCGCCTGGAGCGCAACGCGCACTACCGCTACGTGATCGCCCTGCCCGTGCACGGCGAAGGCGCGCCGGCCACGCTCGAGGAGACGCTGCTGATCCTGGTGCTGCGCCAGCGCTACGACGAGGCGATGCGCCAGGGCCGCGTGGAGGACCACGGCGAGGTGCTGGTGGAGCTGCCGGAGCTGCAGGAAGCCTACCGCGCGCTGACCGCGCGCGAGCTGCCCGACGCCGGCGCGCTGCGCGCGCTGCTGAGGACGCTGCGGCGCTGGTCGGTCTGCCGCACGCTCGACGGCGAGCCGGGCGACGTGCAGCCGTTCCGTGTGCTGGTGCGGCCGGCGATCGTCGAGATCGTCGGCGCGCAGTGGCTGCAGCGCCTGGACCAGCACAACCGCGGCGACGCCGACGCGGACGACGCGGAGGACGACGATGTATCAGCTTAGGCGCGCCCACCTGGTGCAGTTCTTCCTGTTCCAGGCCGAGACGCTGGAACTGGACCTGACCACGGCGATCGTCGCGCCGAACGGCGCCGGCAAGAGCGCGCTGCTCGACGCGCTGCAGATCGTCATGCTCGGCGGCGACCGCAACCAGATCCGCTTCAACGCGCAGGCCGGCGGCACGCACCGCGCGCGCACGATCCGCGACTACTGCCTCGGCGTCCATCGCGCCGGCGACGACGGCCGCGTGCGCGAGACGGCGACCACCTACGTCAGCCTGGTGTTCGAGGACCAGGCCAGCGGCGAGACGCTCACCGCCGGCATCGCGCTCGGCGCCTCGGCCGCCGAGCCCGAGCACCGCCTGCACGGGCTCTATCTGCTGCCGAACGTCGCGCTCTCGCTCGACGACCACCTGGAGATCGCCGGCGGCGAGGAGCTGCCGCAGGAGTGGGCGCGCTTCCGCGAGCTGATCGCCAGGCGCTGCAAGCAGGCCGGCGCCAAGGCCGAGCTGCACACCGCCAGCGAGCGCTTCGTCAAGGACCTTCTGTTCCGCCTGCGCCCGGCGCCGACCGCGCAGCTGGACGCCGCCGCCTACCGCAAGGCGTTCCAGAACGCGCTGAACCTGCAGCGCATCGGCGACATCGACCTGTTCGTGCGTACGCTGGTGGCCGAGGAGCGCCCCACCGAGATCGCGCGCTTCCGCGCGCTGCTCGACGGCTTTCGCCAGATCAAGGAAAAGATCGAGCAGGTGGCGCGCCGCATCGAGCAGGCCAGGCAGGCCGCCGAGCACTACCGCAAGGTGGCGCAGCAGGCCACGCGCGCGGCCTCGTACCGCGCGCTCGGCGCCGAGTACGAGCGCGACCTGCACGCCGCCGCGGTCGAGGCCGCCGAGCTGGCGCTGGAGACGGCCGCCGAGACGCTCGGCGCGCGCCAGCGCGCGCTGGAGCAGGCGCGCAGCGACCGCCAGAGCGCGCGCCTGGCCGCCGAGGACGCCGCACGGCGCCTGCAGGGCACGCGCGGCTATGCCGAGCAGGCCTCGTTCGAGCAAGCCGCCGCGCCGTACCGCGAGGAGCTGGCGCGGCTGAAGAACGAGCTGCTGCGCGCCGCCGCGTTCGTGCGCGACCAGCTGCACGCCGCCGCGCGCCTCGGCGTCGCCGGCGCCGAGGCGGAAGCGCTCGAGACCGCCGCCGCGCCGTGGCGCGCGCTGCACGAGCAGGTCGCCGCGCTCGCCGCCGAGGCGGCGATCGACGCCGCGCCGGAGGCGCTGCACGCGGCGCTGCGCCGCGCGCTGGTGGCGGCCGCGCCGGCGCTGGCCGCGATCGCCGACGGCGAGCGCGAGCGCCACAACGCGCTCGACGAGGCGCGCCAGCGCCTGCGCGCGGCGCAGCGCAACCTGGAACGGGCCGACGCCGGCCAGGCCGAGCTGCGCCCGGACGTCGTGCGCCTGCTCGCCTATTTCGAGGAAGAAGGCATTCCCGCGCGGCCGGTCTGCGACCTGGTGCAGGTGACCGACCCCGCCTGGCAGCGCGCGATCGAAGCGTACCTGCGCACGCACGTCGAGGCGCTGCTGGTGCCGGCCGGGCACGAGGAGCGCGCGGTGCGGCTGTACCGCTCGCTGCAGGGCGGGCGCGCCGTCTACGGCGTCAAGCTCGCGCTGGCCGGCCAGGCGCGCGCGGCGCGCGCCAAGGCGCCGGCCGCGGGCCAGGTCGCCGCGCTGCTCGCCGGCGAGGATGCCGACGCGCTGGCCTACCTGCGCCGCCAGCTCGGCGACCTGCGCTGCGTCGACACCGACGCGGAGATCGTGCGCAGCGCGCACGGCCTCAGCCGCGACGGCCTGCTGGCGAAGGGCGGCGGCGTCGAGCGCCTGAAGCTGCCCGCCGCCACCGAGCTCAAGATCGGCGCGTCCAGCCGCCGCGACCGCCGCAAGCTGCTGCGCGAGGAGATCGACGCCGCCGAACGGCGCGTGCGCGAGCTCGAGGCGCAGTGGAAGCCGCTCGGCGAGGCGATGCGCGGGCTCGCCCCGCTCGTCGACGCCGAGGCCGTCGTCGGCAACGTGCACGGCCTGCTGCTGGCGCACCGCCAGGCCGCCGCGCGCCATGCCGCGCTGCAGGAGAGCCGCGCGGCGGCGAGCGATCCGGACCTGATGCGCCTGAGCGAGCAGGCCGAGGCGAGCCGGCGCCGGCTCGACGAGCTGGAGGCGGCGTTCGAGCGGCTGCTCGGCGAGAAGGCCACCGCCGAGCAGAAGCGCATCGAGGCGGAAGCCGCGCTGCAGCAGCTGCACGCGCGCACGGAGGCGGTCACGCGCCGCGCCGTGGAGGCGTTCGCGCAGGCCGACGTCGACGCCGACCTCGTCGAGCGGCAGCGCGAGAAGCTGGACGCGGAGATCGCCGATCCCGCCGAGCGCCTCGAGCGCTGCCGCAAGCGCGCCGACGAGAGCGAGCACCAGCTGCGCAACCTGCTGCCGGAAGCCTGGCGCGGCCTCGCTCAGTACGCCAAAGACCACGACCTCGCGCTGGACATGGCGCCGGACGAGTGGCGCCGCGCCGACGCGCTGCTGCGCAGGGAGATCGCCCATCTGGAAGGCACCGAGCTGGTGCAGCACCAGGCCGCGGCCGAGGCGGCCTACGCCACCGCGGTGGACACGTTCCGTTCCAACGTCGCCTCGGCGCTGTACGACAACTTCACGCGCCTCAGGCACCAGATCGCCACGCTGAACCGCACGCTGCAGCGCAGCCCGCCGTTTTCCAACGACGAGCGCTACGAGTTCCGCTACGAGGTCGTGGCCGAGTTCCGCGAGCTGCACCGCTTCATCGCCAAGGCCGCCGAGGTCGGCGAGACCGACTCGCTGTTCGGCAGCGCCGGCGAGGTGCCCGCCGCGTTCCGCGACATCCTGGAGGACAAGGCCGGCGGCAAGGGCGCCGCGCCCTCGCCGCTCGACGACTACCGGCGCTTCTTCCGTTTCGAGATCGTCATCAAGCAGGGCGACGCGGTCATCGGCACGCTGAGCGAGCGCATGCGCTCGGGCTCCGGCGGCGAGCACCGCGCGCCGCTGTACGTGATCGCCGGCGCGGCGCTGGCCGCGGCCTACGGCAAGGGCGAGGGCCAGCAGGGCGGGCTCGGCGTGATCATGCTCGACGAGTTCGGCGACAAGATCGACGCGCAGAACGCGCGCGCGACCACCGACTACCTGCGCTCGCTCGGCCTGCAGCTGATCCTGGCCGCGCCGGACACCGCGCAGGGCACGCTGACCGGCGTGCTCGACAGCTACGTGGAGCTGTTCCGCGACGGCGCGGTGCTGCAGATGGAACGCATCGTCGTGCGCGAACGCGGCCGCGAGCTGCTGGCAAGCGACCAGTTCCAGCTGCATCCGGAACTGCTGGAGCGCGAGATCGCGCGCATCCGCGCCGAGCGCGCGCCGGCATGACGCCGGCGAGCGCGGCGCTGCAGCGCCTGCTGCGCCGTGGCGAGCGCGCACGCACGCGCGGCGCGGACGAACGTGTGTCACTGGTTGCGACGGTGGCCTCCTGCCCGGAATACGCCGCACTCAAAAGCTGGTCGGAGGTAGAAGCATTCCACGCCGAAATCGCCGCAGCCGAGCGCATCGGTGCAATTGCCGTCCAATGGCGTGGTCCGGTTCGTGGTGAGGGAGGGCTGAAGCGCCTGATCCTGCGCGATCTCGATCGGCTTGCCGCACATCTGGGCGTGGAATTGCTCGGTAAGCGCATCAGCGCGGCCGCAGCGCGACTGCGCGTATCGCAGGACGCTCATCCGGTCGTCGCCGACGTGCTGGACGCCTGGTCGAAAGGCCGCGGCGTACGCGGACGCGGGCCAGAGGCCGCGGGTGAGCTCGCCGATGCGATCGAGGCCGTGGAAGCCAGCCGCCGCGAAAGGCGCGAAGAGCGCGTCCTGCGCCGCGAAAGCGTGCGCCTCTACGGCGACAGCAAGCGCCTGGAGCGCCTCACGCCGTGGCTGGACGTGCTGGTCGGCGGCGAGCTGAAACCGTCAGGCCTGTCCAAACATGACATCTGGGCTGCGCTCGGTCTGCGCCGCGAGCCACAACCTATGCTGCTCGCCGGCAGCGGCCAGGCGATGCTCCGCGAAGGCACCGTGCCGCTAGTAAGGCCGTATATCGGCCTGCCGGTCGAAGCGGTCGAATCCATCGAGACGTGCGCCGCGTATCTGCTTACCATCGAAAACCTCGCCAGCTTTCATGACGCCGCGCGCGCCATGCCCGATGCGCGTGGCCTGCTGATCTACACCGCTGGCATGCCCTCGCCGGCTTGGCGCCAGCTATACGTGCGCATCGTGCGCGCGCTGCCGGCGACAGCGACGGTGTACCACTGGGGCGACATCGACGAGGGCGGCATGCGCATCGCCGCGCTGCTCGCCGAGGCATCCGCCGAGGCCGGGCGCCGCTTGCGGCCTTGGCGCATGGCCACTGACGAGCTGCATCCGCTCCCGCGCGGTGCGAAGTCAGCATCCGCTGCTTCGCTGAAGGCGATGACACGTTGGGCAGCGAAGGCCGGCTGGGATGATGTCGCAGCGGCATTCGAGCGCGTGCCATTTACGGTTGAGCAGGAATCGATCGAGCCTTCGTTTCCGGACTGACGGCGGTTCAAGAGATCCGTCGCGCACCGGCTTCGTCTCGTCGAGTTCTTCGTTTAGGCTCGCCGCACCGCCGCCGCTTCAACCTTTTGCCGCGCCGACGAATCGATGCTCGTGACGTTCGCGACCGCGAGGACCTGCATGCACCTGCTCGCTGCCTGGCTGCTGATCTGCACGACGGCGTTCGCCTGCGCCGCGGCGCGCGCCGGCGAACCTGCGCCGCCGAGCACGGCGTTCGTGCACGTCAACGTGGTGCCGATGGACACCGAGCGCGTGCTCGAGGACCAGACCGTGATCGTCGCCGGCGGCCGGATCGCCGCGATCGGGCGCGGCCTGGCGCCGCCGCGCGGCGCGCAGGTGATCGACGGCCGCGGCACGGCGTATCTCTCGCCGGGGCTCGCCGACCTGCACACGCATTCGGAGACGCGCGACGATCTGGCCGTGTACCTCGCCAACGGCGTGACCACCGTGCTGCAGATGGGCGGCGCGCGCGCGAGCTTCGTCGACAGCGTCGCGCCGGCGGCGAACCGCGGCCGGATCGCGGCGCCGCACGTGTACGCGAGCTTCCTGGTCGACGGCTCGACCGACTACAACGGCTTCGTCGTCCGCACGCCGGCCGAGGCGCGCGCCGTGGTCGGGCTGGCGAAGACGAACGGCTACGACTTCATCAAGGTCTACGTCGGCCTCGCGCCGGACGTGTTCTCGGCGCTGGCGGACGAAGGCCGCAAGCAGGGCCTGCCGCTGGTCGGGCACGGCGTCTCCGCGGTGCGCCTGGAGCGCCAGCTCGCCGAAGGCCAGGTGCTGGTCGCGCACGCCGAGGAGTTCTTCTACACGTTCTTCACGCCGCCCGGCGTCGCCGAGTCCGACGTGCCGCCGGACCCCGGGCGCATTCCCGCCGCGGTCGCGCTCGCGCGGCGCCACGGCGCGGCGGTGACCGCGGATCTGGCGACCTATGCCGCGATCGCGCAGCAGATCGGCCGGCCGGACGTGCTCGCCGGCTATCTCGCGCGGCCGGAGAGCCGCTATCTCTCGCCGGGCGACCGGCTCGCCTGGCTGTCGAGCGGCTACGTGAAGAAGAGCGCGCGCCTCGACGCCAAGCTCGCGTTCCTGCGGCAGCTGGTGAAGGCGATGGCCGACGGCGGCGTCGAGCTGGTGGCCGGCACCGACGCGCCGGCGATTCCCGGCCTGCTGCCCGGCTTCTCGCTGCACGACGACCTCGACGCGCTCGAGGCGGCCGGCCTCAGCCGCTTCCAGGCGCTCTCGGCCGCGACGCGCGCGCCGGGCGCGTTCGTCCGCCGCACGAAGGGCGGCGATCCGTTCGGCCTGGTCGCCGTCGGCCATCGCGCCGACCTCGTGCTGTCGGCGGACGATCCGCTCGCGCGGCTGGCGACGCTGCGCAAGCCGCTCGGCGTGATGGTCGGCGGCGCCTGGCGCGACGCCGCCGCGCTCGGCGCGCTGCTCGGCGAGGTCGACGAGCGCTATCGGCGCGCGTCGAAGCGGCCCTGACGCGCTACGCGCGGGTGCGCTCGAGCAGCTCGGCGATCGCCTGCGCCGTGCCGCGCTCGCCCAGGCGCGGGAAGATGCGCTCGAGGCTGTTGGCCTGCGCGTCGGCGTCCGTGTCGGTCATCGCGTCGGTCGCGAGCGTCACGTTGAAGCCGGCCTCGAACGCCTGGCGCGCGGTGGATTCGACGCCGATGCTGGTGGTGACGCCGGCGATCACGACCTGGGTGACGCCGCGCTCGCGCAAGCGCCGCTCGAGGTCCGTGCTGGCGAACGCGCCCCAGGTGCGCTTGGTCAGCACGAGGTCGTCCGGCTGGCGGCCGAGCTCGGGCAGCAGGTCGGACCAGCCCGGTGGCGGCGTGCGCACGCGCGGCGGCTGCTCCGTGCGCCCGGGCGCGCCGGCATCGACGTTGACCAGCACGACCGGCAGGTCGTGGCGGCGGAACGCCTGCGCCAGCGCGCCGGCGCGCCGCGCCACCGCCGCGAGCGGCTCGAGCGTGGGATAGGCCAGGAGGCCGTGCTGCAGGTCGATGACGATCAGCGCGGTGCGCGCGTCGAGCGTGGTCAGGGCCATCGGGCGGTTCCTTCGTGGCGAGCGGAAAGCGGACGGTGCGAGCGGGCGACGGCGCCAACGCTCTCTTGATGCGCGGTTAACCCTTCTTCAATCCTCGCCGACCTAGAGTCGGCTTCCCCGCGGCGGCCGCGCGGGCCCGCTGTGCAAGCGCGCCGGGGAAGCAGCGGCGTCGCGGGACCAGTTCGAGCATCGCCCGCGGCCGCGCCTCGTCAGAGGCCGGCCGCGAGGCGCGGCGGCAGCGGCGGATGCGCCGGCGCCGGCAGCGGCTCCAGGGTGCCGATCGAGTGGCCCTGCTCGGCCAGGTATTCCAGCCAGCGATTGAGGAACGAGCTCATGCGCACGCGGCGCTGGAACACGCTGCGCGCCGGCTGCAGCGGTCCGATCGCATGGATCAGGCGGCGGTCGGCGCGGCAGTCGAGCACCTCGGCCATGTGCGCATCGTTGTACATGCGAAGCTGCGCCGACGGCGCCTGCTCGCCGGTCTCGCTGTCGACGAAGCAGTAGGTCAGGTGCAGGTCGAGCGTGTAGCGATGGCGCTCGAGCACGTCCAGGCGCACGTCGAGGCCGTCGTCCAGGGACGAGACGTAGCTGCCGAGCGCCAGGTCCTGCGGCGCGAACAGCCGCGCGAGCCGGTGGTAGTTCTCGGAATAAAGCCCCATCAGCCACGAAAAGCGGCTCGGGAGCAGCGACGACGGGCGCTCGAGAAGAACGGACATGCGGGGGATCATAAACGGGGGGATCGGAAGGCGGACAGTCTTATGCCGATGCCGCCTGCGCGCTAAGATGGGGCTCCCCGCACCGCTTGCAAGCGAGCGCCCGCTCGCCGATTCCCGATTCGCGGGTCCCCGATTCGCGCTGCCGCCGCCGTCCTTCCGCGCGGAAAGGAAGGGGCGGCCCGCGCCTAGCGCTTGATCGCCACCGGCATGCGCAGCGGCGGCAGCAGCACGTCGTCGGCCTCGATCGCGAGCTGGCCGAGGTTCCAGCCCGCTGCGAGCAGCGAGCCGTCGATGCTGATCGTGATCGTCTGGCTGGCGCCGGCGGCCAGCGTGAACGTCGCCGGCGCGACCGTCGCCGCGCCGGCCGGCAGCCCCGCGAAGCCGAGCGCATAGTCGTGCGAGGCGAGCGAGGCGCTGGTCAGCGTGCGCGTGAACGTGCAGCTCGACGCGCAGTCGGCGCTGGCGATCGCGGCGAGGTTGAGGTCGGCCAGCCGGCCGCCGGCGGACGGATTGGCAGCGACGAAGTTCGCCGCGGTCTCGTCGAGCACGAAGCCGGCGAGCGCCGCGCGCGTGAGGTCGATGCGCCCGGAGCCGAAGTCCCACAGGTCCGCCGCGCTGCCATCGGCGCGGATCAGGTCGTCGGATTTCGCCGTCATGTTCATCGCCGAGCGGATCTGGGTCGGCGTCCACTCCGGCCGCACCGCGCGCAGCAGCGCCGCGGCGCCGGCGACGTGCGGGCTCGACATCGACGTGCCGTTGTCCAGCGCGGCCGCGGTCGCGCCGCCGAGATCGGCCGTATAGGCGGCCAGGATGTCCACGCCCGGCGCGGAGACGTCCGGCTTGACCAGGTACTGGCCGCCGCTCGCGCGCGGACCGCGCCCGCTGAAGTCGGCGACCACGTCGCCGCGCTGCGGGAACGACTGCGCCGGCAGGCTGATCGAGGCGGTGGCGGCCTGCGGATCGGCCTGGATCGCGGCCCAGGCCTCGTCCCAGTCGGCGCGCAGCATCGACCACGAGGTGCCGCTGGCGCCGAGGTTGATGAACGCGCGGTCGACGAAGATCACGCCGATCGCGCCGGCGTCGAGCGCGGCCTGGCGGCGCGCGACGCTGCCGCAGTGGCTCGCGTTCTGGTCCAGCGCGAGCACGGCGATCGCGCCGACGCGCGCCGGCGCGGCCGCCGGATCGAAGCCGTCGGCGAACACGAGGTCGGGATCCGGCGCGGCGGCGCGCGTGAACGTGTCGGCCGGGAACGGCGCGCAGCCGTCGTCGCTGGCGGCGTCGAACGTGGGGCTGCGCACGATCGGCGCGTCGACGATGCTCGCGGTCGGCAGCGGCGGCGCGGCCGAGCGCAGCGGCCGGTCCTGCGCGCCGGCCGGCGGCGCGCCGGGGCCGGTCAGGTCGAAGCGGAACGCGAGCACGTTGTCCTTGGTCGACGCGGCGACGGTCTCGACCCAGGGCTCGACGTGGTTCGTCGAGCCGGCGTCCGGACCGTCGTTGCCGGCCGCGGCGGCGACGAAGACGCCGGCCTCGACGGCGTTGCGGAACGCGACCGACACCGAGTCGCTCCACGGCGAGGTGCCGCCGCTGATCGAATAGTTGAGCACGTCGACCTCGTCGACCAGCGCCTGGTTCACCGACTGCAGGGACGCCGAGCCGAGGCACGAGGTGGCGCTGACGCAGACGCGGTAGGCGATCACGTTGGCGTGCGGCGCGACGCCGGAGATCGCGAACGTGCCGCCGCCGAACGGCGCGTTCCAGGCGTTGCCGGCCACGGTGCTGGCGGTATGCGAGCCGTGGCCGAGATGGTCGGTGGCGCTGCGCGTGGCCGACGTGCTGGTGAAGTCGTACAGGCCGATCAGCTTGTCGTTGCAGCGGCCGAGGTCGGCGTTCGGCGGCGTCGGACCGCACAGGCCGAGATAGGTGCCGGCGCCGCGCGGATTGACGTGCACGTAGCCGTCGCTCGGGCCGACCGCGGCGAATGCCGGGCTCTGCCAGTTGATGCCGCTGTCGATGATGCCGACGACGACGCCCTCGCCGCGCGAGGCGACGCCGTTCGAGGCCGAGCCGTCCCAGATCGACGGCGCGCCGATGAAGGCCGGGCCGCGGTCGGTGAGGAGGCGCAGCTCGCGGTCGCGCTCGACGAAGTCGACCTCGGCGCGCTGCGCCAGGCGCGCGGCCTCGGCCTCGTCGAGCTCGACGACGACCGCGTCGAGCGCGTGCTGCAGCGTGGCGAGCGGCGCCAGCGGCCGGCCGAGTGCGGCGCCGGCGTCGCGCAGGAACGCGGCCTGGCGCTCGGCCAAGTACGCCACGTAGGCGCGTGCCTCGGCCGACCGCACGTCCAGGCGCCCCGGCCGGCGCGCGTCCTTCGTGCGCGGCGCCGCGGCGAGCCCGGCGGCGCCGCCGCGGTAGGTCGCCAGCGGCGCGTCCTTCAGCACGACGATGTAGCGCGTGCGCGCGTCGAGCGATGCGGCGACCTCGTCGGCGCGATCGGCCGCCGCCGCCGGCAGCGCGAGGCCGAGGCAGAGCGCGAGGCAGACGGCGCCGGCCAGAGGACGGACGCGGACGGAACGTGACGCGAAGCGGACTGTCGGCATGGCATTCCCCTGGACGAGACGCGGTGGACGGGCGGCGGCGGGCGCCGGCGCCCTTCCCCGCGCCGGCCGGCCGAGCATAGCGAGTTTCGCGCGAGGCGTTCGTCCGGCGCCGCCGATGAATCAGCCTCGAAGGCCCCCTCGAGCGATCGATTCCACCTAGGGCATGCCCCAGGTGCCGGACCGCTTCGGAGCCGTGGCTGCCGCGGCCGAGCGATGCTAGACTGCCAGGCGGGGTGACTGAGGCCATCTCGACCCAAGGAGCGTCAACGATATGAAATCGATCCTTCTCGCATTCCTCTCGTCCATTCCGATGGCGCTGTTCGCATCCGCGACAAGTGCCGCGTCGATCTCCGCCGAGCACTGCTACTGCACGACGGAATCGGCCTGGATCACCGCCGCACAGAGCCAGGGCTGGGGCGCCACCGGCTACCTGTACTCGTTCGAAGGACGCCAACTGCGGCGGTTCCGCAACGGCGGGCAGATCGCCGGCACCGATCCGGTCACGTCCGGGGCGTCCGCGGCGGCGAAGAGCGGCGGCACGGTGCAGTCGCCGATCAACCCCACGGTGACCTGGCTACCGGTCGATGCGAAGTACGAGCAGTACTTCGCCAATCTCCTCGCCGTTCGCGACGCGGTCGTGCGGCCGTTGAGCGCGATCCAGGTCCGCTACGAGCTGCCGGTCGATGCGACGGACAACCGCGGCAACCGGGTCGGCGACTACAACGCGTACGACGTCGTCAACAACCCGGCGCACAACCTCAATCTCACGGACTACCTGGCGCAGAAACGGGCCGACGTGTTCGGCAACTCCGACCTCGGCTACATCGCCGACAAGCTGACGAACCTGCTGCAGGCACTCGACAAGGTATTCACCAAGGGCGAGCTGCTGCAGGTCACGATCGTGGTCACGTTTCCGGACGGAAGCTCGATGGAGTTCCTGGACACCGGCACGACGACGATCGTCCGCGTCAAGGGCTCGGGCCGCGACAAGAAGAACAATCCCATCCTGGACGCCAACACGATCGACGGACGCGGCAGCTACACGATCGATGCCGGCGACGCCGAGGGGTTCGTCAACAACATGCGAAACCTCGGGGTCGACATCCCGGGGCCCGGGACCGGCATGGGACCGCGCGTCTACAGCTGCACCTGGAATCCGACCAAGACCACGCTGACGTGCCGGCTCGTATCGAGCTGATGCCGAATGATCGCCGGCTCGGCTGAAACGGGGCGCCGGATGGCGCCCCGATGCTTCGGCCCGTCGACGAAGCGACACTGCAGCCGCGGACGGCGCGCCGAATCCACGCCAGGCGCCGAAGCGGCCGGCGCCCCTCTCGCCGGCGTCGCGTTTTCACCGGTCGGTGCACTTGCCGTCCGCAGCGTGCCCGAGCACGCGCGCCGGAGCCGGCCCGGACGCGTCCTCAACCGCTCAGAACAGGTGCTTCTCGATGCCGAGCTGCGACAGGATCTTGCTGGCGATCTCCTCGATCGAGGTATGCGTGGTGTTCTGCACGGCGATGCCTTCGCGGCGGAACAGCTTGTCGGCCTGCTCCAGCTCCCAGCGGCACTGGCCGATCTCGGCGTAGCGGCTGCCGGGCCGGCGCGCCTGGCGCACCTGGGCCAGGCGCTGCGGATCGATCGTGAGGCCGTACAGCCGGGACTTGTGCGGCACCAGCCGCGCCGGCAGCTCCAGCCGGTCGAGGTCTTCCTCGGTCAGCGGGTAGTTCGCCGCCTTCACGCCGTAGTGCAGCGCCATGTACAGGCAGGTCGGCGTCTTGCCCACGCGCGACACGCCGACCAGGATCACGTCGGCGTCGGAGTAGTTCACGTCGATGCCGTCGTCGTGCGCCAGCGCGTAGTTCGTCGCGTTGATGCGCGCCTCGTACTCGGTGAAGTCCGTCAGCCCGTGCGCCTTGCCGACGCGCGGCGAGCGCTGCGTGCCGAGCTCGGCCTCGAGCGGGCCGATGAACGGCGCGAACACGTCGAGCATCAGCGCGCCGCTCTCGGCGACGATGTCGCTCAGGCGCTGGTCCATGATCGTGTTGACCACGATCGGGCGCGCGCCGCTCTGCGCGTAGACGGTCTTGATGCGCACGCAGGCCGCGCGCGCCTTGTCCTCGGCGTCGACGAACGGAATGCGGTAGGTGTCGAACGAAACCGCCTCGAACTGCGTGAGCACGCTGTGGCCGATCGTCTCGGCGGTGATGCCGGTGCCGTCGGAAACGTAGAAGATCGTGCGACGCATCGGCCCTCCTCGCGCGGGAAAGGCCCGAGTCTAAGCAATCGGCCCCGGTGCGCGCATCCGCGCGCACCGGGACCCGTCACCCCACCCCTTCAGGGCGCCGGCGTCAGCACGAGATGGTCGATCATCACGCGCGGCGCGGTCGGCTGGCCCGCATACGTCGCATACAGCTTCAGCGAGTCGAACGTGGCGCCCGACACCGACAGGCGCGCCGTGGTGGCGTTGTCGCGGCCGCCGCCGTTGGCGATCGTCAGGCTGTCGGCGGCGACGACGGCGCCGTCGCGGTAGGCGTCCAGGTGCAGCTCGATGCCGCCCCAGGGCCCGTTCTCGTAGAACGCGAGGTCGACCTCGGCGGCGCCGGCCGGCCGGTCGAGGTCGAGCGTGGCGCGCACCAGCGCGCCGATCGACAGGTTGTCGCCGGGAACGTACGTCGTGCCGAAGGTCAGCGCGTTCGGCGCCGTGCCGTAGTCCGGAAAATCCTGGTAGAACAGCGTCGCGTTCTCCACGATGACCTGGTCGCCGACGTCCTCGGGGGTGAACGGGCTGCCGTCCGGGAACACGCCGCCGATGCCGTTGACCTCGCGGTAGGTCACGCCGTTGTACGCGTACTCGGTGCCGAGGAAGCCTTCGTCGAGGTCGTCGTAGTCGCTGACGAGCGGCCCGGCGGGCGCGCCGTCGAAGCCGTCGGCGAAGATGCGGTCGGGCTCGCCGGCCGCGGCCTCGCCGAAGACGTGCACGCCGGCCTGGTTGACGAAGGCGAACAGGCGGCCGTCGTCGAGCGCGCGCAGGCGGCGCGGCGCGTATCCGCCCACCCCGGTCTGGCCGAGCTGGACCGGCGAAGCCGGCGTGGAGATGTCGAATTCCCTGACGCCGACCGGATCGGCGTACCAGGCGCGATCGCCGCGCAGCGCGACCGTCGGCCGGCTCGTCCAGTAGTCGATCGTGTAGCCGCCGATGCGCACCGGATCGCCGGGCTGGGCGAGATCGACCAGGTGCAGGCCCGTTCCGCAGGCGATCGCGCCGAGCGTGCCGTCCGCGCTCAGCTCGATGTCGTTGGCGGCGTAGCCGAGCGTGTCGGTGCAGCCGTCGTTCCACAGCCGCACCTCGACCGGCGCGTCCGGGTCGCCGACGTCGATCACGTGCACGCCCTGCAGCTCGTCGGCGGCGTAGACGTAGCGGCCGTGCGCCTGCAGGCGGTTGATCGTGGTGACGTTCACCGCGCCGCGCAGCACCGGGTGCGACGGATCGGAGACGTCGACCACCTGCAGCACGCCACCGTTGGTCGCGGTGCCCATGTAGACGTAGTCGCCGCTCGCCGCCACCGCGGACGGGAAGAAGTAAGGCAGGCGGCCGAGCTCGGCCGGCCGCGACGGGTCGGACAGGTCGACGACGATCAGCCCGTAGCCCCAGGCGACCAGGTAGGCGCGGTTGCCGTCGACGGCGAACTGCTCGAAGTCGCGCTGGTTCAGCGCCTCGGGCAGGTCCGCGTCGAAGCGGCCGAGCGGCGCCAGCGTGCGCGCGTCGGCGATGCCGAGCCCGTAGTTTTCCTCGAGAATCACCGCCTTGCCGCCGACCAAAGCGACGTCGTTGGCGACGGCGCCGCCGACCGGCGTCGCCGTGCTGAGCGCGACCGGCGCGAGCGGGTCGGAGACGTCCAGGCGCATGAAGCGGTCGGTGCTGGTCAGCACCAGCGCGCCGTTCTCCAGCGCGGTCACCGAATCGGCGCCCAGCGTCGGGATCGGCGAATGGCCGACCGTGGCCGGCGCCGCCGGATCGGCGATGTCGTGGATGTCGATGCCGGCGAAGCCGAGGCTGTAGGCGTGGCTGCCGGCGACGAAGCCGTCGGTCGCCGGCGGCGTGTCGATCGCGCCGAGCACCAGCGTGTTCGCAGGATCGGTGATGTCGAACAGGCTCAGCTTGAGCCCGTAGGCGGCAGCCAGGGGCGGCTGGATGCGGCTGCGGAACAGCTCCAGCGAATCGCCGCTGCCGCAGCCGCCGCCGAGGAACGCCGGCGCGCCGGGCGTGCTGGCGTCGAGCACGGAGCAGGCGTGCATCGGCGTGGCCGACAAGGTGGTGCCGCTGACGAAGACGCGGTTGCCGACGACCGTGCTGCGGCTGTACGGCACGGGCGTGCGGACCAGCCGCGTGAAGGTCGGGTGCAGCGGGTCCGGGCCGAGGTCGCCGAAGTAGATGCCGTTCTCGGCGTCGAACAGGTACAGGTAGCCGTTCGCGGCCGCCAGCGTCCACAGCGCCTTGAACGCCGGCGTGGCGTAGTCGTCGAACTGGTTGACCAGCGCCGGCCGGCGCGGATCGCGCAGCGAGTACACGGCCACGCCGCCGCTGTCGTCGCCGGCCTGCCAGCTTGCGTAGAGATAGTCGCCCCAGCGGGTCAGGCCGCGGATCAGGCCGTTGGCCGGCGCGTCGCCGGTCGACGCCAGGAGGCGCGGCGCGGCCGGGTCGGCGTAGTCCCAGGTGCTGACGATCCGGCCGCTCGGCACGTAGACGAGGTCGCCGGCGACGACCGGATCGAGCACCGCGCCGCCGGCGACCTGCGTCAGCGGCAGTGCGGCGCTGCCGGCGGGCGCCGGCGCCGCCGGCGCCTCGGAGGTCGGAGCCAGGGCCAGGCAGATCAGCAGGGACAGGACTTTCTTCATGGGACCGTAGGACCTCGTGCGGATAGCGGGAGCCGGCGGCGCTCTCCCCGGCCGCCGGCCCGGCCAGTGTCGCCGGGACGGCGGCGAAACGCATTCGGCGCCGATTCGGCGGCGATGCGTTATCCATTGCGCACCGTTGGGAGCACGGCCGCGGCCGCGGCCCGCCGGCGCCAACTGCCTGCGGAGGCTGCAAAAGCCGCGCGCGGACCGGCGCCCCGGCTGCCGGTGCGCGCGCCTGCGGCGGGCGTTTCGATCCGGCGGCGCGCGCCGCGCCGCCACCCTTCCTTTCTACTTCGTCGCCGCCACGCCGGCCTCGCGCCGGGTCGGCACGGGCCGCTCGCGCGCCAGCGCGGATGCGCGCTCGAACGCGCGCTGCCAGTCGTCGGTACGGCCGAGCGCCTGCTGGAGCTCGGCCTCGGCCCAGGCGGCGCGGAACTCGCTCGGCGCCCAGGCGGCGATCGTGCCGACCACGGCGCTGGCACGGTCGAGCTGGCCGGCGGCGATCAGCGCCGGCACCGCCGCCGCGGCGACCTCGACGCGGTCCTCCGGCACGCCGAGCCGGTCGGCGCGCACGTTCGCGTCGGCGAACTTCGCCAGCGCCGCGTCGCGGCGCCCCTCGGCCCAGGCCTGCTCGGCCTCGGCGAGCTCGGCGTGCAGCTGCCGCCATTCGCTCGGCCTGGCGTCGACCCAGGCGCGCAGCTCGGCGGTCTGCCGGCCGGCCTCGTCGAGCCGGCCGCTGCCGCGCAGGGCGCGCGCCAGCAGCCGCCAGGTCAGCAGGTAGGTGTCCGGCTCGTTGGCGCGCAGCCACGGCGTCAGCGCCGCCTGCGCGACCTCGGCCGCCTGCGCCGCGTTGCCGCGCAGGTAGGCCACGCGCGCCTCGAGCATGCGCGCCAGCGTGCGCGTGTCGGCGTCCTGCGCCGGCGACGCCTCGCGCCCGATGCGCTCGAGCAGCGCCGACGCCTCGCCCAGGCGCCCCTCGGCGATCATCACGTCGGCACGCGCGAGCACGAGCTGCCAGCGCAGCCGCTCGTTGCCGGTATGCGCCTCGGGCGGCCAGTTCTCGTCGCTGAGCGCACGCGCGCCGGCATAGTCGAGCAATTGCAGTTGCAGGCCGATCATCGCGAAGCGGGCGTAGACCGATTCCTCGCGCGCGCCGATCTCGCGCAGGCGCGCCTCGGCCTCGCGCAGCTGCGGCAGCGCCTGCGCCACGCGGTAGCGCTGGCCGGCGACCAGCGCGAGGTTCATGTCGGTGTGCGCGACGCCGAGCGCGTCCGCCGCGGCGGCGAACTCGACGCGCGCGCGGCCGAGCTCGGCGGTCGTGCGCTCGAGGTCCTCGCGCTGCGCGGCGACCGCGGCGAGCCCCGAATGCGCGGTGGCCAGGCCGATGCGGTCGTCGCCCGCGCGCAGCGCCTCGAGCGCCTCGCCGTAGCTCGCTTCCGCCTCGGCGAACTGGCGCAGCCGCACCTCGGCGCCGCCGAGCAGGTTCAGGAGGCGCCCGCGCAGCGAAGCGTCGGCGCCGTCGGGCAGGCCGTCGAGCAGGGCCGCGACCTGCTGCTTGGCCGTTTCGTAGTGCCCCTCGCCCATCTCGATCTGCGCGAGCCTGAGCGCGACCTCCGGCGACTGGCGCAGCGCCGGCGCGGCATGCGCGACCAGGCTGCGCGCGAGATCGAACTGGTCGGCCAGGATCGCCGCGCGCGTGCGCTGCAGCAGCTCCTGCAGCGCCAGCGTCGCCGGCGCGTCGCGCGACGGCGGCGGCGCGTAGCCGAGCTTGATCAGCAGCTGGTCGGTGGCGATGCGCGCGGCGGCGAGCACGTCGTCCGCCTCGCCCTGCGCCGCCAGGCGCTCGGCACCGTGCCGCGCGCGCAGCGACACCTGCCAGGTGCCGCCCTGGTAGGCCGCGCTCGGCACGATCTCCAGCGCATCGGCGAACAGCGGCGTCTGCGGCGCGGCCTGCTTGATCAGCGCGAGGACGCTTTCGGCCGGCGCGGTCGGCACGCCGCCGAGGCGCAGCCGCCCGGCGACGAGGTCCATCAGCCCCAGGCGCAGCCAGCCCCATTCCTCGGCGGCCGGGGCCTGCGCCGGCAGCACGTAGGCGGCGGCCCGCTCGGCCGCGGCGTCGGCGGCCGGCGGCGCGGGCGGATGCAGGCGCCAGGCGGCCAAGCCGCCGGCGACCGCGACCAGGAGCGCGGCCAGCGCCGCCGCCGGAACCCAGCGGCGCCGCGCACGGGCGGCGGCCGGCGGCGCGGCCGGCGGCGACACGGCGGCCGGCGCAGCCGGCGCGGCCGGCGCGGCCGCGTCGGCGCGGACGGGCGCCGCGGCCTCGGCCGGCGCCGCCGGCGCCGCTTCGTCGACGTGAACGTGTGTGTCGGCCGCCCAGCGGTAGCCGAAGCGCGGCACCGTGCGGATCGAGGACTGCTCGCCGGTCTCGCCCAGCGTGCGGCGGATGCGCAGCACGGTCTGCGCGAGCAGCGTGTCGGCGACGTCGGTGCGGCCCCAGACCGCCGCGATCAGCTCGTCGCGGCCGACCGCGCGCTCGCGATGGACGACCAGGTAGGCCAGGCAGTCCAGCGCGCTGGCCGGCAGGACCACCAGCTCGCCGTTGCGGCGCAGCTCGCGCGCGGCCGGGTCCAGGCAGAAGTCGCGGAAAAGATAGCGCGGCGTCGTCATTGCGGCAGGATAACAGCCGGAACTTCGGCGATCCGCCCCGCGACGGTCCGCCGGCTTGCCCGCGCGCGCGCGAACCTTGAAAATTCGCAGTTCGCGCGCGGCGCCTTCGCGCGCTTCCCCCGTTTCCGGAGCTCCCCCTTGAACGACCTCGTCCTCTGGCTCGACAACCTGCGCATGTCCGACCTCGGCAAGGTCGGCGGCAAGAACGCCTCGCTCGGCGAAATGATCGGCAACCTCGCCAAGCTCGGCGTGTCGGTGCCCGGCGGCTTCGCCACGACCGCGCAGGCGTTCCAGGCCTACCTGGAGAAGAGCGGCCTGGCCCGGCGCATCCAGGACCGCCTGGCCACGCTCGACGTCGAGAACGTCGACGCGCTCACCGCCGCCGGCACCGAGATCCGCGGCTGGATCGTCGACACCGCGCTGCCCGCCGAGCTGGACGCGGCGATCCGCGAGGCCTACGCCAAGCTCTGCAAGGACGCCGGCGCGGCCGACGTCGCCGTCGCGGTGCGCTCGTCGGCCACCGCCGAGGACCTGCCCGACGCCTCGTTCGCCGGCCAGCAGGAGACGTTCCTCAACGTCTCGGGCGTCGACGACGTGCTGCACAAGGTCAAGGAAGTGTTCGCCTCGCTCTACAACGACCGCGCGATCGCCTACCGCGTGCACCACGGCTTCAAGCACGAGGACGTGTTCCTCTCCGCCGGCGTGCAGCTGATGGTGCGCTCCGACGTCGGCGCCTCGGGCGTGCTGTTCACGCTGGACACCGAATCGGGCTTCCGCGACGCGGTGTTCGTCACCGGCAGCTACGGCCTGGGCGAGATGGTCGTGCAGGGCGCGGTCAACCCGGACGAGTTCTACGTCTACAAGCCCACGCTCGCCGCCGGCAGGCCCGCGATCCTGCGCCGCCAGATCGGCGCCAAGCAGCAGCGCATGGTCTATTCCGACCAGCCCGGCGAGCGCGTGAAGATCGAGGAGACGCCGGCCGCCGACCGCGCGCGCTTCTGCATTTCCGACGAGGACGTGCACGAGCTGGCGCGCCAGGCGCTGACGATCGAGAAGCACTACGGCCGCCCGATGGACGTCGAGTGGGCGAAGGACGGCGTCAGCGGCAAGCTCTACATCGTGCAGGCGCGCCCGGAGACGGTGAAGTCGCGCGCGCGCGCCACGCAGATCGAGCGCTTCCAGCTCAAGGCGCGCGGCAAGGTGCTCGCCGAGGGCCGCTCGATCGGCCAGAAGATCGGCGCCGGCAAGGCGCGCGTGATCCGCTCGATCAAGGACATGAACCGCGTCGAGCCCGGCGACGTGCTCGTCGCCGACATGACCGACCCGGACTGGGAGCCGGTGATGAAGCGCGCCGCGGCGATCGTGACCAACCGCGGCGGGCGCACCTGCCACGCGGCGATCATCGCCCGCGAGCTCGGCGTGCCGGCGGTCGTCGGCACCGGCAACGCGCTCGACGCGATCCCGGACGGCGCCGAGGTGACCGTGTCCTGCGCCGAGGGCGACACCGGCTTCATCTACGAGGGCCGCCTCGACTTCGAGCGCGTCGCCGCCGACCTCGGCGCGATGCCGCCGGCGCCGCTCAAGATCATGATGAACGTGGCCAACCCCGAGCGCGCGTTCGACTTCGCGATGCTGCCGAACGCCGGCGTCGGCCTGGCGCGCCTGGAGATGATCATCGCCAGCCACATCGCGGTGCATCCGAAGGCGCTGCTCGAGTACGACCGGCAGGACGCCGAGACGCGGCGCCTGATCGACGAGCGCATCGCCGGCTACGCGAGCCCGGTCGACTTCTACGTCGACCGCCTGGCCGAGGGCATCGCCACGATCACCGCAGCGTTCGCGCCGAACCCGGTCATCGTGCGCCTGTCGGACTTCAAATCCAACGAATACGCGAACCTGATCGGCGGCAAGCGCTACGAGCCGCACGAGGAAAACCCGATGATCGGCTTCCGCGGCGCCAGCCGCTACGTCGATCCGAGCTTCGCCGACGCGTTCGCGCTGGAATGCCGCGCGATGAAGAAGGTGCGCGACACGATGGGCCTGACCAACGCCTGGGTCATGATCCCGTTCGTGCGCACGCTCGGCGAGGGCCGCAAGGTGATCGAGGTGCTGGCCGCGAACGGCCTCAGGCAGGGCGAGAACGGCCTGAAGATCATCATGATGTGCGAGGTGCCGTCGAACGCGCTGCTCGCCGAGGAGTTCCTGGAGATCTTCGACGGCTATTCGATCGGCTCGAACGACCTCACCCAGCTGACGCTCGGCCTCGACCGCGATTCGGGCATCGTCGCCAGCCTGTTCGACGAGCGCGATCCGGCGGTCAAGAAGATGCTGGCGATGGCGATCGCCACGGCGAAGAAGAAAGGCAAGTACGTCGGCATCTGCGGCCAGGGCCCGAGCGACCACCCGGACCTGGCCGAGTGGCTGATGGAACAGGGCATCGAGTCGGTGTCGCTGAACCCGGACACCGTCGTCGACACCTGGCTCAAGCTGGCCAAGAAGAAGGCCGGCTGAGCGCGGCCTGCGTCCGCCGCGGCCGCGCCGCGGCGGCACTGGAACCGGCGCGCCGTCGCCGCACGGCCGCCGCCTCAGGGGTTTCCGAATCGACGATGCTACGGCGCCTCCATCGTTTCGGCGACTGCACGATCGACATCGCCGCGCGCGAGCTGCGCCAGGGCGACGTGCGCGTCGACCTGTCGCCGCGCGCGTTCGACTGCATCGCCTACCTGCTGGAGCATCGCGACCGCGCGGTCGGCCGCGACGAGCTGGTCGCCGCGGTCTGGGGCCGCACCGCGCTCACCGACAGCCTGCTCGGCAAGACGCTGGTCAAGGCGCGCCGCGCGGTCGGCGACAACGGCGAGCAGCAGACCGTCATCCGCACCGTGCCGCGCTTCGGCTTCCACTGGGTGGCCGAGGTGCAGGTCGAGGAGATCGAGGACGCCGAGGCGCCCCCGCCCGCGCCGCCGGCCGCCGGGCCGGCGCCGGCCCTGCCTGCGTCGCCGCCGCTGGCGCCGGCCGCCGCATCCGCGCCGCGCCGGCGCCGGCTGTTCGCCCTCGGCGCCGCGGCGGCCGCCGTGCTGGCGCTGGGGCTGGCCGCGTTCCTCGCGATGCAGGCCGGGCGCGCGCCGCAGGCCGGCGCCGAAGCGCCGCCGGCCGCGGCGCCGCGCATCGCCGTGCTGCCGGTGGCGATCTCCGCCGGCGCCGACGACGCCTGGCTGCGCCTCGGCCTGATGGACCTCCTCGCCGAGCGGCTGCGCCGCGCCGGCCTCGCCGTCGTGCCGAGCGACAACATCGTGCGCGTCGTGCACGGCGACGCGCCGCCGGCGCAGGCCGCCGAGGCGCTGCGCCGCGCGACCGGCGCCAGCGACGTGGTCGCCGCCACTGCGCGCCGCATCGACGGCGCCTGGCTGCTCGTGGCCGAGCTGCACGGCAGCGCCGACGGCCGGCGCGAGCGCGAGGTGCAGGCGCGCGCCGCCGAGGCCGTCGATGCCGCGCGCCAGGCCGCCGACCGCCTGCTCGCGCTGTTCGGCCGGGCGCCGCCGGAAGACGCCGAGCCGGCGTCCGAGCGGCCGCTGGCGGACATCTCGCGGCGCGCCGAGGCCGCGCTGCTCGGCAACGACTACGCCACCGCGCGCCGCCTCGTGGCGGCGGCGCCGCCGGCCCTGCAGGCCACGCCCGAGCTGCAGCTGCGCCTGTCGTCGATCGACTACCGGCTCGGCCGCTCGGACGAGGCGCGCAGCCGGCTGGATGCGCTGCTGCCGGCGTTGCCGGCCGAGACCGAGCCGGTGCTGCGCGCCCGCGCGCTGACCGGGCTCGGCGCGATCGCCCTCAAGCAGAACCGCGCCGATCTCGCGCTGCCGCCGCTCGACGAGGCGATCGGGCTGCTCGAGGCGCACGACGACCCGACCGCCAGCGGCCACGCGTATACCGCGCGCGGCATCGCCGGCGCGATGCAGGGGCGCTACGCCGACGCCGGCCGCGACTTCGCCCGCGCGCGGATCGCCTTCGAGCTGGCCGGCGACACGCATGCGCTGGCGCGCATCGACATGAACGAGGGCGCGATGGACTCGATGCGCGACCGCCCCGCCGACGCGCTGCCGCTGCTCGAGCGCGCCGCCGAGCGCTTCGCGCGGCTGGACACGCCGAGCGACCTGGTCAACGCGCTCGGCAATCGCATCGAGGCCGAGCTCGCACTGCTCGAGTCGAACGCCGCGCTGGCGACCAGCGAGCGCATGATGCCGCTGCTCGGCCGCATCGAGAACCCGATCGAGCGGCGCGTGTTCCTGGCCATCCGCGCCAAGGCGCTCGAGGCGGTCGGCCGGCTGGCGGAGACGCGCGCGCTGCTCGGCGAGCTGATGCAGGCGGCCGACCCGGCCGCCGAGGCGCCGACGCTCGGCCAGCTGCGCGCGCTGCAGGCGCGGCTCGACCTCGGCATCGGCCAGAGCGCCACCGCCGCGGTGCTGGCGCGCCAGGCGGTCGACGGCCTGGACGGCGCCGAGTACGCGCACGTGCGCGCGGAAGCCTGGCGCACCGCGGTCCAGGCCCGGCTCGGCCGCGGCGATGCGGCCGCCGCGGCCGGCGAGCTCGCGCGCTTCGCCGCCTGGGCGGACGGCCTGCAGCGGCCGGCCGTGCTCGCGCTCGTGCGCCTGGCCGAGGCCGAGCAGGCCCAGGCCGAGGGCCGCGGCGACGCCGACGCGCGCTACCGCGAGGCGCTCGCCCTGGCCGAGCAGGCTGCGGTGCCGGCCGACGTGGCCGCCGTCGCCACCGCCTACGGCGCACGCCTGCTCGCGCGCGGCGAGCTGCCGCGCGCCGCCGAGGTGGCCGGCACGCTGGCGCGCTGGGCCGACCTCGACTTCGGCTGCGCCCTGCTGCAGGTCGGCCTGTACCACGCGCTCGGCCGCCAGGACGCCTGGCGCGCCAGCCTGGCGCGCGCCCGCGCGCTGGCCGGCGAACGGACGATCGCCGCCGAGCTGCAGACCCCGCCCGCGCGGCCGGCCGAGGCCGGCGCCGCGCTGACGCGGCGCTGAGGGCGCCCGCCGCGGGCATGCCCGTGCGCCGCGGATGCGGCCGGGTACGGATCGGGTATCGAACGGGCATGCCGGCGGGGTGCGCGCCCCGCCCGCTTCGCCGATGATCGGGCTGCCGCCTGCCCGGTCCGCCTGCCGGACGCGCACGGCCGGCGCTCCGTCATCGAATTCCCGAACGAGGTCAGCATGTCATTGCCAGGTCCACGCGCGGCGCTGCGCCGTCTGCCGCTCGCCGCCGCGATCGCCTTCGCCGCCGCGGCGCCTTCGCTCGCCGCCGCCAACCCGCTGCTGCACGGCCGGGCGAACGACAGCTGGCGCGTGCTGCGCGCCCCCGGCGCGCGGGCGATGCCGTACCTGATCCAGCTCGAGGCGCCGTCGCTGGCCGGCGCGGCGCGCGAGGGCCGCGTCGCCGCGGCCCAGGGCGGGCGCCTCGACGTGCACGGCGCTGCCGCCACCGGCTACGTGGCCGAGCTGCGCCGCGCGCAGGCCGCGTTCCTGCAGTCGGCCGGCGCGCGCCTCGGCCGCACGCTGGCGCCGGTCGCGCCGGCGTTCCAGTTCCAGCACGCGTTCAACGGCATGGCCGTGCGCCTGACCGCGGACGAGGCGCGCCGGCTGGCCGGCCATCCCGGCGTGCGCGCGCTGACGCCGCTGCGCAGCGTGCCGGTGTCGACCGACCGCGGCCCGCAGCTGATCGGCGCGGCGAGCTTCTGGGAAGGCACGCTCGACGGCGTCGCCGACCGCATCTTCCGCGGCAGCTTCGATCCGCCGGACGCGCTCGCCAACCGCGGCGAGGGCATCGTCGTCGGCTCGATCGACACCGGCCTCAACTTCGCCTCGCCCTCGTTCGCCGCGACCGACCCGGCCGGCTACGCGCACGTCAACCCGCTCGGCGCCGGCCGCTACCTCGGCCTGTGCGCGCAGCCGACGCCGGACTGGACGCCGCAATGCAACGACAAGGTGATCGGCGCCTACGACTTCGTCGCCCCGTTCATGGCCGACGTGCTCGCCTCCGACCCCGGCGCGACCGACGGCCCCGGCCCGACCGACGAGAACGGCCACGGCTCGCACACCGCCTCCACCGCCGCCGGCAACGCGGTGCAGGCGCAGGTCAACGGCGGGCCGACCGCGCGCATCTCCGGCGTCGCGCCGCACGCCAACCTGATCGTCTACAACGCCTGCTACACCACCGGCGACGGTCGCGGCACCTGCCTGGAGCCGTCGCTGGTGGCGGCGGTCGACCAGGCGGTGGCCGACGGTATCGTCGACGTGGTCAACTACTCGATCGCCGGCGGCTCGGACCCGTGGAACGAGCCGGCCTCGCAGGCCTTCCTCGACGCCGTCGACGCCGGCGTGTTCGTCGCCGCCTCGGCCGGCAACAGCGGGCCGTCGTCGGGCACCGTCGACCACGACGAGCCGTGGACGATCACCGTGGCCGCCAGCACGCACAGCCGCGGCGCGTTCGCCAACAAGCTGCGCGTGACCGCGCCGCAGCCGGTCCCCGACCCGCTCGCCGACCTGGTGCTCGGCATCCCGACCAGCGCCGTGCCGCTCGCCGCCGCGATCGCCGCGCCGCTCGCCTACGACGCCGCCGATCCGCTGCAGTGCGCGCCGGCCGCGCCCGGCAGCTACGCCGGCAAGGTGGTCATGATCCGCCGCGGCACCTGCACGTTCGCCAGCAAGGTGCTCAACGCCGAGGCCGGCGACGCGCTCGCGGTGATCCTGGTCAACAACGCCGAAGGCGCGTTCAACCCGGGCGTCGACGGCACGCACATCCCGGTGGTCACGCTGCTGAAGTCGCAGGGCGATCCGCTCGCCGCGTTCGCCACCGGCCCCGGCGCCGCCGGCACGGACGTGCTGCTCGCCTACCCGGCCGAGCCGACCGAGGAAGTGCCCGACCGCATCGCCAACTTCAGCTCGCGCGGCCCGGCGCCGCTGGCGCAGCTCAAGCCCGACATCGCCGCGCCCGGCTCGAACATCCTGGCGGCATTGTCCGGCGAGCCCGGCTCGGCCGGCACGCTGAGCGGCACCTCGATGGCCTCGCCGCACGTCGCCGGCGCCGCCGCGCTGCTGCGCAAGGCGCATCCGGACTGGACCGTGGCCGAGGTGAAGTCCGCGCTGATGCTCACCGCCAAGACCGACGGCATCGTCAGCCTGCCGGGCGGCGATCCGGCCACGGTGTTCGACATGGGCGCCGGCCGCGCGCAGGCGAACCTGGCCTATGCCAGCGGCCTGGTCATGAACGAGACCAGCTACGCCTACCTGCGCGCCGATCCCTCGCGCGGCGGCGAGCCGTCCGCGCTGAACGTGCCGAGCCTGGGCAGCGACACCTGCGTCGGCCGCTGCACGTTCGTGCGCAGGTTCCGCAACCCGACGCACGACGCGTCGAGCTGGACGCTGAGCCTCGACGGCATCGCCGGAACCGTCACGCCGGCCACGCTGGCGCTCGCGCCCGGCGAGGTGGCGGCGGTGACGTTCGCGCTCGACGTCGACGGACGGCCGCAGGGCGAATACGCCACCGGCGGCGTCACGCTGACGCCGGCCGAAGGCCGGGCGCTGCACATGCCGGCGGCCGTCTACGTCGATCCGTTCCGCCTGGAGCTCGCGCCGGCCAGCCTTGAGGTCGACGCCACCGTCGGCGGCACGGCGACCGCGTCGTTCACCGTGCGCAACGCCGGCAACGCCGGGCTCGCCTGGAGCCTGCTCGCCGGCACGCAGGCGGTGCCGGTGGTCAACCAGCCGCCGGACACGCGCGACGGCCTGGTCAGCTCGATCTACGCCGACCAGAACGTCGGCGCGCTGGTCGCCGACGACTTCACGCTCGACCAGCCGACCACGTTCCACGCGTTCGAAGTGCCCGGCTTCCTGTTCGCGAACTTCGGCGACACCGTCGACATGTACGCCGACAGCTACACCTGGTCGGTGTACGCCGACGCCGGCGGCAAGCCGGCCGGCTACCCGGGCGGCGGCGCCGCGCCGGTGTGGACGCTGACGCTGGCGCCAGACGCGCCCGGCGTCGCCGCGGCGAGCAATTCGCTGGACGTGGACCTCGACGCCGCGGGCGCGAGCCTGACGCTGCCGCCCGGCACCTACTGGCTGGTCGCCTACCCGACGTTCGCCGCGCACAACGTCGGCGGCATCGACGTGAGCTGGTTCCGCTTCCTGCTCGGCACGCGCGCCGGCGCGCTCGGCCAGACGTTCAACAACGACCCGAGCTTCGGCGGCGTGCCCGGCAGCACGAGCTGGGACGACATGACGCTGTCCTGGGACGGCCACTACGGCGGGGCGATGATCGGCCGTGCCGACCGGCAGTGCACGCCGGCCTGGGCGACGCCGGACGCGACCGCCGGCACGCTCGGCGCCGGCGCCGCGCAGACGGTGAGCCTGGCGATCGACACCGGCGGCCTCGCCGCGGGCAGCCACGTCGGCCAGCTCTGCCTCCAGAGCAACGATCCGGCCAGGCCGCTCACGCTGATCCCGATCCGCCTGGATCTCGCCGACTAGTCCAATGGGGAGTGTGCAGGCGGCGAGGGGATCGACGCCGCCGATGCACGGAGCGCCGCGGGAACATCCGCGGCGCTATTTTTTCCTGCCGCCCGCGATGCCGCGCGGCGGCTTCGGGCGCAAGAAACGGATGTCGCCGCGGCCTGCGGCCGGCGAGGCTCGCCGCCTTCGAAACGACACGGAGGCGGCATGGGCCAACTTGCAGGAAAGATCGCCATCGTCACCGGCGCGAGCTCCGGGATAGGCCGCGCGGCGGCGGAGCTGTTCGCCGCCGAAGGCGCGAAGGTCGTCGTCGCGGCGCGCAGCGCCGCGGCGCTGGACGAGCTGGTCGCGGACATCGAGCGCCGCGGCGGCGAAGCGGCGGCGCTCGCCGGCGACGTCAGGGACGAGGCGCTGGCGCAAGCGCTGGTGGACACCGCGCTGCGCCGCTTCGGCGGGCTCGACGTCGCATTCAACAACGCCGGCGCGGTCGGCGACGCCTCGCCGGTGCCGCAGATCGCCGCCGACGCCTGGCGCGAGACGCTCGAGGTCAACCTGACCGGCGCGTTCCTCGGCGCCAAGCACCAGATCCCGGCGATGCTCGCGCGCGGCGGCGGCTCGATCGTGTTCACCTCGACCTTCGTCGGCCCCGCGGTCGGCTTTCCCGGCATGGGCGCCTACGCGGCGAGCAAGGCGGGACTGGTCGGGCTCGCCCGCGTCATCGCCGCGGAATTCGGCGCGCAGGGCATCCGCGCCAATGCGCTGCTGCCCGGCGGCACCGACACGCCGATGGGCCGCGCGGTCGCGAGCACGCCGGAGAAGCGCGCCTTCGTCGAGAGCCTGCATGCGCTCAAGCGCCTGGCCGCGCCGGAGGAGATCGCGCGGTCGGCGCTCTATCTCGCCTCCGACGCCTCGAGCTTCGTCACCGGCTCGGCGCTGGTCGTCGACGGCGGCGCGTCGATCACCCGCACCTGAGCGCCGCAGCGAACGCACGGGTTCGCCCGGCGGCGCGCCGCCGAGGCTGCGATGCGCTGCGGGAGCCCGGGGCTGTCGCCGCCGGCCCCGGCACCGATCGGGGCGCAGCCGCGCGCCGCCGGCCGCGCTATGCTGGAGCGACCGAACGACAGCGCCGGCCCATGGAGCAAACCGCGGTTCCCTCGCCGCATCCGCCGCCGCCCGCGGCGCCCGGCCCGCGCCTGCACGACTACGCCGCCGCCGAGCTCGCCCGCGCGATCGCCTGCCTCGGCTGGCGCGGCGGACGCCTGCACGCCGGCGTGCACCAGGCGCGCAAGTCGCTGCGCCGCGTGCGCGCCACGCTCGCGCTCGGCCTGCCGCAGCTCGGCCCCGGCGCGGCGCTGGTCGACCGCGAGCTCAGGCGCCTGAACCGCCGCCTGTCGAAGCTGCGCGACGCGCAGGCGCTGGTGGAGACGCTCGACGCGCTGCTCGCCGAAAGCGACGACGAGGCCACGGCGCAGGTGCTGCGCCGCGCGCGCCGCATCGCCGCGCGGGCGCGCGCCGGACGCGCGCGCTCCACGCTGGCCGCCGATCCGCAGCTGCAGGACAGGCGCGCGCTGCTGGCCGTGCTGCAGGCGGCGCTGCCCGCGCTGCGCTGGGACCGGGTGACCGGCGAGAGCGTGGCCGAGCAGTGGCGGCTCAGCCTGCTGCGCGTCGGGGAAGCCGGCTCGCGCGCGCAGGCCACGCACCGCGACGAGGACTGGCACCGCTGGCGCCGCCGCGCGCGGCGCCTGTCGCAGCAGCATCGCGCGCTCGGCGACGCCGCCGTGCGGCCGGACGGCATCGAGGGGCGCCACAAGAAGCTGGCCGTGCTGCTCGGCGAGGCGCAGGACCATGCGCTGCTGCGCGAGCACTGCAGCCGCAGGTCCGCGTTCGCGCGGGCCGACCGCGCGCTGCTGCGCGCGCTGACCGCGCAAGGCCTGCAGCGCCTGCGCGAGCGCATCGCGGCGCTCGGCGCGCCGGCCGCCGGGGACGCGGCCGGCTGATCGCGCTAGTGGCGCAGCAGCGCCAGCGCGATCTCGAAGGCGATCAGCAGCACGATCGCGATCTCCAGCGCCTCGGCGCGGCGGCTGGAGGCTTCCTCGTACAGCGCGGCGTAGGTGTCGCGGATGATCGCCAGCTTGCGGTCGACCGCCTCGCCGAGCTTGGACACGCGGAACAGGTCGAGCGCGGCGGCGTAGACGCGCGCGAGGTAGACGTCCTCGGTGACCTGCAGCGCGTTGTCGACCTTCTCGGTGAGCTCGGTCACCTCGGCCACCAGCGTGTACAGCCGGCGCGCGAGCCGCGCGAAGCGCCGCGCGGCGAACAGCGAGGCCGCGCCGCGCGCCGCCTCGACCAGGGCGTACATGCGCGGCAGCTCGGCGTCGAGCAGCTCGTCGTAGTAGCGCAGCTCCAGCAGCTGCGCGTTGGCCACCTCGAGCACGTCGGCGACGTCGGAGTCGCCGCGCGGCTCGTAGATGAACGCGCGGTCCCAGGTGAGCACGACGAGGTCGTCCTCGTAGTACGAGAAGCTGCGGCGCAGCAGGTCGCGGCGCGCCGCCGGCGAGAGCGCGCGCGTCTCGCCGGACAGCAGCGGCGCGAGGTCGACGCGCGCCTGCAGCTCGTCGGCGCGCAGCGGCTCGCCGAACGCGTGCACCTCGGCCAGGAGGTAGTCCTCCTCGAGCACCGCGTTCGACGGGCGCAGCAGCGCCGGCCCGATCAGCGCGCGCACGCGGCCGAGCAGCGTCTCCCAGAGCGGATGGCGCGCGGCGGGGCCGATCGCCTGGTCCATCGCGCCGACGCACGCGACGAAGTCGTCCCAGGCGAGATCGGCGAGCGGCAGCCGCGCGGCGAGCACGACCGCGCCGAAATCGTAGATGCGCGCGGCCACCTCGATCTCGACCTCGCGCGCGCCGACGGCCAGGCGCGAAGGCCCGAGCGCGAGCGACACCGGCGGCACGCCGAACGTCAGCGCCTTCTCCGGCACCGAGCTCAGCCGGCCGCGCTGGCTCGCGGTGCGCGCCTGCCCGGAGCACAGCGCCTCGACGCGGACGAGATCGATCGAATAGGCGACGTCGAAGTGCCGCAGCACGACGATCGCGCCGGACTTCACGCGGGGAGCGGCGGTGGCGGGTTCGGAGGTCATCTGCGTTCCGGTCGGGGGCGGCATGCCTGCCCGTCCGGGCAGCGCCGCATGCGCGCAAGCCTAACCAGGCCCGGGCGACGGCGATGTGAACGCCCGCTGCGGCCGAAGGCCGCGCCGCGGGACCGCGCCGCGGGACCACGCGGCGGCGCCGCCGCATCGCCCGGCCACTTGCGCCGGCGGAGGCGATGACGTACAAATGTACGTATGGACGATCCCCGCCTCACCGAGAACCAGCAGCGCGTGCTCGACTGCATCCGGCAGCACCTGGAGCGGCACGGGCGCGCGCCGACCTTGAGGGAGATCTCGGAAACGCTGGGATTCGCCCGGCATAGTTCGGCCCAGGATTACGTCGAGGCGCTGGTCCGCAAGGGCGCGCTCGAACGCCTGCCCCACCATCGCGGCCTGCGCCTGCCGCATCGCTCGCGGGCGCCGGCGGCCCATCCGCTCCCCCTCGTCGGGCGGGTGGCCGCCGGCAGCCCGATCCTCGCCGCGGAGAACATCGAAGCCGAGATCGGCGTCGATCCCGCGCTGTTCCGCGCGCGCGCCGACTACCTGCTGCGCGTCGTCGGCTCGAGCATGCGCGATGCCGGCATCCTCGACGGCGACCTGATCGCCGTGCAGCGCAGCGCCGCGGCCGAGCACGGCCGCATCGTCGTCGCCCGCCTCGACGACGAGGTCACCGTCAAGCAGCTCGAGCGACGCGACGGCCGCGTGCGCCTGCTGCCGGCCAATCCGGACTTCGCGCCGATCGAAGTCGATCCGCGGCGCCATGCGTTCGCGATCGAGGGCCTCTACGTCGGCCTGATCCGCACCGCCCCGTCCGACCCGTCCCGCCAAGGATGATTCCCGATGTTCGACGCCAGCCTTCCCGGCCCGCCTGAAACCTCCGTCTTCGTCGCCCTGCCCGATCCGCTGCGCAGCACGCCCGCCGCGCTGCCGGCCGCAGCGCCGCGGACGGCGCCCTCGCGCGCGCCGCTGCGCGACGAGGCCGCGCTGGCCGGCGTGCTGCGCCATCCCGGCGTCTGGCGCCGCGGCGCGGCCGCGGCCGCGAGCGTCGACGCGCAGCCGACCGGCCTCGCCGAGCTCGACGCGCTGCTGCCCGGCGGCGGCTGGCCGCGCGGCGCGGTCAGCGAGATCCTGCTCGAGCACGACGGCCTCGGCGAATGCCGCCTGCTGCTGCCGGCGCTGGCCGCGCTGACGCAGGCGCGGCAGCGCGTCGCGCTGATCGCGCCGCCGTACGTTCCCTATGCGCCGGCGCTGGCCGAGGCCGGCGTCGACCTCGCCCAGCTCGTGCACATCGACGCGCAGGCCGCCGACACGCACTGGACCGCCGAGCAGTGCCTGCGCGCCGGCTGCTGCGGCGCCGTGCTGAACTGGCTGCCCGAGGTCGACTACCGCCGCCTGCGCCGCCTGCAGCTCGCCGCCGAGAGCGGCGGCGCGCTCTGCTTCGTGTTCCGCCCGGCCGCGGCCGCGCGCGAGGCGAGCCCGGCCGCGCTGCGCCTGCGGGTCGCCGCCGCGGACGGCGGCGGCACGCGCATCGAGCTCCTGAAGTGCCGCGGCCGCCTCGGCGTCGCGACGCCGAGGGTCCGCCTGCGCGCCTGACCGCCGGGAGACCTGCGTGTCCTGGGCCTGCCTGCGCTTTCCGCGGCTGCCGCTGCAGGCGCTCGCCGCCGCCGACGCATCGGAGGCGCCGTTCGCCGTCGTCGACGGCCCGCCGCAGCGCCGCCGCATCGTGCTCGCCAACGCCGCGGCCGGCGCCGCCGGCGTGCGCGCGGACCAGCCGCTGGCCGCCGCGCAGGCGCTCTGCCCGGCGCTCGCCGCGCTGCCGCGCGACACGGCGGCCGAGCGCCAGGCGCTCGATTCGCTGGCCGGCTGGGCCTACCGCTTCAGCGCCGAGGTGGCCGTCGCGCCGCCGGACGCGCTGTTCGTCGAGATCGCCGGCAGCCTGTCGCTGTTCGGCGGCTGGCCCGCGCTGCAGCGCCGCCTGCGCGGCGAGCTCGACGCGTTCGGCCTGGCCTATTCGCTCGGCGTCGCGCCGACCGCGGCCGCCGCGCACGTGCTGGCGAGGCATGCGGACGGCGCCGCGATCGGCGCCGGCCAGCTGGTCCGCGCGCTGGGCCAGGTGCCGCTGGCCGCGAGCGGGCTCGACGCGGCGATCGTCGCCATGCTGCGCGGCATGGGCCTGCGCACGCTGCACGACCTGTTCGCCCTGCCGCGCGCGGAGCTCGCCCGGCGCATCGGCGCGCCGGCGCTGCTGCATCTGGACCGCATGCGCGGCCTGGCCGGCGAGGCGCTGCCGCGCTGGCGCCCGCCGCCGCGCTTCGAGCGCCGGCTGGAATTCGACTTCGGCATCGGCACGCACGAGGCGCTCGCGTTTCCGCTGCGGCGCCTGGTGCGCGAATTCGCGCTGTTCCTGGTCGCGCGCGACGGCGGCGCGCAGCGCTTCACGCTGGTGCTCGGCCACGAGCGCGAGGCGAGCACGTCCGTCGACGTCGGCCTGCTCGCGCCGCAGCGCGACGCCGATGCCCTGTTCGAGCTGGCGCGCATGCGCCTGGAGCGCGTCGGCCTCGTCGCGCCGGTGCACGCACTGGCCCTGCGCGCCGACGACCTGCCGCCGCTGTGCCCGTTGCATCGCGACCTGTTCGACGCGCAGCGGCGCGAACGGCTCGACTGGCCGGCCCTGGCCGAGCGCCTGCGCGCACGGCTCGGCGACGCCGCGCTGCGCGGCCTGCGCTGCGTCGCCGACCATCGCCCCGCCCGCGCCTGGCGCTTCGCCGCGCTTGCCGAGGCGGATGCCGCCGCGGCCGCGAAGCCCGGCGCATCGCCGCCGCGCGCCGCGCCGCCGCCGGCGCCGACGCGGCCGTTCTGGCTGCTGCCGCGGCCGCGGGTGCTGCCGGCGGCGCCTGCGCGCATCCTGGCCGGCCCCGAGCGCATCGAAACCGGCTGGTGGGACGAGCGCGACCAGCAGCGCGACTACTACGTCGTCGAGACGCGCGCCGGCCAGCGTGCCTGGGCGTTCGTCAGGGCCGGCGAGACGAGCGGCTGGACGCTGCACGGCTGGTTCGCATGAGCACTGGCCGCACCGGTGCGCCCCCCGGCGCGGCCATGGCGGATGCGCACGCCGCCGCCTCCCGCTCCGCCGCCGCCCCGGACGCCCCATGCGCATCCGACGCGCGCGCGCAGGCCGCGCGCATCGGCGGCGAGGAACGCGCCGGCCCGGTCTATGCCGAGCTGCACTGCCTGTCGAACTTCTCGTTCCAGCGCGGCGCCTCGCATGCGCGCGAGCTGTTCGAGCGCGCCGCCCGGCTCGGCTACGCCGCGCTCGCAATCACCGACGAATGCTCGCTGGCCGGCATCGTGCGCGCGCTCGAGGCGTCGGAAGCCTCGGGGCTCAAGCTCATCGTCGGCACCGAAGTGCGCCTCGCCGACGGCCCGACGCTCGTGCTGCTGGCCAGGGACCACGACGGCTACTGCGAGATCTGCCGCCTGATCACGCTCGGCCGCCGCCGCAGCGAGAAGGGCGAATACCGGCTGGCGCGCGCCGACGCCGAGTCGCTCGGCGCCGGCGTGCTGGTGCTGTGGCCGCCGGCGCCCGCCGCGGCCGGGCACGACGAGGACGCGCGTTGGATCGCGCGGCATTTCCGCGGCCGCGCCTGGATCGCCGTCGAGCTGCACCGCGGCGCCGACGACGCCGCGCGGCTCGCCGCGCTGCAGCGGCTCGGCGCCGCGCACGGCCTGCCGCTGGTCGCCAGCGGCGACGTGCACATGCACGTGCGCCGGCGGCGCGCGCTGCAGGACGTGCTGACCGCGATCCGCCTCGGCTGCACGGTCGCCGAGGCCGGCCACGCCCTGTTCCCGAACGGCGAGCGCCACCTGCGCCGCGTCGAGGACCTCGCCGCGCTGCATCCGCCCGAACTGCTCGCCGAGACCCTGCGCATCGCGGCGATGTGCACGTTCGACCTGCGCGGCATCGACTACCGCTATCCGCACGAATTGGTGCCGCCGGACACGAGTCCGATCGCGCATCTGCGCGAGCTCACCTGGCGCGGGGCGGCCAGGCGCTGGCCGGACGGCGTGCCCGCCGACGTGCACGCGCAGCTCGAAAAAGAGCTCGCTCTGATCGAATACAAGAAATACGAGCACTTCTTCCTGACCGTCGAGGACATCGTGAACTGGGCGCGCACGCGCGAACCGCCGATCCTCTGCCAGGGCCGCGGCTCCTCGGCGAATTCGGCGGTCTGCTACTGCCTCGGCATCACCGCGGTCAAGCCGGAGAACGGCAATCTCCTGTTCGAGCGCTTTCTGTCCGCCGAGCGCGACGAGCCGCCGGACATCGACGTCGACTTCGAGCACGAGCGCCGCGAGGAAGTCATCCAGTACGTGTTCGGCAAGTACGGCCGCGAGCGCGCCGCGCTCGCCGCCACGGTCATCACCTACCGCGGCAAGAGCGCCGTGCGCGACGTCGGCCGTGCGCTCGGCCTGCCGGACGACCAGCTCGACGCGCTCACCGGCCTGTTCTCGCGCATCCGCAGCGGCCGTCCGCTGGACGCCTGGCTGCGCGAACGCGGCTTCGATCCGGACAGCCGCGTGCTGCACCGGCTGTTCGCGCTCGCTCGCGAGCTGCACGGCTTTCCGCGCCACCTGTCGCAGCACGTCGGCGGCTTCGTGATCTCCGAGCAGCCGCTGCACCATCTCGTGCCGGTCGAGAACGCGGCGATGCCCGAGCGCACGATCATCCAGTGGGACAAGAACGACCTCGAGGAGATGAAGCTGCTCAAGGTCGACTGCCTGGCGCTCGGCATGCTCACGACCCTGCGCAAATGCCTGGACCTGCTGCACGCGCACGGCCTGTGGAAGCGCCCGTGCGCCGACGCGAAGCCGTCGCTGCACGACATCCCGCAAGGCAAGGACGACAGCGAAGATCCCGAGGTCTACGACATGATCTGCGCCGCCGACACGATCGGCGTGTTCCAGATCGAGTCGCGCGCGCAGATGGCGATGCTGCCGCGGCTGCGCCCGCGCACCTTCTACGATCTCGTCGTCGAGATCGCGATCGTCCGTCCAGGCCCGATCCAGGGCAACATGGTCCATCCGTACCTGCGCCGCCGCAAGGGCGAGGAAGCCGTCGTCTATCCGCAGTCGGCCTCCGAGCGCGCCTCGGGAAGCAACGCCTCGCGCGTGCGCGACGTGCTGGCACGCACGCTCGGCGTGCCGATCTTCCAGGAGCAGGTGATGCGACTGATCCAGGTCGTCGCCGGCTTCACGCCCGGCGAAGCCGACCAGCTGCGCCGCGCGATGGCCGCCTGGAAGCGACGCGGCGGCCTGGAGTCGTTCCACGACAAGATTCGCCGGGGCATGCTCGACCACGGCTATTCCGAGGAGTACTTCAAGCGCATCTTCGAGCAGATCAAGGGCTTCGGCGAGTACGGCTTTCCCGAGTCGCACTCGGCGAGCTTCGCCCTGCTCGCCTGGGCCTCGTCGTGGCTGAAGTGCCATCACCCGGCGGCGTTCACCTGCGCGCTGCTCAATTCGCAGCCGATGGGCTTCTACCAGCCCGCGCAGCTGATCCAGGACGCGCGCGACCACGGCGTGCGCGTGCTGCCGGCCGACGTCGTCGCCAGCGACTGGGACTGCACGCTCGAGCCGCTGCCGCCGGACGAGGATGGCGCCGGCGCAGCGTCCGATCCGGTCGCGCTGCGCCTCGGCCTGCGCCAGGTGCGCGGCCTGTCCGAGGAGCTCGCGCGGCGCCTCGTCGCCGCACGCCGCGAGGCGCCGTTCCGCGACGTCGCCGACATGACGCGGCGCGCGCGCCTCAACGCCGCCGAGCGCCGGCGCCTGGCCGACGCCGGCGCGCTGCAGAGCCTCAGCGGCGACCGCCATCGCGCGCGCTGGGAAAGCGCCGGCGCCGAGCTGCCGGCACCCGTGCTCGAGAAGGCCGCGATCGCCGAGGTGCCGGTCGTGCTGCGCCGTCCCTCGCTGCGCGAGGACGTGATGACCGACTACGCCACGCTCGGTTTCTCGCTCGCGCGCCATCCGCTGGCGCTGGTGCGCGAGGCGCTCGCCGCGCGGCGCGTGTCGCCGACGCGCGCGGCCGCCGACCCCGGCAACCGCGGCCGCCGCCTGCGCTGCGCCGGCCTGGTCACCGTGCGCCAGCATCCGGGCACGTCGAAAGGCGTCACCTTCGTCACGCTCGAGGACGAGACCGGCCTGGTCAACGTCGTCGTCTGGCAGGCGCTCGCGCAGGCCCAGCACCGCGTGCTCGTCGAGTCCACGGTCATGGGCGTCGACGGCGTGCTCGAGGCCAGCGACGGCGTGTACCACCTGATCGCGCGAAGGCTGCACGACTACAGCCACCTGCTGCCGGAGCTCGCGTTCCCGTCGCGGGATTTCCATTGAACCGCGCGACTTGCCGGCGCCCGGCGAAGAACGCGTGCGGGCGGCGACCGCTTGCACGCGCGTGCGCGATGCGCTCACCCGGCGCGCCGCGCGCGCCGGCCTCTCCCGCCAGCGGGAAAGATGCGCCTCTCGCGCTCGCGCAAGAGACCTGCCCGGCCTTCCCCGTCGCGGCACGGACGCATCCTTCCTTCTCCCGCGCGCGGGAGCCGAAGCGGGCGAGGAGGCAGGTGGAACGCGAACGAGGACGCCGATGAAACGCCGGCGACGGGAACCGAAGGCGCTAGGCCGGCTCGGCCATTCCCGCGATCCGTCCCATGAACGGCCGGTAGTAGCGCAGCTCGGCGATCGAGTCGCGCACGTCGCTGAGCGCGGTGTGCGCGGAATCCTTGGAGAAGCCGCGCGCGACCTCCGGCGCCCAGCGGCGCGCGAGCTCCTTGATCGTGGAGACGTCGAGGTTGCGGTAGTGGAAATAGCGCTCCAGGCGCGGCATCAGCCGGTACAGGAAGCGGCGGTCCTGGCAGATCGAGTTGCCGCACATCGGCGACTTGCCGGGCGGCACCCACTGCGCGAGGAACTCGACGGTGAGCGCCTCGGCCGTCGGCAGGTCGACGCTCGATTCGAGCACGCGCTGCCACAGGCCCGACTTGCGGTGCTGGTTGCGGTTCCAGTCGTCCATCGCCTCCAGCCGCTCGAGCGGATGGCGGATCGCGAACTCCGGGCCTTCGGCGAGCGGGTTGAGGTCCTTGTCGGTGACGACCGTGGCGATCTCGAGAATCGAGTCGCGGTCCGGATCGAGCCCGGTCATCTCCAGGTCGATCCAGATCAGATGGTCCTCGCCGATCACCTGCATGCTCCTCTCCCGATGGTCCCTCTTCGAGTCTAGCAGGATGCCGCACCGCGACGGCAGCGCACCCGCACGGCGAAGCGGCACGCCGGCCGAGTCTCGCGGTGCCGCCGCCGTCGCGGCTATGCTCCCGGCGATGACGCAGACCTTCCTCTGGCACGACTACGAAACCACCGGCGCCGATCCCCGGCGCGACCGCCCCGCGCAGTTCGCCGCGATCCGCACGACGCTCGACCTCGAGCCCGTCGGCGAGCCCGTCTCGCTGTACTGCCGGCCGGCGCCGGACGTGCTGCCGCATCCCGAGGCCTGCCTGGTCACCGGCATCGCGCCGCAGCGGATGCTGCGCGAAGGCGTGATCGAGGCCGAGTTCGCCGCCACGGTCTGCGAGCAGATGGCCGAGCCCGGCACCTGCAACGTCGGCTACAACTCGCTGCGCTTCGACGACGAGTTCACGCGCAACCTGCTCTACCGCAACTTCTTCGATCCGTACGAACGCGAATGGAAGGACGGCAACTCGCGCTGGGACGTGATCGACCTGGCGCGCATGTGCTACGCGCTGCGCCCCGAAGGCATCGAGTGGCCGCGCCGCGACGACGGCACGCCGAGCTTCCGCCTCGAGCACCTGGCCGAGGCCAACCGCATCCGCCAGCTGCGCGCGCACGACGCGGTCTCCGACGTCGAGGCGCTGATCGGCCTGGCGCGCCTGATCCGCCTGCGCCAGCCGCGGCTGTGGGACTTCTACTTCGCGCTGCGCCGCAAGCAGCGCGTGTTCGAGCTGCTCGACGTCGCGCGCATGACGCCGCTGGTGCACGTGTCCTCGCGCTATCCGGCCAGCCGCGCGTGCCTGGCCATCGTCGCGCCGCTGGCGCTGCATCCGGGCCTGCCGAACGGCGTGATCGCCTACGACCTCGACGTCGATCCGACGCCGCTGCTCGAGCTCGACGCCGACGACGTGGCCGACCGCGTGTTCACCGCGCGCGCGGACCTGCCGGAGGACGTCGAGCGCATTCCGCTCAAGACCATCCACGCGAACCGCTCGCCGGCGATCGCGCCGATCAGCGTGCTCAAGGAGGCCGACCTCGCCCGGCTGGCGCTCGACCGCGACCGCGCGCTGCGCCACCTCGACCGGCTGCGCAGCGCCGACGGGCTGACCACGAAGCTGCTCGCCGTGTTCGCGCGCGGCGCGGCGCGCGAGGCGCCGGCCGATCCGGAGCTCGCGCTCTACGACGGCTTCCTGCCCGACGGCGACCGGCGCCTCCTGCGCGAGGTGCGCGCCACGCCGCCGGCCGAGCTCGGCCGGCGCGCGTTCGGCTTCGGCGACGCGCGCTACGCCGAGCTGCTGTTCCGCTACCGCGCGCGCAACTGGCCCGAGACGCTGGACGCCGCCGAGCAGGCGCGCTGGCACGCGTTCCGCCGCGAGCGGCTGACGCGCCAGAGCGCGCTGACCGGGCTCACGCTGGAGACGTACTTCGCCACGATCGAGGCGCTGCGCGCCGGCGCCGCGCTGCCCGAGGGCGGCGCGGCCCTGCTCGACCAGCTCGAAGCCTGGGGCCACGCGCTCGCCGCCGACGTGGTCGCGCCGTGACCACGGCGCGGCCGTTGATCCCTGCGCGCGGCGGCCCCAAGCTGGCGCGCGCGCGTCCCCGATTCCGCCGCTTCGCGACGCCCGATGCGTGCGCGATGCCCATCGACCGGAACGCCTCGCCGACCGACCGACCTGCCATGGCCCACGACACCTATTTCTCCGCCGCCACGTTCCGCTTCCTGCGCGACCTCGCCGCCAACAACAACCGCACCTGGTTCGCCGCCAACAAGGCGCGCTACGAGGACGTGCTGCGTCAGCCGTACCTGCGCCTGATCGCCGACCTGCAGGCGCCGCTGGCGAAGATCAGCCCGCACTACCGCGCCGACCCGCGCCCGCAGGGCGGATCGCTGTTCCGCATCCACCGCGACACGCGCTTCGCCAACGACAAGGCGCCGTACAAGACCTGGGCCGGCGCCCGCTTCGGCCACGCGCGGCGGCGCGAGATCGAGGCGCCCTCGTTCTACATGCACATCCAGCCGCGCGACTGCTTCGCCGGCGGCGGCCTCTGGCATCCCGAGCCGGCCACGCTGAAGAAGATCCGCGAATTCCTCGCCGACAACCCGGCGGCCTGGAAGAAGGCCGTGCACGCGAAGGCGTTCCGCGAGCGCTTCGAGTTCTGGGGCGAGAGCCTGACCCGCCCGCCGCGCGGCTTCGACCCGGCGCACGAGCTGATCGAGGACCTCAAGCGCAGGAACTACGCCGCCGGCGCCGGCTTCCCCGACGCGCTCGCCTGTTCCGACGAGCTGCTGCCGCACCTGGTCGACACGTTCAAGCGCATCGCGCCGATGATCGACTACCTCTGCGCCGCGGTCGAGCTCGAGTTCTGAGCCGCGCGCCGCGCGGCTCGCCCGCGCCTGCGGCGCGACCGCTCCCGTGAGCGGCAGGGGGCACGCCCGCGCGAAGCGCGCCCATGGGCCGGATGCGAGCCGGCAAGCCTGCGTCTCAACCCCGCGCCGGCCTCAGCACCACCGTCGCGGTCATGCCGGCGGCGAGCGTCACCCCGTCCGGCAGATGCTCGGCGTCGATCGCGATGCGCACCGGCACGCGCTGCGCCAGGCGCACCCAGCTGAACGTCGGCGTCACGTCGGCGAGCAGGTTCGCGCCGGTCGGGTTGTCGACGTCGCCGATGCCGCGCGCGATGCTCTCGACGCGGCCGCGCAGCTCGGCGCCGCCGGCCATCAGGCGGATCTCGACGTCGTCGCCGACGTGCACGTACGGCAGCTTGGTCTCCTCGAAGTAGCCGTAGATCCAGTACGAATGGCTGTCGATCAGCGCGAGCCGCGGCGCGCCGGCGGCGGCGTAGTCGCCGACGTGGATGTCGAGGTTGGTGACGTAGCCGTCCACCGGCGCGCGCACCTCGGTGCGCTCGAGGTCGAGCTTCGCGCGGTCCAGCGCCGCCGACGCCTGCTGCACGGCGGCCACGGCCTGCTCGCGCGCGGCCGTGGCCTGGTGGTGCGCGGCCTCGGCCTGGTGCAGGCTGGCGCGCGCCGCGTTCGCGGTGGCGGCGGCGTCCGAGCGCATCTCCGCCGAGATCACCGCGCCGGGCATCTTCTGGCGCCGCTCGGACTGCTCGGCCGCCTTCTCGTAGTCGGCGCGGCGCGCGGAGATCGCCGCGCTGGCCGCGTCGGTGCCGGCGCCGGCCGCGCGTGCCGCGGCCTCGGCCGCGGCGAGATTCGCCTCGGCCTGCTCGACCGCGTAGCGGAAGCGCGCCGGGTCGATCGCGAACAGCACCTCGCCCTTGCGCACGAGCTGGTTGTCGCGCACGGCGACCGCGGTGACGATGCCGGAGACGTCCGGCGCGACGCGCACCACGTCGGCGCGCACGCGCGCGTCGCGCGTCCACGGCGAGTACATGTAGCGCTTCCACAGCGCATGGGCGACCAGCGCGGCGGCCAGCACGATCAGCGCCGTCAGCGCGAAACGCGAGATCGATTGGAGTTTCATGGCGATGCTTCCGTTTGCGTAGCGATGGATGGCCGTCCGGCTCAGCGCATGGCCCAGAGGCCGAGGCCGCCGAACAGGCAGACGAACAGCGCCAGCCGCACCAGCGGCGGGTGCCAGACGTGGCGGTAGAAGCCGTAGCGGCCGACCAGCCAGTCCAGGCCCCACTGCAGCAGCAGGCTGGCCAGGAACACCAACAGCAGGCCCGGCACCAGGGCGTCGAGGAACGCGAGCTCACGCGGCATGGGGACTCTCCTTTTCGGGCGGCGGCTCGACGCAGTCGCCGAGGATCGAGCCGGCGTCGAGCAGGGCGAGGCGGATCAGGTGCAACTGCGCCATCAGCGGCGCATGCGCGGCGGCCTCGTCGAGCGCCGCCGAGAAGAGGTCGCGCGCCGCGCGGTAGCGCGCATGGCCGGGCGCCGCGTACAGCGCCGCCAGCGCGTCCAGCGCGGCCTCGACGCGCGCGCGCAGCGCCGCCGGCACGTCCACCGCCGCCAGCGCCAGGCGCAGCTCGATGACGGCGCGGCCGGTCTCCTGCACGGCCAGCGACCACGCCAGCAGCTCGCGCGACTCGCGGCTGCCGGCGCGCGTATGCGCGACGACCTGCACCGCCACGTCGCGGCTGGCGCTCTCGAAGCGCGGCAGCAGGCCGCGCAGCGGCAGCCGGCGCGCCTCGACCAGCTGCAGGCGCAGCCGGCGCAGCAGGCGGCGCAGCAGCCAGGGGCTGTCGGACGTGCCGGCGAACAGCATGAACGCGACGCCGGCGCAGCCGACGCCGATCAGCTGCGCGAGGCCGTCGTTGATCGCGTGCAGCGCGTCGAACTGCATCGGGTTCCTCGCCGCCACGGTGTAGAGCAGCGCCAGCAGGTAGCCGGCGCCGACGCCCGGCCAGGCCGGCCGCGTGCCGAGATAGAAGCCGGGCAGCAGGAACGGCACCAGGCCCGCGGCGAACAGCGCGAAGCCGTCCATGCGGATCAGCACGCCGTAGACGCAGGCCAGGCCGGCCACGGTGCCGAGCACGTAGCCGCCGAGCATGTAGCGGATCGCGCGCAGCGGGTCGGGCACGGTGGCCATGAGGCCGCTGAAGATCGTCGCGATCAGCATCGCGCCGGCGCCCTCCGGCCAGGCGCTGGCGAGCCAGAACGCGCCCATCGCCAGCATCGTGGCGGTGGCGCGCACGACCGTGACGGCGGCGCCGGTCCAGTCGTTGGCGTGGCTGAACGGCGCCGCCGGCTCGGCCGGCGCGCGCACCGCGTGCGGCGAGGCCAGCGCCGCATAGGCCTCGGCGTAGTCGCGCAGCTCGCCGGTGATGCGCGCGACGAGCTCGGCGCCGGTGTCGAAGTCGAGCCGGTCGGCGCGCGCGGACAGGCCCTCGCGCAGCGCGCGCACGGGCGCGGCCTGGCGCGTGCGCAGCGCGTCAAGGCGGCCGGCGAGCAGCGCCGCCTGCGCGGCCATGCGCGGCGCCGACTCGGCCGGCGCGAGCGCCTCGGCCAGCTCGCCGGCCAGCACCATCAGGCGCTCGCGCACCGGCGCGTGCGCATCGTCCTGCAGCCGGTTCAGCAGGTGGTGCAGCGACTGGTAGCTGGTCGACGCGGCCATGAACGCGTGGTTGAGCAGGCGCAGGCGCGGGCTGCGCAGGCGCACGCCGGCGTCCTCGAACACCACGGAGCTGCGCTGGCTCTCGATCTGCACCACCTCGCGCACGAAGCGCAGGTGCGCCTTCTCCAGGTCGCCGCGCGGCAGCGCGCCGCGCAGGCTGTCGCGCACGAAGACGACGAAGTGCGCGAACTGCGCGCGCACGCTCTCGCGCAGCACGTCGCCCAGGCGCTGCGGGAACACGACGTCGCTGACGACGCCGGCGACGAGGATGCCGAGCATGACCTCGCCGACGCGCATCACCGCCGAGTCGAACACGTTCTGCGGATGGTTGACCACCGGCAGCGCGACGATTGCCGCGGTGTAGCCGGCGAGGACGAAGCCGTAGGACTTGAAGTTGCGGTGCAGCGAGGCGCCGCCGGCGCACAGGCCGATCCACAGCGCCATGGCGAGCAGGAACGGCGCGCGCTGCTGCGGGAACGCGCCGACGATGACGAACGCGGCGGCGCAGCCGACCAGCGTGCCGAGCGTGCGATAGAAGCTCTTGGCGAGCACCATGCCGCTCTGCGGATGGATGACGATCGCCACCGTCATCATCGCCGTGCCCGGCTGCTCCAGGCTCAAGCGCATCGCCAGCCAGCCGGCCAGCAGCACGGCGAACGTCGCCTTGAAGGCGAACAGCCAGTCCAGCCCCGCGCCGCGCAGCCAGGCGGCGGCCTCGCCGCCGCGCAGCGCGCCGGCCGCGGGCGCGCGCGCGTTCACGGCGTGCCGCGGCGCGGGCGAGCGGCCGCCTCCGCATTGTCGAGCAGCCGCTTGAGCAGGCGCTCGAGCCCGGCGCGCTCGGCCGCGTCGAAGCCCTGCGTGTAGGTCTCCAGCAGCGCCGCCATCGTCGGCAGCAGCGACTCGATCAGGCGCTGCCCGCGCGGCGTCAGCGACAGCACGATCTTGCGCCGGTCGCCGCCCGGGTCGGCGACGCGCCGGATCAACCCCCGCTCGCACAGCGCGTTGCAGATGCGCGTGATGTTGGCGGACTTCTCGCCGGCCGCGCCGCCGAGCAGCGAGGGATTCACGGCGTTGTCGGCGCTGCCGTACAGCATCATCAGGATGTTGTAGTCGGTGTGGTTCAGGCCGTGCTCGCGCAGCACGCCGTTGGCCGCGTCGTGCACCTGCGCGTAGATGTGCTTGATCAGGCGCACCAGCACTGCCGCGTCGCGCGGGAATCCGGGAAAGCGTTCGCGCGTGTGCTGGATGCGCGCTTCGGTGGCGTCGAAACTGCTCATGGAGGGCACCGGTCGGGCTCGAAGAGTTATTTTACTTCTAAATGATTCACTAGTGAATTACTTATGGCTGAACGGGAAACGCGCGGCCGCCTGTTCGCCCGCGTTCGGCGGACCGTACGGAATCGGACACCCCGCCTGCCCCGGCGCTTCGCCGCAGCGTCCGCACGGCTGCCGATGCGACCCTAAGCCCTTGTCGATGAACGGCTGTTCCGCCGGCGGCCGCGGACGCGCGGCGGCTGGCACGAACTCTGCTCCCAGGAAGCGCATGGACATCGCCCGCCCCGAACTCAAGCAACGCAAGCAGCGCCGCCGGCTCCTGATCGGCGCCGGTATCGCCGTGCTGCTGACCGCCGCCGTCGGCGGCATCGCCGCCCTTGGACCTGCGGTCCCGGCCGTGGAGCGCTCCAGCGTGCTGCTCGGCACGGTCAAGCGCGGCGAGCTGCTGCGCGAGGTGCGCGGCCCGGGCACGCTGGTGCCCAAGGAGATCCGCTGGATCGCGGCCGAGACCGCCGCGCGCGTCGAGCGCATCGTGGTCAAGCCCGGCGCGGTCGTCGAGCCGGACACGATCATCCTCGAGCTCAGCAATCCCGAGGTCGACGACCAGCTGCTCGCGGCCAAGGCCGCGGTGACCGCCGCGCAGTCCGACCTCGCCGCCAAGCGCACCGACCTCAACTCCAAGCTGCTCGACGAGCAGTCCGCGCTGGCGCTGGCGCGCAGCGAATACGAATCGGCGCGCATGCAGGCCGAAGCGGAGAAGGTCGTCGCCGAGAAGGGCGTGATCCCCGCCGTACAATACCGGCGCAGCCTGGTCGCGCTGGAGCAGCTGAAGAACCGCGTGGCCATCGAGGAACAGCGCGTGGCCGAATACCGCCGCAACATCGCCGCGCAGCTCGCGGCCGAGCAGGCGCGTCTGGACCAGCTCGTCGGCACGCGCGACCTGCGCCAGCGCCAGGCCGACGCGCTGCACCTGCGCGCCGGCATCCACGGCGTGCTGCAGCAGGTGCCGGTCGAGGAAGGCCAGCAGGTGGCCGCCGGCACGAATCTCGCGCGCGTCGCCCGCCCCGGCGAGCTGATGGCGCAGCTGCGCATCGCCGAGACGCAGGCCAAGGACGTCGCGCTCGGCCAGGCGGTCAAGGTCGACACGCGCAACGGCATCGTCGACGGCAAGGTGCTGCGCGTCGATCCGGCCGTGCTGAACGGCAGCGTGCAGGTCGACGTCGACCTCGTCGGCACGCTGCCGCCGGGTGCGCGGCCGGACCTGTCGGTGGACGGCACGATCGAGATCGAGCGCCTGCCCGACGTGGTCTACGTCGGCCGTCCGGCGTTCGGCCAGCCCGACTCGGACGTGCGCCTGTTCCGCCTCGACCCGGCCAGCGGCGTCGCCGCGCGCGTGCCGGTGCAGCTGGGCAAGGCGTCGGTGAGTCTGATCGAGGTGCGCGGCGGCCTCCAGGTCGGCGACCAGGTCGTGCTCTCCGACACCAGCGCCTACGACCAGCACGAGCGCATCCGGCTCCAGTGAGATCCCCGCGCCGCGAGGCGCCGCACGACCGCTTCCGCCGCGGCTACGGCGGCGAGGAAACCGACACGATGAACGACTTCCACCACGACAACGACGCGCTGATCCGCCTCGACGGCGTCAAGAAGGTGTTCCTGACCGACGAGGTCGAGACGCATGCGCTGGCCGGCGTGCACTTCGACATCCGCCGCGGCGAGTACGTGTCGATCTCCGGCCCGTCCGGCTGCGGCAAGTCGACGCTGCTGGCGATCCTCGGCCTGCTCGACACGCCCAGCGAAGGCACCTACCGGCTCAACGGCCGCGAGGTCGCCGGCATCGGCCCGGGCGAGCGCGCCGCGATCCGCAACCAGGAGATCGGCTTCGTGTTCCAGGCGTTCAACCTGATCGGCGATCTCACCGTGTTCGAGAACGTCGAGCTGCCGCTGACCTACCGCGACGGCGTGTCCAAGGCCGAACGGCGCGAGCGCGCGATCGCGGCGCTCGAGCGCGTCGGCATGGCGCATCGCGTGAAGCACTACCCGGCGCAGCTCTCCGGCGGCCAGCAGCAGCGCGTCGCGGTGGCGCGCGCGCTGGTCGGCCAGCCGTCGATCCTGCTCGCCGACGAGCCCACCGGCAATCTCGACTCGAAGAACGGCGAGGCGGTGATGCAGCTCCTCGACGAGCTGCACAAGGCCGGCTCGACGATTTGCATGGTCACGCACGATCCGCGCTACGCCGACTTTGCCCAGCGCAAGATCTTCATGTTCGACGGCCGCGTCGTCGACGAGGAGACGATGCACCGCCTGCGCCACGAGGAGGACGAGCGCCTGATGCGCCCGGCCCGCGCGCGCGCCGCGGCCGACGCGTGAGGCGGACCGGACGCCCCGCACTGCCTCCGGCCCCGGGGCGCGCCGCGACCGCGCGCGCCGCCGCCACCGAAACGAGATCCGAGCCATGAACGACGTCCGCCTCGCCCTGCGCCAGCTGCTGAAGACGCCCGGCTTCACCCTCGTCGCGGTGCTGACGCTCGCCTTCGGCATCGGCGCCTGCGCCGCGATGTTCGGCATCATCGACGCCGTGCTGCTCAAGCCGCTGCCGCTGCGCGAGCCCGAACGGCTGGCCTGGATCGAGAACGGCGGCTTCGGCACCAGCAGCATGTCCGCGCGCACGACGCGCGCCGACGTCCTGCTCGAGTGGCGCCGGCAGAGCCGCTCGTTCGAGGCACTGGGCGGCTACAACGCGTTCTCCGACTACCTGCAATACACGCTGATCGGCAAGTCCGGGCCGCAGCGCGTGCGCAGCGTGCAGGTCACGCAGAACTTCCTCGACGTGCTCGGCGTGCGGCCGGCGCTCGGCCGCAACTTCGTCGCCGACGAAGCGAAGGACTGGAATGCTTCGACCGCGATCCTCGGCCACCGCTTCTGGCAGCAGCAGTTCGGCGCCAGCCCCGGCGTCGTCGGCAGCACGATCACCCTCAACGACAAGCCGGTGCAGGTGGTCGGCGTGCTGCCGCCGGAGTTCGACTTCGACTCGGTGTTCTCGCCCGGCTCGAAGGTCGACCTGCTGATGCCCTTCCCGCTCAACGACGACACCGCCGCCTGGGGCAACACGCTGTTCGTCGTCGGCCGCCTCGGGCCCGGCGCGACGCCGGCCAGCGCGCAGACCGAGCTGGAGACGATCAACGCCGTGCTGCGCGCCGAGCACCCCGAGCGCGGCCGCTTCGGCGCGTACGCCACCGGGATCGAGCAGCACGTCCGCGGGCCGTTCCGCACCGTGTTCCTGATCCTGTTCGGCGCGGTGCTGTGCCTGCTGCTGATCGCCTGCCTGAACCTGTCGAACCTGCTGCTGACGCGCGGCCAGGCGCGGCGCAAGGAAATCGCCGTGCGCGTGGCGCTCGGCGCGGGTCGCATGGACATCGCGCGCCAGGCGATGGCCGAGAGCCTCGTGCTCGCCTTCGCCGGCGGGCTGCTCGGCGTCGGCCTCGCCGCGTTCGCCACCTCCGGCCTGGCGCAGCTGCAGGCGTTCGACATCCCGCTGCTGCGCTCGGCTGGCATCGACGCCAGCGCGCTGCTCTTCGCGTTCGCCGTGGTATGCGCGTCGGGCGCGCTGTGCGGAGCGCTTCCGGCGCTGCAGCTGTGGCGCGGCGACCTGCGCGGCGCGCTGGTCGAGGTCGGCAGCGGCGGCAATTCCGGCGTCGACGCCGCGCGCGTGCGCAGGGTCCTGGTCGTGTCGCAGGTCGCGCTCGCCTGCATGCTGCTGATCGGCGCGGGCCTCCTGATCCGCAGCTTCGTCGAGGTGCTCGGCGTCAAGCTCGGCTTCCAGCCGCGCCAGGCGGTAGCCTGGCGCCTCGACACCGCGCGCAGGTTCGAGAAGAACGACGATCGCGTCGGCTACTACGAACGCCTGATGCAGCGCGTGCTGGCGGTGCCCGGGGTGGAATCGGCCGGGTTGAGCGACACGCTGCCGCTCGGCCGCAACCGCACCTGGAGCGCCGGCGCCGAGGGAGCGGCGTACGCGCACTACCAGTACCCGGTCGCCTCGCCGCGTCTGATCGATCACCGCTATCTGCAGACCCTGCAGGTGCCGCTGCTCGCCGGCCGCTACTTCGACGCGCGCGACGCCAGCGACGCCGCGCCGGCCGTCGTCGTCAACGAAACCATGGCGCGCGCGCTGTGGCCGGGGCGGGATCCGCTCGGCCAGAAGGTCATGAACGGCAACGGTCCCGGCGAGACCTACGGCACCGTGGTCGGCGTGGTCGGCGACATCCCGCGCGGCATCGAGGACCGCGCGTACGCGGAGATGTACTTCGACCTGCGCCAGAACCCGGACTGGGGCTCGATCGAGCTGGTCGTGCGCAGCCGCCAGCCGCTCGCCACGCTGGTCCCGGCCGTGCGCGCGGCGCTGCGCGAGTCCGACCCGGAGCTGGCCAGCGAGGACTACGTCTCGCTCGACGAGGTGGTCGACCGCGCGGTCGCGCCGCGCCGGCTGACCACCTCGATGCTCGGCGGCTTCTCGTCGCTGGCGCTGCTGCTGGCCGGGCTCGGCATCTACGGCGTGATCGCCTATTCCGTGGCGCAGCGCTCGCGCGAGATCGCGATCCGCATGGCGGTCGGCAGCCGGCGCAGCCGCGTCGTGCGCCTGGTCGTCGGCGAGGGCCTGCGCATCGTCGCGCTGGGCCTGGCCATCGGTCTCGGCCTGGCCCTGCTCGGCACGCGCCTGATGCGGAGCCTGCTGTTCGGCGTCAGCGCCCTCGACCCGGGCGTGTTCGCCGCCGATGCGGCGATCGTCGCCGGCGTCGCCCTGCTCGCCTCGCTGATTCCCGCGCTGCGCGCCGCCGCGGCCGATCCGGCCTCGGCGCTGCGATGACCGTTTCGCCGACTGGCCCCGCGAAGGAATCCCGCCGCCCATGAACTCGCCTTCCCAGTGCGCCCGATGAACGCGTTCGCCTCCGACCTGCGCTTCGCGCTGCGCCGCCTGCGCCATGCGCCCGGCTTCGCCGCCGCGGCGATCGCGATGCTCGCGCTCGGCATCGGCTTCGCCGCGGCGATGGTGTGCACGGTCGACGGCGTGCTGCTGCGCGGCCTGCCGTTCCCGCACGGCGAGCGCGTCGTCGAGGTGCAGGCCGACAATCCGGCGCAGGGCGTCGCGCGCGCGCAGCTCACGCCGGCCGAGGCGGACGCGCTCGCGCAGGGCCTGGCGGAATTCGAGGCGCTCGGGTTCTTCCTGTGGAGCGGGGTCGCCGTGCTCGACGGCGGGCATCCGCGCGAGATCTCCGCGCAGTTCGTCGGCCCCGGCTACTTCGAGGCGCTCGGCCTGAAGCCGCTGCTCGGGCGCACGCCGAGCGCGGACGACATCCGCCGCAAGCGGCCGCTGGCCGTGCTGTCGCACGCCGAATGGCAGCGCAGCTTCGGCGGCGATCCTGCGGTGGTCGGCCGCCGCCTCGATCTCGTCGGCGCCGCGCCGCTCGAAGTCGTCGGCGTGATGCCGCCCGGGATCGACGTGTTCGCCGGCGACACCGGCCTGTGGAGCGGGCTGGACGAGGCGATGCTGCCGCGCGACGGCCTGCACCGGCTGCAGCAGCGCACGCTGCAGGCGGTCGGCCGCCTGCGCGCGGGCGTGTCGCTGCGCCAGGCCGACGCCGCGCTCGCCGCGCGCGCCGCGGCGCTGCGCGAGGCGCACGGGCTGGGTGCGGCCGACGCCCAGTGGCGCCTGCAGGCGCGCCCGCTGCTGGACCTGCTCGTCGGCGACGCGCGCGCCGCGCTGTGGAGCGCGCTGGCGCTGGCGCTGGCGGTGCTGCTGATCGCCTGCGCGAACGTCGCCATCCTGGTCGACGCGCGCGAGGTCGCGCGGCGCCGCGAAACCGCGGTGCTGCAGGCGCTCGGCGCCGGCCGCTCCCGCCTGCGCCGCGCGCGCCTGCTCGAGCTGCTGGCGCTCGCCGGCGCCGCCGCCGCGCTCGGCGCGAGCCTCGCCGCCGCCGGCGTCGGCCTGCTGCGCGAGCTCGCGCGCGGCAGCGTGCCGCGCGTCGACGGCATCGTCGTGGACGTGCGCACGCTCGGCGCGGCCATGCTGCTGGCGCTGGCCGCGCCGCTGGTCGCTGCCGCCTGCGGCAGCCTGCGCACGCGCGCCGCGCCGGCCGAGGCGATCCGCGCCGGCGGCAAGGGCATCGTCGGCGCCGGCGGCCGCCGTCAATGGCTGCCGGCCGTCGCCATGGCCCTGTCCACCGCCGGCGTGATCGCCGCGCTCGGCATCGGCTTCGGGCTGTGGCGGCTGCAGCGCGTCGATCCGGGCTTCCGCGCCGAGGGCGTGCATGCGCTGCAGCTCTTCCGCGAGGCGATGGGCGTCGACAGCGGCACCGACGGCCCGCAGCAATGGGTGCGCTTCGCCGACGACGTGCAGCGCCAGCTCGCCGCGATACCCGGCGCGCGAGCCGCCGCGCTGACCAGCGCGGCGCCGCTGTCGCGCATCGGCGCGGCCGCCGCCGACGTGCGCGCCGCCGGCGCGGCGGACGGCGCGGCGGTGCAGGCCGTCGTGCGGCGCGTCTCGCCCGGCTACCGCAGCCTGCTCGGCATCCCGCTGCTGGCCGGGCGCGACTTCGACGCGGACGACCGCGCCGGCGCCGAATCCGTGGCGATCGTCAGCCGCACGCTGGCGCGCCGCCTGTTCGGCGACGCCTCGCCGCTGGACCGCACGATCAGCCTGCCGCTGGCGCGCAGCGGCCGCGCCGACTGCCGCATCGTCGGCGTCGTCGAGGACGTCCGCAACGACGGCCTGCACGCGGCGCCCGCGCCGGAGGTGCTGGTCGCCTTCGCGCAGCACCCGCGCGTGGCGATGACGTTCCTGCTGCGCACCGAGCGCGACCTGCCCGGCATCGGCGCGCAGATGGCCGAGGCCTTGTGGCGCGTGGATGCGCACCAGAGCGTCACGCGCCGCTTCGCGCTCGCCGACGGCCTCGCCGCGGAGCTGCGCCCGGCGCGCTTCTTCGCGCGCGTGAGCGCGGCCTTCGCACTGGCCGCGCTGCTGCTGGCGGTGCTCGGCGCCCACGCGGTCGCCTCGCTGCAGCAGCGCCGCCGCGTCGCCGAGTTCGGCCTGCGCCTGGCGGTCGGCGCGCCGCCGCGCGCGCTGGCGCTGGCCGTGCTGCGCGACAGCCTCGCCGGCAGCGCCGCCGGCGTCGCCGCCGGCCTCGCGTTAGCCGCGGGCGCGCTGCGCCTGGTGGACCTGGGCCGCATCGGCGTCGATTCGGCCGCGCCGCCGGCCGCGTTCGCGCTCGGCATCGGCCTGATGGCCGTCGCCGCGCTCGCCGCCGCGCTGCTGCCCGCCTGGCGCGCCGCGCGCGTGCCGCCGATGCAGGCGCTGCGCAATGACTAGATGCCCGTTCCGTTCGCCCATGGAGACCGCACGATGAGCTTCCTGCAGGACGTCCGCTTCGCCTTGCGCAGCCTGCGCGCGCGGCCGGGCGCGACCGCGCTCGCGGTCGCCACGCTCGCGATCGGCCTGGGCGCGGCGCTCGCGCTGTACGCGGTCGTCGACGCGGTGCTGCTGCGCGACCTGCCGTATCCGCAGGCCGAGCGCCTGGTGCAGATCCGCGAGCTCGCCGCCGACGGCCACGCGATGAACCTCGGCTACCCGAACTACGCCGATCTCGCCGCGACGGTGGACGCGCTCGAGGCGAGCTGCATCTATGCCGCCACGGACGGGCCGGTGTCCGACGGTGCCGTCGCCGCGCGCCTGGGCACGGTGTATGCCGACGCCGACTTCTTCCGCGTGCTCGGCGTCGCGCCGCTGCGCGGCCGTCCGTTCCTGGCCAACGAGCGCGACACGGTGGTGATCTCGCATGCGCTCTGGCAGGGGCTGCTGCGCGGCCGCGAGGACGTGCTCGGGCGGACGCTGCAGGCGAGCGGCGAGACGCTGACGATCGTCGGCGTGATGCCGCCGGGCTTCGCGTTCCCGCAGGACGCGGCGCTGTGGCGTCCGCTGCCCGCGGGCGATCTCGGCTCGCGCTCGGCGCACAACTGGACCGCGCTCGGCCGGCTGCGCGATCCCGGCGCGCTCGGCGCCGCGCGGCTCGCCGCGAACGCGCTCGCCGTGCGCCTCGAGCGCCAGTACGGCAATGCCGTCGACGCCGCCGGCTTCGAGGTGACGCCGCTGGCGGCGGCGATCGCCTCGCCGGTGCGCGACGCGCTGCTGCTGCTCGCCGCCGGCGTGGGCTTCCTGCTGCTGATCGCCGTCACCAACACGACCAACCTGCTGCTCGCCGCGAACGCCGCGCGCGCACGCGAGCTCGCCGTGCGCGCCGCGCTCGGCGCGAGCCGCCTGCGCCTCGCGCGGCAGATCTTCGCCGAGGGCGCGCTGATCGCCGCGGCCGCCGGTGCGCTCGCGATCGCCCTCGCCGCGGCGGCGGTGCGCCTGCTCGTGCGCGCCGGCGGCGTCGGCCTGCCGCGCCTGGACGAGATCCGCTTCGGCGCCGGCGCCGCCGCCGTCGGCCTGCTCGCCGCGCTCGCGGTGGCGCTGGCCACCACCGCCGCCGTGCTCTGGAGCGACCGCCGCCGCGCGCCGATCGAGGGCCTGCGCGAGAGCGGCCGGCAGTCGGCCGGGCGCCCGCAGCTGCGCCTGCGCGCCGCGCTGCTGGTCGGCCAGACCGCGCTGACCACCGCGCTGCTGGTCGGCACCGGCCTGCTCGGCCGCAGCTTCCTCGCCCTGCTCGCGGTCGACCCGGGCTTCGACGCCGACAGCGCCGTCGCCGTGCAGCTGTCGCCGCAATGGCCGGCCGAGCGCGAGGCGGCGGCCGTCGCGGTGCGCCGCTACGACGAGCTGATCGCCGCGTTCGCCGCCGTGCCGGGCGTCACCGCCGTCGGCGGCGTCAGCGGGCTGCCGCTCGCCGGCGGCGGCGCCGACGGCGCGTTCTGGGACGGGCGCGTGACGCAGCTCGAAGGCGCGCCGCCGCCGATCGGCTACGCCGAGTTCCGCGTCGCCAGCGCCGGCTACTTCGACGCGGCCGGCATCCGCCTGCTGCGCGGGCGCACCTTCGACGCGCGCGACCGCGCCGACGGCGAGCACGTGGCGCTGATCAGCCAGGCCGCCGCGCACGCCGCCTGGGGCGACGCCGACCCGATCGGCCGGCAGATCCAGTACGGCAACATGGACGGCGACATGCACCCGCTCACGATCGTCGGCGTGGTCGGCGACGTGCGCGAGCGCCGCCTCGACCGCGCGCCGACCGGCACGGTCTACGCGAACGTGGCGCAGCGCCCGCTGGCGGCCGCGCAGTTCGACCTGGTGGCGCGCTCGCGCCTGCCGCTCGCCACGCTGATGCCGCAGCTGCGCGCGATCCTGGCGCAGCGCGCGGCGGACATTCCGCACGCGCTCTCGCCGCTGGCCGAGGTGCGCGCCGCCGCGCTGGCCGACCGCCGCTTCAGCCTGGGCCTGCTCGGCGCGTTCGCCGCGATCGCGCTCGTGCTCGCCTGCGGCGGCCTGTACGGATTGATGGCCTTCGCCGTCGGCCTGCGCCGGCACGAGTTCGCGCTGCGCCAGGCGCTCGGCGCGAGCCGCGCGCGGGTCGCGCGGCGGGTGCTCGGCCAGGGCCTGGTGATCGGCGGCCTCGGCATCGCCGCCGGCCTGGCGCTGTCGCTGGCCGGCGCGCGCGCCGTGCAGCGCTTCCTGTACGGCGTCGCGGCCACCGACGCGCCGATCCTCATCGGCGTCGGCGCGCTGCTGCTCGGCACGGTCGCGCTCGCCTGCCTGCTGCCGGCGCGGCGCGCCTGCGCGGTGGCGCCGCGCGAGGCGCTGGGCTGAGCGCGCCGTGCCTCCTATCGCCCGCAGGACCGGCCGCATGACCCTGCGCCTTGCCGCGTCGGCGCCGGTCCCGCTCGCGGCGGCGGCGCCGCGTCCGCGCTCGGCCGCCCGCTCGACCGCTTGCGCGGCGCCGGCGCTCCGCGGGCGCCGGCGCCCTGCCCGCGCTGCACGCCGCGCGCGGCGCGCCGCAGGCGCCGCGCCAAGGCGGGCGGGAAGGCGCACGATCCATGAGGAAAGCCGATGAAGTTCGCCGGACTGCTGCGCCGACACCTGCGTTCGCCCGCGTTCGCCCTGATCGTGTTCGTCCTCGTCGCCGCGACGACGGCGATCAACGCGACGGTGTTCGAAGCCATCCACACGCTGCGCTGGAAATCGCTTCCGTACGCGGCGGACGACAGCCTCGTGTGGCTGAAGCTGAAGCTGGCGAAGATCGACAACGAGAGCGACCTCGGCGAGACCTGGCGCGCGCAGCTGGCGCGCGACCGCGCCACGTTCCGCGGCGTCGCCGGCTTCGTGCCGGCGACGCGCACCCGCAGCGACGGCGAGGGGCGGCCGTGGCGGATCTCGCTGGCGACGCCGCAGCTCGAGGCCGTCCTCGGCGTCGCGCCGGCGCTCGGCCGCGGCCTGCGCGAGGAAGACGCGCACGAGGGCGCCGACCGCGTGCTGGTGATCTCCGACGCGGTGTGGCGACGCTACTTCGATGCCGACCCCGGCATCCTCGGCCGCAGCGTGCGCTTCGGCGACCGCACCGACGCCATCGTCGGCGTGATGCCGCCGGGCTTCGCGTTCCCGGACACGCAGACCGACGCCTGGCGCCCGTTCGTGCCGCCGGCGCAGAAGCCCGCGGTCGACGGGGTCGGCGAACTGGAGGTCGTCGCGCGGCTCGCCGACGGCGCCACGGCGGCGCAGGCGCGCGACGCGCTCGGGCGCGTGTTCGACGGCGGCAAGGCGCTGGGACCGATGGCTCGGGTCTTCGTCGACAACTTCGGCGCGCAGCCGCATGCCGAACCGTGGCGCGCGCATTTCTTCCGCCAGCACGGGCCCGCGCTGGCGCTGCTGCAGGCGGCCGCGCTGATCCTGCTGCTCGCGGTCGCGGCGAATCTCGTCAATCTGCAACTCGACCGCCTGCTCGGCCGCGCGCGCGAATTCGACATCCGCCGGGCCGTCGGCGCCGGCGAGCGCGCGATCGCCGCGCACGCCGTGCAGGACGTCGCCCTGCCGGTCGCCGCCGGCATCGCCGGCGGACTCGCGCTGGCGATGCCCGGCCTGCGCCTGCTCGCGCAGCGCCACCTGTTGCCCGAGTACATGCCGACCGCCGCCGCCTTCGGCCCGGCGACGCTCGCCAGCGGCGCGTTCGTCGCCGCCGTGACGGTCGCGACCGCGCTCGTCTCCGCGCGCCTGTCGCGCGGCCGCGCCGCGCTGGCGGCGCGCGGCGCCGCGGCAGGGCTCGGCCGGCTGCGCCCCGCCCTGCTGGTCGGCCAGATCGTGCTGACGACGGTGCTGCTCGGCAGCGCGATCCTGCTGCTGCGCAGCGCGGTCAACGTGCTCGACGTCGAGCGCGGCTTCGACGCACGCGGCGTGCTGATGGTCGGCATCGACGCGCTCACGCCAGAGCGCCGGCGGCCGGACTACGACCCCGGCGCCGACGGCGAGCTGAAATCGGCCGTCGCCGACCTGCGCGCGCGCGCCGCCGCGCTGCCGGGCGTGCGGCGCGCCGCGATCGCGAACCTGTCGCCGTTCAGCGGCGGCGACACGATCAGCGCCTCGCAGGTTCCCGGGCAGAGCGAACCGCAGCAGCTGCACGAGCGCCTCGTGTCGAAGGACTACTTCGCCACGCTCGGCATTCCGCTGCTCGGCGGGCGCACGTTCGAGGAGGCCGACGCGGCCGCCCGCGCCGGTGCGCCGGTCGTCGTCGACGAGCGCTACGTGCAGCGCTACCTGCAGGGCCGCGATCCGCTCGCGGCGACCGTCGGCGCCGGCGTGCCGCTCGACGGCGGCCGCGCGCCGAACCAGTTGCCGATCGTCGGCGTCGTGCGCACGGTGAAGAACGCCTCGCTCGACGAGACGGACGGCATGCCGACGATCTACCGCCTGATGACCCTGCCGAGCCCGATGTTCGTCCTGCTCGTGCGCACGGACGGCGACGCGGCGACGCTGGTCGAGCCCGTGCGCCGCCTCGTGCAGGTGCGCATGCCCGACGCGCTGATCGCGTTCGACCAGCCGCTCGCCGAGCGCGTGGCCGACAGCTTCGCGGTCCGGCGCGGACTGCTCGACGCGATCGGGACGTTCGCGGCGATGACGCTCGCCCTCGCCGCGCTCGGCCTCGCCGCGGTGCTCGGCTTCGCGATCCGCCGCCGCACCGGCGAGCTCGGCGTGCGCATGGCGATCGGCGCCACGCCGGCGCGCGTGCGCAACCTGGTGCTGCGCCAGGGCGGCGCCCTCGTCCTCGCCGGCCTCGCGCTCGGCAGCGGGCTCGGCATCGCCCTGGCGCGCCTGATGGCCGACCGCCTGTTCGGCATCGGCTTCGCCGACCCGCTGGCGTGGACGGCGGCGACGCTGCTCGTCGCCGCCGTCGCGCTGTTCGCCTGCTGGCTGCCGGCGCGGCGCGCGGCGCGCATCGACCCGGTCGCCGCCCTCCACGACGACTGACGCGGACGACCGGCCGTGACCGCCTGCTGCACGCACTCGAGCCTGCCGCCCGCGCGACCGCCGCGGCGCCGGCGCGGCGCACCGGCGCCGTGGCGGCGCGCGCGGTGCGAGGCCGGGCGCGCGCCGGTGCCGACCGCTCCGCAACGTCGCCGCTTCGCCGTGCGACGGACGAACGTGCAGACCGGAACCTCGCCGCGCGCGCACGCGGCCGCGGCCGGATGCGCGGCGAACCGCCTTTCCTTTCCGCTTCCGGACGTGCCCCGATGATCCTGCCCGACCTTCGCCACGCCTTGCGCCGCCTGGCGCGCAGCCCCGGCTTCAGCGCAACGGTGATCCTGCTCGTCGCCTTCGCGCTCGGCGCGAACGCGAGCGTGTTCAGCGTGATCTACGGCCTGCTCTACAAGCCGCTGCCGTATCCCGGCCAGGAGCGGCTGGTTTCCATCGACACGGAGCTGGTGGGCTTCGGGCACGCCGGCGTCTCCGTGCCGCTGCTCGACCAGGCCGCGCGCACGACGACGCTGCAAGGCGTGGCCGCATACCGCCCGGAAAACCTCGCTCTTCGCGACGACGACGGCCGGCGCCTGGCCGGCTTCGACGTCGCGCGCGTGCAGCCCGGCGTGATGACGCTGCTCGGCGCGCGCCCGGCACTCGGCCGGCTGTTCGCCGACGAGGACGCCACCGAGGGTGCGGCGCGGACCGCGATCCTGAGCTGGGACACCTGGCAGCAGCGCTTCGCCGGCGACGCCGGCGTGCTCGGCCGCACGCTCAGGCTGGGCGAGGACACCTACCGCGTCGTCGGCGTGCTCGCCGCCGGCTTCGATTTCCCGACGCGATCGACGCAGGCATGGCTGCCGCTGCACCTCGCCGCGGAGGAGCACGCGCCGCGCCGTGCCGGCCACTTCGACGGCCTGTTCGCGCTCGCGCGCCTGGCGCCGCAGGCGAGCGCCGCCGCGGCCGGCGCCGAGCTGGCCTCGCTCGCGCGCGGCATGGACGAGCTCAAAAAGGGCTTCGACGCCGGGCAGATCGCCGTCGGCGCCGTGCCGCTGCGCGACCTGTGGGTGGGCCAGAAGCGTTCCGCGCTGGAGCTGATGCTGGTCGCGGTGGCGATGGTGCTGCTGGTCACCGCGGCGAACGTGTGCAATCTGTTCATCGCACGCGGCCTGCAGCGGCGCCAGGAGGGCGCGATCATGGAGGCGCTCGGCGCCGGCGCCTGGCGGCGCACGCGCCAGCTGCTGATCGAAGCGCTGCTGGTCTGCGGCGCCGGCGCGCTCGGCGGCGCCGTGCTGCTGCCGGCCGGGCTGCATCTGCTGCGGCATTTCGAGCTGCTGCCCGCGGACACGCCGCAGGCGGTCGGCATCGACGCCCCGACCTGGGCCTTCATGGCCGCGCTCGCGCTGCTGCTCGCCGCGGCGATCACACTGAGCGGCCTGGGGTTGCGCCGCGGCGGCATCCACGCCGCGCTGCGCCAGGGCGGGCTGCGCCAAACCGCCGGGCGCGGCGCACAGCGCGCGCGGCAGACGCTGATCGTCGCGCAGATCGCGCTGACCGCGGCCCTGCTGGTCGGCGTCGGCCTGCTGCTGCGCAGCTCGCAGCAGCTGCTGGCCGAAGACCTCGGCTTCGCGCGCGACGGCCTGGTCGTCGCCGGCCTCGGCGATCTGGTGCCCGCGGGCGCGGATGCGCGCACGCGCCTGGCGGCGCAGGAGGCGCTGCTGCAGCAGGCCAAGGCGCTGCCCGGCGTCGCCGCGGCCGGCATCGGCAGCATGGCGCCGTTCGGCGACGACGTGAGCGTGGCCAACTTCACGCCGCCCGCGCGCGAGGACGTCGATCCACAACCCACCGCCTACAGGATCTTCGTCGACGCGGACTATTTCCGCGCGCTCGGCGCGACGCTGCTGCGCGGCCGCGCGTTCACGCCGGAGGAGACGCGCGCCAAGGCGCCGGTGGCGATCGTCGACGAGCGCTTCGTGCAGCGCTACGTCGGCGAGCGCGATCCGATCGGCCAGCGCCTGCGCATCGGCGCGGGCGCGGGCGCGCCGATGCGCGAGCTGACCATCGTCGGCGTGGTGACGACGCTCAAGCAGCGCGCGCTGGACGAGCCGGGCGACCGCAGCGCGATCTTCCAGCCCGATGCGAATCCGCCGGGCGGCACGCTGCTGCTGCGCGCGCACGGCAGCGCGCAGGGCCTGGTCGGGCCGCTCGGCGACCTGATGCTGCGCGTGTCGCCGCAGGCGTCGCCCGGCGCGATCGCGGCGATGGGCGAGCGCATCGACGACACGCTGCGCGACCGCCGGCGCCTGACCCTGCTGCTGCAGGTGCTCGGCGCGACCGCGCTCGCGCTGGCCACGGTCGGCCTGTACGCCGTGCTCGCCTATGCCGTGCGCATGCGCCGCGGCGAATTCGGCGTGCGCCTGGCCCTGGGCGCGAGCGGCGCGCGCGTGCAGCGCCAGGTGCTCGGCCAGGGCCTGGCGCTGGTCGGCGCCGGCCTCGCGCTCGGCCTGCCGCTCGCCGCCGCCACCGCGCGCCTGCTCGCCGACGAGCTCTATCGCGTCGGCGGCTACGATCCGCCGACGCTGGCCGCGGTGGCCGTGCTGCTCGCGCTGGTCGGCGTCGCCGCCTGCTGGCTGCCGGCCCGGCGCGCCGCCGGCATCGATCCTGCGGTGGCGCTGCGCAACGAATGAGCCGCATGTCCGCCTGCGCCGTTCCGAAGGAGAACCGCCGATGACCGTGCTTCCGCTGCTGCGTCGCCAGTTCCGCTCGCCGGGCTTCGCACTGACGGCGCTCGTGCTGGTCGCCGCCGCCGTGCTCGTCAACGCGAGCGCGTTCAACGCGCTCCACGCGCTGCGCTGGAAGGCGCTGCCCTATGCCGACGGCGACGCGCTGGTCGACCTGCGCGCGAACCTGCGCAGCTTCGGCTTCGACGTCGGCCTGACCGAGCACCTGCGCGGCGAGCTCGCGGCGGATCGCACGCATTTCACCTCGGTGCTCGGCTTCGCCAGCGCGCGCGCCACCGACGAGGACGGCCGCCCCTGGCGCCTGGCGCGCGTCACGCCGGCGTTCTCGCGCACGCTCGGCGTGCCCGCCGCGCTCGGCCGCAGCCTCGCCGAGGAGGACGCCCGGCCCGGCGCCGACGCGGTGCTGGTGCTCGGGGACGCCGTCTGGCGCAGCCGCTTCGGCGCCGATCCCGACGTGGTCGGGCGTCGCATCCGTTTCGGCGACCGCGCCTACACCGTCGTCGGCGTGATGCCGCGCGGCTTCGTGTTTCCCGACGCGACCACCGAAGCCTGGCGGCCGTACGTGATGTCCGAAGCCGAGCGGCGCCAATCCGACCAGGGCAACGTCGGCGACCTGGACGTGGTCGCGCGCCTCGCGCCCGGCGTGTCGCCGGCGCAGGCCGGCGCGGCGCTCGCCGCGCTGCTCGCGCGCGACGCCAGCGTCGCCGGCCTGCGCACGAACGCCGGGCTCGTCGGCGAGGTGCGCGCGTGGCGCGACCGCTATGCGCGCTCGCACTGGCGGGCGCTCGCGCTGTTCCAGCTCGCCGCGCTGATCCTGCTGGCGGTGGTGGCGGCGAACCTGGTCAACCTGCAGCTCGACCGGCTGCTCGCGCGCCGGCGCGAGCTCGACGTGCGCCGTGCGATCGGCGCCAGCGAGCGGGCGATCGCGCGCGAGATCGTCGCCGACCTCGCGCCGCCCGTGCTCGCCGGCCTCGCGCTCGGCCTGGCGCTGACGCCGTTCGCGACCGGCCTGCTGGAGCGGCGCGGCCTGCTGCCGGACGGCCTGCCGCAAGGCGCGGGGTTCGGGCCCGCCGCGGTCGCGATGGGGCTGGCCGTCGCCGCCCTGGCGCTCGCCAGCGGCGCACTGGCCGCGCTCGTCGCGCGGCCGCGCTCGCGGCTGTCCGCGCGCGAAGGCGCCGCCGGACTCGGCCGGCTGCGACCGCTGCTGCTGGTCGCGCAGGTGATGCTGACCACCGCGCTGCTCGGCTGCGGCGTGCTCCTGCTGCGCAGCGCGGCCAACCTGGTCGAGACCGACCGCGGTTTCGACGCGCGCGGCGTGCTGGTGACGCTGGTCGATCCGATCGGCATCGCGACCGGCAGCCGCTCGTTCGATCCGGCCACCGACACGGACAAGTACGCGCCCGTGGTCGAAGCCGTGCGCCAGGACGTCGCCGGCCTGCCCGGCGTCGACCGCGTCGCCGTCGCGACCGCGCCGCCGTTCAGCCGCTGGGAGACGGTGTCCTCGTACCACGTGCCGGGCCGCGACGAGAACATCCAGGCGCGCGGCCGCGGCGTCGGCCCGGGCTATTTCGCCGCGCTCGGCATCGGCCTGGTCGCCGGACGCGAGTTCACCGCCGCCGACGCCGGCGAGGCGGGCCCGGTGATCGTCGACGAGGTCTACCGCGACCGCTACCTGCAGGGCGCCGATCCGCTCGCCGCCTACGTCGACGTGGCGACCGACGCCGCCGGGCACCTGCGCCGCGCGCGCATCGTCGGCGTCGCGCGCACGGTCAAGCACGAATCGCTCGACGAGGCCGAGCGCCTGCCGACGATCTACCAGTACCACGATGCGCCGCTGCCGATGTTCTGGCTGGTGACGCACACCAGCGGCGACGTGGCCGCGCTCGCCGAGACCGTGCGCCGGCGCGTGCTCGCGCGCGTGCCGGGTGCGGACGTCGGCGTCAGCAAGCCGCTGGCCGACCTCGTCGAGGCGACGCTGACCGCGCGCCGCGCGCTGCTCGAGGCGATCGGCGGCTTCGCCGCCGGCACGCTGCTGCTGGCCGCGCTGGGCCTCGCCGCCGTGCTCGGCTTCGCCGTGCGCCGGCGCACCGCCGAACTCGGCGTGCGCATGGCGCTCGGCGCGACGCCGGCCGGCGTGCGCAATCTCGTGCTGCGCCAGGGCGGGCTGCTCGCCGCCGGCGGCATCGCGCTCGGTCTCGCCGTCGGCGTGGCGCTGGCGCGCCTGCTCGCCGACCGCCTGTTCGGCGTCGGCTTCGCCGATGCGGCGAGCTGGGCCGCGACCGTGGCCGTGGTCGCCGCCGTCGCGCTGCTCGCCTGCTGGTGGCCGGCGCATCGCGCCGCCGCCACCGATCCCGTCGCCGCCTTGCGCGCCGAATGACCCCTGGAAGCCTGCCAATGATCCGACTCGACAACCTGGAACGCTCCTATCCGCTCGCCGGCGGCGGCCGCAGCTGGGTGCTGCGCAACGTCACGCTCGACGTCGCCGAAGGCGAGTTCGTCAGCATCATGGGGCCGTCCGGCGCCGGCAAGAGCTCGCTGCTCAACGTGCTCGGCCTGATGGACCACGACTGGCAGGGCGCCTATGCGCTCGACGGCGTCGCCGTGGGCACGCTCAACGCCCGGCAGCGCCAGGCGCTGCAGCGCGAGAAGATCGGCTTCATCTTCCAGCACTACCACCTGATCGACGATCTCAAGGTGTGGGAGAACCTCGACCTGCCGCTGCAGTACCGCGACGTGCCGGCGAAGGAGCGCGCGGCGCGCGTCGGCGACCTGCTCGACCGCTTCAACATCGTCGGCAAGAAGGATCTCTACCCGGCCCAGCTCTCCGGCGGCCAGCAGCAGCTCGTCGCCGTCGCCCGCGCGGTGATCACGCGCCCGCGCCTGCTGCTCGCCGACGAGCCGACCGGCGCGCTGCACTCCTCGCAGGCGCGCATGATCATGGACCTGCTGCACGAGCTGAACCGCGAGGGCATCACGATCGTGCAGGTGACGCACAACGAGGACTACGCGAAGGAGGCGCGGCGCATCGTGCGCCTGTTCGACGGCTGGATCGAGAAGGCGCCGGCATGAGCTTGCGCCCGCCCGGAACGCGCCGCAGGATGCGCGCGAGGAGCCCGAATGCCGACGCGTGAATCCCCCGCCATCCTGATCGCCGACGACCAGCGCGACGTGCGCGAGGCGCTGCGCCTGCTGTTCAAGTCCGAGGGCTTCGACGCGGCCTGCGTCGACGGCCCGCGCGCCGCGCTGGAGGCGCTGCGCCGGCAGCGCTTCGGTGCCGCGCTGATCGACCTCAACTACACGCGCGACACCACCTCGGGCGCCGAAGGCCTGGAACTGCTGCGCGAGATCAAGAAGCTCGACGCCGAGCTGCCGGTGGTCGTCATGACCGCCTGGGGCACGATCAACGTGGCCGTCGAGGCGATGCGCCACGGCGCCGGCGACTTCATCGAGAAGCCGTGGGACAACCAGCGCCTGATGAGCGTGATGCGCAACCAGCTCGCGCTGGGCCGCTCGCGCGGCGAGGCGGCGCGGCTCAAGCGCGAGAACGAGATCCTGCGCGCCGAGGCCGACGAGGACTTCGTCGGCGAGTCGCCGGCGATGCGCCAGGTGCTGGCGCAGCTCGAGCGCGTGGCGCCGACCGACGCCAACGTGCTGATCCTCGGCGAGAACGGCACCGGCAAGGGCGTGGTCGCGCGGCGCCTGCACGCGCACTCCGCGCGCGCCGGCAAGGCGCTGGTCAAGGTCAACATGGGCGGCATCCCCGAATCGGTGTTCGAGGCGGAGATGTTCGGCCACGTGCGCGGCGCGTTCACCGACGCCAAGACCGACCGCATCGGCCGCTTCGAGCTCGCCGACGGCGGCAGCCTGTTCCTGGACGAGATCGCCAACATCCCGCTCGCCCAGCAGCCCAAGCTGCTGCGCGTGCTGGAGGACGGCGAGCTCGAGCGCGTCGGCTCCTCGCGCACGATCCGGGTGGACGTGCGCCTGATCTCGGCCACCAACGCCGACCTCGCCGCCGACGTCGCGCGCGGCGCGTTCCGCAAGGACCTGCTGTTCCGTCTCAACACCGTGGAGCTGCGCCTGCCGCCGCTGCGCGAGCGCGACGGCGACGTGGCGCGCCTGGCCGAGGCCTTCCTCGCGCGCTTCGCGCGGCGCTACCAGCGCGAGGCGCTGCGCTTCGCGCCGTCGGCGCTGCGCGCGCTGGAGGCCTATTCCTGGCCGGGCAACGTGCGCGAGCTGTCGCACGTGATCGAGCGCGCCGTGCTGATGCAGGACGGCGGCCTGGTCGACGAGGCGGCGCTGAACCTCAGGCCCGAGGCGACGCAGGCGCTGTCCGGCGCGACCGCGCTCGCCGCCAGCGAGTCGATGAGCGTGGAGGCGGCCGAGGAGCGCCTCGTGCGCCAGGCGCTGGAGCGCACCGGCGGCAACGTCCAGCGCGCCGCGGCGCTGCTCGGCCTCAGCCGGCCGTCGCTGTACCGGCGCATGGAGAAGTACGGCATCGAATGAGACGCAGCAGCGCGCCGTGGCGGCGCGGCGCGTTTCGCGCGATGCTGCGTGCCGGACCGCCGCCGCGCCCGCGATGACCCCGACTCCGCCCTCCGCCCCCACGCCCGCCGCCCCCACGCCCGCCGCACCCGCGCCGGCGCCGCGCGGCCGCGCCGCCGGCGCGCCGCGCGGCGGCTGGCTGCGCTGGAACTACGAGATGCGCATCCTCGCCGGCGCGCTGCTGGCCACCGCGCCGGCGCTGCTGGCGCTGGCCGCCGCGCTGGCCTTCGCGCCGCTGCGGCCGCTGCCTGCGGCGCTGCTGTGGGCGGCAGTGGCGGCGCTGACGCTGGCCCTGGTGTTCGCGCTGCGCCGGCGCGCGGTCTATCCGCTGTACACGCTGTCGAACCTGCTCGAGGCGCTGCGCGAAGGCGACTACAGCCTGCGCGGCTCGCGCGGCCAGCGCGGCGACGCGGTCGGCGAGGTGGTGCTGGAGATCAACGCGCTGTCGCAGACCCTGCGCGAGCAGCGGCTCGCGTTCGAGGAGCAGAGCGCGCTGCTGGCCAAGGTGATCGCCGCGCTCGACATCGCCGTGATGAGCTTCGACGCCGACGGGCACCTGACGCTGGCCAACCCGGCCGCCGAGCGCCTGCTCGGCGCGCGCCTGCGCGAGGCCGGCGGGCGCTCGGCCAGGGCGCTCGGCGTCGACGGCTTCCTGGCCGGCGGCGGCGCGCGCGTGGTCGAGCACGCGTTCCCGGGCGGCAGCGGCCGCTGGGAGGTGCGCCATGCGCGCTTCCGCGAGGAGGGCCGCCCGCACGACCTGCTGGTGATCACCGACCTCAGCCGCGCGCTGCGCGAGGAGGAGCGCCTGGCCTGGCAGCGCCTGCTGCGCGTGCTCGGCCACGAGCTCAACAATTCATTGGCGCCGATCCGCTCGATGGCGGACACGCTGGCGCGCCTGGCCGGCAGCGAGCCGCCGCCGCAGGACTGGCGCGAGGACATGCAGGGCGGCCTGCGCGTCATCGGCGACCGCGCCGAGGCGCTGGCGCGCTTCATGGCACGCTACACGCAGCTCGCGCGCCTGCCGCCGCCGACGCCGCGCGAGACCGCGTTCGCCGCGCTCGCGCGCCGCGCCGCGCTGCTCGAGCAGCGCATCGCCGTCGCGCTCGGCAGCGGCCCGGACGTGCAGCTCGCGGTCGACCCGGACCAGATCGAGCAGGCGCTGATCAACCTGCTGCGCAACGCCGCCGACGCGGCGCTGGAAGGCGGCGGCCGCGTCGAGCTCGACTGGCGCGTCGCCGGCGCCGCGCTGCAGGTCGAGATCCGCGACGACGGCCCCGGCCTGCCGCCGAGCGAGAACCTGTTCGTGCCGTTCTTCACGACCAAGCCCGGCGGCTCGGGCATCGGCCTGGTGCTGGCGCGGCAGATCGCCGAGGCGCACGGCGGCTCGCTGACGCTGGAGAACCGCCGCGACGCGCGCGGCTGCGTGGCGCGCCTGCGCCTGCCGCTGTAGCCGCGCGTCAGGCCTGCGAGAATCAGGCCTGCGCGAACGGGAACGCGATCACCTCGCGGATGTCGTCCGTGCCGGCCAGCCCCATCAGCAGGCGCTCGACGCCGAGCGCGACGCCGGCGCAGGGCGGCACGTGCGCGAGCGCGGCGAGGAAGCGTTCGTCGATCGGCATCTCGCGCTGGCCGCGTGCGCGGCGCCGCGCGTTGTCGCGCTCGAAGCGCGCGCGCTGCTCGACCGCGTCGGTCAGCTCGTGATAGCCGTTGGCGAGCTCGTGCGGCCCGAGATACAGCTCGAAGCGCTCGGCCACCGGCGGGTCGCCGGCGCGAACGCGCGCCAGCGCGCATTGCGAGGCGGGGAAATCGCGCACCACGGTGATGCGCCCGCGCGGGAACGCCGGCTGCAGGCGGTGCGTGACCAGCAGGTCGAGCCAGTCGTCGCGCGCGAGGCCCTCGGCCTCGATGCGCACGTCGCCCAGCGCCGCCTGCAGCGCGTCGATGCCGGCGTGGTGCGGATCGAGGCCGAGCATGCGCTCGAACAGCTCGGCGTAGGTGAACTCGGCGACCTCGGCGCGGCGCCCGACCGAGGCCAGTGCGGCCGCGACCAGCTCGACCGTCTCGCCGATCAGGCGGCGATGGTCCCAGCCGACGCGGTACCACTCCAGCATCGTGAACTCGGGGTTGTGGCGCCCTCCGGCCTCGCCGTTGCGGAACACGCGGCCGAGCTCGTAGCAGTCGCCGACGCCGGCGGCGAGCAGGCGCTTGAGCGCATGCTCCGGCGAGGTGCGCAGCCAGCGCTCGCGCGCGCCGCCCTCGACCGGGCCAGTGAACGTCGCCGAGAAGCTTTCGATGTTCGGCTCGGTGTTGCCGGCGGCCGAGAGCATCGGCGTCTCCACCTCCAGCACGCCGCGCTCGGCGAAGAACGCGCGGATCAGCGCGAACAGCCGCGCGCGCAGGCGCAGCGCGTCGCCGCGCAGCGCGGGAAGCGCGTCGGCCGCGGGCGCATCGGGCTGGGCGTCGGAGGTCATGGGCGTCGCTTCGGATGAAGCGGCGACGATGACGCAAGCGCGCGCCGATCACAACCGGTGCCGCGCGAGCGCAGGTCCGGCGAGCGGCGGGCGCGTACCGCGCCGCATGCGCACCGGGCGGGCCGGCGCGGCGGTCCCGGCCGCCGCGCTGCACTACACTGGGCCTTTCGCGGCTTCGGACCTCGTGCGCATGCGCAACCTGGACTTCAGTTCCTGGCAGGCCCTGCTCTCCACGCTGCTCGGGATCGCCGTGATCACGCTGATCGGCGTCGGCATCCGCCTGCTGGCGATGCAGACGATCCAGCAGCGCCGCGAGCGCGAGAACCGCCAGATCAACGAGCGCCTGCGCACGCTGATCGCCGCGTACAAGACGCTCGGCGGCTCGTTCACCGGCAACCTCGCCGTCGACCCGACGCACCTGCGCGATCTGCGCCGCCGCGCCGCCGGCGCCGAGGCCGATGCGGGCGGCGACGACGCGATTCCCGCCGCCGGCAGCGACCGCGCGCGGCGCATGCGCGACGCCGTCGAGGCCGCGCTGTCGGACATCATCCTGCTCGGCACCGAGGACCAGGTGCGCCTCGCCGCGCGCGCCGCCGCCGAGCTCGCCGAGGGCCGCTCGATCCACACGCACGAGCTGGTCGTGTCGCTGCGCGACTTCGTCCGCCATGCGCTCGACCTCGACCCGATTCCCGGCGACGTGAGGATTCCCAAGCAGGGGCCCACCCGCCCCGGCAGCGGCGCAGGCGGCGGGCGCGGCAAGGGCGAGGGCGAGGCCAAGGGCGGCGGCCGCGGCGCGGGCGGCAGCGGGCTGGGTGCCGGCATGGGGCTCGGCGCGGGCATCGGCCTGGGCTCCGCCGGGCTGCACGACGACGGCGCGGACGGCGAGCGCGACAAGGGCGCCTCGTGACGCGGCGAACGCCTCGCCGCGACCGCCGCCCTCCCGCGGACCGCAGATAGGCTCCGGATCGCTGCGTCCCGCGGCACGGGGTCCGCAGCGCGCAGCCGCCGGCCCACGATTCGAACCCTGCACCCGCGCGCGTGCCGATCGAGCGCGCAAGACGGAACGACGCGAAAGCGGGCGTTTCGCAGGAGGCCGCTGCGCCGCGTCCGCAGCGGGACGCGACCGAAGGCGGCTCAGCCGCGCCGTGCCGCCTCGATCGCCGCGATGTCGATCTTGGTCATCTGCATCATCGCGTCGAAGGCGCGCTTGGCCGCGGCGCGGTCCGGATCGGTGGTCGCCTGCATGAGCGCACGCGGCGTGATCTGCCACGACACGCCCCACTTGTCCTTGCACCAGCCGCATGCGCTTTCCTGGCCGCCGTTGCCGACGATCGCGTTCCACAGGCGATCGGTTTCCGCCTGATCGTCGGTCGCGACCTGGAACGAGAACGCTTCGTTGTGCTTGAACGCCGGACCGCCGTTCAGGCCCAGGCACGGGATGCCGATGACGGTGAACTCGACCGTCAGGACGTCGCCTTGCCTGCCGTCGGGATAGTTGCCGGGCGCGCGATGCACGGCGCCTACCGCGCTGTCCGGAAACGTCCGCGCATAGAACTGCGCGGCTTCGAGGGCGGTACCGTCGTACCAGAGGCAAATCGTGTTCTTGCGGGTCATTGCCGTACTCCGGCTCGGGTTGGGGGCGTGCGCTGCGGCAAGGCTACCGGACTTGCCGGACGTTTGCCGTTCTCGCGGCACGCACGCGTGAGACAGCGCACGCGCCATCGCGCACGAGCGCGCCTGGCCGGGCGCGCGCCGCGCTAGTTCTGCGTTTCGTCCAGGAACGCCACCAGCCGCGCCTCGTCCCATACCTCCACCCCGAGCTCCTTCGCCTTGTCGAGCTTGGAGCCGGCGGACTCGCCGGCGACGACGAAGCTGGTCTTCTTCGACACGCTGCCGGCGACCTTCGCGCCGAGCGCCTCGAGCTTCTCCTTCGCTTCTTCGCGCGTGAGCGAGGCGAGCGTGCCGGTGAGGACGACGCTGCGGCCCTCGAGCGGGCCCGCGGCGGCGGCGCGCACGTGGGCGACGGCCTCGCGCAGCGCGGCATGCGCGCGCGCGACGCGCTGCGCGAGCGCGCGGTGGTCGGCGTCCTGCAGGTAGGCGTGCACGGCTTCGGCGGTGTCCTTGGGCAGGCCGGCGGCGGCGAGCGCGTCGGCATCGGCGGCGAGCACGGCCTCGACCGAGTCGAACGCGGCGGCGAGCTGCTCGGCGCGCTTGGGCGTGAGCTTGGGGATTTCGATCTGGGCGAGCACGTTGCCGAGCGCCAGCGCGGCGCGCAGCTTCGCGCTGGGCGGATGCGCGTCGGCGATCTCCACGCCGCGCGCGAGCAGGTCGTCGATGACCTTCTGGTTGCCGGCCTGCTGGAAGAACGCGTCGATCGCGCGCGCGACCTCGCCGCCGATGTCGGGCACCAGCTTCAGGACCGGCCATGGCAGATGGCGGATCAGCGCGACGTCGCCGAACCAGGCCGCCAGCGCCTTGGCCGTGCTCTCGCCGACGTGCTCGATGCCGAGCGCGTAGAGGAAGCGCTCCAGCGTGGTGCGCCGGCTGCGCTCGATCGCCTCGATCAGGTTCTCGGCCCATTTCGTGGCGACCTTGCCCGCCTTGACCGTCTCCGGCGTGGTGCCGTCGCGCTCGTCGGCGCGGCGCTTCATCTCCAGCAGGTCGTCGAGCGTGAGCTTGTAGAGGTCGGCCACGGACTGCACGTAGCCGAGGTCGCCCAGGTCCTCGATGTAGCGCTCGCCCAGGCCGTCGATGTCCATCGCGCGGCGCGAGGCGAAATGGAAGATCGCCTGCGTGCGCTGCGCGGCGCAGGTCAGCTCGCCGGTGCAGCGCGCGACGGCCTCGCCTTCCTCGCGCACGATGTCCGAGCCGCAGATCGGGCAGTGCGCGGGCATCTGCCAGGGCACGGTGCGCGCGGGGCGCAGCTCGGGCACGACGCGCACGACTTCCGGGATCACGTCGCCGGCGCGGCGCACGATCACGGCGTCGCCGACGCGCACGTCCAGCCGCGCGACCTGGTCGGCGTTGTGCAAGGTGGCGTTGGTCACCGTGACGCCGCCGACCTGCACCGGCGTGAGCTTGGCCGCCGGCGTGGCCGCGCCGGTGCGGCCGATGTTGACGACGATCGCCTCCACGCGGGTCTGCTGCTCCTGCGCCGGGAACTTGTGCGCAATCGCCCAGCGCGGCGTGCGGCCGACGAAGCCGAGCTCGCGCTGGCCGGCGAGGTCGTCCAGCTTGTAGACCACGCCGTCGATGTCGAACGGCAGCGCGTCGCGCTGCGCGCCGATGCGCGCGTAGTAGGCGAGGCAGCCTTTCGCGCCGCGCGCGGTGTCGACCAGCGGGCTCACCGGCAGGCCCCAGTCGCGCAGCGCTGCGAGCACGGCCGAGTGCCTGGCCGGCAGCTTGCCGCCCTCGACCACGCCGAGCGCGTAGGCGTAGAACGCCAGCGGCCGCTGCGCGGTGACGCGCGGGTCGAGCTGGCGCAGCGAGCCGGCGGCGCCGTTGCGCGGATTGGCCAGCACCTTGCCGCCCTCGCGGCGCGCGCGCTCGTTCCAGGCCTCGAACGCGGCGCGCGGCATGTACACCTCGCCGCGCACCTCGACCACGCGCGGCCAGCCGCTGCCGCGCAGGCGCAGCGGAATCGCCTTCACCGTGCGCAGGTTCGCGGTCACGTCCTCGCCCTTCTCGCCGTCGCCGCGCGTCGCGCCGCGCACGAACGCGCCGTGCTCGTAGCGCAGGCTGATCGCCAGGCCGTCGAACTTGGGCTCGACCGAGAACACCGGGTCGCTCACGTCGAGGCGCTCCTCGACGCGGCGCACGAAGTCCTCGACCTCCTCGTCGCTGAAGGCGTTGCCGAGCGACAGCATCGGGATCTCGTGGCGCACGGTGGCGAACGCGGCCGAAGGCGCCGCGCCGACGCGCTGCGTCGGCGAATCGGGCGCGACCAGCTCCGGGTGCGCGGCCTCCAGGTCCATCAGCTCGCGCAGCAGCTTGTCGTACTCGGCGTCGGGGATGTCCGGATCGTCGAGCACGTAGTAGCGGTGGTTGGCGTCGTCGATGCGGGCGCGCAGCTCGGCGGCGCGCGCGGCAGGGGTCTTGGCGTGCGGGCTCATCGGCGAAGTGTACGGCTTGCCGCAGGGCGGCGTGACCTGGGGCGCGCCGCCGCGCGACACTCGCGCGACGCTGCGCATCCGCCCCGAGGAGATCCACGATGGCGAAGAAGGCCTGGGCCGCGTTCCCGTATCCGGACGAGGCGTTCGACTACGCCGGCGACAGGCTCGCCGCGGCCTGGAAGACGCTGCACGCCGGCGACCTGGAGCCGTTTCCCGACGAGCGGCGCGTGGCCGCGCTGCTCGCGGCGAACCGCAAGCTGGGCAAGGATCCGGGCGCGCTCGCCGCCGCGCTGCAGGACGCCTGGCGCGCATTCCATCGCGGCGACTTCCAGCAGGCCTACGAGGCCGGCACGGCGCTGAAGGCGCTCGGCGCCTCGGTCGCGATCAAGGCCGGCGGCGTCCATGCGGCGTACCTCCTCGACGACGACGCGGCCAAGGTCGTGCGCTTCGAGGCGCTGGTCCGCCTCGGCGAGGAAGCGATCGCGGCCCTGCCGGCCGAAGCCAACAGCCACTACCGCCGCGCGTTCGCGATCGGCCGCCTGAGCCAGACGATCTCGATCGCGCAGGCGCTGGCGCAGGGCCTGGCCGGCAAGGTGCGCGAATCGCTGGACGCGACGCTGGAACGCGCGCCCGAGCACGCCGAGGCGCACACCGCCTACGGGCTCTACCATGCCGAGATCGTCGCCAAGGTCGGCGGCATGCTGGCCAAGCTGACCTACGGCGCCAGCGCGGCGGCGGCGGAGAAGCACCTCGACCGCGCGCTGAAGCTGACGCCGGCCTCGCCGATCGCCTGGGTCGAGTACGGCAACGCGCTGCTGCGCCTGTACGGCGACAAGCGCGAGGACGATGCGGCCGAGGCCTTCGACCGCGCCGCGAAGCTGAAGCCCAACGACGCGATGGAGGCGCTCGACGCGGCCTGGGCGCGCGAGCAGATCGAATAGCGCAACCGATCCACGGTGCGGTGCGGCGCGACAGCCGCCCCGCCGCGCGGCTACCATCGCCGGCTGTTCCTGCCGACGGAAAGCCCATGCAACGCTCCTGGCTCGCAGCGGTCCTGGCCCTGGCCTGCACGGCGCCCGCCGCCGCAGAGGAATGGATGGTCGAGGCCCGCTATCCGGACCAGGCGGCGCTGGCGCGCGCCGCCGCGCGGTTCCAGCACGTGATCGTCGATCCGGAGCGCAGGACGCTGCGCGTCGACACCGACGAGGGCGGCATCGCCGCACTGGAAGAGGCCGGCCTGGCGGTGACGATCGACGCGGCCGGCACCGCGCAGCTGCGCGACTTCGAAGCGCGCATGCAGGCGGCGATCGCCTCGCGCCTGCCGCAGCTCGCCGACGGCGGCTATCCGGCCATCCCCGGCTATCCGTGCTACCGCACGGTCGAGGGCACGTACCAGACGATGGACGACCTCGCCGCGGCCGCGCCCGGGATCGCCGCCGTCGAGGAGATCGGGCCGACCTGGCAGAAGACGCAAGGCAGCGGCGGCTACGAGATGCGCGCCTTGCGCGTGACCAACCTGGCCACCGCCGCGGCGGAGCCGGCGCGGCCGACGATGGTGGTGTTCGGCTCGATCCACGCGCGCGAGTACACGCCGGCCGAGCTGCTGACGCGCATGGCCGAATGGCTGGTCGCCGGCTACGGCACCGACGCGCAGGCGACCTGGCTGGTCGACCACGTCGACTTCCGCTTCGTGCTGCAGGCCAACCCGGACGGACGCAAGAAGGCCGAGACCGGCATCTCCTGGCGCAAGAACACCGACACCGTCGACGGCGCCTGCAGCGGCACGCCGACCAGCTACTCGCAGCCCGGCATCGACCTGAACCGCAATTTCCCGTTCCACTGGCACACCACGGGCGAGGACGGCTCGAGCAGCTACAGGTGCGACCAGACCTACCGCGGTCCGGCCGCGGCGTCGGAGCCGGAGACGCGCAACCTGGTGCAGTACGTGGCCGGCACGCCCGGCACGAACGGCGCCTACGCCGGCGGCGTGCTGCCGGACCGGCGCCCGGACGACGTCTCCGTGCCCGCCCCGGACGACTACGCCGGCCTGTTCATGGACATCCACAGCTACTCGCAGCTCGTGCTGTGGCCCTGGGGCGACACCACCGATCCGGCGCCGAACCGGCCCGCGCTGCAGACCTTCGGCCGGCGCCTGGCCTGGTTCAACGGCTACACGCCCGAGCAGTCCGACTCGCTGTATCCGACCGACGGCGCCACCGACGACAACTTCTACGGCTCGCTCGGCGCGCCGGCGTACACGATCGAGCTCGGCGTGTCGTTCTTCGAATCGTGCAGCTCGTTCACCGGCAGCACGTATCCGAAGAACCTCGCCGCGCTCAAGTACGCCGCGCGCGCCGCCGCCGCGCCGTACCGGCTGCCGGCCGGCCCGGACGTGACGGCGCTGTCCGCGTCCGCGCCGGCGCAGGGCGCCGGCGCGCCCTACGTCACCGTCACCGCGACGATCGACGACACGCGCTACAACCAGTCCAACGGCACGCAGGCCACCTACGCGATCCGCGCCGCCAACGCCTACGTCGACACGCCGCCCTGGGCGCCCGGCGCGGTGCCGGTCCCGCTCGCCGCCGCCGACGGCGCCTTCGACGGCAAGACCGAAACCGTGCACGGCGACGTTTCGCTGGCCGGCCTCGCGCCGGGCCGGCACCTGGTCTACGTGCAGGGCGTGAACGCGTACGGCGGCGGCACGCCCGGCACGCCGGACGCGGTCTTCGTCGACGTGCCGCAGCCGCCCGACGCCGTCACGGTCACCACGTCGGTGAGCGGCGACGGCACGATCACGCCGTCCGCGCCGCAGACCGTGCCGGCCGGCACGACGCTGACCTATACGCTCGAGCCGGCCGTCGGCCACCACGTGCAGTCCGTCGCCGGCTGCGACGGCACCTGGACGCCGCCGTCGACCTACGCGACCGCCCCGCTCGCCGGCGACTGCACGGTGCAGGCAGCCTTCCTGCCCGACGAGCACACGATCGGCGGCACGCTCGCCGGCCTCGCCGGCAGCGGCCTCGTGCTGCGCCTGAACGGCGCCGTCGACCAGCCCGTGCCGTCGGCCGCGACGACGTTCGTGTTCCCGGTCGCGCTCACCTGGGGCGCGACCTACGACGTCACGATTCCGGCTCAGCCGGCCGACCCGCCGCAGACCTGCACGATCGCGAACGGCCACGGCACGGTGACCGGCGACGTCACCGACATCGCGGTCACCTGCGCGCCCGACGTCTCCGACACGATCTTCGCGAACGGCTTCGAGGACTGAAAAACGGGTCAGGTTCACTTCCGCCGGACGGCCGGGCCGCGCGAGCCTTCGCGAAACGCCCTGGCCCGCTCGCCTGATGAAAACGGGGCCAGGTTCACTTTTCCGTGAACGCCGCGGCGCGGCCCGTTCGCATGAAAAGTGAACCTGCCCCCGTTTCGGTCCCGCGCAGGACGCCGCGTTGCGCCTCGTCTACGGCGCCGGCCGCAGGCCGTCCAGCAGCGCGAATTCGGCCTTCCGCGCGGCGGCATCGAGCACGCCGCCGAGGTCGCGTTCGGCCTTGCCGATTTCGCGAAGGCACGCCGCCACGTCGCCACGCGCCTTCGCTTCGGCGGCCGCGAGGCGGTGGCGAAGATACGGCTGCACCGCGCGCAGCAGCGCCGCATCGACGAGCGACGGGCCAGGCTGTCCCCTGCGCGCACGCTCGAATGCCTGTTCGATCTGGAAGCAGGCCCACGTCGGACGCAGCTGCGCGTACGTGGCCGCGTCCACGCGCGCCAGTTCCTGCTCGCAGCGCGCCAGCACGCAGGCGAACGCCTCGTCGTCGCCGCGCTGCTGGGCGGCCCTCAAGGCGATGTAGCGGCCGAAGAAACGCATGCCGATCTCGCCGCGGGACTCGAACCAGGCGAGCTGGTCGGGCGGAACGTCCGAGGCGGGCATGCCGCGCAGCGACTGGTCGAAGGCCTGCAGCACGCGACGAGCCGCCTCGACCTCCGCGTCCTGCCGCCACCAGTGCACGAGCAGCCATCCGTCGCTGGCGGTGAAACGACGCCGCGGAACCAGGTTCGCGATCCCGATCGCGGCATTGAGCACGCCGAAGGCGAGGCCGGCGGCCTGCGCCAGCGTCTGCGCCTGCTGCGGCACGGGCCAGGCCAGCGGCACGAGGATCGCTGCGGCCAGCAGGTTGGCCAGCGGCCCTGCGGCCACGTACAGCAGCATCTGGCGGCGCACGGGCCTGGAGAAATCCGGGATCGCGATCGCCACGCCGGCGGTGCCGCGCCGCCCGCTGCGCCAGCGGATCCGCACGCCGCGGCGGCGGCGCTCGACGTGCAGCGGACCGACGCTGGCCCCGAGGATGCGCGCGCCGGCGCAGGCCGCGCCGACCAGATGCCCCGCCTCGTGCAGCACGACGACGGCGAGCAGCAGCGGAAAGAACAGCAGGAACGGCCAGGCGGACGCATCGTGCACGCGCGCGGCGCCCAGGACGAGCATCGCGGCAGCGCCGCCGAGCCCGCCCAGGAGTCCTTGCAGGAAGCGCAAGCGTCGCTCTCCGCGATCGGCCAGCTAGCCGGACAACGCGCCGGCCGCGACCAGCTCGCAGATCGTGCGCACGTCCGCGTCCATCGCGCGGTCGCGCTCCATGAAGGCGATGCGCTCGCGGATCTTCGCGTGCGCGCGGCGCACGGCGGCGCCGGCGTGGAAGTCGGCGGCTTCGGACAGCGACTTCGCCAGCGCCTGCACCTCGGCCTCGAACTGCGCGCGCGCCGGATGGCCGGCCTCGGGCGCGTTGGCGATCTTCGCCGCCAGCGCGCGCCAGTCGCCGCGCTGCGCGAGGCGGCGCGCGGCGTTGAGCATGTCCTGGCGGTAGTCCAGCGCCTGCGCGGCGGTGTAGAGCTCCAGCGCCAGCACGTGGGCGAGGTCCTCGGTCATCTCCAGCACGTGGCGCGCCTCGTTGGCGCCCATCGAGACGTGGTCCTCGGCGTTGGCGCTGGTCGGCACGGAGTACACGCTGGCCGGATGCGCGCGCGTGGCGAGGTCGTTGACCAGCGCCGCGGCGGTGTACTGCACGATCATGAAGCCCGAGTCGGTGGCGTCCTCGTTGCCGATCAGGAACGCCGGCAGGCCGTCGCTCGTGGCCGGATCGACGAGCTTGTTGAGGCGCCGCTCGGAGATCGAGGCGAGCACCGGGATCGCCGCCTTCACGTAGCTCATCGCCAGCGCCAGCGGCATGCCGTGGAAGTGGCCGGCCGAAATCACCTGCTCCTCGATGACCCTGGCGTCGGCGTTGTCCGGGAAGATCAGCGGATTGTCGGTGACCGCGTTGAGTTCGACGTCGATCACGCGGCAGGCCTGCTCGAGCGCGTCGCGCACGGCGCCGTGCACCTGCGGCATGCAGCGCAGGCAGTAGGCGTCCTGCGGCTGGTGCTTCTTGCCGCCGCGGAACGGCAGGAAGCGCGTGTAGAACGCCTCGCGACCGTGGCGCTGCGAGGGCGGCACCCAGTCCCAGGTGATGTCGAAGCGCTGCGCGCGGTCCTCGGCCTCGCTCCAGGCCTCGGCCGACCAGCTGCGGAAGCGCGGCACCAGGTGATAGGCGATGTCCGCCAGCGTGGAGCCGTCGAGCAGGCCGCGCACGCGGCGCGCCGTCTCCACCTGGCCCGGATGCGGGCGCAGCGCGTGCACGTCCTCGCGCAGCGCGCCGCTGCGGCCGGCGAACGCGTCCAGCGTCATCGCCGCGGCGAGGTCGGCGGTGGCGAGCAGGTGCTCGAGGCGGTCCAGCGCGAGCACCGCGGTCGCCAGCATCTGCGTCGTGCCGTTGTTCAGCGCCAGGCCTTCCTTGAAGCTGAGGCGGATCGGCGCGAGGCCGACGCGCGCCAGCGCCTCGGCGCCGGGCAGGCGCTCGCCGCCGACGAAGGCCTCGCCGCCGCCGAGCAGCACGATGGCCAGGTGCGACAGCGGCGCGAGGTCGCCGCTGGCGCCGACCGAGCCCTTGCGCGGGATCACCGGCACGACGCCGCGGTTCAGGAGCTCGGTCAGCGCCTGCAGGGTCGAGACGCGGATGCCCGAGTGCCCGCGCATCAGCGTGTTGATGCGGATCGCCAGCATCGCGCGCACGACCGCGGCGTCGAACGGCTCGCCGACGCAGACCGCGTGCGTGATCACGAGGTTGTGCTGCAGCTCCTCGAGCAGCGTCTCCTCGCGCGGCTCGGGGTTGCCGCCCGGCAGCTCGTCGCGCGCGCGGTGCGCGCCGAGCAGCTTGTCGGCGTTGCTGCCGAAGCCGGTGGTGACGCCGTAGACCGGCTCGCCGCAGTTGACCTTGTCGGCGAGGAAGTCGGCCGCGCGCTGCACGCACGCGAGCTGCGCCGCGTCCAGCTCGACGCGCGCGCCGCGGCGCGCGATCGCGACCACGTGGTCGCGGGTCAGGCTGTTGCCGTCGAGGATGATCGTGTTCTTCTGCATGTCGTCCGCCATTCCTGCGCCGCCGTCAGGCCGTGCGCGGCATCGCCGCGGCCTGCTCGATCTCCACGCGCAAGGCGTCGACGAGTTCGTCGCGCGCCACCTCGAACTGGTCCTGCTTGGCCAGGTCCTTGACCGTGACCGTGCCCTTGGCGATCTCCTCGGAGCCGAGCACCAGCACGAAGCGGATGCCGGCGCGGTCGGCGTACTTGAACTGCCGGGCGAGCTTGCCCGGCTCGACCACGGCCTCGGTGTTGATGCCGGCGGCGCGCAGCTCGGTGGCGAGGGCGAGATAGCGCGGCAACTCGGCTTCGTCCATCTGCGCGACCAGCGCCTGCACGGTGCTGCGCCCGCCTTTCATCAGGCCGGCCTCGCGCAGCTGCCAGTAGAGCCGCGTCGCGCCGATCGAGATGCCCACGCCCGGCAGCTTCGACTTCGTGTAGTGGCTGGCGAGATTCTCGTAGCGGCCGCCGGAGCAGATCGAGCCGATCTGCGGGTGGTCGTTCAAGGTGGTCTCGTAGACCGTGCCGGTGTAGTAGTCCAGGCCGCGCGCGATCGACAGGTTCAGCGCGAAGTGCGACTCGGGCACGCCGAAGGCCTTGATCAGGGTCAGCGTCTCCTTGAGCTCCGCCCGGCCCTGCTCCAGCGCCTCGCTGCCCGCGCCGAGCGCGTCGAGCTTGGCGAACGCGTCGGCGAGCGAGGCCGAGCGGAAGCCGACGAAGTCGAGCAGCTGGCCGACCGCCTCGGCGGAAAGCCCGAAGCCTTCGCCGGCCAGCGTCTCGCGCACGGCGTCCGGCCCGCGCTTGTCGAGCTTGTCGACCTCGCGCAGCACGGCCGCCTGCCGTTCCGCGTCGGCCAGGCCCAGGCCTTCGAGCCAGCCGCGCATCAGCTTGCGGTTGTTGATCTGGATCGTGAACGGACCGATGTCGAGGTCGCGGAACACGTCGTAGATGACCGCCGGCAGCTCGGCGTCGTAGCGCACCGACAGCTGGTCCTTGCCGATCACGTCGATGTCGCACTGGTAGAACTCGCGGAAGCGCCCGCGCTGCGCGCGCTCGCCGCGGTAGACGCGCTGGATCTGGTAGCGGCGGAACGGGAACACCAGGTCGTGCTCGTGCTCGGCGACGTAGCGCGCCAGCGGCACGGTGAGGTCGAAGCGCAGCGCGAGCTCCGGCACCTCGCCGTCCTTCGCCGCCTGCAGCGCCCCGGTCGACTGCACGAAGTAGACCTGCCGCTCGGTCTCGCCGCCTTCCTTGGTCAGCAGCACGCTGGAGAACTCCATGACCGGCGTCTCGATCGGCAGGAAGCCGAAGCGTTCGAAGGTGCGCCGGATCTTGTCCAGCATCGTCTGGAACGCGACCTGATCGAGCGGCAGCAGCTCGAGCACGCCGGGCATCGTGCGGGCTTGGGTGAAGGCCATGGAGTCCTCGGAATGCGCGCCGGCGGCGAGCGCCGCGGCGAAAAGCGATAGCCTAGCAGAACGCGGCTTTCGGCCGGCCGGACGCGCCCCCGCCGGCCCTGCGCGCGGCCGCCGTCGCGCACCTCGCGCGGCGGCGGCGCCGCGCCGCCGCGCGACGAGGCGCCCCATGGGTTGCACTCCCGGCCGAAGCCCCTTTAGAATCCGCGCCCCGCTAACGCGGTCCGTCGGGGTGTAGCTCAGCCTGGTAGAGCGCTACCTTCGGGAGGTAGAAGTCGCATGTTCGAATCATGTCACCCCGACCACTAGATCCGACGATCCAAGGCCGCCCCACCAGGCGGCCTTTTTCGTTTCCGCGCACGGGCGCGGCGGACGAACGAAGCGCGGTGCGGCGAGCGGCCCGGAAGCGCGCGTTCGAGCGCCGCCGCGTGCAGGCATGGCGGCGGCCGACCGCGCGCTTCGGCGCTGCGCGCACCGGCGCCTGAGTTCCTTCGAGACGTCGACCGCCCTCGCCGCCGGGCCTCGCGGCGACGTCGCCGCCCCGCATCGCTCGAAGCCGGCATGAGCGGCCTGCTGCGCCTGGCGCCTTCCGTCGTCGCGCGTCCCGGGCCGGAACGCGGTCCGTCGCGGACCTGCGCCGCGCGATGGCGCCGGCGGCGCCGTCGGCGAACTCGCCCGAGCCCGCGGATCGGCCGTTCCGCCGAACTGGGACGCGGGTCACGGATGCGGAAAACGTCCGTACTATCGTCCACGTCATCGCGTGGTCCACGCGACGACGGTTGCGAGGCGAATCATGCGCGCAGCAAGGTTGATCGTGCTTCCCGTCCTTCTGGCCGGCTTCTTCGCCGCCGGGTTCTACGGCGCGCCGCTGGTGCGCATCGCCTACGCGAAGATGTTCCCCGAGCCGGCCTTCGTCGCCGGCGACTATTCCTCGATCCACCGCAAGGCCGGCTCGTCCGTCGTGATGTTCAGCACGACGACGTGTCCCTACTGCGCCAAGACCCGCGCGCTCTTCGCGAAAGCCGGCGTCGCGTACGTCGACTACGCGATCGACACGTCGGCGCAGGCCAAGGAGGAATTCGAGCGCCTCGGCGGCGGCGGCGTGCCCCTGATCTACATCGGCGACCGGCGCATCCACGGCTTTCGCGAGGACGCGATCAGGGACGCGCTGGCGCGCCAGTCCGCGCCGTCCGGCTAGCGGCCTCCTCGTTTGCGGGGGCGCGGCACGTCGCGCAGAGCCTCGCGCATGCCGCGTAATTCCAGGCCCATTCCGGAGGAGCCATGTCCACGAAATCGGCGTTGTATGCGATTCTCGCCACGTTCGCCCTGGGCATCGGGGCGGGCATTTCGCAACCGGCGCAGGCGGTCAACGAATGCCTGCAGACGTGTCGCCAGGACTACCAGGAATGCATTCACACCTGCACGTATCCGTACCAGTGCAACCAATGCAGCGTGATCTACCAGGCCTGCGCGTCGCTGTGCGTGTGAGGCGGTAGGCTGGATGGGCGAGAAGGACGATCGCACCGGCGCGGCGCGCGCAGCGCCGCGCCGGCCATCGCGCGACCGACGCGGCGGCTCGCGGAGGTTTCCCGCATCCGGAAACGAAAAACCCGGCCGAAGCCGGGTTTTTTTCCGCATCGCCGCGCTCAGCGCCGCGAGCGGCCCTTCGGCTGCGGCCCGGCGGACGGCTGCGGGTCGAGGTCGCTGAGCAGCGCGCGCAGGTCGACCGAGATCGTCTCGCCGTCGCCGGCCAGATCCAGCTTGGCCATCGCGCGCTTCGACAGCGCGGCGCGGTCGACGTAGAGCTCGCGATCCGGCTGCGGCGGACGCGTCGTGCTGCACAGGTTGCGGCTGAGGCGCAGCAGGCTGGTGCCGGAGCGCTGCCAGGGATGGTTCGGCGAGAGCCGCTTGACCATCACGCTTTCCAGTTTCACGACGACCGTGTCTTCCCCGACTTCCGTGCAACGTCCGATACCGATATCGTAAGTCATCAAGTCCGCTTCCTCGGAAACATCGAAAAATGCGCATTGGGCAGGCTGCGCCGACGCCGTCCCGGCCGGCCATGCTGCGGATGCAACATTCGATTATGTAGGCTTGCGCGTAAGATTCCGTTAGAACGCGCCCGGCGCCGCTGGTGCGAATTGACGCACCCACCTTCAAGTGGCTGATCCGACTGGAAAAGACGATCCGGTCCGGCGCTTCGCGCGAAAATGGGGGCGAACGGCGCCATTTAAAGGTTCGCTCCAGGAAATCGCTGCAATGCACTGATTTCCCGTTTCAGCGAATCAGGATTTTCGCTCCGATTCGGGCGGCGGCGTGGCCGCGACGCAGGCCGCGATCGGGCCGGCGATCCCATCCGGCGCCTTCATCCAGGCGAAATGGTCGGCCGGCGTGCCGAGGTCGGCCGGCGCGACCGTCCGCACGCGCGGCGTCGCCTGCGGCATCTTGCCGAGCAGCCAGTCCAGCGAGCCGGGCGGGCCGAGCCAGTCGTCGCGCAGGCGCCAGGCGTGCACCGGCAGCCGCAGCGCGGCGAGCCGCGCTTCGAGGTCCTCGTCCAGGCCGGCGACGGCGTAGCGCCCGGAGCGGCCGCTGCGCGCCCAGTCGGCGATCACGCCGCGCGCCTCGTTGCCGCCGAAGCCCAGGCGCCGGCCGGGGAAATGCCCGCGGACGCGGGCGATCAGCGGCGCCGCGGCGACGAACGCGCCGATCGCCCACGGATGCGCAAAGCGCCGCCAGTACGGCGCGCCGCTGGCGACCAGCAGCAGGCCGGCCCAGTCGCGCGGGTGCAGCGCGGCGAACAATGCGGCCAGCTGGCCGCCGAGGCTGTGCCCGCCGAGCCAGAGGCGCGCCTGCGGCAGCCGCCGGCGCAGCGCCGCGGCGCTCGCCGGAATGTCGCAAGCAAGGAGCTCGCGATAGCCCCAGTCCGAACTGCGGCCGGCGCGGCGATCGCTCGAGCCGATGCCGCGCCACTCGTGCAGCGCGACGGCGACGCCGCGCGCGGCGAGCGCGCGCGCGAACGGCAGGTAGTTGCGCGCGGCGACGCCGAGCGCCGGCAGCCAGAGCACCGCCTCGCGCGCGGGCGCGAGCGGGCCGACCAGGTGCAGGTCGGCCTGCGCGCCGTCGGCGGCGACCACGCGTTCCACGGCTTCGTGCGGCGCGCCGGCGTCGGCTGGCGATGCCGTCTCCGCCATCGGCGTCAGACCACGAAGCCGGCGGTCGGCTGGCGCATGCCGGCGGACGAGCGGCCGGGCAGCAGGTCGCGTGCGTCGTGCCAGCCGTCGCGGTCGAACACCACCAGGCGCGCGCCGCTGCGATGCAGCTTGGCGTAGACCGCGCCCGGCCGCGCGCCCCAGGGCAGGCGCACGTGCAGCGCGTCGCCGACGCGCTCGACCGCCGCCTCGCGGCCCTGCGCATCGGCCAGGCGCGCGGACGCGCCGCGGCGCGCGAGCGGCGGCAGCGGCGCGCGGAAGCGCAGCGTCTCCTTCGGCGTGGCCAGCACCAGCAGCAGCTCGTGCGCGCGCCGCGCGGCGTGCCGGTACGGCAGGCGCAGCACGCCGGATTCCTCGCCGCGCTCGGGCGGCGCGGCCTCGGCCAGCTCGAAGCGCTCCGGCCGGCCGGCAAGGTCGAGCAGGCGCCGGCCGCTGAGCGCGATCTGGCTGGCGTGCGCGCGCATCGCCTCGAGCTTGCGCCGGCGGCGCGCGGCGTCGGGCGCCGGTCCGGCCGCGGCCGGCGCCTCGTCGCCGTGCACGACGTAGCCGAGCCGCAGGCTCGCGCTGCCGGCGCGCAGCAGCGCGGCGTCGGCCATCACGCGCAGCGCGCTGTGGTCCGGATGGCGGTCGCCCAGCGCAGGCGCGACGACGTGGCTCGGCGCGAACGCGGCAATCTCGGCGGCCAGCGCCGCGACCGCGGCGTCGCCGTCCATCAGGCCGTCGGTCAATCCCTGGTCGGGCCAGCCGAGGAAGCGCGCGTCGCCTTCGCCGGCGCCGAGCACGGCCAGCGCGGCATTCGCCTCGCTGCGGCGGCGCCGGCCCCAGCGCGCGCGCTCGGCCGCGCCGATGCGCCAGCGCCGCTCCAGCCAGCGCTGCGGCCACGGGTTGTTGTCGCCGTCGGTCGCGAACACGACGCGCAGCGCCGCGCCGGCGGCCGCGGCGCACTGGATCAGCTCGCCGGCGGCCAGCGTCTCGTCGTCCGGGTGCGGCGCGAGGACGAGCAGGCGGTCTTCTCGGGAAAACTGCAGCGTCACCGTCATGGTGATGGGCTTACCTCGTCGAACAGGAGTTCGGCTCCCAGGCCGCGGGCGAGAGCCGAAGACCAGACTAGCGCAACTGCGCCGGCCGCGGTGGCGGTGAACACGTGGGTGCCGGCGGCGAGCGCGCGCGGTCCGGCCACGGGCGTGCCGTCGAGCTCGCCGGCGGCCTCGCCGTGCGGCGCGACCAGGCGATAGGTCTGCGCGACGGCGAGGTCGAAGCGCACCGTCTCGCCGGCGCGCAGCACGCCCAGGCGCCGGCCGGCCACGTACAGCCCGTCGCCGACCGGAAGATAGTGGGCGTCGAGGAACGCGGCGTCGGCGGGCGGAAAGCGGTCGGCGACGACCAGCGGCGTGCGCGTCGCGGCGAGCCGCGCGGGGATGTCGTCGGCGATGAGGCCGTCCTGCATGCGCCGCAGCGTGATCGTCTCCAGCACCCAGTAGATCGGCCGGCGGCGATAGATCGACTCGCCCTTGGCGTCCATGACCGGATCGTCCGGCCGCGTCAGCGCGAGCACGCGTGCCAGGCGCGCCTGCGCCGCCTGCAGCGGCGTGCGCGGCGCGAGCAGCTGCAGCGCCAGCAGCGCGGCGGACGTGGCCAGCGCCGCGGCCAGCAGCGCGCGCCGCGGCGCGCCGCGCGGCCGCTCCGGCGCGAACGCCCACGCGGCCAGCAGCAGGGCCGCTAGCGGCCACAGCGGCAGCCGGTCCTGCGCCGTGACCAGCGGCCAGTACGCGTACAGCAGCAGCCCGTAGGCGGCCGCGACCAGCCAGAGCCCGCCGCGCCGCCATCGGCGGGCCGGATCGCCGTGCGCGCGCAGGCGCCAGGCCGCGGCCAGCGCCGCGGGATAGAGCATCGGGAACAGCCAGCCCTGCAGGCCCCGCCCGCCGCTCGCGGACGCCGGCAGCACGTTGTGCTCGAACAGGCAGTAGACGGCGGCCGATGCCGCGCCGTGCGAGGCGAAGTACAGCGCGGACGCGCCGGGCACCAGCGCCATGCCGGCGAGCGCCGCCGACAGCCGGCGCAGGCGGCACGGCGGCGCCCGGTCGCCCGAGGCGCGGCGCAGCACCCGGACCGAGACGGCGGCGACGACGGCAGCGGCCGCGAGCAGCACGCTCTTCAGCGAAACCGCGAACGCGGCGCCGAACAGCAGGCCGGCCAGGAATGCGCGCCGGGCGGACGGCGGCCGGCCGACGGCGACCGCGATCGCCGCCAGCCACAGCAGCGCCCACAGTCCGTCCGGACGCACCTGGCCGGCGACGGCGAAGAACGGAGGGAACGCGCCGACCAGCACGGCGGCGCCGGCGCCGACGCGGTCCGACCACACCGCGCGGCCGATGCGCCACGTGGCGACCAGCAGGCCGGCGTAGACCGCGATGCCCGCCAGCCGCATCCGCGCGACGACGTCGGCGCGCTCGCCGAGCGCGGCGAACAGCGGCGCCACCAGCCAGTGGTACAGCGGCGCGTGGTTGTCGAACACGTCGCGATACGGCACCAGGCCCTGCGTCCACGCCCACACGACGTGCAGGTGCTGCGCCTCGTCGGAGTTCGCCGGCAGCGCGAAGGCGCCGCGCACGTACGCCGTCGCCAGCAGCGCGCCGGCCAGCGCGAGCGCAGCGGCCTGCCTGCCCGAAATCCCGCGCCCGCGATCCACGCCGCACCTCCGTGTCCGAGCCGCACGATGCCGTCGCGCGCGCCGCGGCCGCCGCGCGGCCGTACGCCACGATGACGGACGGAGCTTTCCTCTGCCTTACGGAACCTTACACTCCGCAAACATTCGGGCCGCCGTCGCGCGCTCGGCGGAGAGAGCTCCGTTCATTCGAGGTTGGCCTCGGCACCGGACAATCGCGCACGTCCGCTTCACGATCCCAGGCAATGAAGACACTTGCAGCCCGCGCCGCGGAGCGGCCGTGCCCCCCGCACGAACTGCGCGACCGCACCGACGATCACATCTATCGCGCGCTGATCCTGTTCGGCTTCGCGCTGCTGCTCTTCGTCACCTGGCGCTTCGACGCGTTCCACGGCGTGATCGGCGCGGCGCGGCATCACGGCTGGGGCCGCTTCGTGGTCGGGCCGGCGCTGCTGTGGGCGGCGATGGGCATCCTGATGCTGATGTTCCGCACGCTGCTGTGGTTCCGCTACCGCACGCCGCCGCTGGCCGACCCGGCCGAGGCGCCGGCGATGACCGTGATCATCCCGGCCTACAACGAGGGCGCGATGGTCGCGCGCTCGATCGAGTCGGTGGCCGAAGCGCGCTACCCGCGCGACCGCCTGGAGATCTTCGTCGTCGACGACGGCAGCGGCGACGGCACCTGGACGCACATCGAGCGCGCCGCCGCGCGTTTCCCCGGCCTGGTCACGACGCTGCGCTTCGAGCGCAACCGCGGCAAGCGCGCCGCGCTCGAGGCGGGCTTCCGCCGCGGCCGCGGCGAGATCATGGTGACGATCGATTCGGACAGCGTCATCGAGCCGGACACGCTGCTGGCGATGGCCGGCGCGTTCCGCGACCCGAAGGTCGGCGCGGTGGCCGGCAAGGTCAGCGTGTTCAACCGCGACCACGGCCTGATCCCGCGCATGCTCAAGGTGCGCTTCGCGCTCTCGTTCGACTTCCTGCGCGCCGTGCAGAGCACCTACCGCACGGTCTACTGCTGCCCCGGCGCGCTCGCCGGCTATCGCGGCAAGGTGGTGCGCAAGGTGCTCGACGCCTGGGTGGGCCAGCGCTTCCTCGGCCGCGCCTGCACCTACGGCGAGGACCGCGCACTGACCAACGACATCCTCAACGAGGGCTACGACTGCGTCTACCAGCGCGCCGCCGTCGTGCACACGCTGGTGCCGACCACGTACCGGCGCCTGTGCAAGATGTTCCTGCGCTGGGACCGCAGCTACGTGCGCGAGGAGCTGCGCTTCGTCCACCGCATCGTGTGGAAGCGGCCGCCGCGCGCGCGCGCGATCGCGCTCGCCGAGTTCCTGATCACGAACCTGCGCTATCCGATCGGCTGGGCGACGCTGGCGCTGCTGGTGTCGATGATCCCGGTGCACCCGGAGGTGCTGCTGCGCTTCTGCTGCGCGCTGCTGCTGGTGTCGGCGTTCAACATGCTCTACTACCTGCGCAGCGAGCGCAGCTGGGACTTCGTCTACGGCATCGGCTATTCGTTCTTCTCCGCGTTCGCGCTGTTCTGGATCTTTCCTTACGCGCTGTGCACGGCGCGCGCGCAGGGCTGGCTGACGCGCTAGCGCCTGCGCGATTCGCCCGCTGCGCCGCCGCGCCGCTTCCTTTCTGCGCCTGCGGCGGAGGCCGGCCGCAGGCTCGGCGAACACGTCTGAGCGAGACGCCCGCTTCGCCTCGCCCTTCACCGCCCGCGAAAACGACGGGGACGAAGGCGCCGCGGCCTCCCTGTTCGGCTCGACGATGCCGCCCGCGTACCGGCACGCCGGCCGGCGCGCGAACGCGCGTGCGTCAGTCCTCCAGTGCGCGCAGGCGCGCGGCCAGCTCGTCGAGGCGCAGGTCCGCGGCGGCGCCGGGCGAGACGCGTGCGGCCAGGCTCGCCTCGGGCGTGCGCCCCTGCCCGGCCGCGGCGGCGGCCTCGGCGGCGCGGCGGTAGGCCTCGCGGAACGGCACGCCGGCCGCGGCCTGCTCGATGGCGACGTCGGTGGCGTACATCGCCGGCTCGATCGCCGCGCGCATCGCCGCGGCGTTCCATTCCATGCGCGCGAGCAGGTCCGGCAGCAGCGCCAGCGCGGCGAGGCCGTGCGTGAAGCCGTGGAACAGCGAGCCCTTGGAGAACTGCAGGTCGCGCTGGTAGCCCGACGGCAGCGACAGCAGGTGCTCGATCTCGGTGCGCGCGGCGGCGACGCCGGCGTAGGTCGCGCGCATCAGCTCGACGACGTCGGGATTGCGCTTGTTCGGCATGATCGAGCTGCCGGTGGTGTATTCCGCCGGCAGCGCGACGAAGCCGAACTCGGCCGTGGTGAACAGCGACAGGTCCCAGGCCAGCCGGCGCAGGTCGAGCAGCGCGGCGCCGAGCGCGTCGAGCGCGCCGATCTCGAACTTGCCGCGCGAGAGCTGCGCGTAGACCGGATTGACCTGCATGCGCGCGAAGCCGAGCGCCGCGGTCGTGTGCGCGCGGTCGAGCGGCAGGTTCACGCCGTAGCCGGCCGCGGTGCCGAGCGGGTTGGCGTCGAGCCAGGCGCGCGTGTCGCGCGCGCGGCGCGCGTCGTCGATGAAGCCTTCGGCGAAGCCGGCGAACCACAGCGCGGTCGAGGAGACCACCGCGCGCTGCAGGTGCGTGTAGCCCGGCAGCGGCAGCGCCTCGCGCGCAGCGCGCGCGAGGCAGACGCCGGCGATCGCGCGGCAGGTCTGCTCCAGCGCGGCGAGCTTCGCCTTCAGCCAGAGCCGCGTGGCGACCAGGATCTGGTCGTTGCGGCTGCGCCCGGTGTGCACCTTGCGCCCGGCGTCGCCGAGGCGCTCGGTCAGGCGCGCCTCGATCGCCGAGTGGCCGTCCTCGTAGCGCGCGTCGAGCACGAAGCGGCCGGCGCGGAAATCCTCGGCCAGCGCGTCGAGCTCGCGCGCGATCGCCGCCGCCTCGTCCTCGCCCAGGATGCCGATACGGGCGAGGCCTTCGGCGTGCGCCTTGCTGGCCTCGATGTCGAAGAGCAGGAATTCGCGGTCGAGGACCACGTCGTCGCCGGCGAGGAAGCGCATGATGCGTTCGTCGGTGCGCGTGCCGGATTTTTGCCAGAGCAGATCGGTCATGGAAGCCGCCGTGATGCGTGAAGGAATGGGTCAGCGCGCCGCCGCGGCGCGTGCGGCGAGGCGGCGTTCGAGCTCGTCGAGGTCGGCGACGAACCAGGTGGTCGAGCCGCGGTTCGCCTCGCGTACGAAATCGCGCAGCGCTTCGCTCGCCGCCAGCTGCGCCGAGAGGTCGCCGACGACGGCGAAGCCGATGCGGTAGTCGACGAACTTCTGCACCACGCCGCCGGCGACGCGCGTGCCGAGGCGCAGGACGTCCGGTCCGAGCCGCGCCGCCGGAATGGCCATCCAGTCGACGCCGGCCGACAGCGCGTCGCCGAGGAACGCGCCGGCGTCGGCCTCGACGGCCAGCGCCTCGCCCTCGGCCGCGCAGACCAGCACGCGGAAGCCGCCGAGTTCGCGCACGTCGCCGTTCGCGACCCGGACGTCCGCGTCCGTCGGCGCCCGCGCGTCAGGCGTCATGGCCGGCCCCCGCGCCGCGGCGCGACTGCGCGAGCTTCGCGATGGCCGCTTCGAGCGTCAGCTCGGCGCGCTCGCCGCCGGCGCGGCGCTTGAGCTCGACCGTGCCGGCGGCGACGCCGCGCGGGCCGACCGTGACCTGCCAGGGCAGACCGATCAGGTCCATGGTGGCGAACTTCGCGCCGGCGCGCTCGTCGGTGTCGTCGTAGAGCACGCCGAGCCCGGCCGCCTCGAGCGCGGCGGCGAGGCGCTCGCAGGCGGCATCGACGGCCGCATCGCCCGGCTTCAGGCTGACCAGGCCGACGTCGAACGGCGCCACCGCGTCCGGCCAGACGATGCCGTGCTCGTCGTGGCTGGCCTCGATGATCGCGCCGACCAGGCGCGACACGCCGATGCCGTAGGAGCCGCCGTGGACCGGCTGCGCGGAACCGTCCGCCAGCGTCACCGTCGCGCGCATCGGCGCGGAGTACTTGGTGCCGAAATAGAAGATCTGCCCGACCTCGATGCCGCGCGCATGCAGTTGCCGTTCCGCCGGCACGTCGCGGGCGAAGCGCGCGGCATCGTGCACGTCGGACGTGGCCGCGTACGGCGAGGTCCACTGCCGGATCAGCGGCTCGAGGTCGCCCGAGTAGTCGACGTCCGCGCCGGGCACCGGCAGCTCGAGCACGGCGCGGTCGCAGTAGACGTCCGACTCGCCGGTCTCGGCGAGCACGATGAACTCGTGCGACAGCTCGCCGCCGATCGGACCGGTCTCGGCGCGCATCGGAATCGCCCGCACGCCCATGCGCTCGAACGTGCGCAGGTAGGCGACGAACATGCGCTGGTACGAGCGGCGCGCGCCGGCCTCGTCGACGTCGAACGAATAGCCGTCCTTCATCAGGAACTCGCGGCCGCGCATCACGCCGAAGCGCGGCCGCTGCTCGTCGCGGAACTTCCACTGGACGTGGTAGAGGTTCAGCGGCAGGTCGCGGTACGAGCGCACGCCGGCGCGGAAGATCTCGGTGACCATCTCCTCGTTGGTCGGCCCGTACAGGAGCTCGCGCTCGTGGCGGTCGCGGATGCGCAGCATCTCCGGGCCGTAGGCGTCGTAGCGCCCGCTCTCGCGCCAGAGGTCGGCGAGCTGCAGCGTCGGCATCAGCAGCTCGAGCGCGCCGGCGCGGTCCATCTCCTCGCGCACGATGCGCTCGACGTTGCGCAATACGCGCAGGCCGAGCGGCAGCCAGGCGTAGATGCCGGCCGCCTCCTGGCGGATCAGGCCGGCGCGCAGCATCAGCCGGTGCGAGGCGATCTGCGCCTCGGCGGGATTGTCCTTCAGCGTGGGCAGGAAATAGCGGGAAAGACGCATGACGAACCTCGGTCGAAAGGGAGAAGGCGTTTCCTCGCGGAGCGCGGCGCGGCGGGCGTCACGGTCGCACGATGCCTTCGGTCTCGTCGAAGCCGAACGCGCGGTTGAGGTTCTGCAGCGCCTGCGTGGCGGCGCCCTTGAGCAGGTTGTCGAGCGTGGCGACGACGACCACGCGCCGGCCGCCGGGCGCGACCGCGAAGCCGCCGATCTCGGCGTGGTGGCGGCCGGCGATCGCGCTGACCCAGGGCGCCTCGTCGACGACGCGCACCAGCGCCTCGCCGGCGTAGAAGTCGCGGTACTGCGCGAGGACGTCGTCGCGCTTCGCCGGCTGCTGCAGCCACAGGTTCGCGGTCAGCGTGATGCCGCGGAAATGCGGCGCCACGTGCGGCATGAACTCCACCGGCACGCCGAGCCGGCGCGTGACCTCGCGCTCGTGCACGTGGTCGACCAGCGAGTACGGCATCAGGTTGTCGCGCAGCTTGTCCGGATCGTTCCTGTCCGAGGGCGCGGTGCCGGCGCCCGAGTAGCCGGACACGCCGAAGCAGGCCGGCGGTGCGGCCAGCCGCTCCTTGAGCGGCGCGACGGCGAGCTGCATCGCGGTCGCGTAGCAGCCCGGGTTGCTGATGCGCCTCTGGCCGGCGTAGCGCGCGCGCGTGAGCTCGGGCAAGCCGTAGTACCAGGCATCGTCGAAGCGGTGGTCGGCGGACAGGTCCACTACGAACGTGTCCGGCGCCTCGGCGTCGATCGCGGCGACGATCTCGCCGGACTTGCCGTTCGGCAGCGCGAGCACGACCGCGTCGGCGCCCTTGCGCGCGACGTCGTCGTGGCCGAGGTTCTCGTAGGCGAGCTCGCCGTCGAACTCGGGCACGTGCCCGGCGACGCGCTGGCCGGCGAGCTCGCGCGAGGACACGAACGCGAGCGCGAGCCGCGGATGGCGCGCGATCAGGCGGATCAGCTCGGCGCCGGTGTGGCCACGCGCGCCGACGATGCCGACGCGCCTGCGCGTGGATGCGTTCGGGTTCATCGCCGCCTCGCCTCGCCGCGTCCGGCGCGGATCAGTCGAGCAGCGTCGGCGCGCGCTCGCGGCAGTGCGCGACGCAGCGCTCGATGTCGGCGAAGTCGCGCAGGCCGTACCAGTAGACTTTCCATTTCGGCTCCTTGTAGCAACCGTCCGCTTCGGCGTAGTAGAACGGATTGATCAGGTGGTTGTCGTGGCGCGAGCGCCAGAAGAGCTGCGGGTTCTCGGCGCGCATGACCTGCCAGGCGGCGCGGCCGAGGCCCTCGCCCTGCGCGTCGTCGGCGACGGCGAACTTGTCGAGGTAGGTGTAGCCGCCCTCCCGCGTCAGGATCAGCGCCGCGCGGTAGTTCTCGCTGACGTAGGCGCGCAGCAGCCGCGTGCGCTCGAAGTAGTCCGGCACCAGCGTGCGCCTGAAGCCGGCCTCGATCAGCGCGCGCAGGCGCGCCAGATCCAGCGATTCCCAGCCGGTGTGCACGTCGACGCGCTCGCCGCGGCGCACCAGCGTGCCGGAGCCCTTGTGCGTGAACAGCTCCTTGGCGAGCTCGGCCGGGCGCGTGATCGACACCGACGAGGTCAGCGGCAGCTTGTCGAGCAGGTCCTTGATCTGCTCGATCTTCACGCGCATGCCGCCGTTGATCCACGGCTGGGCGATCAGGTGCTCGTACTCGGTGCTGAGGTTGATCGAGTCGATGATGCGGCCTTCCTCGTCGAGCAGGCCGCCGGTGCCGGTCAGGAAGATGATCTTGTAGGGCCTGAGCACGCGCACCAGCTCGTTGGCGGCGAAGTCGGCGTTGACGTTGAGGATCTGCCCGCCGGCGGTCTCGCCGAGCGAGGCGATCACCGGGATCGAGCCCGCGCGCAGCGAGGCTTCGATCGGCGCGAGGTTCACGCGCGCGACGCGGCCGACCAGGCCGAGTGCGTCCGGATCGATGAACTCGGCCTCGAACACGCCCGAGAGCACCGAGGTCGCGCGCGCGTCGGCCTGCTGCAGCGCCTCGACGAGGTTCAGGTTCTGCGCCTGGAACACGCGCCGCACGACGGCGAGCGTCTCCGGCGTGGTCACGCGCAGGCCGTCGACGGTGCGCTTGGCGATGCCGGCGGCGGCGAGCTCCTCGTCGAGCTGCGGCCCGGCGCCGTGCACGACGATCGGCGTCAGGCCGACCTGCTGCAGGAACGCCAGCGACGAGGTCAGCGCGTCGAGGTCGTCGCGCAGCACCGCGCCGCCGACCTTGACGACGGCGAAGCGCTTGGCGTCGAGCTGGGCGAAGCGCTTGAGGTACTGGTCGATCTCCTTCGCGCTGGCCATGCTCGACAGCAGGCGGACGATGGTCTGGCGGATCTGCAGATGGGTGTGGGCGTTCATGGATTTCCCTGGCGTTCGTCCCCGGATCGAAGGCGCGGCGGCCGCGTCCTTCAGCCGAGCAGGCGGTGCACGGTCTCGGCGTAGCGCTGCAGCTGGTCGAGCGCGACCCATTCGTCGGCGGCATGCGCCTGCGCGATGTCGCCGGGGCCGTAGACGATCGCCATGTGGCCGGCGGCGGAGAACAGCGAGGCCTCGGTCCAGAAATCGACGGCGTTGCCGATCGGCAGCTCGAGCGCGTCGGCGAAGTCGCGCGCGGCCAGCCGGCGCGCCTCCGCGCCGGCGACGTCGCCGGCCGGCAGCGGCGGGCCGCGGAACGTCTCGACGAACTCGGCAGGCGCCACGTCGGCCAGGCCGCGCAGCGCCTGCAGCAGCGCGTCGGTGTCCATCGACGGCAGCGGACGGAAGCCGAAGCGCAGCTCGGCCGCCGGCGCGATCACGTTCGCCTTGATGCCGCCCTCGACGCGGCCGATGTTGAAGCGCAGCCCGGTCAGCCCGCCGAAGCGCGCATGCGCCAGCGACGCCGCGTGGTCGAGCGCGCGCGCGCCCCAGCGCACGGCCTGGTGCAGCGCGCTGTCGGCCGCCTGCTGCTCGCCCGAGGCGTGGCCGGCGCGGCCCGCGAAGCGCACCAGCACCGAGCTGATGCCGCGGTGCGCGAGCACGGCCTCGCCGCGCGTCGGCTCGGCGACGAGGACGCCGTCGAACGCGGCTGCCGGCACGCGCGCGAGGAACGCGGCGATGCAGCGCGCGTCGTTGGCTTCCTCGTCGGTCGTGAACAGGAACGCGGCGTCGCCGTCGCCGGCCTGCGCGGCGGCGAGCAGCGCGGCGGCGGCGCCCTTGATGTCGCAGGCGCCGAGTCCGACCGCGCGCTCGCCGTCGACGCGCAGCTCGAACGGGTTGCCGCTCCAGTGCGGCGAATCGGGCACGGTGTCCAGATGCACGTTGAACAGCCGCTTCGGCCGGCCGCGCACGGCGTACAGGCTGACCGCGCCCGCGCCGTGGTCGGCGAGCGTGCAGTCGAAGCCGGGAAGGTTCGCGCGCAGGTAGTCGAAGAGGCCGCCCGTGCCGATCGCGCGCGGCGGGTTGCGCGTGTCGAACGCGACCAGCGCACGCAGGTGCGCTAGGGTCGCATCGAGCAGCGCCGATCCCCGATGCCCGGTGCCCGATTCCCCGCTCATCACCGGTTGACCTTCGCCCACAGCGTGGAGCTCATGCCGAACAGCTTGATGAAGCCCTCGGCCTCGGCCACGCCCCAGTCGGCCGACTGCGCGTAGGTCGCGCCCTTGGCGTTGAGGATGTGCGTGGACTTCACCTCGATCGCATGCACGCTGCCGCCGTTGGTCTCCAGCGTGACCAGGCCGGTGACCATGCGCTGCGAGCTGCGCAGGAACGCTTCCAGGTCGGCCTTCAGCGGGTCGTGGAAGAAGCCCTCGTAGACCAGCTCGACCCACTTGCGCGCCACCTCGGGCTTGAAGCGGTTCTGCTGCTTGGTCATGACGGCCTCCTCCAGCGCGCGGTGCGCGACCAGCAGCGCGGTGAGTCCGGGCGCCTCGTACACGATGCGGCCCTTGAGGCCGATCGTGGTGTCGCCGGTGTAGAGGCCGCGGCCGACGCCGTAGTGCGCGAACGCGCGGTTGAGCTCGCCGAGCAGGACCGGCCCCGGCAGCGTCTGGTCGTCGACCAGCACGGCCTCGCCGTTCTCGAAACCGATCGTCACGCGCATCGGCTGCGGCGGCCACTCGGCGCGCGGCTTGCACCAGCCGCGCGCGCCCTCGCCCGGCGCCTCCCAGCGGTCGATCTCGCCGCCGGACAGGGTGACGCCGAGCAGGTTCTCGTTGATCGTGTAGCGCTTCTGCCTGGCCTTCACCGCGAAGCCGCGGTCCTCGAGGTACTTCTGCTCGTACGCGCGCACCTCGGCGTGTTCCTTCTGGATTTCGCGGATCGGCGCGACGATCTCGTAGTCGCCCTGCGCCTTCACCGCCAGGTCGAAGCGCACCTGGTCGTTGCCCATGCCGGTGCAGCCGTGCGCGATCGCGCGCGTGCCCAGCTCGTGCGCGCGGCGGAGCGCCGCGTCGACGATCAGGTAGCGGTCCGAGACCAGCAGCGGGTACTGGCCCTGGTAGCCCTCGCCGGCCCAGACGAACGGCTTGACGAAGCCGTCCCAGATCGCCTGGCCGCCGTCGACGGTGACGTGCGAGGCGGCGCCGAGCTCGTGCGCGCGCTGCTCGACGTAGGCGCGCTCCTCGGCGTCGACGCCGCCGGTGTCGGCGAACACCGTGTGCACGGCCCAGCCGCGTTCCTTGAGATACGGAATGCAGAAGCTGGTGTCGAGGCCGCCGCTGAAGGCGAGCACGATGGCCTTGCCTTCGGGAGTCGGGAATCGGGAATCGGGAATCGGAGAAGCGCTAGACATGGGAGTTCCTACGTTGAATTTCGAGTGTCGATGCGAAAAGGTCGCCGAGAATGGAGCCTTTGGACCATTCCCGATTCCCTATTCCCGGTTCCCGGCGGCGCACAGCGCCGCCATCACCGCCTTCTGCACGTGCAGGCGGTTCTCGGCTTCGTCGACCGCGATGCAGGCGGGCGAGTCCATGACCGCGTCGGTGGCCTTGACGTTGCGGCGCAGCGGCAGGCAGTGGCTGAACACGCCGCCGTCGGTCAGCGCCATCTTGGCCTCGTCGACGATGAAATGCCGGTGCGCGTCGCGGATCGGCTTCTCGTCGGCCCAACGGCCGAAGTACGGCAGCGCGCCCCAGCTCTTGGCGTAGACGACGTGGGCGCCGCGATAGGCGCTCTCCGGATCGTGGCTGACGGTCAGCGAGCCGCCGTTCTCGGCGACGTTGGCGCGCGCGAAGTCCATGTAGCGCGAATCGAGCACGTACTCGGGCGTCGGGCACAGCAAGGTCACGTCCATGCCGTAGCGCGTGGCGATCTGCAGCGCGGAATTGGCCACCGCGGTGTTCAGCGGCTTGGGATGGTAGGTCCAGGTGAGGACGTACTTCCTGCCGCGCAGGTCGGTCGTGCCGAAATGCTCCTGCAGGGCGAGCACGTGCGCGAGTTCCTGCATCGGATGGGTGATCGTCTCCATGTTCACGACCGGCACGGTCGCGTACTTCGCGAACGCGCGGATCACGCGGTCCTCGCGGTCCACGGACCAGTCCTGGAACTTCGGGAACGCGCGCACGCCGATCAGGTCGACGTAGCGCGACAGCACGCGCGCGACCTCGGCGACGTGCTCCTCGGCCTCGCCGTCCATGACCGCGCCGGCGTCGAACTCGATCGGCCAGGCGTCCTTGCCGGGCGACAGCACGATCGCGTGGCCGCCGAGCTGGAACGCGCCGAGCTCGAAGCTCGTGCGCGTGCGCATCGACGGATTGAAGAACAGCAGCGCGATCGAGCGGCCTTCGAGCTGCCGGCCGATCTTCGCGCGCTTGAGCGCGCGCGCCTGGTCGAGCAGCGCGTCGAGCTCGGCGCGCGACCAGTCCTGCGTGCTCAGAAAATGTCGGATTGTCATGGAGGAGCCTGCCTTGGGGTTCGAGGCCGGCGCGGACGCCGGGGCGGAGCCTTGCGATCGGTCCTGCGGCGGGCACAAAAAAAACCCGGCGCAGGGGCCGGGTTTTTCGTCGATTCGTGTGAAGAACGCGCGACAGCCTACCCGGCGGAATGGCGAGGTTCCGGTCGGCGCGCACGCGAGGTCATGCCAGCAGCCATGCGGGCGCTGGTGACGATCTCGGGCTGGGCGGCGACGCGGGACATCGGCGATATCGTCGGCGAGGAAAACGGAGCGCGGAACTTACCGGCAAATGCGCTGCAGCGCAATATGCGGATCGACGGGCGGCGGCCCGGCCGCGCGGACCGGGCCGCCGGCGGCGTCATTCCGCCGGTTCGATGCTGACGCGCACGCGCAGGCGGTCGCCCGGATCGTAGTTCAGGCGCGACATGTAGATGTCGCCGCGATAGCGGTACTGCACGTCGTAGGCGACGACGCGGCGTTCCTCGGCCACGTCCTCGACGACGCGGCAGTGGCGCTCGGTGTCGGTGTAGTAGCGGTCGTCCGCGCGCGCGACGTTGTTGCCGACCGCGCCGCCGACGACGGCGCCGGCGACGGTCGCGGCGCGGCGCCCGTCGCCCTTGCCGACGGTGCTGCCGAGCACGCCGCCGACGATCGCGCCGAGCACGGTGCCGGCCGCGCGGTTGCCGCCGCCGTCGACGTGGCGCTCCACCGGCACGTCGGTGCATTCCTCGCGCGGGTTGCTGGTGCGCACGCGGTCGTAGATCGGGTCCACGCGCAGCACGTCGGCCCAGGCCACCTTCACGTTGCCCGGGTCGCCATGGTCGTAGCCGCGATCCTGCGCGCCGGCCTGGGTTCCCGCCAGGAGCAGCGCGACCGCCACCGGTGTCATTGCCTTCATTACCACTGCTGCCTCCAGACTACTGCCCGCCCCCGGGACCGGTCTGCGCCGGCTCGGCTAACTGCCCGGAAGGTCTCGAAATTCGCGGCGATTACAGCATTCGATCGCTGAACCCAGCCATAAGCCCGCGATGACGCAGGGAAAAGTGCGCGCCTGCTATGATCGGGGGCCGTCCACGCCCTGCCGATTCGACCAGGATGCCACTGCGACTCCACAACAGCCTGACCCGACGCATCGAGGAATTCGTTCCTTCCGATCCCGCACGCGTCACGATGTACGTCTGCGGACCGACGGTCTACAACTACGTGCACATCGGCAATGCGCGGCCGCCGGTGGTGTTCGGCCTGCTCGCGCGGCTGCTCAGGCGGCTGTACCCGAACGTCGTCTACGCCCGCAATATCACCGACGTCGACGACAAGATCAACAGCGCCGCCCGCGAGGCCGGCGTGCCGATCGAGGCGATCACCTCGCGCTACGCCGCCGCCTACGTCGAGGACATGGCGCGGCTCGGCGCCGACGCGCCGGACGTGGCCCCGCACGCCACCCAGCACATCGGCCAGATCGTCGCGATGTGCCAGCGCCTGATCGAGCGCGGCTGCGCCTACGCGGCCGAGGGCCACGTGCTGTTCGACGTGGCCGCGTTCGCCGACTACGGGCGCCTGTCCGGGCGCTCGACCGAGGACATGATCGCCGGCGCGCGCGTCGAGGTGGCGCCGTACAAGAAGAACCCGGCCGACTTCGTGCTGTGGAAGCCGTCCACGCCGGACCTGCCCGGCTGGGACAGCCCGTGGGGCCGCGGCCGCCCCGGCTGGCACATCGAGTGCTCGGCGATGGCCGAGGCGCACCTCGGCGAGACGATCGACATCCACGCCGGCGGCAACGACCTCATGTTCCCGCACCACGAGAACGAGATCGCGCAGAGCACCTGCGCGCACGGCGGCAGGACGTTCGCGCGCTACTGGCTGCACAACGGCATGCTGACGTTCGACGGGCGCAAGATGTCCAAGTCGCTCGGCAACGTGCTCGTGCTGCACGAGCTGCTGGAGAAGTACCCGGCCGAGGTGCTGCGCTTCCTGCTGCTCAAGGCGCACTACCGCCAGCCGCTGGACTGGTCGGACGCCGCGCTGCAGCAGGCGCGCGCGACGCTGGACGGCTGGTACGGCGTGCTGCGCGACCTCGCCGGCGTCGACGCCGGCGCCGCCCGCGAGGTGCCGGCCGAGCTGGAAGCCGCGCTGCTCGACGACCTCAACACGCCCGAGGCGTTCGCCGTCGTCGCGCGCCTGGCCAATGCCGCCCGCGCCGCGGCCACGCCGGACGCGCGGCGCGCGGCCAAGGCCGCCCTGCTCGGCGCCGGCGCGATGCTCGGCATCCTGCAGCAGGACCCGGAGGCCTGGTTCAAGCAGGCGGTCGGCGCCGAGGTGGACGTGGCCGAGATCGAGCGCCTCGTCGCCGAGCGCACGCGCGCCAAGAGCGCGCGCGACTTCGCCGAATCCGACCGCCTGCGCGACCGGTTGCTGGCGATGGGCGTGCTGGTGGAGGACACGCCGCAGGGGCCGCGCTGGAAATACGTGAAGACCGATGAATGCACGGCCTGAGCCCGCCGAACCCAGCGCCGAGGCGGCGCAGGCCGCGATCGCCGAGGAATTCGCGTTCTTCGGCGACTGGACCGAGCGCTACCAGTACCTGATCGACCTCGGCCGCAAGCTGCCGCCGCTGCCGGCGGAGGCCAGGACCGAGGCGAACAAGGTCGCCGGCTGCCAGTCGCAGGTCTGGCTGACGGCGAGCGGCGACGCGCGCCGGCTCGAGTTCCTGGCGGCCAGCGACTCCTCGATCGTCTCCGGGCTGATCGCGCTGCTGCTGCGCGTCTACTCGGGCCGCCCGGCGGCGGAGATCCTGGCCACCGAGCCGCGCTTCGTCGAGGCGATCGGGCTGACCCGGCATCTGTCGCCGACGCGCTCCAACGGCCTCGCCGCAATGCTGGCGGCGATCAAGCAGCATGCGCGCGCGGCCCTCGGAGGCTGACGGCCGCGCGGAAAGTGCCGCGATGGCGCGCCGGATCACGCTTGATCAGGCGGAAATCACGAAAACGTCATGTTCGGCGATGCCCGGTCCTGCTGCAATCGCCGGTCACTGCTCGGGTTGAGGCTCTTCCATGACCGTCGCTTTTCGCCCCCTGTCCCTCGGCATGCTGCGCAAGTCCCCGCTGGTCGCGACCCTGGCGATCGTGCTCGGCAGCGGCCATCCCGCGGCCGGAACGGCCGCGCACCTGCTGTCCGCCGGCCCGTCCGATGCCGCCCAGCGCGAAAGCCGCGCCGCGCCGCGCGCGCAGTTCCTGCGCCGCCACGGCCCGCTGCCGGCGGCGCCCGACCGGCCGGCCGGCACGACGGTCGTGTCCAACTGCAACGACAGCGGCCCCGGCTCGCTGCGCGAGGCGTTCACGCAGGCGGTCTCCGGCGACGTCGTCGACCTGACGGCGCTGACCTGCAGCACGATCAGCCTGAGCAGCGGCGCGCTGGCCAGCGGCGTCGACTACCTCACGCTGCAGGGCCCCGGTCCCGACCGGCTGGCGATCGACGCCGGCGGCGCCGACCGCGCGATCGTGCTGGCGGGCACGCAGGGCGAGCTGAAGATCGACGGGCTGGAGATCCGCAACGGCGCCTACGCCTACAGCAAGCCGGGCGACGGCAGCGGCCTCGCCGCCGGCGGCTGCGTGCTCGCCGCGCAGTTCGCCACGATCAGCAACAGCCGCCTGAGCGGCTGCAGCGCGAGCGGCAAGAGCGTGCACGGCGGCGCCGTGCATGCGGCCGGCAAGCTGACGCTGGTCGACAGCGTGATCAGCGGCACCACGGCGGCGGCGGAGGCGAGCGACCTGTCCGCCACGATCGTCGGCGGCGTGATCGACGGCGGCGCGGTCTACCTGACCGATTCCACGATCAGCGGCGCCGTGGTCACCGCGCACACCACCACGGCCTATGCCGGCGTGTTCGGCGGCGGCGCCTTCGGCATGTACGGCGTCGCGATGATGGGCAGCACGGTCAGCGGCGTCGACGTGCAGGTCACGGCGGCGAAGGACGCCTACGCCAAGGGCGGCGGCGTCGGCTCGCCGATGACGGTCATCATGGACCGCAGCACCGTGTCGGACAACAGCGTGCGCGGCACGCCCGGCGCCGGCGCCGGCGAGCTCGGCACCTACTTCAGCGCGATCAGCGGCGGCGGCGTCTACGTGGCGGCGGTGCCGCGCAGCTCGCCGGTGCAATCCTCGATCACGAACTCGACCATCAGCGGCAACTCGGCGATCTGCGACGGCGAGCCGGGCCTCTACACGCGCGGCGGCGGCGCCGGCCTCGGCACGGTCGCGCGCAAGCCGGTGCTCATCGTGAACTCGACGATCTCCGGCAACGGCACGAACCTCAAGGGCGGCGCGCTCTACACGCGCGACTTCGGCGCGCTGGCGATTTCCAACGCGACGATCACCGCCAACCGCGCCGACCTCGGCGCCGCGATCGCCGACAACGGCACCCAGTCCGCGTATGCGCTGCAGATCGGCAGCAGCATCGTCGCCGGCAACCTGGCCTACGGCACCGCCACGCCGATGCAGATCGACACGGTGCACGCGATCGAAGGATCCGGCAACCTGATCGCCTCGGCGAACGTCGCCCTGCCCGCCGACACGATCACCGCCGATCCCCTGCTCGCGCCGCTCGCGGACAACGGCGGTCCCACGCTGACCCACCGCCTGCGTCCCGGCAGCCCGGCCATCGACCACGGCAACAACCTGCTCGATCTGCCCTTCGATCAGCGCGGCGACGGCCATGCGCGCGCATTCGGCGCCGCGGCCGACATCGGCGCCTACGAAAGCGAGTTCCCGGCCGACACGATCTTCCTCGACGGCTTCGACTGAGCGGACGCGTCGACGAATCCGCCTCGCCCCCGCGGCGGTCCGGCCGCGGGGATCGCCGCTAGCCTCCTGTCGCCCGCTTGCGCGCGGCGAGGCGTCCGCGTGCGCCCTGCAACGCGTCGTCCGGCACGCGCTCGCCACCGAACCGCCGGTAATCCAGCCAGGCGCGCAGCAGACAGCCGAGCATCAGCATGCACCAGATCAGCGCTGCGAACGGCCGCACGTCGACATCGCCGCAGGTGTTCGTCCAGAGGTCGCAGCGCGTGATCGTGCCCAACCGCAGCAGCGCTTCGAAGCCGCGCGTGAACAGCGCCCAGCCGGCGACGCCGATCAGGATCGCGATCGAGAGGTCGAGCAGAAGCATCCACATCGGCAGAACGAGCACCGTCATGACCAGCAGACCGAACGCGAACCGCGACGCCGATCCGGCGATCAGCAACGCGATCACGCCGCCGATCAGCGCGCGCTTCGCGAACCACGGCAGGCGGTGAGCCAGCCATGCGCCGAATCCGCCGGCGAATGCGCCGACGGCCGCAGCCGGCCGACCGGCGGCGTCGGCCAGCGAACCGGCCGCAGCGGCGCTGATCGCACCGAGCCCGCGTCCGACCGCGCCGCCGACCTGGGCAACCTGGGCAAGCGCATCGCGGTCCGTCTGCGCTCCGGCCTCGCCGCGCGCCGCGGCGAGGACACGTGCGATCCGTCCGGGCTCGAGAATCAGGAACGCCATCGCGCAGACCAGCCACCAGAACGCCAGCGCGCATTCGCCGGCCCGGTGCCGATGCCGCTCGAGATCGGCCTCGGACGGCGCCGCCGGCAGCGGACCGATCCGGTCGGCCAGGGCGAAGCCCGGCGGCAACAGCCAGGGACAGTGCTGCAGCAGGAACGGCCAGGCCAGGATCAGCAGCACGGTGAACAGCGCGAAGGCGAATCCGCGCATGGCTCAGCCGCCCGCGTGCCCGCGCCGGCGCTCGTAGACGCGCAGGTGCGCGAGCGCGGCGGCGAGCAGCGGCGCGTCCACGGCGTGCGCCTGAGCGCGCGCGTGCAGGTCGCCGAGCACGTGCTCGCACTCGGTGCGCGCGCCGCGCTCGAGGTCGCGCAGCATCGAGGACTTCAGCGGCGATCCCGGCGCGGCGAGGATGCCGAGCGCGGCGTCGGCGGCGGCGGCGCCGAGCGGATGGCCGCTGCGCGCGGCGACGGCCGTGCATTCGCCGTACAGCCGCCGGATCAGCGCGGCGCCGCCGTCCGCGGCGACGATCTCGCCCACGGCGCCGCGCATCAGGCAGGTGGCGCCGGCGAGCGTGGCGATGAACGCGAACTTGTCCCACATCGCGCCGACGACGTCGGCGCTGGCGACCGCCTGCGGCCCGATCGCGCGCAGCGCGGCGTCGACCGCCGCGGGCACGGGCGTGCCGTCGCGGCTGCCGTAGGTGAGCCGCTCCAGCGCGCCGAAGCGGCGGATCGCGCCGTCCGCTTCCAGCGTCGCCGACACGTGGCACAGCCCGCCGAGCACGCGCGCGGCGCCGAACGCGGCATCCAGCACGTCGAGATGGCGCAGGCCGTTCAGCAGCGGCAGCACGCGCGTGTGCGCGCCGACGGCGGGATCGATCGCCTCGATCGCCGCGTCGAGGTCGTAGGCCTTGCAGGAGACGACGACCAGGTCGTAGGCGCCGTCCGCCGCGGTGACCGCGCGCACCGGCCGCGCGAAGTCGCCGTCGCTGCGCAGCACGCGCAGGCCGCGCTCGGCGAGCAGCGCCGCGCGATGCGGGCGCACGAGGAAGGTCACGTCGGCGCCGGCCTCGATCAGGCGCGCGCCGAAGTAGCCGCCGGTCGCGCCGGCGCCGAGGATCAGGATGCGTGCGCTCATTCGCGGCGTCCCGTGCGCGGCGCAAGGGCGCCGCAGGCGGATGCGCAGGCCGCGGCGCGGCGCCGGACGTCCACGCGCCGCCCGCCTACATCGTGTGCGTCGGCCGTTCCTGGGTCAGGATGCCGGCCAGGATCGACTCGATCTTCGTGCGCGCGGCCTCGCCGTCGGCCGATTCGTTGAACTGCACGCCGATGCCGGCCATGCGGTTGCCCTGCGCGCCGGTCGGCGTGATCCAGACCACCTTGCCGGCGACCGGCAGGCGGTCCTTCTCGTCCATCAGCGAGAGCAGGATGAACACCTCGTCGCCGAGGCTGTAGCGCTTGGTGGTCGGAACGAACAGGCCGCCGCCGCGGACGAACGGCATGTAGGCATTGAACAGCGCGCCCTTGTCCTTGATCGCCAGCGACAGGATGCCCTGCCGCGGTGCTCCGCCCGACGCCGGAGTCGCCATCTGAACCTCCCATCGAAAGCCGTGCCGCGCGGCGCGGCGGACGGTCGCGGAACGCCGGCGCGGCTAGCCCGCACCGCGCATCGCCGCAGGCCATGCACGCAGCAGGTCGAGCAGCACCAGCTCCGCGCGCACCGTCGTCGCGAGCAGGCCACGCGCACGATTGGCATGGCCGAACCATGCCGCTAGCTTCGGGATTTCGTCGCGCCGGGTCAAGCCGAGCGCGCCCGCCGCGCCGCCGGCGAGGCGGCGCGCCTCGTCGCGGGCGAGCGCGGCGGCGAACCACAGGCGCAGCTCCGGCCGGTCGGCGGCCCAGCGGTCGGCGACCTCGGCGGCCGGCCGGCGGCCGCGCGCCAGCGCGGCGAGGTCGTCGGCGCAGGCGGTGCGCAGCGCCAGCGCGTCGTCCTCGCCAGCCGCCCACGCCAATGCGAAGCCGGGATTGCCGAGGCTGGCCTCGAGCGCGGCCGCGGCACGCGCGGCGTCGACCGCGTGCGTGCGCAGCCAGGCCAGCGCCTCCTCGCGCGCCGGCGCGCGCACGTCGATGCGCTGGCAGCGGCTGCGGATCGTCGCCGGCAGGCGCGCCGGCTCGTCCGCGACCAGCACCAGCAGCGTCGCCGCGGCCGGCTCCTCCAGCGTCTTCAGCAGCGCATTGGCCGCGCTCGCGTTCAGCCGGTCGGCCGGATCGATCAGCGCGATCTGCAGGCCGCCGAACTGGCTCGCCATCGCCAGGCGCTGCGACAGCGCGCGCATCTGGTCGATCGTGATTTCGGTGCGCGGCCGGCCGTCGTCGCGCAGCTCGAAGCCGACGCGCACGAGGTCCGGATGCGAGCCGGCGGCGACGAGCCGGCAGCTGCGGCAGCTCGCGCAGGCGTGGCCGTCGGCGCGGCGCTGCGTGCACAGCGCGGCCGCGGCGAACGCGTCGGCCAGCGCGCGCTTGCCGAACCCCGCCGGCGCGGCGAGCAGCAGGCCGTGGTGCAGGCGCCCGGCGGCGAGCGCGCCGGCCAGCGTGCCCCAGGCGTCGGCGAGCCAGGGCGCGAGGTTCATGCGGCGTGCCCTGCGGCGTCGAGGAACGCGTCGATCGCGGCGACGGCGGCGGCGCGCACCTGCTCCACCGGCCGGCCGGAGTCGATCACGCGGAAGCGCGCCGGCTCCGCCTCGGCGCGCCGGCGGTACGCCGCGCGCACACGCTCGAAGAAGTCGCCGCTCTCGCGCTCGATGCGGTCGGCCGCGCCGCGCGCGCCGGCGCGCGCCAGGCCCTCGGCGACCGGCAGGTCGAGCAGCAGGGTCAGGTCCGCGCGCACCGGCGCGGCCCAGCGCTCCAGCTCGGCGATGCGCGCGTCCGGCTGGCCGCGGCCGCCGCCCTGGTAGGCGTAGCTCGCGTCGGTGTAGCGGTCCGACAGCACCCAGCGGCCGGCGGCGAGCGCCGGCGCGATCACCTCGCGCACGTGCTGCGCGCGCGCGGCGAACATCAGCAGCAGCTCACTCTCGGCGCAGACGCCGCGCTGCGCGGGATCGAGCACCAGCGCGCGCACCGCCTCGCCGAGCGCGGTGCCGCCGGGCTCGCGCGTGACGACGACCTCGATGCCGCGCGCGGCGATGCGCCCGCGCACCGCATCGAGCACCGTGCTCTTGCCGGCGCCCTCGCCGCCTTCCAGCGTGATCAGGCGGCCGCTCATGGCGTGCGCCGCAGCTGGTACTTCTGCACGGCGCGGTTGTGCGCGTCCAGCGTCGGCGAGAACTCGTGGCTGCCGTCGCCGCGCGCGACGAAGTACAGCGCGTCGCCCGGCGCCGGGTGCAGCGTGGCCTCGACCGCGGCCGCGCCGGGCAGCGCGATCGGCGTCGGCGGCAGGCCCTCGCGCGTGTAGGTGTTGTACGGCGTGTCGGTCTCCAGGTCGCGGCGGCGGATGTTGCCGTCGTACTGCGCGCCGAGCCCGTAGATCACCGTCGGATCGGTCTGCAGGCGCATGCGCAGCTTCAGGCGGCGCATGAACACGCCGGCGATCTGCGCGCGCTCCTCGGGCCGCGCGGTCTCCTTCTCGACGATCGAGGCGAGGATCAGCGCCTGGTACGGCGTCTCCAGCACGACGTCGGCCGCGCGCGCGCTCCACAGCCGGTCCAGCGTCTTGCGCATCGCCGCGTGCGCGCGCTTGAGCACGTCGAGGTCGGACTCGCCCTTGATCCAGGCGTAGGTCTCGGGCAGGAACCAGCCTTCCGGGCGGCCGTCCTCGATGCCGACGCGCCGCGCCAGCTCCTCGTCGGCGAGGCCCGGCAGGGTCTGCGCCAGTCCGCCCTCGGCGGCCAGCGCGAGGCGCAGCTGGCGGAACGTCCAGCCGTCGACGATCGTGAAGCGGTGCTGCACGACCTCGCCCGCGGCCATGCGCCGCAGCAGCTCGCGCGGCGTGATGCCGGGCGGCAGCGCGTACTCGCCCGCGTGCAGGCGGCCGGCCACGCCGAGTTCGCGGCCGAGCACGCGCCAGTACAGCGGCGCGGCGCGGCTGACGCGCTCGCGGCGCAGCTGGCGCACGATGTCGCGGTAGTGCGCGCCGCGCGGGATGTCGATCGTGGCGTCGGCGCGCGCGCCCGGCAGCGGCGAATCGGCGAAGCGGCGGTAGTCGAGCCAGGCCGCGACGGCGAGCGCGGCGACGGCGAGCGCGATCAGCGCCAGCAGCACGCGCAGCACGGCGCCGCCGCGTGCGGCGCGGACAGGCGATGGCGTCGGAAGGGTCGGCATGATCGGCGCAGCGTAACCGGATTTGCGGGCGGGAGGCGAGGACGGCCAGGCGCTAGCCCGGCGCGCCGAGCGCGCGCATGAGGCCGCGCGCCTTGGCCCGCGTCTCGTCGAGCTCGCGCTCGGCGACCGAGTCGGCGACGATGCCGGCGCCGGCGCGGAAGCTCGCCTCGCCGCCGTGCAGCGTGAGCGTGCGGATCAGGATGTTGAGGTCGAGGTCGCCGCCGCGCGTGAGGTAGCCGAGCGAGCCGGTGTACGCGCCGCGGCCGACGCCCTCGAGTGCGGCGATGATCTCCATGCAGCGCACCTTCGGGCAGCCGGTGATCGTGCCGCCGGGAAACACCGCGCGGATCGCCTGCGCCGGCGTCGTGCCCGGGCGCAGCGTGCCGCGCACGTTCGAGACCAGGTGATGCACGTGCGCGTAGCTCTCCACCGCCATGATCTCGTCGACGGCGACGCTGCCCGGCACGCAGATGCGGCCGAGGTCGTTGCGCTCCAGGTCGATCAGCATGACGTGCTCGGCGCGCTCCTTCGGATGGCCGGCCAGCTCGCCGATGCGCGCCGCGTCGTCGTCGTGCGCCTCGCGCGGGCGCGTGCCGGCGATCGGCCGCGTCTGCGCGACGGCGCCGCGCACCTCGAGCAGGCGCTCGGGCGAGGAGCTGGCGATCGCCCAGCCGGGGCGCTGCAGCAGCGCGGCGAACGGCGCGGGATTGGCGCCGCGCAGGGCGGCGTAGAGATCGGCGGCGGCCGGCGGCGCCGGCCAGCGCGCGCGCCATTCGCGCGACAGGTTGACCTGGAACACGTCGCCGGCGCGCAGGTGCTCGTGCACGCGGGCGACGCCGTCGAGGAAGCGGCCGGGCGCGTCCTCGTCGAACGCCGGCGCGGCGACGGGCGCAGGCGCGAACGCCGCGGCGGCGAGGTCGGCCTGCAGCCGGTCGAGCAGCGCCGCGCGGCCCGGCTCGGCGACGAGCCGCGTCGTGCCGCGCACGTGGTCGACGACGATCGCCGCCGGGCAGCGCAGCGCGAGCGCGCGCGGCAGCGGCACGCGCGGCGCCGGCAGGCGGAGCTTCGGCTCGATCTCGGCGGCGAGCTCGTAGCCGAGGTAGACCAGCCAGCCGCCGTCGAACGGAAGCTCGCCGGCGTCCGCCGGCGGCAGCCGCTCGGCCCGCCAGGCCGCGTCCAGCGCCGCGAGGAACGAGGGCCCGGCGGCACGCCCGGCGGCGTCGCGCACGCCGTCGGCGTCGAGCCGCAGCTCCGCCTCGGGAAACGCGAACAGCACGTCGTAACGCGCGCGCGCGTTGCCGCGCGCGACGCTTTCGAGCAGGCCGGGGTAGCGCTGCGGATCGGCGGCGGCCAGCGGCAGCAGGTCGCGCACGCCGGCGAGCTCGCGCACGTGGGGCGTCATGCGCGCGTCGCGCTGCGGCGGCCGGGCGGAGCGGGCGGCGCCGCTCAGACGCGGCGGAACACCAGCGTGCCGTTGGTGCCGCCGAAGCCGAACGAATTGGACAGCACGACGTCGAGCCTGGCCTCGCGCGCCGTGTGCGGCACGAAGTCGAGGTCGCAGCCTTCGCCGGGGTTGTCCAGGTTGATCGTCGGCGGCAGCACGCCGTCGCGCAGCGCGAGGATCGAGAAGATCGCCTCGACGCCGCCGGCCGCGCCGAGCAGGTGCCCGGTCATCGACTTCGTCGAGCTGACCGGCAGCTTCCTCGCGTGGTCGCCGAAGCAGGCCTTGATCGCCTGCACCTCGGCGATGTCGCCGACGCCGGTCGAGGTCGCGTGCGCGTTGACGTAGCCGACCTCGTCGGGATTGACCTTCGCGTCCGCGATCGCCGCCGCCATCGAGCGGCGCGCGCCGTCGCCGTCTTCCGGCGGCGAGGTCATGTGGTAGGCGTCGCCGCTCATGCCGAAGCCGGCGAGCTCGCAGTAGATGCGCGCGCCGCGCCTGACGGCGTGCTCGTAGTCCTCGATGACGAGCACGCCGGCGCCGTCGGAGAGCACGAAGCCGTCGCGGTCGCGGTCCCACGGCCGGCTGGCGCGCTCCGGCTCGTCGTTGCGCGTGGACATCGCGCGCGCCGAGCAGAAGCCGCCGACCGCCGTGCCGACCGTGGCGTACTCGGCGCCGCCGGCGATCATGACGTCGGCGTCGCCGTACTGGACCATGCGCATGGCCAGGCCGATGTTGTGCGTCGCCGTGGTGCACGCGGTCACGCAGGCGATGTTCGGCCCCTTCAGGCCGAGCATGATCGACAGGTTGCCGGACGCCATGTTGATGATCGAGCTCGGCACGAAGAACGGCGAGATCTTGCGCTGGCCCTGCTCGTGGTAGGTGATCGCGGTCTTCTCGATCGTGGCGATGCCGCCGATGCCGGCGCCGACGGCGACGCCGATGCGTTCCTCGTCGTGCTCGTGCGGCTTGAGCCCCGCGTCGGCCAGGGCCTGCATCGACGCGGCGACGCCGTAATGGATGAACGGATCCATCTTCTTGACGTCCTTGGCCGCGATGTACTGCGCCGGATCGAAGTCGCGCACCTCGCCGGCGATGCGCGTGGGGAACGTGCTCGCGTCGAAATGCGTGATCGGGCCGATGCCGCTCTTGCCGGCGGTGATGCTGGCCCAGGCCGTGGCGACATCGTTGCCGACGGGGCTGACGATGCCGAGACCGGTGACGACGACGCGACGTTTGCTCATGGTGAACGCTTCTTGGATTTCGAGCGGCCGGCGGGATCGCGACGCTCGGGTTGAAAGGTGCGGCCGCGCAGGGCCGCTTCGGGATTCCCGGCCCCGCGCCGGCCGCAGCTGGACTGCGGCTCCCCGGGATCGGCGATCACGCCGATCGCGCGAGTAAAACGAAAGCTGCGCCTCGTGGGCGCAGCATCGCGTGACGCTTGGCGAATCCGCTCAGGCCTTGACGTGCGTCTTCACGTAGTCGATGGCCTGCTGGACCGTGGTGATCTTCTCGGCTTCCTCGTCCGGAATCTCGCACTCGAATTCCTCTTCCAGCGCCATCACCAGCTCGACGGTGTCCAGCGAGTCCGCGCCGAGGTCGTCGACGAACGACGCGTTCGGCGTGACCTCGTCTTCCTTCACGCCCAGCTGCTCGACGACGATCTTCTTGACGCGTTCTTCGATAGTGCTCATTTCTGCCTGTACCTCCCGATGGGAATTCGCGGCGGGCGGCATCGATCGCCAGGCCCGAAAAAGACGCCGCATTGTAGTTGAACCGATGAACAGGGGCTAGCAGGCCGCCCTCCGGCGGAAGGCCGCGTCGCCCCGGGCGCCGAACGCTCGCCGATCAACGACTTGAACCGCCGCGCGCGGCGCCGCCGAGGCGCGGGGCGACCGTACGCCACCGTCCGCGCGGCGCGCCTCAGGGCATGTACATGCCGCCGTTCACGTGCAGGGTCTCGCCGGTGATGTACGCGGCGGCGGGCGAGGCCAGGAACGCCACCGCGCCGGCGATGTCGGACGCCGCGCCGAGCCGGCCGAGCGCGATCTGGCCGAGCAGCGCGTTGCGCTGCTCCTCGGGCAGCGCGCGCGTCATGTCGGTGTCGATGAAGCCCGGCGCGACCACGTTGACCGTGATGCCGCGCGAGCCGATCTCGCGCGCCAGCGACTTGGAGAACGCGATGATGCCCGCCTTCGCCGCCGCGTAGTTCGCCTGGCCCGGGTTGCCGGTCAGGCCGATCACCGAGGCGATGGAGATGATGCGGCCCTTGCGCGCCTTCATCATGCCGCGCAGCACCGCCTTCGAGGCGCGATAGACCGAGCTGAGGTTCGTGTCGAGGATCGCCTGCCAGTCCTCGTCCTTCATGCGCATCAGCAGCTGGTCGCGCGTGATGCCGGCGTTGTTGACCAGGATCGTGACCGCGCCGGATTCCTTCGCGATCGAGTCGACCAGCGCCTCGATCGCGCCGCCGTCGGTCACGTTCAGCGCGCGCCCGACGCCGCCGTGCGCGGCGAGCCGCTCGCCGATCGCCTGCGCGCCGGCCTCGGTCGTGGCCGTGCCGACGACCTTCGCGCCGAGCGACGCGAGTTCGTCGGCGATCGCCGCGCCGATGCCGCGGCTGGCGCCGGTGACCAGCGCGACTTCGCCTTCGAGTAGCTTGCCCATCGAACGTCTCCGAATTTCGAGGGCGCGAACCTTACACGGAATCGCCCCGCGCGGCACCCGCCGCGCGGGCGCGGGGCGCGCCGCCGGCTCAGCGCGTGGTCGCGTCGTCGACGCGGCTCAGGCGCGTCTCGGTGGGCACGCCGGTGACGACCGTGGACGAGGTCATCGAGCGGCCGTCCGCGGCGATCACGTAGGTCTCGTCGCGGCGCTCGCCGTCGGCGAACAGCAGCGTGACGGCGACGTGCTGGTCGCTCGGATCCTCCGCGTCGACGCGGTAGGTGTGGCGGAACACCTTCTTGTCCGGATGGACGAGCACGTAGCTGCCGGTGCGGTACGTCGGGTCGACGGCGCCGAAGTAGAGCTCGTCGTTCGTCGGCGTCGCCCAGTGGCCGACCAGCCGCGCGGACGGCGGGCCGAGCGCGGAAAGATCCCCGGGTGCTTCCGCCTGGCGCGCGCAGGCGCCGAGCGACGCCGCGAGAAGCGCGCCGCAAACCATCGCAAGCCGCATGACCGATCCCCCTGTGGACAGGAATGCCGCGGGCATGCCGCCCGCGCCGCGCATCTTATGCGAGCGCGGCCCCGCCGCGGCGCGCCGTCCGTCGGGCCGGAACGCGCGCTAGCGCCAGTCCTGCAGCGCGCCCTCGAACTCGCCCGGCGTGCCGAGCGCGCGGCCGTCGATCGCCTTGTCGATGCGCTTGACCAGCCCGACCAGCACCTTGCCCGGGCCGCATTCGGCGATGCGCGTGGCGCCGGCGGCGGCGAGCGCCTGCACGCACTCGGTCCAGCGCACCGGCAGATAGAGCTGGCGCACCAGCGCCTCGCGGATCTCGGCCAGGCCTGCGTGCGCGCGCGCATCGACGTTCTGCACGACCGGCACCGCCGGCTGCGTCCACCGGCAGGCGTCGATCGCCTCGGCGAGGCGGTTGGCCGCCTCGCGCATCAGCGGCGTGTGCGAGGGCACGCTGACGGCGAGCTTCACCGCCTTGCGCACGCCCTGCGCGGCGAGCTTCGCCAGCGCCTCGTCGACCGCCTGCACGTGGCCGCCGATGACGATCTGCCCGGGCGCGTTGTAGTTCGCCGGCGCGACCACGTATTCGCCGGACACCTCGCGGCAGACGCGCTCGACCAGCGCGTCCTCGGCGCCGAGCACGGCCGCCATCGCGCCGGCGCCTTCCGGCGCCGCATCCTGCATGGCCTGGCCGCGGATGCGCACGAGGTGCGCCGCGTCGCGCAGCGAAAGCGCGCCGGCGGCGACCAGCGCGGCGTACTCGCCGAGGCTGTGGCCGGCCAGGCGCGCGGGCTGCGCGCCGCCCGCGGCGCGCCAGGCGCGCCACACGGCGATGCCCGCGGCGAGCAGCGCCGGCTGGGTGTATTCGGTGCGGTTCAGCATCGCCTCCGGCCCGCCCTGCGACAGCGCCCAGAGGTCGACGCCGGCGCCGTCGGAGGCTTCCTCGAACGTCTCGCGCACGCCGGCGTGCAGCTCGGCGAGCTCGGCCAGCATGCCGACCGACTGCGAGCCCTGGCCGGGAAAGACGAAGGCCAGCGCCGGGATTCGGGATTCGGGGTTCGGGATTCGAGACGGCTCGTTCATGGCTGCTGATCCGACATGAGGGGTTGGGACCGGCTGATCGGAGGGCGGGAATCGATCGCTGCGAACGATTCCCGATTCCCCATTCCCGATTCTCAGTATTTCAGCAGCGCCGACGACCAGGTGAAGCCGCCGCCGAACGCCTCCAGCAGCAGCGTCTGGCCGCGCTGCACCTTGCCCGAGCGCACCGCCTCGTCGAGCGCGAGCGGCACCGAGCCGGACGAGGTGTTGCCGTGCCGGTCGACGGTGACGATGACGCGGTCCATCGACAGCTTGAGGCGCTTGGCGGTCGCCTCGATGATGCGCAGGTTGGCCTGGTGCGGGATCAGCCAGTCGACGTCGGACTCGCGCATGCCGGCCGTCTCGAGCGTCTCCTCGACGATGCGGTCGAGCGTCTTGACGGCGACCTTGAACACCTCGTTGCCGGTCATCAGCACGCGCACGCCGTGGTTGGGCTCGTCGCGGAAACCGGCCGAGACGCCGACCGGGTTGTACAGCAGATGCTTGTAGGCGCCGTCGGCGTGCTGCTTGGTGGCGATGATGCCGGGCTGGTCCGACGCCTCCAGCACGACCGCGCCGGCGCCGTCGCCGAACAGCACGCAGGTCGAGCGGTCGCCCCAGTCGAGCATGCGCGTCAGCGTCTCGGCGCCGACGACGAGCGCGCGCCTGGCCTGTCCGCCGCGGATGAACTGGTCGGCGATGCCGAGCGCGTACATGAAGCCGGAGCAGGCGGCGTTGACGTCGAACGCGGCGCAGCCGTTCGCGCCCAGGCGGTTCTGCAGCAGGCACGCGGTCGAGGGAAAGATGATGTCCGGCGTGGTCGTGCCGAGCACGATCAGGTCGATGTCGCTGCCCTTGACGCCGGCCGCGTCCAGCGCGTGCGTGGCCGCGTAGAAGGCCAGGTCGCCGGTGGTCTCGCCGTCGGCGGCCATGCGCCGCTCGCGGATGCCGGTGCGCGAGGCGATCCACTCGTCGCTGGTGTCGACGAGCTTCTCCAGATCGGCGTTGGTGACGATTTTTTCCGGCAGGTAGCTGCCCGTGCCGGCGATGCGTGAGTAGATCAGGATCGTTCCCCTTCCTGGCCGGGAGCGGACGAAACAGGCGGCATGGTCCTACCGCGCCTGCGCACGCCGGCGTCCCGTTGCGATGCAACGGACCTGCCCCCTGCGGGGCGACTCACGGACGCGCCGCGGCCGCGATCCGACGGCGGCGGCGCGCTCCGCGCGGGGCGATCAATCCTCGTCGTGGACCCGGGCCTTCGACTCGATGACCTTCTTGCCGCGGTAGTAGCCGTCCTTGGTCACGTGGTGGCGCACGTGCACCTCGCCCGAGGTCGGGTCGGTGGACAGCTGCTTCGCGGTCAGCGAATCGTGGGCGCGGCGCATGCCGCGGCGGGACGGGGTGGTACGACTCTTGGCAACAGCCATGGAACTCTCCTGTTGAATCCGGTCAATCGCGAGCCGGCGTCCTGCCGCAGGCTCGCCGCATGCGGCGGCGCGTCGTCGGCCGGCGCGCGTTCGCGCCCGCGCCTCGAGGACGCCGCGTCAAATCCGCACCCGGCGCGCCTGCGCAGGGTACGGCGGCAGAATCGTGCCGGAAAGCCTCGGCGCTTCCGGCGGGCGGACGTCGTGTCCCTGGGCGGGAGGCAGGCCCGAGGCGCGCCGCCCGCCGGCATCCATCGCCGCGGCGACGGAGCGCGATCCTTCCCGGACCGCTAGTGCTTCTTCAACGTGCCCAGCACCGCGAACGGGCTGGGCGGCTTCTCGTCGGCCTCGACCGGCGACGGGTCGTTCCAGTCCAGCGGCGCGCCCGGCTTCAGCGGCACCACCGGCAGCGCGAGGATCAGTTCGTCCTCGATGACGTCGGCCAGCGACAGCGCGCCGTCCGTCACCAGCAGAGGCTCGTAGCCCGGCGGCAGCGCGGCTTCCTCGCGCTCGTCGGCGATCAGGCCGAGCCGCTGGTCGACGGACACCTTGAAGACGAAGGCCTCCAGCGTACGCTGGCAGACCAGCGGCAACCCCGCCTCGACGTTCAACGCCAGGTACGCCACGCCGAGCGCGTCCTTGCCGAACTCCGCCTCGTAGCGCACGTCGCCCTCGGCGGACGCCAGGCTGCCGCGCAGGCGATGCATCGAAGCCAGGGGCAGCGATCCCGCGAACGTACGTCGCGCCTGCACCTGACGCGCAACATCCACGCGATCTGGCAGGGCCGCAGTCATGGGCGCGCGATAGTAGGTGCCCCCCTCCCCCCTGTCAACCGAAACCGCCGATTGCCGCCCCCGCCCGCACCCCGCAGACTAGGCGTCCCGGGGCCTGCTGCGCCTCGTTTTTCCCGGCGGCAGCGCCGTGACATACCTGATCGCATCGGCTGCGGCGCTCGCCCTGGTCGTCCTCGCGGCCTGGCTGCGCGAGCGCCGCCAGGGCCGCCGCTCGCGCGTGCTGGCCGAGATCCTCGACCTGGCCGACGCGCTCGAGCGCGAGCTGCTCGAGTGCCGCGCCCGCCTGCGCGAGATCCCGGCGCTGACGGCCAGCCTGCCGCCGGCCGAACGGCTGTCCGCGCGTGTGACGCTGGCCTCCGAGCCGCAGGTGCAGGACGCGCTGCGCGACCTGCTCGCGCACCGGCTCTGGCTGCGCGAGCACGCCGCGCAGGCGACGCTGGCCGAGCTGCTCGCCGCGCGCGACGCGCTGCTGGCGACCTGCAGCGCGCTGGCGCCGCAGCTGGCGCGGCTGGCCGACGCGCGCGAGGACTTCGAGCACGTCCGACCGGTGCACCGATGAGGCCGCCGGCCCGGCTCGACCTCGTCCTCGCCTCGACCTCGCGCTACCGGCGCGAGCTGCTCGCGCGGCTCGCGCCGGCGTTCCGCGCGATCGCGCCGGCGGTCGACGAGACGCCGCGGCCGGGCGAGGCGCCGGCCGCGCTCGCCCTGCGCCTGGCCGAGGCCAAGGCGCGCGCGGTGGCGGCGCAGTGCCCGGGCGCGCTGGTCGTCGGCAGCGACCAGGTGGCCGAGCTGGACGGTCGCGCGCTCGGCAAGCCGGGCACGCCGGAGGCGGCGAAGGCGCAGCTCGCGGCGAGCTCGGGCCGCGGCGTGCGCTTCCACACCGCCGTCTGCCTGGTCGACGCGCGCCGCGAGCCGTGGGCGTGCGCCCGCGAGCTCGACGCGACCGACGTCGTGTTCCGCACGCTCGACGCCGGCGAGATCGAGCGCTACGTCGCCGCCGAGCGCCCGCTCGACTGCGCCGGCAGCTTCAAGGCCGAGGGGCTCGGCATCAGCCTGTTCGAGCGCATCGACAGCCGCGACCCGACCGCCCTGATCGGCCTGCCGCTGATCGCGCTCGCGCGCCTGCTGCGCACGGCCGGCGCGGCGCTGCCCTAGCGGCGCAAGCGCGCGGCTGCGGAACCTGCGCCGCAGCGCGCCCTCCAAGCCTCCCCGCTGCCAAGCCCGTCCGCTTCCGTTCGGCGAAGCGCCGCTACACTGCCTCGAGACACGCCGCCGCGAGATGCCCATGCTCGAACCGCCCCAGACCGCCGTCCCGGCCGACCTTCGCGACGCGCTCGCGCGCGCGATCGCGCAGGTCAACACCGTCGTGCTCGGCAAGCGCCGCGAGATCCGCCTCGCCTTCGTCTGCCTGCTCGCCGGCGGGCACTTGCTGATCGAGGACCGTCCAGGCGTGGGCAAGACGACGCTGGCGCACGCGCTGGCCGCGACGCTGGGGCTGGCGTTCCAGCGCGTGCAGTTCACCTCCGACCTGCTGCCGTCGGACATCATCGGCGTGGGCATCTACGAGCGCGAATCGAGCCGCTTCAAGTTCCACCCCGGACCGCTGTTCACGCAGCTCCTGCTCGCCGACGAGATCAACCGCGCGATGCCCAAGACGCAGAGCGCGCTGCTCGAGGCGATGGCCGAGGAGCAGGTCACCGTCGACGGCACGACGCACCGGCTGCCGCCGCCGTTCTTCGTCGTCGCCACGCAGAACCCGCTCGACTTCGCCGGCACCTGGCCGCTGCCGGACTCGCAGCTCGACCGCTTCATGCTGCGCATGAGTCTGGGCTACCCGGATCGCGAGGCCGAGCGCGCGATGCTCGCCGCGGCCGACCGCCGCGGCGCGCTCGAGGCGCTGTCGCCGTGCCTGTCGCCGGAGCGCATCGTCGAACTGCGCCGCGCCTGCGCGCGCATCCTGGCCAGCCCGGCGCTGATCGAATACGTGCAGGCCCTGCTCGCCGCCAGCCGCGAGCACGCCGACATCCGCGTCGGCCTGTCGCCGCGCGCGGGCCTGGCGCTGCTCGCCGCGGCGCGCGCGCACGCGCTGCTCTCGGGCCGGCCGCACTGCGTGCCGGAGGACGTGCAGGCGGTGTTCCCGTTCGTCGCCGCGCACCGGCTGACGCCCGGCGCGAGCGCGCGCGCCGACCGCGACAAGCTCGCGCTGCAGCTGCTCGAAGCGACGCCGGTGCGCTGATGCGCGGCGCGAAGCCGGCGCCGGGCCGCCGACCGCACGAACGAGGGCGCGCGCGGTGAGCGCCGTGCGCGCCGCCGCCGACCTGCGCCGGCGGGTGCTGGCCGCGGCCGAGCGCCGCCTGCCGGCGCTGACGCGCCTGAAGCGCGCCGAGCCGCTGCCGATCCGCTTCGACCGCCGGCGCATCTACGTGCTGCCGACGCGCTTCGGCCTCGGCTTCGCCGTGCTCCTGTTCGTGATGCTGCTCGGCGCGCTGAACTACGGCAACAATCCCGCGCTGCTGCTGACCTGCCTGCTCGGCGCCGCCGCCGGAGCCAGCGTGTTCGCGGGATTCCGCGCGCTCGGCGGGCTGATCCTGCTGCGCCTGCGCGCCGGCGAGGCGCACGCCGGCGACATGCTGCCGCTGCATCTCGGTTTCGCCCCCGGCGCGCGCGGCCGCGCCGGCCTGCGCCTGCGCTGCGGCGGCGCCGAGACGGCGTTCGCGCTGGCGGCCGGCAGCGAGGCGGACGTCGTCGTCGCCCTGCCCGTCGCGCAGCGCGGCTGGTTCCGCCCCGGGCGCATGCAGCTGTGGACCGACTATCCGCTCGGCCTGTTCCGGCTGTGGAGCTGGCTGCATCCGGCGTTCGAATGCCTGGTCTACCCGGCCGCCGAATCGCCGCCGCCGCCGCTGCCCGACGGCGACGGGCGCGTGGGCGAGCAGCTCGGCGCGGGCGCGAGCGAGGAGCATTCGGGCCTGCGCGAGTACCGCCCGAGCGACGCCTCGCGCCTGATCGCCTGGAAGGCGTCCGTGCGCCACGACCAGCTGCTCGTGCGCGACGCCGAGCGCCGCTCGGGCACGGCGCTGACGCTCGACTACGCCGCGCTGTCCGGCCTCGACCACGAGGCGCGCATCCGCCGCCTGACCGCCTGGGTGCTCGCCGCCGAGGCCGCGCAGCGCAGCAGCACGCTGCGCCTGCCGGCGCAGAGCATCGGCCCCGGCCTCGGCGGCACGCACCGCCGCGCCTGCCTGCGCGCCCTGGCGCTGCTGCCCGACGCATGAACGACCGTCTCGACGACCGCCAGTTCGCGCTGCTGACCGCCGCCGTCGCGGCGACGCTGGCCACGCATCTGGGCCACCTGCCGGCCTGGCTGACGCTGCCGATGGCCGTGCTGCTGCCGCTGCGCGCCTGGACGCGGCAGCGCGGCTCGGCCGCGGTGCGCGCCTGGATCCGCCTGCCGCTGACCGCGGCGCTGCTCGCGCTGGTGGTGACGAACTTCGGCAACGTGTTCGGCCGCGAGCCCGGCAGCGTGCTCGGCTGCGGCCTGCTGGCGCTCAAGCTGCTGGAGACCGAGCGCATCCGCGACGCGCGCGTCGCGCTCGGCTTCGCCGCCTTCGTGCTGATGTCGGCGCTGCTGTTCGCGCAGAGCCTGGCGTTCTCGCTGGCGATCTGCGCCGTGCTCGTGCTGCTGCTGGCCGCGCTCGCCGCGCTGCAGCCGGCGCCGCTCGATCCCGGCCGCCCGCTGCGCGCCTCGCTGCGGCTCGCCGCCGGGCTGCTCGCCGCAGGGCTGCCGCTCGCCGCCGCGGCCTTCGTGCTGATGCCGCGCCTCGGCTCGCCGCTGTGGGGCTCGCCGGGCAACGACGTCGCCGCGCGCACGGGCCTGGGCGAGCGCATGGCGCCGGGCGAGCTGTCGCAGCTGCTGATCGACGACACGCCGGCGTTCCGCGTGGTCTTCGACGGTCCCGTGCCGCCGCAGCCGCAGCGCTACTTCCGCGCGATCGTGCTGTGGGACTTCGACGGCGCCGCCTGGACGCGCGGCCTGACCTACCGCTATCCGCTCGAGGACGCGCGCGCCGCCGGCCCGCGCGCCGCGGCGGACTACACGGTCACGCTCGAGCCCACCGACCGGCGCTGGCTGCCGGCGCTGGACGTGCCGCTGGGCGCGCCGCCGGAGGCGCGCCTCGCCGCGGACCGCGTGCTGATCGCGTTCGGCAAGGTCGTGCAGCCGCGCCGCTACGCCGTGCGTTCCGCGCTGGACTACACGCTGGCGCCGGAGCTCCCGCCGGCGCAGCGCGCCCGCGCGCTGGCGCTGCCGGACGGCTTCAATCCGCGCGCCCGCGCGCTGGCCGGGCGCTGGCGCAGCGAAGGCCGCGACGACGCCGGCGTCGTGCAGGCCGCGCTCGCGCTGTTCCGCGCCAGCTTCACCTACACGCTGGACGCGCCGCTGCTCGGCCGCGACTCCGTCGACGACTTCCTGTTCGGCACGCAGCGCGGCTTCTGCGAGCACTACGCCTCGGCCTTCGTGTTCCTGATGCGCGCGGCCGGCATTCCGGCGCGCGTGGTCACCGGCTACCAGGGCGGCTGGTGGAACGCCGGCGACGGCTACCTGCTGGTGCGCCAGTCCGACGCGCATGCCTGGGCCGAGGTCTGGATCGAGGGACGCGGCTGGCGGCGCGTCGATCCGACCGCGGCGGTCAGCCCCGCGCGCGTCGAGCTCGGCGCGTCGGCGGCGAACGCCGACGCCGGCTGGGCGCCGTCGGGCTGGATGCGCGAGCTGCGCAACCGGCTCGACTTCGCCAACCGGCTCTGGACCGAGGGCATCATCCGCTTCGACGCGCTGCGCCAGAAAGGCATGCTGGCGTCGTTCGGCGTCGCCGACGCCAATCCCGGCGACCTGCTGCTGGCGCTGTCCGTGCTGCTCGGCGTGGCGATGCTGATCGCGACCGCGTGGGCGCTGCGCGGCGGCTTCGCCGAGCGCGCCGCCGGCGACGCGCTCGACCGCGCCTGGGCGCGCTTCCTCGCGCGCCTGGCGCGCGCCGGCGTCGCGTCCCGGCCTGCGGAAGGCCCGCTGGACCTGCGCCGCCGCCTGGGCACGGCCGCACTGCCGGATGCGGCGCGCAGCGCCGCCGAGGCGCTGATCGACGAGTACGTCGGCCTGCGCTACGGCACCGGCGAACCGGCCGCTGAACGGATCGCCGCGCTCGCCGCGCGCGTGCGCAAACTTCGGCTGCCACGGCGCGTCAAAGCGCCCTGACGATGCGACGATCGGAGCTCCGCCCACGTCCGGGTATCATCCGGACGGATCGGCGCATCGACCGCAGCCGACGAGGTTTCCGATGAACAAGCGTTTCGCCATCGCACTACTCACCGCCGGTCTCGCCTCCTGCGCCACCGTACCCGCTCCGCTGCAGGGCCAGTTCGCCGCGACCACGCCGCGCGACGCGACCGGCGCCGGCGAACCGGTGCGCTGGGGCGGCGAGATCATCAAGGTGGAGCCGAAGGCCGCCGAGACCTGCTTCGAGATCCTCTCGCGCCGGCTCGACGCCAGCGCGCGGCCGGTCGCGCGCGACCCGAGCGGCGGCCGCTTCATCGCCTGCCGCAGCGGCTTCTACGATCCGGAGGAGTTCCAGCGCGGTCGCGAGCTGACCGTGGTCGGCCGCGTCACCGGCACCGAGCACGCCAAGGTCGGCGAATTCGACTATGCCTACCCGCACGTCGCCGCCGACGCGATCTACCTGTGGCCGAAGCGCCCGCTGTACGTGCGCCAGCCGTACTACTACGACCCGTGGTTCGGGCCGTGGGGCTACGGGCCGTACTGGGGTCCGTACTGGGGCTGGGGCGGATCGACCGTGATCATCCGCGACCACCCGCGCCCGCCGCCGCAGCCTAGGCCGCAGCGCTGAGCCCGCGCGCGTCGCGCGGCGATCGGATGCGCTTGACGCCGCCGCCTAGCCCGGCGGCCAGTGCATCGCCCGCCCGGCGAGCAGATGCAGGTGGATGTGGAACACCGTCTGCCCGCCGTGGCTGTTGCAGTTCATGACGCAGCGGTAGCCGTCCTCGGCGAACCCCTGCGCCTTGGCCCAGCGCGCCGCCGCGAGCACCAGCTTGCCGACCAGCGGCGCGTCCGCGTCGGTCAGGTCGTTGAGCGTGGCGACCGGCCGCTTGGGAATGAACAGGACGTGCACCGGCGCCTGCGGATTGATGTCGCGAAACGCGAGCACGTCGTCGTCCTCGTAGACGATGTCGGCGGGAATCTCGCGGCGGACGATCTTGGCGAACAGGGTGTCGGTCATGGCGGGAATCGGGAATCGGGAATCGGGAATCGGGAATCGGGAAAGCGTTGCAGGGTTGCCGCGAACTGACAAGTGAGACGGATCGCCTTTTCTATTCCCTATTCCCGATTCCCGATTCCCGCCTCACAACGCCTGCCTCCCCCCGAACGCGTGCGCCAGCGTGCCGCGGTCGACGAACTCGAGCTCGCCGCCGAGCGGCACGCCGTGGGCGAGGCGGGTGGCGCGCACGCCGGCGGTGCGCGCGATCTGCGCGAGCAGGTGCGCGGTCGCCTCGCCTTCGACGGTCGGATTCGTCGCCACGATCAGCTCCTGCACCTCGCCCTCGGCGAGGCGGCGCGCGAGCGCGTCCAGGCCGAGTTCCTGCGGGCCGAGGCCGTCGAGCGGCGAGAGCCGGCCGAGCAGCACGAAGTACTGGCCGCGGAAGCCGGTCGCCTGCTCGATCGCGAACTGATCGACCGGCGTCTCCACGACGCACAGCAGGCTGCGGTCGCGCTGCGGGCTCGCGCACAGCATGCAGACGGGCTCCTCGCTGAACGTGCGGCAGCGCGAGCAGTTGCCGATGCGCTCGACCGCCGTCGCCAGCCGCTCGGCCAGCCGGCGCGCGCCGGCCCGGTCGCGCTCGAGCACGTGGAACGCCATGCGCTGTGCGGTCTTCGCGCCGACGCCCGGCAGGCAGCGCAATGCGTCGATGAGGTCGGCGAGCAGCGGGGAGGAGGACATGGCGGAGGGGAATCGGGAATGGGGAATGGGGAATGGGAAATCCCGTCTCAGCTGTCAGCCGCGGCAACCTGCATGGCTTTCCGATTCCCGATTCCCTATTTCCGATTCCCGGCTTCTCAGAACGGCAGCTTGAACCCCGCAGGCAGGTTCAGGCCGGCGGCGAGGCCGCCGAGCTTCTCCTGCGACAGCGCGGCGATCTTGTTCACCGCGTCGTTCACCGCCGCGGCGACGAGATCCTCGGCCATTTCCGGGTCGTCGGCGAACAGCTTGCGGTCGATCGACACGCGGCGCACCTCGTGGCGGCCGCTCATGACCACGCTGACCAGCCCGCCGCCGGCCTGACCGGTGACCTCCATCTGCGCGATCTCCTCCTGCGCGCGCTTCATGTCTTCCTGCATGCGCTGGGCCTGCTGCATCAGGCCGGCGAGGGGACCTTTCATCGTCGTTTCTCCGTTCTCTAATCAGGATTGCGCGGGACGCACGCTTTCGGGGATCACGCGCGCGTCGAACGTGTCGATCAGCGACTGCACGACCGGATCGCCGCGCACGGCCTCCACGGCCGCCTGGCGACGTTCGCTGTCGGCGCGCGCGCGCTGCTCGGCCGGGCTTTCGCCGCCGTGGCTGCCGCGCTCGAACTTCACCTTGACCGGGTGGCCGAGCGCCGCGCCCAGGCGCTGCTCCAGCGTGCCGACCAGCGGGCCGTCCGCGAGGTGCTCGTAGGCGGGACGGATCGCGAGCCGCACGAGAGCGCCTTCGATCGCGATCAGCATCGCATTGCGCGCGAGCTCGCCCACCGGACCGCGAAGGTCGGCGCGGTCGATCAGCTCGCCCCAGTCGACGCTGCCGCGGACGCCGGCGACCGGCGCCGCAGCGGCAGGCATCGGCGCCTGCGCCGCCATACGCGGCGGGGCGTCGTCGACGGCGCGCGGCTCCGGTGGCATCGCCCGCGGCGCGGCGGGCATGGCGGCGGGTGCGGGCACGGGCGCGGGACTGGGCGCCGCGGCACCTGTGCGCCGCTCCGCGACCGCGGAGGGGCCGGCCGCATGCGCGCGGTTCGCCGTTCCCGATTCGCGCTGCACGTCGCCCGGCTCCCGCTGCCCGGCCGTCGCCGGCGCGAACGCCAGCATGCGCAGCAGCGCCATCTCGAAGCCGGTGCGCGGCGTCGGCGCGAGCGCGAGGTCGCGTCGGCCGGTGATCGCCATCTGGTACCACAGCTGCACGTCCTCGGCCGGCACGCGCGCGGCGAGCGCGCGCAGCTCGGCGTCGTGCTCGCCGGCGGCGTCGGGCACGAGCTGCAGGAGCTGCACGCGGTGCAGCAGGCCGGCCAGCTCGTCCAGGACCTGGGCGAAGTCCGGCGCGAAGCCGGCGATGCGCTCGATCTCGGCGAGCAGCGCCGCGCCGTCGCCGGCGGCCACGGTGTCGAGCAGCACGCGCACCTTGGCGCGCTCGACCGTGCCCAGCATCGCGTGCACCTCGGCCGCGGCCAGCGAGCCGCCGCCGTGCGCGATCGCCTGGTCGAGCAGCGACAGGCCGTCGCGCAGCGAGCCGTCGGCGGCGCGCGCGAGGATCTCGATGCCTTCCTCGTCGAAGGCGACCTGCTCGGCGCCGAGGATGTGGCGCATCTGGCCGACGATCTGCTCCGGCGTCAGCCGCTTGAGGTTGAACTTGATGCAGCGCGAGAGCACCGTGACCGGCAGCTTCTGCGGATCGGTCGTCGCCAGCAGGAATTTGACGTGCGGCGGCGGCTCCTCGAGCGTCTTCAGCAGCGCGTTGAACGCGCTCTTGGACAGCATGTGCACCTCGTCGATCAGGTACACCTTGTGGCGGCCGCGCGTCGGCGCGTACTGCGCGTTGTCGATCAGCTCGCGCACGTTGTCGATGCCGGTGTTGCTGGCCGCGTCGATCTCGAGCAGGTCGACGAACCGCCCGGCGTCGATCTCGACGCAGGCGCCGCATTCGCCGCAGGGATCGGAGGTCGGCCCCTTCTCGCAGTTGAGCGACTTGGCGAAGATGCGCGCGATCGTGGTCTTGCCGACGCCGCGCGTGCCGGTGAACAGGAACGCATGGTGCAGCCGGCCGCTGTCGAGCGCGTGCGTCAGCGCACGCACGACGTGCTCCTGCCCGACCAGCTCGGAAAAGCGGCGCGGGCGCCATTTGCGCGCTAGGGCTTGGTAGGACATCGCAGATCCGCGGAGACGAAGGGCCAATTGTAGCAAGCGCGCCCGCGGCGGGCCCGCGGCGCGGCGCATCCGGCCGGCTCGGCTTGTGCGCGGGCAGCACGCCGGGTATCCTGCGCGGCCCGCAAGACAGGCGGCGTCGGTTCAGGCGCGGAGAGGTGTCCGAGCGGTTGAAGGAGCACGCCTGGAAAGTGTGTAAACGGGTCAAACCGTTTCGCGGGTTCGAATCCCGCCCTCTCCGCCAGTTTGCGACGTACCTGCCCCGTCGGACCGCGACGCCTTCGGGAGCGGAAACCAGGACCTGCGAGCGACTCGAGGTCCGCCCAGTGCGCGACGTGCGCGCCACCGGTTCATGGTGGCCTCGTCGGTCCCCTCGCGACGATAGCTTGCGAACCCCGCCAGGTCCGGAAGGAAGCAACGGTAGTGAGTGATTCGGGTGCCGGGGTGTGGCTGGCGAGGCTGCCACCCTCTTCGGATCGCGCCGCCCGCGCGCACGCGTAGCGCCGCGCATCGTGCGGCGGCCGGAGCCGCATCGCCGCCGCTCGTCCGCCGGACCCCGTCGCGCTCCCTCCGCGGGCCGATCCCGCGGCCATCCCGGCATGCGAGTCTGCGCGGACGCCGCGAGGCGTCGCCGGCCGGGGCGCTGCCGGTCGCTGGATAAGCAAACGGGGAATTTCATGCTGGGGTCGAAACGGCCGCGCCGGACGGCGCGGCGGGGAGCGCTCGTCGCGCTCGCCGGATTCATCTTCTTTCATGCCGCGCCGGTGCTCGCCGGCGCACCGACCGAGACGTTCTGGCACGACGTGCAGGCGCGGTCGCTGCCGGGCGACGCGCCGCAGGCGGCGGCCTACCGCGCGCTGACGCTCGACGCCGCCGCGATGGCGGCCGCGCTCGCCGAGGTGCGCGCGAACGGCGCCGCGTCGGTCGCGCTGCCGCGTCCGGACGGCGGCTTCGCCGAGTTCCAGGTGGTCGATTCGCGCACGATGCCGAAGGCGCTGCAGGACAAGTACCCCGAGATCGTCAGCCTCGCCGGCAGCGACGGCGCCGGCCGCAAGGTGCGCATCGACAGCTCGCCGCTCGGCTTCCAGGCGATGGTGTTCGAGGCGGACGGGCTGTGGGTCGTGCGCCCCGAGAGGTTCGGCGGCGACCGCTACATGAGCTTCCGCCGCGCCGACCTGCCCGTGCCGGGCCGCGGCTTCCGGTGCGACGCGCACGACGGCGGGCCGGATCCGGCCGGCAAGGGCCTGCTCGGCACGCCGGCGCCGGCCACGCTGACCGGCGCGGTGCATCGCGAATACCGCGCCGCGGTCGCCGCCAACCACAACTACGTCGCCGCGGTCGGCGGCGGCACGGTCGCCGGCGGCCTCGCCGCCGTGGTCACCGCGATGAACCGCGTGAACGAGGTCTACGAGACCGATCTGGCCGTCCACCTGACGCTGATCCCGAACAACGACGCGATCATCTACGCCGATTCCGCCAGCGATCCGTACAGCAACGGAACCGGCGCGCTGAACCAGAACCAGGCCAACCTGGACAGCGTGATCGGCACGGCCAACTACGACATCGGCCACGTGTTCACCACCGGCAGCGGCGGCGTCGCCGGCCTGCGCGTGACCTGCCGCGAGGGCCAGAAGGCGCGCGGCACCACCGGCATGCCCAACCCGATCGGCGATGCGTACTACATCGACTACGTCGCGCACGAGATGGGCCACCAGTTCGGCGGCAACCACACGTTCAACTCGACCAGCAGCAGCTGCGGCGGCGGCAACCGCGCCTCCAGCGCCGCCTACGAGCCGGGCAGCGGCACCACGATCATGGCCTACGCCGGCATCTGCGGCGCCGACAACGTGCAGCCGCATTCCGATCCGTACTTCCACGCCAAGAGCCTGGAGGAGATCAACACCTGGATCGAGGGCAACGGCGGCACCTGCGCGGCGCAGACGCCCAACGCCAGCCAGGCGCCGGTCATCGATGCGGCCAGCCTGCCGAACGGCTTCACGATCCCGGCGCGCACGCCGTTCGCGCTGACCGGCGTGGCCGTCGACGCCGACGGCGACAGCCTGAGCTACAGCTGGGAGCAGTACGACCTCGGCAGCCCGAGCACGCTGGCGCAGGGCGACATCGGCAACGGACCGATCTTCCGCTCGTTCAACGCGAGCGCGGACGGCACGCGCTACTTCCCGCGGCTGTCGACGATCCTCGGCGGCGCGCCGGCCAGGGGCGAGGCGCTGCCGACGACGACCCGCGACCTCAAGTTCCGCCTGACCGTGCGCGACAACCGCGCCGTCGGCGGCCGCTCGCAGAGCGCCGACATCCAGCTGCACGTGGTGAACACGGCCGGGCCGTTCGCGGTGACGCGGCCGAACACGGACATCGCCTGGGGCCGCGGCGAGACCCATGCCGTGACCTGGGACGTGGCCGGCACGAACGTCGCGCCGGTCGGCTGCAGCGCGGTCGACATCGACCTCTCCACCGACGGCGGGCAGACGTTCGACCACGTGCTGCTCACCGGCGCGCCGAACAGCGGCAGCGCGCAGGTCACCGTGCCCGCGGTCGCCGACACGAACCAGGCGCGCGTGCGCGTGAACTGCGCCGACAACGTGTTCCTCGACATCTCCGACGCGAACTTCCGCATCGCCGCGGTCGGCGATCCGGACCCGCTCGCCGATCCGCAGGCGCAGGTCACGCCGCCGGCGCTGGCGTTCGCGGTCGACTACGGCGCGTCCGCGTCCGACGCGATCACCGTGGCCAACACCGGCGGCCCCGGCACGAGCCTCGCCTACACCGTCACCGCGAGCGCGGGCTCCTGCGCGGCGCCGGCGCCGGTCGGCTGGCTGGGCGTGGCCGACGCTTCCGGCAGCGTCGCGGCCGGCGCGTCGGCGACGGTCGCCGTCAGCGTCGACGCAAGCGGGCTCGCGCCCGGCGTGCAGTCGGCGACGCTGTGCGTGGCCAGCAACGATCCGGCGCAGGCGACGATCGAGATCCCGGTCGCGCTCGAGGTCGCCGCGCCCGCCAATGACGCGATCTTCGCCGACGGCTTCGAAGGCACGCCCGCGCAGACCTGCACGCCGCAGCAGCTGTTCGCCGATCCGGGCTTCGAGGCCACCGACGCCGGCACCGGCGAGAATCCGAGCTGGACCGGCACCGACAGCCTGAGCGGCACGCCGTTCTGCGACGCCTCGTGCGACGACGGCTCGACGATCGTCGCGCACGCCGGCGACTGGTTCGTCTGGTTCGTCGGCTACGACCAGGCCAACGAGGCCTCGCTGAGCCAGGCGGTGGTGTTCCCGAGCGGCCAGCCGCGCTGGCTGAACTTCTGGATGATCAACATGATCGCGCCCGACCCGACCGCGACGCTGAAGCTCAGCATCGACGGCCAGGCGGTGAGCACGATCGCGCCGGCCACCGACGACGCGGCGTACACGGCGCGCAGCCTGGAGGTGCCGGCGGCCTATCTCGACGGCCAGTCGCACATGGTGCGCTTCGACTGGTCGGCGCAGGCGGCCGACGGCGAAGTCGGCGGCGCGATGCTCGACGACCTGACGCTGGACTGCGCGGCGCAGCCGCCCGCGCAGGCGCCGGCGTCGCCGCTGCACGGGCCGACCCTGGCGCGCCGGCGGTCGCACTGACGCCCGTACGCCGGCCGCCGTGCGGCCGGCGTGTCGCCGAGGCGACGTCCCCGGACCGGCGGCGCAATGCCGCCGGTTCCCTCACCCCGTGCGGGCTCCGGAGCATCGCGCTCGTCCCCCTCCCGCTTGCGGGAGACGGGGGGTGAAAGTCTTAGGAGCGCAGCGCCTCGCCCCGGCTGATGCTTCCGGCACGGCCGCCACTTTCCCCACGAGCGGGCAAGAAAGCGTCAGCGCCGCGCGGTCGCGTCGGTCGCCGGCGCGTCGTCCGGATGCAGCCAGCCCGATTCGCCGTCGGCGTAGTGCTCGTTCTTCCAGATCGGCACGCGCCGCTTCACCTCGTCGATGATCCAGCGGCAGGCGTCGAACGCGGCGCCGCGGTGGTCGGCGCTGACGCCGACCCAGACGGCGAGATCGCCGATGGCGAGCGAGCCGACGCGGTGGATGCAGCGCGCCTCGCGCACGTCGAAGCGCGCGAGCGCCTCGGCGAGGATCGCCTCGCCTTCGTCCTCGGCGAGCGCGGCGTAGGCCTGGTAGTCCAGCCGGCGCACGGCGCGGCCGGCGTTGTGGTCGCGCACCCAGCCTTCGAAATCGACGCAGGCGCCGGCCGCGGCGTGGCCGAGCGCGCCGCGCTCGGCGGCGGCGTCGATCGGCGCGTCGCTCAGGCGGAAGCGCTTCATCCGCCGGACACCGGCGGCAGGAACGCGATCTCGTCGCCGTCGGCGAGCGCATGGTCCCAGCCGGCGAACGCGCCGTTGACCGCCACGCGCAGCCGCTCCGGGGCGAACCCGAACGCGTGCGCCGCGGCGACTTCCGCGTACAGCGCCTGCGGCGTGCGCGCCGCGCTCGTGCGCGTCTCTTCCGCGCAGCCGGCGCGGTCGGCCAGGCTCGCGAAGTACAGCAGCCGGTAGGTCATGCGGTCGTCCTGCCCTGCTTCACGCGGCGGCGGCCGCCGCTCTTCTCGACCAGGTGCAGGCCGTCGACGACGATCTCGTGCGACAGCGCCTTGCACATGTCGTAGACGGTGAGCGCGGCGACGCTGGCGCCGGTCAGCGCCTCCATCTCCACGCCGGTCTTGTGCGTGATCGCGACCGTGCAGCGGATCGCCAGCTCCGTCTCCGCGGCGAAGTCGATCTCGATGCGGCAGTTCTCGATCGGCAGCGGATGGCAGAACGGAATCAGCTCGTGCGTGCGCTTGACCGCCATCGTGCCAGCGACGATCGCGGTGTCGACGACCGGACCCTTGGCCGAGCGCAGGCCCTGCGCGCGCAGCGCCGCGGCGACCTCGGCCGGGAAGCGCACGCGCACTTCGGCGACCGCCTCGCGGCGCGTCGCCAGCTTGGCGCCGACGTCGACCATGCGCGGTCGGCCGGCGTCGTCCAGGTGGGTGAGTCGTTCGTTCACGTCCTCGGTTCCCGTCGTTCGTCGCGCCGAGCATAGCGCGGACGCTCAGCCGCCGATCGAGTACATCTCGACGCGGCCCTCGCGCGCCGCCTCGCCGCGGATCTCGCTGTAGCGGTCCTCGCGCGCCTGCCAGACCGCGCGGATCAGGCCGGCGAGCTCGGCGTCGCCGGCGCCGGCGCGCAGCGGCCCGCGCAGGTCGTGGCCGCGGCTCGAGAACAGGCAGGTGTACAGGCGGCCGTCGGCGGACAGGCGCGCGCGCGTGCAGCCGCCGCAGAACGGCTCGGTGACCGAGCTGATGAAGCCGATCTCGCCGCCGCCGTCGGCGAAGGCGTAGCGCCGCGCGACCTCGCCGCCGTAGTTCGATTCGAGCTCGACCAGCGGCCAGCGCGCGGCGATGCGCGCGCGCAGCTCCGCGCTCGGCACGACGCGGTCCTGCCGCCAGTCGTTGCAGGTGCCCACGTCCATGTACTCGATGAAGCGCACGATGTGGCCGCTGCCGCGGAAATGCGCCACCAGGTCCGTCACCTGATGGTCGTTGACGCCGCGCATGACCACGCAGTTGATCTTGAGCGGCGCGAAGCCGGCGCGCTCGGCCGCCTCGATCGCGGCCAGCACCGCGGCGACCTCGCCGCGGCCACCGGACATCGTGCGGAACGTCGCCGGATCGAGCGTGTCCAGGCTCAAGGTCAGGCGCCGCAGCCCGGCTTCGCGCAGCGCTTCCGCGTGCGGCGGCAGCAGGCTGCCGTTCGTGGTCAGGGCGATGTCCTCGATGCCCGGGATCGCCGCCAGCGCGCGCACCAGCACCGGCAGGTCGCGGCGCAGCAGCGGCTCGCCGCCGGTCAGGCGCAGCTTGCGCACGCCGAGGCCGGCGAACACGGCGGCCAGTCGCGCGATCTCCTCGAAGCGCAGCCGCTCGGCCTTGCTCAGGAACGTGTGGTCGCGCGGGTACTGGTCCTCCGGCATGCAGTACGGGCAGCGGAAGTTGCAGCGGTCGACGACCGAGATGCGCAGGTCCGAGAGCAGGCGCCCGCGCAGGTCGCGCGGCGGCGCGGCCTCGACGCGCAGCGGGATCGCGCCGCCCATCAGGCCGCTCCCGGCAGCGCCGCCTGCACGCGCGGCAGCGGCGGCGCCAGCATCGCCGCGTCGCCCTGGCGCGCGACGCGCAGGCCGCGCGCCTCCATCGCCGCCGCGTCGGCCTCGCTGGCGTAATGGTAGAGCACCAGGCGCCGGCGCAGCTCCTCCGGATACTCGCGCGCGAGGTCGTCCACGCCGGTGTGCGAGGGATTGCCGACCAGCGCGCAGTCGTGCGCGACGAGCTCGCCGTGCGCCGCGTAGGCGGCGAGCATCTCCGGTACCGGCCGCGTGTCGCCGGTCCAGACGAAGCTGCCGGCCAGCGCCAGGCCGAACGAGGTGTTCGGCGCATGGTGGCGCGTCGGGAACGCGTCGAACCAGAGCCCGTCGAGCCAGAAGCCGCGCGACAGCGGAACCAGCGTGAAGCCGTCCCAGAAGTTCGCGCCGCCCTCGGCGAGCACCTCCGGATAGTCGGCGACGCGCGCCTGCAGCAGCGGCACCAGCGCGGCGTGTGCGTACAGGCGCACGCGCCCGCGCAGCTGCGCGTCGAAGTACACCTTGTAGAACAGCCGCTCGAGGCCGCCGACGTGATCCATGTGCGTGTGCGTGACGTAGACCGCCGGCGGCACCGCGCCGTAGCGCTCCAGGTACGCCGACAGCGCCTCGCCGCCGCAGTCGATCATCAGCAGCGGACGGCCGTCGCGCTCGACGACGCCGCAGGCCGAGCCGAGCTCGGGCGCCTGCGCGCTGCCGACGCCGAGAAAGCGCAGCACCAGGCTCACGGCGCCGCTCCGTGCGCGTCCGCGGCCGGGCGGGCCTGCGACAGCGTCTCGTGGTACGCGGCCAGCAGCGGATGCCAGAAGCGCGCGTCGAAGCCGGGCTGGCGGCGCGCGCCGAGCTTGTCGAACGAGCGCCGCAGCCGCGCGAGGTTGGCCTGCTGCCAGGCCAGCTGCGGCCTGCGCACGCGGCCGCGGTCGAAGTCGATCAGCCAGACCCGCCCGCTCTCGTCGGCGAGGATGTTGTTGGCGTTGAGGTCGGCGTGCCAGATCGACGCGACGTGGAAGCGCGCGATCGTGCGCCCGGCGCGCTGCGCGAGCTCGGCGTCGAGCGAGCCTTCGGCGAGCCGGCGGCCGAGCGTGCGCACCGCCTCGATGCGGCGCGTCAGCAGGTCGGCGCGGTAGCGCAGCCCGTCGCGCACGTAGCGCGCGGCCACCGGCCGCGGCACCGGCAGGCCGAGCCCGGCGGCGTGCGCCAGCAGGCGGAACTCGCGGAACGCGCGCGTGCGCTCGGCGCCGGTCCACAGGTAGCGGTCGGCGCTGAAGCGCGCGACGGCGCCGCCGCGACGGTAGTGGCGCAGCGCGCAGGGGCCGGCCGGCGTGTCCACGAACGCCACGCCGCCGCGTCCGCCGGCCTGCGCGTCGGCGCGGCCGAGCGCCGCCCAGTGCGCCGGATCGAACCAGGCCTCGTCGGGCGCGCGGCCGAGCGCGCGATCGAATACGATCGCGCCCGCCGCCGTGGGTTGAACTTGCGCCTCGATCATGCGTCTGTCAGCTTGCCTTTTCGCCCGGCGCCCAAACGTTCGCCCCGATTTTCCCAGATGGTAGCAAGCGCAGCATGGATCAAGCCGCCACGACCGGCACGGAACCGGGATCCCTCTGCCTGCTGCGCACGTCCGCGATCGGCGACGTCACGCACGTCGTGCCGCTGGTGCGCACGGTGCAGCGCCACTGGCCCGGCACGCGGCTGACCTGGCTGATCGGCAAGCTCGAGCACCGCCTCGTCGGCGACCTGCCGGGCGTCGAGTTCCTCGTCTTCGACAAGCACGCCGGGCGCGCCGGCTACCGCGACGCGCGCGAGCGGCTCGCCGGGCGCCGCTTCGACGCGCTGCTGCACATGCAGGTGGCGCTGCGCGCGAACCTGCTCAGCCTGAGCGTGAAGGCGCCGCTGCGCATCGGCTACGACCGCGCGCGCTCGAAGGACCTGCACGGCCTGTTCGTGAACTGCCGGATCCCGGCGCGGCGCGGCGACCACGTGCTCGACGCGATGGCGAGCTTCCTCGAGCCGCTCGGCCTGAAGCAGACCGAGGTGCGCTGGGACATCCCGATCCCCGACGAGGCGCGCGAGTTCGCGCTGCGCCACCTGCGCGACGACGCGCCGACGTTGCTGGTCAGCCCGGTGTCGAGCCACCGCCTGCGCAACTGGCGCCCCGAACGCTACGCCGCGGTCATGGATCACGCGGCGCTGGCGCTCGGCTGGCGCGTCGTGCTGTGCGGCGGGCCGAGCACGTTCGAGCGCGAGTTCGGCGACGAGATCCTGGCGCAGATGAAGACGCGCCCGCTCGACCTGATCGGCAAGGACACGCTCAAGCAGCTGCTCGCACTGCTGGAGCGCTCGACCCTGGTGCTGTGTCCGGACTCGGGGCCGATGCACATGGCCAATGCCGTCGGCACGCCGGTGCTCGGCCTGCACGCGGCGAGCAATCCGGCGCGCTCCGGCCCGTATTCCGAGCGCCGCTGGTGCGTCGACCGCTACGACGCCGCCGCGCGCCGCTACCGGCGCAAGCCGGCCGAGGCGCTGCCGTGGGGGACGAAGCTCGAGCATCGCGGGGTCATGGACCTGATCGCCGTCGACGACGTGATCGAGCGGCTCGAGGCCTTCGCCGCCGCGTCCGGCGGCCGGCCGCTGCGCACCGCGCCCCCGCCGCGCGGCTGATCCTGCGCCGGCGCCGGTCAGCGGTAGTCCTGGTAGGACTTCTCCTCGACCAGCGTCGAGCCGAGCTTCTCGTTGATCGCGCGCTTGACCGCCGCGCGCTCGTCGTTGCGCACGTACACCGAGCGCGCCAGCTCGACGAACTCCGCGTCGAACGCCTTGGCCTTCTCCTTGACGCGGATGCGGTCCTCGATCTCCCACAGCGCCTCGTTGACCGCGCGCAGCCGCGCGCGCTCGGCGGCGATGTCGGTGCGCGCGGCCGGCGCCGCGCTCCAGGTCGCGTTCAGCAGGTCCAGCTCGGTGCGCACGTTGGCGAGCTTGGCCGGATCGGCGATGCGTTCGGACTTGATCTCCAGGATCGTGATCTTGTCGATCAGCTCGCCGAAGGAAACGGGGACGGAAATCGTGCTCATGCGAAGCCCGGCAGACGAGAGGCCGGCAAGTCTATCCCGGCCGCCGCCGGGTTGTGTCCCGCGCCCGACCCTCGTATCATGCGCGGCCCACTCGGAGAGGTGGCAGAGTGGTCGAATGCGCCGGATTCGAAATCCGGTTTACGGTTATGCCGTAACGTGGGTTCGAATCCCACCCTCTCCGCCATCGGTCCTGCCCGGCGAGGCAGCGGCTCGATGAACCGCAAACCGCGCAGATGCGCGGTTTTTGCATTTTCGGCCCCCGGAATGCCCCGGACGCGCTCCCGGCGCGCGTTCGCGCGACGATTCCGCCAGCGAATGACGAACCCGCAGCCGTCGGCGCGCCCGAGCGCGCGCGAAGGTTGCCGCGCCGCCCCCGCCGGCCACGCCGGCCCGTCCGGAACATGAGCACGCCGGCCGGCCGCCGCGCGCGAACCGCGCCGTTTCGGCCCTGCGCCGCGGGAATTTCCACCCGGCGCCGCGCCGGGAAAACGCGAGTTCGTCCGCGGCGCCCACGTCACTACCATTCCGCCGATCTGCCGCTGCGCGTGGGAGGACCTGCCCGCCGTATCCGAGGCAGCCTGCCTTCTCCTTCGTTCGGGCCCGTGTCGTGAAAAACCGTTCTTCCCTGCTTGCACGATGTCTCGTCGCCGCCGCGACGGCCGTGACGGCCTTCGGCGCGTTCGCCGCCGAGGTGGTCGACACGTTCGAAAGCGCGGACAACCCGAATCGCTGGTCGTGGCAAACGGGTGGATCCCATTACGTTTCGATCCTGCCGACCGGCGGCAATCCGGGCGGCTGGCTCGACAGCACCACGTCCTACTGGTCGGGCTGGCCGGAGTTCAGCTCCCTGCCGCCGGAGGGTTCGCCGCTGAAGGCCGCGCTGCGCAGCGGCACGCTGACCTCGGCACGCGTCGACATCCAGCGGCTCGACGCGACGGACGCGGGCTGCACGTCCAGGGACAACGACGCCAGCGTGTTCACGCTGCTGCTCAGCGACAATCATTCGTTCACGCAGGCGGCGGTGGGCTACGTCAGCGGCCCGGAGCGGCCGGCAGGCGTGTCTTTCCCGTGGATGACGATCCAGTTCGCCATTCCGCCGAGCTCTGCGGAAACGCCGCCCGGCTGGACGCTCGTTCTGCCCTCGGGCGTGACCGACTACACCTGGGCCGACCTGCTCGCGAACCTCGACGGCATCCATTTCATGGCCGCGAGCCCGGCCGACTTCAATTATCTCGGCGACTGCTGGGATTTCGGCGCCGACAACGTCGTCGTCACCTACGGCAACGGCGACGGGATCTTCGCCAACGGGTTCGAGCCATGAAGCCGACGAGTCATGCCATGCTGCGGTGCGCGCTCGCCGTCCTGTTCGTCTGCGCCGGAAGCGCCCGCGCAGGAGAAGTCCTCGACACGTTCGACGACGGCTCCAATCCGAACGGATGGCGCTGGTCCGCGGGCAACGATGGCGTGCCCGGGTCCGTGCAGCCGACCGGAGGAAATCCGGGCGGATGGTTCGACAGCGACGCGCCCTATTGGGCCTCGCATCCCGGCATCTATGCCGTTCCGGACGACGGATCGCCGCTGCGCGCGGCGCTTGCGAGCGGGGAGCTCGTCTCCGTCTCGGTCGACTTCCAGAAGCTCGACGTGTGGGACGTTCCCAACTGCGTGCCGACGAACAGCGCTCCTTCGAAATTCTCGTTGAAGCTGATCGACCTGCACAGCATGGGAGGGAACCAGTCGGTCTATGCCTGGCGCACCGGGGCATCGGCTCCCGGCGGCGCCGCGTACCCGTGGACCACGGCGCAATTCGACATCCCGTGGAATTCGAGCGACACGCCGCCCGGCTGGACCCTGGTCAGTCCCGACCCCAGCTATACCTGGGCGGACCTGATGAACAATCTGGACTCGATCGCGCTGTTGCCGGTCGGCCTCGACGACATCGTGTTCGATGCGTGCTGGCACCTGGGCGTGGACAACGTGCGGGTGAGCTTCGGCGACGCCATCTTCCGGGACGGCTTCGAGGCCGCCGACTGAGGACCGCCGGCGGCCGCGCCGGAAGCTTGCGCGCGCCGACGGCCGCGCAGCGCCGCGGCCTACGGACCGTGGGGGTGCCGGGCTGGCGCCTGCACCGCCTCATCAATCCGGCTGCCTGAACCGCCGCGGATCGCGTGAACATACGGTCCCGCCGCGGGGGTTATACTCGCCGTCCGGCCTTTTTCCTGCAGTCGGTCGCGCAGGCACGACGCCCGCAGCGCGCGAACGCGAGGGCACCCCGTTGCGATCAGCAGCATTCCTTCATCCGAAGATCGGGCGGCCGCGCTTCCGGGCGTGCCGCTGGAAGCCATCCTCAGGACCGAAGAGCTGGCGCGCCGACCCCACCGGCCGCCGGACTACGAAACGGAGAACCGCGCGCTGGCGAAGCTCGTCCATGCGCTCGGCGAGTCGCCCTCGACCATCCTGCAGGCCCTGGCCGACACGATTCTCGAGGTCTTCGGCGCCGACTCCGCGGGCATGAGCCTGCTGACCGAGGCGGGCGACCGGTTCTACTGGGCCGCCATCGCCGGCGCCTGGTCGCCGCACCGGGGCGGCGGGACGCCGCGGCATTTCGGCCCCTGCGGGGACGTGCTCGACCGCGACGAGCCGCTGCTGTTCACGCGCTGGGAGCGGCGCTATCCGTACCTCATGGACGCGGTGCCGCTCGCCGAGGAAGGCCTGCTCGTCCCGTTCCACGTCCACGGCAAGGCCGTCGGCACGATCTGGGCGATCGCCCACGACGAGCGCCGCCGCTTCGACGCCGAGGACCTGCGCCAGCTGCTGAGCCTCGGCCGGTTCGCCTCGGCGGCCTACCAGGCGATGAAGCTGCAGCACGCCGAGGAATCCCGCCGCGAGGCCGAGCGCCTGAACCGGGCGCAGCAGCTGCTGATCGACGAGCTCAACCATCGCGTCAAGAACACGCTGGCGACGGTGCAGTCGATCGCCGCCCACACCTTCACCAGCCCCGCGGCGGCCGGCGAGAAGCGGACGTTCGAAGGGCGGCTGGTCGCGCTCTCGCGCACGCACGACCTGCTCTCGTCGCGCAGCTGGCAGAGCCTGTCGCTGCGCGAGCTGCTGCTGCAGGAGCTCGAGCCGTTCCGCTGCGCGGACGGCGGCGCCTGCGCGCTGGACGGTCCGGACGTGCAGCTCAGGCCGAAGGCCGCGCTGGCGCTGGCGCTGGCGTTCCACGAGCTGACGACGAACGCGGCCAAGTACGGCGCGCTGTACGCGCCCGGGGGCCGGATCGGCATCGCCTGGCACGTCACCGAATCGCCGGCGAGGACGCTGCGCCTGACCTGGCGGGAGATCGGCGGCCCGGCCGTCGCCGAGCCGAGCGCAAGGGCTTCGGCCTGACGATGATGCAGCGCGGCCTCTCGCTCGAGCTCGACGGCCACGTCACGGTCGAGTTCCGCCGCGAGGGCCTCGCCTGCTCGATGGACATCCCGCTTCCCGCGTGAGGCGAGCGATGGGAAGCGAACGTCCGTCGGCCCGGCTCGGCCGCCTGCAGGTGCTGGTGGTCGAGGACGAGATGATGGTCGCCCTTCTCGTCGAAAGCATGCTCGCCGAGCTCGGCCACGACGTCGCCGGCCCGGTGGGGCAGCTCGACGCGGCGCTGCAGGCGGCGCGGCACGAGGCGATCGATCTCGCCATCCTCGACATCAACATCAACGGCGGCGAGGTCTACCCGGTGGCCGACCTGCTCGCCTCGCGCGGCATTCCGTTCGTCTTCTCGACCGGCTACGGCCGCGCCGGCCTCCCGCCGCGCCACAAGCATCGCCCGACCCTGCACAAGCCGTATCGCCTGGACGACATGCGCGCGGCGATCGATGCGGCCTGCGCGAGCGCGGCCGGACGCGAGGACGACGCCTGAGCGGCGTGCCGCGCCCGCGCGGCGGGCGTGGGCGCGGCGCGGCGGAGCGGCGGCACCGCGGCGGGAGCGTCAGCGCGGCGCGTCGGCGTAGCGCGGGCAGCTCTTCTCGCCGAGCGCGAGCACCGCGTAGCCGCGTGCGTCGGCGAGGCGCCGGTAGGCGATGCCGGCGTCCACCAGGCGGCGCTCGAGCGCGGCGCGGTCGTCCGGCTCGGCGAGCAGCGCGCGGCAGCCTTCGTCCTCGGCCATCTCCTGCGCGAAGGCCTCGCTCTGCGCGGCCGGCGTGCGTTCCGGCAGGTGCATGCGCTCGACCTCGCTGCCCAGGTAGAAGCGCAGGCCGAAGCGCGGCGCGGTGTCGACGAACAGGACCTCGAACGGCGCGACCGGCAGCTCCGCCGCGAGCGCCTCGGCCAGGCGGCGGTCGTCGGCGCCGACGTCCAGACGCGCGGGCACCACGCGCGCCAGCACCGCGAGCAGGCACCAGGCGCCGAGCGCGAGCGCCTGCGCCGGCGTCGGCCGCAGCGGCGCCAGCGTGCGCGCGACGATCAGCGCCAGCGGCGCGAACAGCGGCAGCACGTACAGCGGCAGCCGCGAGCGCGAGAGCGCGAATACCGCGAGCGGCAGCAGCCAGCAGGCCAGCAGCATCGCCTCGTCGCTGGCGCGGATGCGCGCGGCGAGGCCCGCGCGCCGGCGCCACGCCGCGCGCGCGAACGGCACCAGCCACGGCAGCGTGCCGAGCACGAGCGTCGGCAGGTAGACCTTGAACGCGCCGTACCATTCGGCGTTGCGGTGCATCTTGTCGCTGGCGACGCGGTTGACGACTTCCTCGACGAGGAAGTAGCGCATCAGCCCGGGCTCGTGCAGCGCGACGTAGGCGTACCAGCCGCCGCCGACGAGCAGGAACGCGAGCAGGCCGTCCCAGTGCGCGATGCGCCGCAGGCCGCGCCATCCGCCGCGCAGGCCGGCGAACGCCGCGCTCGCGGCGAGCGGCAGCAGGCCCGGCGGGCCCTTGGTCATGAACGCGAGCGCCGCGGCCAGCCAGAGCAGGCGGCGCATGCGCCGCGCCGACTGCGGGTCCGCGGCCCACCACAGGCCGGCGAACGCGGCGAGCTGCGCGCTCTCCCACAGCGTGAGCAGCGTATCGGTCGTCACCAGGTTCGCCGCCGCGGGCGGAAACGCGAACGTCGCGTAGACCCATGCCGGCAGCCACGGCTGCGCCGGCACGAAGCGCCGGCCCAGCGGCACGAGCAGCAGCGTGGTCAGCGCGAACGCGAGCGCGCCCGGCAGCCGCACGGCGAATTCGTGGTGGCCGAATGCCGCCACGCTGGCCGCGATCGCCCAGTACGTCAGCGGCGGCTTGGACCAGTGCTCGAACTCGTGGTTGAGCATCGGCCGCAGCCAGTCCCCGCTGTCGAGCATGGCCAGCGCGACGTCGGTGTAGCGCCCCTCGTCGGGCGAGTACAGCGGCCGCGCGCCCTGGAACGCGCAGGCGTAGAGCAGCAGCGCGGCGAGCAGCAACGCGACGCGCGCCCGCGCACGCCACGCGGCCGCCGCGTCCGCGCGGAGGGCGCGATCAGCCGGCACGGCCGCCCCCTGCGCCGGGCGCCGGAGGAAACAGGATCTCGACGCGCAGGCCGGCGCGGTCCGGCGGATCGGCCAGGCGCATCGACGCGCCGTGCAGCTCGGCGATGCGCGCGGCGATCGGCAGGCCCAGCCCGCTGCCGGCGGCGGCGCCCTCGCCGTGGCGGAAGCGCTCCAGCATCGCGCCGCGCCGCTCCGCCGGAATGCCGGGACCGTCGTCGGCGACGGCGAGCCGCGTGCGCCCGTCGTGCAGCGCCACCTCGATCTCGACGCGGCCGTGCGCGCGGCCGTGGCGCAGCGCGTTGTCGAGGAGGTTGCGCAGCAGCGTGCGCAGGCCCGGCTCCCAGCCCTGCACGCGGCGCGCGCGCTCGTCGACGCGGCGCACGATCTCGACGTCGCGCTCGACGATCGCGAGGTCCAGCGCCAGCAGCGCCTCGTCGATGCAGCGGCCGAGATCGACCTCGGCGAACGCCTGCGGCCGCGCCGCGGCGTCCCAGCGCGCCAGGTCGAGCATCTGGTTGACCGTATGCGTCATGCGCTCGAGCGCGGCGCGCGCCTCGCGCAGCGCCGCCGCACGCTCGGCGCCGTCCGCGCCCGCCTCGGCATTGCCCAGGTGCACCAAGGCGCCGGCGAGCGGCGTGCGCAGCTCGTGCGCGGCGTTGGCGGTGAACTGGCGCTCGCCCTCGAGCGCGCGGCGCAGGCGCAGCAGCAGGCCGTTCAGCGCGCGCAGCAGCGGCTCGACCTCGCGCGGCGCGTCCTGCGCGCCGATCGGCGCGGTGGCGTCCGCCGGCCGCGCCTCGAGCCGGCGCGCCACGTCCGCCAGCGGCTTGAGCCCGCGGCGCACCGCCCAGCCCACCAGCAGGCCGAGCAGCGGCAGGCCGACCAGCAGCGGCGCCGCGTTCTGCCACAGCAGAAGGCGCGCGATCTCGCGCCGGCTGTCGTAGCGCTCGGCGGCGCGCACGAACGCGCCGTCGCGGCCGATCAGCGTGAACACGCGCCAGCGCCGGCGCGCGATGCGCACGTCGGCGAAGCCCGGCGGCACGGCGTCGAAGGCCAGCTCGCGCAGGTCCGGCGTGGTCATGCGCAGGTGCGACGGGCCGCTCCAGTACTGAAAGCCGATCTCGGTCTCGTAGGCATGGCCCTGGCCGGACGCCGGCGCGCCCGGCGCGAGCCGCCACGACTCGATCTCCAGCGGCGGCGCGGACGCGCCGGCGCCGAGGCCGGCGCCTTCCACCAACGTCTCGATCGTGCGCGCGTTCTGCGCGAGGCGCGCGTCGCCGAGCTCGCCGACCTCCTCGACGATCTTGAGGTAGGCGAGCACGAAGAACGGCAGCAGCACCAGCGCGATGCAGCCCAGCGTCAGTGCGCGCAGGCGCGCGCGCAGCGAGCGCATCACGGCGCCTCGCGCACGAGCAGGTAGCCCAGGCCGCGCGCCGTGCGGATCGCCTCGGCGCCGAGCTTCCTGCGCAGGGCGTGCACGTGCACCTCCAGCGCGTTGCTGCCAACGCCCTCGTCGCCGTAGAGCGCGCGCTCCAGGACCTCGCGCGTGACCACGCGGCCGGCGCGCTCGGCCAGCGTGCGCAGGAGCGCGAACTCCTGCCGCGACAGCTCCAGCGGCCGGCCGTGCCACTGCACGGCGTGGCCGAGCGTGTCGATCGTCAGCGCGCCGACCTCCAGCTGCGGATGCGAAAGCCCCTGCGCGCGCCGGTGCAGCGCGCGCAGGCGCGCGGCCAGCTCGTCGAGCTCGAACGGCTTGACCAGGTAGTCGTCCGCGCCGGCGTCGAGCCCGGCGACGCGCTCGCCGAGCGCGTCGCGCGCGGTGAGCACGAGCACGGGCGTGGCCACGCCGGCCTGGCGCAGCCGGCGCAGCACGTCCAGGCCATCGAGTCGCGGCAGGCCGAGGTCGAGCAGGATCGCGTCGTAACGGCCGCTGCGCGCCGCGGCCAGCCCGGCGGCGCCGTCGGTCGCCCAGTCCGCGGTGTGCGTCCAGCGCCGCAGCGCCGTTTCGAGGCCGCGGCCGAGCGCGGCGTCGTCTTCGACGATCAGAACGTGCATGGCCGTGACCGCAGGCGCATCGCCTTCTCCGCAAGGTCCCTCGGCGGCGGTCCGCCTCGGCCGCCGCGCGGAACGCAGCCTAGCCGACGCAGCTTAGGGTTTTCTTAAAAGCGCGCTCACAGATCGCGGGCGACGCGGAAGCCGACGCGCGCGCTGCGCGTGTCGGCGCTGGCGGCGAGGCGGAACGCCGAGCGCACCTGGTCCGGGTCGCTGCCCCAGGAGCCGCCGCGCACGACGTGGCGCTCGCAGCCCGGGTTGACCCAGGCCGCGCTGTCGCGCGGCGCGCGCACGTAGTTGTCGTGCCAGCAGTCCTCCACCCATTCCGAGACGTTGCCTTCCATGTCGTACAGGCCGAACGCGTCCGGCGGGAAGCTCTTCACCGGCGCCGGGCCCCAGTAGCCGTCGCCGTAGCGCGGGAACGCGCTCGACCAGCTGCGCTTGGACGGCGAACGGTCGCCCTCGCCGGTGAAGTTGCCGACCGGCTTGTCCGGATTGCCCTCGCCCCACGGATAGCGCGTCGTCGAGCCGGCGCGCAGCGCGTACTCGAACTCGGCCTCGCTGGGCAGGCGGTAGCGCTTGCCGGTGCGCTGCGAGAGCCACTCGGCGTAGGCGCGCGCGTCGTTCCACGACACGTTGACCACCGGCAGGTTCTCCGCGGCGCGCTCGCCGGCGTAGTCGTTCTGCCAGGTCACGCCGCGGCGCTCGGCGATGCGGCCGGTGCTCTCCTCGTAGACCGCGCTGGCGCCGATGCGCTCGGCGTCGGTGACGTAGCGGGTCGCGCGCACGAACTCGCGGAACTGGCCGACCGTGACCTCGGTCTGCCCGAGCGCGAAGCCGACCTCGATGCGCACGCGCCGCTGCGGCTCCTCGTTGTCGGCATGACCGGCCTCGTCGGCCGGCGAGCCCATCACGAACTCGCCGGTCGGGATCACCACCAGCGGCGGCGCGCTGCCGGCGATGTCGAGGAAGCGGTCGCGCACGACCTGGCCCGGCGTCATGCTCGCGTACAGGCGCGCGTTGCGCAGGCTCTGGTTGAACTTGTCCAGGCCGGCCAGGTCCGGGCTGATCGACTGCGCCTTCTTCGCCAGCTCCTCGGCGAGGTCGGCGTTGCCCGAGTCGAGCGCGGTGCGCGCCTGCGCCAGCACGGTCTCGGCGCGCTGGCGGCGGATGCCGTCGATGCGCGCGCGCGTCTCCAGCAGCGCCTGCGAGCCGGGCCGGATCGACGAGGCGGTGGCGAGGATCGCGTCGGCGCCGGCGAAGTCGTCCTGCGCCGCCTGCGCCAGCGCGCGGTCGAGGTACTCGCGCTCGATCACGGCCAGGCCGGCGTCGGCCAGGCGGTTGCCCGGATCGAGCGCGAGCACCTCGCGGTACGTCGACAGCGCGCTCGCCGCCGCCGGTTCGGTGGCGTGGCCCGCCTTCATCAGCTCCGCGGCGCGTGCCAGCATCGGCACGATCTGGTGCAGCGTCTTCACGCGGTCGCGCAGCACGGCCAGTTCCTCGTCGGAATGCGGCAGGTCCGCGTACACGGCGAGATAGCGCTGCGCCGCGGCCTCGTCGCCGCGCTCGACCGCCGCCAGCGCCCAGTCGCGCAGCGCGCCGCCGATGCGCTCCAGCGCCGCCTCGGCCTCCACGTTGTTCGGCGCTGCGGCGAGCACCTCGCGGTACAGCGCGATGGCGCTGCCGTCCTTCGGCTCGAACAGCGCGCCCTTTTCCTCCTGGCTGCGCGCCTTCCTGAGCAGCGCGGCGACTTCCTTCGTCGTCGCCACCGGCGGGCCCATGCGCACCGCGTCGGCGAACGAGGTGCCCTGCTCGGCCGGCGCCGGCGGCGCCGGCTCGGGCACCGTGCGCGGCGGCGGCGCCTGCACCGCCGACCACGGCGTCGGCGCATGCGTGCCGGGCAGGCTCGCCGCCACCGGCGGCTCGGGCTGCGGCTCGATGTGCAGCACGCCGGGGAAGAAGCGGTAGGCGAGCGCGAACGCGAGCAGCGCGATGCCGGCGGCGCCGCCGAGGGTGTGCTGCTTGCGTGCGACTTCGGTACCGGGCATCGTCATCCGATTATCGGGGCTGGCCTGCGCCGTTTGAAGCGGCCGCCGCCCCGGCTTCCTTCTATCACGGATCACGGGACACGCACTTGACCGACTGGATCGAACGCAGCGAGGCGCTGCAGGCCTTTCTCGACGCGGCGCCGGCCACGCTGGGGCTCGACACCGAGTTCATGCGCACCGACACGTTCCTGCCGCGCCTGGCGCTGGTGCAGATCGAGAACCGCGGCCGCATCGGCCTGGTCGATCCGACCGCCGGCGTCGATCCGGCGCCGCTCGCCGCGGTGCTCGCCGATCCCGCGCGCACGATCGTCATGCACAGCGCCGGCGAGGACCTGGAGGCGCTGCGCACCTGGTCCTGCTCGATCGCGACGCTGTTCGACACGCAGATCGCCGCCTCGTTCGCCGGCCTCGGCGCCGGGCTCGGCTACCAGAAGCTCGCGCGCGAGCTCACCGGCGTGGAGCTGCCCAAGGCCGAGACGCGCTCGGACTGGCTGCGCCGGCCGCTGAGCCCCGAGCAGCTCGACTACGCCGCGCAGGACGTGGTGTACCTGCCGGCGCTGCACGAGGAGCTGGCCGCGCGCGTGGAGCGGCGCGGCTACGCCGCATGGCTGGTCGAGGACTGCGCGCGCCTGCTCGAGCGCGCGCGCCGGCACGAGCCGGATGCCGAGCCGCAGACCGCGTTCCGCGGCGCCGCCGACTGGCCGCGCGAGCGCCAGGCGCTGCTGCGCCGCGTGCTGCGCTGGCGCGAGAACGCCGCGCGCACGCTCGACCGGCCGCGGCCCTGGCTGCTGGACGACGCGCGCGTCCTCGACCTCGTCGCGCGCCCGCCGGCCGATGCCGACGACCTGGCCGAGCGCTGCCGCGGGCTGCGCGCGATGCGCGCGCCGCAGCGCGCCGAGCTGCTCGCCGTGCTCGCCGCGCCGCTGGCGCCGGAGGACCTGGACTTCGCGCCGATCCCGCGCGCGCCGGCGCCGGCCGACAAGGCCGTGATCGCCGCGATGAAGGACGTCGTCGCGCGGCGCGCGGCCGAGCTCGACCTGCCCGAAGGGCTGCTCTGCGCGCGCCGGCATCTCGAATCGCTGCTGGCGACGCGGCGCTGGCCGGCGGCGCTGGAAGGCTGGCGACGCCCGCTGCTGCACGACGCGCTGGTCGCGCTGCTGCCGGGCTGAGCGCCCGGCGCGTCCCGCTCGCGAGAACGAGACCGCCCGCGCTTCGCGAACGGCGCGCAGCCTGCGCAGGCCTCACGCCTCCGGGCGCGCCGCCCTGGCATGACGCCGGCCAGGCGGGCGCCGGAAGGCGCGCCCGCGCCGCGATCCGCACCCGCACGCCGGGCTTGGCGATCCGCTCCGCCCGCGCTATCATGCGCGCCCTTTCGCAGGGCCGCCGGCCCTCGAAACGACCTGTGGGGCGGTAGCTCAGCTGGGAGAGCGTCGCGTTCGCAATGCGAAGGTCGGGAGTTCGATCCTCCTCCGCTCCACCACTACGATTCGAAGGGTTGCGAGAAATCGCAACCCTTTTTCTTTGGCGCTCGAAATTACCCAGGCCCACACGTCGTCCGGCGTTCCGCGACGGCACGTGCCGCGAGCGCATCGAAGCCGGCGCGCGCCTCCGACACCGCACCACGTTCGACGTGAAGCGCGGCCGCACGGATGTCCACGCGCTCGGCGGACGGCCCGCCGAAGATCGGCGCAATCCCGCGATCCGGCCCCGGCGACGCCATTCCAGGGCCCGCCGAGTCGCATGCCGGCGGCTGCACGCCCATCTGCAATGTGCGCCAATTCGCATCCCTCCCGTGTCGCGATCGGCGGCGTTTCGCCGTCTGCAGGAATAGGTTCCCGCCCGCAGGCCGCGGCACGTACGCAACGACCGCCCCGATGCCGTTCGCGTGCGGGCTCGCGGCCTGCGGTGAAACCTTCGCAATGCTGGATCAACGGGAGAGGGAGCATGAAAAGGCGCAATCGCGCGACGACGAGCCGAACCCTGCCGGCGCTTGCCGGCGCCGTCGGCTGCATGATGGCCGCGTTCGCGTGCGGGGCCGTGGCAGCGGACGGCGACGTCGATATCGACTTCGGAACCGGCGGCATCGCGACCACGGGCCTCAGCGCGCAGAACTTCCAGTTGCCGCCCAAGCCGGTGGTGCTGGCCGACGGGCGGATCCTGGTCTGCTCGAGCGTGACGACGGGCGGGCCGTCGGGGTCGGACTTCTTCATCGCGCGCTTCAACGCCGACGGCACGCGCGACACCAGCTTCAGTTTCGACGGCAAGGCCACGATCGATTTCGGTTCCCGCGACGACGGCTGCAATGCGCTGGCCGTGCAGGCGGACGGGAAGATCCTCGCGGTGGGTTCGTCGTCGTCTTCGATGGCGCCCAACAGCGATTTCGCGGTCGCGCGCCTGAACGCCGACGGCTCGCCCGACCCGACCTTCGGCGGCGGCTCGGGCCAGGTGCTGATCCCGTTCGACGTAGGCGGCAACGACAACGACGTGGGCGCCGCGGTGGCGGTCCAGCCGGACGGCAAGATCCTCGCGGCCGGATGGGCCGTCACCGACGCCGGATTCGATTTCGCCGCGGTGCGCCTGCTCGCCGACGGCTCGCGCGACACGACCTTCAACGCCACCGGCCGGGTCACGGTCGCCTTCGACTTCCCCGGCACGGGCGGCATCGACCAGGCCGACGCCGTCGCGATCGACGACCAGGGCAGGATCCTTCTCGGCGGCGTCGCGGAGACCGCGCCGAGCTCGTTCGACTTCGCGCTCGTCCGCCTGCTGCCGAACGGGCAGCTCGACCACGGCTTCGACGCCGACGGCCGCGCGACCCTCGGCTTCGACCTCGGCGGCAGCAACAGCGACCTGGCCTACCAGACGATCCTGCAGAAGGACGGCCGGATCGTGATGGCGGGCACCGCCGACACCGGCGTGGGCGGACTGCAGAACAACGACGTCGCCGTCGCGCGCCTGCTGCCCGACGGCTCGCCCGACGACAGCTTCGGCATCGGAGGGAAGGTCGTCGTTCCGTTCGACCTCGTCACGAACGCCTACGACGTCGCCACCGGGGTCGCGCAGGACAGCGCCGGCCGGCTCGTCGCGGTGGGCGGCGCGATCTACGACGCGTCGTCCCACTCGAGGCCGTTCGCGCTGAGGCTCCTCGCCGACGGGACGCTCGACGGCGGCTTCGGTTCGTTCGGCAAGAAGACCTACGACTTCGGCGGGACCGCCGGCATCTTCCTCGGGGTGGCGCTGCAAGGAACGCAGATCGTCGCCGGCGGGCAGCTCATGCACGACCCGGACAAGGACAATTTCGTCACCCGCCTCGAGGTCGACCTGCTGTTCGCGGACGGCTTCGACTGAACACGGGCCGGCACCTCGCGCGTGCGCCTTCGGGTGCGCGCGCGCAGGTGCCGTACAGTCGTCACGCCTCGCGCGCAGCGTCTCGCGGCAAGGCAGCCCAAAGCCGCGCGTCCGGCTGCCGGCCGCCCTGCGCAGGCGTCCGCGCTAGAATCGCACGCCTGCACGGACCCTCCGAGGCGCGCGATGAACGACCGCATCCTGTCCGGCCGCTGCCACTGCGGAGATGCCGGGTGGACGCTGACCGGCGATCCGGGCCCGGTCACGGCGTGCAACTGCACGCTGTGCCGGCGCTACGGCGTGCTGTGGGCCTACGACTACGAGAACGAGCGCATCGCGATCGACGGCACCACGCGCACCTACACGCGCAGGGGCAAGGCCGATCCCTCGCTCGAGATCCATTTCTGCCCGACCTGCGCCTGCGTGATCTGCTGGCGCGGCCTGCGCGTGCACGAGGACGGGCGGCGGCGCATCGCGGTCAACGTCCGCCTCGCCGAGCCCGGGGCCGTGGCCGACCTGCCGATCGACCATTTCGACGGGCTCGATTCGTTCGACGACCTGCCGCGCGACGGGCGCTGCGTGCGCGACCTCTGGTTCTGATCCGCGTGCGCGCCGCTCAGCCGCGGCGGCGGCCGAGCCGCTCGAGATAGGCGCAGAACATGTCCGCCGTCGCCTCGGCATAGGCCTCGATCTGCGCCGGCGTGCGCGGGCGCTCCGAGAACTGCTTGCCCGCGGCGCTCAGCGTCGTCGTGATCAGGTCGCCGGCCAGCGCGCGCGCCGCCGGCGTCGCCTCGGGCAGCGCCTCGTGCATGAAGCGGCGGAACGCGCGCGCGCCGGCGGCTTTCGCCGCGCGCGCCTCGGGCGCATCGCGATAGAGCGGCGCGGCGTCGGCGAGCGCCACGCGCATCGCGGCCTCCTCGCATTCCGAGCGCACGAACGCATGCACGACGCGGCGCAGGCGCTCGAGCGGCGGCCGCGCGGCGTCTTCCAGGATCCCGCGCAACAGATCGCTGGTCTGCCGCCACTCGTCGCTCTGCAGGCGGAACAGGATCGCCGCCTTGTTCGGGAAGTACTGGTAGACCGAGCCCACGCTGACGCCGGCGCGCTCGGCCACGCGCGCGGTGGTGAAGCGCTGCATGCCCTCCTTCGCCAGAACCTGAACTGCGGCCTCGAGGATCGCGGCGACGAGCCCGGCCGAGCGGGCCTGCTGCGGCTGTTTTCGCGAGGAAATCTCCGGTTTTCGGCGCGCGGGCATGGGGACTGCGAATGCGAATGGCGAACCTGACGAATTCGTCGCATTCTAGCCCGGCGCGCAGACACACGCCTCTTTTTTCAGGAGAACCCCGCATGACCACGTTGACCACGCCCCCGCTGGCGCCGCTGCTCGAGCGCCTGTTCGAGGAAGACCAGGCGCTGTCGCCGGCGGCGAGCCCCGCCGTCGCCGCGCTTTCCCGCGACGAGCGGGAACGCCTGATGCGCAGCAAGACCGACTACCTGGACTTCTACGGACGCATGAAGGATCTGCCGCTCGCCGTCTCGCGCGAGACCGGCACGCTGCTCTACCTGCTGGCGCGCAGCATCCGCGCGCGCACGATCGTCGAGTTCGGCACCTCGTTCGGCCTCTCCACGCTGCATCTCGCCGCGGCGCTGCGCGACAACGGCGGCGGCCGCCTGATCACCAGCGAGTTCGAGCCGTCCAAGGTGGCGCGCGCACGCGCCAACCTGGCCGCCGGCGGCCTGCTCGACCTGGTCGAGATCCGCGAGGGCGACGCGCTGCGCACGCTCGGCGCCGACCTGCCCGATTCGATCGACCTGCTGCTGCTCGACGGCGCCAAGGCGCTGTATCCGGAGATCCTCGCCCTGGTCGAGAGCCGCCTCGGGCCGGGCGCGCTGGTCGTCGCCGACAACGCCGACTACAGCCCGGACTACCTGGCGCGCGTGCGCTCGCCGGCGCACGGCTACCTGTCGGTGCCGTTCGCCGACGACGTGGAGCTGTCGATGCGCATCGGCTGAGGACGCGCAGCCGGCGCGTCCGCTCCGGCGGGCGCGCCGCGCGCCGCGCGCCGGCGCTCGCGCGGCCCTGCGGCCCCGGCCGCGGCACCGCGCGCGCCCGGACCCGGCGAACGGCCGCCCGGCGGCGTTTCCGCTAGCATGCCCGCAGCCGGCGCACGGGCCGGCCGCGGCTTCGAGGGGGTCGTCCGATGTCCAAGCGCATCCTCGCCTACGGCGTGCTCCTCGCGCTGGGAACGCTCGCGCTCGAATGGCTCGACTACCAGCGCCTGGCGCGCACGCATGCCGGCGAGGTCTACGTCCTGCTGGTCGCGGCCGCGTTCCTCGGCCTGGGCATGTTCGTCGGCGCGCGCCTGTTCGGCACGCCGCCGATGCCGTTCGACGGCAATCCGCAGGCGCGCGACGCGCTCGGCCTCAGCCCGCGCGAACTGGAGGTCCTCGAGGAGATCGCCGCCGGACGCTCGAACAAGGAGATCGCGGCGCGCCTGGACGTGTCGCCGAACACCGTCAAGACGCATGCGGCGCGCGTGTTCGAGAAGCTCGGCGCGCGGCGGCGCACCGAGGCGGCGCGCAAGGCGCGCGAGCTCGGCCTGGTGCGCTGAAGCGCCGCGCATTCAGGCGATCGGGCCGCAATCACCCGTTCGGACGATTGCGCACGGCGCGCGCCGCGGCCTGAATGGCAACTCCCGACCCGCTGCAGGAGAATGCCGATGCTGAAGAAGATCCTCGTCCACGGACTCGTCGCCGGCCTGATCGCCGGCGCGTCGATGTTCGTCTTCACGGTCGCGACGAGCGGCCGGCCGCCGTCGCCAGCCTACGGCATGGCGATCGGCTACCTGACGATGCTGATCGCGCTCAGCGTCGTGTTCGTCGCGGTCAAGCGCCACCGGGACCGGGCGCTGGGCGGCGTCATCCCGTTCTGGACCGCGTTCGGGATCGGCCTTGCGATCAGCGTCGTCGCCGGCGTGGTCTACGTGCTGGTCTGGGAGGCCACGCTCGCGATCACGCGGATCGACTTCGCCGCCGAGTACGGACGCATGCTGGTCGAGCAGCAGAAGGCCGAGGGCCTCAGCGGCGCGGCGCTGGCCGCGTTCGAGGCCGAGATGGAGCGCTTCCGCACCGACTACGCCGATCCGCTGTACCGCCTGCCGATGACGTTCGCGGAGATCTTCCCGGTCGGCGTGCTGGTCTCGCTGGTGTCGGCGGCGCTGCTGCGCAATCCGCGCGTCCTGCCCGTGCCGCGCGGCTGAACCCGCCGCCGCGCCGCGCCGGCGGGCACCCCCCGGAGCCGCCGGCGCGGCGCACCTGCCCGGCGCAGGCCCCCGGCCTGCGCGGAATTCGAGCCGCCACGTGCGCAGCGGACGGCGCGGCGTCCAGTCCGCCCCCTCGCGGCCGGCCACCGCCGATCGCTCAGCCCCGCCGGCACTCGATCAGCGCGGCATGCGGCCGCTCCAGGTACGCGCGCAGGCTCTCCGCAGGCCGGCGGCCGGCGCCTTCGCAGCCCGGCGCATGCGGATTGCGCCAGGCCACCGACGCCGCCCCGGCCTGGCGCAGGCAGGCCTCGAGCGTTTCCCTGGACCAGTACCAGGCGTGCACGCTGGCCTGGTGCTGGCGACAGCACAGGTCGAGCCGCACGCGGCAGCCGTCGCGGTACGGGTCCTCGCCTTCCGGATCGAGGCGGAAGCCGTACGACTCGTAGTAGGCCGGCCGCGGCTCGTAGCGCGGATGGATCGGCAAGGCGACGAGGCGCCCGCCCGGGCGCAGCGGCCGCAGCATGTCGGCGCACATCCGGCCGAGTTCGTCGCGCGTCTGCGCGTAGGGCAGCACGTAGACGGCGAGCACGACGTCGAACTGTGCGTCCAGGTCCGGCGTGAGCTCGGACGTGAAGGCGATGTCGACGCCGTCGTTCGCGGCACGCCGGCGCGCGTAGGCGAGCATGCCGTCGGCCAGGTCGTAGCCGACGACGCGGCGCGCGCCGCGCGCCTTCAGCCTGCGCGCGTACATGCCCGTGCCGCAGCCGAAGTCGAGCACGTCGCGGCCGTCGACGTCGCCGACCGCCTCCAGCGTGCTCGGGATCTCGATGTCGCGCCGGAACGGCCACGTGGCCATGTCCTCGTAGAGCGAGGCCAGCGGGTCGAATTGCGCCGCCGCTTCCCTGGTCATGCCGGCTCTCCCGCACCGCTCCGCCGCGAACCGCGGCGGGCCGAGCGCGCATTCTTGCGCCGCGCGGCGGCGCCTTCCGCGACGCCACTCACATAGTGCACATGTATACGAAGATCACGGAAGCTCACGCGCGCGCGCCGCGGAACCGGCGCGCGGCCGGTCCCGCGGCGCACAGCGGCTAGCCGCGCGCGTCCGCCGCCGCCAGCGCCGAGCGGACCGCCGCGGCCAGCGCGTCCACGTGCGGCGGCTCGATCATCGAGGCGTGGCTGCCCGGCACGTCGACGACGCGCAGCGCGCCCTGGAACGTCGCGCCCCAGCTGTCGAGCGGATCGGCGCCGCGCTCCTCGGCGCGCAGGAACAGCACGCGCCCGGCGTACGGCGCGGCCTCGTGGCCGAGGTACAGCGCCGCGTTCGCCGCGCTGGTGCGCATCCACGGCACGAACGCGTCCGCGTCGGCGACGTCCGGCGGCAGCACGCGCGCCTTGCGCGCCCATTCCATCGCGAAGGCGATGCGCTCGCGCTCGGCCATCGACGCGAGCTGCGCCCGAGCCTCGCGCGGGTCGCCGCCGCCGCGCTCGACCAGGTCGAGCGCGAACGCCTCGAACAGCGCCGCGGGCTCGTCCGGCGGCGGCGCGAGGCCGCGCGGCGCGTGGAAGCTGTCGATCAGCACCAGCAGCTCGACCGCCTCGCCCCCGGCCTGCAGGCGCCGCGCCGCCTCCAGCGCCAGCACGCCGCCCATGCAGTAGCCGATCAGGCGGTACGGCCCGTGCGGCTGCACGCGCCGGATCGCGGCCAGGTGCCTGGCGACCAGGCCGTCGAGGTCGCGCTGCGGCGCCTCCTCGCCGTACAGGCCGGGCGCCTGCAGGCCGTAGGCGGGCTGGTCGTCGCCGAGCTCGCGCACGAGGTCGGCGTAGAACAGCGCGGTCGCGAACAGCGCGTGGAAGCAGAACACCGGCGTGCGCGTGCCGCGCGAGCGCAGCGGCACGAGCGCGGCGCCGGCCGGCGCGGCGCCGCTGCGCAGCTGCGCGGCCAGGTCCTTGAGCACCGGGTGGCGGAAGATCAGGCTGACCGCGATCGGCCGGCCGAGCGCGTCGGAGGCCAGCGCCACCGCCTTCACCGCGGCGAGCGAATGGCCGCCGAGCTCGAAGAAATGATCGTCCGCGCCGACCGGGCCGCACTGCAGCGCCTCCTGCCAGGCGGCGGCGAGCGCGATCTCCTCGGCGCCCTGCGGCGCGACGAACGCGCGCGCCGCCGCGCGCGCCGGCGCCGGCAGCGCGCGGCGGTCGACCTTGCCGTTCGCCGTCAGCGGCAGTGCCGCCAGCGCGACGACCGCCGCGGGCACCATGTAGTCGGGCAGCCGCTCGCGCAGGAACGCGCGCAGCGCCTCGGCCGGCGGCGCGGCGTCGCCGGCCGGCACGACGTAGGCGACGAGGCGGCGGTCGCCGGCGACGTCCTCGCGCGCGAGCACGGCCGCCGCGCGCACGCCGGGGTGGCGCGCCAGCGCGGCCTCGATCTCGCCGGGCTCGATGCGGTAGCCGCGCAGCTTCACCTGCTGGTCGCGGCGGCCGAGGAACTCCAGCGTGCCGTCGGCGCGCCAGCGCGCCTCGTCGCCGGTGCGGTACAGGCGCGCCTGCGGATCGGCGTCGAACGGATCGCGCACGAAGCGCTCGGCGGTCAGCTCCGGCCGGCCGAGGTAGCCGCGCGCGAGGCCGTCGCCGCCGACGTGGAGCTCGCCGCGCACGCCGATCGGCACCGGCTCGCCGCGGCGGTCGAGCACGTAGACGCGCGTGTTGGCGATCGGCCGGCCGATCGGCACCGCGGCGCCGGCGAAATCGGCGGGCACCTCGTAGCAGCAGGTGAACGTGGTGTTCTCGGTCGGTCCGTAGCCGTTGACCAGGCGCACGCCGGGATGCGCGGCGCGGAAGCGGCGCACGTGCGCGGGCGAGAGCACGTCGCCGCCGGCGACGAGCTGGCGCAGGCCGGCGAACGCGTCGAGCCGGTGGTCGACCATCACGTGGAACAGGCCGGCCGTCAGCCACAACGTGGTCACGCGATGGCGCGCGAGCAGGCCGGCGATCTCGTCCGCCGACAGCCGCTGCGGCGGCGCGAGCGCGAGCGCATGGCCGTTCAGCAGCGCGCCCCAGATCTCGAACGTGGAGGCGTCGAACGCCAGCGGCGCCAGCGAAAGGAACGTCTGCGCGCCGCCGAAGTCCACGTAGTCGGCGCCCTTGACCAGGCGCACCACGCCGCGATGCTCGACCATCACGCCCTTGGGCTCGCCGGTCGAGCCGGAGGTGTGCATCACGTAGGCGAGGCTGCGCGGGCCGGCCGGCTCGCGCTCCGGCAGCGGCGCATCCGGCCACGTCGCCGGATCGTCGTCGAGGCAGCGCACCGCGCCGGCGAAGCGCGGCAGCGCGCCGACGCGCGCGCGGTCGACCAGCAGCACGCGCGCGCCGGCGTCCTCGAGCAGGTACGCGACGCGCTCGGCCGGCGTGGCCGGATCGATCGGCTGGTACGCGCCGCCGGCCTTGAGGATCGCGAGCAGGCCGACGATCGTGGCGATCGAGCGCTCGGCGAGCACGCCGACGCAGCCCTCGGCGCCGACGCCGAGCCCGCGCAGGCGCGCGGCGAGCGCGTCCGCGCGGCGGTCGAGCTCGGCGTAGGTGAGCGTCCCGTCGTCGCCGGCGAGCGCCAGCGCCTGCGGCGTCCGCTGCGCCTGCTCGCGGAACAGCGCGTGGACGGACTGCCGCGGATAGTCGGTCGCGGTCGCGTTGAACGCGCGCACGACCCGCTCGCGCTCCGGTGCCGGCAGCAGCGCGACCGCCTGCACCGGCGCCGCCGGATCGCGCAGCAGGCCGTCCAGCAGGTGCACGAAGCGTTCGGCCATGCGCTCGATCGTGGCCGCGGCGAACAGCCGCGTGGCGTACTCGAACGTGCCGCGCAGGCCGCCGTCGCCGCGCTCCTCCAGGCTCAGCGTCAGGTCGAACTTCGCCACCGGCGCGGCCGGCCGCAGCGGCGTCACCGCAAGGCCCGGCAGGCGCAGCTCCGCCTCGGCCGGGTCCTGCACGATCAGCATCGCCTGGACCGGCGCGCCCTGCGCCAGCGAGGCCTCGGCGCCGAGCGCCTCGACCACCGCCGCGAACGGCACGTCGGCGTGCTCGTAGGCGTCCAGCGCGGTGCGGCGCGTGCGCTCGACCAGCTCGGCGAAGCCCGGCTCGCCGCCGAGGTCGAGGCGCATCGCCAGCGTGTTGACGAAGAAGCCGACCAGGCCCTCGACGTCGCGATGCGGGCGGTTCGCCGTCGGCGTGCCGACGACGAGGTCGTCCTGGCCGCACACGCGGCCGAGGAACGCGCCGAACGCGGCGAGCGCGCCGATGAACAGCGTCGCGCCGCGCGCGGCGCACAGCGCCTTGAGGCGGCCGGCGAGCGCCGCCGGCACGGCGAACTCGAACGTGCTGCCTTCGAACGACGGCAGCGGCGGGCGCGCGAAGTCCAGCGGCAGCTCGAGCGCGGGCCGCCCGGCGAGCCGCCGGCGCCAGTAGTCCAGCTGGCGCTCGCGCAGCGCCGGGGTCAGGCGCGCGTGCATCCACGCCGTGTAGTCGGCGTACTGCACCGGCAGCGGCGGCAGCGGCGACGGCAGGCCCTGCGCATGGGCGCCGTACAGCGCCGCGAGTTCGCGGTGCAGCACGCGCATCGACCAGCCGTCGGAGACGATGTGGTGCATGTTGAGCAGCAATGCGTGGTCGTCGTCGGCGAGCCGCACCAGCGTGGCGCGGAACGCGGGCGCGGCGGCGAGATCGAAGCCGGTTTCGGCGTCGGCCTGCACGTGCCGCGCGAGCTCGGCCTCGCGTTCGGCCGGCGGCCGCTCGCCGAGGTCGACGCGCACGAGCGACGGCATGTCCGCCTCGCGCACCGCCTGCACCGCCTCGCCGCGCGCGTGCGGGAACGCGGTGCGCAGCGTCTCGTGCCGGCGCACCAGCTCGCGCAGCGCCCGCTCCAGCGCGGCCGCGTCGAGCGCGCCGGCGATGCGGAACGCCTCCGGCACGAGGTAGGTGCGCGCGCCGGCGCCTTCGAGCCGGTCGAGGAACCAGAGCCCGCGCTGCACCGGCGACAACGGCATCGGCCGGCTGCGGTCCGCCGGCGCGATCGCCGCGGCCTGCGCCGGCGCCGCATGCTCCAGCCGCTCGGCCAGCGCGGCCAGCGTGCGCGCCTCGAACACCGCGCGCACCGGCAGCTCCGTGCCTTCC
>Ga0180222_1000064_pt1 | contig 187710 bp, 197 predicted proteins | sample eDN5th37CKraftOP_FD_151336 | JGI IMG/M metagenome (GOLD analysis project Ga0180222, IMG submission 151336) | Enriched Organic Plus compost microbial communities from Emeryville, California, USA - eDNA 5th pass 37_C Kraft OP (version 2) (version 2) ... | reverse complement strand
TCACCTTGCCCATCGAGGGGCGCGCTCATGAGGCGTCTTGATCGCGGGGCAGGGTGCGGCGCCCGCTGCATGGCTCAGCCGGCCATGCACCGGGAGACCCCGGGTCACCGTCCGGGCGGCACTACGACCGCTCTGCCTTCAATGGCTGGACTGGGCCCGAGCGAAGGAGGCGAAAGCCTCCGGATCGGGGAGCGTGAGGAACGCTCCCTGCGTCGGACCGAGGAAGCGCGGTCCCGGGGGCAGAAAAGCCGCGAAATGGAGCGCCGGGAGGCGTGCGTGCTTCGCCAGCACGCCCGCGCCCCAAGCGCGGTCTCAAGAGCGCCACCCGGCGCTCCATCCCCTCGGTTACGAGGGGAGAACGGAAGGAACGGAGGATAGCCCGCCTGCAGGCGCAGCGCGGGGAGGATGGAGTTTGTCTGAATGCCGAAACCGCCGACCCCGTCATTCCGGGACATGAGCCCTCGGGTCGCGCCTCCGGCGCGCCCAAGGATAAGCACTGGGAGCGGGCCCGGAATCCAGGCGTCGAGAGCAAGTTCTGCGATGCGAATCACGATGGGTTTTGGGCTCGAGCGCCCCCTTCCGCTTTCGCGGAAGTCGACGCGCGCACCGGAATCACGGGTGCGCCTCGGATGATCCGCGCTCAAAACCGGCTGATTAAGAGTCAGTCGTCCTGCCAACTGAGCGGATCGGCCTCCCGGAATGATGAAAAACTGCGCGGCGCGCCGGAGGAGAACGTCGATGAGCAATGGAACTCACAGGTTTCACCGGGAAGTTGTCCCCTGTGGCTTTTCCGCACTAGCGAAGCAGGCCGGCTTAGGATTCTAATCGGATACTGCTTCGATTCAGGGGGCACCCCATGAAGACGATCTCGGTTCTCGTTGTTGTGTCCTTTGCGTTCCTGGCCGCTGGTTGCACGCATTTCGGCAAGGTGCCGATCGGCAAGACGCCGGCGCCGGTTGTCACCAAGTACTGAGTTTTCGCGCGGGGCTTGCCGCATGCTCGCCCCGCGCGCCGACTTTCGCTGGGGCGCTGTCCTCGTGCCGGCGAGCGCTGTCCTTTTGTCGTGTCTCGCTCCCGTGCGCCGCTTCGTCCTGGTGCTGTTTGCGCTCGTCGTCGCGTCGGCGTGCTTTTTGCCCGCGTCCGCGCAGGCGGCGCGCGAGAAAGTGCAGTTCGGCGGTCACTTTCCGGGCACCATCGTCATCCGGACGAAGGAGCGCCGGCTCTATTACGTGCTGCCGGACGGCACGGCCTATCGCTATCCGATCGGTGTCGGCCGCGCCGGCAAAAGCTGGACCGGCTCCGTCTATATTACCGGGAAGTACATCAAGCCTGATTGGTCGCCGCCCGCCGATGTCAAACGCGACAACCCGCATCTGCCGAACGTCATCAAGGGCGGCACGCCGCAGAACCCGATGGGCGCGGCCGCGCTCACGCTCAGCGGCGGCGGGCAATACGCGATCCACGGCACCAACGTGCCGGGCTCGGTCGGCGGCTTCGTGTCCTATGGCTGCTTCCGGATGTACAACGACGACATTCGCGATCTCTACAGCCGCGTCTTCGTCGGTACACCGGTGGTGGTGATGCAGTAAGTGGCGCAGTAGAGGAGGCCCACATGTCGTGTCCGGTTTCGCGTCCGTTCCGCCCGCATCACATCGCTTTTGTTCTGGCCGCGCTTGTTTCGCTCGGCGCCCCGCCGGCTTCCGCGCAAAGCCCGAACGATCCGATCAAGCAGCCGGTCACGGCCGCGGCCTGCAAGCCGCAGCCCGGCAAGCCCTATTTCGTCGAATTCCGTTCGCGCACCGCGGCGAGCTACGGCCACAGCTTCCTTCTGCACGGCCGGCTCGGCGCGCCGGGCAAATTCGCCAAGTTCGAGGTCGCGGGCCTGCATCCCAAGGGCTACGAGCCTGAGGTTTACATGCAGGGCCATGTGATGCCGGTGCCGGCGGAGACCGGCGCGAGTTGGGGCGATCTCGACGAGCAATATCTGACCGCGCGTTATTGCGTGGTGCTGAGCGAGGCCGAATACAAGCGCACCGCCGCCTATATCCGCCGCCTGCAAGCCACTTCCAAGGAGTGGTACGCGCCGGTGAACAACTGCAACAGCTTCATCGGCGACGTGGCGCGGCACATGGGACTGCTCGCGCCGCCGACGCCGATCCTGCTGCCCGAGCATTTCGTGACCCTGATCCGCGAGCTCAACGGCAACGCCGCAACCCTCAAGCCCGGCGCGCTGGCGTCGCGGTGAGGGGCGGGAGCGCGCTTTAAGCAAGCGGTTGGCGCAGGCCTTTTCTGTCGATGCGACCCGGCGGTATCACGTGCCGTGGATGGCGGTAGCCGGGCGCAGCCGTCAGGGTGGTAGGATTCGCTTCCTCTTCCAGGGTAAAGATTTCTCTTCTTTCCCGCCCCCGCCGGAAACCCGCTTTTAGCCATGCCGTTCCTGCGCTCATGCGCCTTTGCGGCGGATACGGTTCGCTAACGACGAATGGCACCAAACGAGCAACCAAAAGCCTTCAGCAGCCGTGAACGCTCGCATGATGATGCGCGCGCCCTTTGGCTTCGCGTAAGGAACGCCGCCCGCAACCTGCCTCCGCAATCGGAGGAAGCGGGTGCATTCCATCCTACTTGTGGCCTTCAGCCTTGTGCTGACAAGCATGACGTTTGCCGGTGCCGCGGCCCACGGCGAGCGGGCTGGGGAGGTCGATTTCGCGCGGCGCGCTGTGCTCGCCTCCGCCGCGCCCACCTACTGCGGCCTCTGCCTTGATGCAGCCGCCTGCTCGCCGCGCGAGCGCGGCATCGCGGCAAAGGCCCGCGACCCCAGCCGCTACCGGGCGCCGCCGGAGATCTTCGCGGTCATCGACCTCGCGAGCGCGCTCACCGGCGTGGATTTCGACTATCTCCTGCGCGCTGCCGCGCTGGAGAGCAGCTTCAACCCGACGCTTGCGGCCGCGACCTCGACGGCAGTCGGCCTCTACCAGTTCATCGAGCAGAGCTGGCTCTACATGGTGTATTCGGCCGGCGCCGAGCTTGGTCTCAAGGATCTTGCGAACGCGATCCGTCTCGACGAGGAGGAGGGGGGCTACGAGATTGACGACGAGGAGGCGCGCGAGGAGATCCTGCGGCTGCGCTACGACGCGGAGCTCTCCGCGCATTTCGCCGCGCTGCTGGCCCGGCGCAATTTCGAGACGCTCGCGCGTCTGCTCGAGCGTGAGCCGGAAGCGGGCGAGCTCTATCTCGCGCATGTGATGGGTGCCACCGGCGCGGCGGAGCTCATTCGGCTCGCCTCCGAGAGCCCTGAGGCAAAGGCCGCCAAGCATTTCCGGCGCGCGGCGCGCGCCAACCGGGCGATCTTCTATCAGGGAAAGAAGCCGCGCTCCGTTGCTGAAGTGATGGAGTATCTGTTCGAGAAGTACCGCCGAATTCCGGTCTATCGTGCGGGTGGCGGGGAACTCCGGCTTTCCGCGCCGCCCGTGTGGCGTCCGCCGCTGCCGGTCTGGCGCATCGGCGGCGACGAAATTCCGTTCGCGATGCGTTGAGACTTATTCGTCTTCGTCATACTTTCGCTCGCAGCCACCCTTGCGCAGGCTGCCTAAACTTACCGCGCGACATCCACATCTGACGGCGTTGCTACGCTCAAGGCATGAATGGCCGGGACGAGCCCGGCCATGATGATGCAAATTTGACTCGTTCGACCGGCGCGCTGGCTAAAGAAGTGCTTGTCAGCGTTTACTTCAAATTCTCCGGCACGACGCCGCCGTTTTCCATAAGCTGTTTCATCACTTCCTTATGCAGCCAGACGTTCATTTCGGCGGAGCCGTCGAGCTTGCCGGTGTAGCCGAGCTCCTGTGCGAGCTGCTTGCGCGCGTTCAGGCTAGAGTCGAGATCGAGCAGCTTCATCAGATCGACGATTGACTGCTTCCAATTGTAGTTCTTGCGGCCCGTATCGTCGGCGATTTTCTGGATCAGCGCCTCGACTTCCTCGCGCGTCATCGGTTGCGGCTTCGGCGGCCCGCCGGCGCTCGAAGTCGCATCCGCGATCACGGCGCCCGCCGCTTTGGCCTTGCCGAAAATCGCATCGACGATGTTGCTGAAGATACCCATGTCAACTCCTCCTGCCGACCATTCGGCCTTGGCCGCTTGCTTCGCGGCATGGCCATAATGTTACCCGAACGTGACCGCCTGTCGACGCCCGCGGTGGCGAGGCCTCGTCAAGCCTCCGCTGTGCGGCCATCGTGCCACACTGCGGCACTCTTCCCGAATGCCATTGCAAGGAAATGCTCGCCCCGGAATGCTTCCATCCAAGGCCCGCGCGGAAAATGCGGGTCAGACAGGCTGTTGGCATGCCAACGGCCGGGGAAGGAAACAGGGAGAACCCCATGCAACTGACCAGAAAGGAATTCCTGCGTGCGGCAGGCGCCGCCGCAGCGCTTACGCCGTTCGGCGGGGTCGGCGGCGCCTTTGCGCAAGCCTATCCGAGCGAGGACATTCATATTATCTGCGCTTTTCCGGCCGGCAGCGGCGCGGACGTACTCGTGCGCTTCTTCGCCGAGAAGTTGAAGCCGCTCGCGAAGCGCACTGTGATCGTGGAAAACAAAGTAGGGGCGGGCGGTTGGATCGCGATCGAGCATGTGGCGCGCTCGAAGCCCGACGGCCACACAATGCTGCTCCTCGGCGCCAACGCGGTCGCCGCCACCATGAGCCTCTTCAAGAACCCGTCGATCGACGTCGGCAAGGCGATCCAGGTCGCCGCCACCATCAACCGGCAGCCGTTCATGATGGTGGTGCCCTACGACAGCCCGTACAAGAACGTGGCCGAGATCACCGAAGCAATGAAGAAGAAGGGTGACAAGGCTACCTATGCATCAGCGGCGCCCGCCGGCAAGATCATGGGCGAACTCTACAAGGCCGCCACGGGCGTGCAGGCGGTGGAGGTCGTGTACAAGACCGCGGCCGACTCGCTGAACGAAATTCTGAACGGCAAGATCGATTACGGCATGCACGATCCGGTGTTCGCGCTCGCGCAACTCCGCGAGAAGCGGCTGAAGGTTCTGGGCGTCAGCACCGGCAAGCGGCTCGAAGCCAACCCCGAATTGCCTACGATGAAGGAGCAGGGCGTGGATATGGACCTCACCCTGTGGTGGGCGGCGATGGTGCCGCAGGGCACGCCGAAGCCGGTGGTCGAGCAGATCAACAAGTGGTTCGTGGAGATGGTGTCTGCGGAGGATACGCGGAAATTCCTCGGTGGCTTCGGCGGCGATCCGAACATTCTTTCGGCCGACGAAGCGCAGCAGAATTTCCTGCGCGACATCAAGGTTTGGGCTGAATACGTGAAGATCGCGAAGATCGAGCCGCAATGAGCTTTGCCGCCTGTGCACAAGCGCCGGTGCAAGTTACGGGAATCCTTGCGTTGGCATGGCGCTCCCCAATGTTCACACCCACGATGCATTCTTCGCTGGCAACGGCGGCGAGTGCGCGGTAGCGTTTGTCCATCGCGGAAGTGCGACGGGTCGGTGCCCTGATCGCGACAGGCCCGGCAAGCAGCGGTTCCCGAGTTGTCGAGACTTCGGAAGAAGGCGTCCGAAGGAGGCCCCGGCAACAATCGCCCGAGCCAATGTGGAACCCCGCGATAACGGAGGCCGCCGGAAACGGCGGCCTTCTGTTTTTCTGCATCCGGCGCGGCGGAAATTGGGCCTAACCAGTACGATGAAGTCGCGATCCTCTACGCCGCCTTTCCTTTTGCCTTCTGCTGCTTGAGATGTTCCTCGGTACGGCGCTGCATCTCGTCGGCCGACACATCCTCCTTGTGCGTCGCGATCCACCAGATGTTGCCGTTCGGATCCATCACACCGCCGGAGCGGTCGCCGTAGAATTGATCCATCGGCTCCATCGTCGACTGCGCGCCGGCCGCGAGTGCATGCTTGTAGGTTGCGTCGACGTCCGGTACGTAGAGATAGAGCGAGTTTGCGGTTGGCGGCCATTCTTCGGTCGCTTCGCCGAGCATCACGCGTGAATCGCCGATCTTCATCTCGGCGTGCATGATCTTGCCATCGGGCCGCTTGTGCGGCGGATGCGTCGGGACAGCACCGAATGCCTTGGTGAGGAATGCGAGCTCTTTCTCGGCGTCCCGCACGACGAGATAGGGCGTGATCGAGTGATAGCCTTCCGGAATGGGTTTGACGGCCATGGTCGACTCCTCCAAATTTTTTGGTGACGGGTAAAAAGCTGCGCTGCGAAATCGCCGAATGTTTGATTGGCGGATGGAATCGCAACGGCGGTTTCGTGAAGGAGGAACCGACCGTGTCACCCCTGTCAGTGTGACAGATCGGTAAAATTACTCGTTATCTCCCGCCACCGCTTCGCAAACCGCCTGTGTCACGTCGCGGGTCGTGGCTTTGCCGCCAAGATCCGGCGGGTGGAGCGCCCGGTCGGCGGTCGCGTGCTCGATTGCACGCATGAGCCGTGCTGCTGCGGCGGGCTCGCCGAGATGCTCAAGCATCATCGAGGCCGACCAGAAGGGGCCGATCGGATTGGCGATCCCTTTGCCGGCGATGTCGAAGGCGGAGCCGTGGATCGGCTCGAACATGGAAGGAAATTTCCGCTCGGGATTAAGGTTCGCAGTCGGCGCGATGCCGAGTGAGCCGGCAAGTGCCGCGGCGAGATCGGAAAGAATGTCGGCGTGCAGGTTGGTGGTGACGATGGTGTCGAGCGTTTCTGGATGTAACGTCATGCGCATCGTCATCGCATCGACCAATATTTTGTCCCACCGCCGTCACGACGCGCGCAGGTTGCCAGCGCCTCGACCCCGGCGGCGATCACTTCCCTGCCGATGCCGTCGCCGGGAATGACGGCAATTCTATATGTTTTCAGCCGGCGCCCCATAACCGCGGACCGCGAACCGCCGTTGTTGTAGTGACGGTCCGGCCTTTCGCAAAGCAGCGTTAGATCAGCGGCAACCCGTTTGCGCGCCGCGCGTTTAGTGAAGCGGACCGGCTTCTTGAAGAGACGCCGGCTGTTCGCTCGAAATGAACGGCGCATGAACAACTCTTGGAACCCTATCACCAATAAGCAGTTCGCGGGCGATGCGCCCGTCTCGATACACAGGAGTGGAAGATGAGGAAACAATTGGTCGCAATGACCAGCAGTGCCGTCCTCGGTGTTGTGGTCGCAGCTACCGGTTTGGCGCCCACGGTTGCGGCTCCGATCTCCACAGGAGGGCACGCAGCCGATACGCAGGTAATTCCGGTTCAATTTCAAGGGCAGCGTTTCGACCGTGGCGGTGGAGGCGGCGGCCAAGGCATGCGTGGCCCTGGCGGCGGCAGGTTCGAGTCGCGCGGTCAGGTGCAGACGCAGCAGCGCGTTCCGCGCCAGGACTTCCGGGTCCAAACGCAGACCCCGCAGCGGGTCCCACGTCAGGATTTCCGCGTCCAAACGCAGAGGCAGCGTGATTTCCAGCGGCGCGACGTGCAACGACGCGATTTCGACAGGCGGGCATTCTCGCGACGCGAAGTCCAGCGACAGGGTCGCATTTACCGAGGCCCACGGCTGGTGCATCGGGGATGGGATCGCCGCCACCGGCACCGCTTCTTCGGCGCATTCCTGGTCGGCATTCCGTTCGGCTATGCCGCGATCTCTGCGCACCCTTGCTACGATTGGATCTACGGGCCGCAGGGATGGGGCTATTACTGGAATTACGACCGTTGCCCGGTTTGATGGGGATCACGGGAAGCTTACGCTGAGATCAGCCGGAAATGAAAGCCGGGTCCGGGAATTGCCGGGCCCGGCTTTGCATTCGTCGATTATTTTGCTCGCATGCCTATGGTAGATCGTTCCAGCATGCTGTCCCGACCGGAGCCGTTCAAGGGGGCCTTATGACAACGCTCTTCGCCTTTCTTCACCATCTCTTCGCGTTCACGCTCGTCGCCATGCTGGCGGTGGAACTTGTTCTCACGCGCCAGCAAGTCACGCTGGAGAATGCGCGGCGGCTGATCGCGATCGACGGCGTCTATGGCGCCTCGGCGGGGTTGCTGCTGATCGTCGGGCTCATCCGTGTGTTCTATTTCGAAAAGGGCGCCGACTACTATTTCTCGAGCCACGCGTTTCTGAGCAAGCTTGGCCTGTTCATCATCGTCGGCCTTGTGTCGATCCTCCCGACAATGGAATTCATGAAATGGCGCAAGGCCGTTCGCGCCGGGCAGGTGCCGGTGGTGGACGCCACGAAACTGCTAAGAATTCGTCGGATCATTCATGGGGAGTTAGCGGGGATTGTTCTCATTCTCCTGTTTGCGGCGATGATGGCGCGCGGTGGTTGGGTGTGATGGGCGTGTTGCGGCGGGTTCTGTTTGCTTGCAGCGTGGGTATTCTTTTCGCCGGGCCGTTGCTGGCGCAGTCGATGGCCGAGGAGGCCGCGGGTTGGGGGCTGCTCGGAACCTGGGCACTCGACTGCACGGTGCCGGCGAGCCGGTCGAATGCGTATCTCTCCTATGTCCGCGAGGGCGACGCGCTGATCCATCGTCGGGACTTCGGCGATACTCGCGACGAGCATCCGATCGACGCGGTAAAGGTCCTTGCGGACGGCAGCCTGGAGATCGTGATTACGCTTTCGCTCGCGAACGCCTCGCAAGTGCGGACGCTCGTCCTACAAAAGGAGGGCGAGGGGAAAATGCGCGCGATGATGAACCGGGATGAGGCCGGAAACTATTCCATCCGCGATGGCAAATTCATGGACGGGCAGCCGAGCGCGGTGCAGTCCCGGTGCAACGCGGCGACCGGCTGACGGGACCGGTGTAGCTATTCCGGCTGCGTCGCCCAGTTGAGCATGGCGGAGGAAGCCGCGCCGCCGATCACGCAGGGCAATCCGAGAGCGACGGCGCCGGCAACGGCCGCGCCGATACAACCCAGCGCAATCGCGCTCTGGCCGACCTGACCCCAGCCGGCCAGTTTTCTCTTCGATCCTGGCCCCTTGCGTTTCAGCTCCTCGATCGCGGCGAGCGCTTCCTTGCGGATCTTCGCGATCTCCATGGTTTCCGCGGCATCGATTACCTCGGCAAGGATCTTCGCCGTTTCCTTGTCCTGCGTCTTTGCCGACCACTTCAGCATCTTCAGCAGTTCGTAGTCGCGCGCGGCGTTGCTCGCCAGCGTGTATTTTGCCATGCCGCCGAGCGTGAGGCGCTCGACGTCATCGATCTCGTTCGACCAGGGCAGCATCGCCACGATGCGCGAGATCGGATGGATGGAGCCGGTCGCGAAATAGAAGCCCCACAGGGTATCGATGGTGTCGGGCGTGGGATCGAGGCGCACTTCCTTCGGCTCGTCTTTCTTGAAGAGCTTGGCAAGCCCGGAAGGCTTTTCCGAATAGTCGATCTGCTCGAGCGTCGGTAGGCCGCCTGAGAGATACTTGTCGATCATCGGGACGCGCCCCGGCATGTGCATCTTGAATGCGCCGAGAAAGCCCTTCCATTGCGGCAAGCCGGAATAAGCAATCGCGCGCACCACAACCCATTGCTGCTCGGGCGGCAGCGGCAGGATTTTGGCGATCAGTCCCTCGGCGCGCGCGGGGTTGGCGTTCAGGACGCCCGCGAGAAATCCGACGTAAACGCCGGCCTGCTCGGGATCCTTGAATGCACCGAGACGGCCGGCGGCGCGGATTGCCTGCGGCACGCGGTTCGGCTCGGGCCTGAGGCGATACTGGTTGATCCAGCCGAGGATCGCTTCGGCGGATGCGGGCTCGGCCGATTTCGGCGCAGCAACTGCGTTCGGCATGACCGACGTGACCGCAACGGCGAGCGCGACGACAACCCGCGCGGCAGCACGAACCATTTCCCCTCCCGCCGCCTGTCCGGATTCAGGCGCGTACGCAATACCTTAGGCCCCTGCCAGGCCGGAAAGGACCAGCCTCAGGGGACATTTTCGTGACGCCGGCAGGGACCGAATGGGGCAGCAGTAAACAAAAACCCCGGCGTATAGCTGCCGGGGTTTTGCAGTTCCCGAAGTCGCCGACTATCGCGACGGCGAGCCCGGAATGGTGGGAGGTTGCGTCGCGGGTCCCGGCGGCTGTTCGGGGCCGCTTCGGGTTACACCAGTGGGAGCGGAACGGCCGGTTTCCGAGTCGGCCACTTGCGGATTTTGCGCTCCACCAAACGCGAAGATCAGGACCCCGATGAATAGCACCAGTCCAAGGAACCAAGCGAGCGCGACACCGGCTCCGGCACCCTGCGAATCCGCATATCGATAGTTTGGATTATCGAGATTATTATACAGCGGATCGCGCCGGATCGGATCCCGCGGATCACGAAATTCGCTCATGTTCACCTCCTAGCCGTGCATACGACAACGGCGCAGAGGCGCATCGGTTCCAACGGCAAATCTGTGGCACGAAGGCGGCGATGTCATGCTGCATCAAGCGAGCGATGCAATCGCGGCCCAGACGATAATGAGCGCACGCGCGAGCGTCGACCAGATCGGCGCGCCCTCGTAGCGCGCGGCGCTGCGCCAGACGGCGACGACCATCAGGAGATTGTAGGGAACCGGCGTAAGGAAGAATGCGATCCCGAGCGTATGCCAGTCCTGAGAGAAGGCGAAGAGAGAGGCAAGCGTGAAAATCAGGCTGAGGGCCGAGCCATAGATGATCGCGTATTCCCAGAAGGCGCGGGCGAGCGGAACGCGGCCGTTCCAGAGATCAACCAGCCACGCTTTCACGGATCGATCCGGCGGACCGGATTTTCAAGCATACCGAGCCCGGTGATTTCCACGCGCAGTGGACCGCCGAACTTGGTGATGTCCGCGGTATGCAGGCTGCGCTTGGCGCCGCCGGGACGGAACGCCGTGCCCATCGAGATCACATCGCCGGGCCACAGCGAATGGAAGCGGGTAATGAACTCGATCGCCTGCGGCACTGGGTATTTGTAATAGGCGGTGCTGTCTTCTGCGATCAGTTCATCCTTGTGCCAGCAGCGCACTTCGAGCTTGTGCGGGTCGGGGACTTCATCTTTCGTCACGAGCCAGGGGCCCATCGGGCCGAAGGTGTCGGAGCCCTTATAGCGGGCCGCATAAGAGAGATGCTGCTCGATACGCTCGACCTGCGTGGGATCGTCCTTGCGCGGATAGAGCGCGTAGTAGTGCACTCGATCTTCGGCACGCATGGCGTTGCCCGTCATGTCGTTGAGGATCGAATAGCCATAGACGACGTCGTAGGCGTTCTCCGCCTTTACATGGCGGCATTCCTTGCCGATGACGACGGCGAGTTCGGGTTCGGGGTGCACGCTGCCGTAATAGCCATGCACGACGATCTCGCCCCGATGGCCGACAAGCGAGGATGCCGGCTTCATGAAGAACATCGGATGTTCCGGCGCACTGATCTTGCGCTCGTCGCTGGCGGTGTTGTTTAGTGCGATGCCGAGAATCTTGGAGGGCCGGCGTACCGGCGGATGCCACGCGACATCGGTCGGATCGATTTGCGCGACAGCGTTCCGGTTGCGCGAGACGAACTCGCGCGCCTCGTGAACAAAGCGCAGGCCGCCATCGCCGGCCTCGATCAGGTCGATCATGTTCGCCACGGGAAGGACGGGGCGGCCCATCGCCCGCGCAGCATCCTCAAGGTCGACGAGTTTGTCACCGGCGGAAAACCCGAGGCGATCGCCGCCGTTGTAGCGGAAGCTTGCGAGTTTCATGGGTGCGGCACCGGGTTCATGGCATCGGGATTTCGCCGGTGTGCTTTGGGACCTGATAGCCGCGTTGCACCGCCGGGCGGTTGGCGATTGCGATGTACCAGCGCTTCACGTTCGGATACTGGTTGAGGTCGACGGTCTGCCACTCGTACCGCGCGACCCACGGCCAGATGGCGATGTCGGCAATCGAATATTCGTCGGCGACGAACTCGCGGCCTTCGAGCCTGCGGTTCAGCACCCCGTACAGCCGATGGGCTTCCTTCGAGTAGCGCTCCTCCGCATAGGGTGACTTGCCGGGGTTGTATTTCACGAAGTGGTGGACCTGACCGAACATGGGGCCGGGTCCGCCCATCTGCCACATGAGCCATTCGATGGCGCGATAGCGCGGCTCACCCGACTTCGGGAGGAGCTTGCCGGTCTTGTCGGCGAGATAGATGAGGATCGCGCCGGATTCCATCAGCGACATGCCGTTGTCACGATCGACGATCGCGGGAATGCGATTATTGGGGGCGATCTTCAGGAATTCGGGCCTGAACTGTTCGTCCTTGCCGATATCGACCGGGTGGACCTCATAGGGGAGGCCGAGCTCTTCGAGGGCAATGGAGATTTTTCGGCCATTCGGCGTCGTCCACGTATAAAGATCGATCACGATTTTCTTCCCTTTGGGCACTGCTTCGCGCGAGCCGGCAGCGACCTTATTCAAGGGGCGGAATGGCGCAAGCACGGCGGGCGAGGGGCCGCCATGCTATTTAAGGGTTCGTCCCCTATGATTCCGCGGGGGAAGGCCTGCCGTCCAATTTGATCTGGATTAACCCGTCCACTCCACATATGTGGTTCCAAGCCGATCCATGCCTGAGAAGAGGTGTCCGATGCCGCTGCGCGACCTGTTTTGCCTGGTGGAAGCCGCCGAGGACGCGACGACTGCCGCGCTCGATCAATCCCTGGCGCTGGCGGGCGCGTATGGCGCCCAGGCCTCCATTCTGGTGGCGGGTCCCAAGGCCGCGGCGCCTTATACCTTCATCAATACATCGATGGTCGGCAGCCTCGTCAAATCGGAGAATGAGAAGCTGCGCACCCAGGCAGAGAAGATCGTCGCTGGCGCCCAGGAGGCGCTGAAGAAATCGGGCGTGACGGGATCGATCGAGCTGTGCCTGGAGTTCTTTCAGGAGGTCATGCTTGCTGCGAAGGAGCATGCCCTTTGCTCCGATCTCACAGTGCTCGGCCGGCCGGGCGGTGTGGTCGACCGCAGCGAGGTGCTGTTCGAGGAGATGCTGTTCGGTGCCGCAAGGCCGGTGCTCCTGGCTGTGCCAGGCCAGAAGCCGGTCGAGAAGATCGAGAAGATCGCGCTTGCCTGGGACGGCTCCTCGCATGCGGCGCGGGCGCTCGCGGCGGCGCTCGGACTGTTTCCGGTGAAGACAGCGGATGTGCTGGTGGTAAGCGGGGAAAAGGATCTTTCCGGCATCGTGCCCGCTACCAAGATTGCCGCCCACATCGAGCGTCATGGCGTCAAGGCAAACGTCGTTGAATTGCGCATGGACAAGGATGTTGCCGCGACGATCGACGGGCACGCATCGAAGGCCGGTGCCGATCTCATCGTCATGGGTGGCTTCGGGCGCTCCCGGCTGCGCGAATTCGTGCTTGGCGGCGTGACGCGGAAATTGTCGCAGACGGCGCAGACGCCGCTTCTGCTTGCGCATTGACGTATGGTTTGCGTGTGGTCCCTCGGATAGAGCCCGAGGGCGTGCTTTTCCGAAAACCGGTTCCCATCCCGGATCAAGTCCGGGGCAGGCTTTTTTCGGGATCGCGCGCTAGGACTTCGACGCCGGCATCACGATCTGCGTCTGTGTGACCATCGCGGCGAGCTTGCCGTCGTTCCGGGTGATCTTCGTCTGCCAGACCATGGTGGTGCGGCCACGATGCAGTGGCAGGCATTCGGCGTGTGCTGTATCGCCCACCGGGATTGCCGCAAAAAAGTTCGTCTTGCTCTCAATCGTAGAAGTCATCATGCCCGCGGGCAGGTTGGCTGACGTGGCTGCGCCGCCGAGCGTGTCGGCGAGCGCCATGACCGCGCCGCCGTGCATGACGCCATGACGGTTCGATAATTCGGGACGGACCACCACGGACGCGACAAGGCGATCCTTCGTGCAGTCGCCGAACTTGAGGCCGACGAGCTCGCTAAAGCTCGGCTTGTCATTCTCGAAGAACTTCAGGATGCTTTCGATCGACACAATTTTCCCCGGCAAAGTCTCCGCCCGATTGGTGGGAGCAGTTGTGACAGCCATAGGCAATATGCGCTGGCCAATTGCAAGCAGGCTTCCCGTCGCGCATAGGCAGGACGAAGGGCCGGGCACGGCAAGCCTGGCGGCATTGCATTCAACAATGGATATCGCGTACGACTTCTTGCGGCGTAAGAACCTCTGCCATGAGTGAAGCTACGATCCCGGCACCTCCCATCGAGCAGCGCGCACACGAATTGCTGCTCGCGACTTATGCGAAGGCGCCGCATGACGTGTTCGGCGACGCACCGCCGGACGAGGGGGAAGGGGAGCGGCTGAAACTCGCCAAGGGCGCCGCCGATCTTCTGGTCGCTTCCCGTTTTGCCCGGTATGCCGACGAGGGCCGCACCCAGATCGAGCTCACGAATGCGGGTCGATATTGGGCGCTGAACGGCGGGTTTCTCGCTTTCCTGAAGGAGGAGCCGCCGGAACAAAGCCGTGGTCGCGGCCGCAGTCCCGAGATGGAGGAGTTGCGGATCAACTACATGAAGCTCCGGCTTGGCACCTTCTGGTGGAGCTTCGGCTTCTCCGTCGCGAGCTTCATCTTCGCGATTATCTCGCTGGCCGTCGCCTATTTTTATGGGGAGCGGATTCTGCGCTAGGCATTCCGCCTAGAAGAGAACGACGCTGCGGATCGATTCGCCCGCGTGCATCAAGTCGAAGCCCTTGTTGATGTCGGGAAGCGGCATTGTATGGGTGATCATCGGATCGATCTCGATCTTTTTCTCCATGTACCAGTCGACGATCTTCGGCACGTCGGTGCGGCCCCTTGCGCCGCCGAACGCCGAGCCCTTCCAGACACGGCCGGTGACAAGCTGGAAGGGGCGCGTGCGGATTTCCGCGCCGGCGGGTGCCACGCCTATGATGATGCTTTCGCCCCAGCCGCGGTGGCACGATTCGAGTGCCGCGCGCATGACATCGACATTGCCGGTGCAATCGAAGGTGTAGTCGGCGCCGCCGATCTGGTCCGCGGGCGTCTTTGTTATGTTGACGAGGTAGGGGACGAGCTCACCCTCCACTTCCTTCGGGTTGACGAAATGCGTCATGCCGAAGCGTTCGCCCCACTGTTTCTTCTCGGGATTGAGGTCGACGCCGATGATCATGTCGGCGCCGGCAAGCCGCAGGCCCTGAATGACGTTCAGGCCGATGCCGCCGAGGCCGAAGACGATCGCCTTGGCGCCGGGCTGTACCTTTGCCGTGTTCAGCACGGCGCCGATGCCGGTCGTGACTCCGCAGCCGATGTAGCAGACCTTGTCGAACGGCGCGTCCTCACGGATTTTCGCGACCGCGATCTCCGGCAGCACCGTGAAATTCGCGAAGGTCGAGGTGCCCATGTAGTGGTGCAGCTTCTTGCCGTCGAGCGAGAAGCGCGAGGTGCCGTCGGGCATCAGGCCCTGGCCCTGGGTCGCGCGGATCGCGGTGCAGAGATTGGTCTTGCGGGAGAGACAGGACGGGCACTGCCGGCATTCCGGCGTGTAGAGTGGGATGACGTGGTCGCCCTTCTTCACCGAGGTTACGCCGGGCCCGACGTCGACGATGATGCCCGCGCCCTCGTGGCCGAGGATCGAGGGGAAGATGCCTTCAGGGTCGGCGCCGGAGAGCGTGAATTCGTCAGTGTGGCAGATGCCGGTGGCCTTGACCTCGACCAGCACTTCGCCCGCCTTGGGGCCCTCGAGCTGTACGGTGGTCACTTCGAGCGGCTTGCCCGCTTCAAACGCTACTGCCGCGCGTACGTCCATCGGCTTTCCTCCCGGCTTGCTGGTCCGCCTTTGGTGCCAGAGCCGGAGGCGAGGGGCAATGCAAAACGGCGCGGGAATTCCCGCGCCGTTCGCCTTCCCGTGGTGCCGCACTCAATCGCGCTCGAATTTCACGACCTCGCCGGTCTGGCCGTGGACGTCGATCTCGATCTTGCGGCCGTCCTTGTCGCGGCCCTCGATCTCCCACTTGCCGTCGTCCTGCTCGATCTCGGTGATCTGCACGACGCCTCGGTCGGCGGCGATCTGGCGGGCCTGCTGCTCGCCGACCTTGTATTGCTGGGCAAGCGCCGGGACTGTGGCGAGGCCTGCGGCGAGCACGAGTGCAAGCAAAGCCCGTTTCATTGGGCGTCCTTTCTGCGGATGGGGTGGCTTGCGGCGTAGAACACAACGTCGCCGCTGCCATAAACGGTCCTCTCGATAACGCCGATGTTATCGGCCGCGCAGCCATTCCGCCGCGAGGCTGAAATCCTCTTGGGTCAATTGGTGGCCCGCGGGCAGAAGCTCGTAGCGCACGTCCGCACCCGCGCGGCGCAATGTCTCGACGAGGCGCTCGCTCATCTCGGGCGGCACGATGGGATCGGCGCTGCCATTCAGGACCAGGACCGGCACGCCATCGAGCTTCGCGTTGTGGACCGGGTCGAACGGCATCATGGCGCGGATCAGGATCGCGCCCGCGAGCGCATTCGGCCGCTGCAGCAGGAGCGACCAGGCGATATTGGCGCCATTGGAGAATCCGAGGACGATGGGCTTTGCGAGTCGGTAGCGCTCGCGGGCGGCTTCGACGAAGTCGCCCAAGGCTTCGGTCTGGGCGTACAGATCTTCCACGTCGAATACGCCTTCCGCGCGACGCTTGAAGAAGCGCGGCATGCCGTGCTCGCTCACTTTGCCGCGCGGCGAGAGGAGCGCTGCGCCGGAAGAAAGCTGCGCGCCGAGCGGGAGAAGGTCGTTCTCGTCGCCGCCGGTGCCGTGCAACAGGAGGAGCGGTGCGCGTCCCGCTGTTTCTGCGGGGACGAAGCGATGCGCGAAGCCGAGGTCGGGTTTCTCGCTCATGGCTCCGCCACTATAGCAAAAGGGCGCGGCTTGTGCCGCGCCCTTCACGAGCTGGGTATCCGCGATTAGCGCGGCTGCGGCACGATGCGGATATAGGGTTTCGGCTCCTTCCAGCCGTCGGGCCAGATCTTCTTGGCATCGTCGTTGGTGACGGAGCCCGCGATGATGACGTCCTCGCCGTTTTTCCAGTTTGCGGGCGTCGCCACCTTGTGCTTCGCCGTAAGCTGCAGGCTGTCGATCACGCGCAGCACTTCGTCGAAGTTGCGGCCCGTCGTCATCGGATAAACGAGGATGAGCTTGATCTTCTTGTCCGGGCCAATCACGAAGACGTTGCGGACGGTCTGATTGTCGGCGGCGGTGCGGCCATCGGACGAATTGCCGGCGGAAGCGGGCAGCATGCCGTAGAGCTTGGAGATCGTCAGGTCCGGATCGCCGATCATCGGATAGTTCGGCGCGAAGCCCTGGGTCTCCTTGATGTCGTCGGCCCACTTTGCGTGGTTGTCGACCGGGTCGACCGAAAGGCCGATGATCTTCACGCCGCGCTTGTCGAACTCGGGCTTGATGCGGGCCATGTAGCCGAGCTCGGTGGTGCAGACGGGGGTGAAGTCCTTGGGATGCGAAAACAGCACGACCCAGCTATCGCCGATCCAATCGTGGAACTTGATCTTGCCTTCGGTGGTCTGTGCTTCGAAGTCGGGTGCGGTTGCGCCAATCTGAAGCGCCATTGCTCTCTCCCCTATGGATTGGGCGCCGTGCGCGCGGAGCAGGATGCGGCCGGCGCGGCGTCGGTCATTCCGCGCGCAATATAGGACTATCCACAAAAATTTCTAGAATAGAGCGAGTTTTACGCGGATTCCGCGTGTTTTTGTCGCGCTTATTCGTCGTCGTTGCGCTTATTCGAGGGCGGGCAGGGCGGCGACAATCTGCTGACGGTGCTGCTCATACCACGGCGGCAGCATGATGTGGCCGCCGAGCGTTTCCTTCGGCTCGTCGACGGCAAATCCCGGATCGTCGGTGGCGATCTCGAACAGGATGCCGTTGGGCTCGAGGAAATAAACAGAGCGGAAATAATGGCGCGAGACCTGGTCTGTTGGGCGAAGGCCGAGGTCGATCACGCGCTTGCGCAGCTCCATCTCTTGCTCGTCGCCGGAGGCGCGGAAGGCGACATGGTGCACGGAGCCGGTGCCCTGGCTTGCGCGCACCGCGCCGGGCGTCACACGCAGATCGACGATGGTGCCGATCCCGGCCCCTTTCGAGACGAAGCGGTGGCGGGTGCCGTCGATGCCCCCTGGCTCGAAGCCAAAGACCTCGGTCAGGACGCGGGCGGTGGTGGCGGGGTTCGCCACTTCCAGCGTGATGCCGTGAAAGCCGCGGATCGCATGCTCGGCGGGAATGTCTCCGTTCGACCAGCCGGGGATTCCGGCCGCGGCTCCGGAGCCGACGATCTCGAGCTTGTGGCCGTCGGCATCGGCGAACGCGATCGCCTGCTCGCCGAAGCGCGCGGGGGAATCCTGATGGGAAATTCCGTGGTCCGAGAGTCGTATGCGCCAGAATTCTAAAGCGGACACCGGCACGGCGAAGGCGATCTCCTGCGGCTCGCCGGAGCCGTGTCTTCCCTTCGGCAGTTCCTCCCAGACGAAGAACGTGAGCGCGGTGCCGGGTGAGCCGGTCTCGTCGCCGTAATAGAGATGCCATGTGCTCGGGTCGTCGAAATTGACCGTGCGTTTGACGAGCCGCAGGCCGAGCGTGTCGCGATAGAAGCGCACATGGAGCTTCGGCTCGCCGGCGATTGCCGTGATGTGGTGGATTCCAGCGCTTCCGGCCATGTGCATCTCCGTCGCTCCGCTGGGGTGCGGACAGTGTAGCGGTTCTTCCGCAGCGAGTCCCCGGCACGACCCGGTCCAGCCATTAGCGCTTTGGTAACCATAAACGCCGCACCCTGCCGTCCGGGGAATGGGGGCGGGCGCGCATGGGATTGCCGCATCAACACACCGTCGGTTTGAGCATGGCGCGCGGCCGGCACATCGATGCCGCCGACGTGATCGCCTTGCTGCAGGATGTTTACGCGGATGGCGTGCTCACACGCGGCGAAGCCGAGGAACTGATCGCCTTCGATCTCTCCGTCGCGCAGTCGACGCGCGACTGGCAGGAGTTTTTTGCGGCGGCCATCAGCGAGCACGTGACGCGGAACGAGCGGGATTCCGGGCGTGCGGACGATTCCGCGTCGGCATGGCTGATCGAACGGCTGTCGCGCGGGCCGCGTCCGGTGACGGTCGCAGGCTTTGCCGCGATCAGGCGAGCGATCGAGCATTCGAACGATCCCGTGCCGCGGCTCGCCGCTTTCGCGATCGAGCAGATGCGTGCCGCCGTCATCACCGGCGACGGCACGGCTTCCGCGTGGCGCACGCACCTTGGCCGGATGATCGATGCCGCGGATACGGCGCTGCTACATTCCCTGCTCGTTGCGGCGGGCGGGAAGGCGAGCCGGCCGGTCACGCGCGTCGAGGCGGAGGCGATGTTCAACCTGCACGACGCGGTCGCCGACGCCAACAATCATCCTTCCTTTGACGATCTTTTCTTCAAGGCCATCGCGCATCATCTGCTGGCGGCGGCCGAATGCGCGGTGCTCACACGCCGCGAAATGCTTGCGCCCGATCCGCGACTGGTCGAGCGGGCGGGCATGTTCCGGCGAAATCCCGTGCGTCTCGGCGAACAGGCCACGTTCACGCTGCCGGCGGGGAGCGTGCAGGGCGCGAAGCTTTCGTCGGACGATCTCGCGTGGCTGGCCGGCCAGATCATGCGCGACGGACGCGCGACGCTCGCGGAATACGCCTTGCTGCGGCTGTTCACCGGCGAGGCCGGTTCGTCGTTTTGCGGAACGCTCGAAAACGCCGCCTGAGGGGTCATGCGGGCCATCGTTTTTCTGATCGCATCGCTGGGCGCGGCCGCGGCGGGACTTGCGCCGGCGAATGCCGCGGATTGCGAAGTGCGCCGGTACCCGATCGTGATCAACCTCAATACGGAAGTGGAGATGATCGCGCGGAGCGGTAAGGACTGCCGCGTCCGTTTCCCGAAGGACGAGGGGTTCGAGGCGGAGCAGAACGAGATCGGCGACCGTCCACACTATGGGGGCGTGCGCGTGAGCGGCGCTTCCACCGTCTATTATCGCTCCAATCCGGGTTATAAGGGACCCGACCGCTTCAGCTTCACGCTTTGCGGAGCCGAAGGCGAACGGCGCGGATGCTCGGAAGTTCGCGTCAAGGTGAGGGTCCGTTAGCGGTTGGCGCGTGTCTGGCCGCTGGCTTCCGTCGAGGAGCGCCGTGGAACTCGAACTCCTGCAAAGTCTCGCGGTGGCGACCGGCATCGGGCTGCTCGTCGGCGTGGAGCGTGGCTGGCGCGAGCGCAAGGCGGGCGCCGGCATGCGAACGGCCGGCATCCGCACCTTTACGCTCAGTGGCATGCTCGGCGGAATCTTCGGCGCGATCGCCGAGGTGCTCGGCGATCCGGTCGGCAGTGGCATCGTGCTGGCTTTCGGCTTCGTCACGTTCGCTGCGATTTTCGCCACCTATCGCCTGCGCGAGATCGAGCAGGACAAGACGTTCGGCGCGACCACGGTGGTCGCCGGGCTTGCGACGTTCGCGGCGAGCGCCTATGCGGTCGTCGGCGACGAAGTCGCCGCCGCTGCCATCGGCGTCGCTATCGTGATCGTGCTGGCCTCGCGTGAGGCGACCCACAATTGGGTGAAGCGCATCACCTGGCCGGAGCTGCGGGCGGCGATCGTGCTCGCAGCGATGACGTTCCTCGCGCTGCCGGTCATTCCCGACGAGAGCTACGGGCCATACGGCGGGGTGAATTTTCGCCAGCTCTGGCTGCTCGCGGTGATCCTCGCTGCGGTATCGTTCGTCGGCTATGTGGCGGTCCGAAGCTTCGGCGCAGGGCAGGGGCTGCTGATGTCGTCCGCGGCAGGTGGTCTTGTTTCGTCAACGGCCGTCAATCTCACGCTCGCGCGGCGAGCCGCGGCCGGCGAAGCGCACGTGAAGTTGCTCGCGGCAAGCTCGGCGCTGGGGAGCGGGGTGTCTTATCTGCGAACCGCAGGACTCGTCATGTTCGTGAACCCGTCGGTGGCGGTCTATGCCGTCGGCCCGCTTCTCATCGCGGCTGCCATTACTGCCGCGCTCGCCTACTGGTTCGGACGAGATCACCTGTCGGCGCGTTCGAAATCCGCGTTCAAATTGCGTAACCCTTTCTCGTTGCCGGAGGTGCTGGCGTTTGCCGCGCTCCTTGCCGTTGTGAAATTCATTGCGAGCGCCGCGTCGGAATATTTCGGATCGGCGGGCGCTCTGGTCACGGCGCTGATCGCCGGTCTGGCGGATACGGATTCCATCACCTACTCGATGGCGGAACTCGGCCGGGGCGCGCTCTCGCCGATGCTTGCAGCGATCGGCGTTCTGCTCGCGGTCGCCGCCAATACGGCGTTCAAGATCGGGTCGGGCTGGGCCATTGGCGGATCGGCGTTCGGGTTTCCGCTTGCGATCTGCCTCGTCGCGCCGGTGCTGGCGGGAGCAGCATTGGTGCCGTTCCTGCTGCTATAGAGCGGTTTTTCCGCATTCGATTGACAAGGGAAAGCTTCGGCCCGCAAATCCGGGCTGTAGTCGGTAAGCCGGGCCGGGCATGTTCAAGAAAATCCTGATTGCAAACCGCGGCGAAATCGCCTGCCGCGTTGTCAAGACCGCCCGCCGCATGGGGATCGAGACGGTCGCCGTCTTTTCGGAGGCGGACGCCGATGCGCTGCATGTGAAGATGGCTGACGAAGCGGTGCCGATCGGACCGGCGCCGGCCGCGCAGTCCTATCTCGTGATCGACAAGATCATCGATGTGTGCAGGCGGACCGGTGCGGAGGCTGTGCATCCGGGGTACGGATTTCTTTCGGAGCGCGCGGAGTTCGCCCGCGCGCTGGAGAAGGCGGGGATCGTCTTCATCGGGCCGAACCCGCGCGCCATCGAAGCGATGGGCGACAAGATCGAATCCAAGAAATTTGCCGCCAAGGCGAAGGTCTCGACGGTGCCGGGGTTCCTTGGCGTGATCGAGGACGAGCAGCACGCGGTCAAGATCGCGAACGAGATCGGTTATCCGGTCATGATCAAGGCGTCGGCCGGCGGCGGCGGCAAGGGCATGCGGATCGCGATGAGTGCCGGTGAAGTGGCGGAAGGCTTCCTGCGGGCGCGCTCGGAGGCGAAATCATCATTCGGCGATGACCGGGTGTTTATCGAGAAGTTCATCGAGAATCCGCGGCATATCGAAATTCAGGTGCTCGGCGACAAGCACGGGCATGTCATCCACCTGAACGAGCGCGAATGCTCAATCCAGCGCCGCAATCAGAAGGTGGTCGAGGAGTCGCCGTCGCCGCTGCTTGACGACAAGACGCGCGCGGCCATGGGCGCGCAGGCGGTCGCGCTGGCGAAGGCTGTCGGCTACGACTCCGCGGGCACGGTGGAGTTCGTCGCCGGGCAGGACAGGAGCTTCTACTTTCTTGAAATGAACACGCGGCTGCAGGTGGAGCATCCGGTGACGGAGCTTGTCACCGGCATCGACCTCGTGGAGCAGATGATCCGCATCGCGGCGGGCGAGAAGCTCTCCCTCAAGCAAAGCGATGTACGGCCGAAAGGCTGGGCGATCGAGAGCCGCATCTATGCGGAAGATCCCTATCGCGGGTTTCTGCCTTCGATCGGCCGGCTCGTACGCTACCGGCCGCCGCGGGAAGGTGCGCAAGGCAATACGACGGTGCGCGTCGATACGGGCGTGGAAGAGGGCGGGGAGATTTCGCTGCACTACGATCCAATGATCGCGAAGCTCGTGACGCACGGACCGGACCGAGCGGCGGCCATTGCCGTCATGAGCGATGCGCTGGACGGCTTCGCGATCGAGGGGGTCGGCCACAATATCCCATTCCTTGCGGCGGTGATGCAGAACCAGCGGTTCGATGCGGGGTGGCTGTCGACGGGCTTCATCGCGGAAGAGTTTCCGGACGGCTTTCACGGAATCGATCCGAAGGGCGAGACGCTGCTGGTGCTGGCGGCGGTCGCGACGGCGCTCGACCACGTTTACGGCGAGCGCAAGCGCCGGATTTCCGGGCAGCTTACGGGCCGCCTGGTGACGCGCGAGAAACAGCGCGTGGTGAAGGTCGGCGATACGGAGGTGCGGCTTGAGGTGATGCGCCAGGAAGACGCTGTGGCTGTCCGCTTCGACAAGTCCTCCGATGCAAAGCGGCGGACGATGGTGCTGCAATCGCGCTGGAAGCCCGGCGAGCCGGTGTGGGCCGGGCTCGTCGATGGGCGCGAGATCGCGGTGCAGGTGCGGCCGATGGCGAACGGCTTCCAGCTCTCCCATCGCGGTGTGCGGGAGAACGTTTATGTCTATACCGAGCGCGAAGCCGCGCTGGCGCGGCTGATGCCGGAGAAGCGCTCGGCCGACGCCGGCAAGTTCCTCCGCTGCCCGATGCCGGGGCTCGTGCTGTCGATCGCCGTTGCCGCCGGGCAGGAGGTCAAGGCGGGCGACACGCTTGCGGTGGTCGAAGCAATGAAGATGGAGAACGTGCTGCGTGCCGAGCGCGACGGGACGGTGAAAGCCGTCCACGTCAAGCAGGGTGAGAGCGTGCCGGTCGATGCGGCGATCGTCGAGTTTGCCTAGGCATCTCTTGATGCCGAGCCGATCTGAGGATTGATTCCTTTTCGGTTATCGCAGGGTGCTCGCTGAAGATGCGATATTACTTTTCCTACGGCTCCAACATGGACCGGGCGCATATGAAGCGGCTCTGCCGGCAAGCAGAGCCGCTTGGTCCGGCGCAACTCAATCATCATCGCTTCTTTATCGCATTCGGCGGCTATGCTTCCGTCGCGCCGAAGCGCGGAGAAATCGTGTACGGGGTTCTCTGGCGCATCTCGGCGCGCGACCGGGCCGCACTCGACGCGTACGAGGAAGTGGAAAATGGGCTCTACCAGTCGGCGGCGCTGCCCGTGCACTGGAACGGAAAGCTCCTTCGCGCGCTGGTCTATGTCGCGAACGATGCCCGGCCGGCGCAGCCAAGCGCGAGCTATCGTGATAGGGTGCTGGATGCGGCAAGAAGCTGGATGCTGCCCGAGCATTATCTTCAGTCGATCGCATCGGAAATGAAGGCGCCATGAATGTAGGAACGCGCATTGTTCGGTTGATGATCGGCGGCCGCGTGCATGGCGTCGGCTTCCGCGCGTTCGTGGAGGCGGAAGCGCTGCGCAGGGGATTGCGCGGCTGGGTGCGGAACCGGCGCGACGGTTTTGTGGAAGCGACGATCGCGGGACCCGAGGCCGCAGTCGAGGCGGTGATCGAAGCCTGTCGTCGCGGCCCGCCGGCGGCGCGGGTGGACTCGGTCGACGTGCAGGCGGAAGAGCAGACGGCACTCGAGCATTTGCTGCCGGGCGAGGAATTCTCGGTACTGCCGACCGCTTAGGAATGGTTCTGTCGTCGCGGCCGGCGCACGCTGCGTAGTCGACGGAACTAGGCCGGTGCTCGCGCGTTCGCCCCAGACAACCGCGAGTCGGCCATGAACAAACCCCTTCAACCGCCTCAGAAGCAGGAACGCCAGCCCGGCCGCGAGCGCGAGATGCGGCCGCGTCCCGATTATACGCCGCTGGCCGCGGGCTCGGGGCGGCTCGCCGACAAGGTGGCGTTGATCACCGGCGGAGACAGCGGCATCGGTCGGGCTGTCGCGCTCGCGATGGCGCGGGAAGGCGCGCAGATCGCCTTCGCCTATCTGGACGAGCATCAGGATGCGGAGGACACGGTCCGCCTCGTCGAGGAGGAGGGAAGCCAAGCCATCATGTTTGCGGGCGACATCGGCGATGAGGATTTCTGCCGCGACGTCGTCGAGAAGACGGTGAGGGAATACGGAAGGCTCGATATCCTCGTGAACAACGCAGCGGAGCAGCACGAAACCCACGATCTCGCGCAGATCGAGCGGGCGCAGATCGAGCGTACGTTCCGCACCAATATCTTCAGCTTCTTCTACATGACGAAGTTCGCGCTGCCGCATCTGGACGAGGGCGCAAGCGTCATCAACACGGCTTCCATCACCGCCTATGAAGGGCACAAGACGCTGCTCGACTATTCGGCGACGAAAGGCGCGATCGTCACGTTCACCCGCTCTCTTTCGCTGGCGCTCACCGAGAAGGGGATTCGCGTGAACGCGGTGGCGCCGGGCCCGATCTGGACGCCGCTTATTCCCGCCTCCTTCGATGCGGAGAAGACGGCGCAACACGGTAGCAGCGCGGAAATGGAACGTGCCGGCCAGCCGAACGAGGTCGCGCCCTGCTATGTCTTTCTTGCGAGCCGTGAATCGTCCTATATCAGCGGGCAGGTGCTGCATCCGAACGGCGGAGTGATCGTCGGCTCATAGCGGGTTGTCCGATGCGAGCGCGTGAGGACGGCGCCGGAAGCCGCGAGTCCGAATGTTCCTCCGGCGCGGGACGCATTGTTGAATCCGATATTCCGTCGCGGCTCGACCGGCTGCCGTGGGGACGCTTTCACACACTTGTCGTCGCTGCGCTCGGCATCACCTGGATTCTCGACGGTCTCGAGGTGACGCTCGCAGGATCACTCGCGAGCGCGTTGCGGCACAGTCCGGCGCTGCAATTGACGAGCGTGGAGGTGGGGCTTGCCGGCAGCGCCTATATCGCCGGCGCGGTGGTCGGCGCGCTGTTTTTCGGGTGGCTCACGGACCGGCTCGGGCGCAAGAAGCTCTTCTTCATCACGGTCGCCGTCTATGCGACGGCGACCACGGCGACGGCCTTCTCCTGGGATTTCCTGGGCTTCGTTCTGTTCCGTTTTCTCACCGGGGCCGGGATCGGCGGGGAGTATTCCGCCATCAATTCGACCATCCAGGAACTCGTGCCCGCCCGGGTGCGGGGCTGGACCGATCTTGTCATCAACGGGAGCTTCTGGGTCGGCGCGGCGCTGGGCGCTGCGGGGTCGATCGTGCTGCTCAACCCGGAAGTGATCGACCCCGAGCTCGGCTGGCGGCTGGCGTTCCTGATCGGCGGCATGCTCGGGGTGCTCATCTTCCTCATGCGGATGTGGATTCCGGAAAGCCCGCGCTGGCTGATCACGCACGGCCATCCCGAGCGGGCAGAGGCGATCGTCGCGGGAATTGAAGCGCGGTTTCGCGATCGCGGCCATGTCCTGCCGCCGCCGGACGGCGCGCGCATCCGCCTGCGGGCGCGGCGTTACACGCCGTTGCGCGAAGTCGCTGAAGTTTTGTTCCGCGCGCAGCGGCAGCGTACGCTGGTCGGCCTCGCGCTCATGGGCGCGCAGGCGTTCTTCTACAACGCGATTTTCTTCACGTATGCGCTGGTGCTCACGGATTTCTACGACATCCGCGCCGATCACGTCGGCTGGTACATCCTGCCGTTTGCGGCGGGCAATTTTCTCGGGCCGGTACTGCTCGGGCGGCTCTTCGATACGTGGGGGCGGCGGCCGATGATCACGCTGACGTATCTCATCTCCGGGCTGTTGCTCGCCGGAAGCGGATATCTCTTCTCGCAAGGAATTCTGTCGGCGGAAGCGCAGACGATCTCCTGGATGATCATCTTCTTCTTTGCGTCGGCGGCGGCGAGCTCGGCCTATCTTACCGTCAGCGAGACGTTCCCGCTCGAGTTGCGGGCGCTTGCGATCGCCTTCTTCTACGCGATCGGCACGGGGATCGGCGGGATGCTCGGGCCGTGGCTGTTCGGTCTCTTGATCGACACCGGCTCGCGCATGAGCGTGTTCGGCGGATACCTTCTCGGCGCGCTCCTGATGGTGCTTGCCGCCGGCGTTATGTGGCGATGGGGTGTGGCGGCCGAGCGAAAGCCGCTGGAAACGGTGACGCGGCCGCTTGCCGCTATCGACTGAAGATCGCGTCGAAGCTTCTGCGCAATGCGGCGTCGACGTCTTCCATTGTGGCGCTAACGCCGAGATCGGCGAGGCTAGTGACGCCGAATTTCCGCTCGGCGATCCCGCAGGCGAGGATGCCGTCGTAGTGCGAAAGATCGGGTGCAACGTTGAGCGAGATGCCGTGCAGCGTGATCCATTTCTTCACGCGCACGCCGATCGCGGCGATCTTGTCCTCATGGCCTTCGCCCTTGTCCGGCCGGCGCACCCAGACGCCGACGCGGTCCTCGCGCCGCTCGCCGGTCACGCCGAATTCCGCGAGCGCGCGGACGATCCATTCCTCGAGTCCCGCCACGTAGCGGCGTAGGTCCGGGCCGCGCCGGCGCAGGTCGAGCATGACGTAGGCTACGCGCTGGCCGGGACCGTGATAGGTCAGGCGTCCGCCGCGGCCCGTCTCGAACAGCGGGAAGCGGCTGGCGCCAGCGAGGTCGTTCGCGCGGGTGCCGGTGCCGCTCGTGAACAGCGGCGGGTGCTCGAGCAGCCATACGAGTTCGTCCGCTTCGCCGCCGGCGATCGCGGCGACACGGGCCTCCATCTCGGCGAGCGCGTCGGGATAGGCGACCGGGCGTTCGCTGCGGCGCCATTCCACCGGCGCGAGGCCGGCGGGCGCCGGGAGAGGACGGGAGAGCACGCGAGCGTCGGTCATGCTGACGTTTGCCATGGGTGGCTTATATAGCGCGGCGGCGGACGATCCGCTAAAGGCTGGTGCAGGGGGGAACGCAATGGATTTGGGGCTTGCGGGGCGAACTGCGCTGATCACGGGCGGGTCCAAGGGGATTGGCCGGGCGATCGCGGAGGGCCTGGCGGCGGAGGGAGTGCATCTGCATCTCGCTGCCCGCACCAAGAACGATCTCGAGTCCGCGCGCGATGCCATTCGCTCGCGCTGGAACGTGAACGTTGCCATCCATCCCGCCGACCTCAGCAGTGGCGACGCCTGCCGGGCGCTCGCGGAGGCGGCCAGCGAGATCGACATTCTCATCAATAACGCGGGTGCGATTCCCGGCGGCGATTTGCAGGCGGTCGGCGAGCCGCGCTGGCGCGAGGCGTGGGACCTCAAGGTATTCGGGTTCATCAATCTGGTGCGCGAAGTCTATCCGACGATGGCGGAGCGCAAGCGCGGCGTGATCATCAACGTGATCGGCGTCGGCGGCGAAATACTGAATGCACATTACATTGCCGGCTCGACGGGAAATGCGGCGCTGATGGCGTTCAGCCGCGCGCTTGGTGCCGAGAGCTTTGATCGCGGTGTCCGTGTCATTGGCGTCAATCCCTGCATGGTGGCGACGGACCGCATGCGCACATTGCTGGAAGCCCGGGCCGAGAAGCAGCTGGGCGACCCATCGCGCTGGCGCGAATTCACGAGGGAGCTCCCGCAGGGACGGCCGGCGGAGCCGAGCGAGATTGCGGATACGGTCGTTTTCCTCGCTTCGGATCGGGCGTCTTATATCAGTGGGACAGTGATCACGATTGATGGCGGGATGGTCCACCGGCGGGCCGGGTGAGAGCCGTTAAGTCTTCGATAACCATAAATGTGGTGTCCTCTTCGGGACTTGGCGTGGCCCGGAGGAATGGCCTTGGCGGACATTGCTGGCGTTGCATGTGACATCTCGGTCGTTCTCGGCTCGACCGCCGTGCCGGTCCACCAGCTTCTGCGCATGGGCCGCGGCGCCATCATTGAGCTCGACGCCACCGAGGAGGACGAGGTCACGATCCTCGCCAACAACATGCCGGTGGCCAAGGGCACGGTGACCGTGAATGCCGGCCGAATCGCGGTTTCCGTGAGCCGGCTTCTGCCGCGCCCGCCGACCCTGCGCTGACCGGAAACCCTTGAGAATCCGGTATCGATTTGTTACATGCGCCTCGCGCGCGGGACCTGGAGGGGTGCCCGCGCCGATTTCTGCGGCCGTGGTGGAATTGGTAGACACACTAGCTTGAGGTGCTAGCGGGGCAACCCTTGGAGGTTCGAGTCCTCTCGGCCGCACCACCACTCTTCTGGAGGCTTTGAAAGGTTCCGCTGCCGCTGCTTGCGGCGCGCAGCGTAGAGATGTTTTGGTCCGGGCGGGGTTTTGCGCCTGCCCGCTTTCGGCTTCCGCCAGTGGGTGACGACGCGAGCCGGAGCGGTGCTCGCGGAGCCGGTCCTTGCATAGTGGCTGACTTGCGGGCGAGGGCGCGGCCGGCGGTTTGCCTGCGGCGTCCATCGCAGCGGACACGGCCGCCTTGCCACTCGGCGGGACGTCGTACGCGTGCGCGATCGACGATCCAGTAGAATGTTTATCATCCGGCGCAGTGCGCCGACACGCATTTGCGTCCAGGTTTCGTGTGTCCGGAATTGGGTGTGAGCGATACGTTCGCCGGTAGCTCGGCTAGCCGGGGTGCATGCGAGAATGCGCCGCGATGCGATATCGCCAACAGCGTTGATGCAACCCTAACGAAAAAGACCGCGAAATCGGTAGATTGCTACCAAATCAACTCCTTATCCTACCGCCCATCCCGGCATTCGGGTTCCGGCTTTAGACGGCATTAACGCACGCAGACGAAGCGTGCTCGCCTGTGAGCTTGGGTTAATGCCTTGATCTTATGATGTAATTTGAAGGGGCGGCGATCCATGAGGATGCTTGTGCGGCGAAATCGGCTCGGCGATCAGATGATCGCGGTAGTCGGCCTGCTGGTGGCGGCGGCGGTGGCCGCGCTGCTCGGCTTTGCCGTACTCGTTGCCAAGCGCGTCGACGAATCCAGCGCCGCGAGAGAGATGGAGCTCGCACGCGCGTATCTCGTCAAGCTTTCGTCCGAAATGCGAAATGATCTCGCCCAGTTTTCGCGCTGGGATGAATCGCTTCAGCTCCTCAACGACAACGAGGGGCGTGAATGGATTCATCGTCAGTTCGGCGCCCGTCTCCACCGGCTGAGCGGCCATGATATGTCGTTCATCCTAGGCGGCGACGGGAAGCCGCTCTATGCGTCTGCCGCAGGCAATCCCGCTTCACCCGACGTCTATCAGCGCGTGCAGCCGGTGATCGATGCCTATGCGGAGCAGGTGCGGAGCTCGCATGCGGGAGACGTGAGTTTCCAGTCGATGTTCGGGGTAATGGGCGAGCTCGATGCTCCCAGCGACCCGAAGTTCGTCGTGGCATACCGGCGGATCGAAAACCGTCCGGCACTCGTCGGCGTCACGACGATCGTCTCCAAAAAGGAGAACGCTTCGCAGTGGGAGGTGGGGCCGCCGGTCGCCGCCTCCATCTCCTTTCTTGACGACGCATTGCTCGCCCAGATTTCGCGAGCGATCGTCGTGGACGGCATAATGCTCGTCGAAGGCCAGCAGGAGAACCGCGTGCTCGCCGGCACGGCCGGTCTGCAGGTCCCGCTGGAGGAGAGCGATTCGTCGCATTGGCTGGTGTGGCAGCCGAACGCGCCGGGGGCGACCATGCTGTGGCGTCTCTCGCCGGCGCTTCTCGGTCTCGTCGCGCTGCTCGGCATCGTGACGCTGTTCGTGCTCCTCTACTTGCGTCGTACAACAGAGCGCCTGGATCAGAGCGAGCGGCGGGCGATCGAACTCGCCTACCGGGACCGTCTCACGGGGCTCGCCAACCGCGTGCAGATGATGCAGACGCTTGGCGAATGGCTTGCGGACCTGCCGCGCGACCGGCGGATCGCGCTTGCGTTGATCGACATCGACGACTTCAAGAACATCAACGATACGCTCGGCCATGCCACGGGCGATGAAGTGCTGTTTGCGGCCGGCGAACGGTTGACATCGATCGCCGGTGAAAAAGGCATTGCCGTGCGGTTCGGCGCCGATGAGTTCGCATTGCTCATGTCCGTCGGAGCGGGCGAGGAAGATGTGCTCGCGGTCTGCCGCCAGGTCACGGAGACGATGCGGACTCCCGTCATGGCGGGCGGCCAGTTTCTGACGGCCGGCGTGACGATCGGCGTTGCGGTGGCGCCGGAAGATGCGACCGAGGCCGAACAATTGCTGCGGCGTGCCGACATCGCACTCTCCCGTGCGAAGGCGGATTTCCGCGGGAACTATCGTCTTTTTGATCCGCGCTACGAAGAGGCGCTGCACCGGCGGAGCGCCATCGAGCGGGATCTGCAGCATGCGATCGGCAACGACGAGCTTTCGGTAAAATTTCAGCCGCTGTTCGCCGCGGACGGCGAGCGCATGGTGGGCGTCGAGGCGCTGGTCCGGTGGAACCACCCGGAGCGGGGCATTGTGCCGCCTTCGGAGTTCATTCCGGTTGCCGAGCACTCGGGTCTCATCGTGAAGATCGACGAGTGGGTGTTGCGGCGCGCATGCGAATATGCATCGCAATGGCCTGGCCTATCGCTGTCCGTGAACATGTCGGCGTCGAACTTCCGGCAGGGCAAGGTGGCGGAGCGGCTTTCGCGCGTGCTGGCCGAGACCGGGTTTGACCCGCGGCGCCTCGAGATCGAAATCACTGAGAGCATGCTGCTCGGCGCCACCAGCGAGGTGCTGGGAGAGCTTTCCGAGCTGCGGCGGGTCGGCATTCGCATTGCGCTCGATGACTTCGGCACCGGCTACAGCTCGCTCGGCTATCTGCGGCGCTTCCCGGTGGACAAGCTGAAGATCGACAAGTCGTTCGTGCAGAACCTCGGCATCACCGAGGACGCGGCCGCGATCGTGGAGTGCGTGACGCGGCTCGGGCGGGCGCTTGGTCTCGCCGTGACAGCCGAGGGAGTGGAAACCGGGGAGCAGCACCGCTTCGTGCGGGCGGTCGGCTGCCACCAGGTGCAGGGCTATCTGTTCTCGTCGCCGGTCGATGCGGAGCAAATCGATCAGCTCATGCGCAAGGAACTGCCGGTGCTCGTGCACGGATTTCCGCGCCTTGCGAGCGCCTGATCCGCATCAAACCGTTCCCACTTTTCCAGGTCACGCGCTAATCTAACTCCGCTTGGTCGGAGACAGAGAATGGTGGGCGAGGGCTTTCTGCCGCGCGATCCGGACTGGGAAGTCAAGGTGCGCGCGAGCTTCGCGCGGCAGGCGTTCATGGACACGATCGGCGCGAAGCTCGCGTCGCTGCAGCCGGGCATCTGCGAGATCGAGTTGCCGTACCGCGCGGATTTGTGCCAGCAGCACGGATTTCTACATGCGGGCGTCACACGACGATCGCGGATTCCGCCGCGGGCTATGCGGCCTTCTCGCTGATGCCGCCGAGGTCCTCGGTCTTGACCGTGGAATTCAAGGTCAATCTCATGGCGCCGGCGGCAGGCGAGCTTTTTATCGCGCGCGGCTACGTAATCAAGGCTGGGCGAACACTGACCGTCGTGGAGGCGGAAGTGCTCGCAGAGCAGGGTAGCGACCAGAAATCCGTCGCGCAGATGCTCGCGACGATGATGTGAAGGAAAAGCCGACACACCCGCGGGATGAGGAAACCACAATGGCAGCGAACGCCTGGAGAAGACTGGATTTCGGGCTTGGTGAAACGGCCGACATGCTGCGCGAGAGCGTGCGCGCGTTCTCCGACGACAACATCGCGCCGCGCGCCGAGGAGATCGACCGCACCAACACCTTCCCGCGCGACCTGTGGCCGGAGATGGGCAAGCTCGGGCTGCACGGCATTACCGTGGAAGAGGAATATGGCGGCTCGGGCCTCGGCTATCTCGAGCATTGCATCGCGATGGAGGAGGTGAGCCGCGGCTCGGCTTCGGTGGGACTTTCCTACGGCGCGCACTCGAACCTGTGCGTCAACCAGATCCGCCGGAACGGCAACGAGGCGCAGAAGCGAAAATATCTTCCGAAACTGATCTCGGGTGAACATGTGGGCGCGCTCGCGATGTCGGAGCCCGATGCAGGCTCGGACGTCGTGTCCATGAAGACGCGCGCGGACAAGAAGGGCGGCCGCTTCGTGCTCAACGGATCGAAAATGTGGATCACCAATGGACCTGTGGCGGAGACGCTTGTCGTCTACGCCAAAACCGACCCTTCGGCCGGCCCGCGCGGCATCACCGCGTTCCTGATCGAGAAGGGGATGAAGGGCTTCTCCACTGCGCAGAAGCTCGACAAGCTCGGCATGCGCGGCTCCGACACCTGCGAGCTCGTGTTCCAGGACTGCGAGGTGCCGGAGGAGAACGTGCTCGGCAAGGTGGGCGAGGGCGTGCGCGTCTTGATGAGCGGACTTGACTATGAGCGCGCGGTCCTCGCGGCGGGGCCGCTCGGCATCATGCAGGCGGCGCTCGACGTGGTGCTGCCTTACGTGCACGAGCGCAGGCAGTTCGGAGAGCCGATCGGTACCTTCCAGCTCGTGCAGGGCAAGATCGCTGACATGTATGTGCAGATGAACGCGGCGCGCGCTTATGTGTATGCGGTGGCGCGCGCATGCGACCGCGGCGAGACCACGCGTGAGGACGCGGCAGGGGCGATCCTTTATGCGGCGGAGGGGGCGACGAAAGTGGCGCTCGACGCGATCCAGTTGCTCGGCGGCAACGGCTACATCAACGAGTTCCCGACGGGCCGGCTCCTGCGCGACGCCAAGCTCTACGAGATCGGCGCGGGCACGAGCGAGATCCGGCGCTTGTTGATCGGCCGGGAAATTTTCGGGAAGACGGCTTAGCGCGGGGTTCGGCGGAACGGAGCATGCGATGTGGCGGCTAGCGATCTACTTCCTTGCTTGCATGCTTGCGGGCAGTGCGTTTGGGCAGGCGGACAAACCCGATCCGGCGGACACCGCTGCGGTCGAAACCTGCCTGAAGAATGCGCGGGCGAATTCGCGCCCGCCGGAAAGCTGCATCGGGATCGTCGCCGATCCCTGCCTCGACAACGCCGAGGATCCTTCCACTTACGGCATGGTCCGGTGCAGCGTGCGCGAATGCGAGGTGTGGGACGAGCGGCTCAACCGCACATACAAGAAGCTTATGACCGAGCTTGAGCCCGCGAAGCGAACCGAACTGCGCGACATGCAGCGCGCCTGGATCACCTTCCACGAAAAGAAATGCGATTTTCATCGCGTGATCGAGGAGGGGACGGTCTCCATTCCGCTTGCCTCCTATTGCGGACTCGAGGAGACGGGGCGGCAGGCGCTGTTCCTCGAGGAGATGCTCGGCGACGGCGACAATCCCGAGGCAGCGCGCTAGATTGCGGCCACCCGAATTTTCTCAAGCGGGCATCCCATGAGCCTTTCCCCCGAACTGCGCGAAGCGCTCACGCAGGTTTCCACGGCGACCTTGACCACCGTCCTCCTGAAGAAGGGGCTCCGGCGGACGTTCATGCGCGGGCCGAAGCCGCTCTCGCCGGGCAAGGGCAAGATCATGGGCGAGGCGTTCACGCTGCGCTTCGTGCCGGCGCGCGAGGATCTTGCCACGACCGAGTCGTGGGCGAGTCCGCGCTCGACGCGAGCGGCGGTGGAGGACATGCCGGAGGGCTGCATCTGCGTCGCCGACGCCATGGGTATCACCGAGGCCGGCATCTTCGGCGACATCCTTTGCGCGCGCATGCAGGTGAAGAAGGTGGCGGGGCTCGTCACCGACGGCGCGGTGCGCGACGGCAACGGTGTGAAGGCGACCAACCTTCCGGTCTGGTGCGCGGCGGTGGCGGCACCGCCTTCGGTCTATGGGCTCACGTTCGTGAACTGGCAGGAGCCGATCGGCTGCGGCGGAGTTGCCGTATTTCCCGGCGATCTCATCGTTGCGGACGATGACGGCGCAGTGTGTATTCCGAAGGCGCTCCTGGACGCGGTGGTCAAGGACGCGGTCGAGCAGGAGCTGTTCGAGGCGTGGGCCGCCGATGAGGTGATGAAAGGCGCCGAGCTGCCCGGGCTCTATCCGCCGAACGAAGAGAACAAGGCGCGCTATGCGGCTTTCCGCGGCGGCAAGAGTGGAAAGCCGTAAGCGGCGCAGCCGGCGGACTTCCGTAGGCCGCCGACAAGTGTGCTAAGCCTCGGCGATGACCGACATATTGAGCACTGACAGCGCGCTTGTGCTGTTTTCCGGCGGTCAGGACTCGACCGTCTGCCTCGCTTGGGCTTTGCAGCGTTTCCAACGCGTGGAGACGATCGGGTTCGACTACGGGCAGCGCCATGCGATCGAGCTCAGCCTGCGGCCGCGCGTGCGGGCGCAAGTAGTAGTGGTGATCGATCCGGCAGGGGCCGGGCGCCTGGGCGAGGACCATGTCGTCCGGCTGGATGCGCTGGCAGCGATCTCCGATACCGCGCTGACGCGAGAGATGGCGATCGAGGTCGCCGACAGCGGGCTGCCCAATACCTTCGTACCCGGCCGCAACCTGATCTTCCTCGCTTTTGCGGGGGCGGTCGCCTATCGGCGCGGCATCCGCCATCTCGTGGCGGGCATGTGCGAGACCGACTACTCGGGCTATCCCGACTGCCGCGACGACACGATCAAGGCAATGCAGCTCGCCCTTGGGCTCGGCATGGACCGCCGTTTTGTTGTGCATACGCCGCTCATGTGGATCGACAAGGCGGCGACGTGGGCAATGGCGCACGAGATCGGCGGGCAGGCGCTCGTCGACGTGGTGGTGGAAGAGACCCATAGCTGCTATCTCGGCGACCGCTCGCGGCGCCATGCTTGGGGTTATGGCTGCGGCGAATGCCCGGCCTGTCAGTTGCGGGCGGAAGGATTTCTCAAGTGGAAGGCACAACGCGAAACCGCATGATGGCGAACGAGACGCGGCGATTGATCGAAGGAATCCTGTTCCTTGTCCTGTTCGTCCTGACCATTCCCACGGCGAACTGGCTTGTGGTGAACGCCGGCACGACCTGCGTTCCCGGCGGGCCGTGCCTCATTCCCGTGGCGCCGGGGGTGATGGCGCCGTCGGGCGTCGCGATGATCGGGATTGCGCTCGTGCTGCGCGACCTCGTGCAGCGCCGGCTCGGCGCCAGTGCGTCCGCGGGCGCCATTCTCGCCGGCACGGTGATTTCGGCATTCGTCGCGCCGCCGGCGCTCGTCATCGCCTCGGCGACCGCGTTTTTCCTTTCGGAATTTGCGGACTTCGCGGTCTATACGCCGCTCGCGCGGCGGAGGCTGATTACCGCGGTCGTGGCTTCGGGGATGGTGGGGCTCACCGTCGATTCGATCGTGTTTCTGTGGCTCGCGTTCGGCTCACTGGATTTTCTGGCTGGACAGGTGATCGGCAAGGCGTGGATGACGCTGGCGGCGATCCCGTTCGTCATGCTGTTGCGCCGGCGCGACGAGCGGCTCGGGATTCAGCCGGTCTGAGAGCGGAAAAAGCGCTGAAAGCGCTTGTTCCGTTGAAGCCATCCCTGCAAACTGGCAGTGGGGGCTAACATGCTGGCAGTGCAGGCGAACGGCGCGATCATTCCGATTCTCGGGCTCGGCACCTGGGACCTGCACGGTCGTACTTGCGCCCGTATCGTCGAGCAGGCGTTGCGGCTTGGCTATCGCCACGTGGACACGGCGCAGGCTTACGACAACGAACGGGAAGTGGGCGAGGGCATCCGCGGCTCCGGCCTCGCGCGCGAACAGGTATTCGTCACGACGAAGATCTGGTGGACGAACCTCGCGGCGGGCGCGCTGGAGCATGCGGTGGCGGAAAGCCTCGCGCGGCTGAAGCTCGGCTATATCGATCTGCTGCTCGTGCATTGGCCGAACGCCGCTGTGCCGCTGTCGGAAACGATCCCGGCGCTCTGCAGGATGAAGCGCGAAGGGCTCGCGCGGCATGTGGGCGTTTCGAATTTCACGGTGGCGCTGATCGAGGAGGCGGTCGCGCTCTCGACCGAGCCGATCGTCAACAACCAGATCGAGATGCACCCTTATCTCGACCAGACCAGGGTGGTGGAGGCGTGCCGCCGGCGCGGCGTTTCCGTCACCGCTTATTGTCCGATCGCGCGCGGGGCCGCGACCGGGGACGACGTGCTTGCGCGCATCGGCCGCGTACACGATAAAACGGCGGCGCAGGTCAGCCTGCGCTATCTCGTGCAGCAGGGGATCATCGCGATCCCGCGTACGAGCCGGGTGGAGCGCCTCTCGGAGAATTTCGAGATCTTCGATTTTGAGCTGACGGACGAGGAGATGGCGGCAATCCGCGCACTGGCGCGACCCAACGGACGCACCGTCGATCCTTCCTGGGCGCCGGTGTGGGACTAGGCAAGGGCAATCGGGGATTGCTCAGTTGGCCTAATTTCCTAACAAAAAGAAGTTCGGTGAGCTTGTGAGGGAGGTTAAGCGAGACTAAGCCCGACGGGCTACACAGAATACGCTTTGAGTAGTAAGTTCCTCACTCCCGTATTGCGACCACCGTGCCCTGATCTCTTCCGTTAAACGCCCTCCGCCTTCTTTTGGCTTTGTCGGAGTGAGGCGCCATTCCTCAATCGTGAAGAGTTGCTTTGTCAACTCGCGTAGCTCTTCGATCCTAATTTCGTTTACTTTGCGCTCGATCGCCGGATCAAATTCGTTCACGAACTGAAGATGATTCCAGTCAACATAGCGCTGCTGTTTATCGTCCCCAACCTTAATATCGGAGATTGTCTTCGGCTGCATGTGGTGACCATTCCATGCATAGAAGTTGTGATGCTGAAAGATCAATTGCCCGTTCGGGTGGAGATGGCAAGCAATGCTGGCAAAAACGTCTGCAATCCGATGTAGGTGTTCGGTCGTATAGTGTAGTGCGGCTATGTCGAATAGTCGATTTGGCGCAACATCTTCGAATGTGCCAGCAATTAGCTGTACTCCCGGCAAGACTTCCATGATCTGCCGTGCGTTCCAACCGAATTCGATCCATTTGCGCTGGCGCTTATGCTTCGCAAGCGTGCTTTCAAAGCTAATCAGGGGGTCAAGGCCGGTATACGAGTTGGCGCCGGCCAGCATGAAACCGAGCGCGTGTACTCCCGAGCCGCAACCGATATCGACAACGTCCTTGCCGTTGATGAACCGTCGGATCGTCAATGGCCAAGTAATGTAACCGAACTCGATAGTCTGTTCGATCAGCGACGACGGTATTTCATATCGATCGATGTACGGTGATGCCGAGCGCAAATGTCTGACGATCGGCGACACGTCGCCTTCCTCGCGTTGCCAATTCGATAATTCTGTGAGTGCCTTTTCATTCCAAGGATCAGCTTCAAGGACACGCTGTAACGCGGACCGCGCCAGAGTTAGACGTCCTTGCCCGCGATATTCTATTGCTCGCTTTAAGTGCGCTTTTGCTTCGTCCGCCTGCATAAAATAATTGTACATTATTCAGCTCATTGCTCGCAACTAGAGAGTGTTAATGACAGCCGGTTCAGCCGAGAGGTGATCGATATAATGAGGGCAAGCGTCAACGAGGAAGCGCACTAAGATGAGTTTGGTTGACGAAGACAATATTAGCCCATCGCAGACGGCCATTCTTTTCCCATTTCAAATCCAACAGATCGACAATTTCAAAATTGTTTGAGAAGAGAAATTTGATGATGTTATTGAGCGTTGGGCCAGTCAGATCACTGTCTGCGCGACATTCGGAGATCACAAAAGTTGTTTGCTGGAGTAGTTTACCGGCCCCTTCGAGAACCTCGAGATCGAAGCCTTCCGTATCAGTCTTGATGATGTAGGGGCCTGCAAGCCCCAGGCCTTCTACAAGTTGATCCAGACGAACGACATCGACTTCGCGAGCTTCGAGCTCGTCAGCTAAAGCCGCATTATTCGTATTGGCGAAGAAACTAGATATTTGGAAGAATTTGTTGTTCACAAAAAACGTCTGCTTGCCGGGGACGCTGGATGCGGCTGCGCGGATCCACAACCCTTTGTGTCGTCTTAGGATGTTCTTGATATTGAAGGAAAACTCTTCGACCGGTTCAATCAAGAGGTAGTAGGCGGAAGGATATGCTTGATAAAGATTAGAGGTGCCTCTGCCGACACCAACATCAATAATGGTCCGCGGCTGAGCAAGCTGTGGCCAACGATTATTGAAGAGCCACGCTTCGGGAGAGGCTTGCTGGGTCCCAGAGCGCTGTTTCGCTTTGATAGAGGGTTTCCGTTGGCCTCTATCGTGATTGGCAATATCTGTCCGGACTTGGTCGACGAGACTCTCTTTCTTTAGATGAGATGGAGACATGCTAATATGATCAGTTAGTGAGTTTTCTGCATAATGAATACATATAGAGCGTTCATTTGAATCTTTGCGCTTCTACGCTGCTTGCGTCATTCTTGGTCGAAGCCCGAAGTCGCCGAGCCTGACAATGTGTCTGCGGCGGTCGAAATTTCGGGCGAAATCGCGAGCGGCTCGCGAACGGCTCATGTAGATTTCGGGATTTCGCAGTTCCTGCAAGCGCTTTCGTACATCGGCTGGCTTGCCATAGATGGCCGCCTCCTGAAGCAGCGGGCGGAAGTGTTGGGGAACGATCACAGGCAGGCCGGAGGCCATTGCTTCGATCAGCACGCGGCCGAATGCTTCAACCCAATTCGGATGATGATAGTAGATGAAGACATCGATGCCGGAGAGAAATGTGGCGACGTCCATGCTTCCGAACTCATGCACGATCCAATTTTTTGGTATGGCGCCGAGAATGGACTCCGGTGCTGATGCGCCGCCGAGCACGTGGACTTCGATGTCCCGTGCCAAGGGGTAGGCTTCCAAAATTTCCTCGCGATCGGATGGCCATTTTTCCGCTCCCGGTCGGGAGTGTCTCCCAATTCGGAGTGGACCGCGTGGCGGCTGTCGTTCACAAGCAAAGCGATCGACGTCAAACACGTTCACCCAGTCTTCGGGCATGAGGGTGATGGATTCGTCATAAGCGTCCTCGATTGCCCTGCGGACAAGTGGACCGATTGGATACACTTTTGGATCGACGCCGTAAGCTTCGCGCAGGCGCCTGATGGCATGAGGCAGTATGTAATCGATCCGTCCTATTGCATTCACGGGCGGATGGTTGACGATTAAGAGTACGTGTTTGGCTTGTATCGAAGGAAGCGGCTCTCCCATGGGATGCAGAACACTGGGATGACGAAACGCGAGGACTTCCGTTCTCAGCGGACCCGGCACAAGGTTTGCTAGAATGGCGGCGTCCTCCTTCAACGCCTTTGTAATTCCTGGATGAGCGGTTCTTGAGCGTTTCAGAATCGAAGAGGGGAGATGATAAAGGCCGGTCTTCCATCCGGCTTCTTGATTTGTCAGCACTTCTTCCAAGGTCGATGAGCTTGCGCCGCCTGGGAAGCGCAGATCCGTCGCTATGATAACGTCAAATTCCGGACTTCTATCGCTGTTCCGGAATGATCCAAGTTCCAAGGGGGAGTGTTTCGAAATTTTGGATGACAGATGGTCCACTCCGCTGAATGGACCGTTTTCGCCGAGTCGATTTTCTATTTTTATCCTTGTGCGTTTGATCCGCCGTTCCAAATAAAACGTCGATGCAATAATCGTTGCGATGAGAACAAGTATGGGGATGATGCCGAAGCCAAACTGCATTTGGCGGCTTCCTAAGCAACATTGGAAATGAACGACTGGGTTTTCCTGTTGGAGACAAGGCATCTCCGAGGCGCACTTGCTTCGCGCTGGCCTTTGGCGTCGCCGAGGACGAAACCGCCGTTGAATTGGTGGTGGGCACGGCGGATCGTTTCGGGTGGGGCAAGTCCGGGATCTTCCCGGCCGGGCAGATTCTCGACGGTGGCTGATTGTCCAAGCGATCGCACGTAACCTCCCACGCGGCAATGCAGCAGCCGCATACAACTCTTGAAATATCTTTATCATATAATCAATCACTGCGTGTGTTCTGCGTTGTTGCCTAGGTCGGCCGCTGATGCGCGGACGGTCGTCGGCTTTTCCGCCGACTGGAGATCAGAATTTCGCTAGCCAATTGATTTGTATATGAAATTTTATTCGTCTTTCGATCTAAGACTAAAGTTGAGCCTTAGAGCCAATGCGCCTATAATTTGAACAGGCGGGATTTGCGTTCCCGCCTTCAAGCCGGGTTCGAACCGGCCCCCTCTGTCGGCTGGGGACCCGGACAGGAGGAACGCCATGCAAACCGAAACCAAGGAAAGCACGCTTTCGACGATCCTGTGGACTGCGGGAGCGCTCGCGGTTGTGGTTGTGCTTGCGATCTATCTGGGCATGAGCTGAGGCGAGCCGGCCTTTGTTGCGTCGGATTCAGGTGGGCGGCGGTTCTTCCGCCGCCCGCTTTGCGCTTCCGGCGGCTAGCCGGCGGGCTCGTCCATCACGGCGCGAGAGGCGGGGCCGAACTGACGGGCGGCGATCACGGCGACGACGGCTGCGGTCGCGGCGATGAACAGCCATGCATTCACGAACCAGCCGAGATAGGCGAGCGCGAAGAAGAACGCGCGCTGGCCGCGATTGAAGTGCCGACCGGCCAGCGTCGTCATGCGGGCGACGCGATCGGCCGCGACGCGTGCGGATTCCTGATCCTTCTCCTTTGCATCGGGCGTCGCGCCCATCAGGATCGCGCCGTAGTTGAACAGCCGGTACGACCAGGAAAACTTGAAGAACGTATAGATGAAGATGACGAGCAGCCCGAGCACCTTCGTTTCCCAGACGGCGCGCGTCGTCTCAATTCCGAACGGCAGCGTCGCGAAGATGTGGAGCACGTCCTCGGTGGCGCGAAGCAGGGCGAAGATTCCGCCGATCACGAGCAGCGAAGTGGAGGCGAAGAACGCCGTGCCGTTCTGCAGCGATCCCATGATCTGGCCGTCGAGCATGCGCATGTCGCGCGCGAGCATGCGGCGCATCCATTCGGCCCGATAGGCATCCATGCGATGATTGAGGCTGCGCCGGCCCAGCGCGCTCCATTCCATCAGCACGCCATAGCCGACCCAGGCGACGACGAACCAGGCGAACGCGATGACGTCGAGAAGGCTGAGTCCCTGCATCGTGGCCGCGGCGAATCCTGTTGCGGCCATGCTGCCATTCGGTGCCCAAGCGGGCAATGCAGGCGGTCAGACGGCCTCGATCTCTTTCGCGCGCTGCGATGCCTCGTGCAGGAAAGCGCTTACGATCATGCGCTGGATCTCGCGCCGGTAGTCGTAGGGATCGACCGGCAGGAGCTCCACGCTCCACGGATCGGCAAGGAACTGATCGAGGGTCTCGTTATCGATGAAGGGAAGGCTCCCATAATCCGGCTCGGCCGGATCAACCGCGTCGTACGCGACTGCATCATGCGCAACGACCTCATCGATCAGAATGTTCTGCCTCTGCTTCTTACGCCAGCGGAACATGACGCCCCAACTCCTCGCTGCTCCCCCCTTGCGCGGCCAGGCCGCGCCGCCGGAAAAGAATCGTATCGAGAGAAGGGCCGGAAATAGGGCAGGTCCGCGACAAATTTGTTGCAGCGGGCGCGCTGGACACGGCATCATCCCTTGAATCTCAAGGAATTAAGCATGTCGCAGAAAATCACGATCGGATATCGGGCACTCGTGGAGGAGGCCAACCGCGAGGTGGAAGTGCTGCCTGTGGCCGAGGCCATCCAGCTGCATGGCCGCGACGACGTGGTCCTCGTCGATATCCGGGACATCCGCGAGTTGCACCGCGAAGGGCGGGTGCCGGGCGCCTTTCATTGCCCGCGCGGCATGCTGGAATTCTGGATCGATCCGGAATCCCCTTATCACAAGCCGGTTTTCGCGCAGGACAAGAAGTATGTCTTCTTCTGCGCGGGCGGCATGCGCTCGGCGCTGGCGGCGCAGACCGCCAAGCGCATGGGTTGACCCCGGTCGCGCATATCGAGAGTGGCTTCAAGGGCTGGAAGGAAGCGGGCGGGCCGGTCGAGATGGAAAAGGGAGAGAAGAAATAGCGGGCGGCTTTTTTCGGCCGCGTGCTTGGACGATCAGCGCTGCCGATCGAACCATCCCAACTTGGCGCTCGCACACTTTGCGCGGTGGGAACGTGGTCAGGAACTGCAGCCGAGCGTCAGGCGCTTCCCTTTGGTGACGTTGATGTGCGTCGCGAGCGTGCGATGGGCGGCATGCTTCGCCGGCACGTCTTTGAGCTTGGTCAATGCCGCCGCGTAATATCTGCATGCGTCGTCGGTCTTCGTCTCATGATCCGCCACGTCTCCGAAACAGATATCCACCATTGCAGCGATGAAGGGATCGCCGGCGGCCTTGTTGATGGCGGCTGCCTTTTGGCACTCGGACCGCGCGCCCGCGATGTCATTTTTTTCGGACAGCAGCTCGTAGGATTTCACGATGGCCTGTGAGACCCGGTTGAGCGTGGCGCGGCTTACCGGCGCGGCTATCGCTGTTGAGAAGGGCTGAAGGATAAAAAATGTTGAAAGGCAAAAGAATACTGTCCGATGAAATTTCGGCATCACCCCATCCGCCCCGGTGAGTCAGTGGGGTTGTTCTAAAGGGCGAAGCCCGGTGGGACAAACCCTTTTTCAGTCAACACGCGAGGCGGGCTCGAAGTACGCATTATGCGCAGAAAAGGACATGCAATGACGCTCAAACTTGTCATCGGCAGCAAGAACTATTCGTCCTGGTCGCTGCGGGCGTGGCTCGCGCTCGCGCACCACAAGATTTCCTTTGAAGAGGTACTAATCCCGCTCGATCAGCCAGACACCGCCGCCCGCATCCGGCAATATTCTCCCGCGGGGAAGGTGCCCATCCTGATCGATGGTGAGGCGGCGGTATGGGAGTCCCTCGCGATTCTCGAATATCTGAATGAGCGCTTCCCGCAATGGCAGTTCTGGCCGAAGGACCCGGTGGCGCGGGCGCACGCGCGCGCGATTGCGACCGAGATGCATGCGGGATTCACGGCATTACGCCGGCACTGCCCGATGAATCTGAGGCGGAAGAAGAAGCGGCCGCTGACGCCGGAAGTCGAGGCGGATGTGAAGCAGATCACCGCGATGTGGCGCGGCGCGCGCGAGCGGTTCGGCAAGGGCGGGGAATTCCTGTTCGGCGCGTTCTCCGCCGCCGACTGCATGTACGCGCCGGTCGCCACCCGTTTTGCGAGTTATGAGATCGAGGCGGATCCGGTGTCGCAGGCCTATATCAACACGATCCACGGTCTGCCCGCATTCATCGCCTGGCGCGAGGCGGCGCTCCAGGAGACCTGGGGTCACCGCGCGACCGACGCGGTGGCCTGAAGGTGCCCGGGCCGGGCATCCCGTCAAATCTGCGTCACCCATCCTCGCGAACGGTATTTAGCGAATGTCCGTATTGTTTCCAGGAACGATTGTGCAGTGCGGTTGCACAGTTTTGTCAAAATCTGAAAAAATAAAAGTCTTGCCCCGGCTCCCCCATTGGCAGGAGCCGCCCCGTCGCCCATAAGGCGCCAGCGGGGGCGGGTAACCAACATCAACGTTTCACAACCTGAATTCGCGAAACCGGCAAAGTTCACGCGGAGCAAAGAATGCGACTCAATACATTCGTCATGGCAATGGCGCTTGGCCTTGCAGCCACGGGTGCCGGCTACGCCCAGCAAGCGTCCGAGCAGACGCCGCAGATCAAGGGCCTGTTTCTCATCACCGACTATCCGGCTGTGACCGTGCAGGCGGGCCAGACCTCGACCGTGTCGCTGCGGTTGCAGAACTACGGCCTGCCGCCGGAGCGCCTCACCTTGAGCGTTGACGGCGTGCCGCAGGGCTGGACCGCGACCATCCTCGGCGGCGGCCAGCCGGTCGCCGCGGCCATGCCGGCGCCGGGCAAGGACGTGTCGCTGCAATTGCGGGTCGACGTGCCTACGAGCGCCTCGAGCGGCACGCAGACGCTCACGGTAAATGCGCGTGGCGACTCGCAGAATATTTCGCTGCCGATCGCCGTGACGCTCGGCAAGGATCTGCCGGCGAAGCTCACGCTGGAGCCGAAGCTTCCGGAACTGCGCGGCACGCCGCGCTCGAGCTTCGAGTATCAGATGACGATCAAGAACGACAGCGGGCGCAATCTCTTGGTCAGCCTCGGCGCCAAGGCGCCGGAGAATTTCAACACCACGTTCACGGAAGCCTACGGCTCGCAGGAACTGACCTCGGTACCGATCGAGGCCGGGCAGTCGAAGGACGTGAAGCTTACCGTGCGGCCGCCGGCGCAGGTCGGCGCGGGCAAGGTGCCGGTCGCCGTCACCGTGTCGGCTGAAGGCGTCGCCGCTGAAGCACAAGTCGTGATGGACATCGCGGGCCAGGCGCAGCTCCGGCTCACGGGCCGCGACGGCGTCGTGAGCGCGCGCGCCGAGGCGGGCAACCAGACCTCGGTGCCGCTCGTCGTGACCAACGAGGGCACGGCGCCGGCGGAGGCGATCGAGCTTTCCGGCACCGCGCCGAGCGGATGGAAGGTCGAGTTCGAGCCGAAGGAAATCGCGGGCATTCCGCCGCGCGAGCGGGCCGAGGTGCAGATGCTGTTAACGCCGGCCGCGAAGGCGCTGGCGGGCGACTACATGACGACGGTGCGCGCCAACTCGCGCGGCGAGAGCGCATCGACCGACTTCCGTGTTGCCGTCTCCACCTCGACCTATTGGGGCATCGCGGGCGCCGGCATCATCGGCGTCGCGCTCCTCGTCATGGTCGGTGCCATCGCAAGGTTCGGACGGCGATGACCGCGGTTGTCGAGGCGCGCGATCTCGTCAAGCGCTACGGCAAAGCGACTGCCGTCGACGGCATCTCCTTCTCCGTGGCGCAGGGCGAGATTTTCGGGCTGCTCGGCCCGAACGGCGCCGGCAAGACCACGACGATCCTGATGATGCTCGGGCTCACCGACGTCACCGACGGCGAGGTGCGCGTGCTGGGACTCGACCCGGCGCGCGAGCCGCTCAAGGTGAAAGGGCACGTCGGGTATCTCCCGGACGCGGTCGGCTTCTACGACAACATGACCGCGGCGGAAAACCTCGCCTATACCGCGCGTCTCATGGGGCTCGACCGTGCGGAGCGGGAAGCACGGATCAAGGAAGCGCTCGATCGTGTGCGGCTCGCCGACGTCGCAAACAAGCCCGTCGGCACGTTCTCGCGTGGCATGCGCCAGCGGCTTGGGCTCGCGGAAATCCTGATGAAGCGGGCGAAGGTCGCGATCCTCGACGAGCCGACCTCCGGCCTCGATCCGCAGGCGACCGAGGAACTGCTCAGCATGATCCGCGATCTCAAATCGCATAATGTCACCGTGCTGCTGTCGTCACACCTGCTCGACCGCGTGCAGAAGGTGTGCGACCGCGTCGCGCTGTTCCAGGCCGGCAAGATCGCGCTCATGGGCACCGTGAGTGAGCTTGCGCGGCAGGTGCTGGGTTCGGGCTTTGCCGTCGAAGTGGAGGCGGAAGGCGCGGGGCTTGCCGAAAAGCTGCGGGCGATCCCCGGCGTTTCGTCCGTCGAGGCGACCGGCATCAATCGCTTCCGCATGCTTGCCGACCGCGACGTGCGGCCGGAGGCGGCGAACGTCGTCGTCAATGCGGGCGGGAAGCTGCGCCAGCTTTCGGTCGACGAGCCGAGCCTCGACGCCATCTACAACCGCTTCTTCCAGAAGCAGGACGGGGAAGGGAAGGTGCGCAATGCGGCGTGAAGGCTCTCCGTTCAGCGGGCTCGGCGCCGTCACGACGAAAGAGCTCGCGGATCACCTGTCGAGCGCGCGCATGCGCGTGCTCGAATGGTTGATCGTGCTCACGGCCGTCGCGGCCTTGATCGGCACCATCCAGCAGGTACGCGACACCGTCTCGGAAGACCCATTCGTATTCCTCAAGCTCTTCACCGAGGCGCGGCAGCCGCTGCCGTCGTTCGTCAGCATTCTTGCGTTTCTCATTCCGCTGATGGCGATCGGACTCGGCTTCGATGCGGTGAACGGCGAACACAACCGGCGCACACTTTCGCGCGTGCTGTCGCAACCGATCTATCGCGACGCGCTTCTGATGGGAAAATTCCTGGCGGGGCTCATTACGCTCGCGATCAGCCTGATCGTGCTGTGGCTCCTGGTGATCGGGCTCGGCCTCCTGCTGCTCGGCGTGCCGCCGAGCACAGAGGAAGTCTTGCGCTCGTTCGCCTTCCTCGTGGTGGCGCTGGCCTATGCGGGGCTGTGGCTCGCGGCGGCGATGCTTTTTTCCATCATCTTCCGTTCGCCGGCGACGGCGGCGCTGACGACGCTCGGGTTGTGGCTGTTCCTGACGGTGTTGTGGCCCGCGCTGTCGCCGGGCATCGCCTACGCGATCTCGCCGCCGCATCCGCTCTATGAATTGCTGAACCAGACCGATCCGAACACGCTTGTATGGGAGCAGGGGCTCGCGCGGCTGTCGCCCTCGACGCTCTTCGGCGAGGTGCTGCGCGCGATCCTGAACCCGGCGACGCGGGCGATCGGGCCGATCTTCCTCGATCAGCTCGAGGGCGCGTTGATCGGCGCGCCGCTGCCGCTCGCGCAGAGCCTGCTGATTGCCTGGCCGCAGCTCGTCAGCCTGATCGCGGGGACGATCATCCTGTTCGTTGCGGGCTACGTCGTGTTCCAACGGCAGGAGGTGAGGGCGTAACACGTCTTCGACCTCACCCCTTGAGACGCAGCCGTTCGGGCCGCTCTTCAGGACGAGGACGGAAAAATGCGGAAGGGCCTCATTCTTCGAGACGCGCGGTTCGCCGCGCTCCTCAGGATGAGGTCCTTTCATTTCACGCGCTTTCAATGCTCAGGAGCGGGCCATGTTTCGGGGAGGGGGTGCCGCTTCGCCGGTTTCCAGCGGCTGTCCTCCAGCACGACGGAGGGGACGAAATCCGGAGGGATGGAGACGTCCGCCGACCGGAAATCCGACATGGCGAACCGGCGCAGGATTTCCGCGATCGGCAGGGCGCGCCGCTCGTAACCGGATGTGATGTCCGGTGCGCGGATCGCGAAGAGCGTCGAATGTCCGGCGATCAGATCGGAATCGTCGAAGGCGCCGCTCGTTTCCACGCCGGGGGCGACGTTGGTGATGCGCGAGCCGTGATCGCCCTGCACGACGATGACGGCGTTCGGGCCTGCGGCTTCGATGATCGCCGCAAGCTTCGTCTTGAGGCAAGCAACCTGATCGAGATAGGCGGCCATGCGTTCGCGTCTCGGTCCATTCGACTGGTCCCGCCACGCCGAACGTTCGTGAAGACGGCAGTCCTTGCCCAGGGCATAGGGCGTGTGAGGCAGCAGCTCATGGACGAAATAGGCGCTGCCCGGCCGCGCGACGCGCAGCCGCTCGACCAGTCGGTCCAGCGCGGCGAGCGGGCCGAGCGGCGGGATGGCGAGAACCTGCGACGGATAGACGGCTGAATGATACGCCTTCGCAGGCGCCAAGAACGCTCCGGAGAGCTTGGCGAATTCGCCGGCGACGATGTCGGCCTTCTCGGCGGAGGACAATGGCGCGCTTGCAACGGCGGTCAACTCGGCGGCGCGGCGGGTTTCGCATCGGACCACGAACTCGTTTTCGCAGTAATCCATGTAGTCCGTCTGCATGACACGGATGCGGTAGCCCGCGGCGCCGAGACGGTCGAAATAGGCATTCGACGAAAGGGTTGAGCGGTTCCGGTTGGACGGATTCCACGGCTGCTCCTTGCCGAAGTTGAGCACTTGCGGGATCGCATTCACGGTGCGGATGTGCTCGCTGTAGGCGCCGCCGAACAGCCGAAACCCTCTGTCGAGGTAGAAATGCTTCAGCGTTTGTCCCATGGCGGCGGCCTCGGGCACGGGCATGTCCGCCAGCAGTCCTTCGATGCCGATGTGCTCGTCGAGGATGAGGTGGACAAGGACGGGCAGATCCGAGCGCCGTTCCGCAGCGTTGGGCCGGGACGTCTCGTCCGACCCGCGTTCCGCGATGGCTATCCCTGCGAGGACCGTCAACAACACCACCGAAGCGCCGACGGCGACGAACGGCATGAGCTGCCGCTGCAGAACGACCACGATTCCGATGGTGGCGATCGGCACGAGGAGGCCGTCGAAATTCAGATCGAGCGCCACGTAGACGAGCAGGACCTGCAAGACCATGCGGACGATCCGTCCGCCGGCGGCATAGAGCAGTCCCATCAGCAGGACGATGGCGAGGAGGGCGGCTGCGAGGAGTCCGATCTCGGGCCGAAGGAGCGGGTACTGGTTATGGTTAAGAAAATTGATCAGCGACGAAGCCATGACCACGCCGCCCGCGAAGGCGGGCACGGCTGCCTCGCGCAATCGCGTCCGCCAAGGCTCTTTCAACCGGTCGGCCACGCCCGCTTCAGCGGCCATTCCATCAGTCCTCTCAACCACTTTTAAAGCTTACGCTGCTACGTGTTTCCAAATTCCTGCATCCGGAAAAAGGTGAATGGAATGAGCAAGGCGAGGCAGTATTTCGCGCTGGTCGGCGCCATGACGATCGCCACGATCGTGCCCGCGCATGCGTATCTGGATCCCGGCACGGGCAGCATCCTCCTGCAGGCGATCATCGGTGGAGTCGCAGCGACGTTGTTCATCATGCGCGGCTATTTTTACCGGATGAAGGGCTGGCTCGGCCTGATCCCGAGCCCGGTCGAGAAAAACCGGCTGACCGGCAAAGAGTGATGCTCGCTCTCGATCCGGGATCGTTTCGCGATCCCGGTGGTCGCATCTACACGCACGACGGCAGGGTTTTCCGGGCGGTGTTCGCCGCCAACGGCAACGCCTGGGCGGATGCGCAGGCGGCCGGTCTTCACCGCAAGCTTGCCGATCTCGGGCTGCTCTTGCCGGTCCGCGAGGTGGCGGGCGACGGCGTGCCGGCACCAGAGGGCGCGGTCCATATTCTCGAGCACCCGCGCATTCCGTTCATCTCGTATCCCTACGAGTGGAGTTTCGCCGTGCATCGCGCGGCGGCGCTGCACCATCTCGATCTGCACCTCGAAGCGCTCGACTCCGGTTTCATGCTGAGCGACGCCTCGGCCTACAACGTGCAGTTCCGCGGTACGAAGCCCGTGTTCATCGACCACCTGTCGTTGCGCCCGTATCGCGAAGGCGAGTTGTGGACCGGCCACCGGCAGTTCTGCATGCAGTTTCTCAATCCGCTGATCCTGTGGAGCAGACTGCGTGTACCGCCGAACCACTGGTTTCGCGGCAGCCTGGAAGGGATCGCTCCGGAAGATCTCGCGCCGCTGCTGCCGTTGCGTGAGCGGCTGTCATGGACCGTCCTCACGCACGTCGTCGCGCAGGCGTCGCTGCAGCGGCGGATGATCGCGGGTGGGGCGAAGAATGCTCAAGCGAAAGCAGCGAGCCTCTCCAAGAATGCGTTGCTCGGCATGCTCACCGGCCTTCGCCGGTACATCGCGGGGATGCGGCTCGCGAACGCGCAAACCGTATGGGTGGATTATGCCGGACAGACGAGCTACAGCGCCGAGGAAGCGGCGGCGAAGCGCGCGTTCGTGGCGAAGATGACGGACGCCGTGAAGCCGGCGCTCCTGTTCGATCTCGGCTGCAACACCGGCGACTATTCCGACGCGGCGCTCGAAGCGGGCGCCGGCTACGTCGTTGGCTTCGATTTCGACCATGCGGCGCTCGATCGCGCCTTCGCGCGTTTCGACGAGGACGGGCGGCCGTTCCTGCCGCTTTGGATGGACGCGGCCAATCCGAGTCCGTCGCAGGGATGGGCGCAGGGTGAGCGGCGCGGGCTGCGGGAGCGGGCTTCCGCCGATGCGCTGGTGGCGCTCGCCTTCATTCATCACATCGCAATCGGCCGCAACGTGCCGCTGCCGTCGGCCGTACACTGGATCATGGATCTCGCACCAACCGGAATCATCGAGTTTCCGCACAAGAGCGACCCGATGGTGCGGCGGCTGCTCGCCCAGCGCGACGACATCTTCGCCGATTATGGCGAGGAAGCATTCTTCGGTGCCGTGGCCGCGCGCGGTCGCGTCGTGGAGACCAAGAGGATGTCGGACAACGGGCGTCTGCTCGTGTGGTACGATAGACGAAGCTAGGCCGCGTCCGATAGCTTCATGGCTGCATTCCGTTCGCGCGCTTCGTCCGAAGCGGCGGGCAGGATCACCACGGCTTCTCCACGCTCGTGATCGGCTCGCGGTCGGGCGAGGTGATCTGCACGCCGATGCAGGCGAACGGCAATTCCGGGTGCGGATTGTGGCCGCGGTGGAATTTGCCGATCGGCTCGGAATAGACGTCGCCCGCCTTCGCGTTGATCAGGACGCCTTCCTGAAAGTGGGCCTCGAACTGGCCCTGCAGCACGACGAAGAAGGTCGCGCCGTTGTGGCAATGGTAGTTCGTGAAGCCGCCCGGCACGATTTCGGCGTTGTAGACCTGCACGCGCGCTTCGGGGTCGCGCGGGAGCGAGGCGTACATCGCATCGAACAGCATGTTGCGGAAGAGCTGCTGGCCTGGCGGGACGATCTCGGTGAGTTGAAGCTTCAGTTCCTTGTAGTCGGATAGCTTTGGGGCGTTCATTGGCGTTCCTCCCATATGGAGAAGACTAGCGCGGCCCGACGAGCATCGTCATCCCGGCCAAGCGAGCTTGCGAAGCAAGCAAGCGCGAGCCGGGATCGCTCTCGTTCCATTTCAGACGATCCCGTGTCTCGGCGTCCTATCGGGCGCCTCGCCCGGGATGACGAAGTAGCTTCTTTAATTCGTGCAGCAGCGGCCGCTGGTAGGCATGCATCTTGTTCTCCGCTTCGCGCAGGCCGAACCAGGCGACGCGGTCGACTTCCGGGAAGCGCTGCTTGCGGCCTGACTTCGGCGGCCATTCCATTTCGAAGTCGTTGCTCTTGAAGTTGTTGAGATCCGGGGCGGCCTCGATCGCGAAGGCGTGCAGCGCCTTGCTGCTTTTCTGGCGGACGGTCTCGAGCGGGACGAACTCGCCCGACACGGATAGCCCGGTTTCCTCATCGAACTCGCGTTTCGCTGTGGCGAGCAGTTCGTCGCCGGGCTCGACCAGCCCCTTCGGGATGGACCAGGCGCCATCGTCCTTCTTCGCCCAGAACGGTCCGCCGGGATGGGCGAGCAGCACCTGTAAGGCCGGCTTGCGGCGATAAACCAGAAGGCCGGCGGAAACTTCGCGCGCGCGGGGCATGGTACAACCTTGGCACCTCTCCCCATCCGCGGGGAGAGGGAAAGATGAGCCGGTTGCGTCGGTGCGCGCGCCACGGCACCCTCGCTTGCCCGGGGGATTCCATGGTCGCACTCAGCACTGCCGTCGATACCAAATCCCGCGAGTTCCAGGCGAACGCGGCCGTCATGCGCGCGCTCGTCGAGGAGCTGCAGCAAAAGCGCGAGGAGGCGGCGAAGGGCGGCCCGGAGCGGGCGCGCGAGCGCCACGTCGGCCGCGGCAAGCTCCTGCCGCGCGATCGCGTCATGCGCCTCATCGATCCGGGCTCGCCGTTCCTGGAACTGTCGCCGCTCGCGGCGAACGGCATGTATGAGGACGCGATCCACGGCGCCGGCCTGATCACCGGCGTCGCGCGCGTCGAGGGCCGCGAGTGCGTGATCGTGTGCAACGACAGCACGATCAAGGGCGGCACCTATTATCCGATAACGGTGAAGAAGCATCTGCGTGCGCAGGAAATCGCCGGCGAGAACCGGCTGCCCTGTATCTACCTCGTCGATAGCGGCGGCGCGAACCTCCCGCACCAGACGGAGGTTTTTCCAGACCGCGAGCATTTTGGCCGCATCTTCTACAACCAGGCGCGGCTCTCGGCCGCCGGTATTCCGCAGATCGCCGCCGTGCTCGGCTCCTGCACGGCGGGCGGCGCCTACGTGCCGGCGATGAGCGACGAGACGGTCATCGTACGCGGGCAGGGGACGATCTTCCTCGGCGGGCCGCCGCTGGTGAAGGCGGCGACCGGCGAGGTCGTCAGCGCGGAGGAGCTCGGCGGCGCGGACGTGCATGCGCGCAAGTCCGGCGTCGCCGACCACTACGCCATCGACGATCAGCACGCGCTCGACATCTGCCGCCGCATCGTCGCGAACCTCAATAGGCCGAAGCGTGTCGACCTTGAATACGACGAGCCGCGCGAGCCGAAATACGACGCCGCCGAGCTCGACGGCATTGTGCCTGCGGACCTGAAGAAGCAATATGACGTGCGCGAAGTGATCGGGCGTCTTGTGGATGCCTCGGAGTTCGACGAGTTCAAGCGGCTCTATGGCACCACGCTCGTTACCGGCTTCGCGCGGCTCTACGGCATACCGGTCGGCATCCTCGCCAATAACGGCATTCTTTATTCCGAGAGCGCGCTCAAGGCCGCGCATTTCATCGAGCTGTGCTGCCAGCGGCGCATTCCGCTGCTCTTCCTGCAGAACATCTCCGGCTTCATGGTCGGCAAGGACTATGAGGCGGGGGGCATCGCGAAAGACGGCGCGAAGATGGTGACGGCGGTGGCGTGCGCGCAGGTGCCGAAGCTCACGGTGATCATCGGCGGCTCGTTCGGCGCGGGCAATTACGGCATGTGCGGCCGGGCCTACGGGCCGCGTTTCCTCTTCACTTGGCCGAACGCGCGCATCTCGGTGATGGGCGGCGAGCAGGCGGCGTCGGTGCTCGCGACCGTGAAGCGCGATAACATCGAGGCCGCGGGCGGCAAGTGGTCGGAGGTGGAGGAGGAGGAGTTCAAGCAGCCGATCCGCGAGCAATATGATGCGGAGGGCAACCCCTATTACGCCACCGCGCGACTCTGGGACGACGGCATCATCTCGCCGGGCGAGACGCGGCGGGTGCTGGGCCTGGCATTGAGCGCGGCGCTGAACGCGCCGATTCCGAGGGCGCGTTTTGGCGTGTTTCGGATGTAGAGCATTCGGGTAACCGTTCATTTCCAACGTAGCCCTATATTCTGCAACCAGGGGTTATGTTGGAGTGATTGTCCATGCGCCGATTGGTGAAGTGGGCCGGCGGTATTGTTGCTCTTGTTGCAATATTCGTCGTTGGCGGATCAATCCTTTTCATCTCGAGTTGCTCCGGTTCGATGCAGGCCTGCTACGCCTCATGGCGTGGGTTCTGGGGAGGAGAGACCCCTGAGGATCGCGCACGATGGCAGTCGAGTTCCGAGTTTGCAGTGTCAGAAAGCATGTTGGCCTTCACGGTCATTCTCAGCGACGGAGAAACAGGTCTGTTGGTTGTCGATCGCGAAAGCGGAAAGCAGCGACTTATCTATGAAAGGGGGTTCGGCTTCTGGGCGCCGCATCTGACAGTCGACGGCGAACGGCTTATGATGATCAAGAGAGAGCGGGAGACGGCGCGGCGCCAAATTCTCAGCTGTCAGGTCGATTTCTGGCGCTGCGACGTATATCTGCGCACGGAGAACAATCTGAGATCGCCGGTGGAGATCGAGAAGGACACGATCCTCTATTCCTCGACGCCGTTGCGCATCGGCGAGGACGGCCGACACTGGTATGCCGACTACGATATTCACCTGCTGCAGAAGGGTGGAGTGCCGAAGCGGTTGAGCGATTTCGGGCTGTATGAGCTCGGCTCCATCAGCGTCGCGAATGGAAAGATCTACTTTGCTGGGGAAGGCCCCAAGCGGGAGAATCCGGTTATACCCCGCCCGTCCGCTAAGCGCGTTACAGATGAGAGAAGCAAGGTATTCGCCGTAAATTTTGACATCGAGAAACAGCAAATCAGCAAGCCGGATGCGATGCTCAAGCCTTTGTTCGTTCTAGACGGTTTCACGATCGGCGCTCGTATCTCGCAGGACGGCCGCAAGGCTGCGGTTCATAACGCCCAGTACGGACGCGGGCGGGGCCGCTACATATACGAGAATGTCGTTGTCGATCTCGTCAGTGGCACGCAGCGCAGGCTGAAGACAGAGGCCATTATCGCGTCGCGTGGCGTATTTGTCGGGAATGCGCTCGTATACAGTGAGCTGTTTCCCGACCACTACAAAATTCAGGAATACGATCTCAACAGCGGAGCGCTGAGAGAAATTCTGGAGATCAATCATTCGCAGGAGCGTCTGCGAACGCTCGAACGGATAGAATTGACGCTGCAGAATTAGTTTGGTGCGTTTCGGGCCTGCTTTCGCTTCGCCGCCTTGCGCAGCGCCGCGTTGCTGCGGCTCTGCCTGCCCGGTCCGCTGCGGACTGGCCAAATCACGCAGCGTCCTTCTTCCGCGGCTGAATTCTTCGCAGCGAGGCCGCGGCGTCGTCCTCGGCGCGTTCCAGATCATACTGCGCCTGCATGCCCATCCAGAATTCCGGCGTCGTGTCGAAATAGCGCGCGAGGCGGAGCGCCGTGTCGGCGGTGACCGGCGTTTCCTCGCGCGCGAGGCGCTCGATGCGCGTGCGCGGCACACCGCAGGCGCGCGCCACGGCATAGGGCGTGAGCTGCAACGGGACGAGAAATTCTTCGCGCAGCACTTCGCCGGGATGAATCGGGGGTAGGCGCCTCGCCATGCTCAACCTCAATGATAGTCCACGATCTCGACGTCTTCGGGTCCTGCGGTCGTCCAGCGGAATACGATACGCCACTGGCCGTTGATGCGGATCGAATGTTTGCCCGCCAAGTCTCCCTTCAGGGCCTCCAGCCGGTTGCCCGGCGGTGACGAGAGGTCTCTCAGCGCACCCGCATTGTTCAACTGAACCAGCTTCCTGCGAGCGACCTTCGCAAGCGGGACCGAAAAGCCCTTCGGCACTTCGCGCCCGCGCAGAATAGCTTCGGCGAACTTCCCTTTGAAACTTCGGATCATCGCAGCCCGCCAGCGTCGGGCGGATGCGTATCATAGTGCGATACCAATTGCAATAGCGGGGTCGAAAGTCTCCTATATGCTACGCAGCCCGTCCGCTCTCCACTCCCTCCAGCCACACCGCCGCGAGGAATAGAATGAACGCCGCGATCGCCGCCAGCGTGCGGATGAGATTCCAGTACATCCACGGGTCATAGAACTCGCGCCAAATTGTTGCCGAGGTGGCGGCGGTGGGTGTGGACGCGGCGAGCTGGTTGTTGAGCGGCACGTTGAACATGATGGTCACACCGAACGTGCCGACCGCGTAGAGAAGGAAACCGGCCCACACGCAAAATGCGGCGCTCCGCACGGACCAGAAATAGAGGAGCGCCGTTACCGCGCCGAACAGGAGCGTGCCGAAGAAACTAAACGCGAACACGGGATTGAGGATCACGACATTGATCGACTTCATGGCGCCGATCGCGGCCATCGGGTCGGCCGCGTTCAGTCCGGGCATTGCTGTCCAGTGATAGGCATAGAACAGCCCTGCGCTGAGTGCGGAGGCGAAGGTCGTGAGCAGCAGGAAAGCGAGCGTGAAGGTCATGGCGTGGTCTCCCGTGCCGGCGATTAGGCGAGACCTTTATGGCGGGGACAAGCCCAGCGATGACCAGTTGAGTAAATTTCGCGCATTCCAGAAAGCTCTGAATGCGTTGAGCGAGTGCGTCCGCCTGTTGCCGCCGTTCAGTGCCGTAGCGCGAAGCCGAATGTCACGCCATGGATCCAGAGATCGTTGTGCGCGACGTTGACGGTTCCGTCCGAAAAGTCGAACGATTCCATTTGCGCGGGTGCGAGCGCGACGCGGTCGAGGTAGAGCGCACGATAGCCGAGCCGCCATTCCGCATTGGGGTTCACCTGCCAGCCAACCGTGACACCCAACTCCGCAGCCGGGATATTGCGCCCGGTGCCGCCGCCGCCCGTGAAATTCCATCCGCCCGTCACGCGGAAGGCCGCGTCCTGATCGGCAAACAGCACGGCGAGGCGCGCGTCGAGGTCGAGGAAAAATCCGCCGGCTTGGCTCGGCGCGACCGCGCGCCAATCGAACCCGATTTGCGGGCCGAAGCCGCGGTTTTTCGTCTGCATGAGGAAGTCGACCCCGATACTTTGAAGACCGAAAGACTCTTTCAGCTCGAGCCAGCGCACGCCGGCGAAGACGATGAACTGTGGATGCGTGTACCAGCGGACATTGGCTTCCGCGGAATGAATGCGCGAATCGTAGGAAGCCGTGAACGTAGCGAGCGGACCGCCGAAGGGAATGCCGGGATCTCCGGCAAAGAACCAGTCCAGCGGCGCGTCTCCACCGATCGCCGAACCGAAATCGAAGCCGCCGAAATAGCGCGCCTCGAACGCCAGCGCGTCGTGCCGCAGACGCAAGCGCGCGTCGCCGCCGAATTCTCCATCGAAATCGAAGTCGTCGGCCTGAATGAACGGGTTGAGGAGACCGACATCCCGGCCAATGACGGTTCCGGGCGTCTTTGAGCGTTCGGCATAGATGCCGTCGACGCTGATTTCCCAGGTCCAGCCGGGCGCCGGGGAGGGCTCAGCGGCATGCGCCGTTGGCGCGGCCAACCAGAAAGCCCCGGCTGCCACGGCAAGCGCGGCAACATGGAATGTCCGCATAGCAATCCCCCATCCCGTTCCACAAAATTATGGGGGCGCACCTCATCCAGTCAATTAGAGGTAGTGGCCTCTTGATGCCGGCCGTGCCGGGTGGAAGCAAGCGGGCCAAGACTGCAGCGCATTTGCCACAGTTGGAGAGGCTGGATTGTAAGATGCTACCTCGATGATCGCTCCCACGAGGCAGAACGGACGACGATTCGGAGCGTGCAGCATGGCGTGGGGAGTTCGCGCTCGGTTCGCTTCTGCGGGGGCTCGAAGCAATGCGGGGAGGCGCTGGGCGGAAAGCTTAAACTATCGCGACCGCGCCGCCTCTCGCACGCCCCCGACGGTTTGCGCCGGGTTGAACGCGGGCGACGCCCTGTTCATTTCGGCACGAGTACCTTGATTGCGTATTTTGCGGGCGAGAGGCGTGCTTCGTAGGTCCTGCCGCTTTTCTCTTTGCCGGGATTCTCCTTCTTTCCGCTTTTGACATTCTTTTCGTCCGGCGCTTTCCCGCTCGCTTTCTTTTTCTCCTTCTTTCCGCTCTTCTCCTCGAAAGCTTGCGATTTTTCGCGCACGATTTTCTCTCCCTCCGCTGGCCACATGATCCCGTCTGTGAGCCGCAGGCGTTCGCCGTGCCAGGTGAGCTTCAGCGTCCGGCAGCGATGCAGCGGCCTCTTGCGCCAGCTTTTCAGCGTGCTGCCGGCGAGCCACTTGACGAATTCGTCTCGTTCTTCCGTCCGCACGACTGCGATGTCGAGCCGCTCGTCATCTGAACGCGCCTTTCCACAAAGCGAGAGCTGCGGGCCGGCGAGGCCGATGTTCATCGCCTCGAAGGCGAGAAAGCTTCCCTCAATGACCTTGCCGTCGCATTCGGCGCGCAACTCGAACGGCCGCAGTCGTGCGACGAGGTTCTTCATCACCATGCGCGCGAGCGCGAGCTTGTCGAGCGGATCGATCGGCATATTGTCGGCGAAGTGCAGCGCGTTCGCTGTCTCCGTAATGGCGCCGATACCGCAACCCTCGACCACGGTTTCCTGGCCCCAGGGGCCAACCGCGCGCCACAGATCGAACCGCTGCGGCTTGAATTTTGCGAGCTTCGCGATCACGCGCTGCGGTGCGCCGTGAATCCCGAATGCCGTCGCGAGGTTGTTCGCGGTCCCGAGCGGAACGATCGCGAGCACGGCGTCGGCGGGCAGGCTGCTCGCCACTTTGGTCACGGTGCCGTCGCCGCCGGCGGCGATGAAGAGTTCGGCAGGCTTCTTCAGCGCCGTTCTCCAGCCGCTTTCCCGGCTCGACTGGTAGCGTGGATCGAAGCCCGCATCCTCCAGCCATTCCATCAGCTCGTCGGCGCTGGTGCTTCCTTCTCCCGCAGCCGGATTGTGGATCAAGGTCACGCGCATGAACGGTCCGGCTGCGTCGCAAATTGGTGCCGGCTGGATAACGCCGCCGGCCCGCACAGGTTCATGGGTAGGCCTCCGCGCTGCACGGACACCAAGCGGAACCGCATTCCGTGCCGGCGGTTTTCATGGGCAGGAGGATCCCGATATGCATCACGAACATGTCCGCGAGAAAATGGAAGTCGTCGGCTCGGACGGGAAGCACATCGGAACCGTCGATCACATGGAAGGCGACGATTTCGTCAAGCTGTCGAAGAAAGGGCCGAGTGCCGGCGGCAAGCATCATCTGATTCCGGTGGAATGGGTCAAGCGCGTCGACGACAAGGTGCATCTCAACAAGTCGGCGGTCGAGGCCGTGGCACAGTGGCGCACGGCGGCGTGATCCTTTCAGCATTCCACACCTGACGGAAGTCCGTTCGTTGCGCGACTGCGGGAACGCAGGGGGCGGCAGGGTTAACGCCGCGATTTATGGAAGTTCCGGTCGTTGGCGAAGGGCGGCTTTGTGCCCGATCTCGCCATGACTTAGCACCGCGCGTCCGCTAGTCAGGCGCGATGAAGCGGGAGCTCCTTTCGTCTTTGGCGGGTGTGCTGTTTTTTGGCATTGGCGTCGCGGCCATCGCGCCGCTCGCCGCACAACCGGGCGTGCGCACGGCGAAGCCTGTCACCGCGAGCTGCAATCGGGCGGCGTTTCGCGCGGTCGTCGATGTCGGCCATACGGCGCAGCAGCCGGGAGCCACGAGCGCGCGGGGGGTGCCGGAATATGAATTCAATCTCTGGCTCGCGCGCAGGATCAAAGCGCGGCTGAAGGGGGCGGGCTTCGAGAATACGGTGCTGCTCGTCACCGCGGGCGAGGCGAGGAAGGCGCTTGCCGAACGCGTCGCGCGTGCGAATGCGCTCCGCGCCGATCTCTTCGTGTCGGTCCATCACGACTCGGTGCCGGATTTCCTGCTGGCGTCGTGGGACTTTCTCGGCGCCGAGGGTCGCTACAGCGATCATTATCGCGGGCATTCGATCTTCGTTTCGGCGGATCATCCGCAATATGGGCGCAGCCTCGCGTTCGCGCGGCTGCTTGGACGGGCGATGAAGGCGCGCGGACTCGAATACACACGGCACTATACGGAGAAGGGCATGGGCGCGCGGCAGCGCATGCTCGTCGATGCGGAGGCGGGCGTCTATCGCTTCGATCGGCTTATCGTATTGATGCAGACGAAGATGCCGGCGGTGCTGCTCGAGGCGGGATCGATCATTCACCGCGAGGAAGAACTCGTCCTGCAATCGCCGGAGCGACAGGCGCTGATCGCCGATGCCGTGGTCGAGGCGGTGGAAGGCTTCTGCGCCTCGCGCGGGCGGTCGCGGCTGCCGCGGAGCTAGTCAGATCTGGATGACCAACCCGTCCTTCGCGGTCGGGCAATCGACTTCGCTGAGATGGGCGAGCATGTCGTCGCTCATGTGGGTGAGGACGATCTTCTTTGCGGCGATCGCCGGAAGCTTCTCGCGCAAGAGCTTGTAGTTCAGGTGCGCCGGCACCGGCTTGTCATAGGTGTGGCACTCGCAGACGAAAAGATCGGCGTCCTTTCCCGCCGCGATCAGGGTGTCGGTCCATTCGGTGTCGCCGGAATAGCTGATCACCTTGCCGTCGACCTCGACACGATAGGCGAGGCAGGGGCCCGCGTTCTCGTCATGGCGCACGTGGAAGGGCGTGACGTACAGTCCGCCGATTTCCTGCCGCTTGCCGATCTCGACCTCGCGCAGAGCCAGGTCGAAGGGCGGCTTGCGATCGCCGGGGAAGGTCGCTGTCATGACCCGCTCGTACCAGCCGGTGAGCCCCGGCGGGCCGGCGATAATCAGCGGGCGGGTCCGCCCGGTAACGAACATCGCTTCCAGAATGAAAAATGGAACGCCGCCGAAATGATCGCCATGGAAGTGTGAGATCAGGATCAGGTTGATCTCGTTGGGATCGATGCCGCGCTGTTTCATGGCCGGCGGGGCCGAGGCGCCGCAGTCGAACAGGAAGTTCGTGGGGTTGCCGGTGACATGCATGCAGGTATTCGAACGGCCGCCGGAGCCGAAGGCGTCGCCACAGCCGATGAACTGCAATTGCATAGTGCCTCGCCTCGTTCGGGCCTGCGGCGGCCCGGACGGCATCAGTAAAGCAAAGACCTGCGAACAAGCGGTGTGACGGCCATCACACTGTGAAAAGGCTGTTTGCCGCGCTCACACCGCAACCGAGTGGCGCGCGCAGCCCTGTTCTAGGTAGCTGTCGAAGGCGGAAGCAATCAGCCGGATATAGGGACGGCCGGCCTCGGGAACCGCGATCTCCGAACCCTCGACCCGCACCATCCGGTCGGTATCGGCGCCGAGGATCGCGCCGACTCGATCCTGAAACTCGGCAATGAGGGCCGGCGCCCCTTCGCCTGCCATGGATTTCAGGTTCACGTTCAGGTCGCACATCAATCGTTCGACGATGCGGGCGCGGATGCGATCATCATCGGAGAACGCGTGGCCGCGGGCGGTCGCGGGCTGCCCGGCAGTGATGGCAAGCGCGTAGAGATATTGATCAGGCGAGTTCTGCACATAGCCTTGCGGCAGCTGCCCGATCGCGGAAACCCCGAAGCCGAGAAGCGCGTCGGCGTTGTCCGTCGTGTAGCCCTGGAAATTGCGGCGCAGCCATCCTTCGCGGGCCGCGCGGGCAAGCTCGTCGTCGGGGAGGGCGAAGTGATCGATGCCGATGGCCTGATAGCCCGCTTCGATCAGGAGCGTGCGGGCTGTCTCGGCTTGTTCGAGGCGCTCGGCCGCGCCGGGGAGCGCGCTCGCGTCGATCAGACGCTGGTGCGGGCGAATCCAGGGAACGTGCGCGTAGCCGAACAGGGAGATCCGTTGCGGGCGCAAGCGTTTCGCAAAATCCATGTTGGCGCGCACGTCGTCGACCGATTGATGCGGCAGGCCGTACATGAAGTCGAAACTCAACTTGTCGACGCCGGCCGCGCGCAAGGAAAGGACCGCGGCCTCGACGAGCTCGGGCGGCTGGATGCGGCCGATCGCCTGCTGCACGTGAGGGGAAATATCCTGCACGCCGAGGCTTGCGCGGCCGACGCCGATCTGGGCAAGCCGCTCCACCAGGCGTTCGTCCACAGCGCGGGGATCAAGCTCGATCGCATGTTCTGCGATCCTGCAGAGATCGAAGTGGCGTCCGAGCGTTGTATGCACGGCCAGGAGATCGCCGCCGAGCACGGAAGGCGTGCCGCCGCCCCAATGGATGCGGGTCACCTGCTTGCTGCCGGCGAAGCAGGCGATCAGCTCGATCTCGCGATGCAGGAGGGCCGCGTAGCGCTCCACCGGCTCGCTGCGGCGGGACGCCTTCGTGAGGCAGCCGCAATAGCTGCAAAGCTCGCGGCAGAAGGGGATGTGCAGATAGAGCGAAAGCGCGGCGCCTTCCGGCAGCGCCGCCAGCCATTGCGTGTAGTCGCGAGGCCCGACCGCTTTCGAAAAATGCGGCGCCGTCGGATACGACGTGTATCGCGGAACCTTAGCCTCGGCGAGCAGGTGAAAGGTCGTCATGCAACCCATTTACGCGAACGGGGTCGAGGCCAATTGATCGAAATCAAAGGATTTTTTGGCGCCGTCCAGAGAAGAAATCGTTGTATTTCAAGTAACTATGGCACTCGTGCCGCCGGTTTCCGCAATTGTCAGGGGCCTGACCAAAGTTTCAGCGCAGCGGTTGAATCGCCCGGCGTCCGAACCAAGTGACCCGGTGAAGCGGCGCCTGCCAGGCGACCGCAGCAGAGGAGGTCGATATGGCTTATCGCGTCTATTCCGGGCCAGCCGGCGCCGAAGCGCCATCCCCGATCGAGCGGGCGAGCGGACTCTACAAGGAGTTCGAGCGTTTCGACGACGCGCTTTCGTTCGCGCGCCATTTGAGCGAAAAGAACCGCATCGCACTGTTGATCGAAGGTGACGACGGGACCCGCCTGGATCGCCGGGAGATCGCCGCGACCCTGCAACATCCGGAGCAGGACATCTTCGCGGGCCGGCGGGCGGGCTGATCGGCGTGCTCAACGCGCGAGCAACCACAGCAGCGCGCTGAGGACGACGCTGATCAGAAGGCCGCTCATCAGCGGAATATAGAGCGTGAAATTCTCGCGCTCGATCATGATGTCGCCGGGCAGCCGGCCGATTCCCGTTTTGGCGAGAAATGGCCAGAGCAGCCCGGCGATCACGATTGCAAAGCCCAGCACAATCAGAAATCGCGAAACATCCATCGCCGTGCTCCGCGTGAAATCTGAGGGCGGCCGGTGCCGTTTTCAAGTCGGCGGAAGTTGAGCGCGCCTATTTGGATTCGCATCGAGCGCGCTCGATGCTTGTGCGGCGGAGGATCGTTGGCAGCCAGCCATATCATCTCCGCCGCGGTTTGTGCGAATGCGGAAGTGCACATCGACAAAAAACCACGCAGATGAATTCGAGAAACCGAAGCCGAACTGGCCGCCGCATGGTATGGCGCGCGCGAGCGAGGTGTATAGGGCGGTGCGCCGTGGCAATCGGTTATCGAACGCCGCGGCTCTTTCTCGTTCGCTAGAGTTTCGTCGACGAAAGCTGTGTCCATTCCTCCTGGACGCGCACCTTGGCGGCCGTCCATTTCTCGGAGACCACATTCCAGTTGACCATGTTGCGCTCCTGCAGAGCGGGGTCCGAACCGTGGTCGTCGTGCAGATAGGCGCCCGCAAGCAGCAGGAACGCGCCGAAGATCATCCCAAGCAGAAATCGCATGCCAAGGCCTCCGAAAGGACTGGCTGCATAACGCGTTTGCAGGCCGGCAGTTCCGCAGCGGGTAAGAAGCCCGGCGCCGCTATTTTCCGATCAGGCGCTCGAACTGCATGCGAAGCGCGGCTGCCATTTCTCCGGCGGCTTCGCTGGCGACGTCCCAGTTTACGATCGGCCGAACCGGTTCGACCGACGACGCGGCATACGTGGTGTCGTGATAATAGGCCGCGCCGATTGTCAGCGCGGCACCGAGCACAATTCCAAACAGCAATCGCATGCGAGGGGCTCCATCACCCAATCGGCGCGTGAAGGTGGGGACACAATGCGGCGGGATGTATCGATCGTCGCCAGTTCATGATCCAAGAGGTACGAATTCTTTCCAGTATATCAAGGTGATCGAGAGACCGCATGGCTCGGGCCGTGGCGCGCTCGCGGTCCGGCCGCCGGGTGACAGGGGTGGGCGCCGCGTGCTACAGCCGCGCCCACTTCGTTGATCCGGTGTACAATCGGCGCGTTGCAATGGCGAAAGTCGATGGGGTCGGCGAGGCCCCCTCTCGTTCCAATTTCTGGCTTCTCACCCTCGGCAGTATCGGCGTCGTCTATGGCGACATCGGCACGAGCCCGCTCTACGCGTTGCGTCAGGCGGTGGTGGCCGGTCTCGGCGAGCGCGATGCGATTACCGAAGACGTCATCTTTGGCGTTCTGTCGCTGATCTTCTGGTCGCTGATTATCGTTGTTACTATCAAGTACGTGACGATCCTGCTTCGCGCGGACAACAACGGGGAGGGCGGTACGCTGTCGCTGACGGCGCTCGCATTTCGCGCGTTGGGGCGGCGGGCGGGGTTCGTTCTCGCGATCGGCATTATCGGAGCCGCGATGTTCTATGGCTCCGTGCTGATCACACCGGCGCTGTCAGTGTTGTCGGCGGTCGAAGGCCTGGAAATCGTCGCTCCGGCATTCGATCCATTCGTTCTGCCGCTCACGGTCGTTATTCTTATTTTACTGTTTGCGGTTCAGTCGCGTGGGACGGAGCGGGTTTCGGTTCTGTTCGGCCCGATCACGACGGTTTGGTTCGTCATCCTCGCCATCGCCGGAATCGTGCACATCTTCGCCAATCCGCATGTGCTGCTTGCGCTGAATCCGGTGCATGGAATTCTGTTCCTGATCGATCATGGCATGATCGGTCTGGTGACGCTCGGCGCGGTCTTTCTCGTTGTTACCGGATCGGAGGCGCTCTACAACGACCTTGGCCACTTCGGCCGCAAGCCGATCCAGGCCGCGTGGATGTTCCTGGTCCTGCCCGCGCTCGTGCTCAATTACTTCGGGCAAGGCGCGCTCGTCCTCGACAATCCCGCGACGATCCAGAATCCGTTCTTTCTGATGTTCCCCGAATGGGGCCTGTTGCCGATGGTAGTACTTGCGACCGCGGCGACCGTGATCGCGAGTCAGGCCGTCATTACCGGCGCCTATTCGATCACGCGGCAGGCGATCCAGCTCGGGCTGCTGCCACGGTTCGAAATTCGCCATACGTCGGCGCAGTTGCTCGGCCAGATTTACATGCCGCGCGTGAACTGGCTATTGCTGGCGGGCGTCCTCTTGCTGGTCATTCTCTTCCGTACGTCGAGCGCGCTGGCGTCGGCCTACGTTCTGGCCGTCGCTGCCACCGAGCTGATGACGGCCTTGCTCGGCTTCATTGTCATCTGGAAACTCTGGCAATGGCGGCTGTCGCTTGCGGCGGCATTGATGGTGCCGCTGATCGCGATCGACATTGTGTTTGTGTTCGCGACATCGCTTGAAATCCTTGAAGGCGCCTGGCTGCCGGTGCTGATCGGCGCCGCAGTCGTGCTGGTCATGACGACATGGCGGCGCGGGACGCGGCTGCTCGCCCACAAGACCCGCCGAATCGAGGTGCCGTTCGAGCCGCTGGTGAAGAGCCTGGAAAAGAAGCCGCCACACATTGTCCCCGGAACCGCCATCTTCCTTACCAGCGACCCGGAATTTGCGCCAACGGCGCTGCTGCATAATCTCAAGCACAATAAAGTTCTGCATGAGCATAGCGTCATTCTGACGGTGATCACCGCCGACACGCCGCGCGTGCCGGAAGACGATCGCGTGCAGATCTACGGAATTTCACCCCATTTTTACCGAGTTGTGTTGACCTTCGGTTATATGGAAACGCCGAACGTACCGAAGGCGCTGGCGATCGCCCGGCAGTTGGGCTGGCAGTTCGATATCATGTCCACTTCGTTCTTCCTTTCGCGCCGCTCGCTCAAGCCGGCGCCGCAATCGGGGATGCCGCGATGGCAGGACCGGCTGTTCATCAAGCTTGCCCGTTCGGCGGACGACGCAACGACGTATTTCCATATTCCGACGGAGCGGGTAGTCGAAATCGGAACGCAGGTCGCAGTCTAGACGGGGCGCGTGGCAGCATTCGACGGTGCCCGGGGTTGGACTAGAATGAATTTCATGGACGAAGTGCTCACGAGCCTTCAGCAGATCGACCCGCTGTGGTCGGTGGTGCTTGTTGCGATCGCGCTCGGGATCCTCGTGATCGCGCGCGTGTGGGACGCATCGTTCCTGAAGGTGGCCACTGTATTCGCGGCCGTGTTCGTCGTCGGGGGTCTCGCTGCCGCCGGCTATTACGGCTACCAGCATCTGGAAGACAGCCGTCGTATCGAGGAGCGCCGCGTCCTTGAAGAGCGGGCGGCGGCGTTGTTCGCGCAGGCGGTGGAGCCGCAGACCGTGTTCGCCTGCCTCGACGGCTCGCCGGTGCCGGCCATGCAGGAAGGCTGCGAGCGCATCCTGTTCGCCGAGCCGCAGCGGGTGGCTGCCGCCGTTGCCGTTGTCACGCAGCGGCTCGCCTTCCTCGACGACGCGCTCGCGTTCGCCAAGCGCGATCCGAGCTATCTTGAGCGCATCGAGCCGATCCGGAAATCGGCTGAAGCGGATTCCTTCGGGTTCGTCGCTTTCGTGCTGTCGGTCGAGCATCGGTGCAGCGTGGATTCCTGCAAGCGTTTTGCGCTGCTCCGCGATGCAAGCACGGTGAAGGAAAACATGCGTGTGCGCCGGCTCGAGGCGTACATGGCGAAGTATTCCGCGAACTGGCGCGGCTCCGGTGCGGGGGAGCGCGAAGCCGCGGCCGCGACCTCAAAGCCAGTAACGACGCCACTCGTGTCGATCAGCGAGCCGGCATCGGCCCCGGCGTCCGAGGAAGCGCCGGCTGCGGCGACTGATTCCGCACCCGCGCCGGCTGAGCCGTTGCAAGCGGACGAACCTGCGGACAAATCCACCGAGGTCGCGCCGGAGGGGCCGCAGTTTCCCGTTGCCGCGCAGTTGCCGCCGCTGGTCGCGCCGGCCACCGAGGCGGCGGGCTTCGGAGGTTCCCCGCAGCCGGCTGCAGCCACGCCGGCGGCTGCCGCCGCCAAGCAACCTGCCGAAAGCAAGACCGCCGCGAAACAACCCGCAGACAGCAAGGCAGCCGCCAAGCGGCCTCCGCAGCCGCAACCGCGCGCGGCTTCGCAGGCAAAGGCCAAGACAGCCGATCCGGTGATGCGGCGGACGAACGAGCCGGTCGCCGGCCTGCCGCGCGTCGTGCCCAGCGAATACATCCGGGACAAAGAAGAGGCGGAAGCGGCGGAAGCGAGCACGCAGACCGCCGGACAGCCCGGTGCGCCGACGCCGATCACGCCGCCGCAGCAGAATTTTCGCTGATCTTCCGTCGTGCGACCCACTGGCGGTGCGCCGCCTAGCCGGTAGGATCGCCGCATGAGTCCCGGTTCGAATTTTCCTTTCCGGTCCGTCCTGATCGCGAACCGCGGCGAGATCGCAGTTCGCGTGATCCGGACGGCGCGGGCGCTCGGGCTGCGGACGATCGCGATCTATTCCGATGCCGACCGGGACGCGCCGCATGTGCGGCTCGCCGACGAGGCGCATCCCGTGGGTGCGGCGCCGGCGCGCGAGAGCTATCTCGACATCGACCGCATTTTGGCAATCACGAAGAAGGCAAAGGCCGGCGCGATCCATCCGGGTTACGGTTTCCTGTCAGAGCGCGCGGACTTCGCCGACGCGTGCGCGGCCGCCGGCATCGTCTTTGTCGGGCCGCCGGGGGACGCGATCCGCGCGATGGGTGACAAGTCGGCGGCGAAGCTCCTCATGGACAAAGCACGCGTGCCGGTGCTGCGCGGTTATCACGGCGCGCAGCAGGAGCCGAAATTCCTGCGGCAGAAGGCCTACGAGGTCGGCTATCCCGTTCTGATCAAGGCGGCCGCGGGCGGCGGCGGCAAGGGCATGCGCCGCGTCGAGAAGGCGATCGATTTCGATGACGCGTTGACTGCCGCGCAACGCGAGGCGGAAGCCGCGTTCGGCGATGGGCGGGTGCTGATCGAAAAGTGGATCGAACGGCCGCGCCACATCGAGGTGCAGGTTTTCGCCGACAGCCACGGAAACGTCGTTCACCTCTTCGAGCGCGATTGCTCGGCGCAGCGGCGGCACCAGAAAGTGCTGGAGGAATCGCCCGCGCCGGGCATGACCGACAAAGTGCGGGCGGCGATGACGAAGGCGGCGGTGGAGGCCGCGCGCGCAGTCGGCTATGTGGGCGCGGGGACCGTCGAGTTCATCGCGAGCGGCGAGGGGCCATTGAAGCCCGACGGCTTCTGGTTCCTGGAGATGAACACGCGATTGCAGGTGGAGCATCCCGTCACCGAGGCGGTGACGGGGCTTGATCTCGTGGAATGGCAGTTTCGCGTGGCCGCAGGAGAAAAGCTGCCGCTTGCACAGGACAGGATTTCCCTTTCGGGCCACGCGTTCGAGGTGCGGCTCTATGCGGAAGATCCGGCGCGCGGTTTCCTGCCGTCGACGGGGCGGCTGCACGTGCTCCGCTTCCCGCAGGACTCCGACGTTCGCATCGATTCGGGCATGGAAGAGGGCCAGGAGGTTTCGCCTTATTACGATCCGATGATCGCGAAGATCATCGTGCACGGATCGACGCGGGACGCGGCGCTCGATCGCCTTGCGCGGGCGCTTGCGGGAACCGCGGTTGCAGGTCCACGAACCAACCTTGCGTTTCTTCGCGCGCTGGTCGCGACGCCGGATGTGCGGGCGGGCAAAGTCGATACTGGCCTGATCGAGCGCGAACTCGCGACACTCGCGCTTGCGACCGCCCCGGATTACGCGGCGGCCGCGCGCGTCGTGGAAGCGCTTTTGCGCCACGAGCAGGATCGCATCGGCAGCCGCGCGGCACGGCGCTCGGACGAAGCACGCTCGCCGTGGGATGCGTCGGATTCATTCGGCTTCACCGCAAGGCCTCCGATTTCGATCAACGTGCAGGTCGATGGCATGTCGGCGAAAGCAATGGTTGTCTTCGATGCCAGAGGTCCGCGCGCCATTGTCGAGGGGCAGGAGGCGGTCGACTGCCAGTTGCTTCCGGCGCCGGATGGCCTGATCGCCGTGCGCGATGCGGGCGCCACGCTCGTGCAGCTTGCGTCAGCGATACCCGTCGACATCGATCATCTCGACAGCAGCGGGGTCATTGTTGCGCCCATGCACGGCAAGGTGCTGGCGCTTGAGGTCGCTAAAGGCGATCGCGTCATCAAGGGCCAGCGGCTCGTCGTTCTTGAAGCCATGAAGATGGAGCATGTGTTGCATGCGCCCGCCGATGGCGTGGTGACGGAAATCGCACAGGAGCTGGGCGCGCAAGTGGCGGAAGGGACGCGGCTGATCGTCGTTGAGCTGGACGCGACCGACTGACCCTGTGGACTTAGCTGCGCCCGGGGTGCAATGGGCGCGGACGAGGTCTAGAACAGCGGCATGGCGCTCCATCTCATCAAGCTTTGTGTCGGCGCGGATTCGATCCAGGATCTGAAGGAATGGATCGAGGAGCGGCTCGCGGAAAAGCGGCGCAAGCGGCAGCCGCCCGAACACGTGCATACGACGCGGATGTTTCCGAAGCGGACGGAGGAACTGCTCGACGGCGGTTCGCTCTACTGGGTGATCCGCGGCGAGATTTCCTGTCGCCAGAAGCTGCTCGATATCCGGGAGACGACGGGCAAGGACGGCGTCCGGCGTTGCCAGCTCGTGCTCGAGCCGAAGGTCGTGCCGGTCGTTCCGCGGCCGCGGGGCCCGTTCCAGGGCTGGCGATACCTGCCGGCGGATGAAGCGCCGGCCGATCTTCGCCGCAGCGGCAAGGGACTGGCGAAGCTGCCCGAGGAGATGCGCCGCGAGTTGCGGGAACTGGGCTTGCTTTAGTTCCGAAACAAATCGCGCGGCCCCGCGTTTTCTTTCAGGAATTGGGAGAAGCGCATGCCGGTCGCCAATCGCCGCCCGCCTTCGGAGCCTGAGGAGGCCGCTGGTCCGTCGGTACCCCGCGAGCGCGCCAGTGCCGACTATGACAATCCGCGGGAGAATGTTGCCGATCTGCCGGAGCCGGTGGAGCTGTCGGCGCGAAAGGCGCGGGCAGGGATCGGCCTTCCCGAAATGCTGCTCGTGCTCATATTCGGCATTGTTCTGACAATCATTGGCTATCTCGTCGGGGCGGAATTGATCTTCTGACCCCGGTGACCGCCTGTCGGCCTTTGCTCCGGTGGCATTTGCGTTTGGCACGTTCTGTCCGCGTGAGCGGGTGTTGCGCCGCCGAAACAGGGTGGCTGCAAAGTAGTTTGTTCCCGCGCTGTTCGATTGCGGGCACGCGGTCAGGAGGCATGATTGTGGCAGCCGTGGGAGGGGCTGCCATGAAGCGTGCGTGCCACGCATTCGCGTACTTTGCGGTAATGGGGCTCGTCGTGGCCGCCTTGCCAGCCGCGGCACAGGCGCCGCAACTTCAGGCAATTCTCAGCAAGGATGTTGCGCGTGCGAGCGATCATCCGCTGACCGGCCGCTACAAGGACTCGATTCTGCTCGCGCAGACCGTGCAGGCGTTCGACGAAATCGTGCTGCCGAGCGGCCCGGCGGAAGGGAAGACCTATGCGCGGGATCGGCAACGCTTTACGTCGACGATGCACGCGCGAGGAAAGATCACGCGCTCGATCTATCTGGCGCCGCCCGAACGCTCCTCGCTCGAAGTGATGACGAACTTCGTCGAGACCGTCGCCGGCAAAGGATTCGAGACCGTATTCCAGTGCGCCGCCGCGGCGTGCGGCGAGAGCTTTCACATCCTGAAATACCGATGGGATAAGCCCGAGACGAAGGTCGTCGGGGCAAACTACGAGAACCTGCGAAAGCACGTCATCGACGCGGTATTCAACGATCTGAACGATGTGCGATACACCCTGTTCAAGAAATCAGGCCCGGAAGGCGACACGATCGTCGCGATCTATGGCGGGCAAAACCGCGGCGGTGCGTTCGGCAACTATTCGGACGCCATTCGCGGGCGGGTAAGCGTGCTGGTGGAAATCGTCGAGCCGCGGGCCATGGAACGCCGCATGGAGATGGTGAGCGCGGCGGAGATCGGCGGCAAAGTGATGGCCGAGGGCCGCGCGGTCTTTTACGGTATTCTTTTCGACTTCGACAAAGCGGAGATCAAGCCGGAGTCGGAGCCGCAACTCGCAGAAATGGCGAAGTTCCTCCAGAGCAATCCGCAGGTCCGCGTCTATATTGTTGGGCACACGGACAGCAAAGGCGGCCTTGACTATAATATCGCTCTTTCCGCCCGGCGCGCAGATGCTGTCGTGCAGGCGCTGGCTAGCCGCCATCAGGTCGACATGAAGCGTCTTTCGCCGCGCGGTCTCGGTCCGTTGGCGCCAGTGACCTCAAACCGTTCCGAGGACGGGCGAGCCAGAAATCGCCGCGTCGAGATGGTCGAGCAATAGACGCAGTTCCGGCTCATACGCCGATATTGTCGATCAGCCGCGTTGTCCCAATTCGGGCCGCGACGAGCAGCCGGATGGGACCGTCCTTTCTTGTGGTGACCGGTTCGAGCGTCGTCGCGTGGCGCGCTTCCAGATAGTCCAGCTTGAATCCGGCCGATTTGATCGTGGCTCGGCCGCGATCGAGCGTGGGGCCGATGGGGGCGCCTTTTCGGATGGAGGAGGCGGTCTCGGCCAGGACGCGATGCAGCGTCGGCGCGGCGGCGCGCTCAGCGGCCGAAAGGTAGATATTGCGCGAGGAGAGGGCGAGGCCGTCCTTTTCCCGCACGATCGGGGCCCCGACAATCTTCACGGGCAGATCGAGATCGGCGGCCATCCGTTTCACGACTTGCAGTTGCTGGTAGTCCTTCTCCCCGAACACCGCGACATCGGGCATGCACTCGATCAGCAGTTTCGCCACCACGGTCGCGACGCCGGTAAAGAAATGCGGCCGGAAGTCGGTCTCGAGACCCAGCGCGGGGCCTCCCAGCGATACCTTTGTGGCAAAATCTTTTGGATAAATGTCGTCGACGCCGGGCGAGAAAACGAGATCGACATTCTCGGCCGCGAGCTTCGCGAGGTCTTCCTTCCAGGTGCGCGGGTAGCGGGAGAAATCCTCGTGCGGCGCAAACTGTGCCGGATTGACAAAGATCGAGACGACGACGCGATCCGCGCGGCGCCGAGCGAGGCGGACGAGCGAGATGTGGCCGGCGTGCAACGCGCCCATGGTTGGAACGAGCGCGATGCGTTTGTTCTTGCGCCAGGGTGCGAGCGCATTGCGCAGGGCCTTGACGGTGCGGACGACACGAGGAGCAGGCAAGTTCGCCTCCGGAATTGAAACCGGCGCACACTACAGGAGCCCGACGTTCCGCCAAAGACGATCCAAAAATTTTTCACGCACGCAAAAATTCGGATTCGCGGAAGCTTTAACTTGACCGCCGGGGTCGTTGCTCTCCAGAATGAATTTGCGAGGCGAGTGACCTTTTGTCCGGGTCGGGGACAATGCGTAGTGTAACTCCCATCGTCAATCGAGCGTCGGCCGTATCCGGGCCGCCGCGAACCGCGCATGTCATCGTCCTTGCCAACGAAAAAGGCGGCTCCGGAAAAACCACGACGGCGATGCACGTCGTCACCGCGCTTCTGAAGGCCGGCCAACGGGTCGCCTCGATCGACGCAGACAGCCGGCAAAAGAGCCTCACGCGCTATGTCGTGAATCGCCGGCGATGGGCGAAGAAGACCGGCATGCGGCTCGAGCTTCCGACTCACCATGCGATCGAGCGTGCAAACGGCGCAAGCATCGATGAGAATGAAGCGGCCGAGTTCTCCGCGTTCGCCGCGATCGTCAACGAAGTGGAGAAGTCCCACGATTTCGTCGTGGTGGATACGCCCGCAAGCGACAGCTACCTGATGCGGCTCGCGCACGCGATGGCGAACACGCTGATTACGCCGATGAACGACAGCTTCATCGATTTCGACGTGCTCGCCAATGTCGATCCGGAGAGCTTCGAGGTCACCGGCACGAGCCACTACGCGGAGGTCGTCCGCGAAGCGCGCCGGCAGCGGCGAATCGTCGAGGAAGACGAGACGGACTGGATCGTGATCCGCAACCGCGTCGGGCAGTTCGAGACGCGGAACGGGCGGAACGTGGCCGACGGTCTGATCGACCTCTCACGGAAGCTCAGTTTCCGGATCGCGGACGGCTTTTCCGAGCGGGTGATCTATCGCGAGCTGTTCCCGCAGGGACTTACCGCGCTCGATGCGGTGGACGAAAGCATGCTGGGCTCACGCTCCAGCCTCTCGCATCAGGCCGCCCGGCAGGAGGTGCGGCAGCTTCTGGAGGCCTTGAAGCTGCCAATTGACGAGCGGGGGCGGCGGCGGGCGGCCGCCCGGGCGGAATGGTTCCGGGCAAGCGCCCAGCCGCTCGACGATCACGAGGTCGTTGTCGATTAGCTTGGGGCGATCCGCCGCTTGCGCGGGGGTGCAAAAGGTCCAATCTGAGGGTTGCGTTGCAATGCCCTGGATGGACCGTTGAGCCGCGATCAGGACGATACGAAGACCCCCGCACGCCGGGAGGAGCGTTCCCCCGAGCGCGCTTCGTCGCGCTCGGAAATCGACGCTTTCGTCGAGCGCGCCCGCTCGCTCGGCCCACGGCTGGACGGCAAGCGGGGGCGGCTCATTTTTGCGCTCGACGCCACCATGAGCCGGCAGCCTACGTGGGACCTCGCGTGCTCCCTCCAGGCGGAAATGTTTCAGGAGGCGGCGGCGATCGGCGGGCTCGATGTGCAGCTCGTCTATTATCGTGGCGTTTCCGAATGCCGCGCTTCGAAATGGGTGTCCGACCCCAAGCGGCTCTCCGGCCTGATGGAGCAGATCGATTGCCGGGGCGGCCACACCCAGATCGGCCGCGTGCTCGATCATGTGCGCAAGGAAGCGAAGGCGCAGAAGGTGGACGCCTTCGTGTTCGTCGGCGACGCGATGGAAGAGGCCGTGGATACGCTCTGCGCCAAGGCGGGCGCGCTCGCGCTGCTCGGCGTGCCGGCCTTCATGTTTCAGGAGGAGAACGATCCGATCGCGACGCAGGCGTTCAAGGAGATCGCGCGGCTGACCGGCGGCGCGTGGTGCCCGTTCGGCGCCGGAGCGGCATCCCAGTTGCGGGACCTGCTGCGGGCGGCGGCTGCCTTCGCGGCGGGCGGACACCGGGCGCTCTCCGACCTTTCGCAGCGTGCGGGTGGTGGCGGCGCGGTGAAGCTGCTTGGACAGATGCGGTAGAAATGCTGATTGTCATCCCGGCCGAGGGCGAACGCCCGAGAGCCGGGACTGCCCTCGGTGGATTTCCAGCTAATCTCAGGACGGTCCCGGGTCTCGCTCGCGCGTTAGGCTTGCTCGCTCGTCCGGGACGACGGATGTAAGTTGAATTATGACTCTCATCCTTGGCATTGCCGCGCTCGTGCTGCTGCTGATCGCGGCGCGGATGTTCTCGACCGCCGACCCGCAGAAGCTCGCGAGCCTGCTGCAGCAGGTGGGCGGCTATGCGCTGCTGTTGATCGCGGCTTATCTGGCGGTCACGGGGCGCTTTTATGCGGCGGTGCCGCTCGCCTATTTCGGCGCGACGCTGCTCAACTGGATTCCGTCGCCGGCCGGGTTCGGCGCACGGGTGCGGCGGACGCCGGGGCAGGTTTCCCGCGTGCGGTCGCGCTTCGTCGAGATGGAGCTCGATCACGACAGCGGCGCAATGCGGGGAAAAATCCTCGCCGGACAATACGAGAACGTACCGCTCGATGCGCTCGACCGGCCGACGCTCCTGTCGCTCCTGAAGGAGTTCGACGACGAGAGCCGCGCGCTACTCGAAGCTTATTTCGACCGCCGGGAGCCCGGATGGCGTGAAGACGTCGAGGAAGACGCGGGTGCGCGGGGACGCGAGGCGCCGCGCGTCGGCCCGATGACTGAGGAAGAGGCGCTGCAAATCCTCGGTCTTAAACCAGGTGCGGGCGCGCCGGAGATACGACGGGCGCACCGCCTTCTTATGAAGAAACTGCATCCCGACCAGGGGGGGTCGACGTATCTCGCGGCTCGCGTCAACGAGGCCAAGGAAGTTCTGCTTCGCCGCCATGCTTAACTCCGTACGCATTTCCTTGAGTGTCGACGCCGTCCCGGTTCAGTTTTTTGCCGCGAAACAAGCGAAGTCGTTCTTCTTCAATGTTTCACAGGCGCGTTTGGCGCTCGCTTCGTCGAAACCGGCGAAGCGGGCGCGGTAAAACTTGTTGGATCCCTTGTTGGCCTCCTCCGTGTAGGAGTTGACCTTCGCGAGAATGCCGGCGGCGCGTGCGCGCGCTTCGGCGAGGCGCTCGCGGGCCTGGGTTTCGTTCGCATACGCGCCGATCTGGATGATCCAGCCGCCGCGCAGCGCGCTTTCGGTATCGTCATCCGCCGGTTGGGCGAGCTCGGTGCGTCCGGAACCGATGGTAGGCTGGATGAGGGCGGTACGCCCCGATCCGCCGGAAGGCGCGGATTCCGGAACGAGGGACGAGACGACCGCGGCGCGCTGGAGTTCGGGCGAATCCTGCGTGGAGGCGGTGGCGACCTCCGACGGCAGCGGCGGCGGCGCGAAGGTCACGAGCTTGCCCTCGGGCGCCAAAGCCATCGGCGTGATCTGCATCGGCGCGCGGACGCTCTCGGGGGAGAGGGTGGAGACGGGGAGCGTACCCGCTTCGGTATCGCCTTCCTCGATCTCGTTTCCGTCCTTGCCGACGGAGACGACGCGCACGGGCGCGCGCTGGATCGGCTCCTTGGAACCAACGGCGGGCGGGGCCGGGCGGGGCTTCACGGAAGCCATCGGGCTCGGCAGCGGCATCGGGACGGAGTTCTCCGTGAAGCGCGGAGCCGTGCGGGAGCCGGCATGGGCGAAGCGGATCTTTTCCGAGATCAGGTCGCGCATCATGGCGTCGCGTACGGCGCCGGTCTTGCCGCCCATGATCACCGCGACGATGTGGCGGTTGTTGCGCTTGACGTTCGAAATCAGGTTGAAGCCGGATGCGCGGGTGTAGCCGGTCTTGATGCCGTCGACGCCGTCAACGCTGCCGAGCAGCCGGTTGTGGTTGCCGATCGAGACGCCGCGCCAGCGGAACGTGCGCGTCGCGAAGTAGGGGTAGTATTTCGGGAAGCGGTCCTGCATCGCGAGGCCGAGCAGCGCCATCTCGCGCGCGGTCGTGACCTGTTCGGGATCGGGGAGCCCCGACGCGTTCCGGAATACGGTGCGCATCATGCCGAGCGAGCGGGCGCGCAAGGTCATCAGGCGCGCGAACGAATCCTCGTCGCCGGCGATGATTTCGGCGACGGCGACCGCGATATCGTTGGCCGAGCGCGTCACGAGCGCCTTGATCGCGTCTTCGACGCTGATCGTCTCGCCCGGCTTCAGGCCGAGCTTCGACGGCGGCTGCGCCGCCGCTTCCGGCGAAACCCTGATCTTGGAACTGAGCTTGAGCCGTCCGGCCTCGAGCTCGGCGAACAGGAGATAGAGGGTCATCACCTTGGTGAGCGAGGCCGGATGACGCAGCTCGTCGGCCTTGTTGGAGTCGATGACCTCGCCGGTCTTGCCGTCGACGACAATGGAGGAGAACCCGGAGAACCAGGTATCCTTGGGCTGCGCGTGCGCGAGGGAAGCGGTCAAAGCCGCAAGCAGAACCGCGACCACCCCTGCAAACGCCGACCGTCCCACGTTCGGCGCTCCCCTACGCCTACGCAACATCACCCACATTCCAATCTGAGCGTTTTTGCCCGCAGCTCTGCGGCAAAAATAGGGGCTGGCGGGTTAGCAACGAGTAAAATAGTGCTTTCCGGGACCGCTTCTTCGCGATCGATGGGTTTCACGATCCCGTAGGAAATTTCCAGCCCGTTGATTTTGCGTCGCAATATTTTCTTGACAGTTATGTTGCAGTGCACTATTTGGGCAACAGAGCGGTCATTTGCGTGGCACCCCTGCCGTGACACGCCGCTCGATTGTAGGCGCAACCAGGCAACTCCGCCGGCCATCGGCCGCCGGGAGATGGGGATGATAATGTTCGAGAATCTCGACAGCTTGCAGAAACTCGGCAAGGACAACATGGACCTGGCTCTGAAGAGCTTCGGTGTGGCTTCCAAGGGCATGCAGGCGATTGCAACCGAAGTCGCTGACTACCAGAAGAAATCGTTCGAAGAGGGCACCGCCGCGCTCGAAAAGCTGCTCGGCGCCAAGACGCTCGACAAGGCTTTCGAAGCACAGACCGAATACTACAAGGCCGCGTACGAGGGCTTCGTGTCCAAGGCGACCAAGATCGGCGAGCTCTATGCCGATATCGCCAAGGAAACCTACAAGCCGTTCGAAACCGCGTTGGCCAAGACTGCGAAGCAGTAAGCGACGTTCGACAAGTTCTTCGTGAAGAACGAAGCCCGGCTGATCAGCCGGGCTTTTTGTTTATCGCGATTGTACTCTCTCGCGTCGTCCCGGCCGAGGCGGGTAGCGCCGAGAGCGGAGACCGTTCTCCACTTGCTGCGAGCGGTCCCGAATCGGCTCCCCCGGATCAAGTCCGGGGTCGCCGTCCGGGACGACGATTCTGATTCTTACTTTCAAACAGCAGCTCCCGTTCTCGCTGCGCGTTTGGCGCCCGAGGCATCGGCAGTTTCCCTCGCTAAAGTGCGAGGGGATGGAGCGCCGGAAGGCGCTCTTTTTGTTCACGCCTTTCGGCGTGGGTGCACCTTGCGATCGGTGCACTCACCCTCCGGCGCTCCATCGCGGCGTTTCACGGAAGCCTTCGCTTCCGCTGGTCCCGGGCCGCGCTTGCGAACGCAAAGCCGAAGCTCTGCGCCGTCCAGCCAGCTCCTGGCGCACGGGTCCCGTTAGTGCCCGTAGGGCGGGGTCCCGAGCCGCCCGAGTGCGCGAGGTACGTTGCCCCACGCCCGCAGGCACGCCGCACCCGCTCCATCCGCCGAACGTCTCCGGAAGACGCCCCTCGTGAGCGGGATGGCAACAGTTTAAGGGCCGCTGGAAGGGGTGGGCGTAACTTTTTTTGCGGAATCAGAATGACGCGTGCGTTCAAGCGCTTGGACGGAAATCAACGGGAACAGAGGATCCGTTCTCGTTACGCTCAAAAAAAAGCCCGGCCACATGGCCGGGCTTTGGTTTTGCAGGCGGCTTGCGGCGCCGTGGCTTATTTCGCGAGATGCAGGCTCGCGATCTTGGAGCCGATCGCGCCGAACACGCTGGCAAGCTCTCCCGCGCTTTGCACATCGTAATACATGTCCGTCGAGCTTGCGCAGTCGCGCAGCAGGTCGGCGTTCCCGTCGATCAGACGGATCGTATAGATCTTGATGCCCGCATTCTTGATGTTGGTGCATACCTGTGACATGCGCGCATCGACGACCGGACAGGTTGGACCGTTGGTGTTGCAGGCATTCGGCTCTTTCTGAACGTTCTTCGTATTGTAGCCGTCGGTCATCAGGATGATATATTTTGTAAGGTTCTCGGTGGCGTAGGCCGCTCCTTCCGTATAGAGCGACGTCGGCGACAGGACGTGCCAACCCCAGGCAAGGCCAATGGCAATATTGGTGTAACCGGTTGGCGTCAGGTTCTTCGCTTTGGTGCGCAGCGCGTCCCAGTCTTCGGAGAGTGCTGTGATCGCCTGCGGCGGCGATGCGTAGCATTTGGCCGCGGGATACTTCGTCTTCCGCTGCACTGGCGTCTCCGACGCGTGACCAAAAGGATACGTCGCGTCCGGCGCCGTATCGAGGACATCATAGTCCAAGGTGATGCTGCTGTTGTCCGGGTCTTTTACGAAGCGGTCATAGACGCAGCCAGCCCATTGATTCCGATTGGTCGAAGTCCACACTCCGTGGGTCGTGGTCGTGACCCATTTTCCGCCGTTGCGTTCGCACGTTCTCTCGCTGCTGCCGCGGGCGCCCTGGCAAGTGGATGAAGTCGTTGTGCGGGATTCGCAGTGCTCCTTGAGCCACTTCCCATCGGGAACTGAACCCATATTCATGTTGCAACTGCCTACGTTCGCATCCCACCAATCGAACCGCACCCAGTTCGGGCGATTGCTGTAGGTGTAACCGACGTTGACCATGCCGTCGAAAGGCACGATGCCGACCTTGGCGTCACCGGCCTTACGGGCGGCGTTTTCAAGCACGTCGAGCAGGTTTTCGGTCGACGCACGGAGCGCCTTGATGCGGGCGGGATCCGGAGTCTGCATGGACAACGACATGTCGAGCACGAGCGCGACCTCGACCTTGCCGAGATTCCATTGCGCTTCGGCCGACGCGCCGATCTCGAACGTGGTGGCTCCGAAGATATTGGCGATCTTCGGGACGTAGTCGCCGGTGGCGTTGACGAAGACCTTGCCGTTTTCGGGCACGACGGTGATTTTGACATTCTGCAGGTCGTCGGAGTTGAAGCTCGCAAAAAAATACTTCTCCGCGGCGTCATTCACGGTTGCTTCGTCGGCGGGAAGAATTCTGGACAGCGCCAGCGCCGTCGAATCGAGCGCCTTCTGCAAATCGGCCCGATGGGCGCTTGCCATGCTGTAGTCGATGGCCGCGCCCACCAAGCCGATGACAGGGACGATGGCAAACGCGAACAGAACGGCGATGTTGCCTTTTTCGTCGGCCCAAAAGCGCCGCATGAGCTGGTCTCCGGTGGCGTTCGCACGGGAAGGTGCGCGCCGAACGTTGATTATTTCCTGCTTTGAATCGAAGTTTATGGGAAGTCCGCCGATCCCGATTCAGGATCGGTTAAAGGCGTTAAGGACCGGGCACCAAATTCGATACAATTTGAATGAATGCCGGCTTCCTGTATCCGGCTCCATCTGTCTCGTCCGATGCGTCATCGCGACAGATGCAGGTTGGCGATCTGCGAGCCGATCGCGCTGAAGACGCTGACGAGGCCGCTCGAGTCCTGCACATTGTAATACATGCTCTCGCTGCTCGCGCATTCGCGCAGCAAGTCCTCGTTCCCGGCGATGAGCCGGATCGTATAGATCTTGACGCCCGACTCCTTGATGTTCTCGCAGGCGATTTCCGTGCGGATGTCGACGGTGGGGCAGACGGGGCCGTTCGTGTTGCAGGAGCCCGGCTCCATCGTGATGTTCTTGGTGTTGTAGCCGTCGGTCATCAGGATGATGTACTTGGTCAGATCCTTGGTGTCGTAGGCCGCGCCTTCGGTGTAGAGCGGCGTCGGCGACAGCAGGTGCCAGCCCCAGACAAGCCCGATGGTGATGTTGGTGTAGCCGGTCGGCGTCAGCGCGCTCGCCCGCTGGCGTAGCGTGTCCCAGTCCTCGGTGAGCGGCGTGATCGCCTGCGGCGGCGTGCCGTAGCACTTGGCGGCGGGGTAATAGGTGTTGTTGCCGGTCGGCGCCGTGTCGTTGACGTCGTAGCTCTGGTTGCGATCGTAGACACAGCCTTTCCAGTTGGCCGTCGGCTCCGGTGTCCAGGTCGCGCGGACCCAGCTCCCGCCGTTCTGCTGGCATCGCGTCTGCGAGCTGTATTGCGACCGGGTGCAGACGAACTGGCGTTCGCAATCAGAGCGGTTGTTGTATCCATCCTTGTTGCAGGCGCCGACATTGTCCTCCCACCAGTCGAAGCGCACCCAGCTTGGCGGATTGGCGCCCGTGTAGCCGACATTGACCATGCCATCGAAGGGCACGATGGCGACCTTGGCGTCGCCGGGCTTGCGGGCGGCGTTCTCCAGCACGTTGAGAAGGTCGGCCGTCGCCGCGCGCAGCGCCTGGATTCGAGCGGGATCGGGTGTCTGCATCGACAACGACATATCGAGCACCAGCGCGATCTCGACCTGGCCGATGTTCCATTTCGCTTCGGCGCTGGCGCCGAGTTCCATCGTGCTCCCGCCGATCAGGTTCGCCATTTTGACGTGGTAGGTTCCCTTGGCAGAGAGCCGCAGCGTTCCTACATCCGGCGTGATCGTCAGCTGCAAGTCTTCCAGCGAGTGATCGGCCAGATTGGCCTGGAAATAGTGATTACCGACCGTGTCCAGCGTGGCCTGGTCGGCCGGCATGATTTTTGTAAGGGCCAAGGCGGTGGCATCCAGCGCCTTCTGGAGGTCGCTTCGCTGGGCGCTGGCCATGCTGTAGTCGAGGGCGGCACCGACGGCGCCGAAGACCGGGATGATGGCAAGGGCAAAGATGATGGCGACGTTGCCGTCCCGATCCGACCAAAAGCGCCGCATGGAAATGCTCCAGAGTGCAGGCGGCGACCATGCAGGAGCATTCTTGCCCGGTTCTTGCCGGGAAGGGCGAGTTTTCCCGTCGTTTGCCGCAATTCCACCCAGTAGTTAACCCGTGGCACCGCAGCCGCTAAAATTAACCCGATTCAAGCCTTTTCGGCGTCTGGCGCCCGGCCCGCAGGCTACCCTATCTTGGCAATGTCCGCCGCCGGGCGGCGGACGGTCCCGTAACCCGATCCGTCATCGCGAAGTCGAATTCCGCTGCTGCAATCCATGAACCGGCCAAAGCCCGCCTTCCTGTCCTTGCCTATGATCCACACCCGGTCGGCCGCCTACCGAATGAGCAACGGCGACGGCGACAAGCGGGAGGGCGGTGAGGGGCCGGGCACCGGGGTGATCACCCGGGTGAAGCCGCAGACGAAGCGGCCGAACCTTTATCGTGTCCTGCTGTTGAATGACGACTACACGCCCATGGAATTCGTCGTGCATGTGCTGGAGCGCTTCTTCAATAAATCGCGAGAGGACGCGACTCGGATTATGCTGCATGTTCACCAGCACGGCGTCGGCGAATGCGGTATCTTCACGTACGAGGTCGCCGAAACCAAAGTGACGCAGGTGATGGACTTTTCGCGCAAGCATCAACATCCTTTACAATGCGTGATGGAGAAGAAATGATCGGGTTCGACGAGATGAGGAAGTGATGCCGACGTTTTCACGGAGCCTTGAGCAATCGCTGCATCGTGCTTTGGCGCTCGCCAACGAGCGCCATCACGAGTACGCGACGCTCGAGCATCTTTTGCTGGCGCTGACCGACGATCAGGATGCGTCGGCGGTCATGCGTGCCTGCAACGTCGACATCGACCGCCTGAAGCGGAACCTCGTCGAATACATCGACGGCGAGCTCGACAACCTGGTGATGGACACCTCGGACGACTCGAAGCCGACCGCCGGCTTCCAGCGCGTGATCCAGCGCGCGGTCATCCACGTGCAGTCGTCGGGCCGCGAGGAGGTCACGGGCGCGAACGTGCTCGTCGCGATTTTCGCCGAGCGCGAGAGCCACGCCGCCTATTTCCTGCAGGAGCAGGACATGACGCGCTACGACGCCGTGAACTACATCAGCCACGGCATCGCCAAGCGGCCGGGCATGTCGGAGAGCAAGCCCGTGCGGGGCGTCGAGGACGACACCGACACCAAGCCGGGCGAGGACGGCAAGAAGAAAGCCGACGCGCTCGAAGCCTATTGCGTCAACCTCAACCGCAAGGCGCGCGAGGGCAAGATCGATCCGTTGATCGGCCGCGACAGCGAAATTTCGCGGACGATCCAGGTGCTGTGCCGCCGCCAGAAGAACAATCCGCTGTTCGTCGGCGATCCGGGCGTCGGCAAGACGGCGATCGCCGAAGGCCTCGCCCGCCGCATCGTCATGGGCGAGGTGCCGGACGTGCTCAAGAGCTCGACGGTGTTCGCGCTCGACATGGGCACGCTGCTCGCCGGCACGCGCTATCGCGGCGATTTCGAGGAGCGGCTCAAGCAGGTCATCAAGGAGCTGGAGGCGTATCCGAATTCGATCGTCTTCATCGACGAGATCCATACGGTGATCGGCGCCGGCGCGACGTCGGGCGGCGCGATGGACGCGTCGAACCTTTTGAAGCCCGCGCTTGCGTCGGGCTCGCTGCGCTGCATCGGCTCGACGACGTACAAGGAATACCGCCAGTACTTCGAGAAGGACCGGGCACTCGTCCGCCGGTTCCAGAAGATCGACGTCAACGAGCCGTCGCCATCGGACGCGGTGGAGATCCTGAAGGGCCTGAAGCCCTATTTCGAGGACTATCACCGCCTGCGCTACACCAACGACGCGATCAAGGCGGCGGTCGATCTTTCCGTGCGCTACATCCACGACCGCAAGCTGCCGGACAAGGCGATCGACGTGATCGACGAGTCGGGCGCGGCGCAGATGCTGCTGCCGGAGTCCCGGCGCAAGAAGACGATCGGCGTGAAGGAGATCGAGGCGACCATCGCCACGATGGCGCGCATCCCGCCGAAGACCGTGTCGAAGGACGACGCGGAGGTGCTGGGCAATCTCGAGGCGACGCTCAAGCGGCTCGTCTATGGGCAGGACAAGGCGATCGAAGCGCTGTCCTCCGCGATCAAGCTCGCACGGGCCGGCCTGCGCGAGCCAGAAAAGCCGATCGGCTCCTATCTGTTCTCCGGTCCGACCGGCGTCGGCAAGACGGAGGTGGCGCGGCAGCTCGCGGCGTCGCTCGGCGTGCCGCTGCACCGCTTCGACATGTCGGAGTACATGGAGCGCCACACGGTTTCGCGCCTGATCGGCGCGCCTCCGGGCTATGTGGGCTTCGATCAGGGCGGCCTGCTCACGGACAGCGTCGACCAGACGCCGCACTGCGTGCTGCTGCTCGACGAGATCGAGAAGGCTCACCCGGACCTGTTCAACATCCTGTTGCAGGTGATGGACCACGGGAAGCTCACCGACCACAACGGCAAGCAGGTCGATTTCCGCAACGTGATCCTCATCATGACCACGAACGCGGGCGCGGCCGATCTAGCCAAGGCGGCCTACGGTTTCACGCGCACGAAGCGGGAAGGCGACGACCTCGAGGCGATCAACCGCATGTTCACGCCGGAGTTCCGCAACCGGCTCGACGCGGTGATCACGTTCGCGCACCTCAAGCCGGAAGTGATCAAGAAGGTCGTGGAGAAGTTCGTGCTGCAGCTTGAGGCGCAGCTCGCCGACCGCGCGGTGTCGATCGAGCTCAGTCCCGAGGCGGCCGACTGGCTCGTGGAGCGCGGCTATGACGAATCGATGGGCGCGCGGCCGATGGCGCGCATCATCCAGGAGCACATCAAGACGCCGCTCTCGGATGAGCTCTTGTTCGGCAAGCTCAAGACCGGCGGGCACGTGCGGGTGATCGTCCGCGAGGACGACGAAGGCAAGAAGGTGCTCGGCTTCGAGTATCTGGAAGGCCCGATCACGCCGAAGCCGGAGAAGGTGGCGCCGAAGAAGAAGCGCCGCCCCGTCTCGCGGTCGAAGCCGAAGACGAAGAAATCGGGCGGCGGGGGCGGTGGCGGGCCGTCCAAACCCGGAAGCCCGGTTCCGAAGGTCCCCCTGGTACGGGCCTGAGCAAAACGCGATCGTCATTGCGAGGCGGCGAAGCCGCCGAAGCAATCCAGTCCGACAAGGAACTGGATTTCGCCTTCGCCGCGCCGCTGAGCGCAGCGGAGCTGCGCGAGGGTCCGGCGCGGTACCCATCCTTTGTTCGTGCTGGCCGCTCGCCGCCGCTTTGCGGCGCCTCGCCAGCGCGAACACGGTTCGCAATGACGGTGGGGAACGCGTGTAAGTCCGCTAATATCCGCGCGTGTCCGAATCCTCCGCTTCCCCTCCCGTTCCGGCCGGCGATCCGCACGTCAGCGGCGGGCGCTGGGCCTTGCGCGGGGCGTGGGCGGCCGCAAAATCGGTGCAGGGCATCGTCCTGTTCGCAAGCTTCGTCGGTTTCGGCGGGCTGATCCAGGACGTCGGCTTTCCCCTCGGCGCCGCGATCCTGTCGACGCTCCTGGTCTGGGCGCTGCCTGCGCAGGTGCTGTTGGTCGGCGGCTACGCCGCGGGCAGCGCCGCGCCCGTCATCGCGCTCGCCGTCGGCCTGTCGTCGGTCCGCCTGTTTCCGATGGCGGCCGCGATCCTTCCGTATCTGCGCAGCGCCCGGCAGGGGATCGGGATTCAATTTCTTGCCGCGCATTTCGTCGCGGTGACGGCGTGGATCGAAGGCATGCGGCGTCTGCCGGGGATGGCGGGCGAGGGGCGGCTGCCGTTCTTCTTCGGTCTCAGCTCGACGTTCGTGCTCATGTCGATGGTCGCCACCGCGGTGGGGTTCTATCTGGCCGGGGAGTTGCCGCGGGCGCTCGCGATCGGCCTCCTGTTTCTCACGCCGCTCTCGTTTCTCATTCAGCTCTCGCACAATGCGCGCGATTTCGTGGACCGGCTCGCGCTCGCGTTCGGCCTCCTGCTCGCGCCGCTCTTTGCCGCGTACGGCGGCCGTCTCGATCTTCTATGGACGGGGCTGGTCGGCGGCGGGGCGGCCTGGGCCGTGCACTGGTTTCTTCGCCGCCGGCACAAGGGAGGTGGGTCATGACGCTTCTCGACGGCGCGCTCTGGCCGTATCTCCTCGTCATCCTCGCGGGCTTCCTGCCGACGGAGATCTGGCGGTCGCTTGCCGTCGTCTTTGTGCGTGGACTGCAAGAGGACAGCGAGATCCTGGTGCTCGTCCGCTGTGTGGCGACGGCGTTGCTCGCGGCCGTGGTGGCGCGGCTCGTGCTGCTGCCGCCCGGCGAATTGCTCGTCGTGCCGCTCGCCCTGCGGATCGCCGCGGTCGCGTGCGGCTTCGTCGTCTATCTGATTGCGTGGCGCTCGGTGTTTCTCGGAATCCTGTCCGGTGAACTCTTCATCATCGGCAGCGCGTGGTACTTCGGCTGAGCCGGATTGCGTTAGACTCCGGCAACCCGCCGTCATTGCGAGCCCCGAGTGTCGCGAGGGGCGACGCAATCCAGATTGCCGAATTATTCTGGATTGCTTCGGCGGCTTCGCCGCCTCGCAATGACAGAAACTAGGCGAGCGCGGCCTTGATGCGGGCGGCGTGCTCGCCGAGCACTTCCACCTCTTCCTTGAAGCTCGCGGGCGGGCGCAGGGAGTCCCCGTCCTTGCGCGGGATCACGTGGACGTGCAGGTGAAACACCACCTGTCCGCCGGCCTTCTCGTTGAACTGCTGGATGGTGATGCCGTCGGCCTTGAAGGCTTTCTTCTGCGCGATGGCGATCTTCTGCACGACCTGCGCCACGTGTGCGAGGTCGCCGGGCTTGATGTCGAGGATGTTGCGGGCGAGCGCCTTCGGCAGCACGAGGGTGTGGCCGGGCGCGCGCGGCATGATGTCGAGGAAGGCGAGCGCCTTGTCGTCTTCGTACACCTTGTAGGCGGGCAGGTCGCCGCGAATGATCTTTGCGAAAATGTTGTTGGGATCGTATTCAGCCATCGCTTTCCTCCTCGGCGGGCGCATCTTTGCGGAACGGCGCGAGCGTCGCAAGCTCCTCGGCCTCGGCCTTCACGTAGGCCCGCTCCTGCTCGAGGTAGTTCGCGACGGCGCGGCGGAAGCCTGGATCGACGATGTAATGCGATGAATAGGTTGTGACCGGGAGGTAGCCGCGGGCGATCTTGTGCTGTCCCTGCGCGCCGGCTTCGACGCGGGCGAGCTTGTGCTCGATCGCGTGCTCGATGGCCTGATAATAGCAAAGCTCAAAATGCAGGAACGGACGGTGCTCGGTCGCGCCCCAGTAGCGGCCATAAAGCGTCTGCGCGCCGACGAAGTTGAGCGCGCCGGCGATCCAGCGCCGGTTGCGGCGGGCGAGGACGAGCACGATCCGGTCGGCCATCGCCGCGCTCACGATCGAGAAGAACGCGCGGTTCAGGTAGGGGCGGCCCCACTTGCGCGAGCCGGTGTCCATGTAGAACTCGAAGAACGCGTCCCAGACTTTTTCCGTCAGGTCGGAGCCCGTGAGCCGTACGATCTCGACGCCTTCCTGCGCTTCGCGCCGCTCGCGCGCGAGGTTCTTGCGCTTGCGCGACGACAGCGCGGAGAGGAAGTCATCGAAGGTCTGGTAGCCGGCATTGAGCCAGTGAAACTGGCGGTCGGTGCGCGCGAGCAGGCCGCGCGCTGTCAGGTATTCCCACTCGGGCTTTGTCGGAAACGTAATGTGCAGGGACGACGTCCCGCGCCGGCTGGCGAGCTCGATGCCGGCCGCGATCAAGGCTTCGCGCAGCGCGTCGGCGCTCGGATGCGCGCGGACGAGGAGCCGCGGGCCGGTGACCGGCGTGAAGGGCACCGCGACCTGCAGCTTCGGATAATACTGGCCGCCGGCGCGCTCAAAGGCGTCGGCCCAGCCGTGGTCGAACACGTACTCGCCCTGCGAATGGCTCTTCATGTAGCAGGGCATGGCGGCGAGCACTTCGCCCGCCTTGTCTTCCACGACGATGTGCTGCGGCAGCCAGCCGGTGCGCGCTGCGACCGTTCCGGATTCCTCCAGCGAAGCCAGAAAAGCGTGGGAAACGAATGGGTTGCGCGAGTCGACTTCGGAGCAGACTTCAGCAAGTTGAGACGGAGAATCCGTTTTCTTCCGCACGCCGCCGAACGCGCAGGCATCCCACGCCTCGGCGGGGATTGCCCGGATGGAAGACTCCACGCGTACGCGGATCGGGGGGAGACGGCTCATTGAGAAAGCTTAGCCTGCTCCGCCTTAGATAGTCCCCGCTCCGATCGTCGCAATGCTACGGCCGGAAACCCTCGAAGATCATCTGGTTGGCCCACCGGGCGGCACGCCGGCGGTCGGTATCGGTGCGGACGGTCCAGGTCAGCAGCTTCATGCCGAGAAGATGCCGGGCAATCAGCGGGGCGATCGCGGGCAGCTCGCGGACATCATAAGCGACGAAGTGCGGCTTGGTGCGGGGAATGTGCAGGAGATTGCCGAACACGAATTTCTTACCGCGGGAGAGCGGGTTCCATTCGGGATCGTCGTAATAGCGTTCGGCGACGATGCCACGCGGCAGGCCGGGCGCATATTCCTGCAGGGCGAGCACCAGTTGCGGGTCGAAGGACATGGCCGCAACCGGGCCGTTGTAGCTGACGAGAACCTCCGCCACGCGCGCCGCCAGTCGATCGTCGCCGTTCCAATCGCTTTTCAATTCCAGCACGATGGGCGTGCGCCCGGCGACGAGATCGAGCAGCTCCTGCAATGTGGGAATGCGCTCGCTGCAGTCGCGGAATACGATCTGCTTCAGGTCGGCGGCGGTGCGGGCAGCGAGGGGGCCGGTGGCCTTCGTCAGGCGATCGAGGGTGGTGTCGTGAAACACCATCACCTCGCTGTCCGCCGACAACTGCAGATCGACTTCGATCCCGTAATTGCCGTCGACGGCAGCCGCCGCCGCGCCGAGTGTGTTCTCAACGATGCCGTTGCCGTGCAGGCCCCGATGCGCGATCGGGCGCGCGATGAGCCAATCGAGACCTGCCATCGGGTCAGGCGACCTCGAACACGGCTTCGGCTTCGACGGAAGCATCGCCGGGAAGCTCGGCCACGCCCACGGTGGAGCGGGCATGGCGTCCGGCGTCGCCGAAGATCTCGACCATGAGATCCGATGCGCCGTTCATCACGATCGGCAATTGCGCGAACGTGGGAACCGCATTGATGAAGCCGCCGAGCCGCACGCAGCGCTTGATGCGGTCGAGATCGCCGAGGGCGGCCTTTGCCTGCGCGAGCAGGTTGATCGCGCAGATGCGGGCGGCTTCCTGGCCTTGCTCGATCGTGATTTCGGCGCCGAGCTTGCCGGTGATGCTTTTGCCGCCGGGCGCGGAAGAGACCTGGCCCGAGCAGAACAGGAGATTGCCGGCCTGCACCGTCGGCACGTAATTGGCGGCGGGATTCGGCGGGGTGGGAAGCACGATGCCGAGGTCCTTCAGCCGCTGTTCGATCTTGCCTGCCATTGAAGTCTCCTACATTGCCGCGCGGTCATGCGTCGCGCCGTCTTATGTTGCGCAGTTGGCCGATGCAGTCTTGGCCGATCACGGGCGCCGTCGCAACCGGATCAGCCGTCTTCCCGCCACACGACTCGGCGAATGGGGCGGTGTTGTGCGGTCGGGTGTTGGGACCTATCTTGCGGAAAGCCAGTGTAGAGGAGTGAGAATGCGGAAACCCTCGATTTCCGGGTCAGTGTTGACGTTTGCCGCCCTGCTGCTGTTGGCGGGCCCCATCGAGGCCGCCGCGCAGGGGATTGCGCTCGCGCCGCATCGGGCCGTCTATGAGCTCAGTCTCGATCCGTCCAAGAGCAGCAGCAAGATCGACCGGGCGAGCGGGCGCATTGCGTTCGAGATCACCGGCAATGCCTGCCAGGGTTATTCCGTGACGCTCCGGCAGGTCACGCAGCTCAACACGGGCGAGGGCCGCGAGAGCACGAGCGATCTGCACAGCGTCACCTGGGAAGACGGCGAGGGAAAGACCTACCGGTTCAAATCGAAGAATTTCCTGAACGACGAACTGCGCGACGAGGTCGATGGTTCCGCGGAGCGTGGCGGCGGTGGAGGCGTCAGCGTGCGGCTCGCGATGCCGAAGACGAATCCGTTCGATCTGCAGGGGACGGTGGCGTTTCCGACGGAGCACCTGCGCAAGCTGCTGACCGCTGCGCACAGCGGCGAGAAGATTTTCGAAACCAAGGTGTTCGACGGCGCGCCGGACGGCAAGAAAGTGTATGACACGCTTGCCGTCATCGGATCGGCGACGAGCGGCGGAGAAAGCCTCGAGGAAGCGGCGCGCAAGCCGGAGATCGTGTCGATGAAGCGCTATCCGATGACGATCAGCTACTTCGAGCCGGGCGCCGGCGAGCGGACGCCGGCCTATGTCCTCAGCTTCGATCTCTATGAGAACGGCATCAGCCGCGCGCTCAAGCTCGACTATGGCGGATTTGCGCTCCGCGGCGAGATGACGAGCCTCGAATTGCTGAAAGAGACGCCCTGCAAGCGCTGACGCGCCGTGGTCAGGCGCGGCCGCCACGTTTCGCCGTTCTCGATTTCAAGGGCACCCGGCTGCGGTCGTTGTTCTGCTCGACGAGCTTGCGGACGAGCCGCACGAACTGACGGCGTTCGGCGGGCGCGAGGGGCGCCAGAATGGTCTTCTGCACATCGTCGTTGATGGAGTGCATGGCCGCGAGGAGCCGGCGCCCCGCGGGCGTGATCTCGAGGCGCTTGGTGCGGCGGTCCTGCTTGCCGACCGCACGTTTCACGAGCCCCTTCGCGGCAAGACGGCCGATCACCTCGCCGATCGTCGAGCGATCGAGCGCGACGATCTGCATGAGCGTCGTCTGGTCGACGCCGGGGTGATTGTTGAGGGCGAGCAGCGCCGAGTATTGAACCGGGGTGATGTCGAAGCCTTCGGTCTTCGAGAGGAAAACCGCAACGGCGATCTGCTGCAGCCGCCGGATCAGGTGTCCCGGTTTGTTGTAGAGGTCGCGGTCGTCTCGGTTCATCGGATGTTCCGGCGATGGGATTTGTTGCGGGGGCGGCAGTTAACACGGCGTCCGCTTGGGGGCCAAACGTGCGGCATGCGCATGATTTGCTTCGCCTTTCCGGAGGGGCAATTGCCCATCATGGCATGCCCGAGCGTAAGGCATGTTCGATTGCGTCCGACGGCGTGCCCGGCGTAGCCTTTCTCCGCTCAACGAAAACATAATTTCGGGAGGAGACGGTGAAATCCATTCTGCTTCGTATCGGCGGTCTTGTCGCCGCGTTGCTGCTCGCGTCGCCGGCGTTCGCGCAGGATACCGTGCGCGTCGGCGTCATCCTGTCGTATTCGGGACAGTTCGCCGACGCCGCAACGCAGATCGACAACGGCATCAAGCTCTACATGAAGAAGCACGGCGATACGGTCGCCGGAAAGAAGATCGAGATCATCCGCAAGGACACGGGCGGCATCGCGCCCGACGTCGCCAAGCGTCTGGCGCAGGAACTCGTCACGCGCGACCGGGCCGACATCCTCGTCGGCTTCGCGCTCACGCCGAATGCGCTGGCGGCGGCGGATATTTCCGCCGAAGCCAAGAAGTTCATGGTGGTGATGAACGCGGCGACCTCGATCATCACGACCAAGTCGCCTTACATGGCGCGCACGTCGGTGACGACGCCGCAGTTGAACGAGACGTTCGGGAAATGGGCGGCGACGAAAGGCGGCATCAAGAAGATCTACACGATGGTCTCCGACTACGGCCCCGGACATGACGCGGAAAGCGCGTTTCATGCGGGGTTCAAGAGCGCGGGCGGCGAGCTTGCCGGCGCCGTTCGCTTCCCCGTGGCGAATCCGGATTTCGCCGCGTTCGTGCAGCGCGCGAAGGACGTCAACCCGGATGCGATCTACATCTGGATTCCAGGCGGCGCCCAGCCGGCCGCGGTCGGCAAGGCGCTGGCGGAGCGGGGAGTTGATCCGAAGAAGTCGAAGATCCTGGGGCAGGAAACGCTCGCCAGCGACGAGGCGTTGGCGACGATGGGCGACCTCTCGCTTGGGATCATCACGGTCGCCCACTACAGCGACACGCACGACTCGGCGCTGAACCATGAGTTCGTGAAAAGCCACAACGAGGACTACAAGCGCGACCCCGATCTCTTCTCGATTGGCGGATACGACGGCATGCATCTCATCTACGAGGCGCTGAAGAAGACCGGCGGCAAGGCCGACGGCGAGTCGCTGATCGGCGCCGCCAAGGGCATGAAGTGGGAGAGCCCGCGCGGCCCGATGATGATCGATCCGGAAACGCGCGACGTGGTGCAGACCGTCTATATGCGGCGCGTGGAGAAGGTGAACGGCGTCGTGCAGAACGTCGAGTTCGACAAGGTGGAGAACGTGAAGGACCCGGTGAAGGAGCGGATGAAAAAGTAGTTCGCTTTCACCGAACGGATCGTGGCGGGCGGCCTTCGAGCCGCCCGTTGTCCTTAACCGCCGCAGGGCAGGCGGATACCGCCGAGGTTCGTCGATCGCCTACACGATTGGTTGACGAAACCATCGGATGTCGGGCTAGAGCCGGTCAGGTGCCGCACGGGAGGCGCCGGGCAAAAGGTCGCGGGCTGCGACAATGGCGACAGGGTCCATCTGCTGCTCGGCGGCGAAAGCCACAAGCTCGGCTTCATTCCCGATCAGATAGTCGAGGATGCCGGCCAGAAATCCGGGGTTGCTGGCGGCCGACCGGATGTCTTCCGGCCCGATTCCGGTCTCCGCAAGGAAGCCGCCGATACGATCGGGGTCGGCCGCGAGGAACGAGAGCGCCGCCACGGCGAGGGCCTCGGCATCGCCACGGTTCAGCCTTTTGGTGCCACGAGTCTGCAATTGAATTACCCTTTCCGTAAGGAATACGCCTTAGATTTTAAGAGATTGCCACAGAAGCAATCTCGTTTCGGCATACGCGCGGCGGCGCCCGGTCACGCTGCGGCTGCCGGAATCGGATATGAACGGACTGCCGCCTGACCGGCCGGTCAGACAACAGGCGCGCAAGGACGGCATGAGCGGGGACGATGTCGATGACGAAGACGGTCCTGATCGTTGAGGACAACGAGCTTAACATGAAGCTCTTCCACGATCTCCTGGAAGCGCACGGGTACGCCACGATTGAAACCCGCAACGGGATCGAGGCGCTCGATCTCGCGCGCCAGCATCGACCCGACCTGATCCTCATGGACATCCAGCTTCCCGAGGTCTCCGGCCTCGAGGTGACCAAGTGGATCAAGGAGGACGACGAACTGCGCTCCATCCCCGTCATCGCCGTGACGGCGTTTGCGATGAAGGGGGATGAAGAGCGAATCCGGGAAGGTGGCTGCGAGGCGTATCTCTCGAAGCCGATCTCCGTCGCCAAGTTTCTCGAGACCGTACGGCATTACGCGAAGGAGAATTGAATTTTATGAGTGCCCGCGTACTTGTCGTCGATGACGTGCCGGCGAACCTGAAATTGCTCGAGGCACGGCTGAACGCCGAATATTTCGAGGTCGAGACCGCTTCCAGCGGACTCGAAGCGTTGCGCATCTGCGAGCAGAAGCAGTGCGACATCGTCCTGCTCGACGTGATGATGCCGGGCATGGACGGGTTCGAAGTCGCACGACGGCTGAAGGCGAATCCGGCAACCCACCATATTCCCATCGTGATGGTCACGGCGCTCGATCAGCCGACCGATCGCGTGCGCGGCCTCGATGCCGGCGCCGACGAATTCCTGACCAAGCCCGTCAACGACGTGGCACTGATCGCCCGCGTCCGCTCGCTGGTGCGGCTCAAGCTGGTCGTCGACGAGCTGCGCATGCGCGCCGTCACGACGTCGGAAATCGGCATGACGGACAACGCGTTCGACGCCGCGAACGACACCGGACTGAACGCGCGCATTCTTCTGGTCGACGAGCGCAAGTCGTCGAACGAGCGGCTCGCCGACATTCTCGAGCGCCAGCATACGGTGGAGATCGAGGAGAATCCGCATGAAGCGCTTTTTCGCGCGGCGGAGGGAGATTTCGATCTTCTGATCGTCGCTCTCGATTTTGAAGGGTTCGACGGCCTGCGGCTGGTCGGGCAGGTGCGCTCGCTCGAGCGGACGCGGCATGTGCCCGTGCTGCTCCTGACCGATCCGGGCGCCGATACGCGCGTTCTGCGCGGCCTCGAGGTCGGTGCGAACGACTATCTGCTGCGCGGGACCGACCACAACGAACTGATCGCGCGCGTGCGCAGCCAGGTGCGGCGCAAGCGCTATGCATCGCGGCTGCGCGACAACGTGCAGTATTCGATGGAGATGGCGATCACCGATCCGCTCACCGGCCTGTTCAACCGCCGGTACATGGAAACGCATGTCGAAACGCTGGTGCAGCGCTCGGCGTCGCGCGGCAAGCCGCTGTCGGTGCTCATCCTCGACATCGATTATTTCAAGTCGATCAACGACACGTTCGGGCACGACGCCGGCGACGAGGTGCTGCGCGAGTTCGCCGACCGGCTGAAGAAGTCGATCCGGGGAATCGACCTTGCCTGCCGCTACGGCGGCGAGGAGTTCGTCGTCGTCATGCCCGACACCGATCTCGGGGTGGCGGCGCTGGTGGCGGAGCGAATCAGGCGCCGGATCGCCGGGGAGCCCTTCCCGATCGGGGAGGGGGGCCGGCCGCTCGAGGTCACCATCAGCGTCGGGATCGCGGCCCGGATCGGCCCCGACGACGATGCGGCGCAAATCCTCAAGCGGGCGGACGAGGCACTCTACCGGGCCAAGCGGGACGGGCGTAACCGCGTCGCCGCCGATGCCGCCTGATCCGTCATTAACCGGACACGGTAAGGTTACAAGTTCACGAAGTTCGCAGGAACCGGGGCTTTCGGGGCCCTTCGCTCGTTGATTTCAGCGGGCCTTCCGCTAGTTTGTGCGCGACTTGGCCGGAGCGGCGGCTCGTCCCCACCAGCTCCGGAAATACCAATACCCTGCGGAGTGCTCAGGTCCGCCGCATCTCCTGGGTCCGTGGGGTCAGGCCGGCGGGCGAGCGGCATAGAGTGGCCTCCTCGAACCGCTCACCGCCGGCCACCTAATTTCAGGACTTCCCCCTACGAAACTTCCCTACGAAAATGAGAAGGGCGCCGCGAGGCGCCCTTTTTCGTTCGTCCGTGGGGGCGAGCCGATTACTTGATCTTCGCCTCGACGAACTCGACGTGCTTCTTCGCGATCGGATCGTATTTCTTCTTCTTCATCTTTTCCGTCATCGTGCGCGAGTTCTTCTTGGTCACGTAATAAAAGCCGGTGTCGGCGCTCGACACGAGCTTGATTTTCAGCGTTACGGCTTTGGCCATTGGTCGGATCCTATGGGGTTCGGGCGGGAAACTAGCGGCGAAGCCCGGAATGTCAAGGAAGCGGGAGGTCGGGCTTTCCGGCCGGCAGAAGCGGGGGAACCAGCCGGTGAGGGGGCGATTTGTCCCGGCTTCGAGCCAGAGGCCCCGTCCAGCGTCATTGCAAGCGAAGCAAAGCAATTCAGCCGACAAGAAACTGGATTGCTTCGGCGCTGCGCGCCTCGCAATGACGAGCCTAGCCGAACCGCTCCGCGGCACGCGCGCGCGCTTTCATCGCCTCGACCTCACGGTTGCGCGGCGGGGTGGCAGTCTCGAGCTCGTCAATCAGTTGCCGCGCCACTTTGGAAACCCCGTCAATCGCACGCGCGAAGGCTGCTTCGTTCGCCTTCGAAGGCTTGGAGAATCCGCTGATCTTGCGCACGAACTGTTCGGCGGATGCGCGAATTTCCTCCTCGGTCGCGGGCGGATCGAAGTTGAACAGCGGACGGATGTTGCGGCACATGAAATCTCTCCTCGATTTTCGTGTGTTACGAGCGTCCGTACACCGGCACGAGCCCGCCGCGGGTCACCTGGTTGTCGGGGGAGGCAAGGAAGAGGATGGTCTGCGCGACCTCTTCGACCTTCGGCCAGTTGGCGTGGTTCGCCTTCGGCATGGATTCGCGGTTCGCGGCGGTGTCCATGACCGAGGGCACCACGGCATTCACGAGAATGCCCTCCTTCGCGACTTCCTCGGCGAGCGCCGCCGTGAGCGCGGCGACCGCCGCCTTGCTCGCCGCATATGCCGTCTGGTTCGTTCCCGTGCGCCACTCAAGCCCGGGACGGGCAGAGACATTGACGATGCGGCCGCCGGATTGGCGCTGCTGCATGGCGCGGACGGCCGCGCGGCAGCACAGATATGAAGTCATGAGGTTGATCTCGATGAGCTTCATCAGGTCTGCTTTGTCGGTGTCGACGATCTTTCCGCCCGCGTAGCCGCCGGCCACATGGATCGACGCCCACAGATCGGGGACGCTTTCATAGAGCTGGGCGACCGTGTCCTCATCCGCGAGCGAGCCGGACGGGATGAGCTTGAGCTTCGGGTGATCCTTGTGCGGGTAGGTCTCGGGTTTGGTATGGCTGGAGTAGGGGACGTGGCATTGCGCGCCCGCGTTCAGGAGCAGGCCGACGAGCACGGTGCCGAGGGCGCCGGTCCCCCCGGTGACGATGACGTGACGGTTCTGGAAGTCCATGTCGGTCTCGATCCGTTCATTTCCTGGCGCCGCGCTCGGCGACGAGTTGCGCCATCGGTTCCGAATCCGGTCCTTGCTCGCGCAGGCCGGCAACTACGCCAACGCGGTCGGCCTCGGGGCGGTTCTGGCTGACTTTCCATTTTCCCTCGATGCGGACGATCGGGATTTCGACGCCGACGATGGCCCGCAACTGCATGGCGACGAAGTCGGGCGGAGCATCGTCGACATTCCAGGGCACGGGACGTACCGTCTCGCGGGCGCGCGTCAATTCCTCGACGTTCCGCCGCAGCCAGCCCGCGTCATCGATCACCTGCGGGCAACCCCAGGCATGGACGGTGGCATAGTTCCAGGTGGGTACCACCTTTCCCGTTTCCCTCTTCGTCGCGTACCAGGAGGGCGTCACATAGTCCTGTGGCCCCTGAAACACGACGAGGCACTCGCCGACGGCCGCGAGCTCGCGCCACTGCGGATTGGCGCGCGCCATGTGACAGCGAAGCGTGCCGCGTTCGGAAGCCGACGCGTCGAGAAAGAACGGCAACGGGTTTGCTATCAGGCCGCCGGGGCCGGCGCTCACGAGCAGTCCGAGCGGGTGCGCGCGGATCAGGTCGTGCTGCACGTCGAGGCGGTCTTCGCGGAAGAGGGACGGCTGGTACATGGCGCGAATTCTACGGCTTCATGCCGCCCATGTCGCGAGTGTTCTCCGCGGGCTACTCGATTTCCTCGCGGTTCGGGCGGCCGTTGCGAAAATGGAAGAATGGCACGGGCGGGCGGGAAAGAGAGTCCGCCCGGAGGCGACGCTCGATCTCGCCGAGGATGACCTTGGTGATGAGCGGCAAGTTCTCGGCGCGGGCTTCATCGAACGTAAGCCAGCGCAGCTCGACGAATTCCGCGTCGGGGCCGACGACGCCGGGCACCTCAGCCGCGACATCGCGGCGGTGCGCCACGAAGAAGCGGGTATCGAAGCGGCGGATGCGGCCGGGCGGGGTGATGGCGCGGGCGACGAAGGTGAGCGCGCCCAGGTTCGGCTGCATGCCGGCGTCGCGAAAGGGTTTCCAGGCCGGGACCAGCCTGGCGGGATTTTCGCCACGCTGTCCGATCAGCAAGCCCGTTTCTTCGTATGTCTCGCGAATTGCAGTGAGGGCGAGGGCGCGGGCGCGCACAGGGTTGGGGCGGCGGATGTTCGCGAGCAGGCGGCGTTCGCTGTCGGAGTCGAGCGCGCTCGCGGTCTTGATGCGGCTGTCGCTCGCGTCGACCGCGCCGCCCGGAAACACGTATTTCCCCGGCATGAAGGTATGGCGCTCGTGGCGCTTGCCGACCAGCACGCGCGGCGCGGAGGGCGATCCGTCGAGCAGGATCAGAGTCGCGGAGTCGCGCGGGCGGCGATAGGGGCCGGGCACACGCGGTTCGATGCGGGCGAGATAGTCGGCAAGCTCTTTTCCGGCGAGGTCGTTCTTGAATTCGGACATGGCCGGCGCCGGGGATGCAACGCGGTTCAGGTCTTGCCGAGGCGCTCGGGCGCGGGCTGAAACGCGAGCTCGTCGTCGCCCTTGCCGTCAAAGCCGTGCATGCGCAACGCCCATTGCAGGCCGACGATCGCGCCTTTCACCGACGGCAGCAAGGCGATCGACAGCACGATAATCATCGGGATCCAGAGCGCCAGGTGAATCCAGTAATCGGGCCGGAACGCCGTTTCGACTGCGAAGGCGAGCGGAACGACGATGTGGCCGACGATAGTGATGACCACATAAGGTGGCATGTCGTCGGCACGGTGATGGTGGAGGTGCTGGCCGCAGACGGAGCATTCGTCGGCGACCTTGAGGAAGGCACGGAACAGTTTTCCCTCGCCGCAGCGCGGGCAGCGCCAGCGGGAGCCGCGCCACAGCGAAAGCATCAAGTCGCGGGGGGCGTGGGCGTTTTCGGGGGTCATCGCCTTCTCTTGCGCCCTGACGGCTTCTTGCGGAATGCGGCAGGGCGGCGCGGTTCCCGCTCGCGCTTCGAGCGGGCTCCGCGGACGGGCCGGTCGTAGCGGCCTTCAGATAATAGCTCGAACCGCAAAGCGCCAGCAGCCGGGATCGCCTCCACGAGCTTCACTTCGACGGGATCGCCGAGGCGATGGGTCTCGCCGGTGCGCTCGCCGACCATGGCGTGATGCGCCTCCTCGTAGCGGAAATAGTCGCCGCCGAGGGTGCGGGCCGGGATGAAGCCGTCGGCGCCGGTGTCGTCGAGCTTCACGAACAGCCCCGCGCGGGTGACGCCGGAGATGCGGCCGCGGAACGTGGCGCCGACACGATCGGCGAGGAAATGCGCGATCAGGCGATCGACGGTCTCACGTTCGGCGGCCATGGCGCGGCGTTCGGCGGCGGAGATGCTCGCGCCGATCTCGGCAAGCGCTTCGGGGGTGATGTCGGGGAGTCCGTCACTGCCGAGGCCGAGGGCGCGGATCAGCGCGCGGTGCACGACGAGGTCCGCGTAACGACGAATCGGGCTCGTGAAATGCGCGTAGCGGCGAAGCTGAAGGCCGTAGTGGCCGTAGTTTGTCGCCGCGTATTCCGCCTGTGCCTGCGTGCGGAGAACGACTTCGTGCACGAGGCGCTCATTGTCGGTGCCGGCGACGCGGCGGAGCACGTTATTGAAGTCGGCCGGCCGCAGGTGGCTCGACTGGGGGAGCTTGATGTTCAGGGTCTGAAGGAACTCGCGCAAGGCCGCAACCTTCTCCTGCGCCGGCGCATCGTGCACGCGGTAGAGAAGCGGCGTGCGCTTCTGCTCGCAGGTTTCCGCCGCGGCGACGTTCGCAAGGATCATGAATTCCTCGACGAGCTTGTGCGCATCGAGGCGGGCAGGCGAGACGACGCGCTCGACGAGGCCGTGGGCGCTGAGCACGATCTTGCGCTCGGGAATGTCGAGTGCGAGCGGCTGGCGCGCATCGCGGCCTTTCGTCAGCACATGATAGGCGTTGAAGAGGGGCTGCAGGATCGGATCGAGGATGGGGCCGGTGGTGTCGTCGGGATTGCCCTCGATCGCGGCCTGCGCCTGCTCGTAGTGCAGGCGCGCGTGCGAGCGGATCATCACGCGATGGAACGAATGGCGGCGCTTGCGGCCGTCGCTGCCGATCACCATGCGGACGGCAAGCGCCGGGCGCTGTTCGCCCGGCCGCAGCGAGCAGAGATTGCCGGAAAGCCGCTCGGGCAGCATCGGCACGACGCGATCGGGGAAATAGACCGAGTTGCCGCGCTCGAGCGCCTCGCGGTCGAGCGAAGAACCCGGCGTCACATAGTAGGCGACGTCGGCGATGGCGACCGTAATGATAAATCCGCCGCGGTTGGCAGGGTCGGTGTCGGGGGCCGCGAAGACGGCGTCATCGTGGTCCTTGGCGTCGGGCGGGTCGATGGTGACGAGGGGGAGCGAGGTCCAGTCCTCGCGCTTCGTCATGGAAGCTGGCTCGGCGCGCTCGGCTTCGGCGAGCGTCTCGGCGCGGAAGACGCTCGGGATGCCGTGGGTGTGGATCGCGATCAGGCTGACGGCGCGCTCGCTCTTGATCGAGCCGATGCGCTCGCGCACGCGGGCGGTGGGCAGGCCGAAGACGCGCTGCGAGAGGAGGTCGACCGCGACAAGGTCGCCGTCGACGGCGCCGCCGGTCGCGCCCTCCGGGATCGCCATTTCGCGGCCGAGACTTTTCTTGTCGACCGGCACGAGGCGTCCGCCGCCGCCCGGCCATTCGCGGAAGATGCCGAGCGCCTGTGTTCGGGCTTTCGTGAGCAGCTTGATGACGCGGCCGGTGTGGCTCGCCGGGTCGCCGGGCTCGTTCTTCTCGGCGCGGAGCAGCACGCGGTCGCCGATGCCGGGCGCGGGACCGGCCTCGCGCCGGCGGCCGAACTCGATGCGGATGCGCGGGGCTGCGCCGTGCTCGTCCTCGTCCCATTCGGCGGGAACGGCGATCAGCTCGCCGTCCTCGTCGCGGCTGGTGATCTCGGAAACGACGACGGCCGGCAATTCACCCGCGACGTGGAGGCGCTTGCGTTTGCGGCCGAGCTTACCTTCGTCGCGCATCTCGCGCAGCAGCGCGTTGAGTTCGCGCTTGCCCACCGCATCGAGCCGGAAGGTGCGCACGATGTCGCGCTTGTTCACGTCGCCGCCGCGCTCGGAGATGAAGGCGAGCAGCTTTTCGCGCGAGGGCGGGGCGGAGGAGCGTGGCTTCCTGGATTTTTTGGGCACGAGAATCCCGGCGTTTCGTTCAGACTAGCATTCATTCCTGCTCCGTGTATTGACTTCGGGCCGCGTGGGGAACAGGGACAGAAGATGCGTGCCGGCCAGACCTTCGATGAATTGCTTCGCGCCGTCGCGCACCTGCACCGCAACTATCGGCTCGACGAAGCCGCCGAGGTCTATCGCCAGCTCGTCCGCATGAAGCCGAACGACGCCCGGCTGTTCGGGCTGTTCGGGCGGCTGCGGTTCGATCAGGGGCGGTTCGACGAGGCGCTGCAACTGACCGACAAGGCGATCCGGTTTGCGCCGGACAACGCCCTGCAGCCGTTCCAGCGGGCGGAAATTCTGGAGAAGCTCGGCAGGCATGGGGAAGCGGCGGATGCGTACCGGCGCGCGATCGAGCTCGATCCGGGTCTATCGGCCGCGTTTGCCGCGCTCGTGAACATCACGCTCCTGCAATGCGACTGGCGCAATCTGGATGCGGACCTCGCGAAGGTGACCGCCTCCGTGAAGGAGAAGCGCGGGAGCGTGAAGCCCTATACGTTTCTGCTCCTTTCCGACGATCCGGCCGATCAGCTTCAGTGCGCCGCGGCGTTCGGGCGGGGGCAGTTGCGGCAACTCGCGCACGTCATGCAGGGGTCGCCCTATACGCACCAGCCGCGCAAGCGCGAGAAGATTCGCGTCGGTTATCTTTCCGCGGATTTCCGCAATCACGCGACGACGCATCTGCTCGGCGAGGTGATCGAGCTTCACGACCGCTCGAAATTCGAGGTGGTTGCCATCTCCACGGGGCCGGATCGGGACGATCCTTACCGCAAACGGATCGCGCAGGCGTTCGACCAGTTCGTCGACGCGCTGGAATGGCCGATCAACGAGTTCAGCAGGCGCGTGCACGCGCTCGAGCTCGACATCCTCGTCGACCTGATGGCGCATACGGCGATGACCACGACGCCGATGCTGGCGGACCGGCCCGCGCCAATCCAGGTCAACTATCTCGGCTATCCGGGAACGACGGGCTTCGATTTCGTCGACTACATCATCGTCGATCCGTTCATCGTCTCGCCGGAGGACGCGCCGCATTTCAGCGAGAAACCGGTTTTTCTTCCGGACTGCTATCAGCCGAACGACCGCAAGCGGGTCGTCAGCAACCAGCCGCAGCGGCGCGCGGACCACGGGCTGCCGGAAGAGGGCTTCGTGTTCGCCTGCCTCAACAAGACGAACAAGCTGATGCCGCAGATGTTCGACGTCTGGATGCGATTGCTCGTGGCGGTGCCGGGCTCGGTGCTCTGGCTGCTCAGGGGCTCGGACAATTCCGACGGCAATCTCAGGGCGGAAGCGAAGAAGCGCGGCGTCGATCCGGCAAGGCTCGTATTTGCGCCGAAGGTGCCGGTGCCGGATCACCTCGCGCGGTTGCAGCTCGCGGACCTGATGCTCGACACGTTCCCGTACAACTCGCACACGACGGCGAGCGACGCGCTATGGGTCGGCGTACCGCTTGCGACGTTCGCTGGGCGCAGCTTTCAGGCGCGCGTGGCGGGGAGTCTCCTCAGTGCGGTCGGTGCGCCGGAACTGATCGCGCATTCTTTCGAGGATTACTACGCGCTTTGCCTGCGGCTTGCGGAGGACCGTTCGCGCCTGCAGGAGATCCGCGAACGCATCCGCGCCAACCGCGACGGCTCGGCGCTATTCGATGCGCCGCGCTACACCCGCAATCTCGAGCGCACGTACGAGACGATGTTCGATATCTGGTTGAAGGGCGAGGAGCCGCGCAGCTTTGCCATCGATCCGGGAAAAGGATGAGCTGCTGCCGAGCTAGGTGATCTCGCGATAGGCGTAATGGTCGCGGATGTGCGCGTTGAAATACCGGCCGTGGGATTCGGCTTCCAGAAACTCGCGGTACGTGGAGGCCGGAACATCGAAATAGACGTATTTGCGGCCGGTGGTGAAGGTGACGAAGAGCTGCCGCTGCTCGTGGCGATAGCCGATTGATTCAATTGCTTCCGATTCAACGTGAGGCATCGGCCGCTCCTGCGTGCATTAACGCGGGCGCGGCGGCGTGGTTCGCCTGGAGCGGAAGCCGCCGGACGGCTATTCCGCCGCTTCGTCCGGTAATTCCTCGGCGGGAGCGGGGTTCTCGGCTTCCGTGTCGGGGCCGGTGGCCTTCTTTGCCACCTTCTTCGTGGTCTTCTTTTTTGCAGCTTTCTTCCTGGGTGCGGCCTTCTTTTTCGGCACGCTTTCCGCCGCCGCTTCGCCTTCGGCGGCCTTCTTCTTTCTTGACGTCTTCTTCTCGGCCGCGGCTTTCGTCTGCTTGGCGCCGGTCTTCTCGGCGCGCGCCTTGATCAGCTCGACTGCTTCCTCAAGCGAGATGTTCGCCGGGTCGGAGGTGGACGGGATCGTGGCGTTGATCTTGCCGTGCTTTACGTAGGGACCGTAGCGGCCATCGTGCTGCGTGACCGGGCCGCCAAGCTCGGGATGCTCGCCGAGCAGCTTGCCGGTCGGCGCGCCACGGCGGCCCCGCGGACCGCGCGCCGCTTTCTCGGCGAGTAGCGTGATGGCGCGGTTCGGGCCGATATGCAGCACGTCGTCGCCCGCCTCGAGGTTGGCGTACATGTTCTGGTGCTTCACGTAGGAGCCGAAGCGGCCGATGCCGGCGAGGATGGGCTCGCCGGTCTCCGGGTGCTTGCCGACTTCGCGCGGCAGCGAAAGGAGGCCGAGCGCGAATTCCAGATCGACCGCATCGGGCTCGGTGTTTTTCGGCAGGCCCGCGCGTTTCGGTTTCTCGCCGTCCTTGCCCTCGCCGAGCTGCACGTAGGGACCGAAGCGGCCGCCGCGCAGCGTCACTTCCATGCCGGTCGCGGGGTCGGTGCCGAGCACCTTGGTGCCGTTGACGCCGCTCGGATCGGCGGCGAGGGGGCGCGTGTAGCGGCAGTCCGGATAGTTCGAGCAGCCGACGAAGGCACCGAACTTGCCGGTCTTCAGGTTGAGGCGGCCGGTGCCGCATTGCGGACACTGGCGCGGATCGCCGCCGTCCTCGCGTGGCGGATAGATGTGCGGTCCGAGGATCTCGTCGAGCGCATCGAGGACGTGGGTGATGCGCAGGTCCTTGATGTCGTCAACGGCGGCGATGAAATCGCGCCAGAAGTCGCGCAGCACCTCGCGCCAATCGATCTCGTGATTGGCGATCTTGTCGAGCTGCTCCTCGAGGCCGGCGGTGAAGTCGTATTCGACGTAGCGCGCGAAGAAGGATTCGAGAAAGGCGACGACGACGCGGCCCTTGTCCTCGGGAACGAGCCGCTTCTTGTCGAGGCGCACATAGCCCCGGTCGCGCAGGACCTGGAGCGTGGAGGCGTAGGTCGACGGGCGGCCGATGCCGAGCTCTTCCATGCGCTTGACGAGCGAGGCTTCCGAGAAGCGCGGCGGCGGCTCGGTGAAGTGCTGCTCGGCCTTGATCTCGCGCTTTTGCAGCGTCTCGCCCTGATTGATCTCGGGCAGGCGGTTGGAATCTTCTTCCTCGTCGGGATCGTCGACATCTTCCTTGTAAATGGCGAGGAAGCCGGGGAATTTGATGACGGTACCGGTGGCGCGGAGGTCGAGCTTGCGCCCGCCTGCCTTCGCCTCGATCTCGACGGTGGTGCGCTCGAGCTCGGCCGACTCCATCTGGCAGGCCATCGTGCGCTGCCAGATCAACTCGTAGAGCTTGGCCTGGTCGGCATCGACGGATCTCGCGACGTCCTTCGGGCGCCGCGTCATGTCGGTGGGGCGGATCGCCTCGTGCGCTTCCTGCGCGGACTTCGATTTCGTCTTGTAGGCGCGCGGCGCGTCGGGGACGAAGTTCTTGCCGTAGTCGGCTTCGATTACCTGCCGGGCGCTTGCGACCGCGCCGGGGTCGAGATCGACGCCGTCGGTACGCATATAGGTGATGAGGCCGACCGTTTCGCCGCCGATGTCGATGCCTTCATAGAGGCGCTGGGCCAGGCGCATGGTGATCGCCGGCGCAAGCCCGAGCTTGCGGCTCGCTTCCTGCTGCAGCGTGGAGGTGGTGAAGGGCGGATAGGGATTGCGCTTGGTGGGCTTGGAATCCACCGAGGCGACGCGGAACGTCGCGTTTTCCAGCGCGCGCCTGAAGTCCTCGGCCTTCTCGCCGTTGCCGATGTCGAGGCGGGTGATCTTCTCGCCGTCGGCGCCGACGAGGCGGGCCTCGAAGGTCTCGTTGCGCGGGGTCGCGAGCGTCGCCGCGATCGACCAGTATTCCTGCGGGATGAAGGTCTCGATCTCGCGCTCGCGGTCGCAGACGAGGCGGAGCGCCACCGACTGCACGCGGCCGGCGGAGCGGGAGCCGGGCAGCTTGCGCCAGAGAACCGGGGAGAGGGTGAAACCGACGAGGTAATCCAGCGCGCGGCGGGCGAGGTAGGCATCGACGAGGGCCTCGTCGATCTCGCGCGGGTTCTGCATGGCCTCGGTGATGGCCTGCTTGGTGATGGCGTTGAACACCACCCGTTCGATCTTCTTGCCCTTGAGGGCACCCTTGTCCTTCAGGATCTCCAGGACATGCCAGGAGATGGCCTCGCCCTCGCGGTCGGGGTCGGTGGCGAGGATGAGCTTGTCGGCGGATTTGACCGAGGCGGCGATCTCCGAGAGGCGCTTCTGCGCCTTCGGGTCGACCTGCCAGATCATGTGGAAATCGTGTTCCGGGTCGACCGAGCCGTCCTTGGGGGGCAGGTCGCGGACGTGACCATAGGACGCCACCACCTCGTAGCCGGGGCCGAGGTACTTGTTGATCGTCTTCGCCTTTGCAGGCGATTCGACAATGACAACATTCATTGGCGTGGTCTAATTCGTGGAAATCAACGAAAAGCGCGGGTCGAAGCCGCGCGTGGGCGGCGAACTAGGCTGAATAAGGGCCATGAGTCAAATGTGTGCCGTTGACGGTCCTCTGTAACTCCCACCAATTACAACTTATGAGAGCGTGTTGAATTTTTGCCACTATTAATTTAGTTTTGCGGTTATGGATCGCCCGAGGCGGCAAGTGGCAACAAATTCAGGCGAAAAATGGCTGGGCGCAGCGCCAAAGACGAAGAGGCGAAGGCCGCCGATGTCGCGGCTTATGTGGCAACGATGACACAGGAACTCAAGGCCATGGCCGATCAGCATCAGCTGACGGCTTTGGCCTACCTGCTCGACCTTGCGCGCATGGAGGCGGAAGCGCGTGCGGCCGAGGGAGGAAGATTCGACAGGCGCTCGCGCGTCTAGGCGAGCGAAGCCGCGCCTCCGGACGACAAAAATTCTTTCAAGCCGGCTTGCGTTGTGGCGCCGGCCAGGGCCGCAGCGCTTCGGCGACCTGGGGCGCCAGCCGCTGCTCCTGATGAAAATATATGCAGCACGTCCCGCCAAAACCTACCGGGCATTTGTTTTCTCTAAACCACTCGGCGGCATGATCCGCCTCGGTTTTTCGCAATCATATTCGCGAAGTTCATTGCGATGGCGATCTACAAGGATGTCGAGATCGACGATTCGCTTGCCGACATCATCGGCCATATGCGGAGCGTCGAAAGCTATCGCGAAGCCCTCGGGCGGCTGCAGGCATCCTGGGATACGCTGACGCTTCTGGGCCAGCTTTCGGGCAGCGCGGCGGAGATGTCGGGCACGCGCGAGGCGTTCGAGAAGCTGAGCGGCCAACTGCTCAATCATCTCGGCTTGGAAACGCGGAAGAAGGTGCTCGCTGACCTGCGCACCAAGGCGCAGAACGGCATCGACATCCTCGTGCGCAATCTGTTCGAGCGTACGGCCGATATCGGATTTCTCGCGGCCGACACCGACGTGCGCGAATTCCTCGCCGCCGACGCCGACTGTGCCGATCGCGATTCCATTCAGGCGCGTTTCGCCGAATATGTGGCCAAATATTCCGTCTATCGCGACATCGTCCTGTTCGACACGCAGGGACGCGTCCGGGCAAGGCTTGCCGATCATGCCGCGCGGCAAAGCACGCACCCGCTCATCCACGAGGCGCTGACGACGCAAGCAACTTACGTGGAGCACTTCGGCGCGGCCGATTTCCTGCCGGTGGGCGAGCATCTGATCTACGCCTATCGCGTGGCGAACCTCGACGGCCAGGCGCTCGGCGCGCTGGCGCTCGTGTTCCGCCTCGACGACGAAATGGACGGGATCTTCCGCAATCTGATCCCGGAAAATGACTGGACGCTGCTCGCCTGCGTCACGCCCGACGGCCGCGTGATCGCGAGCTCCTGCAGCATCCAGCTTCCCGCGGGCCACTGCCTGCCACGCGGCATCCTGCATGCGGACGGCGAGATCGTGCGGCTGGGCGGGCGGCAGTACATCGCCATCGGCCGCGAGGCCAATTCCTATCAGGGCTATGCGGGGCCGGGCTGGCATGGGCTCGCGCTCATTCCGGCTGAAATGGCCTTTCATGACGCGGGCGAAGGGCAGCTCGATCAGCACCACCGCAGCCTGATCGAGACGGTGATGCGCAATCCGGCGCTGTTCTCGGACGCGCTGCGCAGCATTCCGGAGCAGGCGGCGCGCATCCAAAGTGATCTGAACCGCTCGGTGTGGAACGGCTCGGTGCGGCTTTCGGATGAGAAGGGCGGCAACGTCGCTTTCTCGAAGACGCTGCTGCGGGAAATCTCGAACGCGGGAAGCCGCACGCAGGCGGTGTTCGACCAATCGATCGGCAACCTACAGCAGACGGTGATTGCGGCGATCTCCCACAAGATCGTCTCGCGCGCCGCGTTCGCGATTGATGTGATGGACCGCAATCTCTATGAACGGGCGAACGACTGCCGATGGTGGGCGCTCGATACCACGTTCCGCCGCATGCTGGCCGAGCCGAGTCCCGAGGGCCTCAAGCGCTGCGCGGAGGTGCTCGGGATCATCAACAGCCTGTACACGGTCTATAGCAACCTCTTCCTCTTCGACCGGGACGGGCAGATCGTCGCCGTTTCCAGGGAGGATCAGGCACACCTCGTCGGCACGCGCGTCGAGGAGCCGTGGGTCGCGCACACGCTCGCCCTGCCGTCGACGCAACACTGCGCGGTGTCCGAATTCGTGCCGACGCCGCTGTATGGCGGGGAAGCGACCTACATCTACGCCGCCGCCGTGCGCGGGCTTGACGACGGCCGTGCGATCGGCGGTGTCGGGATCGTGTTCGACGCCACGCCGCAATTTTCCGCCATGCTCACCGACGCGTTGCCGCGCGACGAGCGCGGCGTCGTCATGCCGGGCTCGTTCGCGCTGTTCGTCGATCGCAGCGGCCGTGTGCTGGCGTCGTCCGATGCAAGATTTGCCGTGGGCGCGCCGTGTGGCCTTCCTCTCGACCTCGACGGCATCGAGCCGGGGGTGGGGCGCTCGCGGATCGTGGCGTTCGAAGGTCATCTCTACACGGTCGGCGTGACGCTCTCGAGCGGCTATCGCGAGTACAAGGTCAGCGACGGCTATGCGCCCGACGTGATTTCGATCTGCGCCGCGCAACTGGGGACGGAATCAGCCGCCGTTCCGCGGCAGATCGCGTCTCCCGCCAAGGCGTCGCGCCATCATCACGATCACGCGGGCGGCAAGGCCGTCGAGCTCGCCACGTTTCACATCGGCGAACATTGGCTCGGGCTACCGACGGAGGACGTGCTGGAAGCGGTCGACGCGACCGGCATCACGACCGCGACCGGCGGCGCGGGCGGTCTTCTGGTAGGCTACCGGATTCACAAGGGCGTGCCGATCCCGGTGGTGAACCTAGCAAAGTGCATGGGGATCACCACGGCCGACAAGGCCGAACAACACATCGTGGTCGTGCGCGCGGAGAGTGGTCTGGCGGGGCTTCTCGTCGACGCGCTTGGCGACATTCCGGAAGTGCCGGCCGACCGCATTGTCGGCGCGGACAGCTTCAAGTGGGATGAGCGGTTGCCGGTGAGCGGCGTCGTCCGCCAGGAGGCCGGCGACGATCCGCAAGCTCCGTTGCTGATCATGCTCGACATGGCGCGCCTCGGCGGCATGCTCGGGCTCGGCGGCCGACCGCAGCTCGTCGCGGCGGAATAACTGGGAGCATGCGCTAGATCAGCGATACCAGGCCGCCGCGCTGCCGGATCAGGCGGCCCGCAAGCTCCAATTCCAGCAGAACGGTTTGCACCACGCCTGCGGGCGCGCCGGCCGCCCGCGCCAGTTCGTCGATGGAAACCGGAGCCGGACTCAACAACTCCGCGACGCGAATGCGAAGCGTGTCTTCGGCGGCCGGCGTCTCGGCTGCGTGATCTTCGTCTTCCGAAGCTGGCTCGCGCAGGAGCGGCTGCGGCTCGCGGCCCATGATCGGCGTCAGCACCTCGATCACGTCTTCGGCAGATGAAACGAGTGTCGCGCCTTCCTTGAGCAGGCGGTTGGTGCCGGTGGCGCGCGGGTCGACGGGGGAGCCGGGCACCGCAAAGACTTCCCGTCCGTAATCGAGGGCGCGGCGGGCGGTGATGAGGGAGCCCGAACGCTCGGCTGCTTCCACGACCACGGCGCCGAAGGACATGCCGGCGATGATGCGGTTGCGGCGAGGGAAGTCGCGGGCGCGGGGCTCCCAACCCATCGGCATCTCGGTGACGGTGGCACCGCCGCTTTGCGCGATCTCGCCGGCAAGCTCGATGTGCTCGGGCGGATAGATGCGATTGGAGCCGCCGGCGAGGACGGCGACCGTGCTGGTCGCGAGCGAAGCGCGGTGTGCCGCGCTGTCGATGCCACGGGCGAGGCCGGACACGATGACGAAGCCCGCTTGACCGAGGTCGCGCGCGAGAGCCGCCGCGAAGCGGCTGCCGGCGGCGGAGGCATTGCGGGAGCCGACGATGGCGACACAGGGGCGGGTGAGGACGGTGGTGTCTCCACGGACGGCAAGGAGCGGTGGCGCGTCGTCGGTTTCGCGGAGGAGGGGCGGGTAGTCGTCTTCACCGATCCCGACGAAGCGGACGCCTGCGCGGGCGGCGGCCTTGAGCTCGGCTTCGGCTTCCTCGCGGGTCGGGATGCGGAGATCGCTCCGGCCGCCGCGGCGGGCAAGCTCGGACAGGCGGGCGAGGGCGCGGGCGGCGGTGCTGAACTCGGCAATCAGCACGCGAAACGTGCGCGGGCCGACGTTCTCCGCCCGGATCAGGCGAAGCCAGTCGATGCGCTGCTGCTCGGATAGCCGAACCCCCCCGTTGTTCGCCCCCACACGTCCCCCTTTGCATTCGTCCGGTGCGATCATGTCGCATGCGGGCAAGCCCGTACAATCCTTGGGCGCAGGGTGTAAGTGCAACGCTGAAGCTGCGAGCGGTATTTCCCGCATATCCCAAAGCTTGCACGAAGCTTACTGCTCTCCTAGATTGAGAACTATCTGTCGCACAACCTCATGGGCTGAGGACGTGGCTGGGGCTAAAGAAGCGGAAACGCCGCCACGACATCCGTTGGCGGCCCAGAGCGCCAGCGTGCAAACGCCGGCAGGCAAGCCGCGCACGCCCCTTGAAGAGTTCGAATACCTGATCGACGCCGCAAAACGCGACGAGCACGGCGGCAAGGTGAAGCTGCCGATCGATCTTGCCGAAAAGCTCCTGCAGATCGTCAGGGACTCGACATGCCCGTCGGCTCGCCGTCCCCGGTAAAGCCGACGCCGGCAAGTCAGCCCATTCCGATCACACCCCAACAGCCTCGGCGTTCCGTCAGCAGCCGGAAGTAATGCTGCCAGAATCTGGCAGCAGTTCGTGTTAGGCTGGCGCCGATGTCGCGCGCCGAACGTCTGCTCGACCTGATCCAGATTCTGCGGCGGCACCGCCAGCCGGTGGCCGGCGGCGCGCTCGCGAAGGAGCTCGGCGTCAGTCTGCGCACGCTCTACCGCGACATCGGCACATTGCAGGCGCAGGGCGCGCACATCGAGGGCGAGCCGGGGCTCGGCTACATTCTCAAGCCGGGCTTCATGCTGCCGCCGCTCATGTTCTCCGAAGACGAGATCGAGGCGCTGGTGCTCGGCTCGCGCTGGGTGGCGGGACACGGCGATACGCGGCTCGCCGAAGCGGGACGCAACGCGCTTGCGAAGATCGCGGCTGTTCTGCCCCGCGATTTGCGCGAGGCGCTCGACGCGAATTCGCTGTTCGTGCCGGCGGCGGAGTTGCCAGTGGCGGGCGACACGGAGATCGCGACGATCCGGCAGGCGATCCGCATGGAGCGCAAGCTCGACATCCTTTATCGCGCGCCCGATCGCGACGAGACGCAGCGAACGATCTGGCCGTTCGGCCTCGCTTATTTCGATCGTGTGCGCGTCGTCGTCTCGTGGTGCGAGTTGCGGCAGGACTTCCGCAGCTTCCGCACGGATCGAATCCTGCAACTGCTCATGACCGAGCACCGTTATCCGCGCCGCCGGCAGGCGTTGCTGAAGGAATGGAAGGCGCGTGAGGGGATGGCCGGCTAACCTATTAGAAGTTTACGGAACGTCGTCGCGAGTGCAGCGAAACAATTCAGAGGCCGAACGCGCGACCTCCGGATCGCTTCGTCGCCGCAACCCGCGCGAAGAAACCGCGCAACTGACTTTTTCTCTTCTCTCTTCTGCTGCTGACGGAATCTGGCAGTGGTTGCCGTTAGGGTGGCAACCACGAACGAAGGCCCGTTCGCAGGAGAGAAGGAAGCGAGACATGAGCAATTCTCTTGTTGTGAGAAATCCGCGTGTAGCGACCAACCCTTTCGCGGCGAGTAATCCTCTCGTCGGAAGAATCGGAGATCCCAATTTCATCATCCTCTACGTGCGGGACGCGAGCGAGAGCGCGGCGCTCTATGCCGACCTGTTCGGGAAACAGCCGATCATGTCGACAGCCGAGTTCTGTGCTTTCCATCTGGATTCGGGCGTCACCTTCGGGCTGTGGACGCGCAGCGATGTGGAGCCGGCACCTGCCACCCACGGCGGCGGCAGCGAAATCTGCTTTCCCGTCTCCGACGATGCTGCCGTGAGGGCGACGCACAAGGCGTGGAGCTGGAACGGCCTGAAGATCGTGCAGGAGCCGACGGAAATGGATTTCGGGCTGACCTTTGTCGCGCTCGATTCCGACGGTCACCGGCTGCGCGTATATGCGCCGAGGATGTCGTGATTTCCGGTTCAGGTGCGGGAGGCAACTGGATTGCCGTCGCCTCCGCCGAGCACGTTCGGCGGGGTCGCGGCGCCGGCTTCATGCAGGTGTGCCACGGCAAAGTAGCGCCGCTTCGCCGCGTGCGGCCGGGCGACAGCGTCGTCTACTACTCGCCGACGGAGACCTTCGGCGGCCGCGACAAGGTGCAGGCGTTCACGGCGATCGGCATCGTGCGGGCGGGCGAGCCTTATCAGGTTGATATGGGTCGGATGAACGGTGCGCCCTTCCAGCCGTTTCGGCGCGATGTCGATTGGCTGGATGCGAAGATTGCGCTGATTGCGCCGTTGCTCGGCGTGCTCGACTTCACCGCGGGAAAGCCGAACTGGGGTTTTCAGCTCCGATTTGGACTGTTTGCCATCAGCGATCACGACTTCGCCCTGATCGCGGCGGCGATGAAAGCAAAGCTGCCCGCGAAGTCAGCGGCCTGACTTCTCGCCGATGCGGCCTTCGGTGCCGGCGAACAGCCGCTGGATGTTGTCGGCGTGCTTGATCCACAACAGCACGGCGAGCACTGCCACGAGGATGGCCGAGGCGGGAAGCCCGAAGCCATAGAGTACGAAGGGCGAGACGGCGCTGGCGACCAGCGCCGACAGCGACGAGTAGCGGGTAAGGGCGGCGACGGCGAGCCAGATCGCGGCGAAGGCAATGGCGCCCGGCCAGAACAGGCCGAGCACGACGCCGAGGAAGGTGGCGACGCCCTTGCCGCCGCGGAATTCCAGCCAGACCGGAAAGAGATGACCGAGGAATGCGCCGAGGCCGGCGGCCAGCGCGAAGTCGCGGCCGAGAAAGCGGTCGGCGAGGACGACGGCGATCGTGCCCTTCAGCATGTCGCCGAGCAAGGTCGCGGCGGCGAGCGGCTTGTTGCCAGTGCGGAGCACGTTGGTCGCGCCGATATTGCCGGAGCCGATCGCGCGGATGTCATCCATGCCGGCCAGGCTCGTCAGCACCACGCCGAACGGGATCGAGCCGAGCGCGTAGCCGAAGGCGAGCGCGGCGAAGAGGTAGAGAAGGTAGGCCGGTTCGAGCATGCTCAAACGTATTCGTAGACGGTGCGGCCGGCAACGATGGTGCGGAGCACGCGGCCGGTGAGCCTCGCCTCGTCGAAGGGCGTGTTGGTGCAGCGCGATTTCAGGGTGGAACGGTCGAGCACCCACGGCACGTCCGGATCGAACACGACGACATCTGCGGGACTGCCGGGACGCAGCGAGCCGCCGGGAATGTCGAGCAGTTCGGCGGGCCGGGTAGACATCGCGTATAGGAGTTTCAAAAGTGGCAGCGACCCGTCGTGCACAAGGCGCAGGCCCACCGGCAGCATGGTCTCGAGACCGACGGCGCCAGGGGCGGCGTCGGCGAAGGGGAGGCGCTTCACCTCCACGTCCTGCGGATTGTGGTCGGAGACGACGGTGTCGATGACACCTTCCTTCAGTGCGGCGACGAGCGCCTCGCGGTCTTCCTCGGCGCGGAGCGGCGGCGAGAGCTTCAGGAAGGTGCGGTAGCTTCCGACGTCGTTCTCGTTCAGGGCGAGATGATTGATGGTCGCCGACGCGGTGACCGAGCGGCCGGCTTCCTTCGCGCGGCGAATGAGATCGATGGATTCCGCGCAGGTGACGGAGACCGCGTGGTAGCGGGCGTCGGCAAGCGCCACAAGGCGGATGTCGCGGGCGAGCATCACCGTTTCGGCGGCCTTGGGAACGCCGAGGAGGCCGAGGCGCGCGGCGTACTCGCCCTCGTTCATCACGCCGTCGCCGACGAGATTGGCGTCTTCTGTATGATGCACGATCAGCGCGTCGAAATCGGCGGCGTAGGCAAGGGCGCGGCGGAAGACCTGCGCATTCATCACGCTCTTTGTGCCGTCGGTGAAGGCAACGGCGCCGGCGGCTTTCAAGAGACCGATCTCGGCCATCTCCTTGCCTTCGAGGCGCTTGGTAAGCGCGGCCATCGGTAATACGTGGACGATCGCGTTATCGCGGGCGCGGCGAAGCACGAAGTCGACGGTGGCGGGGTCGTCGATCGGCGGATCGGTGTCGGGCTGGCAGACGACGGTGGTGACGCCGCCGGCGGCCGCGGCCTGGCTCGCGGAGGCGAAGGTTTCGCGGTGCTCGGCGCCGGGCTCGCCGATGAAGGCGCGCATGTCGACGAGGCCGGGCGCGACCACGTGGCCGTGGCAGTCGATGATCTCCGCGCCTTCGGGCATGCCGGCGGCGCGGATGTTCTTGCCGGCCTCCCTGATCACGCCGTCGGCGATCAGCACGTCGCCGGGCTGATCGAGATCGCGCGACGGATCGACCACGCGTGCGTTGGTGAGGAGGATCGGGCGGGTGCCGTTGCGTTGCATGTCAATCAATTCTTCGCGCCGGCGTTCCGTCATCCTTCGAGGCTCGCCGCTGCGCGGCTCGCACCTCAGGATGACGGAACGGAGGTTTCAAAAGAAAGGCGTCGTCCTGAGGCGCCCGCGCGCAGCACGGGCCTCGAAGGATGGCGCCGGCAGATTGATCACGCATTCGGCAAATTCCTGGCGAGGGCTTCGAGCACGGCCATGCGCACGGCGACGCCCATCTCGACCTGCTCCTGAATCAGCGACTGGGTGCCGTCGGCAACGGCGCTGTCGATCTCGACACCGCGGTTCATGGGGCCGGGATGCATCACCAGCGCGTCGGGCTTGGCGAATTTCAGCTTGGCGGTGTCGAGGCCATAATAGTGGAAGTATTCCTTGCTCGACGGAATGAGCGAGCCGTTCATGCGCTCGCGCTGCAGTCGAAGCATCATGACGATGTCGGCGTCGCGCAGGCCGTCGCGCATATCGCGATAGACCTCAACGCCCATGCGATCGATGCCGGCGGGCAGGAGCGTGGAAGGCGCGACCACGCGAACGCGGGCGCCGAGCGTATTCAGCAGGATGATGTTGGAGCGGGCGACGCGGCTGTGCAGGATGTCGCCGCAGATGACGACGGTGAGGCGCTCGATCTTGCCCTTGTTGCGGCGGATGGTGAGCGCGTCGAGTAATGCCTGGGTCGGGTGCTCGTGCGCCCCATCGCCGGCGTTGATCACCGAGCATTGCACCTTCTGCGCGAGGAGTTCGACGGCCCCCGACGCCTGATGACGGATGACGATGAGGTCGGGGTGCATGGCATTGAGCGTCGAGGCCGTATCCAGCAACGTCTCGCCCTTGCGAATGGAGGACGAGGCGACCGACATGTTCATGACGTCGGCGCCAAGGCGCTTGCCGGCGATCTCGAAGCTCGCCTGCGTGCGCGTGGAGGCCTCGAAGAAGAGGTTGATAAGCGTGCGGCCGCGCAACGTCGCGCGCTTCTTCTCGATCTGGCGGTTGAGCTCGACGAATTCTTCGGAAAGATCGAGGAGGCCGGAAATCTCGTCGGCGGAAAGCCCTTCGATCCCGAGCAGATGCCGCCGGCTCAGCGCGAAGGCTGCTGTAGAAACCACATTCATTCTGAAAGCGACTGCTTAGACGGGTCGGAGGCCGGCGGCAAGCGCGGTGTTGTCGCTTGTGGTACTTTTCCCGTCGAAATTGGGCGCGATTCTAGTGTCCCCGCCACCCCCACACTAGAGAGGCTTAACCATGTCGGCGCCTTTCGCGACCCACGATGTATTCAATCAGACGCCCGCGCTCGGCGACATCAATCTCTGGGCCGGCGATGGGGCGCTGATCGGCGCGGTGCGCGCTTTCGGTCCGGCCGGGAAAATCGACGAGACCGCGCTTGCGGCCTTCGGCCAGCGCTGGGGTGCGGCAGCCATGGCGGAATACGGCCGGCTCGCCAACGAGAACCCGCCGAAGCTTCACGCCTACGACGCGAGAGGAAGCCGTGCCGACGTGGTGGAATTCCACCCCGCCTATCACGCGCTGATGCGGGAGGCGGTGGCGGCCGGCATCCATTCGTCGGTGTGGGGCGAGGATGGCGGCCTTGCGGCGCCGGGCGCTTTCGTGGTGCGGGCGGCGCTCCTGCACATGCAGGCGGAGGTCGAGCAGGGCCATCAATGCCCGATCGTGATGACGAACGCGGCGACGGCGGCGCTCAAGGCGGAGCCTTCGCTCATGAAGGAATGGCTGCCGCGTATCCGCTCGCGCGAATACGATCCGCATTTCCTTCCTGCCGCAAAGAAAACGGGCGTCACGCTCGGCATGGGCATGACCGAGAAGCAGGGCGGCAGCGACGTGCGTGCGAACACGACGCGCGCGGAGGCGGACGGCGACGGCTATCGCATCGTCGGGCACAAGTGGTTCTTCTCGGCGCCGATGTGCGACGCGTTCCTGGTGCTCGCGCAAGCGAAGGAGGGGCTCACCTGCTTTCTCGTGCCGCGGTTTCGTCCAGATGGGAGCGTGAACGCGCTGCGGCTCATCCGGCTGAAGGACAAACTCGGCAACCGCTCGAACGCCTCCGCTGAAGTCGAGTTCGAAGGGGCCTATGCGCAGCGATGCGGCGCGGAGGGCGCAGGCATCAAGACCATCATCGAGATGGTGCAGTTGACGCGGCTCGATTGCGTGGTCGCATCGGCGGGACTGATGCGCGCGGCGCTCGTGCAGGCGATCCATCACGCCCGGCATCGCAGCGTGTTTCAGAAGAAGCTCGCGGATCAGCCGCTGATGCGTGCGGTGATCGCTGACCTTGCGCTCGAGCGGGAAGGGGCGGTGGCGCTCGCCATGCGGATCGCGGCGGCGTTCGACCGCGCGGGCAGCGACGCGGAGGAGGCCGCGTTCGCGCGGCTGGTGACGCCGGCGGCGAAGCTCTGGATCTGCAAGGCGGCGCCGGGCTTCGTCTATGAGGCGATGGAGTGCATCGGCGGCAACGGCTACGTCGAGGAGTGGCCGCTCGCGCGTTTCTACCGGGAAGCGCCGGTGAACGCGATCTGGGAAGGCTCGGGCAACATCATGGCGCTCGATTTCCTGCGCGGGGCGGCGCGCGAGCAGGAAGGGCTCGCCGCGCTGATCGCGAAACTGGAAAAATCAGTGGGCGACCTGCCGGGCGCCGGCACGGCGATTGCCAGGCTGAAGCATGGCCTCGCCGATCCGCGGCGCGAGGCGAATGCGCGGCGGACAACGGAAGCGCTAGCGCTGCTTGCGGCCGCCGACGCGCTCAAGCAGGGCGCGTCCGTCGAGATCGCGGAGGGCTTTGCGCGGAACCGCCTCGCGGGACTGACGGGAAGAAATTTCGGCGACTCGTTGCCCGACGGGCTGACGGACGCGCTCCTCGAACGCAGCCTGGCATCTCAGGATCAGGCCGTAGACTCATAAGCGCGGAGCCACTGGCGCATTGAGGCGAGCTGGACCATGGCGAGGAAGTTGGCGGCGCGCTTGTCGTTGCGGGTGCGAGGGGCGAAGGAGGCTGCAACATCGTGGACATCAAAATCGAGACTTCGCGCCTTACCCTCCGACCTTGGAATGAGGAAGACATCGAACAACTCACGCTAGGTTTGAACGATCTCGAGATCGCAAGGTGGCTGGCGTTCGTCCCTCACCCCTATACGACGTTACACGCCAAAAACTGGATCAAGAGGTGTCAGGAGATTTCGAATGCAAGCAATCGGCCGATTGCGTACGAATTTGCTGTTGAGCTCAAGCCCAAGCGAATAGTGATCGGAGGGGTCAGTCTCAATAAGATCGACTGGAAGGCCGGGACGGCTGGTGGAGGAATTTGGATAGCCAGCCATTATCAGGGACGCGGCTATGGACGCGAAGCGTTTGAGGCGAAGATTCGGTTCGCTTTTTGCGAATTGGGCCTGACGAAGTTGATCAACGGTTACTTCGACGGCAACGAACAATCCTGGGCGATGCAGCGCAAATTGGGGTATCGACGCGTAGCCGAAGTTGCCAGCCGTTGCATGGCTGACGGCAGGCAAACGATCGAACATGTAACGACGTTGCTGCGCAGTGACTGGGAAAATCGCAAGAACTAACCGTCAACCGCGCATGATCCAATGGCCAATCGTACGGGGCCGGGATCGCTCGACCCTCCGTCGATTGCGGGCCCGACACAGCCGGATGCAACCAGAAGCTCCGCCCGAGCCACGGAGGGCGCTGATCCGGCCAATCCAACGACCGCAAACCACCTAGCTCGACCGTTTCCGGTCTACGGTTTTTGCAGTCTGATCGCGGGAATCCAGCAGGTTCCAGGGGACGCCTAGAAGTCGTCCCGGTTCATTCATGGAACATTCATGCAGGCGTGTGGATTATCCGTTCGATCGTGCCGTCTGGTGCGGCGCGCGTTAGAAGGCAAAACACCATGAAGCAGACAGGAACACTTCGGAAAGCGCTTGCCGCGGGAACCGCTCTGGCGATTGCGGTATCCGCTACGAGCGTCGCGGTTGCCGCGCCGCTTGGCTCCGGGCAGCTCGCACTGAAGAACGCCGCAACGAGCGACGTCGTCGACGTGAGCTGGCGGGGCCGGCGCAATACCGCCATTGGGCTGGGTGTGCTCGGCGGTCTGGCGCTCGGTGGTGCCATCGCGGGTGGCTACTATGCTCCGCGTCCTTACTACTACGCGGCGCCTCCGCCCCCGCCGCCGCCGCAGCGTTGCTGGGTCCAGACCGGTCCCTATCGCGGACACGGCTACTGGGCGTATTGCTGAGCAGCGAGCGAGCGCTCGAACTTCAGCGGTTTTGCGGCGGGCTTCGGCCCGCCGCTTTGCTATGGGCGGAGCGTCGCGACCAGTGCGAGCGCGGCGGGCATCGTGAAGAGCGCGACGATGGTCTGCACGGTGAGGATTTGCGCATAGAGCGGCGCGTCGCCGCCCATCTGACGCGCAAGGATGTAGGCGCCGGGCGCGGAAGGAACGCTCGAGGCGATCGCGACGACGACAAGCGGCGTGCCGGAAAGGCCGTACCAGAGCGCGAGGCCGATCGCGGTCGACGGCATCACGGCAAGCTTCAAAACGACGGTCGCGATGACGGCGCGGTTCGGGCGCCACAGCTTGTCGAGCTGCAATCCGGCGCCGACGGCGAGCAGTCCGAGTGCGAGCGCCGCGTGGCCGAGGATTTCTCCGAATGAGATCGCAATCTGCGGCACGGGAATACCGGCGAAGTTGATGGCGATGCCGAGGAGCACCGACGAGATCAGCGGGTTGCGCAAAATCTGCATCGCGACGTCGCGGCCCTCCGGTGCCTTGTCGGCGGCGTACCAGGCGAGCACGATCACACAGATGAAATTCAGGATCGGCACCATCGCCACGATCGCGACGGAAGCGAGCGCGAGGCCGATTGCGCCGTGCAGGCTGCCGGCGACGGCGAGCGCGACATAGGTGTTCCAGCGAATTGCGCCCTGGAAGACCGAGGTGAACGCCGGACCATCAATCTGCAATGCACGGGAAAGCGGCAGCCGGACCGCGATCAGGACAATCGACAGAATAATGATCGCGAGAAACAGCGCGCCGCCGACACCCATGATCGGCACGCCGCTGAGATCGGCGGTCGCCGTGGTGAGAATGAGGAGGGCCGGGAAGAGGGCGTAAAAGGTGAGGGTCTCGAAGGCGTCCCACGCCTCGCGATTGGGCAGAATTGTGAGCCTGAGCAGCGTGCCGAGGGCGATCACGAGGAAGACGGGGATGAGCGCGGCGATAACGGCTGACATGCGATGGATTCCGGCAGGATGGGCGGTAGTACCCGATCCCGCGTCTCACCGCGAGAGGAACGGCATGATCCCAACGGGGATGTATCGTCATGGCTGGGACAAGCGCAGGCGTGACGTGGTTAGCTTTGGGCGCAAAAACGAAGGAGGAGTGCATGCATATCGCCATTATCGGCGCGTCGGGGCGGCAGGGGTCGCGTATCCTGAACGAGGCTGCCGACCGTGGCCATACGGTCACGGGCATTGCGCGGGACGCGAGCAAAATCCCAAGCCGCGCGGGCGTCGTGGCAAAGGCGGGCGATATCAACGATCCGGGTTCGGTCGCGCCGGTGCTCGCGGGGCACGATGCGGTGATCAGTTCCGTTCGCTTTGTCCAGACCAACGCGGCGAATGTGCTTCGTGCCGTGAAGCAGGCGGGCGTGAAGCGTCTGCTGGTAGTTGGCGGCGCGAGCAGCCTGGAAGTGTCGCCGGGTGTCCGCCTTATCGACGCGCCCGGCTTTCCGGAGGCGGCGAGGCCCGAAGCGCAGGCCGGCATCGAGTTTCTCGACGCGATCAAGAACGAGCGGGAGCTCGACTGGGTATTCGTTTCACCGGGCGCCTTGCTTCAGCCGGGAGAACGGCGCGGCAAATACCGGCTTGGGCAGGACACGCTTCTGAAGGATGAAAGCGGGAAGAGCGGAATCTCCATGGAAGATTTCGCGATCGCGATGGTTGACGAACTGGAGAACCAAAAGCACAGCCGCACGCGGTTTCATGTGGCGTATTAGGGCACTGTCGGCGCAACTACTTGCTTGTCATGTCCGGGCTTGTCTGCGAGCCGGTTGGTCCCGGCTCGCCAACTTTTAAATCGCCCGAACTCGGCTAAAACCGACTTCGGGTGGCATGCACGTTTTATCCGCGTCAGCTGCTAAAAGGCGTGGATCACCGGGACTCGCAGCGTCCTCCGCTCGCCTTCGGCTCGCGGGACGCTGCGGCCCGGTGATGACGGGCTAATTGTCGGTGCTGCGCGTAAGTGTTGAGTTAACCGCGGGCGAGGCGGTCGAGCGCACCCTGCAGAATGAATACGGCGGCGTGCTGGTCGATCACGTCGGCGCGGCGCTTGCGGCTCATGTCCGTCGAAATCAGCTCGCGCTCGACGGCGGCGGTGGAGAGGCGCTCGTCCCAGAGCGCGATCGGCAATTCGGTGCGGGCGGCAAGATTGCGGGCGAAGGCGCGGGTCGATTGCGCGCGCGGGCCTTCCGAGCCGTCCATGTTGATCGGCAGTCCGAGCACGATTCCGACGGCGTTGCGCTCGGCGGCGAGCTGAAGCAGGCGCGCGGCGTCGGCGGTGAAGTTCGTGCGCTTGATCGTTTCGACCGCCGCCGCGAGCTTGCGGTCCGGGTCGCTCGCGGCGACGCCGATGGTCTTCGTGCCGAGGTCGAGCCCGATCAGCGTGCCGCGCGGCGGCAACAACCTGGCCGTTTCGATGAGGGGTAAGACGGGTGCCGGCATGGCGGAGCGCGTAGCATGGCATTGGCCTCGCCGCCATGCTCCTCGTCTTTCGAGACGGGCGGCTTCGCCGCGCTTCTCCGGATGAGGATGCCAGGTGAGGCACAGGAGCATTGTCGCTTCGACGAGCCCGCCTATACTCCCGCCGGTTTCCGCAATTCCGAGGACAGTCCCATGCGCATCACCTGGTACGGCCACTCCGCTTTCCGCCTCGATTTCAAGGACAAGGCGGTGCTCATCGATCCGTTCTTCACGGGCAATCCTGGCTTCGGCGGCGATCGGAAAGACGCCGTGAAGGGGCTGACGCACATCCTGCTGACCCACGGCCATTCGGATCACATCGGCGATACGGTGGATATCGCCAAGGAGACGAACGTGCCGGTCGTCGCGAATTTTGAGGTCTGCATGTGGCTGAACGGCAAAGGCGTGCAGAAGATCGATCCGATGAATATCGGGGGCACCACCGACCAGGGCGGCTTCACGGTGACGCTCGTGCGCGCGGACCATTCCTCGGCGATGATCGAGGACGGCGTGTTCTCGGTGCTGGGCAACCCGGGCGGACTTATCGTCAAGGCATTGGACGAGCCCACGGTTTATCACGTCGGCGACACCGACATCTTCTCGGATATGGCGCTCATCAACGAAATCCATCAGCCACAGGTGGCGATGGTGCCGATCGGTGACCGCTTCACGATGGGTGGCAAGATCGCCGGCATGGCGGTCAAGCGGTATTTCAATTTTCGGAGCGTCATTCCATGCCACTACGGCTCGTTTCCGATCATTGATCAAACCCCCGACAAGTTCGTCGCGGAGATGCAGGGGCATTCGACGAAGGTGATCGTGCCGGAGAAAGGCAAGGCGGTGGACGTGTGAGCACGCTGCCAGATGCGGATCGGCCGGGCAGGCTCTATGGCTTCTGGGCGAGTCTCGGCTGGGGCGTGATCGCGCTTGGCGCCTGGCTCGGCGCACAGGTCGGGATCGGCGATTTCCTATCGGAATGGTTCGATGCCGACGCGAGCGATCCAGCTTCGCTCGCTTCCAATGCGCCGTTCGTGGCGCTCATCACGATCGGCAGCGCGGCGGTGCCGCTCGCAGTGATCGCGGCGGCGATCCGCATACGACGGTGCGGGGTGGTGGAGTATCTCCGGCTGGTTCCGCCGGCTTCCTGGTATGTCGTTGCCGGGGTCGTCGCGCTTGCGGTGCTCATTCCGGTTGTCGACGCGATCTCGTGGTTTGCCGGGCGCGCCGTGACGCCGCAGTTCGTCCTCGGTCTTTATTCTTCGGCGCGCGATTCCGGTGCGCTGTTGCTGCTCGCGCTCGCGCTGGTCGTGGCCGCGCCGGTGGTGGAGGAGACAATCTTCCGCGGCTTTCTGCTGCCGGGCTTTGCCGCATCGCCGCTCGGCGAGTGGGGCGCGTTGCTCGCGACCTCGCTGCTGTGGGCGTTGCTGCACGCCCAATATCAGCCGTTCTATCTCGCGCAGATTGTTGTGCTCGGGGTCCTGTTCGGCTGGCTCCGGCTGCGCAGCGGCTCGACGCTCCTGACCATCGGCCTGCATGCGGTCGTCAATCTCGTCTCGCTGTTGCAGGCGGCGGTGATCGTGGAATGGCTGCAATGATTGCGGAGAACACGATGTGGCCTGAGCGTCGTCTGCTTGCGCTTTTTTGCATCGAACATCCCATCGTGCTCGCGCCAATGGCGGGCTCGATGGATTGGGAGTTGGCTGCGGCTGTGGCAGAGGCGGGCGGACTCGGCTCCCTGCCGTGCGCAATGCTTTCGGCCGAGCAGGTGCGCGAGCAGATCGGAAAATTCCGCGCACGCACGAAGGGGCCGCTCAATCTCAACTTCTTCTGCCACCGGCCGCCGAAGCGGGACAACACGCGCGAGGCGGCGTGGCGCGACCGGCTGAAGCCCTATTACGCCGAGCTTGGTGTCGATCCGAACACGCCACCGCCGGGCGGCGGGCGCGCGCCGTTCGACGATGCGATGTGCGAGGTGGTCGTCGAGCTGAAGCCGGAGGTGGTGAGTTTTCATTTCGGGTTGCCGGAATCGTCGCTGCTTGGACGTGTGAAGGCGGCGGGCTGCAAGGTGATGGCGTCGGCGACGACCGTCGCGGAGGCACGCTGGCTCGAGGAGCGCGGCGTCGATGCGGTGATCACGCAGGGCTACGAGGCGGGTGGTCATCGCGGCATGTTCCTCACGGACAATCTCGCGGCGCAGCCGGGCACGATGGCGCTGGTGCCGCAGGTCGTCGACGCCGTGAAGGTGCCGGTGATCGCCGCGGGCGGCATCGCGGATGGACGCGGGATCGCGGCGGCGTTCGCGCTCGGGGCTGCGGGCGTGCAGATCGGTACCGCGTTCCTGCATACGCCGGAGGCGAGGATCTCGCCGATGCACCGCGCGGCGCTGGGGAACGTACGCGACGATGATACGGTGCTGACGAACGTGATCTCGGGGCGGCCGGCACGCGGCATCCTCAACCGGCTCCTGCGCGAGGTGGGGCCAATCTCCGAGATCGCCCCTGAATTTCCGCTGGCGACGCCGGCGGTCGCGCCGCTGCGCGCGGCGGCGGAGAAGCGAGGCTCGGGCGACTTCTCGCCGCTGTGGTCGGGGCAGGCGGGAAGGCTCGGGCGGGCGCTGCCCGCGGCGGAATTGACGCGGAAGCTCGCGGCAGAGGCGCTGGAGCGGATGCGCGGCCTTTCCGGGTAATTGCCGCGCGGAAAGTCGGTCTGCTATAGCGGAGCCGCTTTCGCCTCCGGGAGACATCCATGTCCGTCGACGACGCCACCGTCCGGCGCATCGCCCATCTCGCGCGCATCGCTGTCAGCGATAGCGATATCGAGCACCTGCGCGGCGAGCTGAATACGATCCTCGGCTGGGTGGAGCAGCTCGGCGAGGTGAACGTGGAGGGCGTCGAGCCGATGACATCGGTGACGCCCATGAAGCTGAAGATGCGCAAGGACGAACTGACCGACGGCGGCGACGCCGCCCGCGTGCTCGCCAACGCGCCGAACGCGGACAATGGCTTTTTCCTCGTGCCGAAGGTGGTCGAATGAGAAGGATCGGGTTTCGTGTCCCGGACGCCGCGAAGCGGCGAGCCGGGACCCAGAGCCGCTTTCATTCAGGGCACTGGGTCCCGGCTCTCGGGCTGCGCCCTCGGCCGGGACACGGACTGCGCACATGACTTCCCTCATTTCCCTCACACTTGCCGAGACGCGCGACGGACTGCGCGCGAAGCAGTTTTCCGCGCGCGAGATCGCGGACGCGCACATCGCGGCGATCGAGCGGGCGCGCGGGCTCAATGCGTTCGTGCTGGAAACGCCGGAGCGCGCGCAGGCGATGGCGGCGCAGTCCGACCAGCGGATCGCGAAAGGCGAGGCGGGGCCGCTGGAAGGACTGCCGCTCGCGATCAAGGATCTTTTCTGCACGGATGGCGTGCGGACGACCGCTTGCTCGAAGATCCTGGAAAACTTCGTGCCGAACTACGAGTCGACCGTGACGGGCAATCTCTGGCGCGACGGCGCGGTGCTGCTCGGCAAGACCAACCTCGACGAATTCGCCATGGGTTCGTCGAACGAGACTTCGTGCTTCGGGCCGGTGCAAAACCCGTGGCGGCGCAAGGGATCGAACGCGCCGCTGGTGCCGGGCGGCTCGTCGGGCGGTTCGGCGACGGCGGTGGCCGCGCAGCTCTGCCTCGGCGCGACCGGCACCGACACCGGTGGCTCGATCCGGCAGCCGGCGGCGTTCACGGGCACGGTCGGCATCAAGCCGACCTACGGGCGCTGCTCGCGCTGGGGCACTGTCGCATTCGCGTCATCGCTCGACCAGGCGGGCCCGTTCGCGCGCACGGTCCGCGACGCGGCGATCCTGCTGCGCTCGATGTCGGGGCACGATCCGAGGGATTCCACGAGTGCCGACGTGGCGGTACCGGACTTCGAAGCGGCGGTGGGGAAATCCATCAAGGGCCGCCGGATCGGCATTCCGAAGGAATACCGTATCCAGACCATGCCGGCGGAGATCGAGAAGCTCTGGCAACAAGGCGCCGAATGGCTGAAAGCGGCGGGCGCGGAACTGGTGGAGATTTCGCTGCCGCATACGAAATATGCGCTGCCGGCTTATTACATCGTGGCACCGGCGGAGGCGTCGTCCAATCTCGCGCGCTATGACGGCGTGCGTTACGGCCTGCGTATCGAGGGTGGCGACATCCGGGACATGTACGAGCAGACGCGCAGCGCCGGATTCGGCGCGGAGGTGAAGCGGCGCGTGCTGATCGGGACCTATGTGCTGTCGGCGGGCTACTACGATGCCTATTACCTGCAGGCGCAAAAGGTGCGCACGCTCATCAAGCGCGACTTCGAGGACGTGTTCGCGAAGGGCGTGGATGCGATCCTGACGCCGGCGACGCCTTCGGCCGCGTTTGCGGTGGGCGAGAAGGCGGGCGCCGACCCGGTGGAGATGTACCTGAACGACATCTTCACGGTGACCGTGAACATGGCCGGGCTGCCGGGTATTGCCGTTCCTGCCGGGATCGACGGCGCGGGCCTGCCGCTCGCGCTGCAACTGATCGGGCGGCCGTTCGACGAGGAGATGCTGTTTTCCGTCGGCGCGGTGATCGAGCAGGCGGCGGGCCGCTTTTCACCGCCGGAGCGGTGGTGGGAGGGTTAAGCGCTTTCCGTCGGGGCTCCTCACGACGAGGATTGGTGGACGCTTGACGCGCTCGTGATGCTCCGCCGATAAAGCATGATCGGGCGGGGTGGGTTGATGCGTCAGTCTTGCGTAGCCTCGGTGTTGTCGCTGGCTATTCTGCTTGCCGGCTGCGCTTCGATACACAATCTGCCGGGCAACGAGCCGCTTACGGCCGCGACGCCGGCCGAGCTGCAAGCCGCAATCATGACGGGGTCGGACGATCCCGCCTATCTCGACGACATGCTGGTGGCGCTCGCGTTCTCGGGCGGCGGGACGAGGGCGGCGGCGTTTTCCTATGGTGTCCTGACCGAGCTTGATCAGATTCATCTGCCGGGAACAGGCGGCGCCGTTCCGCTCACGGAGCGGATCGATTTCATCTCCGGCGTTTCCGGCGGCTCGGTCACCGCCGCCTATTTCGGCATCAAGAAGCGGGCGGCGCTTGCGGATTTCCGCGAGCGGTTTCTCCATCGCAACGCAGAAGAGTCCCTGGTGACGCTCGTGACGGCGGGCACGCTCGCGCGCGGTCTGTCCGGCGGCGTGAACGTGTCGAACTTCCCGAAATGGCTCGACGAGAACCTGTTCGAGGGGGCGACGTTCGGGCAATTGCGGGAGGATCGGCGTCCGCGCATCTGGATCAACGCGTCCGACATCTACAACCGTACGCCGTTCGTCTTCGGGCGGACGGCGTTCTCGCTGCTGTGCTCCGATCTCAACTCCTACAAGATCGCCGAAGCGGTCGCCGCGTCGGCGGCGATCCCGGTCGTGTTCGCGCCGATCGTGATTGAAAACTACGCGGAGAAATGCCGCGCATCGCTGCCAGCGTGGGCCGAACGGGCGCGGCGCGATCGCAAGGCTTCGCCGATGCTGAAGGCGTTCGCGCAGGGCCTTGAGCGCTATCGGGACGGGACGGTGAAGTACGTCAAGCTGCTCGACGGCGGCCTCGTCGACAATTTCGGCCTGTCGGGTTTCACCATCGCGCGCGAATCCTCGGACACGCCCTATGGGCCGCTGACGCCCGAGCAGGCGGTGCGCGTGCGGCGCGGGCTGTTCCTCGTGGTGGACGCCGGGAAGGGACCGGCGGGCGACTGGGTGCGGTCGGTCGAAGGACCGGTGGGCGCCGAGCTGATCATGGCGGCCGCGGACACGGCGGTCGATGCGGGCGAGCGCGCGAGCTTCTCCGCATTCGAGCGCACGACCCAGGGCTGGCAACAGGATCTGATCCGCTGGCGTTGCGGACTATCGGCGGCGCAGCGCCGTCGCTTCGGCGCACCCGCGGGCTGGAATTGCCGGGACGTGAAGTTCTTCGTGGGCCATGTCGACTTCGATCAGCTCGGCGAGGCGCGGGCGGCGGCGCTCAATCAGGTTCCGACGCGGTTCAGCCTGCCGCGCGAGCAGGTGGAGCTGGTCATCGAGGCCGGGCAAGAAGCCGTGCGCGGAAACTACATGTTCCGCGCGTTCGTCGACAGTCTTTGAACGGTAGCCGGCCGCGGTCGCACTCAGCGTTCGTTCAATATCGTCATTTGCGCCTGGGAAAACTCGGACGCTGGTTTCTTCACGGAAAATACGCCACCGCCGAGCGCCACGATGGTCATGAGGCTGCCAAGCGTGGCGATGGCCGCGAAATAGGCAATTGCCGCGCGGCGGCGCGGAGCACTGCTCGTCATCAGGTGGGCCTCCCTCCTGTAGAGCGCGGCTGTAACGCGCGGGGGCGGTGGGGGTTCCCAGGGTTCCATCCCGGAGCCGGTTCCCGGCGTCGCCAAGGAACCCGGCTTGGGGTATCAGGTGTCCAGCACGGGGTTCATGAAATGCAATCCGCTAAGAAATCGAAGCTCCTGAAAGGGGCGACCGGCGAGTGGGAAGTGGTCATCGGTATGGAAATTCATGCGCAGGTGACTTCGAAAGCGAAACTTTTTTCGGGAGCGTCGACGGAGTTCGGGGGCGCGCCGAACAGCCACGTGTCGCTCGTCGACGCGGCGATGCCCGGCATGCTGCCGGTGATCAACGAGCATTGCGTGGCGCAGGCGGTGCGCACCGGGCTTGGGCTCAAAGCGAAGATCAACCATCGCTCGGTGTTCGACCGGAAGAACTATTTCTATCCCGACCTGCCGCAGGGTTATCAGATCAGCCAGTACAAGTCGCCGATGGTAGGCAAGGGCAAGGTCACGGTCGATATGCCCGACGGCGAACGCTTCGAGGTGGGAATCGAGCGCGTCCATCTCGAACAGGACGCGGGCAAGTTGCTGCACGACCAGCACCCGAACTATTCCTATGTCGATCTTAACCGCTCCGGCGTCGCACTGATGGAGATCGTGACGAAGCCGGATATCCGCTCCGCGGAGGACGCGAAGGCGTTCGTCTCCAAGCTGCGCTCGATTTTGCGCTATCTCGGCACCTGCGACGGCAACATGGAAGAAGGCTCGCTGCGCGCGGACGTGAACGTGTCGGTGCGCAAGCCCGGCGCGCCGTACAACACACGCTGTGAGATCAAGAACGTGAACTCGATCCGTTTCATCGGACAGGCGATCGAATCCGAAGCGCGGCGGCAGATCGAGATTCTGGAAGAAGGCGGCACCATCGAGCAGGAGACGCGGCTGTTCGACCCGAACAAGGGCGAGACGCGGGCGATGCGCTCGAAGGAAGAAGCGCATGACTACCGTTATTTCCCCGACCCTGACCTCCTGCCGCTTGAGATCGACGAGGCGTTCGTCGCGTCGATCGCGGCGACGCTGCCGGAGCTGCCGGACGAGAAAAAGGCGCGGTTCGTGAAGGAGCTCGGGCTTTCCGCTTACGACGTGGATGTGCTGGTGAGCGAGCGGGAAACGGCGGAATATTTCGAGGCGCTCGCCAAAGGGCGGGACGCGAAGGCGGCAGCGAACTTCGTCATCAACGAGTTATTCGGGCGGCTGAACAAGGAAGGCACGTCGATCGCCGACAGCCCGGTTTCGGCGGCGCAGGCGGGCGCGATCCTCGATCTCGTCGCGGACGGCACGATCTCCGGCAAGATCGCCAAGGATTTGATCGACATCGTCTGGATCGAGGGCGGCGACCCGCGCGAGATCGTGGAGAAGCGCGGGCTGAAGCAGGTCACCGATACCGGCGCGATCGAGAAGGTGATCGACGAGATCGTTGCCAAGAACCCCGACAAGGTGGAAGCGGCGAAGGCGAAGCCGCAGGCGGTGGGCTGGTTCGTCGGACAAGTGATGAAGGCGATGGGCGGCAAGGCGAACCCGCAGGCGGTGAACGAACTGCTGAAGCAAAAGCTGGGGCTCTGACCTTGAGCAAGAGCGCCGTGATGGGCGCGGAAGGCAGCCGCTTCGCCGCGTTGTTGTCGTTTCGCGGGGTGCTGGCATTCTGGATCGTCTATGGCGTGGCGCACGCGCTGTTGCGCCTTACCATGACGCGGACGCTGACGATCGACGACGCGCGCGCGAACGAACTCACGCAGACGCTCGCCTTCGGTTATCAGCTCCGGCAGCCGCCGCTTTATGAGTGGCTGCTCTGGTGCGTGCAGCAGGTCCTTGGCGCGGGGATCGAGAGCCATCTCCTTGTCCGCTATTCGCTGATCGCGTTGCTCGGGCTTGCGACCTTCGGCGCCGTCAAGGCGGCGGTAAAGGACGACCGTTGGGCGGCGGCCGCTTCGTTGTCACTTGCGTTCGCCTATCCGGTCGCCTGGACGTTCCACGAATGGGCGACGCAGACGATCGTCCTCTCGGTCGCCTGCATGCTGACAATGCACGCGGCAATTCGCTGGTTCGAGGCGCCGGGGCTGCGGGCGGCGATTTTTCTCGGGGTGGCGTTCGCGCTCGGCGCGCTGTCGAAATTCAGCTATCCGCTCTTTCTCGGCGGGCTGCTGCTCGCCGCGCTCAGCATGCGGGATACGCGGGCGGGGCTCGCCGACCTGCGGCTGCTGGTTGCCATCGCGATTGCGGGGCTGGCACTTGCGCCTTACGCGCTGTGGGTGCTGCAAATGCGCGGCGACGTGGTCGCGGACCTTTCCTCGCATCTGGTGGCGAATGAATGGTCGCACGCGCGGCGTGCGGCCTATGGGCTCTGGCGGCTCGCAGTATCGATTCCGACCTTCCTGCTGCCGTGGATTTTGGTCGTCGCGCTGATTGCCCCGGCGGCCTTCGTGCGCGCCCGGGCGGATGCGCTGGCGCCATCACTCGGCGAGCGGCTTTCACTGCGGACCATGCTGTTCGCGGCGGCGCTTGCCGCAGGCGGAATCGTGGCGCTCGGGGCGACCAACATCGCCGCGCGCTACATGCATCCGATCCTGATCGTTGCGCCGGTCTTCGTGTTTGCGCGGGTGGCGCGGCTTGCTGCGGGCGAGGTGCGGCTTCGCCAGTTTGCGGCGACGGCGCTCATCTTTGCCGTCTTCGTATTCGGCTTCCGCTTCGTTGCGGCGACCGACAATCCGGTCACCCGCGTGCTCGAGCGAAGATTGCTGATTCCGTATGCGGAATTGGCCGAGGGGCTGGAGGCGCAGGGCATTCGCGACGGGACGGCGATTTCTCCGAGCGTGCGGGAGGCCGGCAACCTGCGGGCCTTCATCCCGGAATTGCGCGTGATCGCGCGTGACTCGCTTCGCGTCGAACGGCCGCCTCGGCGGGCGAGCGACGATCGCTCTTGCGTCCTGGTCTGGGCGGACGGGCAGGCGGGCATCGCGCGGGGAATGGCGCCGTTCGATCCGGCGGATGTAAAACAGATCGATGTGGTAGCGTCATCCGGAATCGTTGCGGCGCGGCCGACGACATGGTTCGTCGTATCGCTCGACCCGCAATCGCAGGCTTGCCGATAAGCGAGCCGTCCGATTGTCCCGGTCGGTTCTGATGACGAATTTTGAAGAAGCGAAAGGAGAATGCCATGGCGCGTTCGAAGAAGAAGACCGGAAGCAAGACAAAAGCGCGGACGCGCATGGTCAAGCGGGCAAAAGCAGGGAAGGCGAAGGCCGGTGCGCACAAACAGCGCAAGCCGATCGAAGTGTATTTCTGGCCGACCCCGAACGGATACAAGGTCACGACCATGCTCGAGGAGTGCGGGGTTCCTTACGTGATCAAACCGGTGAACATCGCCAGGGGCGATCAGTTCAAGCCGGAGTTCCTGAAGATCTCCCCGAACAACCGGATGCCGGCGATCATCGATCCGCAAGGGCCGGGCGGAAAGCCGATCTCGGTCTTCGAGTCGGGCGCGATCCTGCAATATCTCGGGCGGAAGTTCGGCAAGTTCTATCCCAAGGATGAGCGGAAACGCGTCGAGGTGGAGGAATGGCTCATGTGGCAGATGGGCGGGCTCGGTCCGATGATGGGGCAGGCCAATCATTTCCGCCGCTATGCGCCGGAACAGATCGAATATGCGATCAACCGCTACACCAATGAGGTGCGGCGGCTTCTTGGCGTGCTCAACAAGCGGCTCGAGAAGCGCAAGTTCGTGTGCGGGGAACTCTCCATTGCCGACTTCGCGCTCATCGGCTGGGCGCGCACCTTTGAGCGGATGGGTCAGGATCCGGCGGAATTTCCCCATCTCGTGCGCTGGATCAAGACAATGGAAGCGCGGCCGGCGACCCGGCGGGGCCTTGACGTGAAGGTCGAGGACGCGGGCAAGGTCGACATTGCCAAGGATAAGGACGCCTGGAAGCTGCTGTTCACGCAAGGCGCGCGGAATTGACGCGCGCCGTTGCGCGCAGGGCGCACGGACGCGAGCAATGGCCGTCAAGATTTTCGACTGTCATTGCCTGCGATCCATGTTTGCGCGGCAGAAGTTGAAATCATTCTATGTGTCGCAATGCACAATGCGCATGTTTGCGTTGCGGCCGGCGGGGACTCGCGGTAACGCCCTGCAGGAATGAGAACCGGCCAATTTTTCGCATTTTTTCAAGCCGTTGAAATATTGTCAGAAAACTTGCTTCTGCGGACGGCATACGCAGCGATTGTGCAGATCGCTACCAGCGCTTCCATCACGTTTCCCTGAGGATCGATCCTGACTTCGTGATTGGCATGGTGCGGCGCGGCAACCTACGTGCGCAGCGGAGGCAAGAAGCCTCGGCTGAATAAATTCCGGCCGGGATTTGGCAAACCGACGGCGTGCTCGTGTGAGGCGCCGCTCATGATTTGATGGAGATGACATGATGTTCACGAAGAGCAAGATCGCACTCGCTGCGGCACTGATTCTTGGCTCGGCTACGGCGAGCTTTGCCCAGGGTGCGGACGAGCAAGAGTCGCTCAGCTATTACCGCAGCCCGAACGCGCAGGTCCCGGCGTACAACGAGCCGTATCAGGCCGCCCCGCGTGGCTTTGAGACTCGTGGTGCAGTCGCCCCGCTGATCGAAGGCCGCAATGTCGGCGTGGTGCAGCAAGGCAACCCGTATGGGTACGCGACCGAACCGTATGGGGTTGAGCGGCAGGGCAGTGCGCACAAGGGCACGACCGACCAGTTCTGGTACGAAGGCGGCCTGCCGTACTGATCTAAATCCCTCTCCCGCAGGCCGGCGCTGACGGCGCCGGCCTGTACGCAGGGTAGCCGGCCGTTTCCCCCACGGCCGGCTGCTCCTGTCACACGCCAATCAAGGATTGCGGGTGACATTCGCCGCGGAAGGCGGCTAGACTTGGCATGCCGTTTCCGTGGAAACGGGGGGAAGCGCATGCAGTTGCGCGTCGGCGTTCTGGGATTGCTTGCGTTCGCCGTCAGCGGCGGGGCGATGCTGGGCGCGGGCTCGAGATTTCCGGCTTCGGATCAGGCCGAACTCGAGCGGCCGTTCACGCCGGCCATCAGCATGGAAAAGGATCGCCGCGCCGCACCGGAGGAATTTGCGCGCCGCGCCGGACTCTCGCTGCAGGATGAAGTCGGGGCGACCGGGCTCGTGCGCTGCGGGCCGGCGACCGGGACCGGCCAACTCACCGTCCGCAACAACGTGATCACGACGGCGGCGCATGTCCTGATCGATGAGCGCGGCCAGCGGCGGGTCGGCTGCATGTTCGAGCCGATGACGGGGCTCGGCCCAATCCCGATCGACTACGAATCGATCCAGACCGGCAGCGCCATGCCGCTGTCGAACCGTGCGACGAAGGACTGGGCGGTGGCCAGGCTGGTTGCACCGGTGCGCGGCGCCAATCCGTATGCGGTGGCGTCTTCACTCTCTTTGCCTTCGATCATCCTCATGTGCGCGGGCGGCAACAAGGCGTTCGCCGCGATGGGTATGGAGCGATGCAACGCCCGCAAGGTGATCGGAAAAGCCGCAGACGGCATCCGCGAGATCGCCATCGACTGCAATGCTGGGCCGGGGAGCTCCGGCGCCGCGCTGCTGTCGGGCAAGAAGGTGCTCGGCATCTATGTCGGCTACCGCAGCAAGCATCCCGAGAGGGCACAAGCATTCTCCGACACCCATTATAATTTTGCGATCACCGTCGAGGGGCCGTTCAAGCGGGCGCTTCTGGCCGCGAGCGGACAATAGGTGCCGCGAATTTCGTACGGCCGGCGCGCAGGATGGTGAGCGTCCGGTAAGCGAGTTTCTTGCCGATCCGTTTCCTGATGCATGCCGGGCGTTGCGGCATCGGTATTTCCAGCGTGAATCATTCCTGAATCGCCGTGCGGAAAATCGTCCCGGTTAGATTCCGTTTAGCCAACTGCTTAAGATGCAATTCAAAAGTCATCTGCATGCTCGCGACATGCCGGGCAGGGACGTCCGGAGGGAAACAAGCGGCGCAAGACGGCGCCGACGGAATGCAGGGGGCTACAATGGGGCGCAGCGAACTTCTGGCGCTGGAAGAAGCGGCGAAGCGGCAGGGCGGCAACATCGCCGAGATCTGCTTCAAGCTTGGCATGTTTTATTCGATCGGCGGCTCGGTGCCGGCCGACAAGGTCGCGGCACACAAGTGGTTCAATCTTGCGGCGGCGCGCGGCAGCCGCGAAGCGGTGAACTACCGGCGCGAGCTAGCGAACGAAATGTCCGAGCACGAAATCGCCGACGCGCAGCGCGCGGCGCGCGAGTGGATCGTCGCGGCCGCGTATTGATCTTCGGGTTTCGGGGAGGAGGCTGAAAGGGCCGGCCAGGGTGTGATCGCTTCAGTGGGAGCGCGCGCTTCCATCTGGATCGATCCGACCCTGACGCGCCGGCTCTTTCATGCTCCCGTGCAGTCCGCGACGCGCAGGACCAGCAGCAACAGGACGATGCCGACGAGGCCGCCGACGAAGACGATTCGGCGAGCACGCGTGTTGAGGATGACTTCGCCCTGCCGGGCCTTTTCCGCGGGATACGGCTCGGCGCGCTTGCGTTCTTCCTGCATATGATAACAAGCGCCGGCCCGGCGCAGGGTTCCGCGCCGGTCCGACGCGCGACCTTGCTCTTTCGGCGTCGCGGATCTGACGGAAGCGAGGCAGCGTGGCGGCAGTCGATCTTCTTCAACCCATCCGGGCGCTGAAGCTGCGGTACGTGCCGCTTCTGATGATTTATTTCGCCTATGGGGCGCTCGGCGTAATCGACGTCGCGCGTGACGTCTGGGTGAAGGAGGCGCTGACGTTGTCGCCGGCGGAGCTGGCGGCGATCGGTGTATGGCTGACGCTGCCGTGGACGATCAAGGTCGTCTTCGGCGAACTGGTCGACAGCGTCGCGATCTTCGGCTCGCGCCGGCGCGTCTATATTCTGATTGGCGCTACGTTCACCGCAGCAGGGATGCTGACGCTTGCCGCCGCGGCGGGCCGCTGGTTCGACGGGGCCCCGGGCCTCGCCGCGATGTATGTGCTCGGCATGCTGCTGATCGTGATCGGCACCGTGATCCAGGACGTGGTCGCCGATGCGATGAGCACCGAGGTGGTGCCGCGCACCGACGAGAAAGGTGAACCGCGGCCCGATGAAGAAGTGCGCGCCGAGCTCGGCATGGTGCAGGTGCTCGGGCGGCTTGCGCTTTCGATCGGCATTCTCGCCGTCGCGGGCTTGTCGGGCTATCTCGCCAAGGCGCTCGGCCGCGAGACGGTGTTTCTGCTCGGTCTTGTCATTCCGGCAATCTCGGTGACCGGCGTTTTCCTGATCCGCTCGGAAGTGGGCGAGCCGCGGGCGATCGACTGGCGGCTGCTCGGCGGCGGCCTTGCCTTCGGCGCGGTGGTGCTCTCGCTCGCGCTCGGCGACGTTCCCTATTCGCAGGAATGGATTTTCGCGGTTTCGATGATCGTCGTCTGCACGATGCTCTACATGATCACGCGCGACGTCGATCCGAAGACGCAGCGGGCGATCCTGTTCACCACGATCGTCATCTTCGCGTTTCGCGCGACGCCGGGTGTCGGCGACGGCTATTTCTGGTGGACGCTCGATATTCTGAAATTCGACGAGGCGTTCTATGGGCACCTCCGGCAGACGGCGGCGATCATCGGCCTCGTCGCGCTGTGGCTCTTGTCGAAGCCGATCACCGAATATCGCGTGACGGCGGTGCTGTTCTGGCTCACGGTCGCGGGCTTCGTGCTGTCGGCGCCGAACATCGCGCTCTTCTACGGCATCCACGAATGGACCGAGGCGCAGTTCGGCTTCGGCGCGCGGTCGATCGCGTTGATCGACGCGGCGACGAGCTCGCCGTTCGCGCAGCTCAGCATGGTGCCGCTGCTGACGCTGATCGCCTATTACGCGCCGGCCGGACACCGGGCGACGTGGTTCGCCTTGATGGCGTCGCTGATGAACCTGGCGCTGGTCGCGGGGCAGCTCGGGACCAAATACCTCAACGTGGTCTTCACGGTGGGGCGGGGCGCCTATGACGAGCTGGGCATGCTGCTCATCGCCGCGGCGGTGCTCGGTTTCCTCATCCCGATTGCGGCGATCGTGGCCTTCGGGAGGCGGATTTGAGGTTCCGCGCCTTGAAATCGGGCCTTCCCTCCGGCATGTAGGGCGCACGGAGACGTGGCCGAGAGGCTGAAGGCGGCGGTTTGCTAAACCGTTATACGGCCAAAAGCCGTATCGAGGGTTCGAATCCCTCCGTCTCCGCCAGAATCCGGCCTCACCCTATTCCAATTTAAGCGTACTCCTTCTTCCATCTCAAATCTCGCGTTGTTTTCGTGCCGACTTTCAGGCTGCGCTTGAAAGAATTTAAAGGCCCCGAACGCTAGCTTCCGTCGGGTTCGCCAACCAGAATCGCCTCAGATGGTCGAGATGCGGACGAGCGGCCGATAAACGGCCGGGCGGATGCCGCTAAGAACCGATTCTGAGGGATGGAAATGCCGAAGCCGTTGAACGAATGGACCGCCACGGAAATCGTCCAGGCGGTTTCTTCCGGCCGGTCCACTGCCGAAGCCGTCGTGCGCGCTTGTCTCGAGCGCGTGGCGGCGCGCGAAGCGGAAGTCGGCGCCTGGACCACGATCGATCCCGAGCTTGTCTTGATCCAGGCGCGTGAGTTCGATCGACGCGGCAGCGGCGGGGCGATCGCGGGCGTGCCGTTCGCCGTGAAAGACATCATCGATACCGCCGACTATCCCACGGAATTCGGCAGCCCGATCCATCGTGGCCGGCATGCCCACCGCGACGCGGCCTGTGTGGCGCTTTCGAAGAAGGCGGGTGGCATCGTCATGGGGAAATCCGTGACCATGCCGTTTCCCGACATGACGGCGGGCAAGACGCGAAATCCCGTCGACACCGCCCGGACGCCTGGCGGCTCATCGAGCGGCTCGGCGGCGGCGGTCGCCGACTGCATGGTGCCGCTCGCGCTCGGCACGCAGACGACCGGATCGACGATCCGACCGGCTTCGTTCTGCGGCGTTGTCGGCTACCGGCCCACGTGGGGCGAGCATCGTTTGCACGGCGTGCTGGAAGTGTCCGGCTCGGTCGATACGCTGGGCGTTCTCGCGCGCTCAGTGGAGGACGTGGCGCTCTACCGCGATGTGTTGCTCGGCACGCCGCATGAACCGCTTCCCGACGACGCGCCGGCTCCACGCATCGCATTCTGCCGCACGAAGTTGTGGGATCAGGTGGCGGCGCCGGTGCAGAAGCTTGCTGAAGGAGCGGCGGATGATTTGCGCCGGGCAGGGGCCACGGTGATCGAGACGGAACTGCCGGCGGAGTTCGACCGGCTTGCGGAAGCGCACCGCTGGATCGCGGGTTACGAGTTCGCGCGCGTCTTCACGTGGGAAATCGAGCACCATGCGGAGCGCATCAACGAATATTCGCGCAAGCGCCGCATCGCCGACGGCCTGGCGTGCGATTTTTCGACGTATATCGGGCATATCGAATATGCCGAACGGGCGCGCCTGCGCATGGACGACATGTGGAGCGACTACGATGTGATCATCACGCCGGCGGCGACCAACGAGGCGCCGCTCGGCTGGGATGCGATCGCCGGGGCGAACTGGTACATGATCTGGACCGTACTGCACCTGCCGGTGGTGTCGGTTCCGGTCTTCACCGGGCCGAACGGCATGCCGGTCGGCCTCCAGGTCTTTGCGCGCCGTCATCGCGATCGGGAGTTGTTTTCCGCGGCGCGCTGGATACAGCGGCATTTGACGTGAAGACTTCCGTCTTGCATGGATCGTCAGTCTCATCGTGGAACCTCTTTCGCGCTACAGCTTCACGATCAACGGGCGGCCGGTTGAGGTCACCGCCGACGGGCGCGATCCGCTGCTCACCGTGCTTCGCAACGATCTCGGTCTGAAGGGCACGCGATTTGGATGCGGGCTCGAACAGTGCGGCGCCTGCATGGTGCTGGTCGATGGTGAACCGTCCTATTCGTGCTCGCGGGAGCTCGAGACCGTCGCGGGACGCTCGATCGTCACGGTAGAGGGGCTCGGGCGCGATGGCGCGCTTCATCCGCTGCAGGAAGCCTTCATCGCGGAGCAGGCCGGCCAATGCGGCTATTGCCTGTCGGGCATCCTCATATCGGCGGCTGCATTGCTTGCGCGCAATCCGAGCCCGAGCCGAAGCGAGATCATCGGGGCGCTCGACCGCCATCTCTGCCGGTGCGGCGTGCACAACCGTATTGTCCGCGCGGTGGAGAAGGCAGCGGAGGCGGCGAGGGTGCGGTCATGATCGCCAACGCGCTGCCGAAAAGCCTGATCGACAATCCGCGTCTCGATACGTGGATCGGTTTTGAAGTGGAAGGCGAGGTCCGGCTTGCGACAGGCAAGATCGAGATCGGCCAGGGTATTTTGTCCGCGCTCACGCAGATTGCCGCGGAAGAGCTTGACGTCGCGCCGGCGCGGATTCGGATTCAATCCGGCGATACGCGTTCGAGCCCCGCGGAAGGATTCACGTCGGGCAGCAATTCCGTCACGGTCACGGGCAGCGCGGTGCGCCTTGTCGGCGCGGAAGTCCGGGCGCTGCTGCTTGAGGAGGCGGCCCGCCGGCTCGGCTGTTCCCCGAGCCGTCTTTCGGTTCGGGACGGGCGGATTTTCCTTGCTGCCGAGGACACCGGCCTCGATTACTGGTTGCTCGCGAAAAGCATGAACCTCGGGCGGCCGGCGACGGGAACGGCGCCGGTGAAGCGGCCGGAGGACTACCGCATTGTCGGCGTCGGCGTACCGCGGCACGACCTTCAGGCGAAAATCACCGGCGGCGCCTTTATCCACGACATGACGGCTCCGGACCTGCTGCATGTGCGGATGCTGCATCGGCCTTGGCGCGGCGCGCGCCTCGCAGCGTTGGACGAGGCCGCCGTGCGCAAGGCGGCGCGCGCGCCGATCGACATCCTCCGCGACGGCGACCTTGTGGCCTTCATGGCGGACAGGGAGCCCGCGGTCATGCGGGCGCTCGAAGCGGCGCGTCTCAACGCGCGGTGGGAAGGCGGCGATCCGCCGCCCGACGAAGTCGCCAATCCTGACTGGCTGCAGGCCCGGCTGGCAAAGGAAAGATTGATCGAGGACGGACCGGATATCGGGTCCCCTCAACATGTGTTCGAGGCCTGGTTTTCGCGGCCTTTCCTCGCGCATGGCGCGATTGCGCCTTCCTGTGCGCTTGCCCGGTACGAAGATGGCCAGCTCACGGTCTGGACGCATTCGCAGGGCGTGTTTGCGTTGCGCGAGTGGCTGGCGCGCACGCTCGGCTTGGACCAGGCGCAGGTGTCGGTGCTGCACCGGCAGAGTTCCGGCTGCTACGGTCACAATTCGGCGGACGATGCCGCGTTCGACGCCGCGTTTGTCGCCACGCGCGTGCCGGGGCGGACCGTCCGCGTGCAGTGGGCGCGCGAGGACGAGATGTCGATCGAGCCGTTCGGCGGAGCGACTTCGGTTCGGGTGCGCGTGGCGTTGAGCACCGACCATCGGCCGGTGAGCTGGACGATGGATATCTGGAGCCCGGTGCAGGCGTGCCGGCCGGGCATGAACGGCGGTGCCAATCTGCTCGGCGCGGCGGCGATCTCCAACGCATTGCCGTCGCCATCGCCGGAAGCGATCGAGGATTCGTCCGAGGAAGTCGGCGGCGGCGCCACCCGCAATGCGCATGCGTTTTACGATTTTCCCTCGCAGCGGATTCTCTTCCATCTGCTTGCCGATTTTCCCGTTCGCACCTCGTCGCTGCGCGGTCTTGGCGCCTATGTGAATGTGTTCGCGATCGAGAGCGTGATGGACGAACTGGCGGAAAGGGCGGGAGAAGATCCCGTCGCATGGCGCCTTTCGTTCGTTTCCGATCCTCGTGCCCGCAAGGTGATCGAGACCGCCGCGGCCATGGCGGGCTGGTCCGGCACTGCGCCAGGCGAAGGCCGTGCGCTCGGGCTTGGGTTTGCCCGCTATAAGAATCGTGCGGCCTATATGGCCGCGGTCGCGGAGGTCGAAGTCGAGGAGGCCGTGCGCGTTTCGCGTATCTGGGCGGCGGTCGATGCGGGCCTCGTGATCAACCCGGATAACGCCCGCAGTCAGGTTGAGGGCGGCATCCTTCAGACGGTGAGTTGGGCGCTCAAGGAAGAAGTGCTGTTCCGGGACGGACGCGTGGCCGATCCGACGTGGGACGGCTATCCCATCCTGCGTTTTTCGGAGGTGCCGGAGATTGATGTTCGTCTCGTCGAGGCGCAGGACATGCCGACGCTCGGCATCGGCGAAGTGGCGCATGGCCCGACAGCGGCAGCGATCGGTAATGCCGCGGCCCGGGCGCTTGGACAGCGCATTTACGATCTACCGCTCACGCGCGAGCGCGTGATGAATACTCTTCTCGCACAATAAGGATGACCTCACAGATGAATTCGGATCGCACCTGGGTCGATGAGTTTCCCGGAAACTTCCTGTGGTCGAACGCGACGCTGATCCTCAAGGGAATGGCGCCTTACGGCACCGTCGCAATGGATGAAATGGAGCGGGTCTGTGACCGGCTGCGCGTCCGGCAGGGCGATCTGGATGCGTGGCGGGACGAATGGGGAGCGATGGGCGAAGCGCTCGAACGCATCGCGGACAAGGCCGCGGCCGAAGGACGGGATCAGACGGCGGGCAATTATTATCTTCGTGCCGGCACTTATCTGTACAACGCCGAGCGTTTCATTCTTCCCGGCGAAGAGAAGCGCGAATGGGGCCGCAGGGCCTACCGCTGCTACCATGCCGGCATCCGGCTTCGGCATCCGGAGATTGAATTCGTCGAAGTGCCCTATGAGGGCGTTTCGCTGCCCGGCTTGTTTGTCCGCGCGCGCGGCGTCGAAGGTCCGGCGCCGACCGTCGTGATCGTGAACGGCATGGATAACTGCAAGGAGATGAGCATCTTCTTTGCGGGCATGGAGTTCGCACGGCGGGGCATCAATGCGCTGGCGCTCGACGGGCCGGGACAGGGCGAAAGCCTGCGGCTGCGCGGCATTCACAGCCGCTACGACTATGAGGTGGCGGGAGCGGCGGCCTATGATTTTCTGGCGGCGCGCCCCGACGTTGACCCGAAGCGTATCGCCATCATGGGCTACAGTTTCGGTGGCTACTACTCGTCGCGGATTGCGGCGTGCGAACCCCGCTATGCCGCTGGCATCGCCTTCAGCGCGCTGCATTGGGATCTCGCGGCGTTTCAGACCCGGATCAAGGAGAAGACTTCAAGCGATCCGAAGGGGATCGCTCAGTCCAATTTCCAGTTCCGCTGGGTGGTGGGGGTGGAAACGCTCGACGAGGCGATCGAGGTCGCGAAACGGTTCAGCCTGAAGGACGTGGCAAAGGACATCACCTGTCCGTTTCTCGTCACGCACGGCGCGAATGATCGCGTGGTGCCGGTCGAGAACGCCCAGAAGCTGTACGATGCGATCGGATCGAAGCGGAAGCTGCTCAAGATCTTCACCGCCGAGGACGGCGGATCGCAGCACGCCCATGTCGATAACCGGCAGGTCGGTGCCGATTTCGCTGCGGATTGGCTGAAAGCCAATCTCTAGCTCAGGCGCGCCTGGCTTTATCGAAATCGGAGTGACGGCTCAGACGATTGTACAGGAAATCGACAAGGAGGCGTGTGCGCTTGGGCAGCGTCCTTCCTCCGGGCGTGTAGATGTAGAGTTCCAGCGAATAGGACATATAGTCCGTGAGGAGCGGCTTGAGCTTGCCGTCCCGCAGTTGCGGCGCAACGAAGAAGCCGGCGAGCTGGCCGATGCCGGCACCGTTCAGCACCGCGCGGCGCTGTGTCTCGGTATCGTTGGTGATCAGCGCTCCCGCGATATCGAGCGTGAGCACGTCGTTGCCCTGACGGAATTCCCAGGGGACAATCTTTCCCGTGCGCGGGTTGCGGAGCGTCACGCAGCGATGGTTGCTCAGATCATCGAGCGATTTCGGCGTGCCGTTGCGCTGCAGGTATTCGGGCGAGGCGCAGAGGATCATCTGCACCGTCGTGATGCGGCGAGCGACGAGTGAATTGCTCGGCAGCGTGCCGCCGATAATGCCGACGTCGATGGCTTGGCGAACCAGATCGGGAATCTCGTTCTGCACGACGAGATCGACATTGAGACGAGGATAGGCGTCGAGGAAATCCACCATCAGGTCCACAATCAGGCCCTGGCAAAGGCCGTGCGGGACCGCGAGGCGTACGGTGCCCGCCGCCTCTTCGTTCATTTCCCGCAGTTCGCGGACGCCGTCCTCGATCGAGCCCACGCCCGCCCGGCAATAGGCCAGAAAGTTCGCCCCTTCTTCGGTCAGACCGATCTGGCGGGTAGTTCGATTGAACAGGCGGACGCCGACCCAGCGCTCCAGCATCTTGACCTGATTGCTGACGGCCTGCGGGGTCATGCCCAGCTCCCGGCCGGCGCTTGTAAAGCTGCCGGTCTGGGCCGAGCGGATAAAGGATGCGATGCTACGCCAGTGGTCCATTTACAATGGGCGATTGAAAGATATTCAACAATTCTATTCTTGAGACGATGGTATTGCAACGACATAGTCGAGGCAATCAGAGCCCGCTGTCGCTGCAGCGCCGGCGGTCAATGAACCAAGAGCCAACGATAAATAGAAAGAGGGTGCCGCCAGCGCCCCGCAGGAAGGAACGCCGATGGTTGAGTCCGCTGGCAAAGTTTCCATACCAGTGAGCGTTCCTCCGGAACGTGCGACGCGGCGGCCTGCATTAAGGCTGCCGCAGCGAAGTTGCGACTGCCACGCCCACGTTTGCGGGCCCGAAGAGAAATATCCGCTGCTGCCGGACCGCATCTATACGCCCGCGCCGGTGACTGTTGACGACTATCGAGATCTGCTCGCGGCGCTTGGCGTTGAACGGGGGGTGCTCGTGCAGCCCAGTTTCTACGGCGCCGACAACAGCGCGTTGCTCGAGGCGCTCGCTGCCGCACCGTCGATGTTCCGTGGCGTTGCCGTCGTTTCCGATTCGGTCTCCGATCAGGAGCTGGAGCGGCTGCATGCAGCCGGTGTTCGCGGCCTTCGATTCAACATCGTTGACCTCAGCTCCGGCAAGGGTCAGTTGCCAATCGATCGCATCCGCCGGCTGGCCGACCGCATCAAGCCGTTCGGCTGGCACGTTGAAATGCTGATGCATGTGAACGAGTTTCCCGATCTCGACCGCGAGTTTGATGGATTTCCCGTCGATGTCGTGTTCGGCCATCTCGGCTATGTGCCGACGGAGCGGGGCACCGGCGACGCCGGCTTTCAGGCATTGCTGCGGTTGCTCGGTTCGGGCCGGGCCTGGGTGAAGCTTACCGCTCCCTACCGGATCTCGCCGCAGGCGATGCCTCACCCCGACGTCGTTCCGTTCGCGCACGCGCTGCTCGAAGCGGCGCCGGAGCGGCTGGTGTGGGGTTCGGATTGGCCGCACGTCAAGGCGCAATGGTCGATTCCGATGCCGAATGATGGCGACATCGTCGATCTGCTGTCGGATTGGGTGCCGTCGGAGGCGGCACGCCATCGAATTCTCGTCGAGAATCCCGTTCGGCTCTACGGCTTCGACGATTGAAAGCTTCGATTATCAAGCAAACGGGCAGTCAAAGAGGAAAGACAAAGAACATGAGTGAGCAACGTTGCGGCAGTTGGGTCGAACACTTCCCTGACAATCTGCGTTGGACCAACGCGACTCAGATCGTGAAGGGCATGGCGCCTTGGGCCGCGGTTTCTCTTGCCGAGATCGATCTGATGGGCGAGCGCATGAAGGCGCGGGCGCGCGCCGGCGAAGACAACGACAAAATCTGGCATGAGGAATGGACCGGCCTTGCCGCTCGCGTGGAAAAGATCGCCGACGAGGCGGCAGCCAAAGGACACCAGATCACCGCCGGCAACAACTACATGCGGGCCGGCAACTATTATTACAGCGGCGAGCGTTTCGTGCCGCCGGGCGAGGAAAAGCTCCGCTGGTATCGCAAGGCGTTGCGTTGCTACCACGCGGCCTTCGAGCGGCTTTATCCGCAGATCGAAAAGGTCGATGTGCCGTACGAGAACGGGGCGCTGGCGGGCTATTTCCTGAAGGCCCCCAATGCAGAACCGAAGGCGCGCACGGTCGTGCTATTCAACGGCATGGATAACTGCAAGGAGATGAGCGTCATCTTTGCGGGACTGGAACTCGCGAAGCGCGGCATCCATACACTCGCCATCGACGGCCCGGGGCAGGGCGAGTCGCTGCGCCTGCGCAATTTCCATAGCCGCCCCGACTATGAAGTGGCAGGAACCGCGGCATACGACTACATCTCCAAGCGTCCGGAGGTCGATCCGAAACGCGTGGTGGTCATGGGCTACAGCTTCGGCGGCTATCTCGCACCGCGCGTCGTCGCTTTCGAGAAGCGATATGCCGGATGTGTGGCGTTCGGCGCCATGCAATGGGATCTCCACGGATGGCAGGCGGAAATCAAGCGGCTGCTGGCCACCGATCCGAAAACGAGCTTCTCATCGACGTTCCAGTTCCGATGGGTTCTGGGTGCGCCGGACAACGACACCGCGCTTGAATGGGCGAAAAAGTTTACGCTGGAAGGAATCTCGCAGAACATTACCTGCCCGTTCCTCGTGCTGCACGGAGAGAACGACCGGATCGTTCCGTTGCACGAAGCAAAGACGCTTTACGAGCGGGTGGGCTCGAAGAACAAGCACCTGAAGATCTTCACGATCGAGGAAGGCGGCTCGGAGCACTGCCAAGTCGATCACCGTCAGAAGGGTGTCGACTACATCGGCGATTGGATTCTCGACAATATTTAAGTCGAGCGTCCGAACAAGGAGCAAGGGAGGATGAATATGCGTAGAATTTCCATGCTGCTCTCGGTCCTGCTCGTCGCGGTTTCGACGAGCATGGCCGGAGCGTACGACTTCAAGGGAAAACCGATCCGGATCATTTCCGGCGCGTCGGCGGGCGGCCCCACCGACATCGTCGCGCGCCTCATTGCTTCCAATATCAGCGAGCCGCTGGGAACGCCTGTCGTGGTGGAGAACATCACCGGCAGTCTGTTCCAGACCGCGGTGCGCGCCGTATCAACGGCGGAGCCGGACGGCCACACGCTCATGCTGATCACGACGAGCGTGGCGGTCGCGCAAGCGGTTCATCATTCGAACATATCCTTCGATCTCGCCAAGGACGTGAAGGCGGTGAGCATGGTCTCTTCGGGGCCGCTGGTGCTCGCGGCGCGTCCGGGCATCAAGGTGAAGACCGTCAAGGAATTGATCGAACTCGCGAAGAAGGAGCCGGGCAAGCTCTCGTTCGGCTCCGGCGGCGGGACCGGAAGCGCGTTCTTCCTCGCTACGGAGCTGCTGAAGGGCAGGACCGGAATCGAGTTCACGCACGTTCCTTACCAGGGCGGCGCTCCTGCTATGAAGGATCTACTCGGTGGGCATATCGACCTGATGTTCAATCCGCTGCCCGGCATGATCAATCATTTCAAGGAGGGGACCCTGGTTCCGCTTGCCGTCACCAGCAAGAAGCGGATCGATGTGCTGCCGGATGTCCCCACGATGATCGAGCTGGGCTTCCCGGATTTCGATATTGGGAACTGGTTCGGCCTCGTTACCGCCGCCGCGACGCCCGACGACCGCGTGGCACAGTTGCAGGCGGAAGTTGCGAAGGCAGTGGCCAAGCCGGATGTGGCTGCAGCGCTTCATAAGCTGGGCTCGGAACCGGCCGGTACCTCGTCGGCGGAATTCGACGCCTTGCTGAAGGCCGAGCTCAAGCGCTGGACTGGAGTGGTCAAGGAGCGTGGCATCAAGCCAAACTGATCCTCCAAAAATCGTCGCAAACGACGGGGATTTCCGGCTGAATGCCGGCAATCTCCGTCGTATAGATTCATTACGGGGGTAGGCATGCCGTCGAACCCGAAGGACTTTTTGTCGGGCGTTTTTTTCGTCGGGGTTGCCGGCGTTTTTGCGTTCAGCGTGTCCGGTTTGCCGATCGGCAGCTCCACGCGCATGGGACCTGGATATTTTCCGCTGATCCTGACGGGCGCGCTCGCCTTGCTCGGTGTGGTTCTCATCGTGCGCGGTCTGCGGACACGGGACACCGCGCCGACGCCGGTTCATTGGCGGGCGCTGCTCCTGATTGTCGGGGCCGCTGTCGTATTCGGCGTCGTTGTGCGACCTCTCGGCTTCCTGCCTGCGGTGGGGCTTACCGTGTTGCTCGCCACGCTCGCCAGCATGCGATATGGCCCTGCAACCTCAATCACCGTAACGGCGGTCCTCGTGGTTTTCTGCTGGCTGGTTTTCAGCCTTGGACTTGGATTGCCGTGGCCGCTTCTCGGCCATTGGCTCAGCTGAGGCGTTCGATCGATGGAATTTATCGACAATCTGGCGCTCGGCCTGTCGACGGCCGTTTCCCCCGAAAACCTGCTGTACTGCTTCATCGGCGTGCTGCTTGGGACACTGATCGGCGTACTGCCCGGCCTTGGGCCGATTCCCACCATCGCGATGCTGTTGCCGCTGACCTATGCGCTGTCGCCGGTAGCGGCGATCATCATGCTGGCGGGCATCTATTACGGCGCGCAGTACGGCGGCTCGACGACGGCCATTCTCATCAATCTGCCCGGGGAGTCGTCGTCCGTCGTCACGGCAATCGACGGTCACCAGATGGCGAGGCAGGGCCGGGCAGGGGTCGCGCTATGTACCGCTGCGCTGGGATCGTTTTTCGCCGGCACGGTGGCCACCTTGATCATCGCCGTTTTCTCGCCGCCGCTTGCGTCCATCGCCCTTACATTCGGTCCGTCGGAATATTTTGCCCTGATGGCGCTGGGGCTGGTTTTCTCCGCCTCGCTGGCGGCCGGATCCGTCGTCAAGGCGCTCGCAATGATCGTATTGGGGCTTTTGCTCGGATTGGTCGGCGAGGACCTTTACACCGGCTTGCCGCGGATGAACTTCGGTGTTCCAGAGTTGATCGACGGGCTGGACTTTGCCGCCATCGCAATGGGCATGTTCGGTATCGGCGAGATCGTCCGCAATCTGGAGGACGAGTCGCAGCGGAAGCTGATCGTCGAAAAGATTGTCCGGCTCATGCCGGATCGCGAGGATTTTCGGCGCATGATTGCGCCAATCGTTCGCGGAACGGCGCTCGGATCGGCGCTCGGCATTCTGCCCGGCGGCGGCGCGACCTTGTCCTCGTTCGCGGCGTATTCCATCGAGAAGCGCGTGGCGAAGGATCCCGGCCAGTTCGGCCACGGAGCGATCGAGGCCGTTGCGTCGCCCGAGAGCGCCAATAACGCGGGTGCGCAGACGTCGTTCATTCCGATGCTGACCCTCGGCATCCCTTCCAATCCGGTCATGGCGCTGATGATCGGCGCACTGATGATCCAGGGGATCACACCCGGTCCAAACATCATCTCCGAGCAGTCGACGCTGTTCTGGGGAGTCATCGTGTCGATGTGGATCGGCAATCTGATGCTGGTGATCCTCAACCTGCCGCTCATCGGCCTGTGGGTGCGTCTGTTGAACGTGCCGTATCACCTGCTATTTCCCGTGATCGTCGTCGTTTGCGCGATCGGCGTTTTCTCACTGCGCAACAGCGAGTTCGACGTGTACACGATGGCGTTCTTCGGCGTGATTGGATATTTCCTTGCCAAGCTCGATTGCGAGCCGGCGCCGTTCCTGCTCGGGTTCATTCTCGGGCCCATGCTCGAAGAAAATTTGCGGCGGGCAATGTTGCTCGCTCATGGCGACGCCGTCGCGATGGTCACTCGTCCGGTGACCGGAATACTGCTTCTGGTCGCCATTGGTTTGCTGGTGCTGCAGATTCTACCGATGATCCGCGAGGCGCGACGCGAGATACCATTGGAATGATGGAGCGAGCCTTGAAGCAGGTCAGCCTAGGCCGGGATTTGACTGTGTCCGAACTGGGGCTTGGCTGCTGGGGTATGTCGTCCGACTACGGCGTGCCGGATGACGCGGAATCCATTGCCACCATTCACATGGCAATCGATCGCGGCCTGAATTTTTTCGATACTTCCGACGCCTATGCGGCCGGCGTGAACGAGCGGTTGCTCGGCGCCGCGATCAAGGGGCGGCGGGAGGGCCTCGTTATCGCGACTAAATTCGGAAATCTGCCGGCACGCGATGGCGCCGGCCCCGGCGTCAACGGCCGGCCGGAATATGTGCCTTTCGCCTGCGAGGCGAGCCTCCGACGGCTCGGCATCGACACGATCGATCTCTATTACCAGCACCGAATCGATCCCAATGTGCCGATTGAAGACACGATCGGCGCCATGGCCAGGCTGGTCGAACAGGGGAAAGTCCGTCATATCGGCATCAGCGAAGCGGCACCCGCCACCATCGAGCGTGCGCATGCGGTGCATCCGCTTGCGGCCGTACAGATGGAGTATTCGCTTTGGAGCCGGGATGCCGAAAGCGAAGTGCTGCCACTGACGCGACGGCTCGGGATTGGCTTCGTCGCCTATAGTCCGCTTGGGCGCGGCTTCCTGACAGCCGCCATCCGCCGCCGCGACGATCTGCTGCCGACCGACCGGCGGCATACGCATCCCCGTTTTCAGCAGGGAAATTTCGAAGCAAACCTTAAGCTGCTCGGCACGCTTGAAGCCATCGCCCGCGAGAAGGCTGCCGCATCGGCGCAGATCGCGCTGGCGTGGTTGCTCGCGCAGGGTGACGGCATCGTGCCCATTCCCGGCACCAAGCGGCGCCGCTATCTTGAGGAGAATCTCGGCGCGGCGGAGATCGTTCTCGACAAGAATGATCTGGAGCGGCTCAACCGCGCATTTCCACAAGACGCGGCTGCGGGGCCGCGCTATTCGCCGGATCAACTCCGGCGGGTCGGGCTCTGAGCAGCCGGGCGACAATCCGACGAGCCCTGGCTGCGGGCCTGATTGAGTAAGCGCCCTGTACGTTTCGTTGATCTCCGCGACGATACGGGCAGTACTCGTCGGCGAGCTTTTGATGGGCTACACGATCCTGATCGCGCGGCAGTAGGCGGCGAAGGAGATCTGAGCCCATGGAAATCGGCGTCTATACCTTCGCGGACGTCTCGCCCGATCCGGCCGCGCCGGGGGGCGTCGGCGCGGGCCGGCGGCTGCGCAATCTTCTTGAAGAGATCGAGGTCGCGGACAAGGTGGGGCTCGATGTGTTCGGTGTGGGCGAACATCATCGGCCGGACTATGCGGTATCCGCGCCGGTGGTGACGCTCGCCGCAGCAGCTGAACGGACGAAGCGCATCAAGCTCGCGAGTGCGGTAACGGTCCTCAGCTCCGATGACCCGGTGCGGGTCTATGAGCAATTTGCGACGCTCGACCTTCTCTCGGGTGGACGCGCGGAGATCATGGTCGGGCGTGGTTCGTTCATCGAGTCCTTCCCCCTCTTCGGCTATGATCTCGACGATTACGACGAGCTTTTTTCCGAGAAGCTCGAGCTCCTCCTGAAAATCCGCGAAGGCGGGCCGGTGACCTGGAAGGGACGCCATCGTCCGGCGCTGGACGGACAGGCGGTCTATCCGGTGCCCGAGCGGCGGTTACCGGTCTGGGTCGCGGTCGGCGGCAATCCGCCGTCCGTGGTGCGTGCGGGCATGCTCGGCCTGCCCATGGCACTCGCGATCATCGGCGGGATGCCGGAGCGGTTCGCGCCGCTCATCGATCTTTATCGCGAGGCGCTGCGCCGCGCGGGACACAACCCCGAGGCATTTCCCGTCGGCATCAATTCGCATGGCTTTGTCGGTGAGACCTCAAAGGAAGCGGCCGACACTTTCTTTCCAAGCTATGCTGGGGTGATGACCCGCCTCGGCCGCGAGCGAGGCTGGCCGCCAACCACGCGGCAGCAGTTCGAGGCATCGCGGCAGTTGCGCGGTGCGCTCCTTGTCGGCAGTCCCGATGAGGTGATCGAGAAGATCCTGTTCCAGCATAAGATCTTCGGCCACCGGCGCTTCCTGATGCAGATGAGCCTTGGCGTCATGCCGCATGATGCAGTGTTGCGGTCGATCGAGCTGTTCGGAACGAAGGTCGCGCCGGCCGTGCGTGCGGAGGTCGCGGCGCGGGAGAAAGCGGCGGTCTGATGTCCGGCCCGCGCGGCGCGCTTTTCAGGGCTGCATGATCGACGTCACGCCGCTGTGCGGCGCTTGGTGTGGGCAGGGCGGTTGAACAGGGCGGCGCGCTCCGCCGGCGTCGACTCGAAGAACGGGTAACGGCGCATGATGGTCGCGCGTTCCGCCCTGTGGTCGACCATCATCAGGCTGATCGGCTTCTCCAGCGTCGGGTAGGGGCGCGGCGGGCAGACCGAGCGGTGACCGAACACGCGCTTGTAAAACGCCTGATGCTCGGCGCGCACGGTGGCGAGCACATAGTCGGCCACGAAAAACTCGCAGGCCATGACGGCAAGACGGACGGTCACGTAGGCGAGTTCGGGATACTGACGCGCGCTCGCCGCGTCCGCCACGAAGCGCGTGGGATCGACGAGAATCTTTCTCTGCTCGATCAGCGGATTCAGGATGTCGGGAAAGACATGTGCGGCGGGAATATCAGGATATTCAGGCGTGGAGATGTGCACGCGAAATGAGCTGACGAGTCGTCCGTCGATGTGAACGCCGAATATCCAGGCGTTCGGCATCGAATCGTATTCATCGGAAAACGCTTTCGTCGAGCTCGGCTTGATCGCGCCCTCGCGCAGATACGCGCGGTAGCGAAGTTCGTAGATTGCTTCGAGTTCTTTTGCAGCGCTCGTGTTTGTCGAGTCTGCCAACTTGTATTCGGTTAAGGCAAGCAAACGCGTTACGCGTTCGGCTAAACTTGAGGTTGCCTCAAGTGCGTGCCTACTCATACCCCACCTCTTCATCCGAAGCCCCGCCCGGCCGGATGGAAGTAGGTTAAAGCACTGTTAATGTTTGTAAAGAATTAACTTTATCGTGCGGCCTGATTTTCCGTTTGCGTGCATGGAGTTATGCGCGACGTTGCGGAAAGCCGCGTTAACCAGCTAGTGGGCTGGAAACACTTGATAGTTGTGGCCGAGGAGCGTCAGGCAGCGCGGAGTTCCGTCCCGGTTCAGCACGCTTCCTCGACGAAAGGATGAGGTCGCGCTCAGGCGACCACGCGAATTTTCCGCGCGGAAGAAGCGGACAGGAGGAGATCGCGAACCGCGGGGCCGGGGATCGCAGGGCTGAACAAATAGCCCTGCGCCTCGTCGATCGACGCCTCGCGCGTGACGAGTTCCAGTTCCTCGTCGGTTTCGATCCCCTCGACGACGACCGAGAGGCCGAGCTCGCTCGAGAGGCGCGCGACGCCGCGCAGGAGCGTGCGCGAGCGCTTGCTCGCGGAAATACCTTTGAGGAACGAACGGTCGATCTTGACCTTGTGCAACGGAAAGCTGTGCAGGTAGCTCAAGCTCGAATAGCCGGTTCCGAAATCATCGAGCGAGATGCGGACGCCCATATCGCGCAACTGGATGAGGCTCGCGCGCGTCGCTTCGGTGTCCTGCACGAGGACGGATTCGGTGATTTCGATCTCGAGCCGGTTGGCGGCGAGGCCGGACTCGTCGAGCGCCTCGCGCACGGCGCCGATCACGTTGCCACGGCGGAACTGCGTCGGCGACAGGTTGACGGCGACCCGCACGTCCTCCGGCCACTTGGTGCACTCGATGCACGCCATGCGCAGCACGCGCTTTCCGATCGGAATGATCAGGCCCATTTCCTCGGCGACCGGAATGAATTCGGCGGGCGAAACCATGCCGCGTTCGGGGTGCGGCCAGCGGAGAAGGGCCTCGCAGGTCGAGATGCGGCGCGACTTCAGATTGATGAGCGGCTGGTAATAGAGCTTGAAGGCGTCTTCGACGAGGGCGGTGCGCAGATCCAGTTCTAGGCTGCGGCGGGCCTGCGCCTGCACGTCCATCTCACGCTCGAAGAAACGCCAGGCGCCGCGGCCTTCGGACTTGGCGCGATAGAGCGCCATGTCGGCGTTCTTGAGCAGCATGTCGGCATCGACGCCGTCTTGCGGAGCGACCGCGATGCCGATGCTCGCGCCGATGAGGACCTGGTGCCCCTCGATCTCGAACGAGCGGCCGACGGCATCCACCACCTGCTGGGCAAGGGTCGCGGACTCGCTCGGATGCTTCACCGGGTGCTGCAGGATGACGAATTCGTCGCCGCCGAAGCGCGCTACCACGTCCGTGTCGCGTACGATGCCGCGCAGCCGGTCGGCCACGGCGCAGAGGAGTGCGTCGCCGAACGGGTGGCCCATCGTATCGTTGACTTGCTTGAACTGGTCGAGGTCGACGAACAGTACGGCGCAGGCCTGCCTTCTCTTCGCGATGCCGGCCAGCGAGAGCTCCATCTGGTCGCGGAAAAACGCGCGGTTCGGCAGGCCGGTGACCGCGTCATACCGGGCAAGACGATTGATCTTCGCGGCCGCCGCCTTGCGCTCCGTGACGTCCTCCAGAAGCACGATCGAGCCGCCGGTCTTCACGGGCTGGAAGGTGAAGGAGAAGGTGCGGCCGTCCTCGGCGTCGAATTCGAGCTCGGCGCTGTCGGAATCCAATAGCCGATTTTCCAGATCGGCGGTGATCCGCTCGGTGTTCTCTGCGGAAAAGACGCCGGTGCGGGCGACCTGCTGCATGATCTCGCGAACCGTCGTGCCGTTCTGGACCGCCCCGGGCGTCATGCCCAGGATTTCATTGGAACGGCGGTTCGAAACGATCAGCTGGCGAACGGAATCGAACATCCAAAGGCCAAGCGGCATGTTGTTCAAGGCGGCGTCGAACTGGCCGGCCAAGCGGCTCTTGTCTCTCGCCGCAATGACCGCATCCATCAGCGTTTGACGCAAGCGGTCCGAGATGAATTTCATGCTCAGGAAGAACACGAAGAGGAACAGTCCGCTGACCACGTAATACGGGTCGCCGGGGATCAGGAAGGCGATGGTGACGAGCGGCGCGACGCAGAAGATCTGGATGAGTACGAGCCGGCCGCTACCGAAATTGCGGCCGACCACGCCGATCAAGTTCGCGACAGTGCCGGTAACCGCCACCAGTTGGGTGAGCGGATCATTCGTCAGGCCGAAGGCGAGAATGCACCAGACGCCAAGGAGGCCGACGTGCGCCGATACGCCGATCGAGTAGATGATCTCCCAATAGCGCGCCTCATCGGCGTTCTGCGGACGCGTATTGCGGCGTCGATAGGTGTCCACGAGCAGGATGCGCAGACAGGCAACAACCGCCAGCGCGAAAGCGCAGACGTACAGCCACGGCTCATGCGTCTTCCAGCCGGTCAGCATCGCCGCAAGGACGACCGCAACCGAACCGGAGACGAACGAACGCGAGTCGCCGTACAGCGAGTCTACGATCGATATATAGACGTCGGTCGGAACATCCTGCCGCTGCTGCGGCGAACGCTTCGACCAGGGCCACGTGAACATTTGAACGACCGGCGAATGAGCTCGCGCAAAGTCTCCGAAAATAGATTGAAAATTCCGTACCTGCGAACCCCAAAAATGATGGTAAATCGTTGGAAAACCATTTGTTTCAGAATTGCTGGTCGTGTCGAGGCGTTTCAGACACGATGTCCTCGGACTTTCTCGATCACGCGGATACACTGCGCGTTAAGCATGTCATTGCCTGTCCGGCCTGACGGGACAGCGACGCCGTTACGGAATCAGGACGACGGAACCGACGGTCGACCGGTTTTCGACATCGCGGTGGGCCGCAGCCGCGTCTTTCAGCGCATAAGCGTGGCTGATGACGATTTTGAGGATTCCGCGCGCGACGAGGTCGAACAGTTCGGCAGACGCGCGCTGCAGCGTATCGTCCTCGCCCAGATAATGGCTGAGGGCCGGCCGCGAGACCGAAAGGCCGCCTTTCTGCGCGAGCATAAGGAGATCGAGCGGCGGGACGTGGCCGGAGGCGTTGCCGTAGTTCACGATGATGCCGTAGGGGCGGATACAGTCGAGAGAGGGCAGGAACGTATCCTTGCCGACGCCGTCGAACACGGCATGGACGCCGCGCCCGGTGAGCTGCTTCACGGCATCGATGAAGTTTGTCTCGCGATAGAGGATCGTGTGCGTGCAGCCGTTCGCTTCCGCGGCGCGCGCCTTTTCCGGTGAGCCAACCGTACCGATCACGGTCGCGCCGAGATGCTTCGACCATTGCGACAGGATCAGGCCTACGCCGCTCGCGGCGGCGTGGATCAGGATGGCATCGCCGGGCTTCGGACGATACACCCGGTTGACGATGGCGGAAGCGGTCAATCCCTTCACTAGCATCGCTGCTGCTTGTTGATCGGAAATCGCGGGCGGCAGCTTGAGCAGACGCGCCGCGGGAACGTTGCGTACTTCCGCGTAGGAGCCCGTTGCATTGTAGAAGGCGCCGCTCACGCCGACATAGGCGACGCGGTCGCCGGGTTTGACCTCGGTCACGCCGCTACCGACGCTTTCAACGATGCCGGCTGCCTCGTTGCCGGGGATAAGCGGCATTTCCAGCGGCTTCGGCGTGTAGAAACCGCCGCGGCGGATGTTGATGTCGGAATAGTTGAGGGCGATCGCCGTGTGGCGGACGCATGCTTCGCCGGCGGCGGGCGGCGGCACTTCGATGTCTTCCCATTGCAGGACTTCGGGGCCGCCGTGCGCGTGAATGCGGATTGCTTTGGTCATGTTGCCTCAGTTCCAGAATGCGGCCGGACAATAGCCGAAGCATTGGAAAAGACGATCTGTTAGTGCGCTTGGCGGACCAGAGCGGGGCCACCCGCTAGAAATTCATGCGCCCGCGCGGCCGAGGGCGTGCAGCTTCTCGATCCATTTCGGCGCGCCGCCGGCTTCCACCATGCCGATCAGTATCTCGCGCACGGGCTTGATGCCGGAGAAGCGCAGGATGTTTCGCTCGAGGCTCTTGAGGCTATGGGCGAGGAAGTACCAGCGATAGACCCATGCAGGCATACCCATCGTAACGACAATACGCGCCGATTTGCCGGTGAGGAGTCCGGGCCATCCGGCGCGACTGCCGACCCTGATGGCGAAGCCGGGGCGGAAGACCTGCTCGAAAAATGCTTTAACGAGCGCGGGCATGGAGCCGAGCCAGAGCGGATAGATGATCACCAGGTGATCGGCCCAGCCGACGATTTCCTGGCAGTCCCGAATTGCAGGCGAGGGCGTGCCGGTCTCCCAGTCGGCGCGAGTGCGAAGGAAAGGGATTTCCGTTTTCGCGAGCGTGATCCTGCGGACGGCGTGGCCGGCGCTCGTTGCGCTGTCTGCGTAGGCATCGGCGAGCGCATGGCAGAGGCGCTTCTCATCCGGATCCGGATGGCCATCGATGATCGCGATCTTCTTCGGCATGGACGCCTCCTTTGCTGGGGAGGATTTGCCGGACGGCACTTGGATCGTCTTTGCGATAGCGCAAATGACCGCGTTTGACGCTATCAGCGACGTTTGAAATCGCGGAGGATTTCACGCGCCGCGTTGTGGCCGGGGGCGCCGGTGACGCCGCCGCCGGGGTGAGTGCCGGAGCCGCACATATACAGGCCGGGGATCGGTGACCGATAGTGGGCGTGGCCGAGCACGGGTCGGGCGGAGAAAAGTTGCCCGAGCTCCAGCGCGCCGTGAAAAATGTCGCCGCCGACGAGGCCGAAGGTACGCTCAAGATCGAGCGGACTGAAAATCTGGCGGCCGAGCACAGACCGTTTGAAGTTCGGTGCGTAGCGGTCGACCGTGTCGATCATCAGATCGGCGACTTCCTCGCGATGATCGTCCCACGACTTGCCTCCGGGGAGTTCGGGTGCGACGTGCTGGCAGAAGAGGCTTGCGACATGGCGGTCTGCAGGCGCGAGTGTGTCGTCGAGCGTCGAGGAAATGACCAGCTCGACGATCGGCTGCTTCGACCAGCCGTTCGTGCGCGCGTCGAAATAAGCCTCCTCCATGTATTGCAAGCTTGGCGCGATGATGATGCCAGCCGTGTGATGCTCGGCAAGATCGCGGCCGGGCAGGCAGGTGAAATCCGGGAGTTCGGAGAGCGCGACGTTCATGCGGAACGTGCCGGAGGCGCAGCGCCAATTTTCCATGCGCATACGGAAGTCGGAGGGCAGGGCGTTCGCATCGACCAGTCTCAAGAAAAGTAATTTCGGATTGAGATTGGAGATGACGGCGCGGGCGCGGAAAGTCTCGCCGCTTTCGGTCGCGACGCCGACGGCGCGGTCTTTTTCGAGGATCACTTCGCGCACGGGGCTGGAAAGTCGGATTTCCACGCCGCGCGCGGACGCGGCTTTCGCCATCGCCTGGGTAATCGCGCCCATGCCGCCGATGGCGTGGCCCCAGACGCCCTTGTTTCCGTTCACCTCGCCGAAGCAATGATGCAGCAGCACGTAGGCGGAGCCCGGCGTGTAGGGGCTCGCGTAGTTGCCGACGATGCCGTCGAAGCCGTAGGCCGCCTTGATCGGCGCGCTTTCGAACCAACGATCGAGATAGTCGCCGGCGGAACGGGCGAACAGGTCGAGCAACTCGCGCCGGTCTTCCATGTCGAGCTTGCGCAGCCGGTTCGCGATCTGGCCGGCCTTGATCAGCTCCGTGAGCGCGTCGAGCGGTGATCCGCTCACCATATTCGGCGGTGTCGTCAGCACGAGGGCGCGAAGGACATCCGCGACCTTTTCGAGTTTCGCATGATACGCATCGAGCCGTTCAGCGTCGCGGCTGGAGAATTTCGCGACTTCCTCTTTGGTGCGGCCGGCACCGACCTTCAGGTAGCGGCGGTCGTCGAGCGGGAGGAAGTTCGAGAGCTTGCGCTCGACGATTTTCAGCCCGTGGCCGGTCAGCTCGAGGTCACGGATGACCTTCGGATTGAGCAGGGAGACGGTGTAGGCGGCTACCGAGTTGCGGAAGCCGGGATGGAATTCCTCGGTGACTGCCGCGCCGCCCGCCACCGCACGCCGCTCCAGCACCACGACCTTCAGGCCTGCCTTCGCGAGATAGGCGGCGCAGACGAGGCCATTATGGCCGCCGCCGATGATGGCTACGTCGTGCATCGGATCCTCATGAACGTCGGAATATAGCAGGACGCGCCAGGGAAGCAGGTTACCAGCGCAGGAGGCGCGTGCCGGCTAGACTTCCGGCGACCACGACGATCGAGATCGCGAGCGTGTACCAGGTCGCCAGGAAGAACGGAGAGTTCTCAAGGCAATGCAAGGCGTAGATCGCGGCGCCCAGGCCGCCCGCGAGCAGACCCGCGACAGCGCCGGCCAATGCCGGCTGGGTTGGCGCGCCGTGGCGCAGGGCGATCAGTGCCGCAGCAAGAATGGGCGCTGACAGGAGCGGGATCGACGCGAGGCAGGTGGCCCAGCTCGATCCGACGAGCCTGATCATACGTATTGCCGGCGCGACGGTCGCGAACTCGGCGACGAGCGCCGCGCCGAGCATGAGTGGGGCGGCGAGTAGCGCAATCGCCCATACCTTTACGTCCACGCCCGGCCGTGCCAGGCGCAGAACCAGCAGAGCTGCCGTGACCGCGAGAGTAAGCGTCACGACAAACTTGAAGAGGAAATGGAATTCGCCTGCGACCGCCGCGATGTCGTCGCGTGGCCCCAGGATGGCGGCAAACAAGAGCGCAGACAGCGCGAGCCCGATCGCGAGTGCGCCGAAAAGCCAGCGCTCCACGGATGCGGCGTGCGTCGCATTGTCAGCCGCGAGGCCGCGGATGAGATCGTCGGTTTTCATGTGCTGTCCCGCCGGTAGCCCGCTGCGATTGCGGCGAGGCCACGATGCAGCGCCACGCGAACGGCGCCTTCCGTGATTTTCAATCTGTTCGCTGTCTCGCGAATGGAAATCTCCTCCCAGATGATGCAGCGGACGACATCGCGCTGGCGCGCGGGCAGTCCGTTCAGATAGGGCTCGACGTCGCGCGCTTCCACGAGCGGCGTGTCTTCGTCCGCGGCAAGCACGTCTTCAAATCCTTCGATCGGAATGTCGACGCGGTTGCCGCGCCGACGCAGGTGGTCGATCAGCTTGTTGCGGGCGATCGCGTGCACCCACGGACCGATCGGGCGATCGGCGTCCCAGGTGTGACGCTTGAGGTGGATCGCCAACAAGGTTTCCTGCACAACATCCTCTGCTTCCGCTTCGCTGCGGCCCGCGCGGATCAGGCCGCGCCGCGCAATCGAACGTAGCACCGGCGCCATTGTCTTCAGCAGCCGCTCGTAGGCGGCGCCGTCGCCGCCGATCGCCGCGCGCATCAAGCCAGCCCATTCCGCTTCACGGTCCTGCACGCGCGTTTTCACCTACGAATTCGGTCGATTCCGCTGCTTTGTTACATCGATACCGGCGGAATTTCACGCTGCCGTGAACGGCGGGGCAGATTCAGGGCAATCGAGACGTAACACGGGGGCGGTTGTTGCCGAAGTTGGGTTCGTGCGGTCGCCGACGGCGGCCCACCGGAGGCAGTCCCTCAGGGGAGACCTTCGTACCCGTTTCAGTCAGCAGAAGGAAATCGCCCCATGAAGAAGGAAGTTACTGCCGCGGCATTGGCCGGCTCGTTCGCCGCCGCGCTCGCGCTTGCATCCTCGCCGGCTTTTGCCCAGCCGAAGCCCGCGCAACCGGGCATGGATAAGTGTTACGGCGTTGCGCTCGCGGGTCAGAACGACTGCGCGGCCGGTCCGGGCACCACCTGCGCCGGCACGTCGAAGGTGGATTACCAGGGCAACGCCTGGAAGTACGTCGCCAAGGGCACCTGCGCCGCAATGAAGACCCCGAAGGGCATGGGCTCGCTCAAGCCGATCACCTGACGGGATACGGCCGGACGAGGCGCCTCTGCGCCTCCCTCAGGCGCCTCGTCCTTTCATCAAGGAGCAGGGTCATGCGTGGGTCAGCGTTGCCCGTCTCGGCAGGTGTCGGGTTCAAGGCCGAGCATTTCCGCGACATCGTCGCGGCGAAGCAGCCGCTCGGCTTCTTCGAAGTGCACGCCGAGAACTACATGGGTGCCGGCGGCTTGCCGCATGCGCAGCTCGCGGCGCTCCGCGCCGATTATGCGCTTTCAATTCACGGCGTCGGCCTCTCCATCGGCTCGATGCGGCCGCTCGATCGCGAGCACCTCGGGCGCCTGAAGGCGTTGTGCGACCGCTATCAGCCGGAGAGCTTTTCCGAGCACTTGGCGTGGTCGTCGCACGGCGACTTCTACTACAACGATCTCCTGCCACTGCCTTACACGGAAGAGATACTTGAGCGGATCGTCCAGCATATCGACGAAGTGCAGCGCGTGCTCGGGCGGCAGATGCTCTTGGAAAATCCATCGACGTATCTGCAGTTCACGGCGACGACGATTCCGGAAGTGGAGTTTCTTCGCGAGATTGCCGTGCGGACGGGATGCGGGCTCCTGCTCGACGTGAACAACGTGTTCGTGCAGGCGAAAAATCACGGCACAGACGCGCGCGGCTACCTGAAGGATTTTCCGTTCGAGTGCGTGCGCGAGATTCATCTGGGCGGACATGACGAACAGATCGACGACACGGGTGCGCCACTCCTGATTGATGCGCATGGCACGCCGGTCGCGGAGCGGGTCTGGATGCTCTACCGCGAAGTGATCGAGCGAGCGGGACCGGTGGCGACGCTGATCGAATGGGACAATGATGTCCCCGCCTGGCCCGTGCTGCGGGCGGAAGCGGAAAAGGCAGGCGGCATCCTCGCGCGTACGGCGCATGCCAGTGCGGCGTGAGGACACGATGAACGACACTCAATCTCTACCTCTCATCGCCGGGCTTGACCCGGCGATCCAGATTGAAACGAAACGGCTCCTGGCGAGCCATCTGGATGCGCCGGTCAAGCCCGCCCATGAGGGGAAAAGAGCAAAATTCTGGTTCGAAGAAACTCAGCAGAACTTCGTTGCGGCGCTGCTCGATCCGGAAAGGCCGGTGCCGGATGCGCTCACGTCGCACACGGCGCGCGTTCCGGAGAAGCGCTTCGCGGTCTATCGCAACAATGTTGTCACGGGGCTGACGGACGCGCTTGCGAGCCGTTTCCCGGCGACCCAGCGGATCGTTGGTGAGGAATTCTTCCGGGCCATGGCGCGCCTCTACGTGACGGCGGAGCCGCCGCGCTCGCCGCTTCTGATGATATACGGCGACACGTTTCCGGATTTCATCGCTCGGTTCGAACCGGCGGCGGAGATCGAATATCTCACCGATGTCGCGCGGATCGAGGCGGCGCGGACGCGCGCCTATCACGCCGCGGATGCTGTTCCGCTTGATGCCGGATCGTTGCTTGATATTGATGAATCTTCGCTCGGCGGGCTGCGTTTCGTCCCGCATCCATCCGCCGAGATCGTGCGGTCGGCACATCCGATTGTCACGATCTGGGCGATGAATGCGGGGGAACTTCCGCTCGATGCGATCGAGGACTGGCGAGGCGAAGATGCACTGATCGCGCGGCCGGCACTTGACGTGCAGGTGCGCCGGCTGCCGCCGGGCGGCGCCGTGTTTTTGCTGTCGCTGTTTTCGGGAGCACCGCTCGCGGCCGCGGCTGCTGCCGCACTGGATGAGAGCTGGGAATTCGATCTGAGCGCCAACCTCGCGGGCGTGATTTCCTCAGGCGCAGTGTGCAGGGAGACCTTATCGTGACAACCGAAGCGCGGATTGAGCCGGGAGCGCTGGGCGGCATCGCGGCGCTCATGCGTTGGACGATCGGGCTGATGGAATCGATCCCCTATTGGCTGCTCGCGTTGTTCGCACGCGTGCCGATCGCAGGCGTATTTTGGTTGTCGGGTCGAACCAAGGTGGATGGCTGGAACATCTTCCAGGTCAACGATAGCGCGGTTCTTCTGTTCGAGAATGAATTCCAGGTGCCGCTGCTCGATCCGGTGTTCGCGGCGCATCTGACGGCGCTAGCAGAGCATGTCTTTCCCGTGTTGCTCGTGGTCGGACTCGCAACGCGCTATGCGGCGTTGGCGCTGTTCGCTATGACGGCGGTGATCCAGATCTTCGTCTATCCGGATGCCTGGCCCACGCATGGGACCTGGGCGGCCTGCTTTCTGCTTCTGATCGCGCGCGGAGCAGGCGCCGTGTCGCTCGATTATCTGATTGCACGAAGGTTTGACTGACGCCTCTCGTATTGCTGCCAAAATTTTCGGCTCTTGAGCTGGCCAATGGGCCGGCGGCATGCTCCTGACCAACTTCTTGCGGAAGCCGTAGAACTGCACCGAAGCGGACAGCTCGGTGCGGCGGTGCGGCTCTATGAGAAAGCCGTGCGGAAAGCGCCGGAGAATGCGTCGGCGCGCAACCTGCTGGGCCTCGCATATTTCCAGTCCGGCAGGCTCGAAGAGGCCGCGGCGGCAATCAGCAAGGCGCTGTCGCAGCAACCGAATTTGCCCGACGGCCACTACAATCTCGGCACCGTCCTGCAGGCGCTTGGACGCAACGAAGATGCCGTCAATCACTATAAGCGTGCGCTTGGCGCGAAGCCTGACGACGCAGGCGCGCTGAACAATCTCGGAACGGTCCTCAAGGCGCTCGGCCGTCGTGAGGAGGCGATCGACGCGTACAGGCGTTTGCTGGCGCTCAGGCCGGATTTTCCGGACGCCCATATCAATCTGGGCAACGTGTTGCGGGCGTCAGAACGCCATGAGGAGGCGATTGCAGCATACAAGAAGGCACTTTCGCTGCAGCCATTCTCAGCGGATGCGCATCTCGCTCTTGGCATGGCCTTGATGGAGCGTGACCGCATGGAGGACGCAGCCTTTCATTTCGAACAGGTGATTGCGCTGAAGCCGAATGACGCTGCGGGCTATTTCCATCTCGGCAATGCCCTGCGGGAGGCCGACCGGAACGCAACGGCAGCCGAATTTTATGAACGTGCACTCGCGCTCGATCCAGACCATCTTGAGGCGCAGTGCAATCTAGCGTGGGCGCTCGATTCACTCGGCCGCCTGGATGAAGCGCTCGAACAATTCGAGAGGGCGCTGACAATGACGCCTGCGAAAGTCAAGGACTATGTCCTGCACGCGGGCGTGCTTTCGCACCTTGAGCGGTTCGACGAATGCCTTGCGTGTGCAGACAAAGCGATTGAAATCGATTCCGCCAATGCCGATGCGTATGTGGTGAAGGGGGGTGCGCTGTTGACGGTGGGTCGTCTCGATGAGGCGGCGGACTGCTTCGAGAAGGCGATTGAAATTGCGCCGAAGAATGTCGAAGCGCATAACGCGTTCGCCGGCATGCGGCGGTTCTCCGAAGACGATCCGCGCCTCACGGCCCTCGAGGCGCTTGCTCGTGAGACGGAGGCGCTCACGGAGCGGAACCAGATGCTGCTGCATGTGGCGCTGGGCAAGGCCTATACTGATCGGCGAGCGCCGGAGCGAGCAATCCCGCATATGATCGAGGCGGGCCGGCTCAAGCGGTGCCGCATGGGTGATGCCGAGGAGGAACGGCTTGCCCGGTTCGATCGCATCCGTGCCGTGTTTACGGAGGAATTGATCCGTAGCAGGCAGGGCCACGGCGATCCGTCCTCCCTGCCGGTATTCATTGTGGGGATGCCCCGCTCGGGCACGACGTTGGCGGAGCAGATCCTTGCCAGCCATCCGCGCGTATTCGCGGGAGGCGAACGGGAGGAATTCAACTATCTGACCGAAAAGCTTTGCGAAGGGGCCGGCGATTATCCGGAAGCCATTGCGACCATGCCGGCCGAACGGTTGCACGATCTCGGCTCAAGCTATTTGAGGAGAGTGCGAGCTCTCGCGCCGACGGCGGAAAGAATTACCGACAAGATGCCGGGGAATTTTGTGCATGTGGGCCTGATCCACCTGTCGTTGCCGAACGCGAAAATCATCCACACTCGGCGCGATCCGCTCGACAATTGCATGTCGTGCTTTTCAACGATGTTCGCGAAGGGGCATGCGTATTCCTACGATCTTGGCGAGCTTGGGCGTCACTACCGCGCCTATGGGCAACTCATGGAGCATTGGCGCACCGTATTGCCACCGGGCGCGATGCTCGAAGTGCAATACGAAGATGTGGTCGAAGACCTGGAAACGCACGCGCGCCGCATCGTGGCCCACTGTGGGCTGGAATGGGACGATGCTTGTCTCGCGTTTCACAAGACCAAGCGGCCGGTGCGGACGGCCAGCGTCGCTCAGGTACGGCAGCCGATCTACCGCAGCTCGGTCGGCCGTTGGCGCGGCTATGAGCACCTGCTCAGGCCGCTGATCGAGGCGCTGGAGCTCGCCGGGGTTCCGTTCGATCGGGCGGCAGAATCAGATCGCTGAGGCAAAGTTGGCGGTCCCCTGGAAAAAGGGTAACGGAGCACTATCAGCTGTTGTCCATACGCTGCCGCGCAGCCGTCGGGGGGACCCCCAATGCTTCCAACCCATATACATTTTCAATCGGTCGAACTCCTTTAATCTATTGATATTACTTGTTGATTTCGATTGTATATAGCGGCTCTCAACTGCGTGATGTTTGTGCAACACACGTCGGAAAAGAACCTGCCGGCCCTGTCAAAAACCCCTTCCTCCATTGGATCGTAAGACTCGCTTGGCTAAGGTGCATGCAGCGACGGCAGGGGGACCCCGAGGGGGGGAGACCTTCAGTCGCAACGTCCGTTTAGGGTGCAGTTCGCGAGAGCAAACTCAATTCGGGCGGTAGGTCTCACGGGGAATTGGGGACTTTCCGGGTTCAATCCCGCCGACGGCACCCGCTCCCCCTCAACGAGAGAAGAACTTTGGAGGTCACTATGAAAGTGATGAAGAGCCTTCTTCTCGGCGCCGCGACTGGTCTCGTCGCGACGGCGGGAGCACAGGCTGCTGACCTTCCCGTAAAGGCCAAACCGGTCGAATACGTGAAGGTCTGCTCGGCGTACGGGGCTGGCTTCTACTACATCCCCGGCACCGATATCTGCCTGCGTGTCGGCGGCTATGTCCGTATCGACTACTGGGTGCACGGCGGCAATAATTTGCCGATCTACACGGGTCGCTGGAACACGGGTTCGTTGGAAAACAACCGCGACACGCCGGGTTCGATGTTCTTCGCGCGTGCGCTGCTGATCAACGACGCACGTACGAACACGGCTTACGGTACGCTGCGTTCGTACATTGCGATCGGCGCTCAGTATACGAGCGACGGCGGCGGTGACGGCGCCCGTTCGGCGGGAGACACTGCGGTCTATTTCGAGAAGGCGTTCATCCAGTTTGCCGGATTCACTTTCGGCTTCACGGACTCCTTCTTCAACTACCCGCAGCTCGGCCTGTATGCGTCGAACATCGGCGCTCCGTGGAAGTGGACCTCGGTCCTTGCCTACACGGCGCAACTCGGCAACGGCGTGTCGGCCACTCTCTCGCTCGAAGATGCGGGTAGAACAAGCTCGCAGATCGTGGGTGCCGGTACGGGCAACTCGCTCGGCGTAATCAGCGCGCAAGGTTCCGGCTATACCGACCAGTACATTCCCGACATCGTTGCCAATATCCGCGTCGACCAGTCTTGGGGTTCGGCGCAGATCATGGGTGCCGCGCACCAGATTCGACCCGAATCCAGTCTTAGCGGCTTTGCAAGCGATGAGTGGGGCTGGGCGGTCGGCGCCGGCATCACGCTGAAGACCCCGCAGACGGGCCCCGGCGACAACATCATCATCTCCGGTGCCTATACCAAGGGTGCGGTGAACTACACCGGTATCTCGACTTCGCCGGCTCCGAACCGGGCTGTGGGCGGTTGGGATAATGTTATCGCAGCCGGCAACGGCGCCGAGCTCGAGTTGTTCGACCTGTACGGCAGCGATACATCGACGGCTTGGTCGATTGGCGTCCAGGGCACGCACTACTGGACTCCGTCGCTACGCAGCAATCTCGCGGTCGGCTACTTCGACTTCGATGCTCCGTCCAGCGCGAACGCCGTTGGCTGGTTTGACGGCAATGTCATTCAGGTTGGCGCCAACACGATCTGGACACCGGTCTCCGGCCTTGACCTCGGTGTTGAAGTCGTGTGGTCGAAGGTCGAGACCGACTCGAACCCGGTCTTCGTGGGTGGCAAGTACGACATCGTGCACGGCATGTTCCGCGCACAGCGGAACTACTGAGCCAAACCGGATCGTCTGATCCAGAAACCCCGGCGGGCAACCGCCGGGGTTTTTCTTTGTTTCGCCCCGGCCACAAGACCGGGCCTGACGAGTGAGTAATTAGCGCTCGCACCTTTCCATAAAGTCCGTGATTGGCCCGATCGTCCGCTCGTCAGTGAGCACCGGCGCGTGGCCTTGACCCGCGATTTCGAGCACGAAGACGTTGGGCCGACGGGCGCGCATCTCCGCGACTGTCGCCGGCGAAAGCAGGTCCGAGTGCTCGCCGCGAATCACGAGGATCGGCGCGTGCGCGAGCGCATCGAATTGCGGCCACAGCGCGGGCAGCGGCTCCTCCGGATTCACGGTGGCGAGCGTATGGGAGAGGGCGGGATCGTAGCGAAGCTCTAAAGCCCCTTGTTCGTCTTCCTGCCAGGTGCGACGTGCGTAGCGTTCCCAGTCCGCCGGCCCGAACGCCGGGAATTGGCTGTCCATTGTGTTACGCAGCAGCGCTGCCGCTTCTGCAAAGTCGGCCGGCTTCGACATGCGGCCAACATAGTTTTTGATGCGCAGGAGGCCTGCCATTTCGATCACGGGCCCGATGTCGTTCAGCACGGCGCCGGCGACAGCCTCGGGGCGGGCGGCGCCCATCGCCATCGTGAGGATGCCGCCGCGGGAGGTGCCGACAAAAACCGCGCGCTTGATCGCAAACGCATCGAGCAAAGCCAGCATGTCGCCGAGCTCGACGGGGATCGAATAGTTCTCGGGATTGGAATCGCGCGCCGACAGGCCGCGGCCGCGCGCGTCGAGGGCGAGCACGCGGCGTGGGTTCTCGCTGAAGGCGAGCGCCCTGATCAATTCGCGGAAATCTTCGACCGTACGGGCGAGCCCAGGCAGGCATATGACCGGCAACCGGTCGCCGTCCCGCGGGCCCGCATCGAGCACGTGCAGCTTCAGCCCATCGGGCGCGGGGAAAAAGACGGAGGCGGGCGAGAACATTGTACCAGCAGGCGTGCCTCTGTACCGAACTAGCGTTTTACCGCAGCTGCAAGGTTGCGGCTGATCGCTCCGATCAGCCCGACAAACGTGATCGCCCATGCGAGCAGCGCCACGTAGATGAAAAGGCGTGGCACAATGTCGAGGAACGGAAGGTCCATTGCGCGTGCCATCTGCCAGGTGGCGACCGTGTACATGCCAAGCGGAAACACCGCTCCCCAGTAGTGCGGGTCGTACTCAAACGGGAATCGCCTGAATGCATAACGCCAGATGCCCAACAACACGAGCATCGGTATCCACCACGTACCGGTCGCCCAGTAAAACACCGTGAATCCCTTGAGGAAGGGCAACAGCGACTGAAGATATGGCGCGGCATCCGACGCGTTCTCGATCAGGAGAGAGCCCGCGAGCGTCGAAATGGCCATCGCACCCATATTGATCCAGTATGGCGGCGACAGATCTCCTGGCGAAAAATCAAAAAAGGTATAGCGATAGAAAATCAGCGCGATCATCCAGATGTAGAGCATGCCGCCCCACAACCACATGGACAGTGCAAGGAAATTGAGCTCCAGGCGATAGGGCTGCGGCCATCGCGCGGCGATCAGAGCGGCAAGAACGGCGATCGCTTGTGTCGACACGACTGCAAGCAGCCATCCGCCGTTGATGCCTTCCGCAAGCGTCGGTTTGCGCTGTTTCACAGAAAACGCGGTAAATACCGTGTAGATCAGCACGATCCACAGAATGGCCGCCAGTGTCCACAATACAAAGGCGCTACGCAGATCGCCCGCAATAAGAATAAATTGGCTGCCAAGGACGCAGGAGCCGGCGACGAAGGTAAAGAAACCAGGCGCGCGCTGGTGGTCGATCAAATCAGCGAGGAACGGCTTTGGATACCTCGCCATGCGTACAACATTCAGGATTGCAAGAACGAAATAGGCGATCAGATTGATCGCGAAGAGCGCTTTCGCCAATGCCGGAATGGCGAGCTTAAAAGCGCCGAGGGAGACGATCCCCGTGGCCATGACCATCGCGAAATAGGCGGGCGACAGGTGTTCGGTCGCGACAATCACCGATCGCAGTGGGCTCGCCTTATTCATATTGGACCGATTGCGGGAAGCGCGCCGGCGCAACCGAGCCGAGGCAATTTCTGTATGCGCTTTGTTTGAAGAGGCCAAGCATGCAAGGCTGCCCTCTTCAATATTGGAGATAATAATGTGTAATCAGGTTCAACTCGATAAACACGACGGCCATTATTGTATTGCAGGCCCAGGCGACGGTCAGGAAACGGGTCAGCATGCCCCAGAATTGGTCGCGCGCATTGTTCGAGCATCGCCAGATTGAAACGAGGATCCAGGCTGTATAGGGAGCAAAGCAGAGCACGAGAATCTGGCGCAGTGCGACGCGTTCGACAAGGAACGCGAACAGGTAGACCACAATCAGCGCGCTGCTGACGGCGATTCCATATAGCCAGAACACTTTCCGGAGCGGCTGTTGCCCCCGCCATGCGGAAAGCTCGGGAGCGAAGAACCGGGCGACAAAATAACTCATGCCGGATTTGGCGAAGGAGTGACTGCGAGCGTGCCGCTGCAACATACGCACCACCATGTGAAGGCGCAAATTGCGCGCCAGCTGGTGGCGCCGTCATGCCATTTGCCGCGAGAGCGTACCGCCACGCACTTCGTCGGACAACAATTTCCGGATCGATTGGCGCGCATCGCCGGGTGAGATCGGTCAAGCTGTTGTAACCTACGGCGGCTGCAAGTCGCGAGTCGCGGAAGCGGACGGCCCTGAAGTGCTGTCCGGGGGCTCTGTCTAGTTTCGGGTGCCGCGTGCCAGATCCGCCTCGATCTGGAAGCCGCGCTGATCGCCGAACAGGACACGATAGACCTGCAGATTCTCCATCACACGCTGAATATAGTAGCGCGTCTCGGAGAACGGTACGCGTTCGACCCAATCCACCGGGTCAACCCTGGGGTCGCGTGGGTCGCCGTAACTGGCGATCCATTGTCGGGCGCGGCCGGGGCCCGCGTTGTAGCCGACGAAGGTGAGGATGTAGGAGCCGTTGAAGTTGTCGAGCAGATAGCCGAGCTCGGCAGCGCCGAGCCGGGCATTATAAACCGGATCGTTCTTCAACTTGTTCTGGTCGAAGGCAACGCCGATGCGCTTGGCGATCGCGCGTGCGGTCGGCGTGATCACTTGCATCAGGCCGTACGCGTTCGCGCTGGACACGACCTGCTGCGTGAACTGGCTTTCCTGCCGTGAGATTGCGTAAACGACGGCGCGATCCACCGTGGGCCGATCCCTCGGATGATCGGGGATACCGAACAATGGAAAGGCGATGGTGTCGAGCATGATGCCGCGCGAATAGGCCGCGCGGCCGATCAGCACCATGCCGCGCGGATCGCGATGCTCGTATGCGACGGAGGCGAGCAGCAGGATCGAGGCTTCATCCTTCGCGCGGTCCGTCAGGTCCACATAGAAGGGGACCGCCAGCTCGGCGGCGTCGGCCGCATAGAGCAGGCGAAGCGCGCGGATGTGCTCGAGCTTCGAGAAGTTCGCGCGGTCGAGCGGTGAGGGCTCGACCGGGCGGTTGAGGGCGAGCTCTTTCAGCCCGATGCGGGCACGGGCGAGCTGGCCGTAGTAGGACGTCGAGAAGGCCGCTGCACGCTTGTAAGCGGCCTGCGCCGTGGCGTGATCGTTCATTGCCTCAGCGGCGCGACCTTGCCAATAGAGGCCCCGCGAAAGCGTCGTCGGATGTTGCGAGAAGGCGTCGATCGTCTTGAAGTGACGCATCGCGGTGGTCGGATCCTTGAGGAAGCGGAGCGCCACCCATCCGGCTGTAAACTGTTGGTCTGCCTTGTAATTTTCGTGCTCCGGCGTGCCGATATAGGTTGCGACACGATAGGCGGTCCTGGCTTCGCCCTTGTCGAGCAGCGCCCGCACGAGCACGCGGGCTTCCTTCCACCATTCGTTGGAATTGACGAGCAGCTTTGGATCGCGCGGCGCGTCGAAGAGGATTTTCGCTGCGCCGTTCGCGTCGTTGTTCCGCCTGCGATATTCGACGCGGGCGAGAATAAGGCCAGGGTCGTTGCGGAGCCCCGCGGGCACCGCGTTGATCAATGCATTCGCGTTGGCGGCGCGTCTTTTGGTTGCCTGGCGCGCGCGCTCCAAGGCGACAAGGTCGGCCCCCCCGCGCTGGGCAGCGCGCATCGCACCGGAGTAATTGCCCGCATAATAAAGTCGGTCAGCACGCGCCTTGTGATCGTCGGCCGTCAGAAATCCCGAAAATGTGGCGAGTGCCTCTGCTTCAATCGAGGCGTTCAGGTCGTCCTCGCGCCATGCGCTCTGCACGAGCGGTAATGCACCGATCCTGTCATCAGACGCGAGCAGCGCGCGGGCGAGTGCGAGCTTGCCTTCGCCGGAGAGCGGGCGGCTGCCCTGGAAGAAGGCGCGTACGGTCCTGGGGTCGCGCTTTTCGTCGTAGAGAAGGGCTTCGGCGCGGCGGCGGAGAATGCCCGTGGTGCCGGGCCAGTCAGGATTTTCGCGCAGAAAGGCATGAGCTCGGTCGAAGCCCACCGGCTTCCAATCCTGACGGAGCGCAAGCCAGGTGACGAGCTTGCGGGCGGCGGGATCGCGGAATTCGGAGCTGGTGGCAAGCGCCTCGGTGCTCTTTCCCTGTTGGACGAGCCCAAGGGCGATCTTCAGTGATCCGATCTCGGCCGAAGGAGTCTGCGCGCGAGCAAGCGGTGCCGCTGCCACAAGAGACAACACGGCGCCAATCGTGAGACCCGCCCTCCAAAACCGCTGCATTTCTATCTGTATATCACCTCATAAATGGGGCATTTGAGCGTCCGGCAGTGAAAATACTGTGAATTTTGGCGCTTTAGAGGGGCTTTCGCCGGATTCTTGTCCGCGCTATCCACTAAAGCCAAACAAGGAGCGTTCAATGTTCCGGGGATCCTTCACCGCGCTCGTCACGCCGTTCAAGAACGGCGGACTGGACGAGCGTGCCTTCCGCGATCTCGTCGAGTGGCAGATCGCAGAGGGAACCGACGGGCTCGTGCCGGTGGGCACGACCGGCGAAAGCCCGACGCTTTCGCACGAAGAGCACCATAAGGTTGTGGAATGGTGCGTGGATCAGGCAAAAGGCCGGGTTCCCGTGGTCGCGGGTGCGGGCTCGAATTCGACGGCCGAGGCAATCGGCCTCGCCAAGCACGCCGAGCAGGCAGGTGCCGATGCCGTGCTCGTCGTGACCCCTTATTACAACAAGCCGACACAGGACGGGCTCTACCGCCATTTCAAGGCCATCAACGACGCGATCGGGATTCCGATCTTCATCTACAACATTCCCGGCCGCTCCGTGGTCGACATGTCGGTCGACACGATGGCGAAGCTCGCCGAGCTCAAGAACATCGTGGGTGTCAAGGATGCGACCGCGAAGCTCGAGCGTGTGAGCCAGCAGCGCGCCGCGTGCGGCAAGGACTTCATCCAGCTTTCGGGCGAGGACGCGACCGCGCTCGGCTTCAATGCGCATGGCGGGCAGGGCTGCATCTCGGTTACCTCGAATGTCGCGCCGCGGCTCTGTGCCGAGTTCCAGGATGCGTGCCTTGCGGGCGATTTCGCGAAGGCACTGACGTTGCAGGACCGGCTGATGCCGCTGCATACGAACCTCTTCATCGAGAGCAACCCCGCGCCGGCGAAGTATGCATTGTCGCTGCTCGGCAAGTGCGCGGAATTCTGCCGCCTGCCGCTCGCGCCGCTCGGCGACAAATCGAAGGCGGCCGTGCGCGATGCCATGGTGCATGCGGGGCTGATCAACGCCTAAGGGCGTATGCGATCGCCCATGGCAAAAAAAGAAGAGACGGATAATCGGCGGGTCGTCGCAGTCAATCGCAGGGCGCGGTTCAACTACGAGATCGGCGATACCTATGAAGCCGGCATTGCGCTCACCGGCTCGGAGGTGAAGTCGCTGCGCACGGGCAAGGCGACGATCGCGGAATCTTACGCCGACGCGCACGAAGGCGAAATCTGGCTGATCAACGCGAATATCCCGGCTTACGCGCAGGCGGGCCGCTTCAACCACGAGCCGAAGCGGCACCGGAAGCTCCTGCTGCACAAGCGGCAGATCAACAAGCTGATCGGCGCAGTGGAGCGCGAGGGCATGACGATCGTGCCGCTCCGGCTCTATTTCAACGAGCGTGGCCGCGCGAAGATCGAGATCGCGCTCGCCCGTGGCAAGAAGCTCCACGACAAGCGCGAGACGGCGAAGAAGCGGGACTGGCAGCGGCAGAAATCGCGACTCTTGCGCGTGAAAGGGTAAGCAGCGGACTGATGGAGAAACGCATGACGCTCCCTGTGAAGCTCGACCATTGCGTGGTTCATGTTTCCGACTGGGAACGTTCGAACGCCTTCTATCGGGACGTGATGGGCGCGGAGCTCATCGAGCGGGGGAAGGGCTGGGCGTACCGCTTCGGCACCGAACAGCTCAACCTGCACGGGCCAGGGCTGGCGCCCGCGCCGGTGGCGCGCCTGCCGGTGCAGCCGGGCAACAGCGACATCTGCTTCGAATGGATGGGTCCGATCGACGATGCGATCGCACACCTGAAGAAGTGGAATGTGCCGATCGAGCTTGGGCCCCTTCAGCGGGCGGGGGCAAAGGGCGCGGGAACGAGCGTCTATTTCCGCGATCCGGATGGATCGCTGCTTGAGTTCATTTCCTATCGCTGATTCAGACCGTTCAAGTGCTTGCGAACATTGCGGAATACGGCGCGAAACATCGTGGGCGTGAGGACACCCGTGTTCGTGTTGTAGCGGGAGCAATGGTAAGAATCGAAAAGTGTGGGGCGCCCGTCCGCCTTATGTACGGCCCCGTGTGCAAATGGAATACGGGCGCGCCTGTGGTTGAGCGCCAGCGCCACGGCGTCATGCGCGACGCGGCCGAGTGCCACGATCGCCGCAAGGCGCGGCATCTCGGCGATCGTCGGCGCGAGAAAGCGGTTGCAGGTACGGATCTCGGCGGGCGTCGGCTTGTTTTCGGGCGGCACGCAGCGCACGGCATTCGCGATGCGGGCGTCGACAAGTTTTAATGTGTCGTCGATTCGAGCTTCGAATTTGCCCTTGGCGAAGCCGAATTCGAGCAGCGTGCCGTAAAGAAGGTCGCCGGCGAAATCGCCCGTGAACGGGCGTCCGGTGCGGTTCGCGCCCTTCAGGCCGGGTGCTAATCCCACAATCAGGAGCCGCGCGTTGCGGGGGCCGAAATTCGGCACTGGCGCATTGAACCAGTCAGGCTCGCGCTTGCGATTGGCCTTGCGGAATGCCGCGAGCCGCGGACAAAGCGGGCAATCGCGGCCCGGCTCCGCCGCGTTCACGACCACGGCCTCGGACGCGTTCACCGATTGCCGAGATCGTCGTCTTCGTCGTCGTCTCCGTTCGCGCCGACGCTCGCGGGCGCCGGGGCGTGCTGGGGCTGCCGTTGCAGGAAGTTCGGCGCGTTCTGCATGCGCGCGGAGCGTTCGGACGGATCGCGGCCGATGCGCGGCAGGAGTTCGGCGAGATCGAGGAAGACGTCGGCCTGGCGGCGCAATTCGTCGGCCACCATCGGCGGCTGCGTGGAGATCGTGGAGACGACCGTCACGCGCACGCCGCGACGCTGGATCGATTCGACGAGCGGCCGGAAATCGCCGTCGCCGGAGAAGAGGACGATGTGGTCGACGTGCTCGGCGAGTTCCATGGCATCGACGGCAAGCTCGATGTCCATGTTGCCCTTCACCTTGCGCCGGCCGGTAGAGTCGGTGAATTCCTTCACCGGCTTCGTCACGACTGTGTAGCCGTTGTAGTCGAGCCAATCGAGGAGGGGGCGGATGGAGGAATATTCCTGATCCTCGATCAGCGCCGTGTAGTAGAAAGCACGCAGCAGGTTTCCGCGGCTCTGAAACTCCTTGAGCAGGCGTTTGTAGTCGATGTCGGCACCAAGGCCGCGCGAGGTCGCATAGAGATTTGCGCCGTCGATAAAGACCGCAATTTTTTCGGAAGCTGAATTTGTCATTCCATGATTCTCGCAATCAATCTTGGACAAAGTACGCCCTGTCGAGGGAAGGGCCGCGTGCCTAGCAAACCTTTTGTGTAGAACCAAGACGGCCGGCTTGGTTACACACGCAACCTCGAATTGTGGCTTACGACGTGTTGACCGGCGCGGACCAATCGTTCCAAGGGCTGGATCGGGGTTCGGGACAAGCCGGCTTGCGGGATCGGTTCCGGGCTTCCGGCGACCTTGCGTTGCAGCGCAGCGGCGGCTATATGCCTGCGGAATCCCCGAAATGTACCCGTTTGCGGAGGTCTGAAGGATGGCCCGCGTCACCGTCGAAGATTGCGTCGACAAGGTCGAAAACCGGTTCGAGCTCGTGTTGCTCGCAAGCCACCGGGCACGGATGATTTCCGCGGGTTCGGAAATCACCCTCGACCGCGACAACGACAAGAACCCGGTCGTGGCTCTGCGGGAAATCGCCGACGAGACGATCTCGCCGCAGGACCTCAAGGAAGAGCTGATCCACTCGTTGCAGAAGTACACCGAGGTCGACGAGCCGGAGCCGGAAGCGGTGCCGCTGATCGCGGGGACGGCCACGGCCGCCGATACGGACGACAGCAACGTGCAGATGGACCGCATGACCGAGGAGCAGCTGCTTGCCGGCTTGCAGGGTCTTGTTCCGCCGGAGCAGACGCCGGAGGAAGAGGGCGAATAGTTAACTCCCCCGTTCTAATCTTCCTGGCGGCCCGGCATTTGCCGGGCCGCTTTGCGTTTCCGGCTGGGGTGCGCCCTTGCACGGGGTCGGCGAGGCGATGATATTCACGGGGCGCGGCTGAGCCGTCCGGCGGGTCGGGCGGGCCGCCGGAGTGCATATGGAAGTCATTGAACACACTTCCAGATCGAGTGCGGCGCCCAGCCGCCCAATGATGCGCCAGTACGAACTGGTCGAGCGCGTTCGTCGCTACAATCCGAATACCGACGAGGCGCTACTCAACCGGGCCTACGTCTACGCGATGAAGGCGCACGGCTCGCAAAAGCGCGCCTCGGGCGCTCCCTATATTTCACACCCGATCGAAGTCGCCGCCATTCTCGCCGACCTCAAGCTCGACGATTCCACGATTGTCGCAGCACTCCTGCACGACACGATCGAGGACACCGAGGTCACGCGCGAGGAGATCGAGAGCAAGTTCGGCAAGGACATCGCGGACCTGGTCGAGGGGCTTACCAAGATCAAGAAGCTCGATCTTGTCTCCAAGCGCGCGGAGCAAGCGGAGAACCTGCGCAAGCTTCTGCTCGCGATCGCCGACGACGTGCGGGTGCTGCTCGTCAAGCTCGCCGACCGCCTGCACAACATGCGCACGCTCCAATATGTCCCGGAGGAGAAGCGCAACCGCATCGCCGAGGAGACGCTCGACATCTACGCGCCGCTCGCGGGCCGCATGGGCATGCACGACATGCGCGAGGAGCTCGAGGATCTTTCCTTTCGCCAGCTTTCGCCGGACGCCTATCGTTCGATCGAAGCGCGGCTCGTGAACCTGCGCGAGAAGAACCGGCATCTGATTGCGGAGATTGAAGGCGAACTGACGGGCGCATTGGCCGCCAAGCGCATCCGCGCCCGCGTCCGGGGCCGCGAGAAGAAGCCTTACTCGATCTGGAAGAAGATGGAGCGTAAGGCGATCGGCTTCGAGCAGCTATCGGATATCTACGGATTCCGGATCGTCGTCGGCACGATCGAGGAGTGCTACCGCGCGATCGGCGTCGTACACACACGCTGGCCGGTCGTGCCGGGGCGCTTCAAGGATTATATCTCGACGCCGAAGCAGAACGACTACCGCTCCATCCATACAACGGTGGTGGGACCCGGCCGGCAGCGCGTCGAGCTGCAGGTGCGGACACGTGAGATGGAGAGCGTCGCCGAGTACGGCATCGCGGCGCACGCCCTGTATAAAGACAGCGGCGGTACCCCGACGGAGATGCTCTCGCGCGACTCCGGCGCCTATGCGTGGCTCCGGCGAACGATCGAGCTTCTCGCGGAAGGCTCGAGCTCGGAAGAATTCCTCGAGCACACCAAGCTCGAGCTTTTCCACGATCAGGTATTCTGCTTCACGCCCAAGGGGCGCTTGATCGCGCTGCCGCGCAAGGCGACGCCGATCGACTTTGCCTATGCGGTGCATACCGATGTCGGCAACAGCGCAATCGGCTGCAAGATCAACGGCAAGGTGGCGCCGCTTGTATCGGAACTTGCGACCGGCGACGAGGTGGAGATTCTGCGCGGCGAAGGCCAGTCGCCGCCGGCGGCCTGGGAATCGATCGTCGTGACCGGCAAGGCGCGGGCGGCGATCCGGCGATCTACGCGCTCGGCCGTGCGCAAGCAATATACCGGGCTCGGCGAGCGGATGATCGAGCGTACGTTCGCGCGGGCCGGCAAGCCGCTTTCCGTCGAACGGCTGCAGGCAGCGCTTTCGCGGCTTGCGCGTTCGTCACTCGACGATGTCTATGCCGCCGTCGGGCGCGGCGAGATGCGCGCGGACGACGTGGTGAAAGCGGTCTATCCGGACTGGCGCGGCGAGCGGAAAGTGAAGGACGAAGCGCCGCGCAGCGAGGGCTGGTTCGGTCTGTCGCGCGTATCGAGCCTCAAGTTTCGCATTCCGGGTTTGCGCGGTTCCAGCGTGTCGAATGCGTCCTCGACCTCTATCCCGATCCGCGGCATCAATGGCGACCTGCCGGTGCGCTTCGCGCCGAACGGCGGCGCCGTTCCCGGCGACCGCATCGTGGGCATCATGACGCCGGGCGAGGGCATCACGATCTATCCAATCCACTCACCGGCCCTGAAAGCGTTCGATGACGAACCGCAGCGCTGGCTCGATGTGCGCTGGGACATTGATGAAGGAGCGCTGCAGCGGTTTCCGGCGCGGATCAAGTTGATGTGCACGAACTCGCCGGGAACGCTCGCGCAGATCGCGCAGGTGATCAGCGATCACGCGGGCAATATCGACAATATCCGCATGGAGCGGCGGTCGCCGGATTTCACCGACATGATGATCGACATCGAGGTGTACGACCTGAAGCATCTGACGGCGATCATCGCGCAACTGCGGACGAAGCCCGTTGTCGCTTCCGCCGAGCGCATCAATGGCTGAGTTGCGCCCCATCCGTCTCGGCGTAAACGTCGATCATGTGGCGACCTTGCGCAACGCGCGGGGCGGAGGACACCCCGATCCTTTGCGGGCGGCGAAGGCGGCGGTGACGGCCGGCGCGGACGGGATCACCGTCCACCTGCGGGAAGACCGGCGGCATATCCGCGACGACGACGTGCGGCGGATCCGGGCGGAGGTCGCGGCGCCGCTCAACTTCGAACTGGCCGCCACGGAAGAGATGTTGTCGATCGCGCTCGATGTGAAGCCGCACGCGGCGTGCATCGTGCCGGAGAAGCGCACGGAGCGAACCACAGAAGGCGGGCTTGAGGTCGCGAACGCGCGGGCGACGCTCGCGCCGTTTGTCGCCAAACTGCGAGGGGTGGGCATTCGTGTTTCCCTCTTTATCGAGCCGGACCCAGCGCAGATCGACGCGGCGGCCGCTGTGGAAGCGCCGGTGATTGAGATTCATACGGGCGCCTGGTGCGAAGCGATTGCCGCAGGCGACGGGAAAGCGGCGCAGGCGATCTTCGAGCGCATTCGCCGGGGCGCGCAACAGGCGGCCAAGCTGGGACTCGAGGTGCATGCGGGGCATGGCCTCGACTTTGCGACCGCGGAGACGATCGCCGCGCTGCCGGAGATCGTCGAACTCAACATCGGGCACTTTCTGGTCGGAGAGGCGCTGTTCTCCGGATTCGAATCGGTGATCCGCACGTTCCGGGCCGCGATGGATCGCGGGCGGATGAAGGCCGGAGAACAGGCCGCATGATCATCGGCATGGGCTCCGACATCACCGACATCCGCCGGATCGAGAAGGTGATCGGGAAGCACGGCGAGCGGTTCCTGGAGCGCATCTTCACCGACATCGAGCGGGCGCGAGCCGAACGGCGCGCCAACCGGACGGCGACCTACGCGAAGCGATTCGCGGCCAAGGAGGCGTGCGCCAAGGCGCTGGGCACCGGCATCCGACGCGGCGTCTGGTGGCGGGATATGGGCGTCATCAATTTGCCCTCCGGCCGCCCCACCATGGAATTGAAGGGCGGGGCGCTTCGCCGACTCGAAGAACTCACACCCGCCGGCTACGAGGCGCGGATCGACCTGACCATCAGCGACGAATGGCCGCTGGCGCAGGCGATCGTGGTGATTTCCGCCGTGCAAAAGACAGGAGGCTGATCTGCGTTGCTTCGGGCCCTTGGGGCGTCTATACGCGACGGACCCTGAAGTCCGATGAGCATGGCAACCAAAAAGAAGCAGGAAAGCGGCTTCGCCGAGACCGTTCGCGTGATTCTTCACGCGTTGTTGATTGCGCTCGTGATCCGCACGTTTCTATTCCAGCCGTTCAACATCCCGTCGGGCTCGATGATCGCGACGCTGCTGGTCGGCGACTACCTGTTCGTCTCCAAATATTCCTACGGCTACAGCCGCTTCTCGTTTCCGTTCTCGCCCAACCTGTTCACGGGACGCGTATGGGCGGGCTCGCCCGAGCGGGGCGACGTCGTGGTGTTCAAGCTGCCGAAGGACGACGCCACCGACTATATCAAGCGCGTGATCGGCCTGCCGGGCGACAGGATCCAGATGATTTCCGGCGTGCTGCATATCAACGGCGAGCCGGTGAAGCGCGAGCGCGTCGCCGATTATGTCTCGGATGATCCGGATTCGCGTGGCCAACCGGTGCGGCGATATCGGGAAACGCTGCCGAACGGCGTCTCCTACGAAGTGCTCGATCTCGTCGAGAACGGCTTCTATGACAATACGCCTGTCTATGAAGTGCCGCCGGGGCACTACTTCATGATGGGCGACAACCGCGACAACTCGACGGACAGCCGCGTCCTGTCGCAGGTTGGCTACGTGCCGTATGACAATCTGATCGGGCGTGCGCAGATCATCTTCTTCTCGATCGAGGAAGGCCGTCACGCCTGGGAATTCTGGACCTGGCCGACTTCGGTGCGCTGGAGCCGGCTGTTCACACTGGTGCGATGAAGCGAAAGAAGTCCACCGCCAAGCTTCAGGAGCGGATCGGACATACCTTCGCCGACCCGAAATTGCTCGACGTTGCATTGACGCACGTGAGCGCCGCGAGCGGCGGGCGGAAGCGCACGGAAACCTACCAGCGCCTCGAGTTCCTCGGCGACCACGTGTTGGGGCTCGCCATCTCGGACCTGCTCTACCGCTCGTTCCCGAAAGCCGATGAAGGCGAGCTCTCGCGCAGGCTTGCCGATCTCGTGCGCAAGGAAGCCTGCGCGGAGGCGGCGGCGGCAATGGATCTCGCGCCCTATCTTCGCTTCGGCAGCGGCTTGCAGCAGATGAACGAGCGGGCGCGCACGGCGATCCTCGCGGACGTGTGCGAAGCGGTGATCGGGAGCGTTTTTCTCGATGCGGGCTATGACGCCGCGGCGAAGCTCGTGGAGCGCTATTGGCAGGAGCGCATGCTGGAGCCGCATCGGCCGCTGCGTGACCCGAAGACCATGTTGCAGGAATGGGCGCAGGGCCGCGGATTACCGGCGCCAATCTACAAGGAAATGGAGCGGAAGGGACCGGATCACCGGCCGGAGTTCCGGGTCGCAGTGGAGTTGCCCGGGATTGCGGCGACCGAAGGCAAAGGGCGTTCGAAGCGTGACGCGGAGCAGGCGGCGGCTGCCGCGATGCTGGAGCGCGAAGGCGTCATACAGGTGGCGGCCGGTGCCTGAGGCCGCCAACGAGTCTGCGACCCGCTGCGGCTTCGTCGCACTCGTGGGCGCGCCCAATGTCGGAAAGTCGACGCTCCTCAATCAACTGGTCGGCTCGAAAGTATCGATCGTCTCGCCCAAGGTGCAGACGACGCGGAGCTTGGTGCGCGGCATTGCCATGCACGGCAACGCGCAGATTGTGTTCGTGGACACGCCGGGGATTTTCGCTCCGCGGCGGCGGCTGGACCGGGCGATGGTGCAAGCGGCGTGGAGTGGCGCGGGCGATGCCGATCTCGTTGCGCTGCTGATCGATGCAAAAAAGGGGCTCGACGACGAGGCGCGCGCGATCATCGACAAATTGTCGGGTACCGTGGCGAAGAAGGTGCTCGTCATCAACAAGATCGACACCGTGCCGCGGGAGTCGCTGCTCGCGATCGCCGCGGAGGCGGACCGGCTCGCGAAATTCGAGCGCATCTTCATGATCGCGGCCTTGAAGGGCGATGGCGTGGCCGATGTCCTGCGCTATTTCGCCGAAGCCGTGCCGCCGGGGCCGTTCCACTATCCGCCCGACGAGATTTCCGACCTGCCGGAGCGGCTGCTCGCCGCCGAGGTCACGCGGGAAAAGCTGTATCTGCGGCTGCACGAGGAACTTCCCTATCAATCCACCGTCGAGACCGATTCCTGGAAGGAATTGAAGGATGGCTCGGTGCGGATCGAGCAGACCATTTTCGTCGGGCGTGAAAGTCAGCGTAAGATCGTGCTCGGCGAAAGTGGACGCATGATCAAGGCGATCTCGATGGATGCGCGCAAGGAAATCGCGGCGGCGATCGAACGCAAGGTGCATCTCTTCCTGCATGTGAAGGTGCGCGAGGACTGGGAGAACGATCCGGAGCGTTACCGGAGCATGGGTATCGAATTCCCTCGAGATTGATGCGCGATAGAGCGGATTCCGGAATGGCGGCGAAGAATATGGATGAGGAATGCCTTTTCTGCAGGATCGCAAAAGGCGAGACCCCGTCGCATCTCGTGTACGAGGATGACCAGGTCGTGTGCTTTCTCGACATCTGTCCGATCCGGCGCGGACACGCACAGATCGTGCCGCGCGCGCACCATCCCTATTTCGAAAGCCTGCCGGCGGAGCTTGCGGCATCCGTCATGTTTCTTGGGCAACGACTCGCGACAGGCATGAAGCGGCTTTATCAGGTCAAACGCGTCGCGTTTCTCTTCAGCGGTGGCGACATCGACCACGCGCACGCGCATCTCGTGCCGATGCATCACCCAACCGACATTACATCGCGCCGCTATATCGTGGAGGAGAAGCTTACGTTCCGCAACACGCCGCGGCCTCCCGACGAAGAGCTTGCGGAAGTTGCAGGCGAGCTGCGTGGGGTGCTTGTTGCGGCGACGTAAGGGTTGTTGAGATGGAATGGTCCGACGAAGGCATCATTCTCGGCGTGCGGCGGCACGGAGAGACGAGTGCGATCGTCGAATTGATGACTCCGGCGCGCGGACGGCATCTTGGGCTGGTGCGAGGCGGAGTGTCGCGGCGGGTGCGACCCTATCTGCAGCCCGGCAACAGCGTACGCGCGATCTGGCGGGCGCGGCTCGACGAGCATCTCGGCAACTACACGATCGAGGCGACGGCGCTCCGTGCCGACCGGCTGATGGCGTCGGCGGCGGCGAGCTATTGTATGCAGACGCTCGCGGCCCATCTGCGGCTCCTGCCGGAGCGTGACCCGCATGTCGCGCTCTACGAGGCGCTTTGCGTGATCGTCGAGCACTTGGACGAGCCCGGGATCGCGGCGCCTTTGCTCGTGCGCTTCGAGCTTCAGTTGCTCGCGGAACTCGGGTTCGGTCTCGATCTCGGGGAGTGCGCCGCGACCGGCGTCGAGAACGATCTGATCTATGTCTCGCCGAAATCGGGCCGCGCTGTTTCGCGGGAGGCGGGCGAGCCGTGGAAGGATCAGCTGCTGGCGCTGCCGTCTTTCCTCAGTGGCAACGGACTGCCAGCGAGCCGGGACGACGTCGAGGCAGGGTTTGCCTTGACCGAGTTCTTTCTCAGGCGGCGGGCGTATGAGGCGAGGGGACTCGAATTGCCGGGCGCGCGGGCGGCGTTCCTCGCCTCGCTGGCGCGGGCGTCTGCGGCCTGACCTGCCACTTGTTCCGATTCTGCGCGTCGTTTACGGGTGATTCATGGGCAAACGAGTGATTCCCCCCGCATCCGACCCCAATAAGGGGGTCGAAATCGTCGAGCTGAAAGAGGCGCTTGAAGAGCGTTATCTCGCCTATGCGCTCTCGACGATCATGCATCGCGCACTGCCGGACGCGCGCGACGGGCTGAAGCCGGTCCATCGCCGCATCCTCTACGGCATGCGGCTCCTGCGGCTCGACCCGGGCGGCAGCTTCAAGAAGTCGGCGAAGATTGTCGGCGACGTGATGGGCAATTTCCATCCGCACGGCGACCAGGCGATCTACGACGCGCTCGTGCGCCTCGCACAGGATTTCGCCTCGCGCTATCCGCTGGTGGACGGACAGGGCAATTTCGGCAACGTGGACGGCGATAATGCCGCTGCCTACCGCTACACGGAAGCGCGGCTCACGGATACTGCGCGGCTGCTGCTCGAAGGGATCGACGAAGACGCGGTCGATTTCCGTCCGAACTACGATGGCCAGTCGAACGAGCCGATTGTGCTGCCGGCGGCATTCCCCAATCTCCTCGCCAACGGTTCGACCGGGATCGCGGTCGGCATGGCGACCTCGATCCCGCCACACAACGCGGCGGAGCTCCTCGACGCCGCGCTGCATCTCATCGACAACCCCAAGGCGAAGACGACGGAGCTTCTGAAGTTTGTCAAGGGACCGGATTTCCCCACCGGCGGGATTATCGTTGACGACAAGGCGACGATCCGCGAGGCGTACAATACGGGGCGCGGTGCGTTCCGCGTACGGGCACGCTGGGACAAGGAAGAGGGCGGACGCGGCACCTGGGTCGCCGTCGTCACGCAGATTCCCTATCTTGTGCCGAAGGCGCGGCTGATCGAGAAGATCGCAGACCTTATCAACGAGAAGAAGCTGCCCCTCGTCGCCGATGTGCGCGACGAGTCGGCGGAGACCGTCCGCATCGTCATCGAGCCGCGCTCGCGCTCGGTCGACGCTGACGTGATGATGGAGCAGCTTTTCAAGTTCACGGAGCTCGAGAGCCGATTCCCGCTCAACCTGAACGTCCTCACCAACGGACAGGTGCCGAAGGTCTGCAGTCTTGCCGAGGTGCTGAAGGAGTGGCTCGACCACCGGCGCACGGTGCTGCAGCGGCGCACGCGCTTCCGGCTCGCCGAGATCAAGCATCGTCTCGAAGTGCTCGGCGGCCTGCTTGTCGCCTATCTCAACCTCGACCTTGTCATCAAGATCATCCGCACGGAGGACGAGCCGAAACCCGTCCTGATGAAGCGCTTCAAGCTCACCGACGTGCAGGCGGATGCGATCCTCAACATGCGGCTGCGCAATCTCCGCAAGCTGGAGGAGATGGAGATCAAGGGCGAGCACAAGGACCTCACCGAGGAGCAGAAGAAGCTCGACAAGCTGATGGCCTCGCCCGCCCAGCAGTGGAAGACGGTCGGCAACCAGATCAAGGAAGTGCGCGAGAAGTACGGGCCGACGACGGCGATCGGCAAGCGGCGCACGCATTTCGAGAAGGCGCCGGACGCGGAGATCACGGCGGCGGTGGAAGAGACGCTGGTCGAACGCGAGCCGGTTACGGTGGTCGTGTCGCAGAAGGGCTGGATTCGGGCCCTTCGCGGCCACCAGCAGGACGTCTCCAACCTTTCCTACAAGGGCGATGACGGGCTGAAGCTTTCGTTCTTTGCGGAAACGACCTCCAAGCTGCTCGTGTTCGCGAGCAACGGGCGCTTCTATACGATCGACGCGGCGAAGCTGCCAGGCGGGCGTGGCTATGGCGAGCCGATCCGGCTTTATATGGACCTCGATCAGACCGGCGACGTGATCGACGTGCGGCCCTATGTCGGCAAGCGCAAGTTCGTGATCGCGTCGCACTCCGGCAACGGGTTCATCGTCAACGAAGACGACGTGCTCGGAACGACCCGCAAGGGCAAGCAGGTGCTGAACGTGAAGGCGCCCGACCGCGCGGTGGCGATCACGCTCGCTGAGGGCGATACGGTCGCGACCATCGGTGACAACCGAAAGATGGTGATTTTCCCGATCTCCGAACTGCCGGAGATGGGCCGCGGGCGCGGCGTGCGGCTGCAGCGCTACAAGGAAGGCGGACTGTCGGATATCGCGGTCTTCAAGCTCGACGACGGCATGACTTGGGTGGATACCGCGGGGCGCAGCTTCACGTTGGCGAAGAAGGAGCTTGCCGACTGGCGCGGCAAGCGCGCCGATGCCGGCCGGCTCGCGCCAAAGGGATTCCCGAAGTCGAACAAATTCCGCTGAGACGGCCTAAGCCTCGACCCGGGCCCAGCCTTCGTGCAGCAGCCGTTCCTGTGGCAGGAAGCGGCGCTTGTAGTCCATCTTGCTCGAGCCCTCGACCCAATAGCCGAGATAGACGTAGGGCAGGCCCATGGCGCGGGCGCGCGCTATGTGGTCGAGGATGATGTAGGTGCCGAGCGAGCGGCCGCGCTGTTCGGGATCGTAGAATGAATAGACCATCGACAGGCCGTCGGAGAGGACGTCAGTGAGGGCGACGGCGAGCAACGCGCCTTCGCCGCGGCCCGTGATACGGCTATCGATGTTCTTGCGGCGATACTCGATCAGCTTGGTGCGGACGTGGCTGTCCTCCACCATCATCGAATAGTCGAGGACGCTCATGTCCACCATGCCGCCGTCGGCATGGCGCGCGTCGAGATAGCTGCGGAAAAGAGAATATTGCTCGGCGGTCGGGGTGGGCGCGCGCTCATGGCCGATGAGGTCGCGGTTGGCGCCGAGCACGCGGCGGAAGGTGCGGGTGTGGCGGAACTCGTTGGCGATGACGCGGACTGAGATGCACGCGCGGCAATTATCGCAGGCAGGACGGTAGGCGATGGACTGCGAGCGGCGGAAGCCGCCGTGGGTGAGGAGGTCGTTCACCGCAGGCGCGCGCTCGCCCACGAGGTGGGTGAAGACCTTCCGCTCGAGCTTTCCGGCCAGATACGGGCACGCCGAAGGGCTCGTGAGGAAGAATTGCGGTGTATCGCGCGGTTGCTGGGTCACGGCAGGCCGTCGGCTACGCAGATTCTGCGCCTAGGATCGCGCGACGGGGCCGGGCCGTCAAAGGGGTCGTTCGACGCAACCCCGTCAGCGCCGCAAGGCCGCGGCGCGGCGTTCGTTATTGATGAGAACGGTTCCAGTCAGGAAGTCGTGCAGGAGCCGGCGTCGGCGGTTGAGGAGGCCGAGCAGCAGAATGAGCGGCGTCAGCGTCGTGGTGAGAACCCAGAAGAAGATCACATGCACGGCACCGAGCAGGAAGTACATGCGGGCGCCGGTCCAGACGCGCAGCTCAAGGTCCATCATGCGCATGCCGATGGTCGCGGACTGCGGCGAGCCCAGCGTCCCGCCGATATAGACGATCGCCCAGATCACGAAGATCGGCGAGAGCAGCCAGAACAGCAGCCAGCCGAGGCCGAGCGTCACGAGCCCGAACACGAAGATGAAGAGGGCGAGGAGGACGATCGGGCCGATGATGATGAAGGCGTCGATCACGAACGCGACGATGCGACGGGCGAGCACGCCCTCGAAATACTCCGGATTGCGGTCGGGATCGAAGGCGTGCTGAAGCGGATCGTTCATTTGCGTGTCCTCTGGACCGGCCCGGCTATTTGGAATGCCGACCGCGGAACATGGGATGTCGTGGGGTCCGTTGCAAGCGGTCACACCGTCTCGAAGCCGCCGGCGCCGGTATCGATGCGCTGCACGGCATAGCCTTTCTCGGCGAGCGTGCGCTCGATCGTTTCGGCGTGGGCGCGGTCGCGCGTCTCGACGATGACGTCGAGGCGGGCGCCGCGCGCCGGCATGTCGAGGAAGAGGCGGCGGTGGTGCACTTCGAGGATGTTCGCGCCGAGGCTGCCGAACAGCGTCGCGATCGTGCCAAGGGTGCCGGGACGGTCCTGAATCGAGATGCGGTAGCCGACGATGCGGTCGTCGCGCTCGAGCTCGCGCACCATGATGGACGCGGCCATGCGCGGATCGATGTTGCCGCCGCTCAGCACGATGCCGACGCGGCGGCCGCGGAAGCGCTCGGGGTCCGCGAGCACGGCGGCGAGGCCGGCCGCGCCGGCGCCCTCGGCCATCGTCTTCTGCAGTGTGAGAAACGTGTTCACCGCGCGCTCAAGCCAGACCTCCTCGGCCAGCACGACATCGGCGACGAGCTCCTTGACGACCGGCAGCGTCAGCTTGCCCGTGTTCTTGACGGCGATGCCTTCGGCGATGGTTGTTCCCGCGCAGGGGCGGCTCTCGCCGTGCAGGGCATTCCATGTCGAGGGATAGAGCGCGGCTTCGACGCCGATGATCTCGATGTCAGGCTTCATTGCCTTGGCCGCGATGGCGATGCCGGAGATCAGGCCGCCGCCGCCGATGGGCACAATGAGGGTATCGAGCGCAGGGTCTTCTTCGAGCAATTCGAGGCCGATGGTGCCCTGGCCCGCGATCACTTTCGGGTCGTCATAAGGATGGACGAGCACCAGTCCGTCGTCGGCGGCGAACTTCAGGGCGCGGGCTTCGGCTTCGGCCACGGTCTCGCCATGCAGAACGACGCGGGCGCCGTGCGCCTCGGTGGCGGCGATCTTCACGAAGGGCGTCGGCTCCGGCATGACGATCGTTGAAGCAATGCCGAGGCGCGTCGCGTGATAGGCGACGGCCTGGGCGTGATTGCCGGCGGACATCGCGACGACGCCGCGCTTCTTCTCGGTGTCCGTCAGGCTCGCGAGCCTGTTGAGGGCGCCGCGCTCCTTGAAGCTGCCGGTGGGCTGAAGGTTTTCGTACTTGATGCAGATTTCCGTGCCGGCGATCACCGAAAGGCGCGGCGAGGGCAGCGCCGGCGTCTCCAGCACGTGGCCGAGAATCGCGCGGCGGGCGGCTTCGATGTCGTCGAGGGTAACGGGCAAGATCATTCAGCCTGCGCTCATTCAGTGGGGCGCACCATATTGGCATGCCGCGCGGCCTGAACCTACAGCGTCATTTGCGAAGGAGCCGGGAAATAGCGGAATCCGTCGCCCTGCTTGCCGACATACCCGATGCCCGGCCACATGAAATGATAGGCGACGAACGGAATGCGGTCCGTCGCCAGCATATCGAACAGCTTGAGACGCGAAGCCACGCCCTGCTTGCCGTCGGTATCGAAACTCATTTCGAGCTGCGGACGCTCCACCGAGATCACGTGGTGGTGCGCGATGTCAGCGATGTTGCAGAAGCTCTTGCCCTCGGAGGTGATCATGAACGAGGTGTGTCCCACCGTATGGCCGGGCGTCGCGATCGCCTGCACGCCGGAGACGATCTCCTGGCCATCCTTGATGAGCGCGATCCGATCCCGGTTCGGCAGCAATTGCTTGCGGGTGCCTGCAATGAACATTCTGAGCAAATCGTTGGTGCCGTTCGATTCGTCGGTCCAGAATTTCAGATCGACTTCGGACAGGTAAATCTGTGCGTTGGGGAAGTGGCGGCTGCCGTCGTCGGCGAGCAGACCCCAGCAATGATCGGGATGCGCGTGGGTAAGCGCGACCACATCGATGTCGCCGGGTTCGTAGCCGGCCGCCTTCAGGTTGATGAGCAGCCGGCCAGTGTTGGGACCGAAGCTCCGGTCGCTTCCCGTGCCTGTATCGAACAGGATCAGATGACTGCCGGTATTCAGCACGAGCGCGTTCTGCTCCAGCGTAATATTGCTGGTCGGCAGCCGGTTGTCGGAAAGTGACTTCGCAAATTCCTCCTTGGACATGCCGACGAAGATGTCTGACTGGGGCTCACCCATCAGAATGGGCCCGTCAGACAATACGGTCGCTTCGAACGCGCCGATCTTGAAGCGATAGAATGCCGGCGCCTGGGTGCCGAGCATGGGCGCCCTGGCGGTGGCCGGGGTGCCCGAGATTCCGGCGGCACTGGCGAACGCGGTTGCGCCAGCGCCGAGCAGAAGCTGGCGGCGTGAAACGGGAAGGGCGCTTGCGTGATGCATGGGGTCGCTCGTATGTGCGAACATCGTGACAAATTAAAGTAGTATCGCTGCCCGACGATTTCATGGCGGCAGTGCCCATCCGGCGGGGCAATCGAGCGAATGTTACTCCGGCTGGGAGAGCCGTTCGGCGATGCGCGGGGCGAAGTAGGTGAGGATCGCGTCGGCGCCGGCACGCTTGAAAGCGAGCAGGCTTTCCATCATGGCCTTGTCGCCGTCGAGCCAGCCGTTCCTCGCGGCGGCCTCGATCATCGAGTATTCGCCCGATACCTGATAGGCGAATGTGGGCATGCCGAACGTATCCTTCACGCGCCAGAGGATGTCGAGATAGGGGAGGCCCGGCTTCACCATCAGCATGTCGGCGCCTTCCTCGATGTCGAGCGCGCATTCGCGCAGCGCCTCGTCGGTGTTGGCCGGGTCCATCTGATAGGTGCGCTTGTCGCCGGTGAGCGTGGCGCTGGAGCCGACGGCGTCACGGAACGGGCCGTAGAAGCACGACGCATACTTCGCGGCATAAGCCAGGATCTGCGTGTCGATGAAGCCGGCGGCGTCGAGCGTCTTGCGGATCTGGCCGATGCGGCCGTCCATCATGTCGGAAGGAGCGACGATGTCGGCACCGGCTTCGGCGAGTACTTTCGCCTGTTCGACGAGGACGGCGACCGTTTCGTCATTGAGGATTTTTCCGTCGGCGATCAGGCCGTCGTGGCCGTGGCTCGTGTAGGGATCGAGCGCCACGTCGGCCGCGAGGCCGATCTCCGGAAGCTCATGCTTGATCGCGCGCAGCGCGCGGCAGACGAGATTTTCCGGGTTGAGTGCTTCACTGCCTTCATCGTCACGCAGCTTCGGGTCGGTGTTCGGGAAAAGGGCGAGTGTAGGGATCTTCAGCTTGATCGCCTGCTCGGCCGCGCGGACGGCCTCGTCCACGGAATAGCGGACGACGCCCGGCATGGACGGCACCGGCTCGCGCGTCGCCGTTCCCTCGCAGATGAAGATCGGCCAGATCAGGTCGTCGGCCGTCAGTACATTTTCGGCGACAAGTCGGCGGGACCAGCCGGACTTGCGGTTGCGGCGGGGGCGGACCGTAAGGTCGAGGCGGGCGGCTTTGGCCGCGCTCGCGGCGGGCTTCAGGCGTTCGATCTTGGCTTTGCCGACGGTCGGCATGGTTGCGCTTTCCATTGGTGACGCGGACAATCTAGCGCCGGATCGCTGATTTTGCGAGCGGGGTCATCCTCTAAAGGCCGCCCTTTCGGGCGATACTCGCTGGATCGCTTCGTCGCTGCGCTCCTCGCGATGTCGCTACGCTAAGCAGCTCCACGTTTTGCCGCTCCCGTTTGCGCCAGCGCCGCGCGTTCGTCGTCCACCATGAAGTCGCGGATGATGGGGATCGCGTCGCGGGTCTTCGCGAGCAGGATCTGGAAGACCATGTGCGAGCCGTGCAGGAACTCGAGCTCGACGGCGGCGAGGTAGAATTCCCACATGCGGCAGAAGCGCTCGTCGTAAATCTCGGCGGCCTTGGCGCGGTTCTTCTGGAAGCGCTCGCGCCAATGGCGGATCGTGTAGGTGTAGTGAAGGCGCAGCACCTCCATGTCGCCGGTCCAGAGGCCGCAGCGCTCGATCGCGGCATAGGTCTCCGAGAGCGCGGGCACATAAGCGCCGGGGAAGATGTATTTGCGGATGAAGGGACCGGTGGTGCCGGGCGGCGTGTTGCGGCCGATGCAGTGGATGAAGGCGTAGCCGTCGTCCTTCAGGAGATCGCGCACCTTGCCGAAATATTCGTCGAAGTGGCCGATGCCGACATGCTCCATCATGCCGACGGAGACGACGCGGTCGAACTGGCCTTGCAGGTTGCGGTAGTCGATCTCGCGGAAATCGACGAGATGCTCCAGTCCCTCTTCCTTCGCGCGCTCGCGGCAGACGCGGAGCTGCTCGGGCGAGACGTTGATGGCGGTCACGTGCGCACCGGTGGTGCGCGCAATGTGAAGCGCGAAACCGCCCCAGCCGCAGCCGATCTCGGCGACGGTCATGCCGGGCTTCAGGCGCAGCTTCGATGTGGCGTGGACGAGCTTGTTCTGCTGCGCTTCTTCCAGCGTGTCATGCTCGGGATCGCGGAAGTAGCCGCAGGAATATTGCATGTCCTTGTCGAGGAACAGGCGATAGACCTCGGTGGAGACGTCGTAGTGCGCGCGGGCGTTCTTCGCCGCCGTGCCGACGGGGTTCGCCTGATGCCAGCGGCGCAGCCAGCGCCAGAGCTTGCGCAGCGCGCGCTGGGAGCCGTGGCCGGCGAGGCCGGATCGATTCACCGAGAAGAGCAGCATGAAGTCGTGGATGGTCGACCCCTCTTCGAGGGTGAGGGTGCCGTCCATGTAGGCTTCGCCGGCGTAGAGCTCGGGATTGAGGAAGAGCTTCCGCTCGAGCGCGCGGTCGTGCAGGCGCGCGGTCACGATAGGGCCCGGGCGGGTGTCGCCGAAGACGTGGAGCAGGCCAGAGGAGTCGTAGAGGCGCAGGGTCCCGTTGCGGATGAATTTTTTCAGCAGGTTCGACAAAAGACGCACGAGAGAGCCTTTCTGTAGTTCTGGCGGCGACCAACTAAACCTAACACGTCGTGCTCCGCAATTGCTCGAGGTAGGGCGAATGAAACCGTTCTCGCGGCGGCTTTTTCGCCCGAGGCATCGGCAGTTTCCCTCACTTGGAGTGAGGGGATGGAGCGCCGGAAGGCGCTCTTATTGTTCACGCCTTTCGGCGTGGGTGCACCTTGCGATCGGTGCACTCACCCTCCGGCGCTCCATCGCGGCGTTTCACGGAAGCCTTCGCTTCCGCTGGTCCCGGGCCGCGCTTGCGAACGCAAAGCCG